>Ga0315280_10000029_pt1 | contig 248095 bp, 235 predicted proteins | sample YL17G06_40_MG_FD_203697 | JGI IMG/M metagenome (GOLD analysis project Ga0315280, IMG submission 203697) | Sediment microbial communities from Yellowstone Lake, YNP, Wyoming, USA - YL17G06_40 | ecosystem: Environmental > Aquatic > Freshwater > Lake > Sediment | place: USA: Wyoming | collected... | reverse complement strand
ACCGTAGCGCATTGGCTGAGGAGCAGGAAGAGAAGGATGCAGAGGAAGGAGGCCTATTCATACGTAATCGCTTACAACGTTGTCAGAGCCATCGTAAACCCACTCAGACTGATTTGAAATGGAGCCTCTCATTGGGTTAATGTTATATATAAATTAACGTGATTCCATTTTGTGGTGGAAATGGGGACAGAGGTAAAGGAGTTTAAATTATCAGCACCAATGTTGATTTGGGCAGTCGTCATCACCTCTATACTGACAGTGATAGGCAACTTCTTCATCTATTTCCTGCCTTCAGTCGCCGCCTGTAACCAGAACTTTGGGGATCTGATACCGACACCTGGGGTCGATATGCTCGGGATGCCCTTCGTGATGATCTTGGTTGTCATGGTGCTCATGCGCTTACCGTCTGTGAGGAAGTACTTTACGCCCGAGAACCTGGTTTTCCTATACGTCGTGGCTTTAGCGTCATCCGCCTTCGCAAATCAGGATTCACCGTGGAGGGAGTCCCTCGAACCAATAACTGGCAGGATAGGTTCATCAGAAGAAATTACGAGATACATACCTGATTTTGTCTCCCCTCCGAGGGAGGCGATTGATATCCTTGTGAGCGGCACGGGGAGCATCGGGGGCATACCTTGGGCCCAGCTCTTCCCTTCATTGATCTGGCGGTTCCTCTCGTTCGCGATATTCATAGGCATAAGTGTGGGAGTTTCCAGCATCTTCCGCCGCCAGTGGATGGACGTCGAGATGCTACCTTACCCACAGGTCATGGTGGCCCACAGCGCGATGGCGGGCGCAAGGGATCTTGGGGAATCAAAGTGGACCGGAAGGATCCCGTTCATCGCAGGTTTCGCAATTGGATTAATCCTGGAGATGATCAGGATGCTCAGTGCCTTTTACCCGTGGTTTCCGGACATCTTCGCCTTCCGCACTACTACGTGCGGACCAGGCAACCAACAGATATTGTATGGGAGTTTACCTTTCCACATGGGTGTTGCAAAGCACACGCCGCTATACGCGATGCTGATGCTGGTGCCGTTGCACTCATTGTTCAGCATCGCATTCTACGGCCTGGTATATGAAGTATTGACGGCCATCGCCTTCTTCACCGGAAGTTATACCGGCTATACCGACATGGGTTTCTGCGGGAGGAGTTGGTGCGGATCAGGTACCTCGTTTGCGGAGCCGCCGCTCAACTTCGGCTCCCTCATCACCGGCGTCTTCTTTGGCGTCTTCGTGATGACGATTTACCTGGAGAGGCGTCACATCTTTAAAACGTTGAGGATGGCCTTTGGAGGTGTGAAGGACAAGGCGTACGAGGCTGGGGAGGCGATGTCTTATAGAACTGCGTACATCATAGCCATCGCATCCTCCGTGCTCATGGTAGCTCTCTTTATGTCGGCGGGCATGACCTTCTGGGTTTCGTTTGTTGTGACGCTCAGCGGCATCGTAACTTGGTTCACTGCGAGCCAGCTGTGGGGTAGAATCGGTTTCTCGGACGAGCCCGGGTACAACTTTGGCCCAGCTTTCGTGAAGATGTTCGTCTGGCCAACCCAGTACATGCTACCGGTCACCTCTACAGACCTGGCCTTGGCACCGTCGATCACCTACGAACTAGCATCTCACAGGCCGAGCGTACCTTGGGGAACTACATTCTACACGACCTTGGGATCTTACAAGATGTCCAGCCTCATGGGGGTGCGTCCAAGAAACGCGATAATAGTAGCGGCCTTGACTCTGACACTAGCTGCGTTCATCGCTTGCATGATGAACTTCATAATTCCTGGCATATACGGACTGAGTGCAACGCCCACCATGCGCGGATCGTACGACCTACAGGGCAGGATCAATACATTTTGGAACGCGCCGTCGCCACACCCATTGATCGAAGTCGTCCCATGGTTAACTACCGGATTCGTGTTCGTTGTCGTAATGAAATTGCTACAGGCCAGAATCCTCTGGATACCGGATCCTACCATGGCCATAGTCGCCTGGGACTGGGTAGGGGGGTTACACGGAACCTGGGCAGCTGCGACAATTTGTGCGATCATAAAGTGGTTGTTGCTGAGGCTCGGAGGCAGTAAGCTCTATTCCGATAAGGTCGTCCCATTCGTCGGGGGCTTCATACTGGGAGACGCGTTAAACGCCTTAATAGCTGGCACCGTAGCGGTCACCATGTTCAGACCGGTCTAGTTGAAAACCCACACCTTTTTTATTTTATTTTTTTATTTTCAACTGTCTATGGATAATGGGTTACTTACAATCTATGCGTTATTCGCATTATAAAAAGACACACATCGGATTTATGGTACTTCAGTTCGTTAGCTGCATGGTTTTCTGATGAAGAAAAATATCTTGAGACGATAATCCTATAATATGTCTTGCCACCTTTGGCTAATACTATCGTTTTCATGACTGCCTTGATTCACCAAAGCGCCCTAAACTTCGTTATGACACTGCGGTTTTACGAAGTCGACCTATTCTCAACCTAACGAGGAGGATCAAGAGCTTTCGAACCTCATCGGCAGGCAATCCCTTGCTTTTTAGGGATACGATTTGCTTTGCCAATGTCACATCTCCCAGCATCTTAACCCAATTCTCGAAATCTCCCCGAGCGATGTGGAACTCGACAGAGGATGGCTCTACTCTCCTTAGGGCGTCATGGAATTCCTGTAAGCTTCGCGCCGTTATCCCAGTTGGCGTATCGATAGATTTATAGAAGTGGAACGCGCTATCCTCCGAAACTTCCCGAAGAATGTTATTCGCCACTTCCTTTGTCATTTTTACTTGAGACATTTCCCTCCACCCTATGTTGTTCGCCATATTAACTCTTATTCTTGTTCAAAAATGAGCGCTTCTACAATCCTTGCAGCCTTGTCGTGCCCAGAACGGGCTTCTGCGCTCTCTCACGAATTATATCATAGTAAAATGTTCAGGACTCATACATTCATTTTCGTTCTCTTTGGGAGTTCGACTCTCGCTGTTGGCATGTCCGTGACTATCTGGCAGACACGAACGTTTCCTGCAAGGCTTACCAATAACAACGCCTCAGGAGGGGATAGACCGAACCTCATCCCTATGTAACCAACCATGTCCCCCACGGCCGTCCAAGCCGCCGTCATGAAATCTCTCGCCGCAGCCACGGTTGCCCACACCTCGTCTGTTTCGATTAGTGGCCTTTTCAGTCGCCAATTTTCAATGCCGACCTCGATCTCTATGTCGGCTGCGACCTCGATGCCCTGTCCACCAACTTCCCCATCGCCCATTACTGCGTGGACGTCCCCCATAGCAAGTAATCCACCTTCAGTGAAAATGGGAAGATAGACGGTGGCACCAGCACGCGCGAGGTTACAATCCATATTGCCGCCATGATCGCCTGCGACCATATTGCTGTACCTCCCTTCTCGAGGGGCTACTCCGATGACGCCGATCATGGGTTGCATTTCAAGCGAAATGTGGTCCGAAAACCGGATTTCATTGCCGCTAATATTAAACTGCCTCACTATACGTTGTGCTCCCGAACCAGCACCAGCGTAACCAGTATTAACCGGTCGGATCGCAAGTATACGTACTACAAGAACGGTGCCTGGTTTTGCACCATTAATAAAAATGGGTCCTGTGGCAGGATTTACATCTTCGGGGCCGAACTCATCTGGCTTTTTGAAAGCCCGACCTTCAAGGGCGTCCATCGTGTGAAAGATGAACTTTGTATTCACATCGATGCTTGCGGCTGGCTTCATATTGGGTTCAAAGAAATGGATGTGCTTATCAGAATTAAGCCTTAGAGGCTTTTCCATCGATAATATCTATATGAGGTTCTGCGATTGTGTACTTATAAGCCTATGGAACTACATACCCTAAGATAATGTTTCCATGTTGTAAATAGAAGACATAAAAGATCAAACATGAATTCCAAGTGCTCTTTCCTTTAAATCGACAACCTATAATCCTTCTATTTCACGCGATACACAACTGATTGCCCATTTGACGTTCAATCACCACTACACAATCCTTAAATTCCTAACTTTTGACACTTTGTGCACCTAAGGAGGCAATTAAATGGTGAATGACCCGGATAATCAGGGCTTGAGGTTCATCATTTAATGGAGAGCATCGCCTTCGGGTTGACTGATGGGATGATCTGTTTTCTAGGCATAATTGTCGGTGTTGCCAAGGCCACTTCTAATCCCGTCCTAGTCATAATCACTGGCGTAATTGGTGGGATAGCTGACGCCCTTGGGAACTCGGTGGGTTTCTTTGTCTCCCAAACAACCGAGAGGGCTGTGCAGATTCATAGGGTAGAAGAACATGGGACAGAGACAAGAATCCATTCGAGGAGAGAAGTCTGGATGAGCGGAGTATTTTCATTTTTGGCCACCATCGTTGCATTGGTTCTTTTGCTTTCACCGTTTATTTTCCTTGACGTATGGAACGCTACTATCGTCGCGTTTATAACTGGAACAACCATATCATTTATTCTGGGCAGTTATGTGGGGACGCTGAGCAAAGAAAACCCATTCAAATCTGGACTCAAGTATGCCGCAATAACTATTGCAGGAGCACTTATTTCCTATCTGATTGGAGATCTCCTAAGCACTACTTTGAAATTGAGTTAGATACTCACTGATATTTTCTTCCTGAACACAATTCATATGACGTTATAATATAGCCACTTCGAATTTTCTAAGAGGGTGTTATAGGAACCATTATACCGAATACATTGAACACCGAACTGAAGGAAATCTATTGGTGTGGTAACATGATGGTTAAAAAGACGACTGGCACTTACCTAGTTAACGATGCGCAGGCACCTCTCCGTTATGGCGAGGTGAACTTGATAAACCCACCTCGACGAGAGCGCCTTGGGTTGCCTAAGAAAATCGGTAAACTCTGTAAAACCGCTATGACCGGCTTTTGTGGCACAGACTGGGAACTGATGCAGATGGGCAGACGCGGGCAGCTCACGCCCAAGTTTCCACCTGGGCAGCAACGCCTGATCAACGGACACGAGGGGGTAGTGTGGGTCCCAGACGAAGGGCGCTACGCCGTCGTCCTGATCCGCGGCGGTGGCGCCCATGACCCAAGTCGTTTTGAAGCTGACGAAGGTTATTTCGAATACGGATGTGATGGCGCTGATGGCCTAATGAGCGAGGAGAACTACTACCACCCCAACATGCTGCTGAAGATCCCTGAGGAGTATTTACCGAAGGGGGTTCTACTCAGCCGCAAGCTGGCCAATCGCCTGGTATTTTCAGACCCGATGGCCTGCATGCTCTTCCAGCGCGAGCGGTTAGAGGACTTGCTCATGGGCCACAACTGGCGAGTATACGCGGCTCGTGGCCTTACTAAAATGAAGGCCATGGACGAGGCGGTGAAGGACGGTTTCGCCAGGGTTGTGATTTATGGGCTAGGAAGCGCCGGCACCCTTTCGGCGATAGCAATCAAGGATAAGTACCCCAAGACTTCCATCGTTGCCATCGGACGAACGCCACCGGGCGGGGAAAAAGACCACTTCCTTCGAGAACATTGGCCAGACATCCAATACATTCAGGCCGACGCCGATCCTTCGAGAACGGCACAAGTAATTGCCGAACGACTGGGAGGACGACCCAAGGTCTTCCTGGCCACTTCCGGAGATGCAATCGAATCCAATGTGGCCTTCAAACAAGGTCTTTTAGACAACAACGGGATCTTCGCCAGCTTCAGCCTTGGACCTACGGTGAGCTTTGATACGATGCCCTTCGGTTTTAAAAATCAATTGATCTATGGGGCGATCAATTTCAGGCGCGACCACATGGAAGCTGCCATTCGCCTTCTTTGCAGTTCGCCCGTGGACGAGCTAGTGCGGGAGCATCCGATTACTGGCCTTGCGGGCGATCCATTGGGGTTCTATGACGCCATCTATCGCAGTCCCGGCCGGCCAGTCAAATCGGTCATCGTGTGGAATGAGGAGCTGATCAGATGAAGGTCGATGCCCATCAACATTTCTGGCGCTACAATCCGACTGATTACGGCTGGATCACGGATGAGATGTTCAGCCTTCGTCGCGATTTCCTTCCTGAAGATCTGATGCGGGTGCAGGCACCGTTATGTTTTGAAGGCAGCATTGCAGTGCAGGCCAGGCAGACATTGACTGAAACGGAGTGGCTGCTCCAACTTGCGGAGCGAAACCCGCTTATAATGGGCGTAGTTGGGTGGGTTGATCTGTGCTCCCCCGAACTGCCAATCCAATTGGGAAAATATACAAGATGTCCAAAACTACGCGGCATACGGCACATCGTGCAGGATGAGCCCGATGATCAGTTCATGTTACGTTCGGACTTCCAGCGCGGCATTGGACAGCTAGCGCGATTTGGGTTGACCTATGATATCCTGATCCATCCCCGCCACCTGCTCACTGCTTGCGAGCTCGTGAGGCGATTCCCAGACCAACCATTTGTGCTTGACCACATGGCTAAGCCTTTCATCAAACGCGGGGAATTAGAACCGTGGGCAACGGACATTAAACGCCTTGCGTCATTCCCGAATGCACACTGCAAGCTTTCAGGGATGGTGACTGAAGCGGATTGGCGAAACTGCAGGCCGGAGGATCTCAAGCCCTACCTGGATGTCGTCTTCGATGCCTTTGGGCCGCAGCGGTTGATGATCGGCTCTGACTGGCCAGTCTGTACTCTCGTGATGCCTTATGAGCAAGTCATGGCGATCGTAATCGGTTATAGCCGGCATTGCTCTGCCGCTGAGCAGCGGATGATCCTTGGGGAGAACGCTCAGGCCTTCTACGGTGTAGCCAGATGAAAGCCATCTCGTTGGTTGAGCCGAAATGCCTCAAAGTCATCGATATACCAGAGCCAGTAATGGGACCCGAAGACGTACTGATCGAACTGCGTTACGTGGGGCTTTGCGGCAGTGACTTGAGCGCCTACCGTGGACTGTCGCCTTTGGTCACCTATCCGCGCATCCTAGGTCACGAGGCCAGCGGGGTTGTAATCGCCAAGGGGGATAAGGTGCCCGATGGCGTGCGAATCGGTACGAATGTGACGATTTCGCCCTATACCAACTGCGGGATTTGCCCCGCGTGCAGGATGGGGCGGGTTAACGCATGCCAGTTCAACAAGACCCTGGGCGTTCAGCGCGATGGGGCATTGACTGAGCGAATCGCCGTCCATTACCGCAATGCCCATTCAAGCGACGTCCTCACCCTACAGGAGTTGGCACTGGTTGAGCCCATGAGTGTAGGCTACCACGCCACAAATCGCGGCCGGATCAGCGAGGTTGATACGGTGCTGGTGCTCGGATGTGGTGCCATCGGGCTGGGAGCCGTTGCGGCTTCGTCTCACAAGGGAGCGGTCGTCATCGCCGTTGACATCGACGATGCTAAGCTGGAGTTGGCCAGTAAGCTAGGTGCAGCGCATACAATTAACTCGACGACCGACGGCGTCAAGGACCGGATCGATGCGCTGACTGACAACGAAGGTGTGAGCGTGGTAATAGAGGCGGTTGGCCTTCCTGAAACGTACCGGACGGCAATCGAGCGGGTGGCCTTTGCTGGGCGGGTCGTATTCATCGGTTATGCCAAGGGGGAGATCGCATTACAGACAGCCTCGATTGTAAGCAAGGAACTCGATGTATATGGATCGCGAAATGCCTTGCAAGTCTTCCCCTCTGTCATAAAAATGCTTGAAGGTCGAGATCGGCCCTTCACGGACTTGATCAGTTGCGTGATTCCGTTCCCCGAAACATTTCGGGCGTTTGAGGATTGGTCATCAGCCCCACAACGATTTACGAAGATATTAATCGAAATGCCCACGAACATAGGGAACCCGATTATTTAATTAACCTCTACTTTGGCACCGTCGCCTCATCCCATGCGTACGCCGATTAAGTAAGTGGCCATCTCAGTAAGTTCGCCTTTTCGGAATAGTATAGCACTGGTACAAGTATGAGTGCCGCGGCGATGCCAACGCCCAGCCGAACGGCGGGATCGACCAATACGTAGGGCAGGAAGAGTGGAGGTAGGCTCTCTGGCGTCATTGGACCATACAATCCCACTTGAGCTAGGAAGAGGAAGATCAGGTTTCCTGTAGCGGCATCCAGTTCTGTTGAGATGAAAGAGACAATTCCCACACTCCAAGAGAGCCACCTCAGATTAGTTCTATCACGCAGTGTTCGCTCCACGATACGCGACGCTGGTATGATGCTTGCCAGAGCGATGATCTTGTCCCAACTTGCATAGATGAAGACCAAACGTCCCCAAGGATGCAGCAGGAAGCCCAAGATGATGAGCCCAAGCAATCCGAAAGAGACATACCAACGCCGAGTAAAAAGCATGCCCGCACCCAAGGCTCCCACCAGGCCAGGAATCCAAGTTGCGTAGAGAAGCGCCGCACTCCCAGGCCAAATAAAAGTAGCGATCAAACCCCCTAGAAACGCTGCCGAGGCTCCACCGAGAGGCCCTAGCATGATTCCATCGAAAGGTTTCATCACGGCTGCAAACGATGGACCGTAAGGATAAATTGGGATAAGGGAGAGGATTATGTCGAGTGCTGCCAGTAGGCTCACTAGAACTATGAGTCGACTTCGCCCCACCTTCAAGGCAGAGGCCTCATCTGGACTAAGAGGTGGAATGAAAACCCCAGGGGTCTGCTGGACTCAAATCTAGGCATCGGGATCGCCAAGCCTTGTCGCGAAATCATCCGCAGCCCAAATATATCCTTTCCATCCATCCATGACCGTGAAAAGCCATAAGACGATTGGCAACGATCATGGAGGCGGTCTATGATGGATAGCGATGGACCTTTGCACTTCAAGCACGAGGTCATTGACAGCAGAGGCCCTGAAAATCCACACATCAAGGCTGTAGGCGATGTTAATCAGGATGGTTTTAACGACATAGTTGTCGCGAGCAGCAATGGGGGACCACTTGTCTGGTACAAGTATCCGAATTGGACCAAGCATGTGATCGCTCGATCAGGAGAATGGAGCACTGACGGAAAACTTGCCGATGTTGATGGCGACGGTGATCTGGACATCGTCATCTCAGATTGGTATGTTCACAAGAGGCTTGAATGGTATGAGAATCCGCTTCCAGAGGGGGATCCTGCAACCAATCCGTGGAGGCATCATTTCATTGGAGATATACGTGCCCACGATATTGAAGTTTGCGACATAGATCGTGACGGATTTCCCGAAATCGTCACACGACAACAGGCGAAGGAGGGAAACGAGATAGTAGTTTGGAAATGGAACCACGCCGAACTATGGTCGAGGCGCGTCATAGATTGTCCGATTGGGGAAGGCCTTGCTGTGGGGGACATCGATGGAGATGGATGCCCTGACATCGTTATCGGTGGTCGTTGGTATGATGCTCCTGGCGACATCATGAGGGGGCCTTGGGACGAGCATGGCTTTGCGGATTGGACCCCAGATGCCGTCGTCGGCTTGGCCGACGTGAATGAAGACGGTCATGTGGACGTGGTGCTAACTCGGTCGGAAGGCCACTACAGGTTATCTTGGTTTGAGGTGCCGCCCGATCCCAAAAGTGGCTGGATTGAACATTGGGCGGGTGGGCGGGACAGCGGCTGGATCGAGCACGTTATCGATGATTCAGTTGATTACACCCATAGCTTGGCCATTCGCGACATGGACAATGATGGCCATCCTGACATCGTAACGGCGGAGATGCATCAATCCCCCCGAAAGCGGGTAATGGTATACCTCAATGAGGGTAATGCCACGAGGTGGAGACGCCAAGTGATAGTGGTGACGGGCTCTCACAATCTCTGCGTTGCCGATATCGATAATGATGGCAAGTTGGACCTTATCGGGGCAAACTGGTGTGGCGATTACCAGCCAGTCGAGATTTGGCGGCAAACATAGGGATTAGCCTAGATGGGGAAATATTGCGAGCATGACCTCACGATGGGAATTTACCCACAATCGTTGAGCATGGTATAAGCCTTCACTCGACCCATGTCTGGCTCTTGCCGGTGAGCCTCCTGTAGGCCCTCTTTATGCGACGGAGCACGAATGCCAAGAATCTCTGTTCTTGTGCGTATGTCCGTTCCAATATCGACTGTTTGGAGAGCATTTCCCTCTTGAGCTCCGTCAGTTCCTTCTTCTGGCTGAACTTCACGTAGATTAAGACCCCGATGATGAGCAGGACCGATCCCAGTTCGATCTGCTGGAGGGTGCACTGGAAGATCAGGTATAGGGAAAAGATGATCCCCAATGAAGGGATGAACAGTCCTCCTCTGAGGTGGAAACTCGGATTCGGAAATTTCTTCCTCAGGGTGAATATCGATGCGCTCGTCGCTACATAGACAATCGCCATGAACAGGACAGAGGTATTTACGAGCATGGTCAGTTCACCTAGGATCGAGGCCATTAACGCAGTGAGGGCCTGAATGATTATAGCCAGATATGGAGTCTTGAACCTCGGGTGAACTCTGGCAAATACATGGGGGAATAGCCCGTCTACAGCCAGGGCATATCCGAGTCTCGATGTTCCTATCATGCCCGACTCGTCAGAGCCAGTAACAGAGATCAGGGCACCAACGCCAACGATCAGCCCTCCTATGAGTGCAAGAGTAGGGTTAGTGCCTAACGCCGCTTGGGTTGCCGAGGCTATGGGTGCGGTATCCGAGTACAACTGAGTCCATGAGCGTACCCCGAAAAGCAAGATATTGGTTATCAAATAGAAGATAGTTACTATCGATATGCCAAGGATTATGGCCTTGGGAATGGTGCTGCTCGGGTCCTTTATCTCGTCCGATGGTATGGTCGAGATCTCAAAGCCCGCATACGCCCAGAAGATCAGGACAAGTGCTGGCCCAAAATTCGTGAGCCCGAAGGGGGAAAAAGGTGAAAAGTTCGAAGCCGTTAATGCTGGATTGTATGCGATGTAGAACAGTCCGATGATTGAGAAAAGGACCAGAGGTGCAAGTTTAACCAGTGTGAGGAGGTCATTCGTTCTACCCGCGGCCTTAACCCCGAATATGTTCGTCGCGATTAGAAATGCCACGAAAAGCACCTTGACGGCGATCTGGTAGGCCCATCCGAGGTTCGGTAGAAAGAACATCAGATATCGCGTGAAGGCCACTGGGAAAACCGCTAAGGAAATCCACTCCGCAAGCCAGAGGGACCAACCGATGATGAAACCCGCAAAAGGTCCCCAAGCCTCTCTCGCATACGCATATGGCCCGCCAACCTTTGTTAGCAGCGCAGCACATTGAGCAAAGCACAAGGCGATTACGATCGCTATTGCACCTGCTACAACCCATACCACAAGGGATAGTGGCCCCAGGTACCCAGCCCCAAAAGATGATGCCACGTATATGTCGGCGCCTATTATCGCCCCAACCACGAGGTTCGTCACGTCAAAGAGAGTAAGCTCCGAATGGAGCTCATGCTTGGACATCGCCATCTCCTCGCTACAAAGGTTCCCCCCTTTTTATCATTTTCAATGAATCAGCGTATATATATTTGAGTTTCCGAAAGGTGAGCCCCTTAATAACACATTGGAGTAATGTTAGATTAACTTCTCCCTTACATCATAAGGTCGCAGGAACATTTCAAAACCTACTTATGGCCGATCCCTTTACCCCGATTTTATACCAATCGTCTCTTTACCTCAAAGCTACCAGTCAATAGTATGTCCTCCGACGACTTCCCGACCATAACCTCGAATATGCCCGGTTCTAAGACTCGTTTGAGATCACGGTCAAGAAACGATAGTTGCTCAGAAGTGAGTGTGAAATCGACTTTTTTCCTCTCACCGGGTTTGAGCGTTATCCTCTTGAATCCCTTGAGCTCTTTCACTGGCCTCGTTACGCTGGCAACGGCATCGTGCAAGTATAGTTGGACGACCTCATCCCCTTCGCGATCACCTACGTTCATTACCTGCAAGGTTATTTTAACATCGGAGCTTCGTCCCTTTACCTCTATTCTCAGATCATTATACTCGAATCTCGTGTAACTCAATCCGTGGCCAAACGGGAACAGAGGTGTGAACGGCGCATCGAGATATTTGGAGGACCATTTCTCTGCGGATGGTGGCCTGCCCGTTTTCTTGTGGTTATAGTAGATCGGCACTTGCCCCACAGTTCTGGGGAACGTGACCGGTAACTTGCCGCCCGGGTTGCAGTCCCCAAAGATCGCGTCCGCGATGGCGTTACCCGCTTGAATCCCAAGGAACCACGTCTCCAAGATCGCTGGTATGTGCTCCGCTGACCATGATATCGCCAAAGGCCTGCCATTCATCAGCACTTCAATCACGGGCACGCCCGTCTCATGTATCACTTTTACCAACTCCTCCTGAACCCCTGGCAGGTCCAGGGAGGCTCGAGATGCAGCCTCGCCACTCATCTCGCCACTTTCGCCTATCACAACGATGGCCACTTCGGAGTCCTTGGTGGCCTTTATCGCATCGTCAAAGCCTTCGGTCGAATTCCCATCTATGTCGCAGCCCTTTGTATATAGGACCTTGGCCTCAGTAGAAACCTTGGCCTTTATGCCATCAAGAACTGTGACCACATCCTTAGAATCCCCATGGCATGACCAGGAACCGAGCGGTGCTATATGGTCGTCCGCCAACGGGCCTATGACGGCTACCGATCCGATATCTTCTTTCAAAGGTAGAAGATTGTCCTCGTTCCTGAGCAGCACAATCGATCTTCGCCCTGCCTCGAGGGCCACATCGATGTTATCCCTACTCTTTATGACCTTACCGGCAAGTTCGGGATCGACATACGGACGCTCAAAAAGGCCCAGCTTGAACTTAATCCTGAGGATTCGCCTAACGGCTTCGTCTATCGCCTTTTGGGGGAGCCGCCTTCCCTTGACGAGTTCAACCAAGCCCCTACGGTATACGTCAGCGCACATGTCCATGTCAACGCCCGCTGTCACCGCTTCCTTCGATGCTTCCACGAAGTTCCCGGCGATGCCGTGGTTGACAAGTTCGCCAACGGAATTCCAATCACTTACGACGAATCCCTCGAACCTCCATTCCTTGCGCAGTATATCCGTTAGTGTGTGTTGGTTTGCAGATGCTGGAACGCCATTCAGATCATTGAATGCGCTCATTATCGTTCCCGCACATGCATCGACGACTGCCGCTTTGAAAGGCGGCAAGTAAACCTCCCTAAGGGTCCTTTCCGAAATATCCACAGTATTGTAGTCCCTTCCACCTTCAGCGCCACCGTAAGCCACATAGTGCTTCGGACAGGCGACAACGGCGTTGGCGTCAGCCAAATTCTCCCCTTGAAATCCCAACACAGCAGCCCTTGCTATTGCCGTACCTAAATAGGGATCTTCACCAGCTCCTTCCGCAATTCGCCCCCATCTGGGATCCCTCGCGATATCAACCATCGGTGCAAAGGTCCAGTGTATCCCCTCGGACCTAGCTTCAGTTGCCGCCACGGAGGTCACCTTTACGACAATCTCCGGATCCCAACTACTAGCCAGTCCTAGGGGTATGGGAAAGATCGTCGAGTAACCGTGTATCACATCGAGACCAAAGATCAAGGGGATGCCCAGACGAGAATGCTCCAGCGCCATCTTCTGAACTCTATTAGTATTTTCCGCCCCCGTGATGTTGAGAAATGAACCGACTTTGTCTTCCTTAAGCATCGACTCGTATTCCTCTGAGAATCCACTATACTGGCACATCTGCCCGATTTTCTCCTCCATCGTCATCCTCCTCAGCAGATCCTCGACCCTCTTTTCGATCGGCCTTTTAGGATCGAGGTAGAGTGGTTTCCCGCTACTAGATTTCCCCACACACATTCCTTCACTCAATGATGGGGCATTCACCGCTTAAATAGATTAGCGATGCCCTTTCAGCGCTCGGTCGTGCTCGATGGGAGACAATGCTGACACGAAGGAGCGGCAGAGAATGGGATTCGATTACTTGGTTATTCCCATATGAGGATTCCAAAATGAAGGCTTGGTAGGTTTTGATGAGATCCACATAAATAAGAAAGGCTTATCATGGATCCTATTCTGTACGAGGGCCATGAGGCTTGGAACTTCAACATATTCGTTCTGGCATTTCACCAAAGAGAAAGTGCCCATAAGTTACGTTATGAACAAGGCTTACGAAATGGGATTGGATGGAGTTGAGATCCTCCATGTCCAGATGGAAGGCGAAGATCCGCCTTACATAAATGGCCTGAAGAAGCACGCAATTGAGCTTGGCCTTGATGTATTTTGTCTGGCGATACATCAGAATTTCGTAAGTCCTAGTGAGGAGGAGAGGATGAAGCAGGTAGAGCATACGAAGAGATGCCTTGGAATAGCATACAGGTTAGGGGCTCCATGTATACGGCTCAACTCAGGCAGATGGAATACGATTCAGAATTTCGACGAGCTCATGGCGAGGAGGGGCACTGAGCCGCCGATTCCAGGATACGGCGAGGATGATGCCTTAAGGTGGGTGGTCGACTGCATCGACAAGTGCCTTCCAACAGCGGAAGAGCACGGCGTGGTCATGGCACTGGAGAACCATTGGGGTTTGACGAGCACGCCAGAGGGAGTGAATGGTATAGTTGAGCAAGTCGGATCGGAGTGGCTCAGGGTACTCATGGACACTGGCAACTTCCTAGATGACCAATATAATAAACTGAAGAAGATAGCCCCCAGGACCATCTTGGTGCACGCCAAGACATACTATGGTGGGGGTGAATGGTATAGTTTGGAAATAGACTATAGTAAGGTTTTCAAAATACTCAGGGAGATTCAGTTTAAGGGGTATGTATCCATAGAATATGAGGGGAAGGAGAGCGCCCTTACAGCCGTGCCGAAAACAATTTCCCTGCTTAAGAAAGAGATGAGCAGATAGGCCATGAAGGATAACTGTTAAAGGGAAAGACGTACCTCAGCACGATAATAACTATCTATCAACCTTTCCTCTCGTTGATCCATAGGTTTGCGAATTCTAGGTAGTTTTGTGCAATCATCTCGATCGCCACGTCTCGGCTGACCTTCCCAGCCTTCAGTTCCGCGAGCGGATCCCAAAATATCGTGCGACCAACGGCGAAACCTATTATGCCCTTGATCTTCGCTCCGGTCGTCAACCACTTCTGGACCATCTCCTTGCTCTCCCCCCTTCCTAACGTGATCACTCCCGCCTTCCTGCCCCCTGCCTGAGCCTGTTTCACCAGTGCCAGAGCGTCACTCTCCTTCTCCGTGCCCTCCAACTTCCAGATCCCCGGTTCAACGCCTGCCTTCTGGATCTCGCTCAGGGTTACTACCATGAGCTTGGGTCGAACTTCGGTGTCATACAGTTCTTTCGATTCACCCACCTTCGCCAACTGCCCTTTTGTCGCTGGCACAAGGAGTTCGAACAGGAAGGTGCGCTTCTTCGTATGCAAGTAGTCGCTCAGAACCTTCAGACGTGAGAGCTGCCTCTTGTTCATGTCCTTGTCTCCCTCCGGATTGTATCTCACGAGCACCTTCGTGTATTTCGGGTCGAAGGCCTCTATGTGTCTCCTGAAATCATCGCCATATTCGAAGTCGAACTCGTCCTGTCCTGATTTCTCAACTGGCATTGCCAAGTTATAGCCATTGGCCCTTGCTTCTCGGGCTATATTTGCCCCGAACTCCTCATCGACCAGCAGGCCAGCGATATCCTTTGGGACACCCCTTGCCACTGCCAGCTTGAATCCCTCGAAGATGTTCCCCTTATAGTTGGAAATCTGTTCCTTCTCCTGGGCCGTGGGAGCACGACCTTTAATCCCGAACAACTTCTCGACAAAAGATGAGCGATGATCGAATGCGAGGATCAGTAGCCCCTTCTTCGTATAATCGACTCTTTCCATCTGAGTTCGATGTTCATTCTTCTGACCGATGTCTTTAAGCTTTACCCTAGGGTGCTGGTGATCTTAATAGTTCCAAATTCGCAATTCGATGATACGTCGTCACACGCTAACGTTCCTTCAGTTTATCCGCGAGACTCTTTACCTTTCCATCCTCGTAGTATACTATCCTTGTCTTCAGCTTCACTGGTATTCCGAGCCTCAGGAAGAGGTGGTAGAGCGTGGGACCGTCTAGCGTTTCCGACAAGGTCCCTTTCTTGATTAGGCTCGCGAGCATCCCTATTACGGCCTCGGTCTCCTTTGGGAACTGGTAGCTGGCGACATCGAGTATCTCAGATGCCTTGCTGTCCAGGAATTTAGCTACGAGGCTCCGGGGGCTCTCCTCCTTCCCCTTGCTCCCTTCGATGGACTCTTTCTCCTTGTCCCGAGCCCTCTCCTGTAACCGCTTCAGTCTCTTTAACCTGAGGAGATTGAGCTCTATGTCCTCGTCGCTCATCGCAACAATCTGGTCAAGTCCCCGTTAAAAGCTTGATAGGTTTACGATAGAAATGCCTGATAGGTCTTCATCGCCTCGGACAGCACTAGGCTCTGTAAGTCGCTCTCCGGGGAATCTACCTTTTGTATCGTGAACTTCGGGCTCCTCTTCAGGGCCGCGATCCTCTCAGGATACTGACCGCCCGGAAGCTGGAATATGATCACCTTATGCCCCCTATCCACGATCCTCTCCAGCATGGGGATCGCTTCTCCGATGTTCTGCCACCCGCCATCGGTTATGATTATCACGAAGCAGTTGCCCGTCGCCTTCGAGATCAGATCCTCTATCGCATAAATCGGGAAGACCGTGTACTCGCCAAAATTCAGCGAGAGGGCCATCTCCTTTGAGTCCTCGTCGTCCTCCCAGCCGCTCTTCACGTAGTTCGTTGAGAATGTGATGGACGCTGTCTCTCCGCCGGCCCTCCTCGCGCAGAGGTAGGCTATGAATGCGGCCGTTGCGGCTTCGTCGCGCGTGTTCGACATACTCATGCTGCCATCGAGAACGGCTATGACAGAGGGGACGAAACCCGTTATCACGGATTGCCCCTTCGACGATGGCTCCTCGTACCATTTCATGGTCGTGACCTCTGGGATCATCGGGCCATCTTCCAAAGTCAACTCAAGATCGAGTTTCTCTATGTCATCCTCGATCATCCAATCATCGGGAAACTTGGCCACCGCCCATGTGGGCCTTCTGGTCGCGCTCTCGGCCAGGAACTGCATTATCGTCGTCTCAGCCCTTGCCTTGTACCAGAATCGCCTCCAGAACGCTTCGTCGACGAACTTGGAGCCCAGCTTGCGATAGTGCTTAGAGACCGAGGTCGACAGTAGTGGCTCCTGGCCTGGCTGGCCGAGCTTCTGATCCGTCGACTCCGTCGATGTCACACGTTCCCCTGAGAGCGACGACGGCGTCCTCTCGTCCCATTTCCCGGAACCTTTGCCCGCCCCCTTCTTCTTGTCCTCCCTCGACCTCACCTTAAGGGACTCCTGGAAGCGTTTGTCGGCCCTCTGTGGCAGCCTTGGGAGGATCCATTGTTTGTAGAACGCCTCAGCGGCAGAAGAATCCGAGATACTGCCGAGCGTGTCATTGAACAGTTTCAAGCTTGCTGGATGGAAGTCCTCGCGTACGGATAATGGATTTTCCGCGATGTGTTTTGCAACATTCTTCTTGGAGAACAATTGCGGGTCCCTGATCCTCATCCTCTCCAAGATCACGGCCATCATCTGGACCTTCGTATGCCAAGACCTGTTCGTAAGCAGGACAACCTCGATCTCCTTCGCCGCATCCCTCAGGACCTTCCGAAGCTTGAAATTAACCTCCCCGCGGAGAATCTGCCTGTATGTTGCAGCCGTTATCTGGCCAACGCCCTGGCAGTAGTTCGATAGGACTTGGACATGGTAGGGATCCTCTCGGAATCTCCTGGGCAAGTAGTTGAAGTCCACCTGGAAATCCGAGAAGAGGAGCGTTGCGAGATATGCTAGGTCCCACTGGCCCACCACCGTATAGGCGGCACTCTCCAGGCTGTAGGCCGTCTTGATATCGTAGGGGCAATTGTGGGCGTGTGCCAGCTCGTGGCGGAACAACCAGAGGAGGAACTTCTCTTGGTCACATTCGGGCGGTATCATGCTCGGGCCCACAAAGACGACGCCGTTCAGCACTGGAAGAGGCGCAGGACTTATTTGGGGTTCCTCTTTGCCAGTCGCTACCTTGAACGTGCATGGGGGGCAATAGAGCTCCTCGCGAGCCCTGTTGAAGAGGTCCCGAGCCCTTACGAGCCTAGGCCCTTTCACTTCTCCAAGAGCCCGGGAGTTTCCACCCCATCTGCGCAGAGATGGTCTCTTCACCTCTCACTTTGCCCTCCTTAACCCATTGGTCCTCCAGCCTCATCAGCTCCTCAGCGAACACCATGTCCTCCGAAGCGGCCTCCTTTCCAAGCCTGTAGAGTGCGGGGGTGTAGCCCTTGTACAGTTCGTTCAATATCGCCCACTGCTTTCTGGACTCCCTGTCCTCGGTCTTCGCCCTCTCGCGATCGAGGAGCGTGTTGATGTCCTGCAGGAGGTTCCTGACCCTAACCAAGGCCATCCTGTGCGGTAAGACCCACAAACTCGCGCTGAGGAGGCCATTGAAGTTCACGGACCCATCAAGCCAAGTCATCGCTTTCGCGAGGTGCGTCAACACTGTTGTCGACCTTTCACTGGGGGGTTCCTTGATGGAACTGCAGACGTCTCTGATGAAGTGGCACCCCTCGCAGATGGCGGGTGGCTTGACTTCGGACTCCTCGCGATTGCGGATGCAAACTTGTAAATCCCTTACTAACAAATTGATCTGGCCAAGTGTCTCCGAACTCAGCCTCAGCGATGAAACCTCCTTCCTTGCCTCCTCGAGCTCATCGAGGCTCAGCACCTGTGGCATGGATTCGACCAATTGCCCCTCATACTTCTCCATGAGGTCCTGCAGCATGAATTTCTCCCGCCACGTCAGGGAGCTGAGGTAAACGCATATGTCAAACCTATCGTAGAAGGGCGGTGGGTGTATGAACGTCGTTGGGTCGCCTGGGTTCTCATTCGCCATTAGGACATAGTCCTTAACCGCCGTCCTTTGGCCGTAGGCCCATACCTCGCCGAACTGCATTAGGTGATGGACGTTGGCGCTGGTGTACGGGTTCAACCTGTTAACCTCGTCCAAGCCCTTTCCCTGCGCCTTAATGAACTCGGCCCACAGCACCTTCTCCACGCCCTCCTTCTCGAGCGATGGTATGTGAAGCCTTCCGACAACCTCCCCTCTCTTTACCTCAGATGCGCCCGATATCACGACGAGGTTCTCGCCGCAGAGGCCCTTGAGGAGCAGCAACATTAATGTCGATTTACCCAAACCCCTGTGAGCCCTCACTAGCGAAGCCGATCGCTGGTGAAGCTGGTCCAAGACGAGGGCGTGTATCGCATCCCTGTTCCCGATGAACCTCGCGCCCACTTCCCCCTCCAATTTCCTGAACTTGTCCCTTAGGTTTTCCAAGAATCAACCACCTCTCAGGAGGACGAAGACCTCCCCCACGAGCATCATCATGCCAACGAAGAAGATGAGGATCGCGATCTTGTAGAACCTTATCCTGGTCCGCAGGTGAGTTATCTCCTCCTCTAAGTTGGAGATCCTTTCCTGAATCAGGGCGGCCACCGACCTCTCGACGACGACGGTTCCCTCGGTTGGTTTTTTGAGATAAATTGCATCGAGTAATCCTGAGCTGCCAGTCGTGACCCTGTCGCTCTGGACGCCCTTCTCCTCCCACGAGAACTTGGAACCGTCGGCCTTTATCGGGTTCCTCTTCGCCTGATACTCTAAAAACTCCTTCAGCTGGCTACTCAAAAGGAATTCATCTGCAACAACGATGAGAGGCCCCTGTTAAACTTTTCGTCCTCGAGAGGGACGGCGGGAACCATCGATGAAGGAATCCTTATATCCGTTCGAGCGCTCCGTTACTCAAATCGATGCCTGAATTACATCATCTTCCTCCCCGAGGCATTAAGGGTAGCACTGCACACATATTTCCAGTTCTCATATTCCTCTTCACGACGCTCCTGGTGTCCTCGATCGGGGCTGCAAGCTCACAGCGCGAGGTAATCCTAAGGGGGAGGATAACGGACGTCATCACGGGCAAGCCATTGTCAGGCGTTACAATATACATCAGGGGTTATGTCGAGAGTCAATATGATTGGCATCATTTCAACTCGGAGACATATACGAATGAGACCGGATACTACAACATTAGCTTATCCCATGGATTCTATCGGATGGCCGTTGTGGGGGACGATCCCGAAACGCTTGGCATGGACTATGTCCCGATGTACTTTGAGCTGGGTGATTTCTTCCGTGGGTTGAGTGAGGAGCAAACGGAGATCGTTGCAGACCTCGAGCTGTATCCAGGTGCCACGGTCGTCTTTGTAGGGTCGCCTGAGTTTGTGGAGACGGGTGGAGTTCCGGGGGAGATGTACATGGGCTTCGGCGCAGTGGATCCGCGCTACGATAATCTCGGATCGATGGGAGTCCAGACGTACTATTACCCCTCCATACGCTCATTTTTAGGCCTCGGGCCAAATGACGTGGTCGTCGTTTCAAATACGCCCATAGTCCTGGTCGGGTGGGCGAGCGGCGGATATTACTTCATGGAGGACAACGACAGCCTCTACTACGAATTACCTCAAGGAAGTGCAAATAAAGTCGACATAAGTAAGGCCGTGATGGAGAGGAACATCGCAACCGTCAGGGATAAGCTGAGCTCCATCTGGCTCTCGGCCGAGAAGCTCTCACTCAACGGCATAGACGTCAAGCCCGAGATGAACGACCTGAACACCGCATACGACTTCCTTAACTCTTCAAGGCTGGCATTTGCAGATGCCAGCTACTCACAGTGCTTCGTCAGCCTTAGGGCAGCTTACATCATATATGAAGACATTCTTACCAGAATAACGAACATAGGCACCGATGCTACGTTCTCCCCAATCCCCCTCTCATTCCTACTGATGCTATCTGGCTTCGGGCTTGCGAGCGTCCTCATCGAGAGGAACGCGATGAGGATTGGCGCAGGAACCTTGATGAGCCTGCTCCTTCTCGGTTTCTACTACTACATCTCGCCGGGTTGGAGGCTGACTGATCCACTGTTGCTGCTCAACTCCTGCATCTCGGCAGCATTTTTGGCGATCGGACTTGCGCTCATTCTACCACGCACTAAAAAGGACATCGTCACGCCCACGGGCGTCGCGCTCACATCGAGCTTGACCTCCACGTTCTCCATAGCGACGAGAAACCTGAAGAGGAGGAGGCTGAGGTCCTTGATGATACTCATATCCATCGTGACGCTCGTCTTCGGATTCACGGTTTTCACGTCATTCCAGATACAGACGGCGGTTGCATCCGGCCGACCGACGCAACAATATCCAGGAACGCCACCAGTGGGCCTCATGATAGTCGCCACACCCGGATCTGCTGAAAGCCTACCGGTCTCCATAGTTCAAACTTTGAGGGAGGATCCCCTTGTGAGCTCCGTAGCCCCGAAGACGGAGAGCAGTCCCACCTACATGGAAGCTCAGATCATAACGGAGAGGGGGAAGAACATCACCATCAGGGGAGTCTTTGGGATTTCGAGTGAGGAGGCGAAGATGAGCGGTCTGGATGCGGCTGTCGTCAGTGGGCACTTGATGTTGGAGGAGGAACACGCCATAATGATATCCGCGCGGGCAGCGGAACTACTACAGGCCTCTCCAGGAGATAAGGTGAAGTTCGTCTGGAACACGAGCCCGGGCTCGATGACCGGCATGGTGTTGTCCGAGGACTTCATGATCGTGGGCGTGTTGGATGACACCATATTCGGGCAGATCATTGACCTAAGTGGCCAGCCCATAAGGCCCTACACTCTGCAAGACCATGAAAGGGTCTACCTGAGCACGGATAGCGTGGCGGTCTTCAGCTGGAACGAACTATTGGATCTCAATATCGGGGTTTTGTCAAGGATTAACGTTCAACCGAAGAATGAAAGTGACATTGACCCTCTTGCAATCCGAATAGCAGGGAAATGGCGTTGGTTCGTGTATGTTTCGGAGAACGACGAGGTTAAGCTCTACTACTATAACAAAGTACCTACGCTCGCCGGTGGAACGGAAGTTCCCATGCTCCTGGTCCTCGTGGGATTGAATGTCCTAGCGTGTACCTTGAACGCTGTCTATGAGAGGAGGAGGGAGATAGCGACCCTCTCATTAGTCGGCCTCAATCCATCACAGATAAGCTACATGTTCCTGGCTGAAGCTGGCCTAGTGGCCTTCGTAGGTGGCGTAGTTGGTTACCTCCTGGGACTCGGTGGACCGAGAGCTCTGCTCAGCATGGGAGGGCCGGGCTTCCTAACGGAGAAGATCTCGTGGACCTGGAGCGTTGCCGTCATATTGATGGCCGTGGCGGTATCGGTTGCAGCGTCAGTTTTACCCTCACTGAAAGCATCCACCATAGCGACCCCCAAGCTCCCATTGAGGTGGAAGTTGGAATACATTCCATCAACGAAGGACTCGTGGTCTCTCCACATTCCCCAAATGATATCGCAGGTGGAGCTCGAACGCTTCTTCAGGTTCATCGAAGGCAAGTTCGAGGAGATGCAGCTCCTTCGCACAATCCCCGAGAAGATGGAGAAATTGGACATAGTGGATGAATCCGACCAAGAGAAGGACGTTAAGAAGTTCATGTTCGCGCACAGCTTCGCCCAGGAGGGTTCAAGGTCATTCAGGACCGAGAGCGAGCTCATCGCGACAAGGAGCAGGGGATCAGCGACGTATGCGCTGGATTTAACCATAAGGATAGCGATGCTCTACAACTACGAACCCATGGAGGTAGTAAGGAAGGCGGCCTCGGCAGTACGTAAGCTGATGCTCCAATGGGCGGCAGCCCCTTCATCTGTAAGGTGGGGCCAGACCGAGGAGATGGTCAAGGCCGAGGGCGTCAGCATTGTTTCGGAGGGGAAGACGATCCTCAGGCGCATTAACTTCAAAGCAGACAAGGGGGAGATCGTGGGGCTTGTGGGTGAGGGCAGGAGGGCCTTGCTCTTGGCAATCGCTGGTCTAACGAGGCTGTTTGAGGGCACCGTGATATTGAAGGGCATGGACACTTACAGCAGGAGGGAGGAGGCGAAGAGGTTGATGGGGATATCCCTCCAAGGGACGGACCCCTATGGGGAATTATCGCCGAGGAATAATTTGATCTTCGTTGCCAAGCTCGAGGGCGTAAGGGACGGTGAGAAGGCCGTTGGCGACCTGATCGAGAGGTGCGACTTGACGCATTGTGCCGATGCGGGCATATCCGATCTGAGCCAAGGCGACAAGAGGAAGCTTATGATAGCTCAGGCCCTGATCAACAAGCCCTCGCTCTTGCTACTCGAAGATCCATTAAGGGGTTTGAAGGGAGACGAGATAAAGGGCGTGGTGGCGCTTTTAACGGGTTTGAGCCACTGGGAAGGCATAACTACAATATGCTCGGGAGAGAGCGCGGATGAATTGGGATTCTGCGACAGAATCGGCGGCATAAAGGGAGGGTCACTCGATATGATAATGGACAGGAAAGGTGCGCAAGTTGGGTGAAGCACTGGCAATAGCCGGAAACGAGATGCGGATGCTGTTGCCCAGCTGGAGATGGAACCTCGTTGTGGCGGTGGTATTCGTATGCGTCCTAGCGGGATCATACCAGGCATATCTCACAAATCAGGAACAGATCGAATCGTATGGAAAAGGGGAAGGTCCGGAGCCCGCATCCCTGGCCGCCTTCGCTTCGGGCATTTGGTTGGATGCGAACGCCGCGTTGCCTATCCTTGCCGTCATCTCCGGCTATGACACCATGAGCCGCGAGAAGAAGACGGGGGGGATGCAACTCCTGTTCTCAAGATCGACCTCCAAAGTTTCCATCGTCATGGGAAAATTCTACGGAGGGTTCGTTCCAACGGCCATCGTCTCGTTTTCTTCCATGCTCGTGACATCGGGCCTGATAGTCGCCTTGGTTGGGCCCTTCAGCTCTGAGGAGCTGTATAGGATTGCGGCATTCGCTGCGGTGCTCATCCTATATGTCGCAGTATGGGTGGCCATCAGCGTCTTCATCTCGACCATTACAGGCAGCGGGATGAGCTCGGCATTGGCGTCATTACTCCTCCTGATCGTGTTAGGGGGTTGGTCGATTACGTCTGTGGCGTTCTCCAATCTTCTAGCCCCTCTGCCCAACTTCTGGGCGGGAGGGACTACGTGGTATGGTGCCCTCTCCGAGCTCAAGGTGAGGGTAGATGAGTACATCAACTGGTTCTCACCACCGGCCGTCTTCGCCGCAGGTGGTGGGGCACTACTCAATCCTGCCGTGGATGTCCCCCCATTCGTTGTTCAGTCGAGGTCGCCGATATTCCCTATAGACGTTATAGAGACCCTGAGGAATATCTGGCCCTGCATCTCGGCGATGACGTCGATGCTGACGATAATGTTGATAAGCTCCTATGTGATACTCAGGACAAGGGGAATCGATCTTGAAAGCGGAAGGGTGTAGTGCATTGGGAAGAGCAAAAGCCTTTGCAATCGTTCTGACGATCGCGCTTGCTGCCCTCGTCAGCGTCCAGTTCAATCATCGGAGGGCATATGGCATCACTATTGGGAGCCCGACCGTTACTGGTATAGTTACCAAACCAGGCAATAAGGTGTTTTTTAGTATACTACTCAACTATACCCGGCCACCTGGTGACATCCACTATTTAATTACATACGACCTCATGACTAAGAATCTCCCGAATGGCTGGATCTCGAGGTTCTATAAGATGTATGAGGGGAATAAACAGGAAATAACTTCATTGACCATATACTATACACAAGTCCTAGCCGATTTTGAACTCGAGGTAGAAGTCCCGGAGACCGAGAAACCAGGGCACTACACTTTCCTGTTCTCCGCTGAGAACAGGGAAAAGCGCTCTACCGAGGATGTAATGTTTGAGCTCTCGGTGGACGTCAAAGCATTGAAGAGGGAGATCAAGCTCTCGACAGAATACCCGGATGTCACCGTCGAGAGGGAAGGTACTGCGGGATTCGCAATTGTCTTAGACAATATCGGGGAAACCGACGAGCTGGCCAACCTGACGGCAGAATTTCCAGAGGGATGGAGGGTCACCTTCAGGGGCCAGTCAGGGGACATATTCGGGGTGTACCTCCCCAAGGGACAGTCGGCCATAATCCAGGCGGTGGTCGAGCCACCAGAGGGGGTGGCCGCTGGTGTTTATGACTTCATTGTCAGGGCACAGTCCTCTGATCTCGTAGCAAACTCCACCCTCAAATTGAAGGTGGCGGTCGTTAAGGCTGGGACGGCTGAGAAGATGCTCTCGACCCTTTATCCGGAGTTGAACATCGAAGGCGCGAAGACCATATTCTTCCCCATCACGATAAGGAATTTGGGGGCGAGTAGCCTCATCTACCGACTATCACCTTTATCTGTGCCTTCGGGATGGACGGTGTCATTCAGGACGACGCCCGATGACAGAACGTCTTCGGTATCGAGCATATTCCTAGTTGGAGGGGAGTCCTCGACTTTGTACTTGGAGGCGGCACCACCCGCGACGGTCGCGCTAAGTACATACACCTTCACCGTTCGGGCTACGTCCGAGGAGGGAGCGAGCCAGGATCTTACGGTCGCAGCGAAGATAACGGGTTCCTACGAAATTACTATGGATTTCGACACGCTCTATGCACAGACCAGGGCCGGTGAGACAACGTCTGTGATAGCCACTGTGACCAACATAGGCGCAAGCGAGTTGACGAACGTAAGCCTTGATGTCTCAGCCCCCTCGGCTGACTGGGATGTCACTAAGATACCCACCTTCTATGACACGCTCGGCCCAGGGGGATATGCGACGATCACGTTGATGCTGAAGGTACCTGGCAATGCGGAAATCGGCGATTACCTCATCGGAGTGAGGGCCACCAGTGACAGAGCAAGGTCGACGCAGATCCTACTCAGGGTTAACGTCCAGTCAGCATCAATATCCCTATGGGTCGTAGGCATCGCTGCGATAGTCATAGCGGTCGTCATGATCGCGCTCGTCTACTTGAAATTCGGAAGGAAGCGATGAGGCCGCACGCTCCCGAAGGAACGCTCTACCCCAAGATCATAACCCGCAAGGGGTAGTATGCGCCGGGAGAGGGACTTTCGCCAACGGTTTCGAACCCCCGAGACCCGTGAAGGGTCACAGGCTCACTAACAATGGGACTCAAGGCCTGCGCTTTAATCCGCTCAGCAATCCCGGCGGACTTTTCCTGCCAATTGAGTGCTATAAACTCTTTCGCATCCGTCCCTTTTCCATCCCAAATGGATATGTGCCCCCGATGGAAGGCTTTCATTCATGGAAGCGTTCGTGCGCCCATGGCGTCATTGCATCTCAACGCACTTACATGGCGAGGAGGCACACCTAGGGCAGGCGTTGTCGTATTTCCGTTTTGCCGCTCCCTCAAGATCTATCCCGACTATGTTGGCGAGTGACGCAAGCCACGCCAGAACGTCGGCGAGTTCCTCGGAGATCGCCTCATCTGACTTGGCGGAAACCGCTCCCCGGAGCTCTTCGACCTCGTCACGAAGCCTATTTAGGGTGCCCTGCGCACCTCTACTAGAATCCTTCTCATAGTAAATCCTCCTCATCATCAGCTGGAACTCCGAGACGTTCAATGACGGGCACCTTCGGCAACGTCATGGCCACACACGGGGCAATTGGGATTCCTCTGGACCTCAAGGATATCGAACGTCATGTCCTCGCCATTGAAGATCAGCACTTTCCCTACGAGCAGGCTTCCTAATCCGACGATGGCCTTCAGGACCTCCATGGCTTCCAACATCGCAAAGAAGCCTGGCGTCACGCCAACGACTGGGAACCTCTTGACATCGGGAGGTGGCTTGGGTATTATGCACCTTAGACATGGCCCCTCCATAGGGATGATCGTCGTGACTTGACCGAAGAACCCCTGTACGCCCGCGTGCACGAAGGGGATTCTCTGCCTCACGCATTCCTCATTGGCGATGAAGCGAACCGCCCAATTGTCGGTCCCATCTACTACCACGTTCGCGCCTTTCAGAAGGCCTTGAACGCTCTCCTCGGTGATCTCCTTGGTGACGGCTTCAATGTTGATGTCCGAGTTCAGGGCCTCTAGCTTCTCTTTTGCAGCCATGGCCTTGGGCTGCCCTACGTCCTTCTGCCAACCAAGCAACTGCCGGTTCAGGTTGCTCAATTCGTACTTGTCCCTGTCTATTATGACGAGGTTCCCCACGCCAGCGGCGGTTAGATACATGGAGACTGGGGACCCAAGGCCGCCAGCACCAATAACCACAACCTTTGAGCGTTTCAGTTTCAATTGTCCCTTGATCCCCCACCCAGGTATTATGAGCTGCCTGTCATAGCGGAGCAACTCCTTATCCGTCAAACATGGTTTCAAGGATGTCCGATCGATCAGAGCCAAAGGTGGTTTATTTAACTCCCCCTTTAAGATCGATTTTTGGGGGCAAAGATTCTACAAGGGATTGGGCGAGGTGGGCGCGATATATGGGAGCTTAAGTACCCCAATGATAGAGCCTGTCGGTGTAATGGATGAGAAGAGAAACGGCGGTCTTCGCCGCAATCGCGGCAGCACTGCTAGTTCCAGCCTTAATGCCAGCCGTAATGGCTGAACCATCAGACATAACCTCAAGGATCAATGGCCTCATCGACAGGATATTCGCTACAATCGAGAACATCACGGGTCACTTTGCCCAGAGGGCACTGGATGCAGGCATATTCATAGCCAGATCCGTGTACTTGACCCTCATCATATTGGGGGTCGTTCTACGGTATACTGGGATCAGTTCCTTCGGCGGTAAAAACATGATCGTGGGTGGGCTGGTGCTCGCATTGCTCTCGGAGATAGTGGCCATGGGCCTCTAGCTGATACTGGACGGTTCGATGGACTCCGCCTACTTCGCCTAGGCTGGTCCATGCCTCACGGTTTAAGCAGAACCTTTATCGCGTCCTCTGCGCGGTGGGCCACTTCGAACGCCTCCTCGAATCTGTCCAGCGGGAAGGTATGGGTGATGATCGGTTCCACATTAACAATGCCCCTGTCAATATAATCTATGGCAAGGGGATAGCAATATGGACCCAAGTGCGAGCCCAAGACGTCCAACTCCTTCCTATCACCTATTATCGACCAGTCCGCAGTCGTCGGCTGCCCGTGGACGCTGAACTCAACGAACCTCCCGAGTTTTCTTATCATCTGCAGGCCCTGGGTAACACCACTCGTGCTGGCCGATGCCTCTATGTAGACGTCACATCCATAGTCCTGAGTCATCTCGAGTACTCTCCTAACCGCATCTTCCCTTGCTACGTTCAGCGTGAGTGTGGCGCCCAGTTTCTCCGCCAAACGAAGGCGATTTTCCTTTACGTCCAAGGCCACCAACTTGCCCGGGTTCTTCAGCTTCGCGACTTGGAGCATGCATAGCCCCAACGGCCCCATCCCAGCGATGACGACGAAATCCCCGAGCTCGATCCTCGCCCTCTGAACCGCGTGGATGGCGCACGAAAGGGGTTCGATGAATGCCGCCCTCTGATCGGGCATGTGCTTTGGAACTTCGTGCACAATCGCGTTTGAGGGATACTTCATGTATTCCGCGAATCCGCCATCATCTACGCCGCCTTGAAAGCCGAAGATGTTGTGCACCTGGCACATCCAGTACTTTCCCGACTTGCAGTACCTGCACTCCCAGCAGGGCACTATTTGCTCAGCGACGGCCTTATCACCCATCTCGAGGCCCGTCTTCTCAGCCGCCCCTGGTCCGAGCTCAACGACCTCTCCCACGAACTCGTGGCCGGGTATGACTGGCGGCTTGACGTATGGCCTTGGGCCACCCCAAAGGATTTCGGCTCCCTCGTAGCACTTGATGTCGCTACCACATATGCCACTGGCACCAACCCTTACGACGACCTCCCCGTTGCCAGCTTTGGGAATCGGCCTGTCCTCCAGAAGGTACTCTCTCGGCGCATGGCAGACTACGGCTCTCATTCTCTCCGTCGAGCTTGGCCCTCGAGTGGCGCTTCTTATATGTTTGAGCACTGAGGTCTGATATTGAAACCGACCAAGCAGGTTCCGACAACTGGGTCAGTCGAGGAGAAATTCAACATCCTCTTGACGGCAAGGTCCCCATCCATCGAAGGCTCGGCGAAGACGCCATCCTCAACGCGCCCTATCTTCGCGAGCTCCGGAAATGGCCTCGGAAGATACGTGATGCGCATCTCCTCCCTGCCCTTGCGATCCCTAGGGAGCCTGTCCTGGTATACCACGAAGTTGCTCCAGAGGAATACGTTGTTCCTCGATCCCCTCAACTCCGAAGTCTTCCGCTCGTCGTATACCTCCTCTCCCACGACTTCGTCATTATGGAGCAAGCGCATATGGGGCTCATGAGGGTACACGAATTCGGAGCTGTTGATCACGATCACTATGGAAGCATCCCTTTCGAGTGCTTCCCTGACCCCCCTATTGTACGATCTGCACATGCCCAAGACGACCCTCTCCTCGGACTTCGACTCAGCTGATAGCAATTCTACCTTCTCGCCTTCTCCCAACGTCTTCGCCGAGAGCACCCCCTTCATCCTCATGAGCGAACCCAGCACCTTCGCGATCACCTCGTCCCGCCCCCCATTACCATCGCAACCAGATATCTCGTTCCGCTTCATCTCATTCGCGAGTTGGTGGCAACTGGGAATTATATAAGAAATCCCCGACGCACAGGGAGTTAGATTTATAATTCGGATAGAATCGAGGACGAATAGATTAAATTGAGCGATAGAGTTGAAATCATAGAATCGAAGACAAAGGAGTCGGACAAGCCCCTGATATTGGAGGGCTTTCCAGACACAGGCCTCGTGGGCATGATCGCGACCTCTCACCTCGTAAACTCGCTCGACTTCGAGCAGGTCGGACACATCGAATCGACGTACTTTCCACCGATGATCACGGTGCACGAAGGGGAGATGTACGAGCCCGTGGGCATCTTCTACAGGAACAATGTCTACGTTGTGACATCGGAACTCCCGATCCCCATGCAAGGCGTGTACCCTGTAATACACGCACTTGTAAAATGGATGAAGGGCAAGTCCCCCACTGTGATCTTCTCGCTTGGCGGCATTCCTGAACCCGATAGGATAAAGGTCGATGACCCGACGGTCTTCGCACTCCCCAATGGAAAGGAGGCAGCGGAGGTGCTCAAGACATTGAAAGGACCTGAGTTATTGAAGGAGGGATTCCTGGTTGGGCCCAAGGCCATGTTGCTCAAGGAATGCAAGAAGATAGGTGCGCCAGCTTTGGGGCTCTTCTCCCAAGCCTATTACAAGTATCCCGACCCAGGGGCAGCGGCGAAGATCCTAAGAGTCCTCTCAGCCTTTGAAAGCACAAAGGTAGATGTAACGCCCCTAATTGAGTCCGCTGAGCAGCTTCGCGTGCAATACAGGGACATCATGAGGAGGACGGAGGAGGAGATGAGCCAAATGGAGAAGTCGAGGGAGCTGGAGGTTCCAGGCCTGCTAGTCTAGGAGGGATGGATATTGCACGACGACGAGTTCGTCAGTGAGGCCAACAGGCTAGAAAAGAGGATGAAGAAAATGTCCGAGGAGGTTACGAGGAGGATCAAGGAGTTCGAATACTCGAGTGGCATCCTTGAGCCTCTCTACGAGGTATCGGAGAGGCCGGGGGAGGTAATCGTCTCGATCGATATGCCTGGTGTGAGCAAGGAGGATGTGGTGCTGCATGCGACTGAGAGCAGGCTCTACGTTGACGCCGAATGCAAGAGGAAAATCTGTTTGAAGGGCGTGAGGGGCCACGAGAAGGTATTCACACGCTATAGGAAGACCATCTCCCTGCCATCGCCGGTCGATCCTGATCTGGCAAAGGCAAGCGTTAGGAACGGGGTCCTTGAGATCAAGTTGCCGAAGAGAAAGGGCGGGGTCAAGATAGAGGTGGACTGACAAAGGCACCTTAACCGGCAGCAAGGGCCCACCCAGTCCAATGCATTGGTCCACTCTCGTGCCATCGCCTGAGTCCCGCTAGATGTCAATATAGTTGAGCTTCCTATGGTCTCCGCCGCGACAAGAAGGGCAAGTGTTTATCTATGCGCCCTAGTGTGGAGCCAATATTTAGTGGATTAAGTCAGGTTTAGATTGAATTGAAACGATTCCTTTTTGACTAAAGAAGCTTAAAATGCTCAGAATGGCCAATACTTGAACACGGGATTTGCCAAATACCTCATACTGGTGCTTTCACAGGCCTTATGTGACATCGAATGTTACTCCGCATCTGGCATGGCAGATGTCAAGTCTATGAGTGGAGGGGAGGGGGTAGCCATAGCGCTTGCGCTCCGATTTGCGATGGCAAGACTGATGGGGAAAGGAATGGTAGACTTCATTGCATTGGATGAACCCACAACCCATCTGGACGAAGAGAGGAGGCGTTCCTTGGTTCACCTCGTAACACAATTCAATTCAGATGAAAAACGCACATCGCTTAACCAAATAATCGTAATTACACATGATAGAGAGATCTTTGAGGACTCGGAAGTGAACGCTGTGTTCCATTTTGAGAAAGCCGCAGACATAACAACAGTCACGAAATCCTAATATCTTCATCATATTTGGTCCAAAAGACTACCCAACTCTGATTATGATTTAAATAGTAATGATTATATCGGGTAATTCGTAAATATCCATGACCGAGAAAGGTAAACATGATAAAATAAATTCTCTTAGAAGTTCACGATTCCTATCCAAAAAAGATGAAAGACCTAGGATTCACTATTCTAGGTGCAGATGAGTTATGGCACAGAGTGAGAAATAGGATCGCACATCACAATAAGATGCCCACTTTTAATGAAACTTGTAATTCTATCGGGATTCTCATGGTCTTTCTTACAGACTTCTCTTTCGAGAGGTTATCGTGAAAGGGGGAAGAGATTAAAAGGTTAGATAGTATTTGGTGATAATGGATAGGGATGCTACTAAATAGAGCATGGATCGAGACTTAACTTTTGTACGTGGTTTATGATTTTTTATATAATAACTTGGTTATACCCTTCACACTTACCTGTTATATTTAGACTACAATCGCCATTATACTTCATAGACATAACTGGAGCGGTTATTCCATTACTACTCTCATTTTTATTACTGATAAGAACTGCAAAAACGTTAATTAGAAAATGGTATCTGTTTACATTAAATAATCACGATAGTAATCCTTTTTTTTCTTCATCAGGAAGATAATGGAAGAGTATTTTATAATGGAGTAAGTGTATTTTTTGCGAGCTTACCTTTATTATTATACTTAGCCTTTCTTTATAAAAAGGACTCTTAAGGGCGACTATAAGAGGGCCGAGCAACTGTTCAGGCAGAGCCTAACAATAGCGGAGAGTCTGGGGGACTAGGCAGTAATAGTGGCCTCTTGGAGTGCTTTGGGCATTTTAGCAGAACAACGTGGAGAGCTTGATACAGCAGCATGCTATGTGAAAGCTATGAAAACAGGACAGAGGCAATATGTCAATTATCGAAAGATGGCTTGGACAGAGTTCTATCAACATTGAGAAAGGTCAAATAATAAGATATAGTTTTGAGGAAGTTAACCATCTCTCCATTCATTCCCCTCCCCCTCCCTCAAGTAGTGCCTCATTGGCTTAAATAGCGGATTCAACCAATTGCATAACAATAAGGCCGATCGAGAAGCCGGTCAGCAGCCAGCAGGTCCAGAGGGCGATAGAGACGGCGCCGAGCGGGGTCATGCCCGCCGAGGCAAGGAGACTGCTGAGATAGATGGATAAACTGATCTCGACCGTGATTTTGACTTGCATGGCGGTCGCGCTGGCAATCGCCATGATGACGTACTACCCGGGCATCGTGAGGAGCTTGCTGAACTACGAGCGGCTCGGTTTCGACTACGCCTATGCATCAATTAAGGACGGCCAGGCTGAGATAGTCATACGCTTCAGGAATATTGGCGAGGGGAAGCTGACGATAGTGGCTCTGGAGATTAATGGCGTGGAGCTGGAACCCAAGGGCAATAACCCCTTCCCGCTGGAGCTCCCTTCGGGGACAGAAGCAAGGCTGAGGCTCCACGCCAGCTTGGATACCTTTAGAAATGGGGTGACCTACGAGGTAGCAATAAGGACGGCTAATGGGGGCAGATACGTCAAGGCAGTAGTTATACCATGATCTTGAATCAGCCAAATGAGGGTTAACCTAGTTGATAAGAATATTGTCTGTTCCGGAGAGGATCAAGTTGTTCAAAGAAATTAACAGGGTGCACAAGCAAATTTATGGTTCAAGGATGCTATATCGTTGCGCTTGGGGTGGAGATTACATCAACATTGAGAACGATGTTAGGCTTGATTATCACAATGAGTGGGTTCCGATCAATCGATCAGACGCGGGGAAATATTACTTCTATGATGATAAAGGCAAAGATATACCCTCACTCCTAGGCATATTCGCATGGGAAGCTTATGATTTCTATCACTTGAACCCATATGAGTACCGAAAGGTCTATGGACAAAAATTGGCGGATGAGGATTTAATATCCGATTATCGAGGGAAGAGAATTAGACCAGACATAAGCCATCCAATACGATGCCAGCAAACTTATTTTAATATACAGCAAAGGAGAGAGGGCGGTAAAGTCTGGATCTCCTCAAGTTGGCTATATCATTATGATTGTTACGGATCTGGCCCAGGAGCAGGAAGCTTAATTTACGAAACTTTGAGCGAGTCAGTAGGGGGAGATGAGAAGGAAGTCGAGAATCTTCAGAAAATATATGAGGAAATTTCAGATGCAAATGGATATGAGTTCAAAAAGGCTCTAAAGAGGTACTTCAAAGGGGGGAAGTTGCAATACAATTATTGGAATGGTGGTTACCTCTTCGCTGCTTCAAAAGAATGGAGGATTAAGACACTGGATCAACTCAATGAGGCCATTGAGGAAGAGGATAAGCATTTCCGAAATAGGTTAGAGGAGTTCATAGGGTGGTTGAGGAGCAATGGACTGAACTTAGGGAAGAATGCCGAAGAGGGGCTGAGGAAGAAAATGAAGGAATTCTATGACGCATATCTCTGTAATACTGCAAAGAAATGGTGTAAGTTCCTAGTGGAGGAGGATAAGGTTGAACCTTCTGATGTCTATCTATGGTGGGGAGGTGAACCGAACAGTGATGATTGCTATGCCTTCCTGACGCTCTTCTTCGATATCGATCCTGACGAGATAGGCAGCCCTAGATTCGACAAGAGGGTATCGAGAAATCTAAGGGCCATAATCAATATAGCCGAGAAGGAACATTATATATTGTCATTGCACAGGGAATACGAACCTAAAGTCTGGAACATTGTATTCTCTTAGGTCTACAACAGATAATATTACGCATCGATCAGTAAACGCCAAGTCACGAATACCTGAATTAGTTATGGATAAAATTATATATCGTCTCTATATCGACCACTTTTAGGGAAGATTAGGGTGTTCACATCCTATAGATAATAACTAAGGATTGGCGTAAAACTATATTTCCGACTTAATCGATCTTCCACTTTCAAACTCCTAAAATGCTCAAATATACGATGTTATCTCAACTACTAACTACATTATATCACAATCACGTCTTATTATAGTATAATTGACCTTATAAATAAACACTATTATTATACTATAATAAGGTTTATAAACAATAGGATTTATTATACTATTAGTAGATGTTGCCACTAGAATTGAATCACAAAGGTAACGAACCAACTCTTGAGCCTCAAAAATTACGTAGAGGTACTAAGAACGATAGAATCTACCGAATACTTCTATCTCACCCGGAAGGCGCCCTTACGAAATACAAGATCGCCAAACTAGCACAGGCGCAACAAACTCAAGTAAGTCTCCTCTTGCGTGAACTAGAAAAGACGCATCTAGTACGGAACACACGTGTAACTAATTACAAAGGTCTTCTAAAAAAGTGGAGCTTGCTTCATGTGAGATTTCAATCACAGAGCTATACTGTGCCAGACATATTAGATATATTGAAGAATACGAAACTAGAATATGCTCTTACGACGTATCGAGCTGAGTCTATGGTCAATCACTACCTTTTCCCAAACAAGACCGAGATATATATACATGCTGATGATTTCGGTGCTTGGCACATTCTTTTAGTTAAAGCGAAAGCACTGGTCGGTGGAGGAAACGTGAGACTGAGATGGTACGATGATCAGGTCCTTTACAATTCGTTTTTCGTAGATGGTTATCGAATAGTCTCGATACCCCAATTGATCGTAGATCTACTCAAGGAAGGAGGTGTAGCTGTCCAGGCAGCAGAAATGATGATAGTAAAATACAATAATTTCTTAATGTTGAATCACCGCCATGCTATCCATCTATCTACTCGGATGACATGACCTGGTCGTGAATTTGTTATGTATCTTCCTAGTGAAACAGAGTTCTCTAGGCGTTACCTAAAGGAGATCTTGGGGGCTATACCCCCACCCTTTTGCTTAATGGGTGGCTGGTCAGTTTATCTCACTGTCAATGAGAGTTTCAAACGAGCAACTGGTCGTGATTATCTTGGCTCGAGAGACATTGATTTAGGATTCCATTTTAACCCAAGGTGGAAACGGAAGGAGTTCAAAAACTCACCTTTAGGGATTGCATTAACCAAAATAAAGGCAATGGGATTCGAGGAGGAGTCTTTCAGATTTGTAAAGAGATATCACCGATTAGAGGGCCGAGAATTGACTTATGACGAAAGTCAGCGTCTACCGCAATATGACATCTTCAATTTGTATATTGATATCTTGGTTGATTCGAAGGATCCTATAAGGTTCAAACTGGCTGGCTTTAAGATTCTAGATGAACCGTTATTAGCAAGGGTGTTCGCAGGAAAGGAATATTTGAAGACTGAACTTTATAAGGTAGATGTCCTGATTCCAACGCCTGAAATCCTCATCAAGATGAAAATCAAGTCATTCCCTGATCGGACACAGGATGATAAAAAGACAAAAGATCTTACAAATATTTGTGCTCTTCTACTCTATTCTAGTTATTCACCAATTGGTCAAACCATACAAGGAAAACGGATTAGACAGAGGTATAAGAAAGCCCTAACCGAGACTACGAAGGAAGAGTGGGAACATGTGGTAACTGCACTCGATATTAACATTTCAACAGCTAAAAGAATAGCCAGATTGATGCCTTAAAGACGAAAATAGGATATTTAAAGTAATAAGCTACATGTTTTGGGTCTGCTGGCCTCAGCTACAATGAGGGGTAAGAGGAATCGATTCACATCACCACTTTAAGATTCGGACATGTTCTCTAGCCGCTCCCTTCCCCCTCAAGCACCCGTATTACCTTTAAACTAGTTCTCCCGCTACCTAAAGGCAAAGGGTTTATTTAGGCGCTTTAAGGGGAGCACTGCCAACAACAGAAGCGATGTCGTTGCCTAGATTCGGCTACAGCATGGTAGGCCTGGATGAGACGAAGGCCGTGAAGGCAAGCCTGAGGGAGGTAAACATCTCCCCCAAGAAGGCTAGGGAGTTAGTCAAGGGCATCGTTGGGATGCGCATCCCTCAGGCAAGGGAGTACCTTGAAGGAGTGGCTGAGAAGAAGACATCAGTGCCATTCAGGAGGTACAATAAGGAAGTCCCCCATCATAGGGGTCAACAGGGATTTGCAGCAGGCGGTTATCCGATCAAGCCTGCGAAGTTCATGTTGAAGTTGATCGATCAACTGGAGGCGAATGCTGATTTCAAGGGCTTGGATGCCGAGAGGTTGAGGATAACTCATGCTGCCACTCAAAGGGGCAGGAAGATACTGAAGTTTGTTCCAAGAGCTATGGGCCGATCCTCACGCATCAGGAGGGAGCTGACGCACATAGAGGTAGTCGCGGAGGAGAGGTAGCGGGATTGCTCAGAAGAAAAATACTCCAAGATGCAAAGCTCAGGGCCTCCATCGACGAGTTCCTGAAGTCTCAGATCAAGGAAGCCGGCTACAGCAGGATGAGGTTGGTGAAGACGCCGATAGGCACGCAGGTATCGGTCTATGTGCACCGTCCGGGCCTGGTAATCGGAACGGGTGGAAGGAACATCAGGGACTTGAGTAAGATGCTCGAGGAACGTTTCGGCCTCTCGGATCCGCAGGTAGCAGTGGTCGAGATAGAGGTCCCCGAACTTGACGCGAAGGTGATGGCGGCGAAGATAGCTGATGCGCTTGAGAAGGGCGTGAGGTACAGGAGGGCCGCGACATGGGCTTTGGGAAGGATAATGGCAGCGGGGGCCATGGGTGCGCAGATCGTAATCAGGGGTAAGCTCACCTCGGACAGGTCTCGGTTCGAGAAATTCACCGATGGTTTCGTTCCTACATCGGGAGAACCTGCCTTGAAGCAAGTGAGGACCGCTGTGGTCAATGTCCTACTGAAACAGGGCCTGATAGGCGTGAAGGTGAAGATACTACCCCCCGGAGCGCAGTTCCCCGACGAGCTCAGGATAAAGGAGGTGGTCGTGCAACCACCTACCACTCCTACTGAAGAGGTAGCGGTTGCTGCGAAACCCGAAGAGGTAGCGGTTGCTGCGAAACCCGAAGAGGTAGCGGTTGCTGCGAAACCCGAAGAGGTAGCGGTTGCTGCGAAACCCGAAGAGGTAGCGGTTGATAAGGTTAAGGTAGAAGGCGAGGAGCCGAAAGGCCAGGATAATCAGAGTGAATCTGATAATGCCGAGGGGAGTGGATGACTTTGCCACGGATGAAGGCCAAGCAGATGAGGGAGATGGACGAGAAAGCCAGGACGCAGAAGCTTCAGGAACTCAGAACCGAACTGAGGGGCCTTAAGACAGGCAGTTCAACGGGATACGTCGACAATCCCAGCAGACTTCGAGAGACCAAGAGGGCGATCGCCAGGTTAATGACCGTTGAGAGTGAGCTGGTAAATGCCAAGAAGAAACGATGACGACAAGGAAATTGCCCGTGGAGAGTTGATCTGCCTCGGCGCGGAGGTCATTTCGTCGACAGATCCTACGCTTTTAGGTTTGAGTGGAACGGTCGTCGATGAGACTAAGAACACGCTCATAATCCGCACCGCCTCTGGCGATAAGAAAGTCCCAAAGGGGGTAGCGGTTTTCCGATTCAGTTCAACCTCAGGCAAAAGGGCGACGATCGAAGGACGCTCCCTTGTCATGAAGCCTGAGGATAAGTTGAGGCGAGGGATCCATGGCTAGGGACATTGGCTTGAAGGTCGCGACCCCCGAGGGGGAATGCAAAGATAGGAAATGCCCCTTCCACGGGGAAACCGTTGTGAGGGGGAGGGTTTTGACCGGAAGGGTTGCGAGTGCGAAGATGGCGAATACGATTGTCATCGAGAGGGAGCTCTTAATGCACATCCCGAAGTATGAGAGGTACGCAAGGAGAAGGAGCAGGATAACCGCGCACTGCCCCCCATGCCTCCAGGTACAAGTCGGGGACGTTGTGAGGATTGCGGAATGTAAGCCACTTGCCAAGACGGTTCACCACGTGGTTGTGGAGAAGGTGAGGCAGAGTGTCGGTTAAGAGCCGAGCCGTTGCCGCGAGGGGGGTATTAGAGTACAGGCTGAGGCACTGTCGTGGGCTCCCAATCCGAGCGACGCTCATATGCGCCGATAACAGCGGGGCGAGGGTGCTCTCCATCATTCAGGTGTTAAGATATGGTGGAAGGTTGAGAAGGGTCCCGTCGGCCAACGTTGGCGACATAGTTACGGTGTCGATCAAGATGGGAGTGCCGGATCTCAGAAAGCAGGTAATGCATGCCATCATAATAAGACAGAGGTTCCCGATCAGGCGACCCGATGGGAGCAGGATCGCATTCGAGGACAATGCGGCCGTTCTCATGACCCCCGAGGGGGAGTTGAAGGGCACCGAGATCAGGGGACCGGTGGCACGCGAAAGCGCAGACAGGTGGCCCAAGTTGGCTGCTTTGGCCAGTATAATTGTCTAGGGATGAACACAAGGCATGAAGTCCACATTCGCCGAATCGAGACGGGCCCTCTCGGTCAACTTAGCCAACGAGCTAAGGGGGAGATATGGGAGGAGGTCCTTTCCCATCAGGAAGGGTGATGGCGTCGTCGTCACCAAAGGCGACTACAAGGGGGTTGAGGGAACCGTGACGAGGGTGGAGCCGAGGAAGGCCTTCATCTACGTTGAGGGAGTGACGAGGGAGTCGGCTGATGGGAAACAGACCCTCGTACCCCTCAGGTCCTCGAGCCTCGTGATTAAGAAGCTGAAGCTCGACGACAAGCTCAGGCAGAGGAGGATAGGGGAGAAGCCAGTCCAGGAGGCGGCCGAGGCTGACAAGTAAGGGCGGATCAAAGCACCTGAAGAGGCTAGCGGCGCCGAGGAGCTGGGTCATCCTGAGGAAGGCCGAGAAATTCATCGAGAAGCCAAGGCCGGGCCCCCATTCGCTCGAGACGTCCATCACGCTGGGAAATCTTCTGACCAACGTGCTGAAATACTGCAAGACCTCAAGGGAAGTTAGGCTTGTCCTGCGAGACGGCCTCGTGAGGGTCGACGGCGTAACACGAAGGACTTCGGACTTTCCCATCGGCCTAATGGATGTCATAGAGTTCCCAACCTTTGGCGAGACTTACAGGATACTGGTTGGAAGATGGCAGAGGTTCATCCCGGTCAAGATTGGCGCGGATGAGAAAGGCTTCAAGCTCTGCAGGATCCAGGGCAAGGCCATCGTCAAGGGCGGACTGCCCCTTTATTCACTCCACGACGGCAGGATCTATCTTGCCCCGAAGGATGGCGAAGGCTTCGGAACTGGTTGGTCCCTCAAGATTGGCTTGCCGAAGGGCGATCTTCTAGGACATATCCCATTGGGGGAAGGGGTTGCCGCCGGCGCTGTGGCAGGGAGGAACTGCGGGAGGTGGGGGACGGTAGAGCGACTCGCACCCCACTCGGTTGGAGGGGAGAGCCTGATCGAGATCGCGTCATTTGATGGCGGAAAGTATCTGACTCCCACGAGGCACTTATTCGTAATAGGGGACTCAAAGCCTTGGATAAAACTCCCCATCGGAGCTGTTGCATGAGATGGTCGCGACTGAAAGGAACCCCATGAGGCAACTTGCCATTGGCAAGGTCGTCATAAACATGGCGATTGGCAAGTCGGGTGAACCGTTGGAAAAGGCGAAGACGGTGCTGAAGAGCCTAGTCAGCACGAATCCCTCCGAGAGGGAAGCGAAGATGACGGTGCGGGAATTCGGGATAAGGCAAGGCGAGCCAATAGCGGTCATGGCGACACTGAGGAGGGAAAAGGCGGATGAATTCCTACGGAGAAGCCTTCAAGCGATCGGAAACCGGCTTTCGAGTTCCGCCTTCGATGAGAATGGCAATTTCTCGTTCGGCCTGAAAGAACACATCGAACTCCCGGGTGTGCGATATGTTCCGGAACTTGGGATCTTTGGGATGAACATCAACGTAAGCATCGTTAGGCCGGGGTACAGGGTGGCCCTCAGGAGGAGGAAGAGGTCGAGGATCGGTTCTTCGCACAGGGTTAGGGCAACTGAAGCGGTGGAATTCATGAAGGAGAAGTTCGGCGTGGAAGTGGTGTAGGGATTCGATATGGTGAAGACGAGGAAGAAATCGAGGAAGTTCGGCAAGGGCTCGAGGCCGTGCATCCGTTGTGGCAGCTATGGCCCCATAATAAGGAGCCATGGGTTAGGTTATTGTAGGCACTGCTTCAGGGAAGTCGCGCCCCTCCTGGGATTTAAGAAGATGAGTTGAACTGTAATGGTCCTGAACGATCCGTTGGCCAATGCCCTGTCTACGATAATAAACAACGAAAGGAGGAACAAGAGGGAGTGCATCGTGCAACCCGCTTCGAAGGTCATAAGCACCGTTCTCAGGATATTCCAGAAGAACGGCTACATAGGGGAGATCGAATTGATAGAGGATGGCCGATCCGGCAAACTCAGGGTTCAACTTCTCGGGAGGGTAAATGGCTGCCGAGTGGTTAAGCCAAGGCATTCGGTCAAGGTCAAAGAATACGAGAACTGGGAGAGGAGATACCTCCCAGCTGCGGGATTCGGCACCCTGGTCGTCTCAACTCCCAAAGGGCTCATGTCTCACACGGAGGCCATGAACCAAAGGCTCGGGGGAAGGCTGATAGCGTATATCTTCTAGGGGAACTTATAATGCAAGGCTCGCAGCGCTCAATCAAAATCCCGGAAGGAGTCGAGGTGGATGTCGAGGGAGGAGTTGTTACAGTCAAGGGATCACTTGGTACGGTCTCACGTGATTTCGGGCATACGGCCGTGTCCATAAGAAAGGGAAACAACGAGATCTCGATCGCGATAGAGGGAACCGGTAAAAAGGCTGAATCAATTCTTGGCACCATCACAAAGCATGTGGGGAACATGTTATTGGGGACGACGAAGGGCTTTCAGTGCAAGATGATGATCGTATACTCCCATTTCCCCGTGACGCTCAAGGTCGATGGGGACAAGATCCTGATAAGGAACTTCATCGGCGAAAGGGCCCCCAGGGAGGTCAAGGTTGAGGGAAAGGACACCAAGGTCACGATCGACGGTGAGAACGTCTCCCTTAAGGGAGTCGATATCGAGAAGATCATGCAGACGGCCGCGAATTTGGAGAATGCAACCCGGATAATCGCAAAGGACCAGAGGGTCTTCTTGGACGGGGTTTACGTCGTAGAGAAGGGATTCCAGCCTTGAGTGAGAGAGCTACAACAAGGAAACGTCGGATGAAGAGGCCGAGATTCGTTAGGATTGAGAGCTGGAGGTACGTTAGGCTCGACGAGCGCTGGCGGGCACCCAGAGGGAAAGATAGCAAGACCCGGAAATCCAAGAAGGGATGGCCTTCAATGCCATCCATAGGATATAGGACGGGAAACGGGCGGAGGGACATCCACCCATCTGGGAAACGGGAGGCACTGGTGGAGAATCTGAAGGACATCGAGAAGCTCAAGGGCCTGGACGTCGTAGGCAGGATCTCCGGCAGGGTGGGCAGGAAGAAGAGAAGGGAGATGACCGATAGGGCAAAGGAACTCGGCGTTGTGCTCCTTAACCCGTTGAAGGAAAGGGTTTTGGAGGCAGAGCCCGGGACGCCAGGTGGATGATCGGGGGGCACATTATGTCTGCTAAGACGGTGAGACGGATGGCTGCCGCCATACTAAAAGTAGGCGAGTCTAGGATTTGGATAGATCCGGATAGGATTGAGGACGTGGAATCGGCGATAACGAGAGAGGATGTGAGGCGCCTGATCTCCGAAGGCGCCATCATGAGGAGACCCCAACGGGCTCCTTCAAGGGGGAGGATCAGGTTAAGGAAGGCGGAGAGGAGGATGGGCAGACACAGGGCCCAAGGAAGCAGGAAGGGCACAAGGGAATCGAGACACCCTTCCAAGAGGGAATGGATTACGAAGGTCAGAGCCCAACGGGCCCTCCTTGTGGAGCTGAGGGCGAGGAAGGCTATCAAGCCCTCTGCCTATAGGGCCCTTTATGGGCAAGTGAAGGGAGGCCAGTTCCAGGGCATAAGGGCGCTTCAGAGCGCTGCCATGGCTGGCCAACGGAGGAGGGGGACCTCTAAATGAAGTCGACGGGACACAGGTTAGCTTTCAAGAGGAGAAGGGCTGGATCGACCGATTATGCCCTCAGGACCAAACTCCTCAGGAGCAAGCTCCCTCAACTCGTCGTGAGGGCGTCGAACAAATACGTGTACGCCCAGGTGACCAGCCCCGCGACTTCTGGCGACAGGGTTTTGACATCTGCCTCGAGCAAGGAACTTGCCACATTCGGTTGGACACTCGGCTCGGCCTCGATTCCGGCATCTTACTTGGTCGGATACCTTGCAGGGCTCAGAGCCGTCAGCCGAGGGATACCATCGGCCATATTGAATATGGGCCTCACGACGCCCACAAAGGGTAACAGGGCATTTGCCGTAATGGGTGGTGCTGTCGAGGCTGGCTTAAAGGTCCCGCGACAAGATGACGTCATGCCGTCCAAGGACAGGCTGTATGGCCGCCATATCGCCGAATATGTAAAGAAGGTCAGGGAAGCTGCAACGCCCGAGGCCCGTCCCACACATTTCTCCAGGGTCTCTAAGGAGGGCATTGACATCGAGGCCGAGGTACTGAAGGCCAAGGAGAATATCAAGAGGGTGATTACAAAGGAGGGCACATGACGATGTCTTCAGTAAGAGGGCAGAGAGGGCGCCCATATGAGGAATGGATCCCAAGGACGGAGCTGGGAAAGCTAGTACAGCAGGGCAAGGTTGCCACTTTGGACGAGGTCTTCGAGCGGGGCATGAGGATAAGGGAACCGCAGATCGTGAACCTTTTGCTCCCCCGCCTTACCGAGGAAGTGGTGACAATAGATCTCGTGCAGAAGCAGACGGATGCCGGCGAGAGAAACCGCTACAGGGTCCTCGTCGTAGTTGGGGATGGGGACGGCCATGTCGGTTTGGCTGTGGGGAAGGCTCGGCAGGTTAGGAACGCCATTGAGAAGGGGGTAGCATCGGCCAAGATGAGCATCCATCCCGTTCGGCGCGGATGCGGCTCATACGAGTGCCGGTGTGGAAAGCCGCACTCGCTCCTCTTCGCCGTATCCGGCAAGAGGGGGAGCGTCAAGATCGAACTGTACCCCGCCCCGAGGGGCTTGGGCATCGTGACCGGCGATACACCGAAGATCGTGCTCAGGCTCGCGGGCATAAGTGATTGCTGGAGCAGATCCGAGGGATCGACATCGACCAAACTTTCATTTGCGGCCGCTACCTTCGATGCCCTGAAGAAGACCATTGCAGTTCTGACACCTGATTTATGGTCGAGGTAAGGGGTGCGACGATCACAATATGAGTGAATCTGAGAAGGTACCTGGGGGGGCCAAGGTCGAGGGAGGAGAACTTCTCGCCATCGTGCGCATTAGGAGTGGCGTGAACAGAGACAGGGAGACCCTGAATGCCCTCAAGCTATTGAGGCTCGGGAGAATCAACACCGCCGTCCTCCTTCGCACGACCCCCAGCCTAGATGGACAGATCATGAAGATAAAGGACGTGGCGTGTTGGGGGCCGATAGAGAAGGGGACCCTCATTCACCTCCTCGTTAAGAGGGGAAGGCTAGCGGGAGATAGGAGGCTTACTGAGGGGGATCTCGAAAAGGAGACGGGTTACACATCGGTAGAAGCCCTTGCAGAGGAACTCTTGCTCAACAAAGTCCAACTCACCGGTGTGAAGGGTTTGAAACCCTTCTTCAGGCTCACGCCAGCGAGCATAAGGGCTTCAAGGAAGAGATCTGGTTCGGACCGTGGGTTGCTGGGAGACCTAGGAAAGAGAATCAACACGGTGCTGATGAAGATGCTTTGACGAATGCAACGTTTTTATCTCGGCCGAACCACATGACAACCGCGTAGTCACCTGAATACAGGAGAATGGAGTCGGGGATTGTCGCGTATGAGCTGCACACTTGAATGCCATCGGGGGAGGGACTGGAAGGAAGATTTATTCTGGCCTTTAGGAGCGAGTTGAGGATCGAATGCCACACAAGCTGAGAAAGGTAAGGAAGCTCAGGGGGAGCCGCACCTATGGATTCGGGCAGGTGACTGGGCACAGGGGATCGGGGCAGAGAGGCGGAAGGGGAAAGGCCGGCACTCACGCACACAAGTGGGCCCCCCCGGCGCCCAAGTATGAGGGGCGTTATGGCTTCAGCAGAAAGGTCACCATCACCGACAAGGTCCTGAACGTTGGGGAGATAGACAATTTAGCGGAAGGACTGTCCCGTACGGGCAAAATGGAAGAAGAAGCGGGAAAGATCGTCCTGGACTTGCAAGCAATGGGTTACACGAAACTCATAGGAAAAGGCACCGTGAAGAGGGGGTATGTCTTGGTAATCGGGAAGCACTCCGGGATGGCCGCTGAGAAGGTTGCCGGCGCAGGAGGGGAGTTGAGGGCCCCGAAAGGTCGATAGACGTTGGGGAGGTTCTTCGATTCCTTCAAGCCGATAGCGCGCTTCCTCCCAGAGGTATCTAAGCCGACTGGCAGGGTGCGTTTCACCGAGAAGCTCTTCTGGACCGGAATAGTGCTGATAATCTATCTCGTGATGAGGCTCGTTCCGCTTTGGGGGGTGGGACAGACGGGACAACAAGACCCATTCCTTCCAATCCGCGTCGTCTTGGGTGGACACAGGGGAGGGCTCCTTGAGCTCGGGATAGGTCCCATCGTAACCGGCGGCCTGATCCTGCAGCTCTTGATAGGAGCCGGCATCATATCGTATGACTCCTCGAATCCGGATGACAGGGCGATGCTCACATCCGCGAGCAAGCTCTTGGCCATACTGATGACCACCGTCTCGGCATTGGCATTCGTTATTGGGGGGGCATACGGATCCCTCCAACCTATCGTCGCGGTTCTGGTAGTGACTCAGCTCCTCTCAGCGGGAGTTCTGCTCATGATGATGGATGAGATGCTCCAGAAGGGATGGGGGCTGGGGAGCGGCATCAGCCTCTTCATACTGGCTGGCGTCGCCCAGGAATTCTTCTGGTCGGCCTTCAGCCCAGTGCCTGCTGGGGCGACCGTGAGGGGCTCGGTCTTCGCGTACTTCCAGGACATACTTGCGGGGAAGAACCCACTGCAGGCCTTCTACGAGAGGCCGTCATCACTCCCAACCTTGTTGGGCCTTGTGACGACGATCGCCATCCTCATCGTCGTCATCTACTTGGAGGGCGTGAGCGTTCAGCTTCCCATCTCCCACGCTAAGTACCGAGGTTTCAGTGGCAAGTATCCCATTAAGCTCCTCTACGTCTCCAACATCCCGGTCATACTTGCTTCGGCCCTCTTCGCCGACGTATATCTTCTGGCGAACATCATCAATAGCTCACCCGTGATCTCCTCCTCCATCATCGGCGGGATAGTGGGTAAATTCAACGGGAGTCAGCCGGTCAGCGGTCTCGTCTATTACATAACCCCGCCAAGAACTTTGGATGAAATAGCTGCGAATCCACTGCACGCTCTGGTCTACCTTGCCATCCTGATATTGATCTGCATCGCATTCTCGATGACGTGGCTCTCGGTCTCGGGGATGGATGCCCAGAGCGTCGCAACGCAGTTGGTGGATTCTGGCGTCCTCGTGCCCGGGTTCAGAAGGGCCACCCAACCCATAACTGCCCTCCTCTCGAAATACATCCCAACCGTCACGGTGTTGGGAGGGTTGTTGGTCGGACTCATTGCGGCGTTCGGGGATTTCCTCGGGGTATATGGGACGGGGACAGGAATACTTCTCTCAGTTGGCATCATCTACCAGTACTATGAGATCATAATGAGAGAGAGGATAGCCGAACTTCACCCAGGCCTTGAGAGGTTCCTGGGAGGCAAGGCTTGACTTACTTAGGCAATCCGCCACGCTTTAATACCTTGATTCCGCGTGGAAACAGTGGCGACTCGTGAGAATGAACTGGCTGCTACGGTTCTCGCATCTTCCCATCTGGGAAGAGGGGGGATGTTAGTCTGGGCCTGCTCCCACCGATCTCGACGACCCTCATAGCTGCTGCCGTCCTGGGGATTACGGCATTCCAGATGTTTCTGACTAGGAAGCTGATGAATCCAGAGGAGAAGAAGGAACTCGATTCTGAAATAAAGGCGTACCGGGCGGAGCTTCAGGAAGCGAAAAGGCTCAAGGACAAGCAGGCACTCAAAAAAATTGAGAAGAGGGAGGCGAGGATAAGGCAACTCGAGGGGAAGATGGCTGGGGCCAGCGCAAAGCAGATGGGGATCACGATGGGCGTCTTCCTGCTGGTCCTCTACGGCCTCATATACCAGATCTCGGTAGGAGCATACATCTCGACACCCCTCCTCGAGAACTTCATCTCATTTCCAGATGCGAACGTGCAGGGCAGGTATTACATACCAGCGATGTGGTGGTACTTCATCTGTGCGACTTTCTTCCAGAGCATCTTGGGAAAGATATTCGGCGTTTCCAGGAGATGAGGGGTTGTTGGGAATCGTAATAACATTGAGCGGCCCACACGGAACGGGCAAATCCACCTACGCGAGGCAGATTGCATCGAGGCTGGGTCTTCGGTATGTTTCAGCTGGCCTCCTATTCAGGGAAATGGCATCTGAGAGGGGACTATCCCTTACCGAACTGAGCAGGATGTGCGAGAAGGACGAGGGGATCGATAGGATGATCGACACGAGATCCATCAACTCGATGAAGGAAGGAAACGTCTTGATAGACAGTAAACTCGCAGGGCATTTTGCGAGGGAGTACACTGCCTTCAAGATATGCCTGACAGCGCCGCTTGAGGTTAGAATCGAGAGGATAGCGAAAAGGGATAAGAAGTTGATAGGTGAGGTTCGGGAGGAGACGATGGAGAGGGAGAACTCCGAAAGGAATAGGTTCTTGAAGTACTATGGTTTCAATGTGGACGACCTTTCGATCTACGACCTTTTACTCAATACCGCCCTGATGCCATTGAAATCTAACCTGTCCATTTTAGAAAACGCCTCAAAGAACTACGCCGAGTCGAGGGGATGATGGGGCTTGCCCGTTTTCACCGTGGGTAGGGTGTGCGTGAAGAAGGACGGAAGGGAGAAGGGCCTGAAATGCGTCATCGTTGACGAGATGGACGAGAACTACGTCCTCGTGACGGGACCGAAGAACGTGAGCGGCGTTAGGAGGAGGAGGGTCAACATAGACCATCTCACACCTACGGACAAGACCGTCAGGATCAGGAGGGGCGCATCGGACCAAGATGTGGCGTCAGCATTGAGCAGGTCCAACTTGGTTCAGTTCGTCTCAGGTGCACCTGAGACGACGAAGTCCGAAGATGGCAATGGAACAGAGATCACCAAGAAATGAGCACCGCGTCGCGTCCCGCAGTACCTTGGTTGAGGAAGTTCATAACCGCTGAAAGGGAACGCGGTGAAACCTCTGCGGCATATGGTTGTGGGCCACAGGACAGGCCATTAAAACAACACATAATCAACGGCGTCATCAACCTGGACAAGCCAGCAGGACCGACGAGCCACGAGGTCGTCGCCTGGCTCAAGAAGATGCTCGACGTCGAAGTGGCGGGTCACAGCGGGACCCTAGGGAAAACGGGGATATCCTGGCGTGACCGGTACGTTGCCCGTCTGCATTGGAAATGCCTCGAGGATCATAGAGTACATGCACTTCTGTGGTAAGGAGTATGTTGCCGTTGCAGAGCTGCACAAACATGTCGGTAAGGAAGAACTTTCCAAAGTCCTTGCGATGTTCGTGGGCGAGATATACCAACGCCCGCCATTAAGGTCCTCCGTCGCGAGGAGAGTGAGAAGGAGGACGATATACTATATCGATCAACTTGAGGCGGAGGACAGAAGGGTACTCCTAATGATAGGATGCGAATCGGGCACGTACATTAGGAAGCTCATACATGATATAGGCCAAATTCTCGGTGTTGGGGCACACATGGCCGAATTGAGGAGGACAAGGGATGGAGCCCTTATCGAGGTGGAATCCTTTACGTTATATGATGTCGCTGAAGCCGTTCAGGAGCTCAGGGAGAGGAAAGATGAGGCGAAAATCAGGAAAGTGATCAGGCCGTTCGAGGACGCCCTTCAGCTCCTGCCCTCGATATACATCAAGGATTCGGCCGTCGACGCGGTTTGTCATGGTGCCTCGGTGTCCGTCAAGGGGATCAGCAAACTGGATACCCCGTTCTCGGAGAGGGAGCCCGTAGTGGTGAAGAGCCTGAAGGGTGAATGTGTAGCTCTTGGAAGGGCCACGCGGGATTCCGATTGGATATTGCGGGGAGAAAGCGGAATAGCTGTTGAGGTGCGAAGGGTCATCATGAGGTCAGGCACATATCCGAGGATGTGGAGGACCCATTAATGTCCAAGCCGAATTGAGAGGCAGTGCTGTTGCCGACCTTGGTACGCGTTGCAAAGGATTTATAGGTGGATTGCGCCAACCGCCCATGGAGCCGGGGTTCTCGAGAATCCTATGGTGATTCGAGAGCTTGGTACGAGGCAAACGTGATGGAACATGGCCTATGCCTGGAGCCGTTGGCTGAAAGCTTGTGGCTTTCTAAGCCGCGAGGGTTCAAGTTGAGATGTCGGTCTCTCTGAGAATCCCTCCCCCGGCGCCTGTTAAGTCCATGTGCACTCGAAGGTGAAACGTACGAAGTTCGGCCTGCGCTATGGTTCGAGCGAAGTCGCAGTGGAGCTACCGACCGATAGGGTGCTCTTCATGGCCGAGCCCGTTGACGTAAAGGGGGTGGTGAACCAGGGCGACGAGGTGAGGAGGGCACTGGCTAATCCGATAAGTTCCAGGCCTCTGAGGGAACTTGCCCGGAAAGGCAAGAAAGTGGCCATAGCCGTAGACGACATGACGAGGTCGACGCCATGTCGGTCGATTCTCCCGGTCGTGATCGATGAACTGGCAACGGCGGGGATAAGCGCGCGCGACATCAAGGTGATCATCGCGCTGGGCACTCATCGCAAGATGTCCGAGGAGGAGGTGCTGGAGAGGTACGGGGAGGAGATCGTAGGTCGGATCGAGATCGTCAGCCACGACGCAAGTGATCACGATGAGCTCATCGACTTGGGGCAGACGCCCTCGGGAACGCCCGTAATAGTAAACAGGGCATTTTACGAGGCCGACGTGAAGGTGGCCATCGGAAACGTCATTCCACACCTGTACGCGGGCTGGAGCGGCGGTGCGAAGGCCGTTCAGCCGGGCGTCTCGTCTGAGGCCACTACCTATTCCACCCATATCGCGGCCGCGAGGATCCCCCTCGAGCAGATCATCGGTAAAGTCGAGAACCCCATCAGACGCGAGATCGAGATGGTGGCTCAGAGAGTCGGTCTGAACTTCATATTGAACACCGTGTTGAACGAGAGGGGGGAATTGGTGAAGGCCTTCGCGGGTGACATGATACGCGCTCATAGGGAGGCCGTCGAATTAGCTGGGAACATCTTCTGCCCGAAGATCCCTTCGGCGGCGGACATCGTGCTTGTGAGTTCCCATCCCGCTAACATCGAGTACTGGCAGGCAATCAAGGGCGCTGTGGCGGCTTCCCTCTCGGTCAGGAACGGGGGCATCATAATCCTCTTGACCCCGTGCGAAGAGGGCTTGTCGACAACCCATCCGGAAGTGGGGAGATACGGTGCCCTCCAACTACATGATGTTGAGGCCTTTGTGAAGGCGGGGGTCATTCGCGATCTTTCATCAGCGGCGTTCGCCATGGTCCAAGCCAGGATCAGGGCCAAAGCGAGGCTCTTGATCGTCTCAGGGGGCCTCGGTCAACGGCAATGCGAAGCCGTAGGGGCGGAAAAGGCTGAGAGCGTACAAGGTGCCATTGAGCTGGCCGAAAAGGCGCTTGGTAGAGATGCGAGATATGGGGTCCTGAAAAGCAGCGAACTTGTCCCAGTCATCGCACCGTCCCCTTGAGACCAGCCAACGGTCAAACGGAAGTAGACCTCTGTCATCGTAATGTGCACGAAAACGCTATACCCTCGCACCGCTCTATTCCATACCCATCAATTGAGTTGAAGACCGCATTTCTCTTAACGGGAAGACCGGGAATAGGGAAGACGACGGCGCTAGTAAAGATCATTGATCACTTGAGCGGGGCTGGGATCATGGTGGGAGGGGTCATAAGCAGGGAGAGGAGGGTGGCGGGGATACGCTGTGGCTTTGAACTCGTGGATATTCTATCGAATAGAGTTGGCACGCTTGCGGACGTAGCTGGTGAGGGGCCAAGGCTAGGAAAATATCACGTGATCCTGCAGGATCTGGAGGGGATCGGCGTCATGGCTCTGGAGAACTCGTTAGAGAGGGCAGACGTCACGGCCATCGATGAGGTGGGACCTATGGAGTTGTACAGCGACAAGTTCCTGATGGCCATCCGAAAGGCCCTTGAGTCCCCAAAGCCGATCGTCGGGACTATCCATAACAACCTGAGGCACCCCATAATCGACGAGATCAGGAGCAGAGAGAATATCGAGGTTTTGGATGTCACCTATGGCAACAGGGACGAGATCCCAGGCGAGATCATTAAGCGAATCCTCAGATTGCTGGGCAAGTCTCTGAGCTAGGTCCATCATTGAGTCTAAGAGAAATGTCCATTTCTTCGGGGTAAAGGCCAATCCTGCCGGAGGTTTATCAAACACTAAACTGCTCACGGCCATTATAGTCGAAACACCAGTGCACCCAATTCGATTAGATAAGCTGGCTGAGATCAGGAAGAGAAGATGTGTTTGGAGGTATCGGGGGTCACTCTTGAGGTAAGGGAGCTTCGAGGAACATTTATCAGTCGCGCTAACAAGATTTGAGGACGATGTCTACTAATCAGGAATACAGGGCCATAATAAGGATAGCGGGTATGGACTGCGATGGCTCGAGGCGCGTTGACCACGCCGTAAGCAGGATAAGGGGCGTGGGGGGCACTTTCGCGAGGGCGGTCCTGAAGGTGGCCAACATCCCTCTCAACTCCCGCCTAGGATACCTTTCGGATGGTGACGTAAAGAGGATCGAGGAGATCTTGGCGGACCCGGTTGGGCATGGCCTACCGGATTGGATGGTGAACAGGCAAAGGTCCCCAGAGACGGGTCGTGGTTATCACGTCATCGGCTCTGACTTGGAGATGAGGGTCAGGATGGATATCGACGGGATGAAGAAGATGAGGAGCTGGAAGGGCATAAGGCACTCCCTCGGATTGAAGGTCAGGGGACAAAGGACGAAGACGACCGCCAGGACGGGCAGGACTCTGGGAGTCTCAAGGAAGGCCATCACAGAGGCTGCTCGGGCTGCTCAGGCTTCAAAGGAGAAGAAGGAGTGAGGTAGTTCATGGGGGATCCCAGGAGACAGAAGAAGAAGTATTCAATCCCAAGACATCCTTGGTCAGAGGAGTCCCTCAGGGATGAGCTCCGCCTGATCGGTGAGTTTGGCCTAAGGACTAAGATGGAACTGAGGCGGGCCCAGTTCACCTTAAGGCAGATACGCCGTTCGGCTCGCTCATACCAAGGGCTTATGGGGGACGAGAGGACTAGGAGGGAACGGGAGCTGGTCTCCAAGCTCTACAGGATGGGACTCGTCGAGAAGGAGTCCGGCCTTGACGATGTGCTCTCGCTGACCCCGTCCAATCTCCTCGAACGGCGCCTTCAGACCATCGTCTTGAGGAAGGGGCTGGCCAACACCCTTCACCAGGCAAGGCAGTTGATAGTTCACAGGAAGATCCTCATGGATGGCAGGGCCGTCTCCGTCCCAAGTTACATTGTGGGTAGAAAGGAGGAGGCCACGATTACGACGCAGAGGGCCTCCTAATCTTCGACCCTGGCCTTGAACCTGAACTGTTCCTCATAGAGGGCCCTAACCCTTTGTATGGTGTCAGCCTCTTCTGGGCCCTTGTCCCCCCTCAGCCTCGTTATCCTCGCAAACCTCAGGGCTAAGCCGGATCTATAATGGGGGCTCTTCTGAATCTCGTTGAATGCGGTCTGCACCACGACCAGGGGCTTGACCCTGACGGTGTAACTGTCTTCCGAGACCTTGATCTCCTGAAGCCTCTTCGTCATCTCGGTGAACTCGATGTCCGTCAGGCCCTTGAAGGTCTTCCCCACAATAAGGAACTCGCCCGTCTCCTCATCCCTGGCAGCCAGGTGATAGTTGCTGAGCCATCCCGTCCTTCTGCCATAACCCCAGTCGGCGGCCACGATGACGAGATCGAGTTCCTCGGACGGTTTCACCTTTAACCACTTCTTTCCCCTCTTGCCCACCTCATAGATGCTGGCGACGTCCTTGGCCATGAGTCCCTCATGCCCGGCCTCCATGGCTGATTTGAGGAATACATCGGCTTCGGCTGGATCCGTCGTCACTATCCTCGGTACTAGTAATCTCGGATCGCACAGTCCCTCAAGCGCCTTCCGTCTCCCTTCGTAAGGGACGTTGACGAGGCTCTCCCCATCCAAGTACAGAACGTCGAAGAGGTAGACCCGAAGGGGGATCTCCTCCATCGCCTTGCGGACGTCGTGGACTCTCCCGAACCTCCTCATCAAATCTTGGAAAACCATTGGCCTTCCATTCCGTCCCACGGCCACGACCTCTCCTTCGAGGATGGCCGCGTCCGCCCTTATGCTGCCCCTAACCGAGGAGATGACGTCGGGCAGGCCCTCGCTCACATCGCTTAGGTGTCTGCTGAACACCATCACCTTCTGACCGTTCATGTGGATTTGGATGCGAGCACCGTCAAGCTTGACCTCGAAGGCCGACCTGCCCCCGTGCTCGTGCAGGGCCTCCTCGACCGAGCTCGCCATCTCGGCCAACATCGGTTTAACGGGTTTGAAGAGTTGGATCCCGTATCTCCCCAGGCCCTCCTTGCCGTGACGCAACGCAGTTGTGGCCACCTCACCCAGATTGCCTGAGAACATATCAGCGATCCTGACGAGCTCGGGGCTGACATCTGCAGCCTTGGCTATGGCATCGATCATAACTCCCTCGTTGACACCGTGCTGCATCTCCCCCCCGATGTTCTTCAATATCCACTTGGCCTCGATATCAGTTGCCTCACCCAGCATGGCCGTCAGGAGTTCGACCTTCTTTGCCTTCGAGTCCCGTCCCTTTGCAGAAGCTATGCTGTCGAAATGCCGCGCGACCTTCGTTATTGTGAGGAGCTGCGCAAAGAGCTTTGACTGGTCCTTCCCAACCTTGCTCATCGTGGCCCAGCCGACGTTCAGCGTTTTCGACTCCGAGACTGGGAAGATCGAGCCGATGATCAGATGCACGGCCGGCTTCACCTCGTCCAAATCCAACCGCCGTAGTAATTCGGCTATCACGCGTATCTTCTCGTTCCTCCCGCTCGTCTTGGTGAGGGTCTCACAGAGCGAAGCGAGCTCTGCAAACTCCGTCTCGGGCACTCTCGGTCAACTCCCGAACCCAGGGGCTGCGATCTCGTGGGAGAGTGGGATATGGCACACGGCACTTTCCCGCAGTTGGATAAGGCATTTTAACTTTGTTGCCCATGGCCGAGCCAGGAGGGAAAGTTCCTGAGATTCCTAGTGATCGGAAAGATAAGGCCCGAAACTCCAGTCGACGTGCTCTCCAAGCTACTCTTGGCCCTGACGTGAGCTCTGAAGAGGAACTCTCGAGGCTGATGAGCAAGGATCCGCTCTTCTTCCACATGGATCGCGAGATCCATCCGATTATAACACCGGAAGCGCACAGGAAGCTAGTAAGGGAGCTCTTCGATAGGTAGGTATTGCACGCGGTCGGAAGCCCACGGGAGACTCAGGAGATCGTCTAACGGATCGAGATGAGAAGTGGCGCGATCAGCAGGGCCGACATTCCGAGCAGTTTCATGAATATTAGTATGGACGGGCCCGCAACGTCCTTGAATGGGTCGCCCACTGTGTCGCCCACTATCGCGGCCTTATGAGCTATGGAGCCCTTGCCTCCCAGGAAGCCGTTCTCGATCATCTTCTTGGCGTTGTCGAAGGCGGCCCCAACGTTGCTGAAGAACGGGCCAAGGAAGGCGGCTGAGGCTATCGCCCCGACAAGCATCATCCCCAAGCCCTCAGCCCGGAAGAGCAGTCCCACGAGCATTGGCGACAAGATGGCTAAAAGGCCCGGCATCACCATCTCCTTGAGTGCATTCTTCGTCGATATGTCGATGCACTTCGTATAATCGGGCTCTGCCTTTCCCTCGAGTAGGCCGTCTATCTCCCTGAACTGCCTCCTCACCTCGTCGACCATCAGGTAAGAGGTCTTACCAGTGGAGCCGATGACGAGGGAGGCTATCAAGAACGGAAGTCCGACGCCGACGAAGAGGGCCGCGAGATCGAAGGGCTCGGACACGTTGAGCTGGCTTATCCCCGCTATTTGGAAGAAGGTGGCGAATATCACGAAGGCCGTGATAGTTCCGGATGCCATCGCATATGCCTTCGTCGAGGCCTTCATCGTGTTGCCCACAGCGTCGAGCGTCGCCAGCGAGGTGCCGATCTCGGCCGATAGACCGGACATCACCGCGATGCCGTTGGCGTTGTCGATTATGGGGCCGAACGTATCGGACGACATTATGAAACCTATGATCAGATCGGTTGAGATGTTGGCCACCACCATCGCGTAAAGGGAGTATCCAGATACAACGAAGGAGAAGACGATCGCCCCGATGATGCCTATGACGGGAATGATGGAGCTCTGCAAGCCGTAAGCCATGCCCGTGATGATGTTGATCGCGGCACCCCTTTGCGAAGCCTCCGCTATCTTGCCAACCGGACCTGGGCCCATGGAGGTGTAGTAACGCGTGATGTAGACCGCGAGCGTAGTGGCCAGGATGCCACTAAGAGCGGCCAGGAAGATTGTAAAGTCATGTAATAGCAGGATTGAGAGGATGTAGGATCCTATGGCATCCAATGTGGCCGTGACGAAGAAGCCAACGCTCAATGCCGTCGAGGGCTTCATCCCCCGCCACGTCCTGGCAGCGTAGATCCCGACCATTGAGGCCAGGACCCCCAGCGCCTGCAGGACGAGGGGGAAGGCAATGGCATACTCCCCATACCTTCCAACGTAAGCGATCCCGATCAACATCCCGGTCACGATGTCATCGCTGAAGGATTGGAACAGATCCGAACCCCTGCCGGCGCAATCGCCAACGTTGTCGCCGACGAGGTCCGCTATGACTGCTGGATTCCTTGGATCGTCCTCTGGCATGCCCTCCTCCAATTTCCCCGCGAGGTCTGCCCCTATGTCCGCGGCCTTGGTGTATATTCCCCCTCCGATCTGGGCGAACAGTGCTGAGAGACTGGCTCCGAAACCGAACCCCACGAGGGAATTAAGATCCCCGAAGGCGACGTATAGAACGCAGAGGCCTATCAGGCTCAGGCCCGTTACTGAAAGCCCCATGACACCCCCTCCGAGGAAGGCGATGCGAAAGGCCTTCGAGGATGAACTCCTAGCGGCATTGGCCGACCTTACGCTGGATTGGTTCGAAAGGTTCATGCCAATGTAACCCGCCAGGAGAGATAGTATGGTTCCGAAGATAAACGAGGCAGCTGTCATCGGGCTGAGGAAGAACCATATTGCGGCAGCCAAAAAGGGCATGAAGGTCAATATGGCCCTGCTCTGTCTCGAAAGGTAAGCGCGCATCCCCACTCGTATGTGACCCGCTATGCGCGCCATCGCCGCTGTTCCGGAGCTCTCCCTGCCGATCAAGTGGACGAGATAGGCAACCACCATTAGGGCGGAGATCCCAACGAGAATAGGAAAGACAAGAATGAACAACTGCGATCCCTCATGCGAACAACTAGGCGAATAGTACCTCACCGCTCATCGTGTGGCATGAAAGGCCCTTCATGCCATCTTAGGGGCCTCATTCGGTTCTCCGTTTTCAATCGAGGGCATATCCACTTCCATATATGTCTTCTACTTAACAACAATGCGTTTTAAGCAGTGATGAAAAAATCATGGTTGCCACTGCCAAACCAAGAGAACGGACTTCAGTCGGCACCGCTAAAGAGCCGACTAATCCCCCTCTAGTCGGTCTTGACAGCAGTGATCTCTATCGTTGATACGTTTCTCTCTCTTAGGCCTTCTCTGGGCGGTAGTACTTCCGTTCCTATCTTGATCTCCTTTATCGTGAGTTGCCTGCCAAGGAATCTCCTCTTGAGGATTTCGATTGTATCGACCGCTGTGGTTATCGATCTTCCTCTGGCCTTGAGTATTACGCCATCAGCTTGAGAATTGATTGTCATCAGCGCTGCAACGGCGTAGACCATCGGCGACTTCTTGCCGATGAAGATGACGTTCGACGGCATTGGAGCCCTTGTAGGAACGGGTCGTTGTTCAGAAGGCGGTTGAGCTTGTTCTCCTGCCATACTGTTCACCTTTGCGTGAGTCGCCGGTAGCCTTTAAGGAGATTAAAAGCCTTCCTGTCACGCTTCCGACACTGACCGAAGTTCGAGCATCCCGAATCCCACAGGTCGACCTCCTAGTCACGGGATCATGTGGCGCGATGGTGGGAATGCATATGTTAGCGCGATGTGGATGTACATGGATGTTAGTCGCATGTGCCATGGCGACCTTTTTTTCCCCATCGACGGTATTTCCTGGTCGAAATCCCTATCGTCGGCGCATATCCTGTGGAAGGCAGACGGAGGCTTTACTGCTGGGCTAATATTTAATAACGATGCGGTGTGGGAGGGTGAAGATGAAGCAGCTCATACATAATGGAATCCTCGTGCCGAGGTATGAGCCAAAGGGTTACTCAATACTGTTGAGGGGCGATAGGATTGTGCTCACTCCCAAACAGGAGGAGATCGCCATCGCGTGGGTTAGGAAACTCGGCACGGAGTATGTCGATGACCCGAAGTTCGCGAAGAACTTCATGAGGGACTTCTCGCGCGCATTGGTATGTGGTGGGCAAGTCAATATATCGGATATCGATTTCACGGAGATCAAGGAGGCCGTAGAGGAGGAGCGTAACCTCAAGCTGATGATGTCGAAGGAGGAGAAGAAGAGGATCGTAGAGGGACGCAAGTCGATCCGAAGTTCCAACAAGGAAAAGTATGGCTATGCCATCGTCGATGGCGTGAGGGTCGAGTTGGGCAACTACGTGGCCGAGCCTGGCTGTATCTTCGTCGGAAGAGGTAAACATCCATTGAGGGGGAGATGGAAGCAGGGTGTCGAGCAGAGGGACATCACGTTGAACCTCTCTCCGGATGCGACTCCTCCTCCCGGTGAATGGAAGGGGATCGTCTGGGACCCGGAGGGGATGTGGGTTGCGAAGTGGGCTGATGGCCTGCGTGGGAAGATGAAGTATGTCTGGCTGTCCGATTCGTCCGCCATAAAGCAGGAGAGGGACATCGAGAAATTCGATAGGGCAATGGAACTGGAATCAAGCATGGCTTCGCTCCGCCAACACATCGAAAGGAACTTGACATCCGACGATCCGAAGAGGCGAAAACTGGCCACGGTGTGTTATCTCATAGACAACCTAAAACTGAGGGTTGGAGACGAGAAGGACAGGGATGAGGCCGATACCGTAGGCGCCACAACGCTAAGGCCCAGTCATATATCGCTGCGGGAGGATGGCCTCGCGACGTTCGATTTCCTTGGAAAGGATGCCGTCAGGTGGCATAAGGAGATACAACTGCCCGAGCCAGTTGTTAAAAACCTCAGAGAGCTCATGGTCGAAGCCAAGTCGTCGATCTTCCCAGGAGTGAGATCCGAGAATGTGAAGGCCTTCTTGAGTGAAGCAGTGCCGGGCTTGACTGCAAAGGTCCTCAGAACCTATCACGCGTCGAAGGCCGTTAAGGATCACCTGAGTGACGCCCAGATCGCAGCGAAGGATCCCGACTACCTCAAGAGATACGCCTGCACGATGGCCAACCTCAATGCGGCTGTGATATGCAATCACAAACGGAAGCTGCCTAAGAACTGGGAAGAGTCATTGGCCAAGAAGAAAGCCAGGCTGAAGGAGCTCAGGGGCATGAAGACTAGGAGATCGAAGGAGAGGGCTGCAGAACTCAAGGTGAAGATCGAGGTCATAAAGGCGACTCGCGATTACAATCTCACGACCTCATTGAAGAGCTACATCGACCCACGCATTTATTATGGGTGGTGCAAGGGCGTCGGGTTCGATTGGAGGCTCTACTATCCCCGTTCACTGCAGAGTAAATTCTCCTGGGTTGAGGGCCAGGCCAACGGCCCTTGAATCGATAACTTGGAAGACGTTCTACGCTGTGATCTCGAGCTTCCTAAGCCTAATGCCTTCTCTCTGTATGATGTACCCGCACTTCCTGCACTTCAACTTCAGCGCCTGCTTCTTCGTCGTCTTCACCTTTCTTTTCTGCATCGGGGCCTTGGATCCGCCATAACCATGTCGGTCGATCCTCTCGTGATGTCTCTCGCCAGCCGCGAGGGCCCTAGTCCTGCCCATCTTGTAGACGCTCAGGGCGTGGGGAGTGTGGGTGTTGCACCTTGGGCAGTATGTCGTGATCTCCTCAGGTATTTTCAAGTCTCTCAGCTCCTGTTGTTGAATGGCCACAATATAAAGGTGATAGCCAAGAGAGCGTGGTCTAACAAGGCGCCCACATCATTGCGTCCAATGTGAACTCTGAGGAGAGGGGCATTGAGTTCAATGTCATCCTTTGGGACGAGAATGGGTCCAGTAAGTCTTTAATAACATGATCCGGGATCGTTGCCCCATGCCAATAGACGCAGATTTCCAAAAGAAGCTGAAGGTAACCGGCAACCATGCGGGTCACAATGTCTGGGGTCCTGCAGATCCACCGAAGAAATTGGGGATCCACGGGACCATCTGCGGCGTGGACCACGACCTTTGTGACGGGGACGGGGTCTGCATGGAGGTATGCCCTGTGAACGTCTACGAATGGGTCGACTCTCCCGGCAATCCCATCTCAGTGAAGAAGTCAGATCCGGCGCGTGAAGGCGACTGCATCTTCTGTTTGGCTTGCGAGACCCAGTGCCACGTTCAAGCCATTAAGATCACCCAACCCTAAGAGGCTCCATTTAAAAGGTAATTGTTTGGGGATTTCCCAAATTTATTGATGAGATCGATCTCCAAGCACTCATTACGTATAAACTGCTTAACTCACCCCCAAAGGCCTTTTCGCCCATCACGACAATAACTCCGTCATCAAGACCGTTGTGTTATTCACCAACGCCCTTCAACGCATCCAAGGTCGAATGAACCGAGCCACGACTACGCAATTGGCCTGCTGGTTATACTTACAACCTCTGCCTGCTTGAACTGCATCTCGTAGAGGTGGGCGTACAATCCCCCTGCCTCGATTAGTTCGTCATGCGATCCTTCCTGCACTATCCTGCCCTTGTCGATGACGACTATCCTGTCGGCGTTCCTGATCGTAGAGAGCCTATGCGCTATGACTATCGACGTCCTCTCACTCAGGATCCTACTCAATGCCTTCTGTATCAACAGTTCGGTGTACGCATCGATGCTCGACGTTGCCTCATCTAAGATCAAGATTTTAGGATCCCTTAGAAGCGCCCTGGCAAAGGAGACCAGCTGCCTCTGCCCCATCGACAGCCTTCCCCCTCTTTCGCCGACCTTCGTGCTGTATCCTTCGGGCAACGACGCCACGAATTCGTGCAGACCAACTGCCTTTGCAGCTTCCATTACCTCCTCATCGCTGGCATCCGGCTTGCCATACCTGATGTTCTCGACTATGCTCCCAGAGAATAGGAAAGGAGTTTGAAGGACGATGCCGATCTGGCTCCTTAGGGACTTGAGAGTCACATCCCTTATGTCGTGTCCGTCTACCGATATTCTGCCCTGTTGCGGATCGTAGAACCTACAGAGCAGGTTCATCAGGGAAGTCTTTCCGGCCCCGGTTGGGCCGGCTACGGCGACCATCTCCTTGGCCCTGACTCTGATGTCGATGTCCAGAAGGACCGGCGATTGAGAAACGTAGCCGAAGGCGACGTGCTCAAAAACAACCTCACCTCTTATGGCGGGGAGATCGTAGGCGCCTTCCTTCTCCTTTACCTGGACCTCCATGTCGAGTAAGTCGACAACCCTCTCCGCCCCAGCCATGGCGGCCTGAAGGTTGCTGTAGAACATACCCAAGTCCTGGATCGGCCAGAAGAACCTGTTCATGTACTGTAGGAAGGCGAGCAATACGCCTATCGTCATGGTTCCGGCGGATACGGCCGACCCGCCCGCCCAAAGGACTATGCAAGTCCCCAGCGCGCCAAAAACGCCTATGGCCGGGAAGAAGGTGGACTGGATCCTCGCAGCCGAGACGTTCGCCCTAAGGTTCGAGACGTTAGCTTTCTCGAACTCCTTGCTGGCCTCCTGTTCCTTGGAATAGGATTGGACCTCCTTTATCCCGCTAACGGTCTCCTCGACATGGGCGGTCACCCCTGAGATGGTCCTTCTGGCCTTCCTGTAGGCTTCCCTCGATATCCTACCGAAGAGCCAGGTGAAGCCGATTATGGCGGGGATGACCACGAAGGCCATGAGGGCCAGGGAAGCGCTCATGTAGAGCATGATGATCACGATCGCTACAAGCGTGAAGAGGTCGGCAAACATCGAGACCATGCCCGACGTCACGAGCTCGGTTAGGTTGTCGACGTCGTTCGTCACCCTCGAAGCTATCCTTCCCGCCTCCCTCGCGTCGTAGTAATTCAGGGAGAGGAGCTGGAGTTTGTGGAAGACCGACATCCTAAGGTCGTACTCGACCCTTCTGCCAACCCACGTGGTCATGAACGTCTGGGCATAGCTGACAACCCAATTCGAAAGGTATACTGCAACGAAGACGAGGGCTATGTAACCCAGGCCTTGGAGATCGCCTTTCAGGATGTACTTGTCAACGGCCACCTCGGACAGGTATGCGGGCAGAAGGCTGAGGGCAGATCCGATCGTGACAAGGGTCACAATCGAGAAGACACGCGGCTTATACGGAAAGACATACGAGAGGAGCCTCCTGACCAACACGATGTCGGTATTCTTCCTCTCGGTCTTCTCTTCATCTATGATCATGTCCCAGGGATGGCCCATTCACTCACACCTACCTGGAGATTCCCCCTATCTGCGTCTGATAGAGTTCGTAGTAGAAGCCCCTCTTGGCCATCAGTTCCTCGTGCGTGCCCTCTTCGGCAACTTCCCCCTGATCCAGGAAAACTATCTTGTCAACGTTTTTTACGCTGGACAATCTCTGCGTTATGATGAAAGTCGTGCGGCCGGCGCGGAGATTCTCCAATGCCAGTTGTATCTCATACTCGGTGTCCGTATCTACGCTCGAAGTCGAGTCATCGAAGATGAGGATTTTGGGATCTGCCATGATTGCCCTGGCTATCGCGACTCGCTGCTTCTGCCCACCGGAAAGCGTGACTCCCCTCTCGCCGACTTCGGTCTCGTATCCCTTTGGGAGCCGCTCTATGAAGTCGTGGATCTGCGCGGCCTTTGCGGCGGTGATGATCCTCTCCATGGGGACGTCCTTCGTCCCAAAGGCTATGTTCGCCTTCAGCGTCGTCGAGAATATGAATGGCTCCTGGTGGACGACGGCCATCTGCCTTCTCAACGATTCTTTTGTTATCTTCCGGACGTCTTGGCCATCGATAGTGATCCTCCCATCCTTGACGTCGTAGAAGCGGGGCAGAAGGCTTATGATGCTGCTCTTGCCGGAGCCCGTCGGCCCCAAAATTGCTATCGACTCCCCCGCCCTCACCTCCAGGTTTATGTTACTGAGCACCCTCTCATTCTCGTCGTAACCAAAGGACACGTCCTCAAACCTGACATCACCCTTGATCACGTCCAAGGGCTTGGCGTCGGGAGCATCCTGCACCTCTGACCTTGAGTCGATGACGCCGAATATCCTCGTGGCCGCTGCCATGGCCGTCTTGTAGAAAGTAACTATCGAGCCGATGAAACGGAGTGGCCAAAGGAGCTGCATCAAGTAGGCGCTGAAGGCGGTCATGGAGCCCAGTGAGAGCCGACCAGCGATCACCTCGTTACCGCCGTACCATATTATCGCTATCATGCCGATGCCTGAGATTAAGTCGGCCAAGGGCCAATACAACGCCCTGAGCCTTGCCTCGACCATTAGCTTTTGGAAGTAGCTCTGATTCTCAAGCGAGAACTTCCCTTCCTCTTGACCTTCACCCGTAAAGGCCTTCACAACCCTTACGCCAGATATGTTCTCCTGGAGCACCGATGCCATGTTGCCGTATTGTTCCCTGATGCTCTCCCACAACGGGCCGACCTTCGTGGAGAACCTGTAACTCGTGAGGCTGATGAACGGTAGAACGCCCAATGACAGCACCGCAAGCCTCCAATCCATGGTGATGACGATCGCCAAAACGCTTACGAAGGTGAGAGCGGCCGTGATTACCATCCTGAAGCCGAAGCTCAGGAACCCCTGCACCTGGCCTATGTCGCTCGTTGCCCTCGTCATCAGCTGGCCCGTCCTTGTCCTGTCATAGAAGCTGAAGGACTGCTCCATCAGCGACCTGTAGAGGTCAGCCCTAAGGTCGAACGAGACCCTCTGGGACACGAGCTCCGAGCTGAACCTCTGGAAGTACTGGAAGACGAAGCCCAACAGCGCAGTCCCTACGATGGTCATCGAGAGTTGGCCCAATGAGGAGAGGTCGCCCGTCCTGATCGGACCGTCTATCACCGCCTTCATGATCCAGGGACCTACAAGGTTGAGGGCCGTCACCAACACAATGCCCAGGATGACCACCGTCATCCGTAGCCGATGCTTGGACATGTAGCCGAACAGACGACCGAATGTTCCCATTTTGAGGCTTTCACCAAGGTCCAACCATTACCGTTACATAAACTTTGATAGTTGAAAGATGTGCATTTCTCGTGCCTTTCTTCGTAGATAATGGTATGTGCCTGAGGGACGCTATCTCTCGTAGATGACAGCGACTTCGGCGCCCTTTTCCAACAACGGGTGCATCTCGGGAAGCCGGACGTCCCTGTTGGGGCCAGACGGTCCCAGGTGGTAGACGATCCCCCGGGCAGGTGACCTCACATCGACTTCATCGAGCGTCAGGACGTCCAGGACTTTGGCGATGATCTGATCTTTCTCCACCTCATCTCCTGGATCGGCGGATGCCATGAAGAGCCCGTCTCTGTCCGTGAAGGCCTTCCTGCTCTGGTCCTTACCAAGTCGCACATAGTCGGGAGGCGTTATGGGCTCTCCCCTCAGCATTCCGAGCTTCTTCATGACATTGTGGATCCCCCTGATCCCTTCGTTGACGCTTTTTCGGTAAATGTCCCACTGACCCGTTATCTCGGCCGCAATCGCCGGTATGCCCCTTTCCTCTGCCGCATCTGTGATCATCTTCCACCGTTCCACTATCAGCTTCTCTTCTTCCCTCTCCGTCCCAATGGAGATGAATCTCAAGCCGAATGCCTTCGCCAAATCCAGTGAATCATTCCTTTCGCTCGATATCGTGCAAGAGGCGCTCCACCTCTCGTATGAGTGTAGGTCGATGACGCAGTCGGCCTTAACTATCGCCTGATTCCAAAGCCCATGGGCAAGCCTTTCGGCCTCGGAGCCGCTCGGATTGCCAGGCCAGAGCCTGTTCATGTTGAGATGCGGTCGGTTCCCGTAAGGTTCTTCTGGCCCGAGGCCGAAGTGAGGCCTCCTCTGCATTAGGGCGAGGGGATTCGCTATTGGGACGCCGATGAATGTCCCGGTTAGGGAATCGGGCTTCAACTGCTGGAGCGCCTCAGCTATCGCGACTACGCCGTTAAGCTCCATACCGTGCTGCCCGGCCTGAGCGTAGAGGACAGGGCCTTTTCCCGTGCCGCGGATGACGCCCACCGGTATCTTGACCCTTCTCCCGTCAGCCAAATCTATCGCTACGTACCCGACGCTCTTTCCGGCGTTTTCGGTCGAAGCTGTCCCAACCTGCATTCGCATTCATCTACTTTGGATTAAGTCGTTGACTATTAACGTATGGTGCCCATGACCGATTATTGCGACGGGCTCTGCAGTCATGTTCGCTTTGCAGCAAGTTCAGTCCATTTACCTGCGAGTTCATCCCTTCTTGGCCTGTAGACCTGCTCGTAAAATGCGCGCTGCGAGAGGAGCGTTTCCTTCTCGAACCCTTCGATTATGCCCAGTGCCTCTTTCCATGCATCTTCGAATCTTTTTCCAAATCTGGATTCGATCTGCCTCGCGAAGTCCTCCTCCGTCTGAGCCTCTCCTCCGATCGTAAAGTACGTTCGCCTCCCCTCCTTCGCCTTGTATGCCATCTCGTCCCCAAGGTAATAGGCGTCGGGTTTCTCCTCTGTTGGCTTCCTCGCTATCTCATCGGAGCCCCTCTTTGGATGAGCCCTTTCCTTGGCACCGATGAATCCCCGCTTCGCAGCCGCGTAGAAGATGGCCCTGTTCAGCCCCCAGCTCTTGGCGCGTTCGAGCGGAAAGCCAAGTGTGTAGGCCCTGGCCGCTTGAAGCGTCGCCATGACCTGAAACCTGCCAACTGCCAATCTAAACCACTAGTGCAATGATCTCCATTTAGGATATAAAATATGTTATAAGGTATGCCCACACAAAATCATCATCGTGACTTACCCAGGGATAATACAATTATCAAGAGCCCCAAAACTTTTGCTGCCTGTATCGAAGAGGGAACTTATCAAGGAATTTCGGTATCATCCGATAACTCCGGCCAGGAACTGGATGGCGTTGAATAGCTCGAAGGCCTGGATTATGTCGGCAGACGTAAAAGTGATCGTCCTCCCATCAACTCTCTCTACGAAGGGCATATATGATACGCTGTCCGCATAAGACGGATCTGTAAATGCCACCTCCGTTCTAACCGGTGGCTCTATTGTGAAGGGCTTCGCGGCTGAACCACCAGCGGAAGACCTTACAGCCCTCTCAGCAGCCTCACGTATGAGTTTTCTGGCCTGTGAAGGCTGGATGCACGTTGCCGATGAACGGCTGAGCCCCTCCTTGACGACGACTGTCTCGATCTCCCCCAATAGGCCTCTCGCCTCAAGGCAGGCGGCTCTGTCACCCGTAACCACTATGACTGGCACACCGTAGTGCCCGGCTATCGCCGCATCGGCACCTATCTCGCCGACTTCCAGATCGTTGAACTTGAGCGAGTATATGCTTCCCGTGTATGTGTGGGCCATGACGCCACGAAGGGTCCCTGCCTTCGAGTGATACCCTATGAAAAGGGCTGCTTCGTAAGTCTTATCGATGCCCGCCATGTGGTTCCTGGGCTTCGGTTGGCCGCTCAAGAATGTCGCGCGTTCATCGATGGCCTCCGGTATGACATTGCGCATGTTCCCATGAGCCTCGGTTAGTAGGACCTGCGTCGCACCGCCGTCGAATGCGCCAGCTATTGCGGCATTTGCCTCGGCCGTAATGAACTCGCGCTCTCGCTGCCTGTCCGTGGGATCCCATTGAACTATGCCGGCTACGCCCTCAAGGTCGACTGAGACGAACGTCTTCATGATCGGATCTGTAAAGCGTTTTAGGGCCGTTTCTTATAACGGTTGTCGAGGGAGATCGTTCCTTCGCCATAAGTTACAGGAAGTGATTCTACATGCATAACGTAATTTACGCGCTGGGAAGGAGCGCAAGAATCATATAGAGATCATGGTCCTCATGCTGCTGCCGCGATCAGGAATGTGCCGCCTGTTTGGCATGATCTCAAATGTACCAACGAGTGCTGAGAAGTACCTCGTTGATGTGGAGTGCTCGATGCTCGAGCAGAGCAGGATCGATCCCAAGAGACTGCAGAGTGACGGATGGGGGATCGGATACTATGCGCACGATCTGCCACGCGTTGTGAAGAGCGAGAAACCCGTCTATTCGGAGGCCGAGAGGTTCAGGTCCGTTGCTTTGGCCGCCAAATCAAGGATTGTCGTCTCTCACGTAAGGGCGGCCAGCAATCCCCTCGGTCTGCCAAGGGAGCGCCTCATCTCGCCAGAGAACTCACAGCCGTTCCACCACGGGCGATTCCTCTTCGCGCATAACGGCACGGTCAACCTACCAGACGAGGTAGCCGAGCTTCTAGGGGATTACAGGTCGATGATCAAGGGGATCAACGACAGCGAGATCTACTTCTGGTTCCTGGTCAAGGAGTTGGAGGCTGGAAGGAACATATCGGTCGCCCTCATCGATTTCGAGGATACACTTCGGGAGCTTTGGGATAAATACTCCTCTAGACATCCTGATAAGAAGAGGCCATACGTTGGCCTGAATGCGATTTTCTCCGACGGGAGGAAACTTTACGCATACTGCAGATACTCCGAAGAGGACGAACGATCTACATCCATCTGCCTCCGGGATCGGCCCGTTTTCCAGATGTGCTATCTCCCTGGCACCCCGTTCATAGTTGCATCCGAGGCCCTCACCCGTAATGGAGGATGGTCGCCCGTAAAAAATGGGCAGCTCTTAATGGCCGAAGCGAAGGGCGGGGCCATCGACCACGTCATCGAGGATCTACGAGCATCTTAGGCGATTTAACCAACCCGAGGGCCATCGTTCGGTCTTCGTCCAGATGATGGCGGTTTTCGACACGACATTCTGGGCGACTTAATCTTTCTTGAGTAAAAACACATGGCAGTTTTCTAGGAAAGCCAAAAATGGTAGAAGGAGAATACAACGTGAAGCTTGAATGAGCTTCATAGTACTCACGAGGCCGAGCTTAAAGGAGGTCAGAGTCGATAGGCTCCAGAATGGGTCGCCTGTCGACAGTCTGATTTTCAGGGCGATGAAGGGCGCGGATTTGAAGAAGTTCTTCAGGGATCAGGAATCCCTAATTCAAGGAGAGCTGAGGGCTACGATCATGGTCCTCGGTGCTGAAAAGGTTGACGACCTTAATGATGACAGTGAATACGTCTTGGAGACGTACTACGACTTTCTACAGGAAGGATTGGATAGGTACAGGATTGAGGAAAGAAATATTGAGGAAATCGCGGAGGAAATAAAGGACAAGGAGAGGATGCTGTCAATCCAAGGAAGAGATGTATCGTCTCTCGATGATCTCCTCTGAACAAAGCATTCCCAAACTCCGATGCCGTGATTGGAGGTCTCGAATCGGTTGCTCACGGGTGGTGCCTTACAAGGGACAGACGTATCCCTGCTGAGACGTGGCCGGCTCATTGAGGGGGAAAGGCTCTATAAGACGACCAAGTGGGCTTCTCCGGGTCAGGAGAAAGAGAACGGATGCCGAAATTTAAGGGCATAACCCAAAGGGTCGTCCTAAGCGGCGAGGACTTGGAGAGACTTTTGTCTATGCCGGCGGAGGAAATAGATGAGTGGAGTCCCGTCAAGGTGGTCATACTCCCTGATACGAAGACGCTCTATGAGACTTTTGCGAGATCTATAGCGGAGGAGATCAAGAGGAACAACGGCAGGGGCAAGGAGACCAAGGTCATCCTCCCCGTTGGGCCAACACCCCAATACCCGATGCTCGCCGACATCACTAACAGGGAGAGGATAAGCTGGAAGAAGGTTTGGACCTTCAACATGGATGAGTACCTTGACTGGCAGGGAAGGCCTGTTCCGGAGGAAAACCCGATGAGCTTCAAAGCGTACATGAAGGGGAACCTATTCGGCTTGATCGACCAGGAACTCAGGGTCCCGAAGGAACAGACATGGTTCCCAGATCCCTTCAGGCCGGATTCTCTTGAAGAGAAGATCGAGGGGCTGGGCGGAATAGACATCGCATATGGCGGCATAGGCTACCATGGGCACATCGCCTTCAACGAACCCGTAGACACGTATTTCGTTAGGCTTACACCAGAGGAGTTCATGAGATCCAAGACCAGGGTCGTCACACTCAACCCAGATACATTCGTCATCAACAGCATCTGCGGGATGGGCGGCAATCCCTATGGACTGCCACCAATGGCAGTGACCATCGGCATGAAGCCCATACTGGATGCGAAGAGGATAGAGCTCTACTGCGACGGCGGGAACCTCAATTGGCAACTCGCGAGTTTCAGAATGGCATGCATGCATCCGCCAACGCTCGATAGGCCAGTAACGTTTGTGCAGGAACATCCGAATCCGAAGGAGACGGTGAGGATCTGCGCAGATGCAAGGACGGCTGAACCCATCAGGATGGCCCCGAAGTAAATTCCGACTGAACTATTTCCGTGTGAACGCACTGCCGCCGCCATGTTGGAACTCGACGCCCATGCTACCGTTCGAGCGGTAAGCCTTTAGCCAACATCCGCAGAAGGGCACATGGTGAAAGATGCAGGACGACCTCGTCCTAGTATTCGATTGTGGCTCGACGAACATCCGTGCCGTTGCCGTCGACACGAGAGGGGAGCTTGTTGCCAGTGCAAGCAGAACTAACGGCCCTGCAAGGCAGCCAGGCGGAAGGGCCGAGTGGTTAATCTGGGACCTTGGGGACATCTGGCAGAAGATCACGGAAACAGCACGAGAAGTCTCCCATGGCGTCGGGGCTGACAGGATCAAGGCAATTACGATTACGACCTGGGGGGCTGATGGGGCGCCCGTCTCGAGGGACGGCACGCCAACCTATCCTCCGATATCGTGGCAATGCCCGAGGACCAACGGCATGGCAGAGGCGATCTCTGAAAATATCTCGCCTTGGGAGCTCTACAAGATAACGGGCTACCAGGTGATCTCATTCAACACCCTTCTGAGGATGATGTGGCTGAGGCGGAACGCGCCAGACGCCTTAGACAGAGCTCATGCTTGGTTGATGATGCCTGGCCTCCTTGCCTTCAAGCTAACTGGCGAATTTCACATCGAGCCGACCAGCGCCTCGACGACCATGGCTATGGACCTCCGCAGGCGTGACTGGTCTGGAAGGCTCTTGGATCTGGCCGACATGGATGCCAGCTCCTTCCCACGATGGTGCGAACCAGGTGACGTCATAGGTGAGGTCTCAGCGCACGCTGGTCGCCTCTGCAACCTGAGGCAGGGTACGCCGGTTGTCGCCTCTGGACACGACACGCAGTTCGCGCTCCTTGGCTCAGGCGCGAAGCCCGGAGAGGCAGTACTATCGAGCGGAACATGGGAGATACTCGAGGTTCGCCTTCCGAGATTTGAGCCCGACACGATGGGATTCCGGGGAGGCATCATAAACGAGGCGGATGCGCAACCTGGCCTATGGGATCCGCAGCTCCTGATGATGGGATCGGCGGTGCTTGAGTGGATGAGGGGGAAACTCTACCCCAATCAGGAGGGCGAGGGTTATGACTCGATGATCGAGGAGGCGTCCCAAGTGCCCGTTGGATCCGAAGGCGTTACGATCATCCCGAGCTTCGTGTCCGATAGCGGGCCCATGCGGAGGTTTAGAACGAGGGGAACCGTGCTCGGCTTGGGCCTGCAAACGTCTCGAGCTCACGTCTATCGTGCTGCCCTTGAAGGGCTATCATGCCAATTGCGACTTGCACTCGGGACATTGAGAAAGGCCACTGGCTTCAAGGCCGGAGGCATTCGGGTTGTTGGGGGGGGATCGAAGAATGATCTCTGGAACCAGATCCGTTCCGATGTGACGGGCCTCCCTGTCAGCGTTACAGCCCAAAAGGAAGCCACGGTCCTTGGAGCGGCTCTGACGGCACTGGTGGGAATTGGTCGATACGGTTCTTTTCGCGAGGCGGAGAAGTCGGTGAAGTTCCATGAGAGGCGATTTAGGCCCAGTAGGAATCGGGCATCGTATGAGAGACTCTTCAGGAAGTTCGAAGGCATCCCTCAGGCGTTGGAGGTATTCTACAGGGTGTGATCTGTACACTACATGAATGCCAAGATTGTGGAGGAGCCCAGTTACAGGGATAGGAGGGGTGTGTTCAAGGATAGGTTACATGCGGCCGAACTCCTCGCGGAAAAACTCTCGGAATGCACTGATGCGCATGTGCAGCTCCTCGCAGTACCATCGGGCGGCGTGCCGATTGGCTACAGCATCGCAAGGGAACTCAATGTTGCCTTTGACATCGCGGTAGTGAGGAAGATACAGATCCCATGGAACACGGAAGCGGGATTCGGGGCCGTTACTTGGGAGGGAGACGTTGTCCTCAACGACCAGCTCGTCGCGAGCTTGCAATTGCCATCCGAGGTCATAAGGCAATGCATTAACAAGACCCAGGAGGTCGTTCTCGCGAGGCTTCGGAAGTTCAGGGGAAATAGGCCGTTCCCGAACCTGAAGGGCCGAACTGTGATCGTGGTCGACGATGGCCTGGCCTCTGGATTCACGATGCTGGCAGCAGTGAGATCTATTCGGAGGAAGGCCCCCAAGAAGGTCGCAGTGGCCGTCCCCACGGCTTCGATGACTGCAGTGGAACTTTTGGCAGATGAAGTCGACCAACTGATATGCCCGAACATCAGAGGGGGGCCCACGTTCGCAGTCGCAGACGCCTATTTAGAATGGCATGACCTGTCGGACGAAGAAGTCATGGATTACCTGTCGAAGGGACTGGGTCCGGTTGATGCAAAGTGATGAAGCCCCCCAGCATCGCGGAGCATAAAGCAGATAGGCCCCCGAACGACCTTATTGCATGGTGATAGCTTGACCATCGACCTGTCGAAGTACCGCATCGTCGACCTCACTGCGGAAATCCTGCCCGGAATCAGGAGCGGGGAGCGGTACATGCACGGTTCTGTGAGAAGGAGGTTTGAGGTGAGTCGATTCGTATATTCTGCCGATAACACATACATGAACTGGGTTGAGACCGAAACCCATGTGGGAACGCACGTCGAATGCCCTTCGCATTACCTGGAGAATGGCAATGACGTTGCCTCACTCCCATTGGAGACCTTCATGGGCGATGCCGTGGCTGTGAATCTGAAGTCAAAGCGCGCGCAGCCCATCACCCCAATCGATCTGGGGGATGCGGGCGTCAGGAAAGGTGACATCGTATTGATGTGGAGTGGATGGAGCGGTGAAGAGAGGCCCTTCATAAGCGTGGAGGCAGCTGAGTGGTTGCTGAAGGCGCGCGTTAAGATGGTGGGGGTTGACGATTCCATAGGCGTTGAAGCCCCTGGCTCGATGGCCACGCACGACTTCCTGCTGAGGAACGACATCCCAATCATAGAGGGGCTGGTCAATCTTGATGGGTTGAGGGGCAATAGATTCCTCTTCATCGCGCTGCCGCTGAGGGTCAGAGGTCTCGACTCCTCTTGGGTCAGGGCCATTGCCCTAGAGGGGTTATAGCAAAAGAGCCACTGCATTCCGATCTGCGTCAATGTCTGATCGTAGAGGGTGGACATCGGAGTGGCCTTCGGCAAGAACTTATACTAGCCTCTCCATAACCTGGGGACCGACAACAAACTGAACTACTTGACCCGCATGAGGCAGCACGTGGGAAGGAGGGAAGCGGTCAGCGTCATACTGTTCGTCCTCACTTTCCTCACCCTGTACTTTGTCCTGTCAACTGGATGGAGGACGGGTGAAGGCTCGTTGAGCCTGACCATAGTGACAGAGGTGCCTGGCACCCCCATAATGGTCGAGGTCGAACTTCCCCCCGCTTTCAATGCGCTGACATCCGTACCCACCTTAGATGCCACTGAAGCCATTCACGTTGAGGTTTCGAGGGAGAACGTCGTCATTCATGGTTCATCTTCGCAGGGGCTCGTCGCGGTTGAACTGACGGAGATCACGCTTTCGGAGCCGTTGTACAATGTCATGAAGCAGATGAGATTCGATATCAAATCTGCTGTAAACGTATCAATATACGCCCAGCTGATTGCGACGTCAGAGACGCGCATTGGGAAGATAACATCGTACAGCAGCGTCTATGCCGCACGCTTCGACAGCATGGGCGTTGCGATCCCCTTGTTCGACAACTACACCAACGAAAAGCTTCGCGTTGGCGATTGCCTTGTTTGGTTATCGCTTTCCATCTCTCTCCTGGTGTTGGCTGTCGCATTGAGGCTAATGAGGGCATCTTGGATTCGCAGATTCCCAGTCGTAACTTGCATACTCGTGAGCTCGATCCTCGGACTTTACTCATATGTCGGTACCGGATTGGATCTACTTGTTGCCCAACACTTCTCGGCTTTCGGTGGATCATTAACGGTGCTAATTCTTGGTCCCCTCCTTCACTCCAGTTTCTCGCATCTCTTCAACAACCTCTTCCTCGGTCTCCTTCCAGCTGGATTAGCATTTGAGACAGGCCTTCGGTGGAAGAGCCAGAGGGTGGCGGCAGAATTGTACATGGCGTCCTTCTTCCCGATTCATTTCCTGATCGCGGGCATCAGTTACCCGATACATGGCATTCCCCCAATCGGCGCGTCTTATTCGGTAATATCGATGTCTACGGTCCTTTTCTCGTTGCTCATCTTATTCAGGAATAGGCTGCTCTCGGATGCCATGGAGAGGAAGATCCCCGCGAGGCTCGTCTGGCTATGTGCCTTCGGTGCTTATCCTCTTCTACGAGGCGTCTATGATTGGATTGGCTACATGGTAGAGTATCAATCAAACTGGGTGGTGTTCTGGGAAGGGACAATCCATCTGTTGGTGTTCGCATTCACCCTCTTCATCATCTACTCAGCTAAAGATAGCTTGACTACCCAAGGGCCGATATTGGGCATCTGAGCTTGATCACAGTGCCTGCCCACGGTTATTCCAGGGTAGACTACCGTGACGCCCTCGATTGAAATCAGCTGTAAACGTATAGCATGGTTATGTAAGCCAATACGATCATCATCGTAATTAAAATCACTAAAGACAGGAATTTCTTAACATCGTCGAAGTCTAGCTCTCCAAGCTTTGCGAAGGATGGCCACCCGCGTTTCTTCTTCTGATGGCGTTCCAGGTTCCAGATTTGTTCAAACTCCTTGAGCAGTCTCCTTTCCTCTTCATCCAGTAAATCTAAACCTCTATCGCCCGTCTCCTCAGATGACAAACGAATCCGTTCCTCCTTCAGTCGCTACTGGAAACCTCGCTTTGGCCTATAAGCATACTCATGAGCGCCTCCTAAAAACCGTGCCTTAACCTAGACGCGATTGAAGGGTTGGGAATTGAGGTTACTGACGATTCATGGACGCGTGGTTTAAAGGGGTTTACCTCAATGAGGAGCCCTTAGGGTTATTAGAGGACCCATTCAGCGCAGATGCATGGGAACAAGTAGTGGTTTCGATGTGAGGTTCGAGATGCCCAACCTCAGGACGCCATTTTCATTCATAGTCGATGATTCGACGCCATGCATCAACCCCCTCTATTACTATAGGTTGCAGGTGGGCCCCTCAACCCCAGAATACTACAGCGAGACAAAGGCCATACCGAATGATCTCCTCGTCGAGTTCACCCAAATCGTAACCGAGAATGGCGTGAAGGGCAAATTCACCGTCATACCATATCCAGCGGGCCTCGGTAGCATCGAGACCTGGCTAGAGGGATACAGCGTGGGAGAGATGAGGGAATGGCTCGGCATCGTCAGGGAGAAGCTACTCGACCACTTCGATATAACGGCCGAGATGCTCACTCACACGCTGGCGCTCAATTTGGAAACGAATGCCGTCATCCCATCTGCGGAACAAGAGGACTGGCATAAGAAACAGAACTTCGAGACGCTTGTGCCGTACATTACGAGGGCATTACAGATATTGCGAGATGCCCGCCTTGCTCCCAATGGGGTCACATCCCCTGGGGCATTCGGATATACGATCGAGGGCGATTATGCCCGTGCCGTCCTCGAAGCAGAGAAGAGGGTTAATGGGAGAAAGGTTGCGTGGTACTTCCTCCACACGGAGGAGGCCTCGAAGGTCGTAATGCCCAGGCTAATGTACATGGACAGGTGGAAAGGTGAGGCCGTCGTGAGCATGGTGAGCTGCAACGATGACTGGATCTGGGAGACAATGACCCCTGAGGTGCGCTCAACTTGGAGGGACGAGCTCACCTCAACCTACGCCGACAAGTATGTCTCGGTCGATGGCAAATCCGGGCGGTTGGTCGAAGTGCTTGATGCAGGGAGCTATGTAGCTTTTCACACCCATTGGAACTCGCTTTTCTCAAACGGCGCTAGAATCGGGATGAAGGTGATGCGTGAGGTGTTTCGGCGCATCAATGCGTTGCTTGGCGATAGAATCCAGTGGATGAAGTTCAGCGAGGTAGCTATGCTCACGGCTGCAGCCAAGGATCTGGATGTGAAAATCGAAGAGCGACCGGATGGGATCGAACTCCGGCTCGATACGCAGTTCCCATGTCGGAATCTGACGCTGAGCCTGAGGTGCGAAAGGGATGTTCGGGAAGCGGTCCTGCAGGAAGCGGGTGGGGAGCCCTCACTTATCACCATCGCGAGAGTAAAAGATGGAAGCACATGGCTGGAGGGTAATTCCTTGTTACAAAGGGATGGCAGGATCTTCATTTGCATTGACCTTACAAAGGGTAACAAAATCACGTTACACTTCGCTCAGTGAAATATGGATCTGATGAGCGAGGGTTATCCAATTGACAGTGCAAGCTGAACGATGAACCTAAAACGAGAAACCCATATTGGCCGTGGCATTAATATAGGGCTCTCTTAGCGGCGTTTGCACATTGGTCGAAAAGGATAGCCCTCAACTTAGTATGAGAAGGAATCTGCTGTTTCTGTTCGCGATAAATGTAGGCGTCTCGATCGTCAACAGCGAGATCAGCCCCATCTGGCCCCTCTACCTTGAGATCCTAGGGGCAACGGTAGTGGACATATCCCTGGTAGCCTCGATTGCGAATCTTGTCGACACATTCCTGAGATCTTTCACAGGGATGGCCTCTGACGTCTACGGGAGGAGGGGTTTCATAATAATGAGCAGCGTGCTGGGCATGGTTGCCCTGTTCCTTTACACGCTACCCCGCTCATGGCCCCACATGATTCCGCTCGCGGTGTTATACATGGCCAGTTTCTCCCTCTTCATGCCAGCAAGGACGGCCTTCATCGCCGATTGTTGCCCGCCAGAGAGGAGGACCAGGATTTACAGCGCGATCAATATCTCATGGCCCATTGGATCCGTATTGGGGCCAGTCATAGGAGGGATTTTAGCGGAGAGATTCGGATGGTCCTATTCCTTCTACGTTGCATCGGCCATTTCGGCCATAACGATAATCCCAGGGATGATGCTCCACGAGAGGAAAATGACTCATACTAAGCTGGGCTTCAGCATTCGTAGCCTAAAGCCGGCATTGCCATTCTTCGTCTTTAACTTCCTCATGGGTTTCGGAATAGGGTCAACCAGTACCATCATCCCGTTATACGTCCATCAGTTATTCAACGCAACGCCCACAGACGTGGGGTTTTTCTTCGCGATTGGTTCAGGGGTGGCCATGTTCATCGCCCAATTGCCTGCTACTTGGATTCCGGCAAAATATGGCAGAAGGAGGACCCTCATTCTGTGCCTCTCCATCTTGCCACTGATGTTCTTGCTCTGGCCCTTTGCCGGTGACTACACGACCCTCCTGCTGATCTACATGGCAATCAATGGATTCTGGAGCATGAGTTGGCCGAGCAGCCTGTCCCTTCTGATGGACGCTGCCGACGCAGACCAAAGGGGCGTGCTAACCGGCTTCGTGCAGACCTCGCTCATGTTTGGATTCACGGCTGGGCCCCTGTTGGGTGGGATCCTTTGGGAGGGAATTGGTCCGACCGCGCCTTTCTACGCCTCAATGTTGATCCTCGCAACTTCCCTGCCGATCGTGCCGAAGCTGAGGAGTTCGAAGAAGTGATTTTCACAGGTCCTCTAGCACCAGCGTCAGCGTTGCCTTGCCAGCATACGTCTCGACGACTTGTCTTCTCTCATGTCAATGGAATGATTAACGTGCAATGATCAATGCAGCAGTAGAACTATGTAAAGTCTGTTTGATCGGCGAATAGAACGACTCAATCCCCAAGGCCTTGCGTGTTACATGGCTCATGAAAACTCACTGGATAATAGAAGGTGAAGAGGAATTGCTAGAAAATGTAATAAACCTCGACCCAAAACCATGAGACTTGCTAGAGAAGTGTAGAGTTCTTGACAGAGATTGGGGTCGGGATAATCGGTTCTGGGTTCGAAGCGAGCATCCAAGCGGAGTCTCTCAAAGCCGTTCCCAACGCAAAGGTCGTGGCTGCAGCCTCTCCTACTGAGGCGCACGTTAAGTCCTTCACTCAGAAATATGGCATCCCAAAGACATTCACCAACTACAAGGACATGCTGAAGCTCGATGAGATCGAGATGGTGACCTTGGCGATCCCGAACTACCTCCACGCGCAGGTGACCATAGCCGCCGCTGAAGCCGGGAAGCATGTGGTTTGCGAGAAGCCGCTCTGTATGAACCTCAATGAAGCGGATCAGATGATAAATGCCTGCAGGAAGAACGGCGTGAAGCTGATGTATGCCGAGGAGCTCTGTTTCGCTCCCAAATACGTTAGGGCTAAGCAACTAGCCGACGAAGGGGCACTTGGCAGGATCTACCTCGTGAAGCAATGCGAAAAGCACTTCGGCCCCCATTCGGATTGGTTCTGGGACGTGAACCTTTCGGGTGGAGGGGTGTTGTTCGACATGGGTTGCCATGCATTTGAATTCATGCGCTGGTTTTACGATAAGCCACCAGTGGAGAGCGTATATGCCGACATGGACACTCACGTCCATGGACCTCTAACAAAGGGAGAGGACGACAGCATAGCCATTGTGAGATTCCAAGGCAAGAGGAAGGGATTGGCCGAAGATAGCTGGGCGAAGAGAGGGGGCATGGACGATCGTGTCGAGATCTTCGGCTCCGAGGGCGTAGCATATGCCTACCTTCACATGGGCATAGCTCTAATCACATACAGTGAGAGTGGGTACGGATATGCCGTTGAGAAGGCCCCATCGACAAAAGGCTGGACATTCACGATATATGAAGAGCTTTGGAACTATGGATTCCCGCAGGAGATGGCGCACTTCGTAGAATGCGTCGCAAACGACAAGAAGCCCATCGAGACAGGAGAGGATGGAAAGGCGATGCTCGAGATGATCATGGCGGCGTATGAATCCGCGAGGACGGGGAAGAAGGTTACATTGCCGTTCAGGCCTTCGGTCAAGAAACCGATCGACCTTTGGTTGAAGTAGACCAGTAAGTAAGTACCACAGCCTTTCAATTAAACCCAAAAAAGAGCTGTTTCTACTACGTTCGCCATCGGGCTCCTAGGGCCTTCCTAACCAAGTTCCCTTTGTAGTGGCGCCATCCTGTCTGCCTGATAGGGATGTGTTGCATTGGTAGCAGTAGGCGGCTAATGAGAGGTTCTCCATGCCACATTTGGGGCATTTCTGGATCGCGAGGCCATTCGAGCCGTCCTTGGACGCGTACTTGTCCGCGCCGTGCTTCTTCTTCCTTACCTCCGGCTGAATCGCCACTTCGGTCAGCTCCTCACGCCCCTCTCTCTTGGCCGGGACTTCATCTCGCTTCTCACCTTTCTCATTACGTGGTGCAGTTGGACCGACCTTCTTCTCCGCATGCTCATTCGGCCTAAGCTTTGAGCCACATGCGAAGCAGAAGACACCATCCTGCGGGTTGCCGGTCTGGCACCTCGGGCAGATCAACTCGTCGGTGAGTGGTTCCTGTACCACCATAGCCTCTATGTCCAGCTCCTTAGGATCGTCGATCGGCTTGAAGGCCTCCTGTCGCACCTGCTTGGGGGCGATGGTCCTTTCAATGGCAACGGTTTCCTTGGCCACATGCTCGGGTCGAGTTTGAGGCCCCTCGACGGCCATTGGCTCCACGACGATGGCCTCCTGGGACTCCGGCACGACGTCTCCTTCATTATAGATGGCGCTCTGCACGGTGACCTGCTTAGCCTCCGGCATGCAGCTGTCTATCCTGCCGCAGGCCTCCTCGGTAGAGGACACCAGCTTCCCCAATAGAAGCTGGACCTCGTCACTCTCCCCAACTCTCTTCAGCAGTTCCTCCTTGGCGGCCAAGTACTTCTCAGAAGTGATGAAATCCAGCATCCGGCGAACCTCTAGGCGCTCCAGCCTGTACTTCAACTCTGCGATCTCGCCGCTGATCTCCTTCATGCGGGCACGCCCCGCCTCCGCCAAGTCGTTCTTCTCCCTTTTTGCGTTGTCGACCTTCTTGGCTATGTCCTCGTAGAGTTCAGCGTATATCGTGTCGCTGATTCTCGACTCGGATTTGAGTCTTGCAAGCTTGTCGATCTGAATGGCGAGGGCCATGATCTGCGCGGAATAGCTCTCGAGCTCATCGATGAGCTCGGAGTTTGTCAACACACTCTTCATCATGGAAGTCATGGGACTTCATCGCGCTCCTGACAAAGCACAGCAAGGTGACGAGAGTTCTCTATCGCGATTCGAGGGCGTTTCATAATAAGCCGATTAAACGCTCAATTATGGCCCATTAAGCGTTCCCCAAGGACATAACCCAAAGGAATGCCAAAAATGGTTCAAAACGGTTCAAAGGGACCGATGTATGATACCTCTTTCCACCAGTTGTTAGCAACGTTATCATTATGGTGACTCCCGCGCTTAGTTTATTCCCGCTAGGATCGGTCGCACCCGATCGGATAGTCACTGTCCCGGTTTTAGCCACGCCCGTTTCACAGCTCGATGGCAGTAGGCTAAAATTGCCACCTAGGGCGGCTAAAGGCGTAAAATCCGAACACGGGATATCATTGAGTAAAATGGAGTCCACGCTAGTTAATGATGAACCGGTATTGACGTAATTTATGGTTATCGAGTAGTTTCCTCCGCTGTATATAACCGAGACGCTTCTGATCTCGATTTTCTCGAAGCGAGTGAAAGCTGCGGAAAGGGCACCCGTCCAGAACGACGCCGATATCACCATGGTAATTGTTACTACCGCTATTATGATTACGGACATGACCTGACTCAATGCCCTTTTGTCGCTCACAAGGCGGATATTTTGCAACTTCCCAGCTCCTTTTAGTTAATCTAAGGCAAAATACTTTTCTCCTCTATGAATGTTGAGTCTACCAACTAACATGGGTGAGAGAAAGAATTCGTTAAAAAGAATTGGTTGGCACCGATTATGGGCCATGAGCATAATGCATGGGAAGTAACCTTTTGGTGTTAAGGATTCGACTGACATCACGAATATCCCTATATAGCCGTCACATGCGCAAGTTGCATGGCAATGGAGAAAGTACGTTTTGGAATAGTTGGCGTTGGCGGCATGGGATCGGGCCATGCGAGCACTATGAAAAATATTGAGGAAGCACAGCTAACGGCCGTTTCCGATGTCGATAAGAACGTCTGCGATCGAGTGGCCGGAGAGTATAACGTCCGAGGTTTTACCAATTACGAGGAGCTCATCGACAGTGGGCTGGTTGATGCCATCATAGTGGCTACGCCTCACTACTATCACCCGCCAGTCAGCATTTATGCCATGAAGAGGAAGATCCACGTGATATCCGAGAAACCCATTGCCGTCACCGTAAAGGCGGCTGACGGGATGGTCAGGGCAGCGAAGGCTAGTGGCGTGAAGTTCGCCGTAATGTATCAGACGAGGAGTACGCCCGAATATCAGGCCGCCAGAAAACTGGTGAATGAAGGGAGGTTGGGGGGCCTGTACAGGACCTGCTGTATCGACGCCATGTTCAGGAGCCAGGCCTACTACGATTCGGCTCCATGGAGGGGGACTTGGAAGGGCGAGGGTGGTGGCGTGCTCATCAACCAGGCCCCGCACTACATCGACGTCTTCATGTCACTGGGCGGACTCCCAACCAAGGTTTGGGCAAAGACGAACACGAGGCGTCACAAGATCGAAGTTGAGGACGAGGCCTCAGCGATCCTCAGTTACGGGAATGGGGCGACGGGTTATTATTGCACGAGCACGACCGAATACCCGGATACGAGTTACTTAGAGCTTAGCGGGGAGAAGGGGAAGCTGGTGATGTATGGGGGCAAGCTAAGGTTCTGGGCACTCGATAAGTCCGTTCAGGAATCCAGCGATGCGGCTGCCCAAATGTGGGATCAGCCTTCAGCGCACGAAGAGGAGGTTCCACTCGTGCAGAGGGAGAGCGGCCACGGTGCAATAATACGCAATCTCGCGCGCGCGATCCTCTACGACGAACCCCTGCTTTCACCAGGAGTGGAGGGCCTCCTAAGCGTGGAATTCATCAACGCCATCACGCTCTCTGGTAAGAAGAGCAGGCCAATCGGGATCCCAGTGAAGAGAAGCGAATATGAGGCATTCATCAATGGGCTGAAGAGAACCTCGAAGATAAAGAAGATGAGAGAGACGAAGCGGGTAACCGATCCTAGGATAGGCAAGGCGTAGATTAAGGGCCGTAATGTTTCCACGGGTTTCGCGAGAGGATAATGGGAACCATGCAGAGCAGAAGGCTTGGACACACAGGCAATATGAGCAGCATAATTGCTTTCGGAGGTGCAGCCCTTTCGAGGACATCGCAGGATGAGGCAGACGCCGCGGTGGAAATCGCCCTGAGGAATGGCGTTAACCACTTCGACGTCGCGCCATCATATGGGGAGGCCGAGCTAAGGCTAGCCCCTACCATGAAGAAGCACAGGGCCGAGATCTTCCTGGCGTGCAAGACGGAGAAGAGGACCAAGAAGGAAGCGTCTGCCGAGCTCCACCGCTCCCTGGAACGCCTCGCCGTTCGCCAGATCGACCTTTACCAACTTCACGCGCTGGATGACCCCAAGGAACTGGATGTTGCGCTTGGCCGAGACGGGGCCATGGAAGCCATATTGGAGGCCCGCGATGCCGGCCTAGTTCGATATATCGGCATCACCGGCCACCGGCCATCTACACAGGTAGAGGCCCTCAGGCGATTCGACTTCGACACAGTCATGTTCCCGCTGAACTTCGTACTTCGCGGCCATCTGGTTCCGGAGAACGATTATGGGCCTCTTTTAGCGATGGCGGATGACAAAGATGTGGGCAGGATCGCGATAAAGTCCATAGCCAAGGAGCGTTGGCAGACTGATCAGCACTCCTACCGCACTTGGTACGAGCCATTCGATGAACAGAGGTCGATCGATCTGGCCCTGTGGTTCACCCTCAGCCAGAATATTACGACCGCCGTCATGCCGGGTGACACTCGCCTCATACCGAAGGTCCTAGAAGCTGGTCAGCGCTTTAAGGCACTTGGCGAGACAGAACAGAACCTCTTAGTCCAGTCGGCGGGATCGCTCAAGCCGCTCTGGCCACAATGACCTATAATTCCACCTTGCAATTCAATGTGACCTTCGCCAAAGCCACCTATCAAACCATTCGAAGGCCTTTCTACCACTGAACTCGTGTCCCCCGTGGAATCTGTCGGCGGCAAGTCTCTCAGGATGACCTGAGGCGACATATATTCGCCTTAGGTGATCGTAGGCTTTCATGGCATCGTCTATCACGAAGCATTTGTCGTTCTCGCCCATTTCGATTAGAAGTGGCTTTGGCGCGATGAGGCCGGCTACATCGGCTATGTCCCCGTAGAGGAGTAAACCGGGGCTGTATTGGGCACCGCACGTGTTGGCCTTGCCTCTGTCCCCAAGCGCATCCCACTTGATCGTGTTCAAGTAACAACTTATGACCGAGGCCCTTATCCGCCTGTCAAGGGCCGAGAGGTATGTCGTCATGGTCCCCCCAAACGAAAGCCCGATGCACCCTATCCTACTTGGGTCGACCTCTTTGCGGCTCTGTAGGTAGTCTATCGTACGGATCCCGTCCCATATCTGGAGGGCCAGAAGGTTGTATCCGAAGTATCCGAAGGCAAGATAATTTACGTTGCATCCGTCTCGGCCCTCTCGAACCCATTCCCTGTTGGGTTCTCGTTCTCCAAAGCCACGCCAGTCTGGGGCTATCACGACATAACCGCGTTCAGCGAACTGCCTGCCATAATCGTAGTTCAGGGGCTTGATGAAACTGCCGTGCTCCTCCTCAGACGCTGCGATGCCCACGACGTCGACCTTTCCCCGGCCGTGTCCGTGGGCGCAGAGTAGCGCGGGCCTCCTCTCCCCCGACTTGATGCCCTTCGGGATCAGGATGAATGCTGGCACGGAGGCGTACCTCTCAGAATCATAGACTGCCTTTTCCCTCGTGTATGTTCCGAAATCTACCTTTTCAACTACCTCAGCCCTCAGTGGCACGGGACGCGGGAATCGGCCGAGGTTCATGCGAAGCTGTTTGAGAAAATTTCGCCTCCACGTCGCCCAATCCTCTAGGTCCTTCCCATCGAAGGTCAGGCTCGGCCTAACACCCCTTATCATCGCGTCGATCGAATCTCGGACCGTGATCAGCCTTCTCATGATAACCACGACCGTCGGACAAATTCGCCAATGGATTCCTTATTGGATGTCCCAGTGGGAGTTCGCGCCAGGGGCTAGAACTCCAGCTTCTGTATTATCTTCTCCTCTGGACCCACCAGCTCAGCCGTGATGCGCACGTAGTTCTCGAGCTGCGAGTCCTTCAACTTCGTCCTAAGTAGCTCGTCGATCTGGAATATGCCCGCTGAATTTGTCATCCTGATGTGTATCGCCAAGGGCCTCTCCTTGTCCCCTTCCCTTATCTCAACCTTCTCTATCGCAAGGGCTGAGACGGAGTGTATGTTTACGGAGCCGGCCTCGAATGGTATTCTAGCCCTTCCCCGCTCCATGTCAAGCGCATCGCTCAGGCGAACGATCCCCGCCTCAACGGTCAGAGGAGTGGAATCGCCTTCATGGCCCCTGATGGCATGGAGTGTCTCCGAAATCAATATCGGTACCTTGTCCTGGTCGTATATCCCCTTCAGGAATTCACCCAGGAAGCCAAGCGCAAGCGTGATGCTGAAGTCCGCGTGGCCAATCCTATGTACCACGTGCCCTATGTCGTGGAGGCAGCTGGCCAGGAAGACGACAACCTCGGCATCATCGTTCTCGAGCTTGTAGTTCTTGACAATCCCTGGTTGAACGCCATTGGAGACCAATATGCGAAGGAGCCTTAAGGCCATGTTCGATACTATCTTAATGTGCGTTGGTCCGTGGTCGTTGAAGCCGAGCCTATCGATCGCCATCACGTTGCAGCACCTCAGATAGGCCTCTAGCTCCTTGCTCCTCCTGACCCTCTGAAGGATCGTCCCTAGTCTCTTGTTACGACCTGTCGGCAGAGTGAAGTCCATGCATCTAGAGCGGGATATGGCCTATCTAAGGATTCTTTCCACTCATTCGGTTAGGCACCCTGAACTGCAGGGTGGGATCATCTACAAGGCCATGGACACAGCCCTGAACTGGATCGTGGCTATCAAGATGCTGAAGAGCGCCTTGTCGACCGATGAGGCGTTTCATCTGAGAGCTGCAGGCGGCCACCAAGCTCAACCATCAGAATATCGTCTCAATTTACGACACCGGTAAGGAAGGTGATAAGCAGTTCTTCGTCCTCGAATTCATCGATGGGACTAGCCTGCTCATGGAGACATGCCTGGGGGGGTAAATGCGACATACAGATTGTCTTGCGAATTGGTATTGATTTTTTACAAGTCCCTACAATATGCGCACTCCCAAGTCGTCCTCCATCGGTATGACAAGCCCGAGAACGTCATGATGAGAAAAGGCAGATTCGTGTCTCCTGTATGCGTTTTTTCCAGCTCTAGGGGCTATTACCTCAGGTAATATTAAGAATACGTTAGTGCAACCATTTATATAAAGGAGCTCGAACTTAACGCCGTTATAGGAGGTATGTGTTCTAAGACATATCAAGGCGCTCAGGTGTAGGGAGTGCTGTAAGGAGTTCCCACCTGTCAAGTTATACGCTTGTGACGAATGCTTCGGACCTCTCGATGTAGTGTATGACTATGACTCCATAAAACTGGAAAGAAGTTCTTTCAAAAACAGACCCCGAACTATATGGCGTTACCATGAACTCTTGCCTGTAGAGGATACTTCGAAGATCGTCGATCTGGGGGCTGGATACACGACTCTGCACAAATGCAGAAGGTTAGCTGAACTGATAGGATTGAGAAGCCTGTACGTTAAGGATGATACGGTAAACCCTACGTGCTCGTTCAAGGACAGACCTTCGACTGTCGCGGTGTCAAAAGCCTTGGAGTTCGGCGCCAAGGCTGTTGGATGCGCTTCAACGGGCAACTTGGCTGCGGCCACCGCCGCTCACGCCGCGAAGGCCGGACTGCCATGTTACGTCTTTATCCCAAAGGGAATAGAGCTGAACAAGATCTTGCAGGCGGCGATCTACGGGGCAACGGTCATAGCCGTCGATGGTACGTATGATGATGCTAACAGGCTAGCTGCCCAGGCGGCGGAGTCATACGACTGGGCGTTCGTAAACATCAATATCCGCCCATACTATGTGGAAGGCTCGAAGACCCTAGCCTTCGAGATATGCGAGCAGTTAAACTGGAATCCTCCGGACCACGTCATCGTGCCCGTCGCCAGCGGTGCCCTACTATGTGCGATCCACAAGGGCTTCGATGAGCTTGGGAAGATCAGTCTCGTAAAGGATCCGAAGGTCCGTGTGACGGGGGCCCAGTCTCAGGGCTGCTCGCCCATCGTAGCAGCCTACAAGTCGGGTGGCGAGGAGGTGGAACCCGTGGAGAAACCGAGCACCATAGCTAAGAGTCTAGCGATTGGAGACCCAGGAGATGGCGTCTACGCGGTCAGGAGAATCAGAGAATCTGGAGGAGTGGCGGAATCGGCATCCGACGTCGAGATCGTAGATGCGATTTTTCTCTTGGCGAAGACGGAGGGAATCTTCACGGAGCCTGCCGGAGGAGTTGCGATAGCCGTTTTGAAGAAGCTTGTGGAAAGTGGGGAGGTATCAAGAGATGAGGAGGTTGTTTGCTTAGTTACCGGGAATGGCCTAAAGACAACGGAGGCCATCCTAAGTTCCATAGCCAAACCCATCGAAGTACAACCAAGATTGGAATCGCTTAAGGCCCTAGTAACGCAGAGGTGATGTACTTGACAAGGGTAAAGGTGATCTTTCCTTCCATGCTAATGGGCATAACCTGCAGTGAAAGGGAGGTTGAGATTCATGCCTCGACATTGGGCGAAGCACTTGGCAAACTTGCGGAGAAGTACGGGGACGGGTTCAGGACGAGGATACTTGATCCAACCGGCAGACCGAAGCGCCTCGTAAATCTCTACGTAAATGGCAAGAACGTACGTTTTCTAAAGCTACTGGAAACACCGCTAGAAGATGGGGATGAGGTCTCGATCCTCCCATCAGTGAGTGGGGGATAAGCGTACGCCTTGAAATGGTCTAGAATATGCCTAACATAAGGCTCTATTCTCGTTTCCCACCGATCGGATTCCCCAGCAAAGCCTCGTCCACTAGCCTCTCGAGCTCACCTTCGCTCAAAACATCTCCAGCCGAAACGAGCCTATCATTGATGTATATAGATGGGACGACAAGAACTCTGAACTTCTGCCCTTCTTTCGAAAAGGCGTCTATGTGCTCTACATCAACGTTCTTCCTCTTCGCGACCCTCGTGGCGATCAATAGAGCGTTAATGCATTTACCGCAAGTAAAATCTGAACCAACTACTTTGATGATGACCTTCCCCAACGGCAGTACTAACCAATCCCGATCGCATTGGATAGATATATCTCTCTTTGGCTTCCCATAATAGAGATGCTTACCATACTTGTCGCCTAGCATTGTGCGGTGACTGCCTTATTTACTGCCCCTATCGACCAATTACTAACCGTATAAAATATAAGTGCGATGACATAACTATCGTACCTTGCTGAGCAAGGATGGCAAGTGTCAAGGTTAAGGTCTCAACGGCAATCCTGGAGAAGTGGACTGAGATAGATATAGAAGCGGATCACGTGGAAGAGGCCCTCAAAATGATCATGGAACGATACGGCGAAAAGATGAAGGGCAGGATCTTTGATGAGGAAGGCAAGCTCAACAAGTTTCTGGATATCTATGTAAATGGAAGAAACATCAACTTTCTAAACGACCTTGACACCGTTCTCCGAGACGGTGACAGCATAACCATCCTCAGAGTTGTGAGTGGCGGTTAGTCCAGGCAGAGGGGGCTGAAGGATATTCGCTGAAGGACCTTTTCCAATCTGGGTTGAGAGCAGGCTGGGGGAAATTGGTCTCTGGAAGAAATCAACTGACAGATCGATAGTCAACTTATCATCCGCAAAGAATGAGTACGAGAGCTTCCAGATCGTGGTCGCTCCCCGTCGTTCGTGTGTGCCGATCAGAGGAGTTGAACTGGAGTTCACGGATCTCCTCTCGGAGGGGGCTAGGATTGGGAAGGAGAAGATATCGAGTTATGTCCTTGGCCATGCAGGGGGTGGGACCACTCCCAAGTCCGATGCTCTCTTCCCCTACAACTCGTTCTGGTCGATAATGGCAAGACAGAACGTAGCCGACGCACAGTGCTTTTGGATTACAGTGTACGTCCCAGAGGGTGCTGAAGCGGGAGATTATTATGGATGCATCAGGGTTAAGACAAAAAATTCTGGAAGCGGAAATGTGGGGATCAGGCTCCACGTTTGGGACTTTAAGCTTCCCGAACGGATGCACCTCAAAACTCATTTCGGGATGGAACATAAGGAGTTAAGAAGGCTCTACCCAAAAATGCCCGATGAACTCTTCAGGGAAGTCATCTTTAGATACAGGGTTAATTCATCAGAACACAGAGTCAGCTGCCAAGGTAATGTGGCTTTCCCTTTAACGATCAGAAGGGGGAATAGAATACGCTCAGCCTACAGGAGGTTTGATGAGGACATGAACCTTCTGATGAACCTCGGGATGAACGTGTACTGCATACATCTGGGGGATTTGATGCCCCATGTCGAGCCAAAAGCGTACTCGCTCATCCTCAGTAAGATGCAGGGACACCTGAAGAAAAGGCGATGGCTTGATGTAGCATACCTGCATTTGGACAGCAACCTCCGCGTGACCCTGGAAGACCAAGCTGAACTTGCTAGGTCTGCCTCTCCTAGAGTCAAGATCGTCGCTGAGACACGCGGCGGGGCAAGACTGGGAAGGCTTCCTAAGTTTGCTGACATTTGGGTCGTCGATGCAAACTGTCCGAAACACCTGTTAGAAAAGCTGATCAAATTGGGACGCGGGGAGATATGGCTCGATGCTACTTGTATGCCCGGACAACATGGGCCGCTCTGTAAGTCTCGCCGTTGGGTGCATTGCAGGAGGCTCTTCTGGCAGATGTGGAGTTTGGGCGTTAAGGGCATAGTCTATGACTCGGCTTTGCCGACGGGGAGGCCGGGGGAGCCACTAATTTACACTTGGGAGGAGGGACTTATGAACTCCGTACGATGGGAGATCATCAGAGACGGAATTGAGGACTATGAGTACCTTTCACTTTTAGAGGAAACCGTCGGCAGTCCTGAGGGCGATAATATAGCAATGACTTCCGATCACACAGGTCAGATCCTGCGAAAAGCTAGGAGGCTACTGAGGGGGATTAGAGCCAAAGGTGGATTTGTAGATTTATGGCCGAATAGAGAACGGATTGCCGCTATCCTCGAGGCTTGTAGGGACCATGCATAGGCAGACGGGCATTAAAACTAAGCCGAGAATGGATGAGGCGCTCAGGCAAGAGATTACGGGAATTGTATTGGTTCTTAGTAGCACAGAGCTGATTTATTATTCTTACGACATAATCTCGACTATATTTATATTTATTTACTTTAAAGATACTTGGGAGTCCTGACTGAAGAGTGAAGCTGGCCCAAGCGGGTCAGAGATTTCGTGGATACTTTAAATTCCTGTCTCCCAAACTCTCATGTGCGTTCAAGATCCACAACATTTCTAGAATGAACAGGGAAAGCATTGGTTCCTGAGACTTCCGCGTTTTGTACCAACTGCAGGGCTAGAGGACAGTCTGGCGGTATCGTGAACTTCTTCTACCTGTAGAGGATACCACAAAGATCGTTGACCTGGGGGCTGAGCTCACTCCTTTACGCAAATGTGATAGGTTGGCTGATATCGTTAACCCTTTACGTGAAGGACGATACTATTAACCCGACTTACTCGTTCAAGTATAAGCCTGCAACCGTTGCAGTATCAAAAGCCTTGGAATTTGGAGCGTCGTCATAACCCGATATTACTATGAATCATAAACATTTATAACGCCGTTAATTAATTATGACGACGTTAAGGTCAGAAGGCATTGGTTGATATAATTCCGGAGATGATTAGGAAGGATTTCAGCATCTTATCGACAGATCTACGATACTTCGACAATGCGGCCACATCCCTGACGCCGGTTCAAGTAATAGAGGCTATGGACGATTATTACTCGAATTACAGAGCATGTGTGGGCCGAGGATAGTGGATATGCTTGTGGGGGAACAACTGCCAAGTATATGCTAGCTTGAGGTGATGCGCACGAAAGCTCTGCTGCTCATCTCAGGTGGGCTTGATAGCGCGGTTGCGGCCAAGGTTGTGTTGCAGCAAGGAATAGAGCTGGAGGCGCTCAACTTTGTCTCGCCTTTTTGCCAGTGCAGGAAAGGCTGCAGCGACTTGGCGATGTTGGCGGGGGAGCTTGGCGTTAAGCTGCACGTCGCAACTTTGCTCGAAGAGTACTTGGATGTCGTCAAGAACCCCAAGCACGGTTACGGCAGCAACATGAATCCATGCATAGACTGCAGGATATTGATGTTTAGGAAAGCTAAGGCGCGCATGGGCGAGATCGGTGCGTCATTCGTAGTGACTGGAGAGGTACTTGGGCAAAGGCCTATGTCGCAGCACAAGGAGGCTTTGGCGATAATCGACAAGGAGTCTGGCCTTGAGGGACTCGTCCTGAGGCCACTTTCTGCCAGGTTTCTGCCTACTACAAAAGCTGAGAAGGAAGGTTGGATTGATAGGGAACTCTTGTTGTCGATTAAGGGCAGGTCTCGGAAAAAACAGATCGAACTTGCCAGTACCTATCGCATATCTGGTTACTCTTGTCCGTCCGGTGGATGCCTCTTGACGGACCCTGGTTTCACGAAACGCCTCAGAGACCTGTTAACGTATTGCCCCGACCCAAGTCTGAACGATATCGAGCTATTGAAGGTAGGTAGGCATTTTCGCCTCTCTGCATTTGCGAAGCTAGTCGTTGGTAGGAATAGGGAGGAGAACGAGAAGCTTAGAAGACTTTGCAAGAATGGGGACACCTTGCTCGAGGTACCTAACTACAGTTGCCCGGTATCGATCGCCCGAGGTTCTCTAAGCAAAGAGGATGCGCTGGTGTCCGCCCGAATCGAAGCAAGGTATAGCGACGCTCCTAGGGATAGACCTGTGAATGTCACCTGTCGTACGATGGATGGTCAAGTTGAAACGTTTAAAGTGAAATCCGCTGTGGATGAAGAGCTATTCGCTCTTAGGATCGGTTAGTGAACTCCCTGCTCCCATATCCACCTGAAACATATATAATATTGCCATATTGATGGGGTTGGGTAGAGAGCTGCCCCATACATAGGGGACTCTTCATGAACATTGACAATCTAACGATTACTGCGAGAGGGGATAAGCATTATAGATATTAAATAGTGGCATGTCCGCAGTGCCACATATGGCTACGATTAACGTCTCGCTACCGGATAAGATGATAGAAAAACTCGATGGAATAGTTAAAGAGAGGCACTACGCCAGTCGTTCAGAGATTGTGCGAGATGCTCTGAGGGCACTTTTTACCGAAGTTGAGTGGACGTCAAGGTTGACAGGAACCGCCCTGGCTATGGTAACCATGACCTTTAACGTGGATAGAAGAGGTGTGTTTGAGGAGATTAGCCGACTGCAACACGAATATGAGGATATTATTTCCACGACTATGCACAATCATATGCACGGGTCATGCCTTGAAGTGGTCCTCACAAGGGGAGATATCACGAGAATAAGGGAGCTTGTTGAGAGACTTAAGGCCATAAGAGGCATCGAAGTAGTAAGGGTCACCGTTACTTAGGCATTGACAAACTCCAAGTCGAATATTGGCAATCTTTGCTAGCAATCTTATTATCGTATGAATTGAACGTCTAGCACGTTCAGAGATCTTCCAAGAGGTTGCACGCATTTGGAGATCAAAGATGCCCACGATGGAAATCGAACCTTGGAATTTTCTCTTATTCTAGCCGTTGGTCTGATGATCTTGATCAGCTGGTTCGAGGTTCTACATCCTTTCATTTCCCTCGATATAGTTGGGCTCCTGGCAGCCCTTCTAGGGGGCCTGCCCCTATTCAGGAGGGCGTACCTTGACCTTAGGGCCAGATCGATCACGGCTGAAGTAGCCATGACCACAGGTATGATTGGGGCACTCTCCATCAGCGAGTATCTATCAGCGGCCATCATAGCCTTCTTTATGCTGATAGCTGAGTTTTTGGATGAGCATACCATCAGTAAGAGCAGATCTGCAATCAGCGAGTTGATAGAGATCTCGCCCAAGAAAGCTGTTGTTAAGCGGAATGATGTCGATGTAGAGGTTGATATAAGTGAGGTAAAGCAGGGCGATATCGTAATTATCAAATCAGGAGAGAGGATACCAGTAGATGGGATCGTTGTTTCTGGACAGGCCTCTGTCAACCAGGCCCCGATCACTGGAGAATCCATGCCAGTGGAGAAGGGGGTTGGTGATGAAGTCTTCACCGGTACCATAAATGAGCTTGGGGTAATTCAGGTCAAGACAACCAAGATCGGCATGGACACCACCTTGGCCCGAATCGTCGAGCTGGTTGAGGAGGCTGAACGCTCCAAGGCTCCGATTCAAAAGGTGGCTGATCGCTTTGCAACCTACTTTGTACCCCTCGTCTTAGCTGTTGCCTTCCTAACCTTCGTGGTCACTTGGAACGTCAAGTCTTCCATCGCTGTGGTTGTTGTAGCCTGTCCATGTGCAGTAGCGTTAGCGACACCCCTCGCCGTGGTGGCGAGTGTGGGAAAGGCAGCGAAAAGAGGGATTATAATTAAGGGCGGGATCTACTTGGAGGAGCTGGGGAGGGCAGACACTGTTGTAATCGACAAGACTGGAACCCTCACCATAGGGAAGCCCAGAGTAACCGACATCAAAGGCTTCGATACTCATGATGAGAGGGAGATACTTGCTCTGGCGGCCATCGCCGAGAAGCACTCTGAACATCACCTGGCTGAGGCCATTCTTGAAGTTGCAAAGGATCATCGGATCGAGATACCCGAACACCAACGATGCCAAGTCATACGCGGAAAGGGTGTCATCGCATCATATAATGGTCAAACTCTCATTATGGGCAACAGGGAGTTGCTTAAAGACAGGGGCTTCAACATCCCTTGGCATGTAGAGGAGTACATGCTCCGTGAGGAAGATGATGGAAAAACAGCTATGCTGGTTGCCCACGATGACATAATTTGCGGCGTCATTTCCGTATCAGATACTTTAAGAGAGGATGCTGTCCGTGCCCTGAAAGAATTGAAGGAAAGAAGTTTAAGGTTGATTATGCTCACCGGCGACAACCCTCGCACTGCCCAAGCCATAGCGAGGAAGGCCGGAATAAGTGAAGTCTTTGCCGAGATGCTTCCCAAAGGAAAGGTGGATGTGGTGAGGAAACTCGTGGAGAGAGGAAGGAAAGTGGTGATGGTGGGAGACGGCATAAACGATGCGCCAGCCCTGGCCCAAGCCTCCGTAGGCATTGCTATGGGGGCTGCTGGAACCGACGCAGCCATAGAGGCTGCAGATGTCACCCTAATGACCGACGATCTAACGAGAATCCCAGAAGCCATTAAGATTGGAGATCAGGCCTTCAAGGTAATCAAGCAGAACATCGCGACAAGCATCGTCTTCAACATCGTGGGGGTGACATTGGCGTTTATGGGTCTCCTGAGTCCTACGATGGCTGCCGTAGCCCACGCACTTCCAGACTTCATTCTGTTCCTCAACTCCTCCCGATTAATTCGTAGATGACAACGAAACTGTTATTTAATACAACTCGAACTGTTATTTAATACAACTCGAACAGCAATATTGATATGTGACATCCTTGGATATGAGAGTTACCGAATCATGATAGGCAGCAGGTATATTGTTTATTTTTATGGGAGTTCATTCGCTCCTCGCAGCGATCAACAAAGCACTGATGCCTTTACCGCAAGTTGAATCCGAACCGACGACTTTGATGACAACATTCCCCATGGGGAGCACTAACCACTACTATCGAAGTAGCATTGAATTATATCTCTCTTATGGTTTCTATAACAGGATCTCGTATTCTCATGCTTGTCGCTTGTCATTTTACCGTAGCTGCTTTCTTGGCTGCCCCCTGCTCTAGCCTCTCTTCAGAAGGCATGCGAAGCAATGGGACTGTGGGGACCTGCAGGGCTAATATTAAACGAACAGTAAACCGTATGCAATATAAGTGCGCTGACCCAAATACTGTGCCCTCCTGAGCAAAGATGGCAAGCGTAAAGGTTAAGGTCTCGACGACAATCCTGGAGAAGAGAGCTGAAATAGATATAGAAGCGGATCACGTGGAAGAGGTCCTCAAAATGATCATGGAACGATACGGCGAAAAGATGAAGGGCAGGATCTTTGATGAGGAAGGCAAGCTCAACAAGTTTCTGGATATCTTCGTTAATGGAAGAAACATCAATCTTCTAAATGGCCTCGACACTGAGCTCAGAGACGGTGACAGCATAACTGTTCTCAGAGTTGTAAGTGGCGGTTAGTTGATATAGGGTCAATGCACAGAGCACAGGGTCAGCTGCAAAGGCAACATCGCTTTCCCATTAACGATTGGGAGTAGAATAGATTTCACTCCTCCTAAGAGCCCAGGTCATAGAATATTTCGCTTATCGTTCTCTCGACTTCCCTGGGATCCCCTCTTGGCACTTGGTTTATATTGGTGAGTTCTTTTACAATTCAGCTACGCTGCTAATCAGAATAGTGGGGTGCGTTTGATCTCCGATTCGACAAATCTCTCCCTCTTCTCATCTGTCAGGCCTGTAGCGAATTTATGTACTCTCTGGACGAATTTATTGAGTCCATCTACACGTTGGCCATAGATTGTGGATAACTGCCCACCTGAATGCTTCACCATATCTATGGACTCAGCAGCCAACACTCCACTTTCTATCGCCAACCTTACACCCTCACCAGAAAGATGGTTGCAGAAGCCTGCGGCATCCCCAACCAAAACCACGCAGCCTTCGCCATTTACTGGCATACCGTAGGGTAGGGATGCGGCCTCACTCCCCTTCAGTGAAATTGGATTGAAGGAGAACTCTCTGCACAGCCATGCTCTAAACCTCTGCATGCAGGTATGGGCTTGCTTGAAAGAGCTTCTACGAAACCCCGCTCCGAGCACTAAGAACCCATCCTTTGGGATTACGTATGCGTAAGTGGGTGTGATCTCTCCTTTGAAGAATGCATAGAAGTGTTCGCTGAATTCCCCTTCGGCCTCCCACCATTCTTGAAGGACCATTAGTGTCTCCATGTGCAGCTGTGAGTAAAGCTTCTCTCTCACTCTGGAGAGCGCTCCATCTGCACCGATAAGGTATTCCGCTGAGAACTTCGCATCTCTCCCGTCAACGTTTACCAGGATATCTACACCACCATCCTGGACATGAAGGCCTTTAAATTCGGCTCTGAACATAATTTTCACGCCAGAGTCTTCAGCAGCCTTTAGAAGCCGATCATCGAATGTGTCTCGGTTTATGTTGAGAAGCATATAGCCCCTCATAGTCCCACTATTCACTTTGCCGCTCGGTGGGATGTAGAAGAGCCCGAGGGTCGGAGGTGTGCACATCATGTCTGGTGAAAGCTTTACCCACAATTCGTCCAAGATGTCAATACATATGGTTGGGAGCACACCTCCACACGGCTTATGCCTATGAGGAGGTTGCTTCTCGACTAAGAGGGTTCTATATCCAAGCTGAGAGCACTTTATGGCTGAGGCGGCTCCTCCTGGGCCCCCTCCCACCACTATTACATCAAAGTTTCCGCGTGTCATAAAGCCATCCTTTCATAACTCTCTGCTATTCTCTCGGATTGCGAAAGTATCTTTCTTAACAGGTATATCCTCAATTTTGTCTGAGCGTCGAATTCTCCTCTATATGCCTCCGACACCTTACCCAAGTCATAACAGGTCTTGTCTTCAATGTCAATTATGAGCCCTGGAACACCTACGTCTTCCATATCACGCTTATGCTTACAGTAGAATGCTTCACAGCAGCAGCCAATGTATCCATGTGCGCCATTCCTCTTTAAGTCTCCCAGCACATCCATCAAGTGTTCGAAGTTTAAGATTGTGATGGGCTTCAGCCCGACTTGTTCAGCCAGCTCGTAAGCCTCTCCAACCGAGCAAAACCCACACTTCTCACAGCCGTCCGTAGCTCGGTATCTGCATGAAGGAAGCTTGGCACAGTAAGGTAGGAGTAGATACTCGAAGCCACCATTCAGCGAAAGCCTAGCATGCCATGAAACAGGGTACAGGTGGCTCGCATCCTCCGCCGACAAATTTTCCTGGTAAGAAAGTTTATCTATCGCCTCCATGATTAAGTTCATAATGTTTTTGGGCGTTACACCAACTATCTGAACAGAGTTTTCGGCAAAGAACTTTCTAACAATACTCGTTACATCATCGTATGAAGCAAACTTTAGGGCTGCCTCTAGGCCAAGTATTCCCCGAGGTGGAAAGGTGAAGAAATCACCTGTAATGAGTATCTGCTTGATGACCCTAGTCTCCCTATTCAGCTTGATTGATACACGTATCAGGCCTCCAGGCGTCTTGTCCACAGCCTGTACCACCGCGGACTCGTTGGATAAGTGCCTGTCAAGGTAGATCCATTCACTAGACTGGAAGTATGGCAGTCTTTCCATGAGTATATTCTTCTCAACATTTCTTAACCCTCCCTCAGCCAACCTGATCTCTAGAACTTTCTCAAACCCTTTTGCCAAAGCTTCTTTGATCTCTTGGTAGCTGGGTGTGTAGCCTAGCTCCCATCTAAGGCAGGTTACTCTATCCCTTACAGATTTCAGCTCCTTATCCTTCAGCTTCACTACTGGTATTCTTAAGGCGCGGATCATGTTCTCTACATCATAGTCGGTGAGGAGTGTGCCTTGGAAGAGGAATGCTTCGTCCCGCTCTACACCCCCCGTACCTGAAATCTTTCTACCATTGACTTCGATGTCGTTTTTAGGCCGGAAGGCTGCCCTTACACCCAAGTTTTTGAGGGCAGAGATCACGCCGTTGCACATCATCCTGAACAGCTCCTCCTTGGCTTGGTAGTTCGGGGCTACAGACTTAGATGCGACCACCTCCCAACCTATGGATAATCTATCAAAGTAGATAGCTCCTCCGCCAGTAAGCCTCCTATTTACATCAATCCCCCTATCTCTAACATAGGGTAGGCGGACTTCTTGCTCCACATCTTGGTGGTAGCCCACCAAGACTGCGGGTGGGTTAAATCTGAGGAGGCATATGGTGTTTGGAGTTAAGTTGACGGATCGACATTCGAGCAGGGAGTCATCTAACGCCATATTCTCTGCGGCCGTGTGTACGCCTGTGTCAAGTAGCCTCCACTCCTCCATAGCTCCCTCACCATAGGGTTGGCACGTACTCTCCTCCACTCAAGGATAAGGCCTCCCAAAGGAGTGAGCAGCATCCTTCGTGAAACTTGATGCTGAGTCTCAGCCTTCTCGCTAAATCATATGCTTCCTCACTTGGATAGGCGATCCCATTCGCACCAGCCTTGATGGCCAGGGCATCGGTCTTGGCCTTATGCATGCCCCTCGGCCTTGCGCAGCCTAGGGCTATTGGTGTGTGTGGCATAGTCAGCCTTGAAGCAAGGATTACCCTAGCAATGTCGATGGGTGTTGGTGGATTGATGTGTTCCATGAGTGTGTTCATGAGGGGCATGAAGGCCACTATGACCACAGCCATAGGTTTGTGTCCAGACAGCATCTCTACAGCCCTCCTTTCACCCATCAACCTTCCGTAGTGAATGCCCACAACGATGTGGGGGACGGTTGGTATACGATTCTCTTCCAAAACTCTCAATGTGTAGTTAAAATCGTCTACATCACGGTCTAGATGGTTGATTTCCCTAATGGTCTCTTCAGATCCGATGATATCGATCATAGCCGCATCCACACCTGTGTCAGCCAACTCCTCGGCTGTAGATCGATCGATGAGTCCTGTATGCACGACTATCTTCAACCCCAGCTCTCGTTTTACACGCTTCATCACTGGAATGAACTTCTTGAGTGGGACGCTACCGTCCCTCAAGCTACCACCGCTTATGAGGCATCCGAATCCACCAGTCTCCTTGACCAGCTCACATACCATGAGCAATCTTTCAGGTGTCGGCACGGGAATCATACTCTCCAACAACCTTCCTCTACAGTGTTCACAGTTGAGCCAACACCTCCTCCCTGTGATGGAGATAGCCGGGAACTTGAATTGATTGGTGGCTTGGAAGAATGACGTATCATAGTGTACCATGCCTGGAGCGTAGAAGTGGATCTGGTTTTGAAAGTTTCTTCTGGAGAGTTGGTAGGCTTTCATAAAGAGTAATTTGAGGCCGTACGGTGAGCTGTTGAAGCACTCTTCCAGCAAATTCACCCATCTCCTCTAAGCCTTGGATTATTGGTTGAAGGGCTCTGCACCCAGATCCTCCACCCACGGTTTAACTGGGTCTTCGGAATAATCCCAGATCTGCTTCCTTATGATTTTCACATCGCATCTGTTGGGTGTGAATGGATAGTTTCTTAACTCGCCCATATACGCTTGATAGGGTGTGCAGTCGGAGAACGGCCTGTTGCAGGCATTCTCCCTATTTCTACTCGCGCAGCCTGATGTCATGAATGGTAGGCCGCTATTAACAGCTTCTATGAATAATTCTTTGGTAATGCCGAAGTCGATGAGCCTACCTTTCTCACCAAATACCATATTCTCCACTCTAGCCAAGCCTTTGTTTATCAGGTATCTTGCGAGCTGCACCCTCCTATACCTCCCTATAGGTGGCTGTGGATGGCCCTGCATCTGTGAACCTTCTTCTGGAAAGAACGAGAAGAGGTGGGTAAGGGCCCTCATATCATACGCCTTCTGAATCGCCTTTGTAGCCTCCTCCTCGGCTTCACCTAGGCCTACGATGAGGTGTATGCCCACATTAAACCTTCCGAATACTTCGATGGCCTCCTCCACTGCCCCCCAATACCTCTCCCACTTATGGGGGTCACCTACACCCCAATCTCTCAGCCTATTGAACAATTCTGGTGTCGCCGCATCGATTGCTACACCCACCTTGTCTACGCCAGCCTGCTTCAGCTCATAGAGCCACTTTTTGTCGATGATCGTGGGCGTGATCAGAGCAGAGATGGCATCGGTCTTTTCACGGAGTCTGCTCACAATCTCTAGCGTGTCATCCCTCGCTCTACCGTTTGTGACCATTGAAACGCATACCCTCTCAACATGGCTGCATGATTCGCTGCCCATCCTTTGAACCATGTCTTGGAGGTGTATGCTGGGCCAGTCTACACGTATGAAGCTGTATTCATCCCATGGTTTGCCAACTCTTCTTGTTCGTGAAAGTCCGCAGTAGGCGCATCTGCCCACACACCCATCGCTGTAGGTGAGTAGGAGGTTGATGCAGTAAAGTTTTGCGTTTCGGTAGAATCCGCCAGGGGCCAGTCTGAGAGTTATGGCTGCTGCAAGACTTATCCTTACATATTCAGGTGATTCACACCTCGCTAAGATCTGTGTTGAAGCTTCACCAGCCAATCCAATCGATGTCAACCATGGGATTCGATATTTATGTTATTGGTCCTATTCTATACGCCGATATTACTATGAATCATAAACATTAATAACGCCGTTAACTAATTATAACAGCGTTAAGGTCTGAAGGCATTGGTTGATATAATTCCGGAGATGATTAGGAAGGATTTCAGCATCTTATCGACAGATCTACGATACTTCGACAATGCCGCCACATCCCTGACGCCGGTTCAAGTAATAGAGGCTATGGACGATTATTACTCGAATTACAGAGCATGTGTAGGCCGAGGAGTTTACCGAATTTCCAGGACTGCTACGGAAGCCTACGTCGCTGCCCACAAGAAGGTAGCAGGCCTTCTCGGTGCCCGAGATGGCGAGATAGTCTTTACAAAGAACTCTACAGAGGCAATAGGCACCGTGATCACAGGCCTCAAGTGGAAGAAGGGGGATAAAGTCGTAATAACGATATTGGAGCACCACTCAAATTATGTCCCTTGGCTTAAGGCCAGAACCGTCTTCGGCTTTGACCTAGAGGTCGTGAAAGTGCGTAAGGATGGCGCTTTCAATCCCTCTGATTTCGAGAAGGCCGTAGATGATAGGACTAGGATTGTCTCTTTCTCCCACGTTTCCAACGTCCTGGGGTCCATAGCGCCCCTTGAAGAGATATGTGAAATAGCTCATAGGCATGGTGCACTTGTATTGGTGGATGCCGCGCAGTCTGCGCCCAGTATGCCGATAAGCGTAAAGAGTGGCTTTGATTTTCTTGCTTTCTCGGGCCACAAGATGCTAGGCCCGACAGGCATCGGAGTTCTATTCCTGAGGCGCGAACTCATAGATGAACTAGATCCTCTCTCGATCGGCGGTGGCACTGTAAAGGATGTTGGCGTGGATAGTTATGAGCTTCTAAATAATTGGGAGAGATTCGAGGCCGGAACCCCGAATATAGCTGGCGGTATAGGGCTGGGCCGTGCTGTTGAATATCTGAGGGATATAGGCATAGAAACCGTAAGTGCTCATGAACGAAGGCTCGTCGAGAGGATGATGGAGGGACTGTCCGAGATCAAAGGCGTCCAGATTTACGGTCCAGACGACGCTAGCAGGAGATGTGGGATCGTTTCTTTCTCCTTCGAAGGCCTTGCCCCTCATCTCGTAGCAACTATACTCGACAGTGAGTACAATATCGCTGTTAGATCAGGCCATATGTGCTGCTACCCCCTCATGAAGTATGTTCTCGGAAAACCCGAAGGTTTGCTCAGGGCTTCTGTCTACGTCTACAACACCTTGGAAGAGGTTGAATACCTCCTTTCATCTCTGAAGAAGATATCGATGGAGGTTAGCTAGGCTGTGAGCTTCCAGATCGCCTTCCGAGGAAAGCAAATCGAATATTTTTACGCCTTATACTGCAAGAAGGGCTTCGGAGCCCGCCCATCATCAGCGATTAGTCTCGATTTGGAGGAATTGACTCAAAAGCTCTCCGGGTCTGGGCATTTCAAACTCAGGAAGTTAGCGCATAACTATGTTGTGCTGGAGCATGATGAGACAACGATATCCATCATGAGAAATGGTGAGATCCTACTAGAGCAAGTGCCAAGAGGGGATCCCAGGGAAGTCGAGAGAACGATAAGCGAAATATTCTATGACCTGGGCTCTTAGGAGGAGTGAAATCTAGTCTAGAGAGCAAAGGGCAGCCAAGAGGGCAGCTACGGCAAATTCTACAAGCATGGGAAACTATGGCATACGGGGGAGATCGTAGATCATCTCAACTGCTCTGGCCTTCTTCATGAAGATGTACTTAGTCTTACAAATTTCGATTGAGCACCCCTCTCCCACTAAGCATACAGAGCAAAGTCATTTTGCGTCCAGCTCTCCCAGACAAACTCTTGGATGGCCGTTTGATTAACAGTCGCTAACGAAACTCATAATCTCGTGGTAGATGTTTAGAGCACCCTCCTCTCCCTCTGCTCCATGAATTAATATATTGCCTGTCTTCATGAGGACAACAGATATGTGAGGCGAATACTCGATTGTTATGGCGAAGCTCGTCCTCATCTTGACCTTGAATCGGAGTGAGAGGGCCCTAGCGCATTCTTCTAGGTCCAAGGATACATTCTTACTCGATGCGATGCTAAACGAATTTCTACCGCAGAGCTCAACGACTCTCGTAGGACTGGTTACAGTTTGTTTCAAAGGGACTCCACATGCCAGGCAACCAGGGACTTTTTTCATTGCGAAGGTCTGAAAATCCATCGAATCGATGTCGGCGAAGAGAAGTTGACCTGCAAGGACTGGCTTCTGCTCAATAATGATATCGAGGGCCTCTTTCACTTGAATACTTGCGATGATCGCCAATATCTGAGGATATACGCCGACTGTCTCGCATGTGGGTTGTCCTTCATCGCTAATACTTCCTAAGATGCACTCAAGGCAGGCGGTGCTGTCCGGGAGGATCGTGGAAGCATTGCCATAGGATTCAAGGGCGCTACCGAAGACGTATGGCACTTTCCTTGTCAAACACGCCCTGTTTATGTCGTATCGCGGTTTTAGCCTATCCAGTCCATCGATGACAACGTCAACTCCCCTTATGATGTCATCGGCCGTCTCAGAGTTTATAGATATGGCGAGCGGCTCAGTCTTCACGTCTGGATTGATGGCTTCAAGCCTCCTCGACGCAGCTTCGACTTTGGGATAGCCCAATGATGACATATCGTAGAGGCTTTGCCTTTGGAGGTTAGTTATATCGACCACATCATGATCCACTAGGCGAAGATGCCCGACGCCCATCGCTGCTAGTTGGAGTGCCGAGACAGAGCCCAGGCCTCCTACGCCCACTATCGAGACACGCGCCTCTCGCAACCTTCTCTGTCCTTCAACCCCTATCCCCCTCATGACCATCTGTCTGGCATATCTATCCATCTGCTCAGGCACCGGGAGCGCTGTCAAATCCACATCCAATCGTTGATAGTAAATGGACATAATTAAGGGTTCGACCTGCCGTTATTACAGTATTACTCAAGGTCATAAACATTTATAACGCCGTTATAATTAGTTAACGGCGTTAAGGTGGAAGCGATAACGTTGCGAATCTACGGCGATGTAACTCAGACCATCGGTAATACGCCATTGGTACGTCTGAATCGCGTCACGAAGGACTGCGTGGCAACGGTGGTCGGAAAGCTTGAGGGGCGAAATCCCCTTGGTTCGGTCAAGGATAGGATCGGCGTTAGCATGATCGCTGAGGCCGAGAAACAAGGAATAATCAAGTCGGATACCATTGTCCTCGAACCGACGAGCGGTAATACTGGTATCTCTTTGGCCTTCGTCTGCGCCGCCCGGAGTTATCCACTGACGCTCGTCATGCCCGAGACGTTCAGCGTCGAGAGGAGGGCCCTCATGAAGGCCCTTGGGGCTAGCATAATCCTGACCCCCGGTTCTGAGGGCATGCCAGGAGCTGTAAAAAGAGCGGAGGAGATGGCAGCCAAAGATAGTCGATATTTCGTTCCCCAACAATTCAGGAATCCCGCCAACCCGAAGATCCATAGGGAGACGACTGCGGAGGAGATATGGAATGATACGGACGGGAAAGTCGATATCTTAGTGAGCGGGGTTGGCACTGGCGGCACGATTACGGGGGTTGCCGAGGTAATAAAGGCGCGCAAGCCTTCTTTCAGTGCCATAGCTGTGGAGCCGGCAGCATCTCCTGTTCTCTCTGGGGGTAAGAGGGGACCTCATAAGATACAGGGGATCGGGGCCGGCTTCGTCCCAGAGGTCCTCCGGATGGAACTCGTAGATGAGATATTCAAGGTGGCGGATGAAGAAGCCACGACCATGGCTCGAAGGCTGGCCCGCGAAGAAGGGCTTCTGTGTGGGATATCTTCTGGGGCGGCTGCTCATGCTGCAATTGAAGTTGGGAAGAGAAAGGAGAACGAAGGCAAGCTCATAGTGGTAATACTCCCAGATACGGGAGAGCGATACCTTAGCACGCCACTCTTCTCCATCGAGCCAGAATCGGAGTATCGCATCTGAGGTGGAGTTCAGATGATTTTTCATCCTAACATTGACTATTCGTTTCATATTCATATGATGGGGTGAAGGTACTTGAATGAACTGGAGGAAATGGAGCGTGGAAAGGGCCTCAAGGGCTTAGGGACATCAGTTGATCGGATAATCGAGACATATGATGAGACTAAGGGCATCAACCTTCGAGAGGAGGATGATCTGCCATCAAAACAGGAAGTCATGGAGATTGTAAATGACTTGATGACCGTCTTATTTCCAGGTTACTACGGGAAGATCGAGATCACAAAGGCAAATATGCGCAGTATCATAAGCGACCTTCTTGAGTCCATCTATGTCCGACTGAAAACTCAGATGGAGAGGAGTCTCAAGTATGATTGCAGGAAAACTCAAAGATGTCCGGTCGATATATGTGAGCTACAAGCGGAAGAGATCGCAAGGGAGATTATAAGTAAGATCCCTGAGATTCGGCGATTGCTCAGCGGCGATATCCAGGCAGCATACGATGGAGACCCCGCGGCCAAGAGCATCGAGGAGATCATACTGAGCTATCCCGCCATACTTGCAGTGGCCACGTATAGAATAGCCCATCTTCTCTATAGGAGAGACGTTCCCCTTATACCGAGGATCATGGGCGAATACGCTCACAGCATCACGGGGATCGACATTCACCCTGGTGCGAAGATAGGCAAAAATTTCTTCATAGATCATGGCACGGGCACGGTGATAGGGGAGACAACCATAATCGGCGACAATGTCAAGCTCTACCAGGGCGTAACACTAGGCGCCCTCAGCTTTCCAAAGGATGAGAAGGGCAAGATCATAAAGGGTGGAAAGCGGCATCCGACCATCGAGGACAGCGTTGTTATCTATGCTGGTGCGACAATACTTGGTGGGAACACCATTATCGGAAGGAACAGCGTTATAGGCGGAAATGTCTGGATCACTTCCTCAGTTCCTCCGAATACAAAAGTGAACGGCTCCCTGCCTGAGCAAACTTATAGCCGGAGAGGTCGCACTAAAACGAGCTCTAGTTAAATATTTATGAAAATGCTAAGCTCTAAGGTTTGAGCAAATGCAAGGCCAGCCGAACTCGCAGATGTAAACCACACTGCATAAATATCAGACGGTCTCGTGCGAAACTTACTAGCTCTTTTTAGGAGTGTCGTGAGGGCGTTCCGAGTACTGGTGCAAGAACCATGAGGACGATCGACATAGTGCTTAAGAATTTCTCCAGACGAAAGGGGAGGTTGGTGTTCAGCAGCTCAGCCCTGATTTTCGCAACGGCCCTCATGATCTCCGTTCTCGTGATCTCCAATTCGATGCAGAACCAAATTGGTAAGGAAGTCGATAAGTATGGCGCGAATATCGTCGTCACCCCTTCGTCGAAGTCATTGGAAGTGCCCTACGGCACGATATTGCTCGGAAGAACCACAATCCCGGAGAGATTGGTCGAAAGCATCTTTACAATCCCTAACAGAAGGAATATACGCGTCGTGTCCCCAAAGCTCTATGGCCAGATAGTTTTCGGCAACAATACCATACTCATCGCAGGCATCATACCCAAGAACGAGTTGGCGCTCAAGGTCTGGTGGAACATCATGGGATCGCTCCCCCAAGATGAGGCAGAGGAGGTTATGTTGGGAGCGGAGGTTGAGAACGCGCTTGAGAAGGGGGAGGGTTCTATCATCTCGATCAATGGGTTGGCTCTCAAGGTGGTTGGTATATTGGATGCAACAGGATCAGTCGATGATTACACATTGTTCGCCCCCCTGCACGTAGCACAAACGCTTCTAGAGCAGCCAGCCGTGGTCAGCGTGATTGACGTTGGTGCCCTGTGCAACGATTGCCCTGTTGAGGAGATATCGAGGCAGATCGAGGATGTAATTCCGGGCGTGAAGGCTACCCCCATAAAGCAGGCAGTGGAGACGAGGATGATGGCGGTCGAACAGACCGCAAGCTTCTCGTTTGTCATCTCCACCATAGTCCTGGCGGTTGGCTGTGCCAGCGTCATGAATGCCATGCTCTCGTCGGTGCATGAGAGAACAAGAGAAATTGGGATTCTAATGTCACTCGGAGCGGATAGCTGGGACCTTTACGGGATCTTCCTCTTGGAGTCGACGATCGTGGGCCTATTGGGAGCTGCGATAGGCCTTGCTCTCGGCCTTGCATCGGCATGGATAGTCGGTTCGGCGATGATGAAGCTTGAAGTTGATCTCGCCGGAATTCCCATTCTCCCGATCGCCGTCTCCTATCTGGCATCGGTCGGATGTTGCATAGCTGCCGGTCTCTATCCCGCTAGGGCAGCTTCAAGAGTGGACCCAGTCCAAGCCTTGAGGAGCCTCTGAAGAAAGATGATAATCCTGAGAGATGTGGCAAAGGAATATCGGGTTGGAGATGCCCCGTTAGCAGCCCTCAATGGCGTGGATCTCGAGATCTCAGAGGGCGAATTCGTCGTAGTGATGGGTCCAAGCGGCAGCGGCAAATCCACCCTCCTCTTCACCGTTGGCGGATTGTTATCTCCGACGAAGGGGCACGTGCTGGTACGTGGCAGAGATATCTACAAGATGAGTCGAAACGAGAGGGCGAAATTCATACGGACCAATGTAGGTTTCATATTTCAGAGCTTCGAGCTTCTGCCATACTTAACTGCGCTTGAGAACGTAGCTCTGTCGCTCTACCTCTCGGACATGCCCCTTTCAGAGCATTACGCGATGGCTAAGGATGCCTTGGAACGAGTTGGACTCTTCGGAAGGGCTCTTCACAAACCATCGCAGTTGAGCGGAGGCGAGCAACAAAGGGTGGCCGTTGCGAGGGCGATCGTCAAGAAGCCACCTATCCTGTTGGCGGACGAGCCAACTGGCAATTTAGACCAGAAGACGGGCGACGAGATCGTGCAACTCCTCCTCGAGTTGAGCCGCAAGGAGAGGCTTACGACGATCTTGGTCACGCACGACCAGGCTAAGGCAAAGATGGCGGATCGCAGATTCTTGATGATAGACGGAAAACTGAGCGGGGGTGAGAATAATTGAATAAGAAGATAGTATTTGCTGCGATCATCTTGGCTGCCATCTTTATCGTCTACAACGTTATTCCAAAAGCGGAGACATCCGTAAAAGGTACATTCTACGACGAACTCTCGATAAAGGGAGCCAAAGTATATCTGTCGTATGATTTTCTGAGCGACAAGAAACTAGTCTTCATCGACGTCAAGCTCAAGGACAAAGCTGGCGACATAAATTTCCTAGGCCGAGTAATCCCATTGAGACTTTATAAGGACGGAGCATACATTCCGCTTATGGCGGAGCTAACCCCTTCGGGCAAAGTAGTGGTCACCCTCAGGGTTTGCGAGCCGTGTGGGTCATTTAGTTTTCACATCGAGGAATCGAAATACATAGTATGTGACCTTTGTGGGACGCGCTGGGATATAGAGACGTTAAGCGGCGTAAGTGGAGGATGTGTGAACTATCCGCCTCCTCGCTTGAATGAATCTTTGAGCGGGAACTCGATCGAGATCGATCTCTCAACTCTAGGTCTTCAACTCATGGGCTGATGTAAGAGTGAAGTCCAAAGCATGTAGAGCACGATACAGCCTATCTAAGGATTCTTTCAAGCCCGAGAATTGGATGTATCATGGCTTGAATGCACAAGATGGTCCACTGACTAGGCCTCGGCCCTACCTATCCATTGCCGTTTCCTCTTCAAGTAGTAGGCATAATTCTCGAGCGATACCTCGGGCGGAACCCTGTGATCGACGGTGGGGATGTAGCCCCCCTGCCGCAGTAGCGGGGCAAGTCTGTCCAACTCCCTATCGATCTCGTCCTTTCCCTTCATGAGCGATAGCTTGTTCACGGCGCCCATCAGCAGCACTTTTCTGCCAAAGCGCTCCCTCAATTCGAAAACGTCCGTGTGGGCGATCTCGATTGGGAACATGCAGTTGATGCCGCCCTTAAGCCATCCTGGCACGAGCTCCGCGATCCTGCCGTCGCAATCCAGTATGTTGATGTCAACGCCGTACTCGGCCAGGAGCGACGTCACCTTCCTATACCTAGGTACCATGAACTCCTCGAAGAACTTCACCGACAGGAGGGGCCCCCTGCTGTAGCACATGTCCTCCCACCAGGTGCTGTAATCGACTCGAACGTTCTTCAGCGCCTTGGGTATCAACTTGAGCCACAACTCAGTCAGCGTGTCCATCATCTCGGCGACCCAATCGGGATTCCTGTAGAATGCAAGGGAGATGTTCTGCACTCCCATCCAGTTCCTCAGCCAACCGTAGAGGCTTCCGATCCCTATACCGAGCGGGTAATCCCGGTCCCTGTAGCTTCTCGCAACCTCTTCCCAATTCAGGGGGAATCTCCCCGGCGTATCGGGATCGAAGAACGATCTCAGCTTCTGCCAATCGTCCCTGTCCCTTATCGGGTAGCGAATGTAGAACGGGACGGTGGAGACCCATTTCTTCTGCTCGTAGATCCCGCCCATCCCATCATCGACCGTCATGCCGTCCTCCGTCTCCTTCAGTATCCTCCCAGGGAGGCCTGGCCAAAATCCTGTCACGACTGGTAGGTGCTCGGCGCTCTCCAAGCCCTCGAGCTTGAAATATAGTTCGACGTCCCTATTGCTGTCCCTCTCCAACGGCAGGCCCTCTCTGTGCCATCTCTGAACGGTCTCGGTCCAATATCCAAATTCGTAGTCAGGAACTCTGTCTACTTCCTCGAAGTGAAATGTGTGCAGAAATCTCTCTTTTCTGTTCATCGGCCCCAAGCCGGATCCGTTAATTATTAAGATTTCACGTTGGCCCTGCGATTTAGGATGGACATCGCAGTCACCAGGGCGGCCATGGTGGTCAAGGAGCTGTACGTGAAGGCCATTGTCACCCCACCGCGGTCCCAGAGCATTCCAACCAACGAGTTGGACACCAGGACCGAGATTCCGACCACAAGGTAATATATCCCATATGCACTCCCCCTAAGAGAACTTTTACAGTAAGCCGGGACGAGTGCCCTTTGCATCGTCTCCCCTATCCCCATATATAATCCATACGTCAGGGCTATGAGCGCGGCATACCAGACGCTTCCACTAAGCGAGATGAGCATCAGGCACGAGGACAGAAAGGCGATGTATCCGAGTTCAAGGATTCTCTCCCGCCCGATCTTATCCGAAAGTACCCCTGCAGGTATTGCGATGAGAGTGTGGGTTACGTTTATGAGGGCGTATATCAGCGGGAGCTGATTTTCCGTAACTCCCAAGTCCGTAGAGCGCAGTAGCACGAATGAGGCGTCGAATGCCCCGACGGAGAAGATCGCCACAACCAGGAGAAGTAGGCCGAATCTCTTATCGATAATCTCCCTTATGTTCGTCATGAACCTCTCCCTTTTGCTCTCAAACCTGCTCTCCTGTACGAATGCGAGTAAAACTACCACTCCCGCTATTCCGGGAAGGAAGGAGTACCAGAACAGCCCCCGAATCCCGATCACGGGTATTAGTAAGAATGCGAGCGAGGGGCCAACTATGGCACCGAGCTGATCGAGGCTTCTGTGAAGGCCGAAGAATCTGCCGACGTCCTTCTCGCTGATGGCCTCGCTCAACAGCGCATCTCTCGGAGCTGTCCTAACTCCCTTGCCCACTCGATCAGTAAGCCTGACGATCAGGACATCGCTCCATGCCCTTGATGTTGCAAATAGTGGCTTCGCCAACGCAGAGAGCGAGTAACCTATCATCACCAGAAGTTTCCTCCTGCCAATCCAATCCGATATCACCCCCGATACCGTCCTGAAGAGATAGCTAGTCGATTCCGCCAATCCCTCTATGATGCCCAGTATACTACGCGAGCCTCCCAGAACCTCGACGATGAAGTATGGCAGCACGCTCAACACCATCTCAGTGGAGATGTCCGTGAAGAAGCTCACGACACCCAGTCCCAGGACCATCCTAAGCCCTTTTTTGCGCCAGCCTCTTAGTAATGCCATTGGTTCGCTTTGATCCACATGCCTTCTTAGGATTAACTTATGAGTGCTACAATCTATAATCTAACCATTAATGTTCATCTTATCAGCCTTAAGGCGTTCCCCTTCGTTATCTGAAAGAACTTCCCCTCGGGCAGATTCATGCTCCTAAGTAGCTCGATGTGCCTCGTCGTCTGCTCATCTGTTCCGTATAGGAGCTTGTGAGAGTAGTCCATTACGAATTCATTGGCAAAGGCTGGATCTCGACTGAGCGCATTGAAACCGGAAAATGCAGAAATGTCCGCATAGACGTTTGGGTGTCCCTTGAGCAGCGCTAGGAGCTTCCCGCTCGGCTTTATCGTGCCTGTTGGATATGACGCTCTATCCGAGTCCGTATCACCCGATATCTCTCGCCAGAAGCCCGGACCATGTCCTATGAACGTGGTCTTGGGGAATCTAACGGCCATTCTCCCAAATCCGTCCACATCCGGATTGTACCACTCAGGGCCCGTGAGGGGGACATCGATGTGAATGAGTACCGGCATCTCGAATTCGCCACAAACTCGGTATAATTCCTGAAGCCATGGGCTGTCAATGCAGAGCCTGATCTTCGACTCCCCATATCCCTTGAACCCTTGTTCGTGGAATCTTCGGACCCTCTCAGGGGCATCTTCGACGCGCGGGTCGATGCCGCAGAAGGGGACGAACCTATCGGGGTATTGCCTACATGCCGACAGGACCGCCTGGTTCGAGACCCTTACAAATCCCTCATAGGTCCCACCATCGAGGGCTTCCCATGTGAGTAGCCAGACCTTTTCGACGCCCAGCCGATCCATGTGAGCGATCAACTTCTCCGGGGTCGCATCTTCTATGACAAGGTGCTTGTGGACGTCTATCATCGCTTCATCGCCATTCACATAGATTCCATTTGGGGATGGCGATGTCTAGCCATGTCACTCCATCCCATCCCAGCTTCATCTAAAGCCTATAGACCTCCATGGCGTTTCCTCCCATTATCTTCTCCGCAACTTTCAGCGCACATTCCTCGCCGAAGTAGTTCGATGAGACCTTCTCGGCGAGCACGTCCGCCACAAGCTCCTTTGCGAGCATTAAGGATGCATATGATTGGTCGATGCTGCCATGATCCCCTCCCCAGGCGAAGATCTTGCTTGCCGGTACGATCTCTATCCACTCCGAAAGCGCCCTCTTATAGGCCGTGGGCGATATGTGTGCGAGCCAGCATGCATCCACATAGACATTCGGAAAATACTTCGCCAAGATGCCCGCCTCGATCAGATACGGGTATCCTCCGTGGAAGATGTCGAACCGAACGCCTTTGAACTCCTGTATCAGGCCCGTCAGGTGCGTCGGATTGGCATTGGCGATGGTGTTGTAGTTACCTGCCTGGAGCCCGGTGTGTATCTGGAAGGGGAGTTTGTATTTTGAACAGCGTTCGCAGACCTCATGCATCATGAAGTCCTCGAATAACTTCCTTTCGGAATGGGACGCCTTCTCAAGGCCCAAGGCGAAGATCCTCTCGGCATCCGATCTCGGGACCCTTTCGTACAGAAGCGACCGCTCGTATGCCAGCCCTGATTTGATCCCAACTGCTCCTTGCTTGGACGCATTTACGAACGCCCCATCCAGCGCTTCCAAGTGCTGGTCGAGTGTCCTGACGTTCGTTTCGAGGAAGCTCTTCGCCATCTCCCTATCCCCCGTTATGAAGCCATCGACCCTCACGACCTGCCTTAGCCGCCCGTCCTCGATTATCTTCTTATTCATCCGACCCATTTCGCTTATATCAAGGATCATCCTGTGAACTTTCATCCTGTCGAGTATCCCAAGCGACCACTTGATGTGATCCCTGTTCTTCTCCCGGATCCGTTTGGACAGGGCAAGCCAATTGCCGTCGTCGACCTCCGCCCCTTCAAGTCCATAAAGGTCCCTGAGGGCTATCAGGAGGAATCTATAGTAGATCGTGTTCCGGACCTTTTCGAGGAACGGCTTCAGCTGGGTCCACATCTCGGCAGCTTTGTCCTCACCGGCCTTCAGATACGCGAATTTGTCGATGTCCAGTGCCTTCTCGGGCAGGCCAGCAGCCACTAGGTCCCCGTAGAGATAGGCGTTGGCGAAGAAGTAGGGCAGATCCACCTCGTGGTCAATCTTGGAAAGGAATGGCTCAACGAGATGCTCGTGATTGTCGACAATCCTCATCTCGTCCAGTGCCGACCTTATGCGCCTCTTAACGTCCTCCTTGGCCATAGAGTTCCGACTTCATCCGGGCATGCGCATAAGTAATTAAGGGCTTCTGATTAGCGCTGTTGCGACACGATGTCTTCGCCAGCCCCTCGCATGTCTGAAAACTATACGGTGTGGTCTACGAGATGAGGTGGATCTTCTTCGACGTTGGCGGGGTTTTAGTTAACGAGGAGGCGACGATGAAGCACTTCGCATCGACCATTCAGGGCCTCCTTGCCAGCCACGGGATTAAGGTCTCCCTTGAGACGATCGAAAGGATTCAGCTGGAAGCGGCTCATGGCTTCGGGTCGGTGACGCGCGCCATAATCGCCTCCCTCACGTCGGACAAGGGCATCGGGAATAGGATCTACGGCGAGATCTGGAGGGACGTGCGAAATCTGGACGAGCCATATCCCGAGGTGATGGCGGTGCTGAGACAACTCTCCTCAGGGTATAAACTCGGCGTCATCGCAAACCAGCTTCCGGGATCAAGGGACAGGTTGAGGCGATTCGGGTTCTCCGAATTCCTTTCGAGCTACGCATTGTCCGACGAGCTGCAAGTCAGCAAGCCCGACGAGGCCATCTTCTCCTACGCCCTCAAGGCTGCAAAATGCAAGCCAGAGGAAGCCGTGATGGTAGGCGATCGCGTCGACAATGATATAATTCCCGCGAAGAGGTTGGGCATGCACGTCGTAAGGGTGCTGAGGGGACTCTTCAGGGACCAGAGGCCCGGTAACGAGGACGAGCTTCCAGACGCCGAGATATATTCGCTCACCGACCTAATCGGACTTGACCTGTTGAAATAGGCCGAGGTCACGCCGCAGCCTAAGTTGACTTGCCTCTGGCCGAGATTTCCCAGACCGACTCAACGGTTCCATTTCGAAGCGCATACATCCTGTCATGCAGGTTAATGGTCGTGCACCCATGGGTCGGCGTCAGCTCTATCTTGTCCCCCAGCGATAACTTCGTCCCTTCCCCCAGCCTTAGGATCCCGTGTTCCTCATTCAACTTCATTACCTCGACGCCCTTCATTCCCTTGACGATCGGAAGGCCGAACTCTGTCGTGGCCGATTTCATGCCCGCGTCCACGATGGCCCTGTCCGAAGTTGGGTGGCTGATGACCGACGTCAATATCCCTATGGCGCAATCGAAGTCCGGCACGATGCCCCTGTATCTGGCATCCATTGTTGCATAGGACCCAGCTTGGACCTCCGTTACGCCCGGATAGGAACCGGTTACGTTGTAGGTTCCCGTTCCACCTGCGCTGACGACCTCAACTCGAATCCCTTCACCCTCAATAGCGGATTTCGTGTCCATCAGCTGTTTAAGGGCCCTCATGCACTCCCTCCTCCTCTCCTCGAAATCCTGTATCATAACCGCGTGCCCCTCATATCCCATGATGCCCTTCATCGCGAGTCCCTTCATCCCACTTACCTTCCTCGCGAACGACAAGGCTTCACCGCCGGGGCGTACGCCACACCTCCCCATGCCCACGTCTATCTCCAAAACAACGTCGACGCATTTTCCATTCCCTAAGGCCATGTCCGAGATCATCTTGGCGTTTGAGGCGTTGTCCATGGCAATGATCACATCGCAAATGTCGTCGAGCTTCAAAAGTCGCTCGATCTTCCTTCTCCCAACGATCTCGTTGGCTACGAGTATGTCCTTTATCCCGTTCTCAGCCATCACTTCGGCCTCGCCAAGCTTCGCGCACGTGATCCCCCTAGCTCCTGCCCCCAACTGCTTATGGGCTATTTCGGGGCACTTGTGGGTCTTCGTGTGCGGCCGCAGCTTCGCCTCCTTGTCTCTGAAGAAATCGGCCATCTTCCTTATGTTTCCCTCTAGTAATTCGAGATCTACAATCATGGCCGGTGTGTCGAGTTCGTCGGCGCTTCGAGCAACCATGATGGGAGCAGAGGGTGATGCCCCGTAAAAAGGGTTTTCCGCTCGCATCGAACACTTGAGGCGATGTCGTCTTCCGATCTTCTTCGGACTTCCTCTTCTAATTCTACTTCTTCTTCTTGTTGGCCTTCTTAACCGCGTGGGGCAGTCTTATGACTTTCCCAGTCCGCATCGAGTCGTTGGCGGCCAGCGTGACCATCAGGGTACCCAACCCATCTCCGTAAGTGCACATCACCTTTGATGGATCATCACCCCTTACAGCTTGTATGAATGCCCTGTCCTCGATCGCGAATATTTCCTCCTCGCCCTTGATCTCCTCATGTTCGAGGCCCTTCCGCTGCAGGTGCAGCGAGTGCTCCCATCCTGTGAAGCGCGCTGTCACGTTGTTTGCATAGACATCCAAGGCGACGCCACCTCCTCCCCCATTCGCCGAGCACGATGCCCACAGGTTTGCTACGGCGCCGTTCGCGAACTTCAGGTTTACGACGCTCGCGTCCTCGATCGTATAGCCCTTCGGCGCTCCCTCGTTGAATCCCTTAGCGGCGAATGCCTGTACCTCGACCACTTCCCCGCCAATGAACCTCGCCAGGTCCACGGTGTGGGTCACTTGCTCGTGGAATTGCCCCCCGCTCCTGACCTTCCGGATCCACCAGGACCAGATGGCCCCCTCTTCCGCTCGCGGCGTCCCCCCTATCCATCCCCCGAGCATGAGTATCGCCGGATCCTCCCTTGTAAGTTCCCTGACCAACTGCACGCCCTTTCTGTAACGATTCATGTAGCCGACGCTCGTCAGGAGTTTCTTCTTCTTGACGGCTTCGGCTATCCTCTTGGCTTGAGCCAAATAGAGGTTGATGGGCTTCTCGACGAAGAACGGGACGCCGTGCTTGACGGCTTCGAGTTCCGTTCCGTGCGCGAAAGGTGGAAGGCAGAAGTATGCGGCATCGAGTTTGATGGCACTGAACATCTCCTTGGCGCTGGCGAATGTTCTGCCCCCGACCCCATACTTACCAACCATCTCTTCGGCCCTTTTTAGGTTGACGTCACAGAATCCAACTAAGTCAACATCCGGTTCTTTGGCAAGCCCCTTAAGGTGGGACTCGGCTATTCCCCCACAACCTACAAGTCCAACTCTGGTCTTATCGGCCATATGGCGTCAACCATCCCTTCGTCCTTTAAGTTTTCTCGTGCAATCGGCCAATCAGTCTCGGCCACTCGACAGACGTTCCCATATGGGAGGAATGCGCCCCTTGCCCTCCGGTCCAAGTACCACTGGGTCCATGCCCGCGATCTCGCAGAAGTACGTCAATGCCCGGACCCTGTTGCCTACGACCGCGAGGATATGGTTGGAGGGGAAGACGCTAATGAACTCGCCGAAATCACAGTGTAGCCTTGCGTGAACGTGAGGCCACGTGGGATCCGTTTGAACGTTCAACGCCCTTCGCTCATCCGGAGGTAAGTCAAGGCTCTCCCCGAGTGCGATGACCATGTACGGCTTGTCGTCCCACAGTCCCATCCTCGCGAACGTCATCTCGCCTGGTGCTGCGTCGAACTCAACGGATGCGCCGCCGGCCTTGAAATAGAACTCGAGTGCCGGATGGAACGTCACCTTCTTGAAGTTCTCCCTCGGGTCCATGCTCCTGGACGCATACCAGCTGGCGTGGTTTCCGGAGTTGCAGAAGTCCCACAGGTTCCTGTCCGGGTGGTAAAGGCGCACGTCCATGAAGAGGATTGGCAATCCCCCGCTCGTGTACTTTAGTGCCTGCATGGTCAGGGCTGCGAAGGCATCGGCCTCGGTGGCACATACCGTCGGCTCCTTTGGCCCATCCCAATCGTAGGGGTCATTCATCAGCATCTCGGGCACGTCTCCCAAACAGACGTATTCCGTCAGCTCCCTCTGCCCCTTCAGACCGCAGAGGTCGAAACCCTTCTCCTTGTTGACGGCCTTCATGGCCAGGTAGAGCCTGATCTGCCTCCTCAAGGTCTCGGGCGTCAGCATCTTTCCGTCATACCTTATGCGGTTTCCGAGGAGCTCCGTAAACCACCTGAAGCCCTTCTCGACCTCACTCTCGTCTACTTCCTCCATCTTCTTGACTAGGAGGAGTTGGTCTATCTGTCGCACCGTAACCCCCAAAGTCTTGAGGACCGGCACGAGATGGTAGTAACCGGTTTCCATACCCATTGAGTGGCCCCCGTACATCCCATAGACCTCATTCTGCATCGTGGTGAACGCTTCCGAGGCACGTAGCCAATCGAAGACTTGTGCTCGCACCTGGGGGTCGTCGATGTCTCCCACAATGCGGTGCGTCCTTATCCCCGCTTGGCGCAATGCTCCGTCTGTCGCAAGGAGCCCAACATTGCCTGGGAACTTGCCGCTGTTGTTGGAAAGGCTGAGGATCGGTTTACCCCTTCCTAAGCCATTTACGAACGGCCACACGAGGAACGGGAAATTCCATACGTAGTAGCACATTATAATCTGCTTACAGTTGGCCCTCGAGAGTTCCTCACCCACTTTCTGAGCCGTCCTGGTTGAAGTTATGATCTCGGATCCAATCACAACTTGGGGCGCGGTGCCATCGATGTTCCTTACGCCCTCTCTTATGATATTGGCCCATTTACCTACGACCGCCATGCACTCAACATTGTTCTTAGTATACACGTGCTCCCTTTCATCGTTCAGCATGACGATGCCAATGGGCGTTGATCTCATCTCTTTCCCTCCTTTTCCTACCCAGGACTGACTTCTCAGCCATTTGAATCTTTTTACCCCATGCGATCTGCCCTTTCCGGCCTGATGCGGCGGTCCATTGACGGCTGATGAACGCTGATGCCTCGGATGACCGAGCGCCTTCGCATCGAGCCCTGCGAACAGTTTACCTGAATTGGGGCAAGTATTGATTGTGGGCTGAGACTAGCTCATCGACGAGTTTCCACACGACAGCTTTGTCTCGGACAGAGCCTCAGTCATGATGAGAGCTCGAGTAGTACGAGGGCAGCTTGGGGAAAGGATCGGAGAGGTTCTTGAGTTGTAATCGCACCGCAAGGGAGAAGCACCCCCTGCACAAACACTTATCTCGCAGGGCAAAAAGGAATGCCCCCGTATGCCAGCCAAACTCAAGTGCATAATCTCGAATCCTCAAACTGGCAAGTCAGAAGCCCTCGAATTGGAAGGCGAGAAGGCAAGGCCACTACTCGGCCTCAAGATAGGGGATACCATCGACGGAACTGCCATGGGCCTGAGCGGCCAGCTGATGCTGATGGGCGGGAGCGATAGATCCGGTTTCCCGATGATGAAGGGCGTGCATGGGGCGGTGAAGGCAGGGCTGCTAGTTAGGAAGAGCCGTCGGCTGAGGAGAAGGGCGACGGTGAGGGGCGAGATCGTTTCCGAGGAAATCTATCAGCTGAACCTCATGAGGGTTATGCCGATGAAGGAGGGGGATGTTCAAGGGGGAAAGGAGGGGCAACTGGATGAGGCGGGGAGATCTCAAGCTATGAAGGAGGCACCGGAGGAGGGGAAGGCCGAGGGGAAGGCAGAGGAGAAGGGGTAGATGCCTGCTGAGGACTTAAGGCAGTCGGAGATCAACATAGGCACACTTGGGCACGTAGATCACGGCAAGACAACTTTGGTCCAGGCTTTGACTGGCGTTTGGGCCAGCCGTCACAGCGAGGAACTGAAGAGGGGGATTACGATCAAGCTGGGTTATGCCGATGTCGTCTTTTACAAGTGTGGCAGTTGTCCGCCACCTTTGTGCTACGGCATAGACCCCGCCTGCAGGAACTGCGGCGGACCCGCCATCCCATTGAGGAAGGTCAGTTTCGTCGACGCCCCAGGCCACGAGGTTCTGATGACGACCATGCTGTCAGGCGCAGCCGTTATGGACGCCGCGATCTTCGTCATCGGTTCAGACGAGATCTGCCCTCAGCCCCAGACGAGGGAACACCTGCTGGCCGCAAGGACCATGGGCATCAAGCACATGGTCGTCGTACAGAACAAGATCGATCTTGTCTCTAGGGAGAGGGCCATCCAGAGCTACCAGGAGATCAAGGACTTCCTGTCAGGTAGCGAATATGCAGAAGTCCCCGTTATACCGGTCTCGGCCCAGAGGAAGATGAACATCGACCTCCTGATCGAGGCCATTGAGAAATTCCTACCGACTCCGCAGAGGGACACTTCTCTCGATCCCTTGGCCTTCACTATCAGGACCTTCGATGTGAACAGGCCTGGGACGAGCGTTAGCGACTTGAAGGGCGGCGTCCTTGGCGGCACGCTCGTTCAGGGTGAGCTCAGGATTGGCGATGAGGTCGAGATCAGGCCCGGCGCCAGAGTTCGCGCTGGGAACGCATATGAGACGATTCCCCTCCAAACCGAGTTACTGTCAATCAGGATCGGGGAAACCTTCGTCGAGAAGGTTGGATGCGGAGGCCTCGTCGGCATGGGCACTTCACTTGATCCATCTCTTACGAAGGGCGATGGACTCGTGGGAAATTTGGTCGGAAGGTTGGGGTTCCTTCCCCCTCCCACGGACAGCTTGAGGCTTGAGTACAAGCTCTTCGATGAGGTCGTCGGCATGAAGGAGGCGGTGGCCGTGGAGCCGCTGAAGACCGGCGAGGCGCTTGCAATGAACGTTGGAGTTGCCATAACCTCCGGTAAAACTTCCTCTATAAGCAAGGACGCCTTCGACATCAAGCTGATGAGGCCAGTCTGCGTCCTCCCCAAGCAGAGGGTTGCCATCAGCAGGAACATAGCAGGCAGGTGGAGGTTGATAGGGTATGGTGTTGCGGCCTGACCCCCCAGTTTCAGCCCGTCTTAATGGATGCGAGCGCACTCCTGGCCCCCTTCCAACTCGGACTTGACTTTAAGAGGTGGATCGAGGACCTAGCCGATTCAAAGGTCCAGTTCTACGTACTTGAGGATACCCTGAGGGAACTGAGGTCGCTAAGCACTTCATCTGGGAAAGTCGCATCGGAGGCCAGGAAGGCGCTGAAGCTTGCGGGGAGGTACCGGGTAGTGCCCAATGCGAGCGGCAAGAGGGGCGATGAGGGCTTGATCGAATCAGCCCTGAAGCTCTGTTACGCCGTGGCCACTTGCGACTCCGCCCTCAGGGCCAGGTTAAGAGATTTAAACATCCCCGTCTTCAGCCCTACGGGCAGACGCAGAGCTAGGGTTGATGGTTTTATCCACTGAAGGTGTTTGGTTTGTTTAAGCGTGTGGTCGTCGAGGACACGGTCCGCATCCCGCCAGCCATGTTTGGCGAGTCGTACGAGAATGTCGTGGGAAAAATTCTATCGCAGAAGTACGAGGGAACCGTGCATGAGGACTTGGGCTACGTGATAGTGGTCTCGAGTTACAAGTTCAACCCGGTCGGGAAGCTTATGCCCGGAGATGGGGGCTCCTATCACCAGGTCACGTTTGAGTTGGTGACATTCATGCCCGAACTTCAGGAGGCCCTCGAGGGGGAGGTCGTGGAGATAGAGGATTTCGGCGCGTTCGTCAGGATCGGGCCCGTCGACTCGCTACTCCACGTCAGCCAGGTGGCCGACGACTTCATGTCCTTCGAGGGCAGCCAGGGAACATTGACGGGAAGGGAGTCCAATAGGACGCTGAGGAAGGGCGATGTCGTGAGGGTTAGGGTCGTGGCCGTCTCGATAGGGAAGGGGGCGATGGGGGACAAGGTCGGCGTCACGGCCAGGCAGCCATTCCTCGGGAAGCTCGAGTGGATAGAGGAGGACTTGAAGAAGGCGGGCGCGGGGAAGGCGGCAAAGCAGGAGAGTGGAGGAGATGGTTGAGAAGGCGTGTACGAACTGCCATCTTTTGACTACGGAGAACATATGCCCCAACTGCAGGTCATCGAGCTTCACGACCGACTGGAGCGGAATAGCGATAGTGGTCGATCCCCAAAGGTCCGAGATAGCCAAGAGGATAGGGGCCAAGAAAAGGGGAAGGTACGCCATAAAGGCCAGGTAGGCAGATGTTCTCGAGCGAGCTCAGGCTGCTCCCGGAGCAGAGGGCATTCCTGAGGGCCCCTCTCGGGATCCTCATCCACGGGTGCGGCGGCGAGGTTTGGGACAGGGCGTTCGGCTTGATCGAGGAGTTGGGGCCGAAGAAGGTGATTTCCGTGGGAGACGAGACATCGAGGCTATTCGCGGACCACGGCCGGAGCGCTGACGTCTACGTGGTGGATGGCCATGTAATGAGGGCGAAGGTGACCGGAGCGCCTCTATCAGGCAGTGAGGGGCTCAGGATCGTCAACCCAGCAGGCTACATCTCCAGGAGCGCCTGGGAGGTGATAAGGCGGGCGATCTCGATCGGCGGAGGCGTTGTCGTCACGGTTGAGGGCGAGGAGGATTTGCTGACCCTCGTCGCCATTCTGGAAGCCCCGGTCGGCAGCATGGTCTTCTACGGACAGCCGGGTGAGGGGCTGGTCGCCGTCCACGTCACCGAGTCCAAGAGGCACGAAATCGCAGAATTCGTCGGGGCGATGGAGCGCAGGGAAGGGTTCGGGTAGCTCCCTGAAGACAACGTTTTTCAAGTGCCCCCAAAACTCTAGCGTAGTTGGTTGATGTGAGCCTAAGCATATTGGACGACAGGACGAACCCGTTAATCAGGAGGAGGGAGATCGTCTTCCAGGTTGAGCACCCAGGTTCCGCAACGCCCACCGCCTCCTCCCTAAAGGAGAGGTTGGCAGACCTGCTGGGCACCAAGCCCGAGGCGACATTCATAGTGAGCCTGAGGGGCTTGGCCGGCCTACAGAGATCGAAGGGCATCTGCCACATTTACTCGTCGCCGACCGATGGTCAAACTATGGAGCCCGAGCACACGCGAAGGCTGAACATGGCTCCTGATGAGAGGAAGAAGGTGCTCGAGGAGATGAAGAAGGCCAGAGCCTCAAAGAAGGCAAAGGCCAGGACCAAAGGCTGATCGCCATGAGCGAGAAACCGAAGCCGAAGGAGGAAAAGGCCGAGAAACCGAAGCCGAAGGAGGAAAAAGGGAAGAGGGGCGCATGGAACCTCTACAAGATCGAGGGTGGCACGGCGAAGCTGACCAACAAGAAATGTCCCAGATGCGGCAAGGTCATGGCCTTTCACAAGGAACCGCAGGCCCGTTGGGCTTGCGGCGGATGCCAGTATACAGAGTTCGCCAAGCGTTGACATGAGAAGGGGCGGAGCAGGCCAGAAGTGCAGCAGCTCTGTCTGGGTGTCGAGAGCACGGCTCATACACTTGGCCTAGGGGTAGTGGACTCGGCTGGAAAGGCCCTCGCCGACGTGCGTCGCACCCACCGACCTCCGACTGGCGGCATTCACCCGAGGGAGGCTGCGCGAATGATGGCCTCTCACGCGGGTGAGGCCTTGAGGGCATGTTTCTCAGAGGCGGGCGCCTCGCCTAACGATCTGTCCCTCGTATCGTTCAGCCAAGGGCCAGGCCTCGGGCCATGCCTGAGGACGGGAGCGACGCTCGCTAGGTCCATCTCCTCCTATCTCGGGGTGCCCCTCGTCGGCGTCAACCACTGCGTTGCCCACATCGAGGTCGGGAGGAAGTACGGGAACTCCGTCGATCCTGTAGTCCTGTACGTATCGGGGGGGAGCACGCAGGTGATCTCGTATGCTGGTGGCTTCTACCGGATATTCGGCGAGACTGAGGACATAGCTGTCGGAAACCTCCTCGATTCATTCGCCAGGGAGGCTGGCCTAGTATTTCCAGGAGGCCCAGAAGTGGAGCGCCTATCCTCCTCTGGAAAGGAAGTGGTCGATCTCCCCTACACCGTCAAGGGCATGAACGTCTCCTTCTCGGGCTTGCTGACGAGGACGAAGGGCATGATCCCAACTCATAGGCTTGAGGACATCTGCCTCTCGCTTCAGGAGACGGCGTTCTCGATGTTGGTCGAGGTCTCCGAAAGGGCGATGGCCTTCCTCAAGAAGGACGAGCTGCTGCTCGTTGGCGGAGTGGGCGTGAATGGGAGGCTGAGGGAGATGTGCCAGACGATGTGCGAAGAGAGGGGGGCCCGCTTCAGGACCATAGAGCCCAGGTTCTGCTTGGACAACGGCGTCATGATCGCCCTGACGGGCATCTTGGCCAGGAGCGTCGGCGAGGAGACTCCCGTCGCGCGATCTGGAGTTAGGCCGAAGTGGAGGGTCGACAGGACAAGGGTGGCGTGGAGGGCTGGGGCGTGAGGCTTGAGCTCGTCAAGAACCTCTACCTCGGGGCAGAGGCTGAGATATCGCTCTGCGATTGGCTCGGGTTCAAAGTCGTCGTGAAGAGGAGGCGGCCGAAAGGATACAGGATGCGGGAATTGGACAGGAGGATCATAGCGACGAGGACCACGCATGAGGCGCTGATGTTGAGCAGGGCCCGCAGCAAGGGGGTCCTGACGCCGTTTGTGCTCCACGTGAACCCCATTGACGGCATCATCGTCATGCAATACATTGAGGGCCCGACGGCAAGCGAACTCGCCTCGAAGGCCCCGTTGGCCGAGTTGAGGCCAGTCTTCGAGGGGATTGGGCGTTCCCTCGCAATCCTCCATCGCAACAAGATCGCCCACGGCGACCCCACGACGTCGAACATGATCTTGAGGGGAGCGGACGTATTCATAGTCGACTTCGGGTTGGCGTCTCAACCTTCGGAAGTCGAGCAGATGGGAGAGGACCTCTACGTCCTGGAGATGGCCCTGAAGAGCGCACACCATGCGCGCTCGAGGGAGCTCTTCGGGCACTTCGTCTCCGGATACGAGGAAGAGCTCGGCGATGCGTCATCAGCGATCTTGAAGAGGCTTGGCGAGATATCGAGGAGAGGGAGATACGTCGAACGAGTGAGTTGAACGGCAGCACTTACGATCCAACAGATGCATTTGAACTCGGGTCCACGGACTGGTAGAATTAGTAAAAACTTCTTAAATTCTCAAAGTATAACCCACCCAACGGTCAAGATTGTCGCCAAATGGAATCCCCCTGCCATCAAGGCCTATCCCCCCTCATGATGCCTCTCACATGGGTCGAAATCCGTGTCATGAGAAAGGATTTCCTTAACGGCGTACCTATCCATGACGACTACTGAGAGAACGTAGGTCATGCTTAGTAAATCCGATATGTAGAACCTATCAAGGGCTTTCTTGAGGAGTTCGTCGTCGAAGATCTAGATTAGGGAACTAAAGGATATAAAGGTCTTTGTCTCTTTAGGGACTAAGGAATAAAGATGGCCGGAATCAAGGTCTACCTGTCAGACGATGTGGAAAAGAGGTTCAGGGAGGCCGCCATGAAGCTCTATGGATATGGAAGGGGCTCCCTCAGCATGGCCTCGGAGAAAGCGATCCTAGCTTGGCTTTCGCAGGTCTCAGAGGTGATGGACGTTGCGGAGTCGATTGAAGATCCGGTCGAGACAATTTATGGCATGTTATCGCATGTCAAGCGAACGGGAGTCGGACTTCAGCATGAGGCCAGAAAGATCAGAGCGAAAAGAGCTTTGGCGTACAGAAATATTGCTTGATTCCAACGTCTTCCTTGAGGCACAGCTCGCAGAGAGGCACGGAAAGGCATGCAGGCAGCTCCTGGAGAAGATTAGGGACGGGGTCGTCAAGGCCACCATCACTGATTTCCACGTGGATTCCGTGGTCGTGGTTATGGAAAACTATGGGAAGGGATGGAAAGAAGTGGTTCTGTTCCTCACATCCCTACTCCGCTGCAAGGGATTGAAGGTATACCCCTTAGGCATAATCAGCCGAATTAGGGCGACAACGTTCATGAGGGATTATGGTCTGGATTTCGATGATGCGCTAGCAGTTCAAGCACTCAAGGACCTATCGATTGATACGATAATTTCTTATGATGACGACTTCGATGCAGTGAAAGGGGTTAAGAGGTGTGTTCCAGAAGACATACTCTGAATCCCTAGCTGGCCTCTGTAGCGAATAGTGTTAGATCAGTAATTATAGATAACTTCATACCATAATTCCCACCCCGACGTGACGGCGTTCGTCGACGGCGACAGCGTGGCCATAGGCACGGGCGAGACGACCATAGCGACGCTCCCCATGTCATTCTCAGCCGGGAACAACTTCGTGATAGCGATCGTATAACTCGAATCCACCGCGACGCTGGACCCCTGCTATAGCAGCTGGCAACTTGAAGCTACCCAGGCCCGGGACGGGAATCAATGCGACCGCTACGGCAGCTGTCACCGGTAAATCCTTCTTTATACAGAGCAGTCGTGTCCTGGCTTCGATCCAACAGACCCATTTGAACCTGAACCTGGATCCATGGACTGGCTACATCGAAAACTGTTGGATAACGTACGATCCCACAGGATGACATACTACTTGCATGCGACATGAAGGCGTCCCACTACGAAGCGGCCCTGATGGCCTCGACGCATTTTGCCTTGAAGGCGTTATAGGCATTGGTGAACTCGGCCATGGTCTTCACCACCGAGCCAAACGTGGGCCATTCAGAGACACTGAGTCCCCCTCCTCCATGATCGCCCGGGATCCCCACACTTTTCAGCCTCTCGCCAAGCTCTGGGGTCAGCTCGTATGCCCTTCTAAAGTTCTCAAGGAGGAGGAGCCTGCGGATGATCTCCTTGTCGTGCTCGCGTGCAATCGAGTCCTCGAATTTTGATAGGCTAAATCCCTTCTGCCTCGATGCCTCCAGGACTTTGAATTGGTGGTCCGGGAACTCGGTATTGGTCATGTTCCTGCTGGCGAGCGTGAGATAGGTGTCGTTTGGCTTTCTCTTCGATGCCGGCAGCATGTCGATCCTGTCCATTATCATGTCGGCCTCGGCCGGCGTCAGGCCATGCCGTTTCTCAAGATACTCAAGCCATCTGGACCTGTTCTCAGGGCTGAAGAAGATCCTAAACGTCCTCTGGGCGACGAGCGTCCCGGCCATGCCGATATCGCCCTCAAGCCTCGTCATTGAGGCACGGACCTCTTCCAGCGAAATGCCCTTGGCAGATGCCAGGATGTTGATCAGGGGCTCGTTTACAAGGGACTTCAGATACCTGAAGGAGCAGACCTTCCTCACCCTCTCCTCGAAGTCCCCCGTCGCCTCCAGTTCATTAGATGCGCTGAGCCCCTTGGCAAGCTCCAGGAGCAGTGCGTCCCTCCTCTCGCCAAGATCCCTCAGGGCTTCGACGACGAGCCTCTCGACCTCGACCTCCCGGAGGTGGCTCTCCAACCTCCCGCCCATGTTGGTCTCGTAAATTTGCGTTGGCATGATGCCCTTCCTCACGGCCTCGGCCATCCCCTTCATCGCGGCCATAATCAACGTCGTCTCCTGCGCAACGGTATATGTGACCGTGTTATTGGTGCCGATCCCGAGGCCGTTGAGGGAGGACGTTATCTCGACCGCCGCCGGATACCCGCCTGCGATCTTGAAGACGATGTTGGGGCGTCCCCTTTCCTCGGCATTGGAGTATCCCCACAAGAGGTATTCGTCGTACTGGCGTAGGAAATCCTGAGCGGCCGAATAGATCTTGAGGGCGTCCGCCATGCTCCCCTCTAGGCTTGAGGCCACGTTTGGGTTCAGCTGGTAACTTACCATCCCGTCATGGTAGTCGGTCAGCGACGCTATTGGCTTGAAGACCGCTAGATTCGGCCAGAGGGCGACCATCGTCGCCTGCATGGCGATCTCATCCCCAAAGGCATGCAAGTCCTCGATCCACCTCGCGCGCCTATCCCTCGTCTCCTCCACGAACCTCTCCATCAGCTCCGGATCGTCGTCGTAGGCCCTCGCGGCCAGGACCGGATTTGTGGAGACCTGCACATATCCGAGATGCCTCAGCCACCTTAAGCCGATGGCGTAGTCGTTCCCGAATTTGCAGACCTTGCGCTTGGCCATGACGTAGTAAATGTTGTCCTGCACGACGGATCCTGCTGCTTTCACAAACTCCGACACTAAAACCGATTGCAGCTTCTGTCTGATCTCGTCACCCATCTTCGCGACCATTCCACCACCCGAAAAAACCTTCCGCATCTCGCCGAGATATTTCTCGACCACGTAACAGCCTATGGAGCTGCCTTCCTTCCGTTCGATGTCCTCCCATGTCGTGAGCGCTTTTTCGATATTCCCGAGGACCTTGGCCACCTCCTCCGCTGAGAAGCCCACGACCATCCCTTCGATGCCATAGAGGTTCAGGGCAATCTCGGCCAGGACCTCGTAGGCCATCTGCCTAGTCCTGACCTTCACTTCGTCAAGGGCTCCCGTTGCTTGCGTGCTCTTCACGAACTCCAGGTTCAGCTGGCGGATCACATCGCCCACGACGACATCGAGCCGACCTTTCATCTCCCGATTCAGCAGGTGGTCGGCCGCGAGCTCCGCGTGTCCGGCCAGGGCGGTCGCCACGACGTGACCGGCATGGTCTGAGCTCCTGGGGGGAGAGGGAAGCCCTTCGCGCCTGCCTTTTAAGACGATTGAACGCATCGATTGTTCCGATTCCTTTGGTTTCATTAATTAACACCCATTTGTGAGCGGTTCAATTCGTGTGCTCTCTGCCATACATCGCCTAATAAATCGTTCTAGATGGCCTACGAACCCCGAGCACCCCGACTAGTGGCCTTTTATGTGGTGTCCCGAAAAAATCCCGGAGATAATCGCGATAGGCCCCCGAGGAGATAATCGCGATAGGCCCCCGAGGAGGAAATCGCTCCTCATTCATTGAGTCAAGGAATGATAGGGTTTACTGGCCCAATGCACGTAAAGGCATCACGGCCTAACCCGATCATTCATCTTTAGATGAGAATCACGATTATATTACAACACTCATACTCAGTCTCACGTAAAGCGTTAATCAAAGGAGATCAATGTGCGAGAAGGGCTAGAATATGGTAGAGGTCTTACCACCTCACCTAGTGGCCAAAGGCGCAGGAATCATAGATCAAGTTGTCGGAAGGGCCTACTCGCCGCGCTCTCGATAACGCTCGTATTGGTCCTATGTTCCTGCAGGCTCCAGAGGGCCCTTGCTAGCCCAGACACTGAGTCTTTACTCCCAAATGGAGCTGGGGCCACTACGGAATGTTCCATATCGGGGGACGATGCCAACTGGAAGTGCGTCGATGATCCCGGAGCCCACGACGGCTATACCACCTACGTCTATACCCGGCCTGGGTATTCATCATCACGCGACACCTATGCTACACAGAATCACACCATCGGAACCGGAAAGATCAATAGCATCACGCTTCACTACGTGGCTACAAAAACCGGCGATTATATTACGCTCGGGGCTAACGCCGTCATCCGCACGCACTCAAATGTCTACACGGGAACCTTTTATGAGGTCACGCAGGATTGGGTCGAGTATACACACTCATGGACGGCTAATCCCTACACGAGTTCTGAATGGACCTGGAAGGAGATAGACGACCTTGAGATCGGGATAGATCTCGACTGCGGCTCCCAGGAGACGTATGATGTTTGTTGCACCAAGGTTTGGCTGGTCATCGACTTCACTCCTTCTCCTTTCGCCTTCGCCGATGGCGGCAGCGTGACCATCGGTACCAGCGAGACGACCATAGCATCGAGGGGCACGCCATACACATCGGGCAACAACTTCGTGCTGGCCGTAGTGGAGTTCCAGTCGACGGCCAACACTATCATATTGCATGGCAACTTGAGGCTGACCAGGGGCGGGACGACCCTCATGAGCAACCACTACGACCTCAAGCTGGCATCTACTGAACCGGACAGCCAGAAATGGTATGTCCTGATGGACCTCGACACGAGCCCAGGCTCGAACCCCACCTATGACGTCAGGGCCACGGCAGGTGCGACGGGCATCAAAGGGGAGGCCAAGATACTGGTCATCAACGGGGCCTCCGGCTCCAAGGCGGAGAGCGCCGCCAACGTCAGCATCTCTAAAACTGCGGAGACCGAGTTAGCCAGTCTGTCCACATCTCTGCCGGCAGGGGAAAACATCGTCTTCGCCATCTGCGAGACTGCCAACCAGGCAACTTCGGCCCGATACCTGAGTGTCGATTCGCTCAAGCGTGGGTCTACTTTGGCCGGGGCCGAGTTAAACTTGTATCACGCAACCAAAGCCGGCACAGGTTGCGTGCAAGTCTATTTGATACCATATCTGGATACTGGGACGCCAACCAATCCTACGTATACTGCTAATGCCAAGGGGAGTACAAACTGGGACATAGTGGGCAGGGCTAAGATCGTGGCATTCGCCAGAGGATGGTGGTACGCCTGCTACGCCGATGGCGGATCCATAACTATTCCGCAAACCCAACCCGATACAACCATGACCACGTTAGCCACCAACATTCCATCCGGCAGCGACGCCATCGTCATAGCCTCGGAGCAGTTCGACGAAACTGCTGCCTCCACGCAGAGCATCCTCAACGGCGAAGATAAGCTGCAGCAGAACGACGATGTCACAACTCAGACGACGAACGAATATACGCTACGATTCCCAGTTCATGGGGGAAGCGATGACGGCAAGTGTTTTGCGCTGCTCAATGATTTCTACCCTACACCCTCGTTCCCCACTTACAAGGTCAAGGCGAGGGCAAACCAAGTGCCTTCATATATGAACGGGGAAGCGAAGATACTGGTGCTCGGCTTCAATAGCGTCACCCCGGCCCCGGAGTTCCCCTATGGGGCATTCGTGCCCCTATGGGGCATTCGTGCCCCTGGTCGCCGCCTTCACGGCCCTATACGCTATGAGGAAAGTCTTTAAGAGAGAATAGTTTTACGCGATGCTTTCTCATCGACTTCTCAGGTGAGGGCCAGTTCATCCTTCATATGGCCCGATGCTCTTCACTCCGCCCATGTATGGAATGAGCGCCTTCGGGATCTCCACGGAGCCATCGCCTCGCTGATAATTCTCCAAGATTGTCACTAAGGCACGGCTGGTCGCGATGGCGGTGCTGTTCAGAGTGTGGACGAGCCTCTTATCGCCGCCCACCTTCCCGCACCTGATGTTCAGTCGCCTCGCTTGGTAGTCCGTGCAGTTGCTGCACGATACTACCTCGGTGTATCTATTCTGCCGGGGGGACCAGGCCTCCAGGTCGTATTTCTTGGCCGCCACCGTCCCGATGTCGCCGGTGCAGCAGTTCACTACGCGGTATGGGATCCCCAGCGCCTGGAAGAGGGCCTCGGCATTTCCGATCAGCTCCTCGTGCAGGGCCCACGAGTCCTCGGGACTGCAGAAGATCACCTGCTCGACCTTATTGAACTGGTGCATACGAAACAGGCCCTTCGTGTCTACACCCTTCGATCCGATCTCCTTCCTGAAGTTAGTGCTGAGCCCGACGTATTTGATGGGCAGATCATCCTCGTCGAGTATCTCATCCATGTGCATCGCGACGATGGGGTGCTCGGAAGTGGCTATCATGTAAAGATCCGTGTCGGACACCCGGTACATCATGGTCTCGAAATCGGCCAAATCCACAACTCCCTCATAGGCCTCCCTTCGGAGCATCAGTGGTGGTTCGACGAGGGTGAAGCCCTTTGCGAGGAGGAAGTCGATGGCGAACCGAATCAGGGCTTGGTCGAGGATTGCGAGCTTCCCCATGAGGTAGACGAATCCCGCACCCGAGGCCCTTGCCGCCCTTGCGAAATCCCCCACGCCCAGTTTCTCCATGAGCTCCCCGTGCGGCACGAGTGAAAAATCGAACTGCTTGGGCTCTCCCCAGCGCCTGACCTCTCGGTTCTCAGTATCGTCCTTCCCAATGGGCACGCTCTCATGCAATATGTTGGGAATTCCCATCAGTATCTGTCGGATCCGCCCCTGTCTCTCATCTAGGGACGCCTGCAGATCCTTGATCCTGACGGGAAGAACCTCGGCCTCCCTCTTCTTCTCGTCAGCATTTTTTCCAGCCCTGGCAAGGGAGGCGATCTCCTCCGAGACGACGTTTCTCCTATGCCTTAATCCTTCTACCTGAACTTGGAGCTGCCTTGCATCCGCATCCAATTGGATCAGCTCCTCGAAGAGCTTCATCTTCTCAACGTCGCCCCTCTTCTCCAAATCGGAGCGTACGATGGCGGGATTTTCCCTAACCGTCTTGATGTCGATCAGCGCCGTTCACCGATTCCACTGGCCACGTGGCCGCACCTTCGGGCGAATTTCGGAGTTCATATCCCTTTCACCTGTTCTCTTAATCTTCAGCGTTTCTTCCCGTGCCTTCTCCTCGTCTCCGTCCTGGCGCGAAGGCCGGATCTCCGGATGCCCTGTAGCGATGAGAGGCTTTCTTCAGCTACTCCTAAGCATGCGAATATATCCTCGAGCGTATTGATAAGTGACGGTATGCCCCTCTCGCAGTGAATCGATAGTATGACCCTTTTCCCCCTAACCTTGCCTTTGACATTCAATCCCTTGAGTGCGAACTTGTTATCCGGCTCAAGCGAGTTGAGTACGGATCTTGCGGCCAAAGCCCCACCATATGCGACCGTCAGCTCTGCGTCGATGCCTGCCTTTCGCATTCCGCCACCATCCTCGAGACTTCCTCGAAGAAATCCAAGAGCCTCTTCTTCGGGATGGTGGCGCCTGCCGCAGCGTCGTGCCCCCCTCCCGTGCCACCCACCTTCGATGAGGCTTCCGACATCATCTTGCCCAAGTCCATTGCCTTCGCGTGATTGCCATCCAGCCTCCCGGAGATCCTCACGCTCCCATCGCCAAGGAGGGCCGTCGCGAAGAGGGGCCGATCCTTCTTCATGACTGGACTGGCGGACAGGATAGACGCTACGGCCCCGAGCATCTTCTCGTCCACAATCCCCTCGCCCCTTATGAGGGTGAAGTGATCGTACGCGTTTACGGCGCCGGGCGTCACGAGGAGCTTCTCGATCGTCTGGCGGATTGCCCTCCTATAATCCTCGACCAAGGCCATCGATTCCTTCAGGACCCGTCCCCTCTCACCCATGCAGAGCGCCACAGCAACCCCCTGCCTTCCGAGTCGGCCGCATGCGTTGAGCAGTGTCGCGAACTCCCTCGCGTCCCTGAGCGGCGTCCAACGGTCCTCCTTAACCAAAGTGTAGACTTTACCAGTGAGCTCGAGCATCCCGGCCGTGTCGAAACCGTCAGCGATGAGCTTCTGCATGATGGCCGCGAAGATGTTCTGCTTCTCCTCGACGGTGAGGTCCCCTATCGTCCTCCACCTGTCATCCTCCTTTAGGGCTATGCCCGACTTCACGAGCAGCGATATCACCGCATCGTCCTCGCCGCTCAAGCCGGGCAGGTAAGGTTCGGTCGTAACTGAGATCGATTTGTACATTGGCCTCGATTCCCTTCCGAAGAAGACGAGGTCCTCCATGACCCCGAGGACGCCCAACTCCTCGGCCTCCTTGACTATGGACTCGTTCGCACCAATGAGCTCCCTCTTCGCGCCCTTGTCCTGCATGTCCCCGAGCGCTCCCACTATGGCCATGGCCACGAGGTCTGAACAACCCCCATCGTATCCCCTCGCCACCATGTACGTTGCGCCCGAAGCCGACATCTCCCTCGCCCCATCTATTCCACAGAGATGCGGGTTCACATGGACGGTGCCCTCGCCCGCTTGCCCCCTTGGCGCGTGGTGGTCGATGATGAACGTCCCCTGCCCCCTGATCTTCCCGATCTCCTCGAGGTAGCCGGAACCGAGATCGGTCAGGACGACTGGCCCCTTGTGCTTCGCTAGGAACTCATAGTCTTCCTGCGAGAGCTGATTGACGACGCGCACCATGAACGGCTTCTCGTCCCTCGCCAGTACTGCCGCGATGATGCCAGCGGAGGCCAGGCCATCGGCATCGAGATGCGTTAAAACCAAGGCCTCTTGTCCTCGCCCCATCTCCTCTTTGAGTGCCTTCGCGGCCTTTGCCGCCAACTCGGCGAAGACCTGATGGCCTTCAGCCATGTGCCGTCATCTGTACACATATCTCCAAGTCGGGGGCAGAACGCCCTTGCCAACGTAGTACCTGCCAAGCCTTCTGATCTTCGATTCCACGAGCTGGAGGGTGTGCCGAATCATCTTGTCGGACTTTTGCCTGTCCAGGTGTTCCCTGATGAGCCTCGCCTTCTCTATGAGGTTGTCAAGGTCCTCAGTTCTAGAGGCCTCCACCTTTCCCTCCCTCAGTATCTGGCTAATCGTCTTGCCGGTCACCGCCTTGGTGAGGGGTATGCCGTGCTGGTCCCTGAGTATGGCCCCTATCGCGCTCTTGCTCTTCCCCTCCTTGGCAAGCTTCGTCACGATTGCGGTGACGTCGTCGCCCGTTACCCTCAGCCACGAGGGCGGCTTCTTCGATATCGGCCTCTTAGAACTTGATTTCCCCCGCTTATGCGAGTAGAGTCTGGCCATGCTGTCCTTTCAGCGGACAGCATCAGAAAGGGACTGATAACCTTTCTGCTCTCCTGCATCATCTGGCACTTCTACAGAACCATTGGGCAAAGGCCCTGAACGCCTTTCCCCTGTGCGAGAGCAGGTTCTTCTCACGGAGCCCGAGCTCAGCGAATGTGTTTCCGCATCCCCTCGGCACGAATATCGGGTCGAAGCCGAAGCCCCCTTTTCCCCTGGAATCCCGAGAGACGATGCCGACGGTAATGCCCTTGAAGACCTTTGCCCCCTTGCCATCGGCCGAATATGCGACTGTGCTCACGAACCGCGCCGCCCTGTTCTTTCGATCTCTCATCAGGACCAAGATCCCCTCGTTGCCGATCGTCCTGTGAACATATGAGGAGTAAGGGCCAGGAAACCCCCCCAGGGTCGAGACGAACAGTCCAGAGTCCTCAACCAGGACGGCCCTCCTCAGCATCGAAGCCCCCCTCAGCGCACATGCCTTGGCGACATCCCCGACGTCATCCGCCTGCGGTTCCTCCAACTCCAGATCTACCTGCCTGAGCCTTATGCCGGACCCGCTTAGGATCTCGGTCGCTTCCACGACTTTGTGGGCGTTGCCTGTTATGAAGGCTATCGTCCTCATGCCCCTCACGCTCTCACCGGATCCCCATCTTCGAGGCCAGGAGCTCCGAGGCCTTTCGTACGGCTGTCTCAGGGTCTTCCCTCCCCTCTTGCACTATCGAGACGTACCCCCTGTAGTCGGCGTCTTTGAGGATGGCGGCAACCCTCTCATAGTCTATTACGGGAGCGTACCAGATCCCGCCCCCGAAATACGTCTTGGCGTGTACCAAGACCGTGGCACGAGTGATCTTCCTAAGGCTCTCATATGCATCCTCGAGGAAATTCCCCGTATCCATCGCTACCCTGAGCCAATCCGAGTTTACGGCCTCCACAACTTCGAGCAACCGTTCGGCAGTGCTCGTCACACCCCAATTGTTTACGAGGGCCATGACCACGCCGCAATCCTCGGCCGTCGGAATGCACTTGTTCATCGAGTCCACAACCCACGCGAAGGCAGACTCCTCCGTATAACCGCTTATCGGAGGCTCGACCCCCTTCCTCCTCATGAACTCTTCGAAATCGATCGTCTCCCATCTCCCCGAGTTGATCACCATAGCCGGGGCTCCTAGTTTGTAAGCGATGTCAAGGCACCTCTGCGTATAATCGACCTGCCTCTGCCTCTGTTCCTTGAGGGGCTTGACGAAGTTCTGGCGCGTTTCGAGGCTGTAGATGTCGAGCCCCATGGTCAGGGCCTTGCGCTTCAGGGACATCACATACTCCTCCTCGGACCCGACTGGGCCGTGCAGGACCTCTATGCCATCCAGGCCGAATTCGAAGGCCTTGTCCATGACGTGCTCTACCGATCTCATCTTCTCCTGGGCGAATTGCCAGGAGTATGTAGTGGTGCCCATCCTCATGCCTTCGAAGTCCGACGCTATTTTCTCTTAAAGCCTTTGCCGAGGCGTTAGAGATTACCTTCGAAGATGCCCTTCTTTGGAAAAACTTATAGTCCTTTTTTATTTATGACCCACTTGCGACTTATGGCAATGAAGAGGGGAGTTAATGCATGGTGTTTCCCGGGCAATTTCGGAACTGATACGATCCTCGAGAATGCCGCCAAGATTGGCTACGATGGCGTTGAGCTGAATCTGGACGAGGAGGGGATGGACCCATTCAAGATGACCGAGGGAAGGGCCGCATCGATCAGGGAGAGGGCAGAGGGCCTTGGCCTCAAACTACCAAGCCTCAGCACAGGACTTTTCTGGAAATATGATCTGGGGAACCCGGAAAGGCAGGTGAGGGAGAGGGGCGCTGAGATAATTAGGAGGGGGTGCAGAATAGCAGCTGAGCTTGGCGCCAAGGTCCTGCTCGTCGTCCCGGCCGTTGCCTCGCCGAAGGTACCCTACGAGGAGACCTGGAGGCTCTCGAAGGAGACAATACTCAGCGCCGTCGATGACGCCGAGGAGGCTGGCGTGATCATAGGTGTCGAGAACGTATGGAACCACTTCCTCTACAGCCCGAATGAGTTCAAGTCCTTCATCGAGGAGATCGGGCACAAGTACGTGAAGGCATACTTCGACGTTGGTAACTGCTGGCAACTCGGATTTCCCCAACAGTGGATCGAGATGCTCGGCAAGGAGATAGCCTGCATCCACGTCAAGGACTATGACAGCGACGCTTTGGGTTTCAGACCATTGTTGGAGGGTAATGTCCCGTGGAAGGAAGTCATGGGGGCGCTGAGGTCAGTTGGCTACGATTACTTCCTCAACGTCGAGGTTTCACCGTATAGGGGAGACGAGCTGAAATGCGCGATCGATAGCAAGGCAGCGCTCGACATATTGCTGAGGATGGTCTGAGCTGAAACCAATGGGACTCGGCAGACAGCGCCGCATGTTAAGGCCATTTACATGGTTTCATGATCAGAGGCGCTTGAGCCTCTGTCTTCCAGCGCCCCAATCCTCGTTGGGCATGAATGCCTGAGCGTACTTAAAACCAGCTTCGATGCCCCTGATCCTTGCTAAAGCCCTGTAATAGTCCGCATAGGGGTAGTCGGAGGAGAGACCCCGCCCCCTGATGAACTCGTGGACAAGTATGGATTCACACCATCTATCGAAGTAGTCCGAGAAGTCGACGTATGTCTTTGGCTTGAAGTCCAACGGGTCCTCCCAGTTCTCGCAAAAATAGAGAGAACCGACGTAGTGCTGTGGAAGACCCCTTTCGAAGCCAGGGAGAGACGAGAAGTAGATCGCATCCTTGACGATTTCTTGCGCGTTTGAATGGTCCCTGTGATAGCTGCCCTTCCAATGAGTTACGACGATCTGTGGCTTCAATTCCCTTATGATGTCGCAGACGGCAAGCTTTACCTCCCTGTTGGCTTCGAGCTCCCCATCTTTATACGCCAGCACCCTGAACTCAGCGCCAAGTATCCGAGCTGACTCTCTCCCTTCCTTGATCTTCTGTTCTCTATACTTGTCCGGTGGTAGCGAGGGATGTCCCCTCTCCCCCGCAGTCAAATGGACGAACACGACCCTGTCCCCCTCGGAGGAATGTTTCGCTGATACTCCGCCAAACGTAAGCTCCATGTCGCCGATGTGAGCCCCGAAGGCGACGATGCACTTCTTATCCCCACTCATGCAGGACGCCCGCCCATACCAATCTGGCAAGATATTAATCGATTTGGGATAAGTTGTTGCAACTGACGCCCTATGCATTTAGGATCGTACAGTTCTCGGTTTACGTATGTGAACCTAATTGGGGGAATGCATTTACAGTTCATCGTTACATTGTCACAAGTGGACCCACAGATCAACAGCTTATATCCCAGCACAACCATCCTGTAGCTGTGTAAGACCCCATGCACCTGAGACAGCCGATCGTGGTCGTGATGGGTCACGTCGATAGCGGCAAGACGAGTCTCTTGGACAAGATCAGGGGAACGGCGGTTGCTTCCAGAGAAGCTGGTGGGATCACTCAATAACCATGAGTCCTAGACCCAGCACGTTGGAGCAAGCTTCCTTCCCACTGAAACCCTGATCGAGATATGTAGGAAACTTCCTGGAAGTGTGACGAGCGAGATCAAGGTGCCGGGGCTTCTGATGATCGACACGCCCGGTCACGAGGCCTTCATGAACCTTAGGAAGCGGGGAGGTTCGATAGCCGACATCGCGATACTCGTCGTAGACACTATCAAGGGCGTTGAGCCACAGACCGTCGAGTCATTGGAGATATTGAAGGGGAGGAAGACGCCATTCGTTGTGGCGCTCAATAAGATAGACCAGATCCCAGGTTGGAGGGCCAAGCCGAACACCCCATTCCTCGAGAGTTACCCTTCACAAGAACCCTCTGTCAGACGGCTTCTCGACGACAGGATGTACTCGGTGATGGGTTCACTCTCCCAACTGGGATTCGGCGTTGAGAGATTCGACAGGGTTAGCGACTTCAGGCGGACGGTCACGGTCACCCCCGTGAGCGCAAAGACGGGCGAGGGCATACCTGAGTTGATCGCCGTCCTCATTGGCCTCGTTCAACAATTCATGGTCGAAGAGCTGACAGTGAGCGAGGGAAATGCCAAGGGCGCCGTCCTCGAGGTGAAGGAAGAGGTCGGGATGGGTGTGACGATAAACGCCATCATCTATGATGGCGTGCTCTCCTCAAATGACACGATCGTAGTTGGCGGCCTCACTAAACCGATCGTCGCGAAGATACGCGCCCTCCTGATCCCCAAACCCCTAGACGAGATGAGGGATCCGAGGGACCGTTTCCTGAACGTCAGTAGCGTAATGGCTGCAGCGGGGGTCAAGATAGTGGCTATGGGGCTGGAGGATGCCGTGGCGGGCGCGCCTGTAATGTCCGTGTCCGATGATGGGAAGGTGCCTCAGGTAGTCGAAGAAGTAGCTGCCGAAGTAGCTTCGGTTAGGGTGCACGTCGACACGGCTGGCCTCGTAGTCAAGGCCGACACGCTCGGATCCCTTGAGGCCCTGGTAGAGGAACTGGGAAAAGGAGGTCACAGCGTTAGGCTGGCCGACATCGGCGATGTCTCCAAGAGGGACATCTCGGAAGCATCCATCTCATCGGAAGACACGTCCATGAGGGCCGTCCTGGCATTCAATGTGAAGGTACTGCCCGATGCCGAAGATGAGGCCCTTCGGCTGAACTTGCCGGTCTTCCGCCACAAGATAATTTATGGCTTGATTGATGAGTACGCGGCTTGGAAGCAGGTCGTAAGACAAGAGGCTGTTGAGAGGGGGTTGGGAGCGTTGGTGAGGCCTGCGCGATTGACGCTCATCCCCGGATATGTATTCAGGAGGAGCAATCCCGCGATAGCGGGATTCAAGATCGATGCAGGGAGAGTGAAACCGGGTTGCAGGCTCATCAACCTTGAGGGGGTCACCGTGGGGGAGATAAAGCAGATCCAGGACCAGGGCAAGAATATACCGGAGGCCCTAGAGGGTTCGAGCGTTGCTTTAAGCCTCGACGAGCCGACGATAGGGAGGCAAATGAATGAAGGCGAGACGTTCTTCGTCGATATCCCAGAGCAGGATGCGAGGCTCCTCCTATCAAGATACTCGATTAATCTCTCCGAAGGAGAGGCCGTTGTCCTTCGGAAGCTCATCGAGTTGAAGAGGAAGGCTAAACCGCTGTGGGGATATTAGGGGTCACGGCAGCGTGATCAAACGCCTCGGCTGCACGAACGGTCTACAGCGAATTTGCCTTTACCACTAGCCCTTCGGCATATTATCCACAAGACATTTGAGTTCATGTCTTCGATTAACTGCGTAGGCAAGATGGGAGTTCAGCTCGGGGCTCTGATAGTGAAGAAGGTCATAAACCTCAGGGATCTCGAAGGGAGGTTGCTGGCTGTGGACGCCAGCAGCATCCTCTATCAGTTCCTATCGCTCATCCGTTATCCAGATGGGACGCCACTCATGGATGGCCATGGCCATGTCACTTCAGGTCTCGTTGGCCTCTTCTACAGGTCTAGCAGATTGATATACCAGTATGGGATCCCGATGGCATTCGTATTCGACGGCAGGAGACCCGAGATCAAATTCTCATGGCTCACGGAGGAGGAGAAGGAGAAGAGGAAGAGGCAGCGCGAGAAGACGATCCGCGAATGGAGGGAGGCGGTTGAGCGCAGGGATCTGGCTACGGCTTACTCTAAAGCCGTTACGACGGGCAGGCTTGACAGTCAGGTCATCTCAGACGCCAAGAGGTTGCTCGACCTGATGGGTGTGCCGTGGATCCAAGCGCCATCCGAAGCAGAGGCACAGGCAGCCCACATGGCGAAGGAGGGTGCCGCGTGGGCCTCGAATAGCGGGGACTATGATTCGCTGCTCTTCGGAACCCCTAGGATGGCCCGGTATATTTCGATCGCGGGGAAGTACAGGAATGTCTGGTTGCCGAGTAAACCTGAGATAATCGAACTTGATGGGTTTCTTCGCTCCCTCAGGATAACGCGCGAGCAACTCATAGATCTGGCGCTATTGATAGGGACCGACTACAACAGAGGCATCAAGGGCATAGGGCCCAAGAGGGGCTTGGCACTTGTGAGAAGGTACGGCTTGATCGAGGACATCCCATCTTCGATCACCGGGCAGTTGCACGAGGATCTTGTCGCTCTTAGGGCGGCCTTCATGAAACCGAACGTGACTGAGGAGTACAAGATCGAGTTCAACCCAATCGACCAGGAAGGGATTACAAAGTTTTTGTGCGATGAGCGGCAATTCGATGAAAGCAAGGTCCTGTCGGCACTGAAGAAGATGCGCAAGGCGCCTCAGCACGAAGGCCAGACGTCGCTTCTCAACTGGACTGGCCGAGCAGATCAGAGATAGACATAATTCCATGGACGCCGACTAGTTGATTTAACGCACAGTCGCTTGGAGCAGTTCTGGGTATGGGCTTAGTGATTACAAATGCCATGGTATGCAATCCCGATGGCGAGGTTCAGGCGGACGTGCTCGTGGAGGGCGGCCTGGTACGTAAAGTCGGACCTAGCCTGGAAAGGTCACCACGCGTAGTCGATGCCTCTGACAAGCTCCTCTTTCCGGGCTTCATAGACCTCCACATCCAAGGGGCTGGGGGTAAGGACCTATTGGACGAAGGACCCGACATTCTATCGACGATCTCCGAGATATGCGCTCGCCATGGCGTGACCGGCTTCTTGGGAACGACGGTCTTCCATCCAACGACGCGGAACCTGCACCTCCTCGGAGCCGTCGAGCAAGCCCGCCAAGAGCTCGGAGGCGCCATTTTTCTGGGCCTCCACCTCGAAGGGCCATTCATCGCACCCCAGAAGAAGGGAATGATACACCCAGATGCCATCTGCGATCCCTCCTCCGAAGTACTTGGACGGATACTCGCGATGACCGACGGCAAGCTGCGCATGATGACCATTGCCCCGGAGCTCGAGGGCGCTCCTGGGATAATTGGGGAACTTGCGAAGCGTGGGATTGTCACTTCATTTGGCCATTCCGCTGCCACCTATGAACAGACGTTGATGGGCATCGAGGCGGGAATCACCCACGCAACGCACCTGTTCAATGCCATGAATCCAATCCATCATCGCGCGCCAGGACCGCTTCCGGCAATATTCGAATCTGAAAGCGTGAGCGCGCAGATCATATCGGACGGGGTGCACATCTCGCCAACCGTGGTGCGCTTGGCTGCCTCCCTTTTGGGAACGGACCGTTGCGTGCTGATCACGGATGGCATTCAGGCCCTGGGGCTCAGTGATGGGAGCTACGTATACGATGGTAGGGAATACGAGTCGAAGGACGGGGCCGCTCGATACGGCGATGGCACCCTAATCGGTACTGCCCTAGGAATTAATCAACTTGCGGCGAGATTCCGCAAGTTCACTGGCTGGCCCCTCTCAGCCATAGCCAAGGCGGCGTCCTGGAATCCAGCCAAAGTGCTTAAGCTAACTGAGAGGAAGGGGAGCGTAAGTCCAGGAAAGGATGCCGATCTCGTCATCCTGAACGACGACCTCTCGGTCTGGAAGACGGTGGTTCACGGGAGGATTGTATTCGAAACCGAACCGTCAACCTGACCATTCATAACCGAGGCCTTATCCCGGATATTCCTGCGGTTAACGAGATACACGCCAGCCAGTACAAGGCCAGAGCCAATGACGGAACGCAGGTCTAAAAATTCACCCATGAAGAACCAGCCACAGAGTAAGGCTATGACGGGCACGACAAGGACCGAGCCAGAGAGTGACGTTGCCCCCTCCCCCTTCAGGAGGAAGAGCCAGATCGTCATGCCTATCGCGGATGCACCGATCCCCGCATATGCGAGTATCGCGATGTATTCCGGAGTCCATGGGGCTTTCACCGGCTCCAAGACGGCGCTGAAGGCGGAAAGGAGAAGGAACGTGATCGTAGCCTGGACGAGATTCACCAGTGCGGCATCGACTCCCCCAAGGCGCAGCTTGTAGTAGACGGTGCCCAGAGCCCAGAAGAAGGCGCCAAGTAGCATCAATAAGGCCGGCCATGAAGTGAGCCCAGAGGTATCCTCGAGGAAGAGGACGGCAACTCCCGAGAAACCCATTAAGATCCCCACGAGCTTGAGCGCTGAGACCCTTTCCTTGAGAAGCATGAGGGCCAAGGCAAAGACCATGAGGGGCTGGGTGTAGGTGAGGACGGCACCAGTTCCGCTACTGTAGGAAACCAGGCCAAGGTTAGTCGCCGCGAAGCTTGCGGTCGATATGAGGCTGTAAGACAGTAGCCTTACGATCGAATCGCGGTCCCTTGGGATTTGGGGCCTGGTAAAGACCGTTATTGAGGCGAGCGACGCGGCCGAGAATAGGAGGCGAGTGGACACGAATGCAAATGGCGGGGAAATGCCAAGGCCGAGTTTCATGACTGACCAGTTCGACCCCCAGATCAGCACCATTGCCAGAAAGAGGAGCCAATTGCGAAAGGTCATCTTAGTGTCGCCGCAGCTCAGATAGGCCATCAAGCCAAAAGGGTCAGCTAATACCCTTTCGCAAGTCTGCTCGATCTACTTTCGCATGATCAAGACGCTCTCACGCGCCTCACCGATCTTCGTCCTTCCGGAGGTTGCCACCCTCTTATTTACCGTCCATGCCTCCTCCACTTTGAAACCGATGTCCTCGGCCAATCCCGCCAGCAATAGGTCCGACTCTATTATCCTGTCCTTGAAGACGCCACCAGCGACGACGATGGCAACCTGGCCGCCGTCGCTCAAAACCCTGTGCATCTCACCAAGGGCGACATCCATGTCGTGAAAATAGGCTTTGGCGATGTCGGGCAGATCATGTTCGGGCAGGATGTCCTCGACCTCCTTTACGTTGAGGCCGATGTACGACCTCACGGGGTCTATCCTCGTGGGACCGAGGAAGAGGGAGTATTCGATGGAGTATACGGTTGTGTACTCGATCTTATTCAAGTATGGTGGGGAAGTTATGATGGCGTCGAAGGATTCGTCCTCAAGGAAGTCGAGCCTCCTGGCGTCTCCAACCTTCACTATGGCCTGCGATCCCTTGAGATCGACCTCGCCGAGTTGCCGTATCATCACCTTAACGATCCTCCTGAAGAATTTCCTGAAGGGTGGCACTGGCCTCTTGAAAAACCTCAGCACTGCGCCGTCCTTTAATGCATAGGAGGACTTCGTGGCAGCGTTCATCAGGGCCAAGGTGAAGAATCCCCTGATGCTCGGTTCCCCTATGCCCTCTATCCAACTCCTGAAGAAAAGTATGTCCTCCAAGGTATACTTGGAGAAAGCCCTTCTCACGAGCGGATCGACACCCTTTAGATCCGGCCTGACGAATCCCCTTGAGAAGATGTCCCTTGAGGCCCTTTTCAGTTCCTCCGGATCGTAGTCCAGAAGCTTGGCCTGCGATACGAAGGCAAAGAGTGGGGAGACGTCGACCCCAACGGAATTCAGCCCTCGCTCTCTGGCACTCAAGAGCGTCGTTCCGACACCGCAAAATGGATCGAGCACCCAATCACCCTCCCCCATCCCGAACTTATCGTACATCATCATCGCGAAGTCGCGCGAGAAGCCCTCCTTGAAGTAGAACCAATTGTGGACGGGAAGGCGTTTGTTCGGTATAAACGTCACAAGCTTCCCCAAGTCATATCTTTCTTCGACGATCATAGATGGCCCAACATGTGCATCAAAAGGACATGGTTCCCCTTATAGCCTTAAGACGTAATGCGAAGACATTGTTAGATCGTATGGAACCATCGCGACAGTTATGTCCGTGATGCAGCTTGGTGATTCAGAAGACTGTTGTACGATGAAGTTCTTTCTAACACGAAGTGATATATAAGACCTTTATATGTATAAAGCAAAGTCTTTTATGCTCAGAAAATTCTTTTGACCTTGGGAGAAGGCTAAATGACGCAAGAAGTTAAAGTAGAGAAAGCAAATTGGCCTTTGTGGATCATCGGCATCTTCGTCTTAAACCTCGTCGCGAATATGATCAGCGGCACAATAGGCTTGTCGGGGCAGTTCTTCGGATGCATATACGGCTTGGGACCCGTCTCGATACCGTTCACGATGCCAGCGCTTGCGCTTGTTCTTCCAATACTCTCACTTCCTATGAGTTTATTGGGGGTCAAGCTCAGCAAGACGACCTTGGCACGCCTCTACGTAGTAGGCCTAGTATCGTCGATGGCGATCGGCAACTTCAACGACGCCTGGATGTCATGGCCTGTGGGCGCCGCCAATAGGGTTTGGGCTTCCCAAGCCGATTGGCTCGCCCCTCTGAGTACGCTCTGGTGGGTGCCACCGCGGGAGGCTGTGTTGGTTATGAGGCCAGGCGGAGTCACCCCCGACTTCGGTGCATGGATGCCTGCCATAATGTATTGCATATTCTTCCAAGGCTCCTTCTTCATACTATCCAGCGGCCTGATGCTGCTCTTCAGGCGGAGGTGGCTGGAGGTGGAGAGGGTACCATACCCATTCGCCATCGCAATGTGGGAGGGAACCAGCAGGATCGGAGAGAAAAAGTTCGGATTGCCATTCATCATCGGCGCAGTCATCGGCATCGTCCTAAACGTACAGATCATGTTGGCGTGGCTGTTTCCAGCGTGGCCTGACCTGCTCGGCTGGCGTACACTCGGCACAAGCCCCAATGGCTGCATAGAAGTCGGGAACGCTGGAATTGGACAGGTCCTCATAGGATGGATGAGGGTGAATGGTCAGCCGATCAACTATGCCATGGCCTATCTCATCCCGCTCAACGTGCTGTTCACGGCCTGGGTCCTATGGATAGCCATGATTATCCTCGCTCAAATCGCATACGCTTTGGGCTACTACACCGGCTGGCAGTCGATCAGTGGCGCTGGCAGGGTTCTGTGCTGCGGATATGAAACATCGCCCACATGGGGACCGCCCCTCTACTGGTCTTGGATGCCCATGACCGGCGGGATGCTCGGCTTCGTCATCATGTTAGTGTGGCATTCGAGGGCTTATCTCGCTGAGACGATCAAGGCCGCACAGGGCAAGGCTGGACCGGAGGTCGAGTCCAAGGAGCCGTTCAGCTACAGGACCATCTACATGATAATTGGCTTGGGCATCGTGGCCGTCTTCGGTTTCATGCTCTCCTTGCAGGCAACGGCTGTAGAAGCACTGATAGTCGTCGTCTTCGGTGGCATCATCTACGCCATGGCAGAATCATACATGCGTGGAATGACGGGGGCGGCCTTCGCACAGGAACGATCCAAGTGGTCTCACTGGCCTATGCGCCTGCTCTATGGAAATACTGGTCCCGTGCCCATGACTGCAGGATTCTTCTCATCCGCTGTGATATTTGCACGTGGAAATAACACGGCATCCGGTGGGGTGAGTACTTGGGCTGAGGTGTCCATGCATAGTTTCAGAGTCGGCGATCTCTCAGGCGTACATGCAAGGGAGATCTACAAGTTCGTGGCCCTGACCTTCATCATTGCAATACCGATAACGATGTTCGTAAGGGTGTGGTGGTACGGCCTACTCGGCAACCGACTTCCATGGTGCACCAATGGCTGGGAATGCGGTGACCCAGGGTCTTCGTATAACAGAGCTCCGGATCTATTCGGCATAGGGATGGCTGGCGTTGCTGGCTTCATAATCGTTGTAGCCCTTTCGCTCATCAGTGCCAGGTTTACATGGTTCCCATTGACCCCAGTGGGTTTCCTGATCCAAGGTGCAGCCCGTGAGATATGGACTGGAGCGTGGACCTGCTTCCTAGCAGCGTGGGTGCTCAAGTTCATCACGCTCAGAGTCGGCGGAAGCAAGCTCTATTCGGAGAAGGGAGTTCCCCTCGCTAGCGGTGTGATCTTCGGCTTCGCGATAGTGATCATCATCGGCGTAATCCTCGGATTAATAAGGTACTTCATTCCGTTCTAAGGCAGCACATAATACTCTTTTTTCTTTTTTATATATCTATACATAATCATAATTGGGAATTATCATAGAATACATAATCATTATTGGTAGTGGGTATGGTAACACAAGTTTGGCGCTTGATAGCGGATGGGAATCTTCTTATTTACACATATAGATCAGAAGAACGAATAACGCTAGAATTATAGTACCATTACATATCAATCGTTGGGAATGAATTCATTTCGTCAGATTGCTTTTATTTAGCCAAGTGATAGCTCTGTCTCTTCCCGAACTACGTTAGACCTTCTTTGCGTGAATGGATGAGCCAATCTCCTCAACCCACTCCCTCCTCCTTGAGACGATCTCATCAGATGCCTTCAACTGCCCACCACCCGTAATGCACCCACCTGGGCAAGCCCAAAGTTCGACCACAGACCCCTGAAGCTCACCATAAAGGCTGAGACTAGGCATTAGACGTTACACGTTCTACATGGGGAGGTTATGGCTGTCATGACACATGAGTCTACCAAACTTTTAATAATCGTACGTAGAACGAAGCGACTGTCTACATAAGCTTGGTGTGAAGCCATGTATAATGCTCTACTGCCGAAAGAGCAGATGGATCGATTGATAGAAACGCTGAGCAGTTCGCATAAGGTTTTCGGACCTGTGCGAAAAGGCGTAGAATGCGCCTTCGGGCCCATCACGACGGCCAAGGACCTTTGGCTTGACTATCCAACGACAATTCTGCCTCCCAAGAAATTCTTTACGCCTCCTAAGGAGACGATCCTAACGTTTCATAAGGACAAGATCCTTGGTGTTGATGACATGATCCCGGAGGAGAAACAGATCCTGCTTGGGGTTCACGCATGCGACATTGGTTCTTTCACATTCCTGGACAGAGTCTTCCTGGGCTTTAGAAGCGACCCTAGATACCTAAGGCGCAGGAACAACTTCCTGGTATTTGCCCTTACATGCAAGGAGGTTTTAGACACGTGTTTCTGTCAATCGATGGGGACAGGTCCAGTCGCTCCACCAGGCTACGATGTTCTCATTACAGACATCGGTGGGAGGTACCTACTTGAAACGGCAACAAACGAGGGGGAGCGGGTGCTCAAGCCACTAGGCCTGCAGGAGGCTGGAGCTGAGGACTTCGAGGCGAAGCGAGGGTGCCTTGAAAGCCTGAAAGGCCAGTTTAAGAAGTCCGTGGATAGGGCCAGAATAGTTGACCTTGCCTTCAACAGCCAGGAACATCCAGTTTGGAAGAAATACAGCGGCATTTGCCTCGCTTGCGGACAGTGCGCGATGGTTTGTCCTACGTGCTTCTGCTTTGATGTCAGAGACAAGGTTGATCTCTCCCTGGAAAGCGGAGAAAGATACCGGGAGTGGGATGTCTGCCTTCTTAAAGAGTTCGCGGAAGTGGCTTTGGGTGGGAACTTTCGGAACGCAAGAGACGCCAGGCTCAGGCAGTTCATGTGCCATAACCTGAGCTACGGCGTGATGCAATATAACTTGACGAAGTGTGTTGGTTGTGGGCGATGCATAAAGGCCTGCCCCGTCCACATAGATATAACTGAGATCGCGAGGGAACTGAAGGAGGTATCGATTTGAAGGATCCGTACGTGAGGGATCTGGCAGAGATACTTAATGTCAGCGTTGAGACGGCGAACACGAAGACATTCAGGCTAAAGTTCCTTGACGATGAAAGACAGAGGATCTTTAACTTTACGCCAGGGCAGTTCATCGTGATTTCGATCCCAGGCGTTGGGGAAGCCATGTTCTCGATCTCCTCCAGCACATCGAATCGCCAAGACTTCTCAACCACGATACGTAGAGTCGGTAGGGTGACAGGCATGATCCACAAACACGGAGTCGGAGAAAAGATCCTGGTGGGAGGGCCATATGGTAGTGGTTGGCCCATGGGTCAGCTTGAAGGGAAGGACGTATTAATAGTGACGGGTGGAATAGGGCTGCCTTCACCACGGCCAGTCATAACGTACATCAACGAGCATCGGAACGACTTCGGTTTCCTCGAAATTTTGTACGGCACTAGAACTCCAGAAGAGAGCATCTTCGCATGGGAATTCGAGGCTTGGCGAGGCATGAGGAGCACGCGGCTAGCACTGACCGTGGACGCGGTACCTGAAGGTGTTGAATGGAAGCACAATGTAGGTGTCGTGACAACGCTCTTCAAGGAGATGGTGACAAAGCCAAGAAATGCGGTGGCCCTCATCTGCGGGCCTGAGACGATGATGCACTTCGTAGTCTTAGAATTGATGAACAGAGGTTTCCACGAAGACCAGCTGTACCTTAGCTTGGAGCGGCGAATGCGTTGTGGCATAGCGCAGTGCGGCCACTGCCAGCTTGGCCCGAAATTCGTGTGCAAGGATGGGCCCGTCTTCAAATACTCTGAGATAAAGGATCTTCCTGACTGCGGAATATGACGGAGGATGAATCGAATGTCATCGAAGACGAAGCCAAGGGTTGCCGTGTATAAGTTCACAGGTTGTGCGGGGTGCCAAATGGAACTTCTGAGGCTTGAGGATGAGCTATTGGACATAGTTGGGAAGGTCGACGTCGTTTACTTCATGATGGCACAGAACAGAGACGAGTTGGAACGTTACGATTTGTGTTTTGTCGAGGGCTCTGTCTCGACTCCTAGGGAGCTTGAAGAGATCAAGGTGATAAGGTCTCGGACGAAGACACTCATCGCATTGGGCGATTGTGCGATAACGGGTTGCGTTCTGTCGATCAGAAACTGGATTCCACAATCCGATGTTGAAAGGATGGTTTACAAAGACACTTTGCCACTGAGATCCTTCAAGACAAGTGGGATATGGGAGTATGTTCCTGTCGACCTCATGCTACCAGGATGCCCCCCTCACAAGGACATGATCCTGGAAGCAATAGAGTCTTCGCTTCTGGGCATAAGGCCAGACCTCCGTAGTCACGCCGTATGCATGGAATGCAAGTTGCGTGAGAACGTTTGCATATTGACGAGCCTTGGAAAACTGTGCATGGGTCCAGTGACCCGTGCAGGATGCGGCGCCATATGTCCCACGTATGGAAGGGAATGTGAGGGGTGCTATGGTCCAATGAGCGATGCGAATCCAGCCGCCCTTGCCTCTGAGTTTCGGAAGCTTGGCATCGGCGCAGACGATCTGGTAAGGAAGTTCAGGAAATATGCTGGGACATCGAAGGAGTTTAAGGAGGTTGCCGGAATATGAGTGAAAAAGGAAAGGAATCGAGCGACAAGAAGGTTGAAGTCTGTTACATTGCAAGAGTTGAGGGTCAAGGGACTATCAATGTCGAGGTAACAAGTTCAGGTGACACAAGCGCGCAGTTTGCGGTATTTGAGCCGATAAGGTTGTTCGAAGCATTTTTAGTTGGGAGGAAGTACCACGAGGTTCACGAACTAGCTTCAAGGATCTGCGGGATATGCCCTATAGCGCACCAGATCACCGCCCTTCGAGCCGTTGAGAACGCGCTAAATGTCGAGGTAACGCCCCAAACGAGGGCCCTTCGAAGGCTTCTGGCTCTGAGCGGCTGGATTCAGAGCCACGCCCTGAGCCTGTATTTTCTAACAGCTCCAGACTACCTTGGCTTCGATGGCGCAATCAGCATGGCAGGTAAATACGGGAATGTCCTCAAGCGGGGCCTTCGACTCAAGAAGCTAGGAAACGATTTGAGCGAGACAGTCGGTGGAAGGGCTGTCCACCCGATCTCAGCTGTTGTCGGAGGATTCACAAAGGCGCCAATTAAGGAGGAGCTGGCCAAGATAAGGGAGCGCTTGAAGGATGAGAAGGACGACATCTGGAGCGCCGTGGACCTATTCAGCAGCTTCAACTACCCAGAGATCGGTCGAAAGACGGAGCTAGTAGCGATCTCAAGCGACAAGGAGTATGCTGTGAACGAGGGAAGGCTCAGGTCGAGTAGTGGTATTGACTCACCGGAGCAAGATTACCGCATTCACGTGAAGGAGAAGGAGGTTGGCTACTCAAATACGAAGAGCTCACTCATCAAAGGCAATGACTTCATCGTAGGGCCGATCGCAAGGGTTAGCCTCAACCATCAGAAGCTCACGCCTGACGCGATGAAGGCAGCCAAGCGATTGGGACTCGATTTACCATGTTACGACCCGTTTGCGAATATCAAGGCCAGGGTTGTCGAATTGGTCTACGCCATAGACGAATGCATGAGGATAATCGATACGCTTAAACTCGACTTCAGCGAGCAACCTATCCGAGCCGAGATAGGGACTCCATGTGAGGGAGTCTCGCTTACAGAGGCACCAAGGGGGCTCCTTTACCACTGGTATAAACTAGACCGTTCTGGAGTAGTGAAGCAAGCTGACATAGTCCCCCCAACCGCCCACAACTCCACCAGCATTGAGGCTTCGCTTCGCGCGTTGGCACCTAAGCTCCTCAAGGAAGGTCAAGATTTAACTTTGGGATGCGAAATGCTCGTTAGGGCCTACGACCCATGCATATCGTGCTCCGTTCACGTAGCAAGAGTTGAGTAGATGAGGTTGATGTTGGTTGGCATTTAGATACTCCCCTAGAGACCTCGTAGAAATGGCCGTCCAAATCGAAATCGGTGGCGAAAAGTTCTACAGATATACTGCAGATAAGAACGAGACACTGCGAGGTGCTTTCCTGTTTCTAGCAGAGGAGGAGAGAAGGCACGCCAACACATTCCAAAGTCTGATCAGTACGCAACAAGAGGACACTGGCATAGATGTTGTGGAAGCGATTCCCTACATACGTGCCATCGTCGATTCAGGAGCGCTGCGATATCTATTCGAAAGGGCGGAATTTCCGGAGAAAATGGGCAACGTTTCCGAAGTTCTCGAGTTCGCCCTCGGATTGGAAAAGGAATCACTCCTCTTCTACTATCATCTCTTGGAGAGAATAGGTGGAAATAGAAAACCCACTGTTGAGAAGATCATAGGAGAAGAGAAGAAGCACATCGAAAAGATAATGGGTCTCCGGCAGTCGATCGCTTGAACGTTTGCTTCTCGTTCTTGGCAAAGCGGGTCTCGAGTTCAAACCCACCAGCGTGTTCGCCAGAGAGCTGAACCCATACTGTCACCCCACTCTCTTCTTCGCGAGACGACCTCATCTGATGCGTGGTACTGCCCTCCGCCCGTGTTGCATCCTCCCGGGCAAGCCCAAAGTTCAACAACCGAACCCTGAAGCTCACCCCTCGAAGCTTTATCCAGAACCTGCCTCATCTCTGACGCTCCCTCAGCGATCATCCGCTTCCCCGTTTCTAGCTCGCGTAGCTCAACATCATCGAAGCCCACGTCCTCAAATTCCTGGAATTCAAGATACTTCATCGTTAGGAAATCCCTGATCATCTTTGATACCTCCCTCGTTGACAGGACGGTCATTCCGCTATCAAACTTTCTGCCCGTGCACGGCCCTATCCAGACGTCTGCTTTGAGTCCAGGTTTAGGTGGCTGTGCAAGAGCTGGCCTCAACATCGGGTAGAAGGTCTCGACGAATTTCCTGGCACTGTAACAACAGGGGATTATCGCGGGGAATCTTCCCACAGGTCTCGGATCCAGGTATTTTGCCCTATATCTTGAACGCGAGAGATATACATTTCTAAAGCCGATCTTCTTCAAGGCGTCCACAAGCATTCCGTGGCATCGCGTGTTTTGACCGAAGAACTCACCTATGGAAACGGCGGTCTCAACTTCCACGACGGCATCAATTGGCCTTCCCGAGGATAACATTCGATTGACCTCCGCGATGCTGTCCCTCTCATAAAGGGCTGAGACTGGACAATAGACGGTGCACTGGCCACACGAGATGCACGTCGACCCATCCATATTCATCCTGAAGGGCGGAGTTATGAGCGTGTTTATGCCCCTCTCCGCTATACTCAGGGCCGATACGATCCTATTGCAGACCTCGACGCACCTCTCACACAGGATGCATTTCTCATTGTCTAAAACTATCGCCCTTCCAACATTATTCTCCTTGAATCTCGGCTTGACGTAATCAAAGCTCTTCTCGCCTTGTTCGACCGGCTTATCCTCAACAAGGAGTTCGAGAAGCCTGGAGGCGTGGTGTCCATCTACGGGACATCCCCTCAGAAGATAATCAACCTTGACGAACTGATCTATGGGACCGATATTCTCGATTGGCCTCTGTTCCAGCTCCGTCCTCCCATATACCCCTTTTACTTTGTCGTTGGAAGCAAATCTCCTCAAGCCAGGTATGCCACTAACGCAGGCATCGGCACCAAGGGACACCAGTATGCGAGATCGTTCCCTTATGTGTTTCAGCGACTCGACATCGTGTTCCGATGCGACGCACCCTTCGATGAAGGTTATATCGTATGGGCCCTCGTCGGTCTTTCCTAAGAGAAGCCAATAGGCTATCTCCACCTTTCCAAGGAGTTCCAAGGCCTTTGCGTTTTCGATGATCGCAAGTTCGCATCCGCCGCAGTCGGCGAATTCGAAGAAGGCAACCCGTTTCACCTTTCCGCTCAACTTCAGCAACTCCTCATCTTTAGATCCAAGAAATGGCTCGCACAGCTTATGCATGGGTCGTATGCTCTGATGAGCCTCTCAAGCTGAAAGACCATATCTTGAGAACCCAGAATCTCAGGCACAGTGCTCCTCAGTGTATCTTCGATGTGTTGGCAGTTGAAGGTGGTAGGCGTGATGATATTGGCGTATTTGATGAACCCTTTTTCGTCTAAGGCATAGTGATGTATGAGCGTGCCTCTCGTCGACTCGGTTACGCCAACCCCCTCTCCAGCCCTGACCTCGACCTTCGGCTTTTCCTCTCTGATCCCTTTGGAAATCATACCTTCCAAGATATTGATCGAGTCATCGTAGCAATGCAATACCTCCGCCGCCTTGGTGGGAATGTTGCCCATAGGGCTATCCAGGGACGACTCGCACGATGCGACGAGGCTCTTCGATTCGTCGCTCATCCACTCCCTATTGATCCTGATTCTAGCCCTTGCGCCAACATAGAAGCTCCTGCCCTTGATCCTGCACCTCTTGGACGTGGAATGTGGGACAACTGACTCATCGATCTTCGATCTGTAGTCCTCGACCTTGAAACTCTCTTTACCATCCAGGGAGATGGTGCGACCGGTCAGAGCGTACTCGGAGCCATTCCTGAGGCTCATGTGAGACTGCTCCGTGTTTTTAATCTCAGGTAACTTGAGGCTGTTGAAGAGGTGGAAGGACTCAACTGCATCGGACCTAGTTTCTTTGACGATCCTCAGGAGCTCCTCTACTTTTCTATGCGAGGGTGTTACGTTGAACCCACCCACAACAGCGTCTATGAGCTGTATGGGTCTGCCACATAAGATCTGCACCATCCTGTTCCCACAGTACTTGAGGTTAAGGAGTCTCTTGATGTATTCGTTTTTCCCTGAACTGAGGAGGTCGTCGGCACCGATGTAGTCCGGTAGAACGAGCAGATAGAGGTGCAGCATGTGACTCTGTATTAGCGAACCATATAGCACGAGTTTCCTGAGGAGTTCCGTTTGGTCACTGACCTCTACGCCTAAGGCAGATTCGAGCGCCATTATAGAGGTCATCCTGTGGTTGGCGTTGCAGGTGCCGCAGATCCTCGTCACGATCTCGGGGACGTCTTCGTATCTTCGGCCTACCATGAATGCCTCGAAGAATCTAGCATCTTCGTTAATATTGAACCTTATGTCCTTAATGCTCCCTCCAGACAGATCGATCTCGAGCTTTGAGTGTCCGACTATCCTCGTGATCTGTTTCGAGATATTACTCATTTCGCAAGGCTCCTTGACAATTCATCGTAATACCGCGATCCTCCACTATACTTCCTTGCGGCCCAAAGGACGTCCTCAACCTTGAAACCATATCTCTCGAAGATCTTGATTCCCTCTTCGACGTGCCTTATCGGTCCGCGGCATCCCTGGCAGCTATAACCGTGGGTTGTGCAGATCCCCTCACACCCAAGCTGTGTTATCGGCCCGAGGCAGAGAATGCCTCTATTCAGGTAGCACGCCTCGGGACTGAGTTTGCACTCATTGCATACGGGCAGTCCCTCTACCCAGTATTCCTTGGAAAGCTTCAGGAACTCGCACTGTTCGCCCTTGAGATTGCACGACTGGCACTTTTGGGCGTGATTCGCGAGGATGAGCTCGAGCACCATCCTCCTGGCACCTCTGATCCTCTGGCTCTCCGTCTTGACGACCATGCCTTCTGACACAGGATAAGAACACGATGGGACGAGCCTCGCGACCTTCTCGACCTCTACGGAGCACATCCTGCACACACTGCCTGGGGAGATGTCCTTAAGGTAACAGAGGGTCGGAATACTGATCCCAAGCTTTTCAGCAGCATCAAGTATAGTCGTGGCATCTGGGACATCGATCTGCTTTCCGTCAATCGTTACTTTAGTCATTGCTCTATGCCCTCCCTCTTTCCAGCTATCTTACAAACACCAGCTGGACAGACCTTATCCCTGACGTGGGCTACGTACTCATCCTCAAAGTACTTGAGGGTTGTAAGCACTGGATTGGGTGCACCTTGGCCAAGGGCACAGAGAGAGGTTTCCCTCATAGAGTCAGCAAGCCTCCTGAGTTTATCTAGGTCGTCCATCTCGCCCTTCCCCTCACTTATCCTTGTAAGAATGCCGAGCATTACCTTCGTTCCAACTCTGCACGGAGCGCACTTGCCGCAGGACTCGGTCGATGTGAAGGTCAGGAAATACTTCGCTATGTCGACTGCGCAGACCTCATCATCGAGCACTATGAGCCCTCCCGAGCCCATGATCGATCCAGCTGCCTGAAGGCTTTCGTAGTCCAGCGGCAGATCTAAGAACTTCTCGGGAAGGCATCCTCCTGACGGCCCTCCCGTCTGGACGGCCTTGAACTTTCTGCCTTCGTATACGCCTCCGCCGATATCGAAGACGAGCTTTCTGATGGTCGTACCTATTGGAACCTCAGCAGCACCTGTTCTGCGCACCTTGCCTGCGATGCAAAACACCTTCGTGCCCTTGCTCTTTTCGGAGCCGATTTCGCCATATTTCTGTGGGCCAAGTCGGAAGATCACCGGTATCTGGGCGAGTGTCTCAACGTTGTTTATGTTGGTGGGATAGGCCCAGAGGCCCTTCGTGGCCGGGAATGGTGGCCTCTGCCTGGGCATGGCCCGCCGGCCCTCTATTGCTGCTATCATAGCGGTTTCCTCGCCACACACGAACGCCCCGGCACTCAGGATCACTTGGGCATCGAACGAGAACCCTGAGCCCAGTATGTCGTTCCCCAATAATCTGCGTTTTCTCGACTCCTCTACGGCCCTCCTCAACCTGGCGGCCATGAGTGGCTTCTCGGCCCTCACGAAGAAGAAACCCTCATGCGCACCTATCGTATATCCTGCCGTTATGAGCCCCTCTACAACCCTAAAGGGATCGCTTTCGGCCTCCATCCTATTCATGAATGCCCCAGGGTCGCCCTCGTCAGCATTACATATCACGAATTTCTTTTCCGACACCGCTTGTCGGCATATGAGCCACTTCAGGTATGTCGGAAAGCCAGCACCACCTCTGCCTCTTAGGCCGGAAGCTTTCAAAGCATCTATGACCTCTTCTGGCTTCATGCTCAAAACCTTCCTAAGCCCATCGAATCCACCTGAGGCGATATAGTCATCGATGGATTCCGGATCTAGCTTGCCACAATTGACAGTGACTCGCCTGATCTGGAGCTTATTGAAATCAAGCTCATCGAACAGGGGGACATTCGCCTCTCCCTTCATGAGGCCAATTCTCTCCCGAAGTGCCACGGCACCTTCAACGGATCCCGAGAGGTAGGATCCGAGGATCGAGGACACGTCGCTTAGCTTGACATTCCCGTATATGGCTGATGGAAAGCCTTGCTTTGAGAGTTCGATCTGTGGCTCCAAATAACACGTTCCGGAACATCCGACAGAGACGAGAGATCCTTTGACACCCATCTCATCCATACTTTCCTCAAAAGCTTTGAGGACTTGTTTGGCACCAGCTGCCAGGCCACAGGTTCCCATGCCAATCCTTATCATGAGCTCTCCTGCGTTTCCACCCAATCATATCGCCTCACGAATACTTCCTAAGGAGCCCATCGAGCTCATCGGGCTTGACCCTCCCATATATGTCGCCATCGATTCTGACCGTAGGGGACAGACTGCACGCACCCATGCACCTTACCTTCTGCATCGTGAACCTACCATTCGGACTTGTCTCCTCACCCTCTTCGATTCCGAGTTTGGCCCTCAGTGAGTCATAGATGATCGTAGCCCCTTTCACATGGCATGCGGTGCCCATACACACCGATATCAGGTGTCTTCCCTGAGGCTTGAGCCTGAATTGATGATAGAATGTAGCGACGCCGTAGATGTCACTCAGTGGAACCCCCATCCTCTCTGAGACCTCAAGCATGCTTTCAAATGGGATGTGATCGAATCTCGACTGTATCTCCTGCAGCACGGCTATTAATGAACTCCTAGATTCACCGTATTTTATTACGATCTCGTTCGCCACAGATCTGAAGTCCTGACTCATCTTAATTACCTTAAATATGGCGTAACAGTAATGACCTCAGCATGAAAGGTAAATAACCGAGGATAGGATGTTTATTAACGGTCAGAGAACATCCCTACCAAGGAGCTCTAGTATTTCCCCACTCAGTCTCTCCCAGTTTGTCCTGACAAATCTGTATAGCCTTGCATTGTATATGGCTATGGCCGCATTGTTGGCTAGCGATTGTAGAAAGGCCATATCTCCTTGATCAAACTGCACGACCTTCTCCGAGTATAGCCTTAAAGTTCCGATGGCCTTTCCAACCCTCATCAGTGGAACGCACACGACATATGATATGCCCTCCCTCTTGGCCTCCTCCGGATACTGCCACCTTCCATCCTTAAGCACATTGACCGATATGGGTTCGGCTTTGCGAATGACCTCCCTATCCACGAGGCTCTTTTCGAGCTCAACCGGACCCTTGCTCAGATACTCCTGGCTCAATCCGTATGCCGCAGCGAGCTCGAGCTTTTTGCCCGTCTCGTCCAAGAGCCTGATCGATGCGGCCTTTACGCCCATTGCCTCAGCCGCATTCCTAGCGATTATGGTGAAAACCTCCTTCGGCTCAAGGCTTGAATTCATTGCCTTAGATATCTCAGATAGCTTGTTGATAGACGCGTGATCCCTGCTCAAAGCCCCATATAGCCTCGAGTTCTCTATGGCGGCAGCTCCAATCCTTGCCAGAGCCATAAGAAATAGCACCTCCTCCTGAGCGAAGTCCTGTTTAACGGAAGTGTATACTCTGAGTGTTCCTAGGGCCTTCTCCCAGGTCCTCAGGGGGACACAGAGGATCGATTTCAGCCCTTCCCTCTCCGCCTCTGCCCTATATTGGACCCTATCGTCCTTGGATGCATCGGAGACTATCACGTGCTTTCCTTCTAGGGCCTCCTTATCCACGAGGCTCTTTTCGAGCTCAACCGGACCCTTGCTCAGATACTCCTGGCTCAATCCGTATGCCGCAGCGAGCTCGAGCTTTTTGCCCGTCTCGTCCAAGAGCCTGATCGATGCGGCCTTGATATTCAATCCCTCAGCTGCATTCCTAACGAGATCTTCGAGAACATCCCGGAGCTCCAGGGAGGACGTTAGGGAAACTGAGGCTTCGTAGAACGCCTTACAGTACCTGCCAAGTGACAATTAGCTCTTACTTCCAGCGGGATAGGTCATTAAGAGCTGCTATATAAATTCTATTATATTTACCGCGCGAGCCTTCGGCAACTATCTGAATAGAGGCTTGCGGATTTCGTGTAGAATCATCTCTACTGCCTTTGGCACTGCTTCTTCAACGCTCTTCGTCAACCCGATATTGGGCTTCACGATCGATTCCGCCTCTATGCCGATCATGACCAACTCATCGGGCATCTTTTCTGGAAAAACTTTACGTGCAATGCTCAACGCTTCTGTTAGAGGGAGGTCATGAAGCGATATCTCGGGTATCTTACCAGAGACTTCGATTTGGTCGAGTTTTAATTCACGGATAGTGCCAGGTTTTACTCCCGAAATCATCGCATCCACTATTATCACCTTGCGTACCCCCAGAATCATATCCAAGAGCGCGAGACCAGGAGTACCGGCGTCTAAGACATCAACATTTTCGGGAAGGCATAGGGATTGGAGTTCCTTGGCGATTACTGGGCCGATCCCGTCATCGGAGGCCAGGATGTTCCCGCAACAAATCACCTCGATGTCCTTCAGTATCATCCTCACCTCTGATGCTGGTGCAATCGTTTGCATACATGATTATTAAACGCTACTAGACTGGCCAAATGTAGGTGTGATTTAATCATGCGTAGGCCCAAGCGGTTGTGTTATAGCATCAGGGTATTATCTCAATGCTATTTAGATAGGGGGGATACTCGAACTGGGAGACCTTCAATGCACCCGATCGCACCTTATCCTCGATTATGGACATGAACCCCTTGAGCAGTTTGATCATGTCTATTGTCACCCTGCATAATTTGTTAAAGCCATCCATACCCCAAAGCTTCTCGTGATGCACATAGAGGCACCTGCCACCGCAAAGGCCATAATATGAACAATTCGTGCATGGCTCTCCGATAAGGGTATTACCCAATAGGTCCTTGAACAATGAAGAACGGATGGAGCCCAATCTCGCCCATGATACATCGATGGCTATGGGACAGGCCAATACTTCGCCATTTGTATTGACTGATAGTGACCCCCAGCCAGCTCCGCAGGGAGGGGCCCCAAGTCTCTTACCACTGAGTAATGCCAGCGCTATGGACTTGAAGGGAACTATCCCAGTTATGTTCCCAGATGCGGCTTCGTCCACCCATCCCCTCATCAAACTCCCAAGACCTGGCTCATACGATCTCCTAAGCCATTGATCGAATCCCCTCCATTCTGGACCCCAGATGGCATCTATCTGCCAATGGACATGATCGAATAACCCGGTAGATAGCAAGTGCTTAACATCGCGATATACGTCACTTATCCTCGATATGGTCATCCTTGCGACCAGGTCTCCCTCAAACTTCATGGATCTCAATATTGTAGCCGCATTGATAACGGCGTCATAAACTCCATTCCCCCTGTAGTGGTCGGTCACGGTTTTATCGCCATCGATCGAGAGCAGCACCGTGTCCATGCGCCGCCAGTAGTCGCCCTCGAGCTTGTCTAATAGAAGCCCGTTTGTCTGTATAACATAATGATCCGCATCTACGTTGTCCATAACGGCTTTGATCCAAGAGGGGTTGAGTAGCGGCTCACCGCCATAAAAGGCGATGGCGAGATCTCTAGCTCCATCCAGAAACCGCACTAGATCGTCGATATCGTATTTTACCTCATAAGGTACGGCCTCTTGTGGAAAGCTCCCCCCACAATATCTGCACTTTAGATTGCATCGACCTGTAGTAAGGACGTAGCAGAGCATTCGGGGCTGTCATGCAGCCCAATTTAAAAACTTTCATGTCAGCTGAAACCTAAGGGGGAGGAAAAGGAAACCTTGATGCCATACCATACAACGTGTCAGGTTATATGGGCACTGCAGCTGGTCCACACTTGGGCAGTCTGACATCGCGCTAGGCAGACCTCGATGTCTTGGTCTCTCCGTTGGCTGTTTCCATGTCTGCATGAAAGGATATCCCCTTAAGGTCAGGTGAGAAAAGTAGCATGTGGTTATTCATTGTAAAAAACACGAAGGGGAAAAAGCTTAAAGAAAGTCGAATAATGGCAGATAGCGATGACGAGCTACCTACCAAACATCGACCTACATGTTCATACGCTTTACTCGGATGGCGCCAGTGGCATCGAGGAAGTCATAAGACAGGCCGAATCGAATGAGTTAGAGGTAATGGCAATAACTGACCATCACCATATGATCGGAACTGATAGATTAACTGATTATACCCATGAGATAAAGGAAATGTCCGATGGAGTTTCTACGAGAGTTTTAGTGGGATTGGAAATCCACCCTAAAGGGAACTTCGCCTTCCCTTCTATTGACAAGGGCGTGTACGGCATCGATTTAATACTCGCGGATCCCTTAGGGGAAGATGCCAATGCCCTTAACAGATTAAGTAAAGAAGAGGTACTGGATTATTTCTCAAAGACATATAGTATTATGTGTAAAAATCCCGAGATCGACATTCTCGCACATCCCCTCAATCTGGGTCGGTTCGAGCAATTCAAATTGTTCGGCGACATAGATCCTTGGCTTCTGCATCATCTAATTAAAGAGGCGAAAAGAGGACAAAAGTGTCTCGAGGTGATGAGTGGAATGAGCTGGTGGTTCCCAAACTCCAAGGTTGATAAGTTTACTCAGGAATATGCTATTTTCATAAGACAAGCTTTTGATGAAGGGGTGAAGTTCTCTATTGGCAGTGATTCCCATTGCGTACATGGAGTTGGGAATACCCGATGGTCCCACAAAGTTTTGAATGATGTGGGGGCTACTGCTGACGACATGATCGGCATTGAGACGTAAGTGTCAAAGTTTTAGACAAAGAGATTGTAGAGTTGCTGTAGCGTTTCGCTATTACCATGGGAACTATGCCTGGAAAACGTAACGGAGCTCTTAGAAGACTTGCTAGTTATACGCTTGGCCTTTTAAACCCCGCTGAAGACAGAAAAACCGCCATCTACAGGTATTACTACCCCAGTTAAAAATGCGGCTTCATCGGTTAGGAGCCATAGTACAGGTCCAACGACATCTGCCGGTTCACCGAGTCTCCCCATCGGCGTATGTTCGACTATTTTCCTACCCCTCTCGGTGAGTTCGCCTTTCGCGTCGACCAACAGGTACCTGTTCTGATCGGTTACTATGAATCCTGGGGCAACGGCATTAACCCTGATCCTGGGCGAATAATTTAAGGCCAAGTGTACTGCGAGCCACTGGGTGAAATTCGTCACCGCGGCCTTTGATGCCGAGTAGGCTGCTATGTTCGTCAAAGGCCTATAGGCATTCATCGACGAAATGTTGACGATGCTCCCAAGGCCTTTCTGTGCCATCTCCTCGCCGAAAACCTGGCAGCATATGAATGTCCCAACGAAGTTTAGGCCCATGACAGCCTGCACCGCCCCCACAGGTAGTTTGAAGAAGGGCCTTTCACCGCTCGTGGTGGCTTCTCTGAGGTTTCCACCAGCGCCATTGACAAGTATGTCCGATTGTCCAAGTTGCCCGCGGATCCGATTAAGCGCTCCTTCGACGCTCTCCTTTGACATTACGTCAGCCTTTACTGGCATCGAGGCTCCGCCCTTATCGATGATCATCCTCGACACTTTCTTTGCAGCATCCTCCCTCACATCTAATACCGCTACGGAGGCACCTCTCTCAGCTAAGGCCAGGCTAATGGCGGAGCATATCACGCCCCCACCACCTGTAACTACGGCGACCTTTCCTTTCAATGCTCCTTCAGCGTTCAATTTAAATCACCATTTCCGCACTTACCCCTTTGAAGATTCCTAGGTTTATGCATATCTATCTGTCCTTCATCCACCAAATCCTTTACTTAGGAACTATACCGGAATCGTAGAACAAACATGCCTACCATTCATGACCTCGACCACGGTAAGGCCTGTGCTGGAATGCATCAACATTACATCGTAGTTAGAAATATCTTTTAAGGGGTAGCTTAACAGGCTCCTTCTGTTGGCAGCTCAGATAGACCGCTTTCACAACCTCAAGGGCCTTGGTTGCGCTTTCGGCTGTGACGACCGGGTCCCTGTCCTCCAATATGGCTTGTACGAAGTCCCTGCACTGCTCCGTATGGGGTGACATGATCTGGACGGTCAACGTGTCTTTCTGCACCTTCGACTCTCCAGTCCCTTGGGTTTCAGGCTCGCCCTGAATCCTCCGAACTAACTGATCTCCGATCTTGGACAGAGTTCCCTTGGTTCCATAAACGGAGACCCTCGTCTCCTGTAGATCCTGATGGCTCATCGACGTAGTACACGTAACGTATCCCGTAGCACCATTCCTATATCTCAGAAGGGCCGCTGTGAAATCCTCGGCCTGAATGCTGTGGAAGACCTTATCGTAGTAGCCAAAGACCTCGTCGACTTCGAAGTCCATGAGCCAGCATAACTGGTCTACAGTATGGATCCCCTGGTTTGCGAGTGCCCCACCTCCCTCCCCGTACCATGTGCCCTTCCACATCTCGACTTGCTTGTCTTCGTGATAATACGTTTTGTCATCCCTCCACCATTTCACTATCCCCTCAAGTAGGAATATCTTACCGAGTTTTCCACCCTCGATGTCCTTCTTCATCTGTACATTTATGGGATCAAGCCTGCTTTGAAATATGCACGCGAGCTTGACCTTGTTCATCTTGGCGACTTCGACCATTCTCTGGGCAGCGCTCAAATCCGTAGCAACTGGCTTCTCAACGAGCGCGTGCTTTCCATGCAGAATGGCGAGGATGGCCATTGGGGCATGTTCAAAGGACGGCGAGGCGATGGCCACGGCCTCAACCTCAGGATCGTTGACCATATCTAGGTACGAAGAATAGGCCTTAGCACCGTACAGCTCGGCAGCCTTCCTAAGCGGCTCGGTTTTTAAATCGCATATCGCCACGAGGTTCGCCTCAGGTATAACCTTCTCGCCCTTCTCGCCGGTTTCGTTCTTAGCCAGAATCCTTGGTCTTCTCCTGTCAGCGGGATCCCTCTCCAAGTAACCCCCAAAGGCTCTTATGTGACTCATGCCCATGCCGAGGCCGACGACGCCAACATTCACCTGTCCCTTCATATGGTAATTCACTTTCCTCTCTTCGCTAGCTCTGCCAGCTCCTAGGAGGGTTATTTACCTTTCCAAGATTGCCGATAACCCTCCATCATTATGCGAGTGGTCCAAGCCAACCGACCTACTAGAGGAATTTCGTCAGGCCTTGCCCTGACTTCTTCGAGAGGCCTGAAACCTTGACCCCGAATCTTCTCAATATCACGGCTCCCTCCTCCTCTAGGAACTTCGACAATAACTCTCTCGCGATTCTCTCGATCGTCTCCGCATCTTCCGATGGGTTTTCGAGGGTCTTCGTCCTCGATCGCATCTCGAGGGTGTTAGTTATCGCCAATATGCCCACCGACTTGTAGAGAAGACCCTCCCCCACGAGCCGCGCATGGATGTCGGAGCAGATCCTGTCGAGCTCCGAGGATATTAGGGAAAGGTCCCTCGTATCTCGCTTGAGGGTAATCATCCTACTCACCTGTTCGGCCATTCCCTTCTCTTGGACGGGTTCTTCATCAATTCCATTGGCGGCACGATGAAAATATGACCCGGGTTTATCCCCGAAAATTTGCATCAATATCCCCGGATCGTAGGCTGCCAAATCCCCGATCGTGAACACTCCGAGTTCTTGCAGCTTCTTGGCCGTCTTCTTCCCGACACCGTACAGCTTCTCAGCAGGCAAGGGATCGAGAAATACCCTTACCCCTTCCGGCCTAATGACCGTTAAGCCGTCTGGTTTCTGGAAATCCGAAGCGATCTTCGCAACGACCTTATTGGGACCTACGCCAATTGAACAAGAAAGCCTCTCATTATCCATTATTTCGCCTTTAATAGAACGCGCCAGTGCCTCGGCCAACTTGAAGTCCCCGTTTACCCTCTTTGAGACGTCCATAAAGGCCTCGTCGATGCTCTCCTGTTCAAATCTATCAGCGTTACTCCTCAGGATGTCCATTACCCTATTGGATACCACTCCATATAACTCATGATTTACGGGGAGGAAGGCCGCGTTTGTATCCTTAAGGATCCTCTTGGCAAATGCTATCGGCATTCCGGACTTGACGCCGTATTTTCTCGCGATATAGTTTGCGGTGCTAACTGCGCCGCTGTCCTCGCTCCTCCCGGAATAGACGCAGACGACCACGGGTTTTGCCTTGAGGAGTGGGTTCGCAACCTCCTCGCACTGAGCGAAGAAGTAATCGAGATCTACATGCATGATGACGCGGTCGATTCCCACACATAGAATAGATCGGGGTTCTTGCTTATTTATCATTCGGACACAAGCTGAACCGAGTCATATTGGAAACAGGTTAGCAGAAGTGTTATTATGGCGATGATGCAAACACCTAGAGCGCCCCATTTCATAGAATAGAAACCGCATTAAACATTACGCAAAGATACCATGATGAGCCAAACAGTCATCATCGCGGATGTAAGCGTCTCCTGTATCGCTACGCCATGCCAAGGCCATTCAATTAACCAGACAATGGGGCAAGCTATTCCAAAGGTAAGAGCTACTGCGCCTGCGCGCGGGGATCCGAGCGGCCATGAGGAATAGCTGTAGATCAACATCGTGATGGCGATCAATCCGAAGAACAGCATTGACACCAATCCATGCATTCTGCCTGCATCCTCTGGAAAAAATCCTATTAGCGACAGTGATAGACCCGTCGCCATAAGTGGCATCGTCCAACTGTGGTATTTCCAAGAGGGGTGCTGAACGGATACGACAATAGCGAGTAACGTCGCGAAGGAACCTGTTAAGATCAACCCACTATTGTAAATCAATGCAATGGTCCCATTTCGTGCTACATTACCGAGATCGCTCAGAGCATTGTCGTAGATGTTGAACCAGGGGGAAAGGGCTATCGACACTGCTATAAATGGATACGCCATAAATGCGTTGAGAAGTCCAAGGATTTTATAACGAGTCGCATTAGTAAGCCTTTGCATGGTAAGGAGGCTGGCTTGGACGGCCTCATAACTATTTCGTGTATGGCCGTTGTCCCAAACACATCTACACCTAATGTAGAATGGATGGCATTGATCAGGCAGTAATTAAAGTCCACAATGTTCATTGATTGGCCTTTGATATTCCTCAACCTTGCCGCTGAGAACATCGTCGTAACGAACGGCTTGGCCGATATGTGCCGATTCGAATATGGATTCACAGATCGCCTTTGCCTTCATTCCAGTCTCGCCATCAACTTCGGGCTTCCTCTTCTTCTCCACTGCGTCGAGGAAGTCAAAGCACTCGATCATGACGCCTTCCGTGAATCCATGCGGGAATAGGGAGCTTTTCCTGACTGGATCCAGCTGAGCGAGGAATTTGCGCTGCATCTCCGACATTGGCACAATGCATCTCTTCTCCCCTTCCTGAATGATGATCTCGGCTCTACCGAAGGGTCCATGGAACGCGTCGCCGTGGTCGAGGATACAGCCCTTGCTGCCATAATGGACGACGTTTGTGAAATCGTAGCCAGGTGCAGCCATCGTCCAGCTCCAGAAGCCCGTGACGCCACTCTTGAATGAAATAGTAGCGACCCACGTATCTTCTCGGTCATCCATCACGGTCGCGTTTCCCTTCCTGTGAGGCCATTTTTCGAGTTGCTGAACCCTCGCGTAGATCGTCTCCGGATCGCCATACAGATAGCGGATGGTGTCGCAGAAATGGGCTCCGCTGTCCATGACCATGCCTCCTCCGCCAAGCCACTTGTCGACCCTCCAATGCCAATTCCGCTCTGCAGAGGGGTCCTCCCAGTTCACCTGTTGAGCGTAGAATAGGCGGGGTGTGCCCAACATCCTTTCCTCATTGAGGATCCAGTGGGAAGTCCGTTGACTCAGACCTCGGCGAATGTTCTCCGCGGTGGCAGTTATCCTCTTGTTCTTTTCGGCAGCGGCGATGATGGCCTTGCTTGCCTTAATTGTGATCCCAAAAGGCTTCTCGACCATTACGTTAGCACCGGCATTAAGGCAGGCGATGGCGACGACATGGTGATCCGAGTGGGGCGTACAGATGTCAATGGCGTCGAGCTGTTCATTTGCCAGCATGTCTTGGATCCTGGTGTAAACTTTGGGCTTTGCGCCCTGAAAAGTAGCCGCCAGATCCGCGAACCTCTTCGCCGACTCCAATATCGGATCGCACATCGCCGTGAACTCAAACTTCGCGGGATCCTTTTGCTTGATCAGCCCATAGGCTCGAAGGTGCTCACCAGCCATACCTCCGCAACCAACCATAGCCAGTTTCACTCCGCTCTTCGACATGGATTCTACATCCTCGGCCAACGCTCCCGATTCCATTAGATATGCGTTTTGATGTTTCGGGATTAATCGCATAATAATGAGAGAGCCTCGCATGACGAACCCTTCGTGCCACTCTCTTGAGAGAACCCACCCTAAAGCTAAAATATCGTTTGGCGAACATGGCTGAATTATATGGAAAGGTTAAGGGTTGGATTAGTAGGGGCAAACAGAGGAAGCAGTTATGGCCATATTTTCAACGTCCATCCTAGAACCCGAGTTACAGCAGTTTGCGACATAAATCTAGAGAGAGGGAAGGAAATGGCGGAGGAACTGGGCCTTAAGGAAGGATCGATCTTCACCGATTATGACGCGTTCATCGATGATGCGGACATGGACATAGTCTTCATCGGCACTCCCATGCCCTTTCATGCGGCAGAGGCCATTAAGGCATTGGATCGTGATAAGCACGTGCTGTCGGAGGTAACTGCTGCAACGAGCGTCGACGAATGTGAAGAAATCTACAAGGCTACAAGGAGATCGAGGGCCAAATACATGATGGCTGAGAACTGCTGTTATTACAATTACATCCGGGAATGGAGGGAGATCATTGAGGGGGGACGGATCGGAAAAGTCTACTACATGGAGGCTGAATATTTGCACGAAATCAGGGATTTGCTCTATAATAAAGACACGGGAGGGATACACTGGAGGATGAACAGACCTCCTTTACACTATTGTTCGCATTCCCTGGGACCTTTGCTGATGCTATTGAAGGACGACTACATAGTAAGGGCTACGGGTTCCGGGAAACAGGTTGACATCATCCCAAACTTGGGACCAGGCGCCATCAACATGCAAGTCGGACTATTCGAGACCAAAAGGGGCGTGACGATAAAGGTCCTAAGGAGTTCCGTATACGCAGGCCCTTACCAGCTCAATTACGTAGTCTATGGCACCGGTGGATTTTTAGAAAGCGGACGGGGGAGCGAAGACGGCAAGATCTACCTTGAGGGGGAGGACAAAGCACCTAGGGGGATCAAGTGCTCCATTGCAGATCCTAATGCCCCAGAAGAAGCTAAGAAAGGAGGCCACGGAACGAGCGAATACTACCTGGTAAGGGATTTCATAAATTCAATCGATAACGATACGCAACCCCCGATAGACATCGTGAAGGCGCTGGAGATTTCTATACCTGGGATAATCGCCCATGAGGCGACAATGAGGGGGAACGTATGGCTAGGGGTTCCCCATTTCGAATAGAGCTGGTCCATTCGCGTTTTAAAAGAACGTTATGAGCTTCACCACCGATAAGATGTGATCGATTAGCGCAACAAAGGTTCGGGCTTTAGTACTCTTAGTCATTGCGCAAGCGGAAACCTTAAAACGATTTTCCCTCTGTAATCAAAAACGGAGCAGGATAAGGTGAGCCGAAGATTGCCCAGATTCTTTGATGCGAATTGTATGGTGGGGAGATACAATCTTTTCCGTTCAGGATCATTCTATACTAAGGAACGACTCCTGCAGGAGATGACGTACTATGGCATCTCCGATGCTTTGGTCTTTCACGCCGTCTCGATGGAGAACAGCCCCCCGCTGGGTAATCAACTCATTTTAGAGGATGTCGCCAATACGCCCTCCCTTCATCCCGTTTGGTCCCTCCTGCCAACGATGTCACGCGAGATTGGCCAAGTTGAATCAACATTGAAAGATATGAAAAGGCTCGGGGTTCGCGTGGTGCGATTATTCCCCCTGCAATTCCATTTCGACCTAGATGATTGGTGTTTCGGTGAAGTATTCGATATGCTGTCCGAACATAAAATCCCCGTTATAATTGATTACTTCGATCCAATTGCGCCTCATGCCGATAGAACAGATTGGCAATCCGTGGTAAGCGTCTGTCGCAGATATCCTGACCTTCCCATAATCGTAACTGAGTTCAGATTTCGTACTAATAGGCGCCTATATCAAGCGATGGACAAGTGCCCAAATCTTAACATCGAGCTCTCTGGGCTTTGGCTCTTCCGTGCTGTGGAGTTCGTCTGTCGTAAATTTGGTGCAGATCGCCTTTTATTCGGCACACGCCTCCCAATCAGAGATCCCTCGTGTTCTTTGGGCATGGTTAATTACGCGATGATCTCCGAGGGTGAGAAGGAGATGGTCGCCGGAAAGAACCTTTCACGATTAATGGGGATGTAGTTATGACTGGCGTTGAGGGTAAGTTCGTAAGGTTGGCCAAGGCCGGATTACCGATCGAGAATGAGCTCGTCATAGATGCCCATACGCACCTGGGAGCCCACTTCAACCTTTATCACATTCCTTTCGGAGATGCTAAGGGCATCATCGAGCAAATGGATCGACTGGGGATAAACAGGATCTGCACCTTCTCCTTTGCAGGGGTGAACTCGGATTTCACTCTAGGGAATGATCTCGTTGCAAAGGCCATTAGGGAATATCCCGATCGCATGATAGGCTATACAACCCTAAACGCCAATTACTCAGCAGAATGGCTGCCAGAATTGGAGAGGTGCAGGAAGTTAGGCCTGAAGGGCATTAAGATCATCTGCGAATACCAGGGGACGACAACTGAAGAAATTGATTTCAGGCCAGTATATGAATATGCCAATCAAAATCACATGATAATAATCAATCACTACTGGGGTAAACCTCAGTTTCTGGACACATTGGCTGAAGTATATCCAGATGCATGCTTCATAATTGGGCATTACTCTACCCAGTATGCGAGTGTTTTAAGTAAGAGGGAGAATGTCTATCAATGTACCTGTGCCGCATTGATGTTCGGCGACGTTGAGAAACTCGTCGAAATGGTCGATGTGGGTAAAATCGTGTACGGCTCTGATCTCACGGACTTGGATGGGCCCTTCGGTTTGGCACCCATCCTCTACGCCAAGATTCCCGATGAAGACAAACGAAAGATTCTGGGATTGACCATGCAAAAAATCTTGGATGATCACCTCGATTAGGTCAGCCTGAATTTCTAACTTCTTAAGTAGCGTATGGTTATCCCGTTGCATCAAGAACAGTTATAGCCAAGCTGGGATAAGTTCGCGTCATGACTTCAGAGGAAGGCATAGGATTTGGAGTCATAGGATTCGGACCTGCCTTCAATATGGGTAGGTATCATTGCGAACTGATCTCATCAACGCCAGGACTTAGGCTTGTCTCAATATGTGACACAAATCCCGAGAGGCTGATGGCCGCTCAGCACGAGTTCCCGACCGCCAAGACATATCCAACAATCGAGGAAGTCCTCTCAGATCCCGAAGTTAAGGCTGTCAGCGTCGTAACGCCTCACAATACCCATGCTGAACTTGCGCTCAAGGCCATAAATTCTGGAAAAAACGTGATAGTTGAAAAACCGATGTGTATAACGATCGAGGAGGCTGATGAGATGATCTCAGCCGCGAAGAGGAAAGGCGTTACCCTAACGGTATTCCATAATAGAAGGCTTGACGGCGACTTCCTTGCCATAAAGGACATCGTCGACAGGGGTCTAATAGGCAAAGTTTTCCACATCGAGGCATTCGGCGGGGGTTACGGCCATCCCGGGCACTGGTGGAGATCCGATAAGAAGACATCCGGTGGTGCGTTCTATGATTGGGGGGCACATTTCCTGGATTGGGTGCTCAATATCATGGGGGAGAGGATCGTGGGCGTAAATGGCTACTTCCATAAACTCGTTTGGGATGATGTGACTAACGAGGATCAGGTTGAGGCTATTATAACATTTGAATCCGGGGCCATGGCAGATGTCCAGCTTTCCTCCATAGCCATCATCGGAAAACCAAAGTGGAGGGTACTTGGAACGAAGGGCGGAATACTGGATGCTGGTGGTGGAGAGACCTTCAAGCTGTATGTCAACTATCAGGGATTCAATCTTGAGGCATCCGTAAATTACCTGAAGACCGACTGGCGACAATACTACGTGAACATCGCTGAACATTTCCTCCACGGTAAGGAGCTCCTCGTGAAACCTGAGGAAGCCAGACATGTCATCGCGGTAATGCGGATGGCTGAAAGATCGTCGAGAACGGGAAAGAGGGAAGCAATACCACATGAGGACGAATTATCAAGGATTAATAAGCTCAAGCAAGTTAAAAGCTCCTAGCCTAACGAGTCTTTGACAGCGATCATATGCTTGGTTTGTTATGAGGTACTACAGAGGACTCTGTCCTTGATGTGGCCTGACCCTACCACTTTGGTACAAAGGACCCAAGGATGACCTTCCTCTTGGCGCCAGTGGTCGTTATCATGTTGGCGGCATGCCCCATGACGAATTCATTCGCAAGTATTGCCATATATGCCGCTTCCCTTGCCTCAGATGGGATGCCCAAGACATCGAACTTTTCAATAGGGATGCCTGGAAGCCTCCTTTTCAACCACTCCACCATTGCCCTGTTGTTCGCCCCACCCCCTGCGAGATAGATGATGTCCAATGGCCCTTTCTCTAGGACGAATTCCTCATAGGCTCTAGCTATCGTCTCAACTGTGAGCATAGTCGCTGTTGCTATCACATCCTCTTTATTCAAACCTCGTTGCTCTGCCACGCGAAGGAGGCGTTTAGTAAATCCGGTCCCAAACATCTCCCTCCCTGTGGACTTTGGGGGGCGTCTGGAGAAGAAAGGTTCTGAGATGAGCTCTTCCAGAAGCACTTTATTTACTTCCCCCTTCAGCGCAATCGTGCCATCCTGGTCATAAACTAACCCACTTTCGGTGTAGGCGTTGACGAGCTTATCCACAATCATGTTCCCAGGTCCCGTATCGAAGGCGATGACCTCCTCCTCTGAGCAAGCGGGAGGCAGGTAGGTTAAATTGGCTATACCTCCTATGTTCTGTATCGCTATGCCTTCTTTGTTGCTTCTGAACAAGATGTAATCCACGTATGGCGATAAGGGAGCGCCTTCCCCACCGGCGGCAATGTCCCTTTTCCTGAAGTCGCCGATCGTGTTTACGCCCGTCATCTCAGCAATGACCGCAAGCTCTCCTATCTGGAGGCTAGAGCCGACGCCTTCAGCCGGCCTTGGATCATGATAGATCGTTTGTCCATGCGAACCTATCAGGTCGACTTCGTCCAATGTCAGAGACAGAGAGCTGGCCAACGATTTTGCCGCCTTGGCAAATTCCCTTCCTAATTTGAAGTTCATCGAGCATATCGAATCAACTCTTGCGGTCTGGCGATTAAAGAGATCGAATATCTCGGTCCTTAGTTCCTTAGGGTATGGATAGGTTTTTGAACCCATGAAAGTCATTTCGGTCTGCGTGTACGAGCCAGCAACCCTTACAGCGCAGGCGGTCACTCCGTCGGCTGATGTTCCCGACATGAGCCCGATAATTGTTCTATATCGCTTCGAAGAGGCATTCCTCAGCTCCTCCCAAATATCGCCTTGGTGACTTGACATCATCTGCGCGGCTTTATGATGCGCAATGTAGGATTAAGCTATTATGTAGAACAAGCGTAGATATGGACTCAAGCTTGACCAGGAAGAATAGGCACACTGTAGATGGTTCGTTCTATCGAGGTATAATCCCAAGAACAGCCATAATCATGGTCATAATCCCAATCTACAATCTAATGGAGGCGTCTGCGGCATCTATGGTGTTAGAGTAGATCATTGCGACTGGAGCGAGGGACAAAGACTGTAGATAGTGGTGCCATCAACCTAAAACAATGATTCCTCATAGGCATCATGGACTCCATTAGCTGTCGTGTGGTGGACATTCTAGTGTACGAGTTCCTTCATCGCATTAGCAAGGATAAGCTGGAACTCCGTGACTATCTCCTTGTCAAGTGGAGCCGGTTCATGCCTTCTGAGGAGCTCGGTCACCCTCTCCTTGGCTAGAACGCTGACGGATTTTCCCCCCCTTTTCTGCCAGGATTGCCTGGCATTTCTATCAAACAATACTGGTATAAAGTGTTCTCGCCTTAAATATCTGCGAGTATGCTCTTCCTTGAGAAAGTGACCGCGCGGACCAACCCTTCGAATGACATCCAAGGCTAAGGTCTCTTCTCCGACATCCATTCCGCTGACAGCTCGAGATATCATGCCTGAGACTTCATCGTCTATGACGAGCTGTTCAAGGCTTGAGGCCATGTCCGCTTCCAATAATCCCGCACCATCTAAGAGACTAGTTCCCGCCAGAGCTGGCAATAGACCGCTCAGCGCCTTCTCGAATGCCGCTTGCTCATCCATCATCTTGGAATTCGTACCAAATCCACCAACATCCGATGGAAGACCATAGTGCCGAGCCAGCTGAACTGAGGCGGCCGACATCATTCCATATTCAATCGCACCGTAACTGGGGGTTCCAACAGACATATCCATAGGGGTGGGTCTGGGGGAATATGTAACTGGCGTGCCAGGATTGGTGAGCTGCGCGAGCAGATTCCCCGCTAGGATTTCTGCGTTCAGCTGAACCAGCGTTCCGGCAAGCGTTACGGGGCTCGTACCCCCTGCTAGTGGCGTGGGCAGGATGCTTATGGGAATGCCAATTTTTGCTGATTCGATTACCATGGCAACCACTTCCTCAGAATATTGTAGAGGGCTATCGGGCGAAACCACGATAGAGATCAATGGTTCCTTCTTTAGCTTCCTAATATCGCCAACGATCGTCGTCGCCAATTTAATGATGTAGTTCAAATTTCTACTATTATATGGTGGGGCCAGGAGATGCTTACTGGAGAATCTCAACATTATTTCAGCTGCATAGATGTCTCTAACTTCTGGCGGGATATCATTGGGGAAAGTTATCATCGCACAGAGATGGATGTTTTCTAGCACATCCACCACCCTCGCCATCTCCTCCAGATCAGCGATGGTGGCTTGCCGGGATTCACCCGTGCCAGAGTCGATCACGTAGATAGTACCACCTGTAGGATGCAAGTACGTCTTCCCACCCATCAAGTCAGCATCATGTCGATGGTCCCTGCTATAGAGTGTAATTTCCTGAGGTGCTTTCTTGATCCCCTCCTCGATTAGGCTGGTAGGAATCCTAGCTATACCCGTTTCTAGATCCACGGAGGCCCCAGTGTCAGCGAGCAGCTGAAGGGCCGCTTTCATCCTTATTATTATACCAACGTCCTCAAGAACCTTCATGGATGCCAAGTGTATGCTCTCAACTTGGTCATTTGTTAGAGGTTGAAACAACGGTCCACGAACCATATTACTTCGCTGCACCTTCCTTAGGTAAACGATTATGTTGGCTCATCTATCTTCATCTTGCTCAGGGCATCAGCCTATTTAGGTTTCCATATAATTGCCCATAATAGGAAAGTATTTTATATTGAACAATAAAGCCGTAATATCTTCGATAACTATGGAGGAGCCAGTCGATTATTTTCCGGGCTTAAAGACTGCTTTATCCAAGGAGCTATATGAGAGAGCTAAGAACATCATACCTGGAGGTGCAAGCTCCCACTGCAGATGCTATCCCACCTTCGATCCATATCCCATAGCCCTTCAAAGGGGGAAAGGATCGAGGGTGTGGGATTTAGATGGAAACGAATACATAGACTACTGCTTGGCACTGGGGCCTCTTATACTGGGACATAGCCCGCCGTCCGTTATCCGGGCAGTAGCGGATCAGTTGGAGAAGGGCACAATGTTTGCTTCGCTTGTCGAACAGGAACCCAAGTTAGCCGAAAAATTTAGGGAGATGGTACCAAATGCCGAAATGGTGAGATTCTCAAATACTGGAGCAGAGGCAACGATGCACGCCATCAGGATAGCCAGGGCTTATACTGGAAGGGATAAGATCATAAAGTTCGAAGGCCATTACCATGGAGCCCATGATTACGTTCTCGTAAATTGCTTTGGAGCCCCACTGGGTGCTCTTGGCTCTGAAGCGGCGCCCTACAAAGTGCCTTCTTCATGGGGGATCCCCTCGGACACGCTCAAGACCGTGATCCCTTTGCCATGGAATGACCTGAACATCCTGGAAAGGACTTTGAGGAAATACGATGGCGAAATCGCGGCGGTGATATCTGAACCCGTGATGATGAACATAGGCTCGGTACCCCCCGAGGACGGATACTTGCAAGGTATGCGAGAGTTAACCAAGGAGCACGATGTGGTCTTCATATTGGATGAGATAATAACTGGATTCAGGCTTGCCCCGGGAGGGGCTCAGCAATACTTTGACATCAAGTCCGATATTGCAACTTTTGGGAAGGCCCTTGGGGCGGGATTTCCGATCTCAGCTATCGCAGGGACAAGGAAGATTATGGAGTATGCTGTGCCGGGAAAGGTTCTACATGCCGGCACATACAATTCCAACCCCGTCTGTTTGGCAGCCGCATATGCTTCGCTGAGTGAATTGAGTTCAAACAATGGTGCTGCGTACAACCACCTGAATAAGATCGGTAAGATGCTTTACGATGGGCTAGTGCAAGCAGTGGAGAGGGCCGGATGCAGAGCTATAGTTCAAGGGATCGGGGGCGGAGGTCTCCAATTGTATTTCACGAACCTTAAGAGGATCGGCAACTTCAGGGACTTCTATGCATGCGATTTCGCGAAGTATCTCCTCTTCCACAAGCTAATGTTGAAAAGGGGAGTTTACTTCCACCCCGGTCAGAATGAGCATCTCTTCGTTTCGACAGCTCACAGTGAGGCCGACATCGATCGCACGATTTCAGCAGCGACCGATTCTCTGCGCGAGATGGCCCGACAAGGGCATTGAGCAGCTCATTCGCACGTGAACATAAGCCAACCACTCCGAAGGCCGACCATCAGATCGACCGTCTAGGGCGACCCTGACCCCGGCCAGATCCGTTCTCTATGGTACCGTCGCTTAATCCTGGCGTCGTCGATCTAGCAGTCGTCGACTTAAGGATTTGGGTCATCGTTGGTAGGACGTAACGACTTAGCTCGTGTATTATGATCCCGTGGATACAATCGTCATTCAAGAAGCTCTTCTCAGAACGCAGTTTGCGCCTTATGAGGCGTTTGGCATTCGTATCACGAAGAAACCCAAGTTCGCGCTCGCGCCTCACGATCTCGAGTCTAACCTCTTTAACGTAAGAGAGCTGTTGCTGCAGCTTGGCAAGGACCTCGAGCAGTTCGGGAATGCACGATGTCAGCTTATTCAACTTGGCCACAGATTCTCGGATCTCCATATCAGGCGTTTCGCTTTGAGCCGATATAGTGAGGAAGGACTCGAAGAGCCCATCCAATTGGTGCGCCTTATCATCCAGCTCGGTTAACAATGTTTCCAGGTCGTCCAAACGCCTCAAGACTCTCTTTCCATCCTTCTCAAGCGCAAGAAACTTCATCCTGAGCCCTTTTGCATGCAGGCTGATTTGGGCGATCTTGTCTTCGAGAAAGTTGCGTGTTGGAGGTAGGCTCAACGTAACTTCCCTCGCAGTTAGATGGTAGAGGGCATTGGCCAGCAATCTGAATGTAAGGGGTGACTTCGGATATTCGGGATGAAAGCTGAAAAGGACCACTCGCCCCTGGCCTTTGGTTGCGCAAACTACCATCCCCTGGCCGATCGCATCACGTACGTCCTCTACAGGAGCATAAAGGTTAAAATCCGATCCAATTCCAGCGCACTTGGCTACGATCTCGCCGTTCCTAACCTTGCCGAAGAAAGGACCTCCAGCGTAGAATGCCTTGAACTTGCCTTTCATTCCAAACATTATGGGATGCCGATCATTATAGCTTTCAAAGTTAATCCAACCTTTGCCTAAATCCCAGCTTGGAAGGTTTGTGACCTCGCAATCTACGATCGGCATGTAGTACTGTGATGGAGTTGCACACCATGCGCCGGCGCATATGCCTAAGTATGAACCTCCCAGTTCGACATAGTCTTGAACTGCCTTGCAGCCGTCCCTTCCAATCGCCAAAAGCATGTCAATCGCATTCCCACCGGGAAAGACAACGACATCGTATTCGCTCAGGGCTTCAACGCGAATGTCTCGCTCTCTGACGAGATCCGCTTCTCCAAAACCAAACTTCCGTAAGACCCTTGATACATTCACCCATGAGGAATGCGTTCCCTCTCCACAGTATAGAGCTATCTTTGGGGATTTCAGCTGCAACACGCGCTCGTAAATGGTTCCCTCGATATAGTTCTCTCCCTGAACTTCATATTGGGCTGCCCAGCTACGAAGCGATTCTCTCGCCCAATCCTTACTTGCGATGAGAACACCATCCGCGATGTGTACTATAGTAGGGATCACGAACGCTCCAGAATCAGACCCCGGTAATGGGTTGTTTGATACGTAAACATTCACACCTTGCCTTAGGGCCTCATTAACCAGCCTGATTGAGCCCAGAGACTCGCCAATTGAAGGAATTAACAGACCATAGCTACGATCTCCCCGCACTTGCGCGTTTGATCTGCCGGGCATATTCTTCAACGCCATTTTTGTGTTCGGTCAGTGTGACACGATTGCAGATGCAAATTCCGAGAAGGTAGATATCCTATGTGCTCCCAACGCCAACTGCACCAAAGGTGCAGCAAAGCCAGATTGACCGGTTCCGACACCGTAATCATCGGCATAGCCATATTGCCGGTCATACCAAGGAACCATAAAGTATAGACCTCCATTGAGAAGGAACAACACGCTCATGATCTTCCGACCTAGCGCTTCCTTAAGGCGGGGGAGATCTTGTCCCCCTTGCTCTCCACTCCTCATCTTCTTTACATGCTCCAATATATCGTCCATGCCCGTTGTGGCCTTGTCCATGATTGCGGGCAAAAGTGCTAGAGATGATTCGCTTTCTTGCATATAGCCTGCTATATCCTCAATCGCAATACTCAGGGCCTTGATCGATAAATCCGTATGAAATTCATCGATCGACCCTTGGCTAATCCTGTAGTTCTGAAGCTCACATCTGAGTCTCTCATAGTTGGAATATGATGCCAGCAGTTTGGGGAGAGCATCCCTCAGCTCAGCTAGCTCTGACTCGATCAGTTCAATCAGAGGAACGAGGGCGTATAGGAACCAATCCAATACTCGAGCTGGGATCAGGTCAATGGCCTTTGCCCTAAGGTTCTCAATCACGGAACTTAGCCATTTCACCTTGTCGATTAGGAGGGCCAGAAGCTCCATGCCCCTATTCTCAGCGGTTGCGACGCTTAGTCTTGGCTCAACGCCAATATCGGCCGGCGATCTCAAGTTGATGTTCGAAGTTTGCAAACCCCGGATGTCCCAATACTCGGAACCTGAACCCGTTAGGTAGAAGAGGGCGTTCCCAACTAGCGGATGTGTAGCTTCGTAGAACTCCTCTGGATGGGGACCGAAGAGGACCAGCTTTCCGCGTCCAAAACGGCCAGTAACGATGGCGGCTTTACCCCTTGTAATTTCCCAGGCTTTTTTTTCTGGGAGACCGTATTCGGTTCTCGGCGTGGCGGAATGAAATTCGGCCAAGACCTCCACATCACTACTAGCCTCGATGACAGGGCCTGCCATGTGTATGTCGATGAACTCGTCGTAGCCGAACATCACCGGGTGATCCCGCCTCACCACTCTAAGCCTTACAGTGCTCGAAGGATCGCCTGCAAATGGAAATACCCTCACCATATCACCATGTTCGAAGTAACTCCAGATCGGGAAGGCAACTTCGCTTCTCCAGAAATTGTTCAATACTTTATACTCAAGCAATTCGAGGAACTTGTGGGGTTTCTGGTACTCCTCGCTGTTCGGACCCTCCGGTCTTTCCGCCCCTAGCGGTTTAACTGGAAGGAACGCCCCTGCGCAAGCACCAATATACCCGCCCCCCGAATAGATGAACTGATTTACCATCTTGCACCCTTCAGAACCCAACGCTGCAACCATAGTGGAGCTGTCCCCGCCAGGCATGATAAGAACATCATCACCTCGTAGGGCACCATTAACTACGTGCCTCTCCGTTACATATTGAACCTCGGTGAAGCCGAGCTTCTCAATGCATTTTGAAAATGCAGTCATGTCAGCACCTGAACCATGATAGATAGCTATTTTGGGCTCCTTCAACTTATGTGCCCTTAGGCGTGTAATATCGCATCCTTTCCTAAAAGAAATACCACGCCTATCGGCCATCCTTTCGATAAAAGCTTCTATGGCTCGGTATGAGCTGAGGCCTTCAATACGTTCTTCAACTGGAACCACGAAATCGCCTCGAACAAGTGTTCTGGAACTTTCATCGCTCCGTAGCACAGTTAACCCGATCTGTAATAGTGCATTCACCACCTTGAAAGCTCTAAGCGTGCCGTTCCAGTCAACTTGACGAAACGGAATCACGAACGACATTGGCTCTTCCTTTGGCAATCGCTATGCTCACACCTAGTCTTTGTCGTTTTAACTAAAGCATTGTATATATAGAGTTGACTGAGCACAGTCCTACAGACGGATTGAGGCCTCCCAGATATTGATACGACATATTCTCTAAAAGCGAAGGGACGATCAACCTACATCGTATGCGACTAGATCCCCGGTAGTCTCGCGCCTTCTGACAATTCTAGCCTTTCCATCCTCGATCAATACCATAGCCGCGATCGGCCGAATGTTGTAGTGACTCGCCATCGAGAGCCCGTACGCACCCACATCGAGAATGGAAACGAGGTCGTTTCTTTCGGCTTTTGGAAGGGGAATGTCTTCAGCGAAGACGTCCGATGATTCGCATATTGGTCCGCCCACGCTGTAGACCTCTTCCGAACTTCGGTTCATCTTGTTAGCCAGGACCACTCGATGGTAACTCCCGTAAAGGGCCGGCCTGATGAAGTCGCTCATTCCGGCGTCAATGAGTAGCCACCTTCTGGATCCGAGCTTCTTGACGTAATTCAGTCGGGTAAGGAGTATAGTCGAGTCGCCGACGATGAACCTCCCGGGCTCAAAGACCAACTTGGGGGGTTGGAGCCCAATGTCCTTAATCATTCTAGCAACCGTCCCGCAAACGGCTTGCGCATATTCTGCTGCTGAGATGGCTCTATCCGTTTCACCGTAGGGGATTCCAATGCCACCACCGAAATTCACGTATTTCACCTCCATACCGGACTTCGCCTTAACCACTTCGGCAAAACTCAGGAGCTTCTCAGCCACCACCTTAAAGAACGGTGAATTCAGTATCTGGGAGCCAACATGTGAATGGACACCTAATAAATTCAGATGTGGCAACGATTCAGCTTCGCAGAAGGCTTGTAGAGCATCTTCCTTGGACATCCCGAATTTATGAGTTGAATGACTCGTCGCAAGTTTACTATGTGTCGGCGCTTCTAAATCCAAATTCAACCTGACACCGACATTCGCCTTTAACTCTAGTTCAACGCAGATCCCCTCAATCACTTGTAGCTCTTCGATCGACTCGGCATTAATCATGCCGATCCGCTCCTTGATCGCGAACAGAAGATCGCGTTTTGATTTACTAGGACCATCGAGGACTATGAGTTCGGGCGCCACACCCGCTTTTCGTGCTATGTAAATGCCCTCAGATGATGCAACGGTAGCTCCTGAACCCTCATCTTCCAAAATCTTGCAAATGGCGAGGTTCGAATTCGCCTTATAGGAGTAACAGATAAGGGTATCAGGATATTCGCTTGATAGGGCATCCTTAAGGGCTCTGTATTTGGAGCGGATCCTTTGTGCATCCACAACGTATAGAGGGGTGCCATATGTATCTGCTAGGTCGACGGTGTCTAACCCCCCAATTGTGAGGTGCCCACTATCATTCACTGACAGATTGGGCCTATCCATTTAATCTCAAACCCCTCGAAAGCAACGGCGTAGTAATCGAAGTTAAGACTTTCTGTACTAGCTGGTGCGAACATAGCCGATCTAAATCTCATGTTGTCGCAATAAACGAAAGGCCTAGCGCTTTATTGCAGCCTCTTCCTCAGTGGACTGCAGATCCGTAAATCTTTGCCTTTTTTTCCGCAATGCTTTATAGACTTCATCCTGGCCACTCTATGGTTATGCAGAATTGGTCAAGAGTAGTTGAGATGATCGAGGAGAACAGGGATGCTACAGTTCATTTCCTGCAAGATCTCGTAAGGGCACCAAGTGTTACTGGCAAGGAGCGGCTTTGCTCTATGGTCTGCAAGAGGAAACTTGAGGAAATAGGGCTAGAAATTGATACATGGGATGTAGATCCTGATCAACTTAGAGCCCATCCAGCCTTCAATGACGATATTAAATTTCCCCCAGCGGACTTCCCCATATCGTATTCGAATCGTCCCAATGTCGTTGGCATATGGGATGGTTCATCATCGGGAAGGTCGCTGATCCTCAATGGACACATGGATGTTGTCACCCCCGAGCCCGTATCCAAGTGGAGACACGACCCATGGGGAGGTGAAATCGTGAACGGAAGGTTGTATGGACGTGGCTCCCTTGATATGAAAGGCGGGATGGCGGCAATGATAATGGCCCTACAATCGATCTTCGACTCGGGGCTTAAACCTAAGGGAAAGGTGTTAATCGAATGCGTCATTGGTGAAGAGTCCGCTGTCGGGAATGGCACCCTTTCAAGCTTGCTGAGGGGTTATAATGCAGATGCTTGCGTGGTGACAGAACCCATAGGCCTAGGATTGTGCCCAGCAATGAGAGGCGGTCTCTATTGGCGCATAACAATAGAAGGGAAGCCTTCGCACGGCATAAAGAAGTGGGAGGGAATCGATGCCCTATATCTGGGAGCAAGGATGCTGGACGCTCTGAAATCCTTAGAGGAGGAGCTTTCAAGAACTGAGTCTCACCCTCTTTACAAAGAGTACCCAATAGCAGTTCCAGTAACCCCCGATAAAATACGGGCGGGAGTGTGGAAGGGAGTGGTTGCCCCCGAATGTATAATCGAAGGATATTTTGAGCCATTACCTGGTAGACCGATTAAGCATTGGGAGGAGGCATTTTATGACTATATCAAACGCGTAGCAATAGAAAGGTTAGGTTTAAAGGGGAACCTGCCTTCCGTGGAGATCATCGAAAGATATCCCTCGTATGAGATGCCACCCGAAGATCGCTTTGTCCAAACTTTCAAGGATTCGTATTTTAAGGCATTACATTCGAAGCCAAAGATCACAGGAGCTAATGGTGGATGCGATGCTGCGATAAGGGCTCTCTATGGGGGGGCTTCGACGGTGATATTTGGGCCTGATGGCGGAAATGCCCACGGGATTGACGAGTTTGTGAACCTTGACCAAGTAACCGAATGCGTAAAGGTGCTGGCAAGAGTAATCATGGATTGGTGTGGGCATTAGCAATCTTAGCGGGACAATTTGACCTCCATTCTCTCTATCAAAATTAGCCATTCAGACTACATGCAATGGGGGATTAAGCTATTATGTAGAACAAGCGTAGATGTGGACTTGGGCTTGACTAGAAAGGATAGGCACGCTGTAGATAAAGTCCATTCGTTCTATCGGGAGATAATCCCAAGAACGGACTTCCACATGCATAGCGAATTTTCAGAATGCTCCTCCGACACAAGCATCGAAAAGAACGTTACAAAGGCACAGAGGGTTGGTCTGGAGAAGGTGGCGATAACGGATCATGGACTTGTATACATGCCGGATTGGATCAAGGATTACTTCCGGAAGATCGAGGAAGTCAGGAAGTGGGATGGGATAGACGTATTGACAGGCATAGAATGCGACATCGACCCGGATGGGCGACCCGTTGTCTCCTCTGAGGTCCTGGATGACTTCGATGTCGTCATAGGGGCTATTCACAACCTCCCCTCTTACAAACCCTCGGGTAATAGATTCTCGTATCTGCCACCTGAGGAGAAGGTCCTCGAGGAATATAGAAAAGAAGTCCTCTCCGCCTTGAGTTCTGGTTGGATGAAGATACTGGCCCATCCCACCGACGTTGGATGGGGCAAGATCCTTATACCAGATCACATCCAGGAGGAGGTGGCTTCGGCGCTCAGTAAGTCAAACGTGGCTGTTGAGATCAATTTCCATCATAAAGATCCCTCCATCTCCATGCTCGAGAAATGCGTTTCACGTGGTGTTCTTCTGACCCCCGTTTCAGACGCACATAGCCTTAGGGAAATAGGCAGGCTTGAATGGCATAGGTCGATTGTTGCGAAACTCAGAGCCGAATACATACTTTGGCTGGCCCTCTAGCAAACATGCCCAATACCTGCACACTATTTGGAACATGAAGATGCTCCCTAAAAGAGGAACGGGGACATGCAAGGCTGGCCATCACACATGCTAATCCAGTACTTTGTGATTTCTGAGAATTCTCTCGAGGTATTCCTTTCCTTCCGATAACCACCGTTCATTCTCATCATGTCCCAGTTCGAACGAGAGGAATCCCCAATACCCGATGTATTTTTGATAGTGTGTCAGACTCAAAAATTGGTTGAAAGGATGAAGGTAAAGCTGGCCGAGAAAGGGTTAGTCTCGAATGTTGTTGTGGTCGATCTATCGTCTTTGATTAGGAATCTTGAGCATTACCTTGATCAATTAGGGTTGGAGGTGAAAAAGGTTGAGTTACGGACAAGAAATAGGTGAGAGCGAAGTAAAGGTAGCTCAGAGCGAGTACGTAGCCAAGAAGCCTAGGTATGTTGGAATAGAAGGCGTTGGCACTTTTGCAACTCAGATCTCAGCCAAGATAGTCGAATCCGTCTACGAGTTCGGCGCGACCAAGTTCTTCCAACATGCTCTGGCTCTTGACAACAATTTGGACAGCGTGAACAGAGCGATAGCAACCACATCCAAGCTCAAGCTAGGCTTAAGGTTGTTCAAACCCAAGGATTCTTTCAAGGGCTTCTTCGTGGACCTCCCGGGGTCTAGAGGGAAGATAGGGTTCAACAGAAGCCTTGAGCAAAGCACGCTTTCGATGCCAAGATATTATGGCACGATCAGGAGAAGCGTAAAAAATATTGAAGAACATGATAGGAAGTGCGGAACTCAGCTTTCCATGCAGATAAGGCCAACAAGCCTCTCAGGTGGTCACGCTGGCTCTCCCCAGTGGCTTTTTATCTCTGAGCTGAGATCTCAAAGGTTTGACGCATTCAAGATAGGATTAGCTACTATACCCAACGATTTAGTTTCGATCCAAGTTTTCAAGAAGATCTTTCCTCTCATGAATGCCATGAAGAACTATGGTTTGGACGGTTTGATCATCTGGGACAATTCCATGGTTAGGGTCGATAGAAGTGTTGCTGAACAAGACGAGATTGTCATAAGAGGTCTTCTGGCAACTTTTACAGCCTTTTCCCACGATCCCTCATTGCCAGGACCCGGGGACATATGGAACGCTTTGGCTAGCGAGTCACGTTACATAGGCGTTGCAGGGACAAAGGAGCCGCTATCGATAGCTAAGATCTTGGGAAGGGTTTCTGACAGAGAGGTTGCAATCGAAACTATCAGGAGAGGGATGCTGAAGGTCTTGGAAGATGGGAAGAGCATGCTCATAGATGCGAAGCATGAAAAGAAATCAACTCAATTAATAGCAGTTAGTGAAGCATGGGATTCAGCGAATACTATGAGGCTGTGAGCGAGGTCCTTAAGCCAAGAAGCGCGACGACTATATTCGCACCATCATCTGATGAGAACGTAACCATTACGAGGTTCTTCCCGCTCAAGTCTTACGTCAAATCGATAAACAGGATATTCCAGATCGGAAGGACAAGACCTGGCAAAGGGCTTCTAGTTCCGTCCGAGATTGTAGATGGAGCAATAGAGGACGTTTGGGTTTACGTGGAGAAGACGGGTGACTTCGTCGGAATCGAGCCCGAGGAACTACTCGAATGACTAGGGGGTCACGATTGGTCATTACGGCTCTTGATATACAAAATGTACTGGAAAATGAGCTCGAGGTGCTTAAGCGTAAGCTATGTATTGGTTATGAATTAAAGGTAAGATGGACTTATAGCAATAACCCAAAGCTTTCCGGTGAGGTCAAGGGAGAGACCATCTATGTATACGATAAGGAAGAGGAACTGGCCATGGAGACCCTAAAGCACGAGTTCATCGACTATGCCGTAAGCAAGATCATCGAGCCATATAAGGAAGTGACCAACAAGCTCATCGCGATCATCAACGAGGATGCGTACAGAAGAAAGGAATGGCTCGTTGAGGCTCTAAGTCGTGTTATCAGCTAACTGGGTTTAAATTGGTCAGTGATAAGCTTAAAAGCGCCTACAGTAATAAATTTGCATAAGGCAGAGGCATAAATGCCTATGTCTAAATTAGTTCGAAGGGACAAGCTGGTGGATATGCAGGTATATGACTGCAAGGGCCGCTTTGTTGGGACCGTCAAGGACATAGGCTTCATCCCGGGGGAGAATACGGTCGGGCTGGTCGTAACGACGAAGGACAGGACGGAGGTCGAGATCCATTGGTCGGAGGTCGCCTCGATCGAGGACATTGTGCTCCTCGAGAAGGACTTCATAGCAACTTCCGTCGCTGGGACAATTCCCGTAGCGTCCATCGAGGAGGATAAACCCATCAGCCTCGTCCAGAAGGTGGAGCCACAGGTGGAGATTCCATTGCCCAAGCAAGAGCAGACTCAGAAGGCGCAGGTGAAGCAGTGCCCAAAATGCTATACTGAGAACGACCCCAAGTATAAGTACTGTCATAAGTGCGGAGCCAAGCTGAACTTAAGGCGATATGATGCTTAATCTCCTGATTTTCTTGAACCTTTCGAGTAGGAGATCCAAGACCGCATCTCCGGGCCTGATCAAGCCCGTCCTCTTGCAGATCTCGATGAGCTTGAATGCAGCCCTGCTGCGATATCCTAACTCCTTAGCCCATCGATGATAGACGTCACGCCTGCGTTCCAAGATCCACCGGCGCTTGGCTCTCCCCAGGGCCCTCGCCCCCTACATTAGATGTGAGGATCCATTTCTCGAGAATGTCGCAAAACTCTGGGGAGGTTTCGCCTCCACTGGCGCACATGTTACCCGCCAAGGGACAGGTGATACAGGGTGAGCCCAATATGGAGCCCAACGAGGGGGGTTTCCTCGTCGACTTTATCCTATAGGTCCACCTGCCTTCGCAGAGGATCTTGTCCCTCTTTATCAACCCCCATGATTCAAGCCTTACGCAAATCCTAGAGCCCTCCCTGCTGCTCATGTTGAGCTTCTTCCACAGATCGGTCTGCAGGATTCCATCATCTCCAGCTTTGAAGATTAAGTCAAGGGATCTCTTCTCGAGTATATCCCTTTTTGTTGCGAATCTCATTTACGTCATTCCACCAAAACGGCCAATATATCCTCATCGTCCTAGATGGGAGTTGTGATGTCCACCTTCTCCAGTAGCTCCTTGTACCTATTCCTGATGGTGACCTCGGTAACCTTCGCGACCTCTGCTATCTCGCGCTGCGTCCTGTGCTCGCCCGCGAGAAGGGAGGCGACGTATGTGACGGCTGCCGCCAGTCCAGTCGGTCCCCTTCCACTCGTCAACTTGAGCTCCATGGCGGCCTTCAGGATCTTCAGGGCGAAGATCTCCACGCTCCTAGGAAGCTCGAGCTGCTCCGATAATCGCGCAACGTAATATTCGGGGGGTATCAGCGGCGGGAGGACGCTCAGCTCCCACGCTACATATCTATACGATCGCCCGGCCTCCTTCTTCGCGATGGCGCATGCGCTCGCGATCTCCTCAAGGGTCCTCGCCATTCCGAACTGCTTGCAGGAGATGTACACGGAGGCTGCGACAACGCCGTGGATGCTCCTTCCCTTCACGAGTTTATTCCGAAGGGCCTTCCTATAGGTTAAGCTGGCGGACTCGAGGATGGTCCTCGGCAAGTTCAGGGCATCCCCGACTTTCATCATCACTCTCAGGGCATGGGAGAGGTTTCTATCGGCGGAGTTCGAGACCCTGACCCTGTCCTGCCAACGGGCCATCCTCTTCGCCCGCTCTTGGTCGGACTGGGCCTTAGAAGATCGAGTTGCAACCCTACCCACCATCGTCGACAATCCACCATCGTGGATCATCAGCGAGAGAGGAGCCCCAGCCCTATCCCTCTTCTGGCGCTCCTCCTCATCGAACGCCCTCCACTCGGCCGTGTAGTCGACGATGTGCTCCTCAGCAACATAGCCGCACTTCTCGCACACCAGCTCGCCGAGTTCATAGTCCTTTATGAAATCCGTTCCGCCACAGTTGGAGCAGCGACTCAGGGGTATCTTCTTGGAACTTAGACCCAGTGATATCTTCGCTTCGGCCAAGCTAGGACTTCCTCTCCGAGGAACTCTTGTCCATTAGGAACACTGGTGAGTTCAGCAAATGGCCACTCATCAATGGCCTAACTAGTACGAATGGCGAAGAGACGGGCCCGACTACATCATCGACCTGGCCCAATGCCCTTCCCACTGAGGAATAGAGTTGAGCTCCAAGCCTCGGTGCGAATTCCACACTTGCGAGAAAATGCCCATCCGCAACCATAGAGACTATCTTGCCGATTCTCCTCAAAATATCATCGCGGTCTGTTTGAGCCAATAATGGTTCGTATTTATCCTTTGCTTTAAATTTCTCAGATTTGATGCTTATTCTTCCTAAGGAAATAGATAAGAGCATGCACACTAATAGTCATCCTATGGTCAAATGTGCGAAGTGTGGAAAGGAGATTGAACCGGGTAAAAAAGAAGTGAAGAAGGGTCGTTTCCTTAAAAAGAGCTACCATCAGGAATGCGCTCCAAAGTAGAGGTCTCTTGCTGCCAGTTGATATGTTAAACTCAACTATGGGAGGCTATGCGGGGTTCATAGTTAACGGCGTTTGTCTGCTTACTGACGCTATGTCAGGTTCTATGACCAACCGCGCGCTTTGACGCCAAGAGCTTTGAATCAAAAAAAGGAAGTAGGAACAGCTCCATGCTCATTTATCAAGCATTAGGCTGTCTCGATGGTAACCTTGACCTTAGTGGCCTTCTTTGCATCTTCGAGGATTGTGATCAAGCTTCTCATGCTTACGCCGTAAAACAGATTATTCAGGCTCTCCTTTGAGTCCTTCTTCACGTCCTTATTCAAGTCTATTGTGATCTCTCCTATTTTTCCCATTCCGCTCATCACCTCGCTAACGCGAGACGCCCGCAAGGTACCCTTATAAGTTACACAGCTCTAGAATGCGTTGCAGGATTAATTTTTTTGACACAAAAGTGCGATATGTATCGTTATTCGGTGGCTATAGTGTATTATAATCTAACACATTAGTGTAAATTATGCAACACAGCGCGCTCTTCGCCCTGCTTGCGAATGGAAGGTTTGACGCGAGAATGAGCTTCTCGATCTACAAGTGGAACAAATCATCATAGGGGCCTTAAGTCAATGGATATTTGAGACCCGGAATCCTTCGCAGAGCGGCAAGCAACGGGGCGCTAACCAGAAAGGAGACCATGACGACCAGAATATCTTCTACGTAGGAGCCGATAGCTCCGGCCACAAAGATAGAATACACAACCTCTGGAGACCAACCAAAGAACGTGTATAATCCCGCTGGAATTAAAAGGAAGACCCGTGTAAGGGCATCCGTCACCGTGCCGATGAAGGATACAAGAATTATGGATATAGATAGACGCTTAAAGTTCTCCTCGAATAATCTTTTGCCCATCTTCGCTACTGGATATATGAGCGCGGAGGCAAGCAGAATGTCTAGAATTGTCCAGAGGGGAAGCAGTCTTCCAAGCGGATGAACGAAATAGGCCATCAACATGAACGCATAGATCGCCATCACCGGCCTCCACCTCCCCTTGGCCAGAAGGCCGCAAGCCAAAACTCCCATGGGTTCAGCAACTATTCCAAACATCCAAACGTCGATGGGCCTAATCATTCTGGCTATAATGCTGCCTATCAGGGCAGCGGAAAAACCAGCCCATGGACCTAAAACAATTCCCTCGATAGGCCCCAAGTATATGCCCCAATTGCGCCATAGACCAAACGATATGAAATATAATGTTACATGTAACGCCGCAAAAACCCCAATGAGGGCTATGTTTTTCGTTGTTAGGCGCCTCATGTTGACCCGCGCGCGCTCCTGAGGCTTAGGGATATCTAGTTCTATATATAGAGCAGTCGGAGTTAGTTGCTAGAAGTCCCTATTTTGCCCCATATTCCATTGGAACTTCCATTTTTATCTTCATCTGCATTCGAGGAGGGCGGACCTATAGGCCATGAAGAATCCTATACCTCCATCTGTAGCAACAGTCACAACGAAGAGAATAGGGATAGTAAACGGAGAGAAAGTTGAAGAACGTATAAAAGCCATCCAAATGCCAAATGATCGAAATAGACAAGAGCGATTGTCTCTCGCCCAAGGATACCTAGACCCTTTTTACAGGAGACCTGGCGCCACAGGCATCACAAATTAGGAAGTAAAATTCTCCCTCTTTCATAATCACAGTGTCGGGCCGCCTGCAGACAGGGCAGACGACGTACTGCTCGACGTAATTCTTGAGGACCTCAGACAGCTGGGCTCTTGAGAATTTTCCCTTAAGCACGACGTAGTCCTCGTGGATGGAGCCACTCGTTGCAAGAGCCTTCATGAAGTACTTGTACATGTGCCTCATATCCCTGTTCAACGCCTGGCTTACCTCCCTGAAGTTCATGAGGTTGGTCTTCATCTTCATAGCCGAGGAACGGAACTCCGGTATCTCGAACCTATCGCTGGACTTCGCTTGCACGGCTCCGGGTTTGGCCCGATCAAGCCACTTCAAGTATTCTGCCGAAGGCTGAGAGCTTGACAACGGCATCTCCTGAACAGTAGCAGCGGTCAGGGGTAGAAAAGCGTTGTTCTTGGAGCCTACATCCAACAGCAACTCATCGGTCAACGACGAGGATGGCTTAATGGAAAAGTACAACGGGATAAGGCCCAAAGCGGAAACAACCTTCAGCAGCCTCAAGAGGACGATAGCGCACTGGCACAGAAGTCACAAGAAAACTATGCAGAGGAAGGAGGCCTACATGTACGTCATTGCATACAACATGGTTAGGGCCGTCATAAACCCGATAAGGCTAATATTAAATGAAGCCTTAAGAACGCCAAGCCGTTGTCCTCAGCGCATAACCGACGATTTAACTCCTCATAATAGCGCGAAATCTGTAAGAAGGATTAAAACTCTAATTACTTTCTAATCAGTATCTTCTGCGACGGCAGGACGCCCACGAACTGCCACCCGTCCTTGAGGTAGGATTCCAGCTCTTCTTCCAATACCTGCACACTATTTGGAGCATGAAGACACTCTTAAAGAGGAACGGGGACATGCAAGGCTGGCCATCAACATACTAATCTAGTACTTTGTGATTTTGGAGAATTCTCTCGAGGTATTCCTTTCCTTCCGATAACCACCGTTCATTCTCATCATATCCTAGTTCGAACGAGAGGAATCCACCATACCCTATGTGTTTCAGAGACTCTACGACCTCATCCCAGTCTATTATCCCTTGACCGGGCGGAAGGTTATAATGCAGTATGCCATCGCCATCCCTAATGTGAACGTGAAATAGTTTCTTACCGAGCTTGTGTATGGAGATGGGTATGTATTCCCGTTGGATGAATTGCCAACCAGTGTCATAGTTCATGCCCAAGGAGTTGGACTTAACCGCGTCGAACAGCCGCAATAATGAATCGGTTGTCCCCGCTATCACGTGCAGATGGCCCTCAACGGCCAAGAGGATTCCGCTTTCACCAGCTATGTCGGCGCACATCCCAATGGACTCCACGTAGTTCTCCCAAGTCCTATCCCAGCTGAAATCCTTTGGTAACTTAATCGTCAGCTTTGGAGAATGGGAGGATTGTGGATATCCGTCCCTTGTCGGATATAGATATGAAGGGGGATAAGGTAACGGGGTTTGGATCCCGATGGGCCAGTGAGCGACGAAGCAGATTATATTGGTGCCAAGTTCCTTGGCTATCTGTACCCCCCGTTTGAACTGTCCGATTGCTCTCTTCTTGTCGTCCTTGTTGAAGCTGGATAACCCTCCTTTCCACCAGAAATCGCCAGCTAGGGCGAACTCCGATATCGTCAAGCCATAGGACCCGCAAAGTTCGATTAGTTCGCCGATTCTTTCACGCGTATAGTACTCCGTCAGATCGGTCTCCCTTGTCGCTATGAGCTCCGTACCCCTAAATCTCAGCTTACCTATGGATTCGATCGCTGATTCATACGGTGATTCCCAGTTAAAGCTCCAGGATGTGCATCCAATCTTCATGCGAAGAGGTTGAATGCCTGAATTCATAAGATTAACGCTTCATGGGCCGAATGATTTATGCCTTGGATGTGGCCTCTGAATGCCCATGGCACCATACAGCCAGTTGAAGGACGATGGTCCAAAGTAGGAAGAGATCTGGAGGGGAAATCATACGCAGGCTGAGTTCTTACCTTACCATCGAGAGAAAGGAATTCGTGGCACTTGACGCAGCTAGGAGGGCGAGGGACCCATTCAAGTTACTGATCGCGACCGTGTTGTCGCAAAACACCAGCGATGTGAATGCCATACGGGCCTATCGCCGACTTTCGGGGTCAATCGGTTCATCTCCGGACAAGATTGCCAATGCCCCCTTGAGAGATCTGAAAAAGGCGATCAAGCCCGCAGGCCTCTTCAACGTGAGGGCAAGGGGATTGAAGGAATTATCCCATGCTGTGCTACGAAATTATATGGGTGACCTGAGTTGGATCTATACTCTCCCGCTTTGCGAGGCTAGGAAGAGGATGATCGAACTCCCCCACGTTGGGCCAAAGACCGCCGACGTGCTGCTCCTTTTTCTGGCCCGTAGGAGGACATTTCCCATCGATACTCACGTGAACAGGGTGTCAAAGAGACTTGGCATAGTAGGTGAAAGGGCCAGCTACGAAGATACAAGGGAGAGGCTCATGGAATTCTTCCCAGCTACGAAGTACCTCGAAGCCCACCTCCTACTCATAGGGCATGGCAGGCGCACTTGTAAGGCTAGGAAGCCACTTTGTGCGATCTGCGTACTCAGAGACTTGTGCCCTTTCCCAAGGGAACATCCGGAGCTCTTAATGGCCAAGTAGAATACGTGAGAACGAAGTTGTATTGACTTCCAGGTCGAACCAAGCTATGTATTAACCTCGAGATCTACAAGATTCTTCTCGAGAAAAGTCCTAACCCATTCCGCAGTTTGCGGGAAATGGTCTATTAGTGATGAAGCCAGAATCGAGAAGCCAACTATCTTTTCCTCTTTGACATATTGGGCGGCCTTTTTGAATTCAAACTCCAGCAAGTCCATCGGCATGGGCTGTTGGGTTGGGAAATCGTACAGGTAGAGCCCCAATAATATCGGTTTATTCGGGAACACGTCAGCACACTGACTGATGTAGAGGTCGATATTCACCAGATCACGAGTGTTGTTCCAGATCCAGACGTTCACAACGTCCACGTAGGGGAGGAACTCCCTAATTTCTGGCCGACCGAACTCATGCGTGTAAAAGACTGCATATAGCTGAAGAGACGGATTGTGTTTCTTCAGGGCCATGTGGGTTTCCCTCAGCCCTTCTGGCTTTGTGCGAGTCCCAGGTCCGAGATCATCGATGATCCCGCCAACGACATTTCCATATTTAGTGGAGAATTTACCCAATTTTTCCGCTTCATCCTTTGAGGGTAGAAATGTGTATTTCCCGCCCTCAGAAATGGGAGTTCCTACATATCTCCACTTCGTTATGTCACAGACAACCCTCTTGAATTCCTTCATTTTCCTTAAGGCGAAGTCGGTTGTATCCGCGAAGAGATACATCACGTTCCTCGCGTGGAAATATCTCGTTCCCTCCCCCAATCCCATGATTGATGGGCCCATGGGAAAGTCTATCGAAGGTCCGTCCCATACCCAAACATGATCGGTGGTAAGTTCTGCCATGGATTCGATATTGGCATGCTTCGCTTATAAAATTTCTGAGGTAGCGGAGCTGAAGGTTATTCCAGAAGGTACATGTATGTTCTATTCGCTTTCGCATCTATCTCAAAGCTTTTAGTTGTTTCAGCTATTCTCTCATCAGCCCAGAGATCGGTCACGCCCTTGGGTTCGGGCAATTTGATGATCCTCTTCCCGTCAACCCGTGGACATATCGAGAGAAAGTGTTCGTTTGAATAGACGAGATCACCACCGTTTGTGTAAAGGTGTACACCGGCGAACTTGGAGATATTCCTCAGGACATCCTTTGACACAAACGGGGTTGCGACGAATATCGATGTCCAGTCACGTAATTGCTTAACGCAAAATCCCGTCTTACCGATCGAGCCAAGCACCCCCAAGGTTATGGCTTCAGGATCTGAAGAGTAGAAGAGAGGGCCCATCCTGTTTGACGGGTCATCCTCTATGAAACCCGACTCCTTGAACAGCATTAGGTGCCACCTGCTGATCTCGGGTCCGAAGCAATGACCCAACGGTAATCCCTCCGTAATCGGATGATCGTAATTCACGATGTCTATGTGAGCATGGCCTTCCACCTTTTCGCAATCCACATTTATGCCCGTCAACTTGCGCATGTTCTCAATTCCGAGCCCCTCATCCGATATTAGTCCCGGTGCCCATTCCCAAATGGCTACCTTCCCATCTCTCTTAACGAGGCGGCCAATCCTCTCCACCTCGTCCCCAGCGAAGAAGACGTTGTTCATGAATATGAAGAGCTTGTATCTTTCGCCTTTGAAGCTCGGGTTCATTATGTCGCTTTGGAGATAAGTATCGAATGGCGCTCCGATGAATGCGAATTCCCATTGGCGTTGGATGTTCCGCAGTGAAATGGCCACGTTTTGGCAAGCCCTCTCGTACATCAAGCTCCTCTCGTCGAGGACCACGGCTATCTCCCTGTTTGATTCTTGATCGCGTCCGAGGAGCCTTTCATCGATTTCCCTTAGCCTTCTCAGCGTCTTGATTATCTCGCCGTCGTGATACCAACCCCTGTTGAATAGGTCCATCCACCACATCCCTATCCCCATGGCATGCGAGTGGGAGTAAGAGCGCTTCAGGAGTTCCACGGTCTCCTCCACCGTCCGGGGCCTGAGGTCCTCCAGGTGGTGCCATTTCAAATCTGTATCCGTTAGAGATGTCTTCGAATCCACCTCGCTGAAGAACAGTTTCCCGTGAAGCATTATGCTCTCAGGAACGGACTGAGAATAGTTCGCCCCTCCCAGGATGCGGTTCTCGTAGTCGCATGGACTGGCCAGGAAATCGACGCATGGCGAACGTAAGACCTTGTGGAGGGCCAGATGGCCTGCATTCTGCATATAGAATCCCCGGAAGAATCCTGTCCATGTGTAGCCGTAGAAGACTCCTATCAGCTTCTTTGTCAGACTTTTAGCCGTTTTACAAAGCCCGAGCATCGAATCCGTGTGGACATCCTGAAAGCAAAGGTCATAATCTATCGCATTCATCTGCTTTGAGGGATCTCTGATGGCGAAGTTATTCGAGGAGATCCTCTCCTGTTTCGTCGGGATTGCGATATTTGAGAAATCGACCTCTTCCCTATTCCAGGCCCTTCTGAGCACCTGTGTATCTTCGGCATATTTGGATCTCAGCCAATTCCTGAACGCTTCCAACATCGGCTCCGAATAGTCTGGCCATGGGACAGGGCATTCGAAGGGATTCCTATTCGGCTCACAAACCCATCGCAGGGCGTGCACGTCCCTCTCGAAATTGGCAGAATCCCAGGCGAACCACTCCGAGAAGTGGCCGTCGCAAATGTGATAACCTAGGATGTTGCGAGCATAATTCGACTCCTCGACGTGCTTCACGAAATTCGCAAGGGCATTGGATGCCTCACTTAGCCAAATCCGTGAAGCGCTCGAATGCCCTGTTCCGAGTTCGCCGTTGGATAGGACAACCAGTTCTTCAGGATGGGATTCGCACCACCAATCGTGACTATTTCCAGGGAAGGTTACGCGTGGCAGGATCGATATTTCAGGATCTATAGAAAGATATTCCCCTATGAGCCTATCAGATTCTACATAATTGAAAACATTGTCCCCCACCCACCCGAGGGGGATGTTCCAAGTCACGATTCTTATCCCTGCACCTTTGAAGTCGTGATAATATTTCGGCCCCGCGTAGCAGATAATATTGGGTATCGCCTCTCCGTCCTTGAAGAGGCACATTGTGCCTTTATGCCTTTTTACCTCAAACATCACCTCGCCATACTGTTCTGAAATTTAATAAGAGTTTACTTGGTTCCACATATTTCATTTACGGTGATAGATAACTAATGAGGTAGAGCAGGAAAAGGATTACTTCAGGGAGCGATGACGCTGATGGAATAATTATAGCAATCTGCGTAGATATCTGAGATTTATCTCGCCAGCTTTGAATGGATCCTTTGTTGCGGGCGTTTCAAGCATGATCCAGCCATTGTAGCTGATCGCCTTCAATGCCTTGATGACCGATGCGATATCCATCTTACCTTCCCCGAGGTGATCCCCTCCGGGATCCTTCATGTGAACCTGACTTATGCGACTACCCAAATTTCGGATATCCACAAGGGGATCTAGGTTCTTGTAGATCGCGTTTCCAGGGTCGTAATATACTTTCACTGCTGGCGAGTTGATCTCATCCACTATCGATGCGAGCTGCTTGCCAGTTGTGGCAAATGGTTGTCCCACATTCTCCAATGCATAGACAACGTCATAATCCTCTGCTGTTCTGGCACATGATTTGATACCTTGGATCCACCGTGTCCTTGCCTCTTCGGCCGCAACTCCTTCAGCAGATGTAACCGGTATGAGCAAGTTCCTTGCCCCCACTTCGTGGGCGATGGCCGCCGCCTCCTCTGCGATCTCGTTCGCCTTTCGTGAGATCTCGCCCTCGGCTCCCGCGAAGCTGAAGCGCCAATATGCGTGGAGGCAAATGGAAGCGATTGTCACTTTCGATGCCTCAGATAATGCCTTCAGTTCCTGCCTCCCCTCCTTCTTCCAGAGCTTTGTCTTAAAGTAGTCTTCACCAACTCCTAGCTCGACGCCCTCAAAGCCTATTTGTGCCGCAACTTTGAAGAGTTGCTCCCAAGTCTGAGCTAATGAACCATCCATCGATCCTATTCTCATGGCTGATCCCTCCCCAATAACTCCGACATTTATCAAATCCTTTCGAATTTTATTACGCCTCAAACTACTTAACTTTTTCTTCAAGGTTATATTTTAGATAGATGAGGTTCTTCAGGTTATATTTTAGAGCAACTCAGCGAGCTTTTCATAATAAGTTGCGTATTACTTTTATTACATACTTAAGGGGGATCGGACGGGCAATCTCTCTACATGTACAGGGTTCACTGAGCAAGTCTTAAGAGTGCATAAATTATTTGTATGATACCACATGACTACGATCTTACTCACAAACGACGATGGTGTAACAAGCCAGGGGCTATGGGCTCTTTACGATATCCTAGAACCCATCGGGCAATTGCTGGTGATCGTCCCAGACTCACCTCGAAGTGCTACCGGTATGAGCCTAACGTTTCACAAACCATTACGAATCGCCAAGATGAAATTCAGGAAACGCCATACCTATGTTGTCTCTGGAAATCCAGCCGACTGCGTCTTCCTTGGAGTCAGTCAGGTTCTAGCGGGCAAATTGCCAGACGTAGTGGTATCTGGTATCAATCAAGGGGACAACGTCACGGCACAAACCGTCTTCGCTAGTGGGACTGTCGCCGCCGCGATGCAGGGAGCGGTGATAGGGGTGAAATCACTTGCATTCTCTCTGGCCTTTCCAGAGGATAAAAGGCTGCCTGGGAGATTAACTGCTCATAAGTTCGAGGAAGGGGCTAAATTCGCGAGGAAAATCGTCACACGCATACTCGACGAAAGCCTCCCACAGGGCGTTGATTACCTCAATATCAACTTCCCATTCGAAATCGATCCCACAACTCCTGTGAAGATGACTAGGCTGGGTAAACGCAAGTATAATGATAACGTGATCGAGAGGATCGATCCTAGGGGGAGACGATATTATTGGCAATGGGGGGCGATTAGGCCCGATGAGGAGTTCGAAGAGGGAACAGATGCCCATGCGGTATTGGTTGAGAAGGTCATATCGATCACGCCGATGCAATTAGATTCCTCGATGAATGCCAATGGATCTGCATTTTCGGATTTAATCGATGGATGACTTCATTTCGGGAGAATGGAGGGTCACGCGAAGCTCTTAAAAGGTAATTTTTCAAACGTCTTACCCATGTTCAAGCTCGATGAGGGGCTTTATGCCATTGAGTGTCCTTTCAAGGGGTATATTGTGAGCATCGGATGCATAATGGGTGAGGGTGTGGGATTGATAGACTGTGGAATAAAGGAGAGCCCTGTTCAGGCACTTCAGCCCCTGCTCAGAACAATACATCTTGATTTAAAGGATGTCGTCACAGTCCTTCTCACACACGGCCACTTTGATCATTGCGGGGGACTAAGCGAGATCAAAAAGTTTTCAAAGGTGTCCGCAATGTGCCACGGTTTGGATAAACCACTCGTTGAGGATCCCCCATTGGTATTCAGGTTGCTCCGCTCAAGGTTTCCGGGACTATACGATGAGGAAATGGCAGAGTTCGTGGCCGGGAGCGTTGATGCGGTTGTAGATGATGGCGATACAATAAATGTAGCAGGCAGAGACATGACCGCTTTACATACCCCAGGGCATTCAGCTGGTTCACTTTGTGTATTCGATGTGGGGACGAATGTCGCCTTTTCAGGCGATTCATTCCAAGGTGAGGGAGAAGATAGACCCTTACTTTTTCACAGCTTTAAGGAATACGTTGAATCCCTCAAGAGAGCCTCCCAGAGGGAGTTTTCAAAGATCGTGCTTGGGCATCCCTTTCCACCTTTCAGAAAAAGTATTCTAGAGGGCGTGGAGGTCGAACAGTTCCTAAGGAGGAGCATTAAAGCAGCTCTTGACCTAAAGGGGGAAGTATTAGTGCAGCTAAACGAATGCGGATCCCTTAGAGTTGATGAGCTTTCTAAGTTCCTGCCTCAAACGCCCCCAATAACTGCCGCATGCGTGCTCGAGGACCTTGTGACAGAGGGGATCGCCTCGATGAAGATGTCCGATGGCAAGGCAGTGTGGGTTACGTCAGCCAAATAGCGAAGTCACTCACGGTTTCTTTCAACCATCTTCAATAAATTGATGGCTTCTCTCTCCGACCCACAATAAGTGCTGATGAATAGTCCTCTGTGCCTTAACTTGGTGAGGAGGAATCGAACCTCGCTTGGTGCGCAGGAGATCTGTAGACACTTCCCGGCATTGAGGACCTTATCGCAAACTTCAATCCACTTTGACATGGGTTCAGCGCCAGCTCCGGGAACCCACTGTATTCCATTCAGTGACTCCACTTGCAGTAAGGAATCTAGATTGCCCAGTGCCATTGGTCCGTCGAGGTGGAAAATCGAATTGTCTAGGTTTTTTGAGATGTGCACAACGTCCTCTTCCAAGAAGAAATCTCTGAATGCGCGTACTGATAGAAATCCCGTAAAATCATCCTGTAGGGCAAAATATTTGCCCTTCGAATATGCGGGTATCCACGTTATGCATCCTGCCTGTATGCGCGATATCTTCCCATAATATAGGTCAAAGACCTTAAGGCAGATATCATTTATTTCCCCTACGAGTCTCTTAACTTCGTCGGGCTGATGGTAAATCCCCCTTATCAACTTCGTCGTGCCAATGGCGGCTGCCAACGAATCTCCTCCATAATGGATGTCCGGTATACCCACTAGAAAGCGCCCCTTGGCCACTTCACATAGCGAATCCAAGAGGTCGTTCATAGTCCTCCACCAGTAATTGCTCTCGTCCAATTTAGGTTCATATGTGGATATATCGTCTACAAAAGGGAAAAGCCAAGATGTGGACTCATCTAAGAACGTCAAGGTGCCGCCGAGGAAGGCAGTCATGGAATTCGGACCGAGATTCGGCCAATACCAGGGGATTGCGTCTCCAAGGAAAACGGTATTCTCAAGATAAGATTCCGCCTTCTGAAGGATATGGTCGCAACTCGTCCACCTTTCTATCATATCTTCTGGAGTTCGATAATCTATTTTCACCCTTTTTCCTCTTGGCGCTTCGATGTGTATGAGGGGCCTATCGACGATTTCACCATTCCAGAAGGCCTCAAACCTCCCCTTTATGGCCTCAAAATCCACATCGTCTAAATACGACCTCATTAATGCCACCGACCTAATGATTCAACGGCTACATTAAAAGGAAGTGATATTTCATTCTTATTAAGGTTCGGCTTTATTCCAGCTTCCTTCACGACTTCATAGAACGGCTTATCTTCAAAAAGGAAATTATAGACCTCTTCAGGTAAATCCCTCTCACGCCTTCTCATCCAAGACTATGTGTCAGGGCTGTAAATTTCTCGCGCGTTCTCGTATAGAATTCGCCTTGCTAGTGATTTGGCCTCATTCATCGTGAGGTATTCCTCCTCGATTTTCCTCGCCAGAACTTTCGCGAGACATCGTTTGACAAGAGACACCTTACCATAGCTCCATTCGCAACAATAAGCGTCAGTTCCCACCAAGATCCATTTATTCGCCGGCAATGCTTCGATCCTTTCCGAAATGATCTTCCCCATATATGAGGGGAATAAATTATGCCACCAGAAACCCAGGAGTGTTACGTTGTGCAGCATGCGGGCAACAATCGTCAGTTCTTGGCTCATGGATTCAGAGCAATACATCAAACTGAAGTTAACACCGGTGAATTCTTTGAATATCCCAATCATGTTTGGGATCAACTCATGCTTAACCCGAATATAAGATTCCCCATAATCATACGAACCTTTCCGGCCCCCGTATTTCCATACGGCACCCAAGTACCACTGAGCCACCCCTTTACCCTCGATGGTCTCGAGGAACCGATAAAGGAACTTCGTAACCAAGATATTCTTATCTAAAACGGATATCTCCTTGCTATGATAAAGGTCACGATAGATCTGCTCCGCCTTCTCGTCCTCAGCTGGAATGATGACCAGATCCTCATCTATGGCAGAACCGAAGCTCCTTATCCCCCTCCTTAGGTTGCTGGTTATGAGCTTATCGAACTTCCCCAGAGCCGACCCCAGGTCTTCTGGCAAGGCGTCGTCTTTCCCAACGAAGGCCATTAAGCTCTCGATGTAGTTGGGTCCAAAACTGAAAGCTTCCAGGTGTGGGAGGAGGAAAGGCCTTCTTATGATGACTTCATTCTGACGATCGCCAACGTCGTTTATACAACAATAACACTTTTGTATTCCAAGCCTTTTGGTTAACAGGGCCTCAGGCCAAGAGCTGTCATCTCTCGTCCCCATTATTTGTCCATTCACGTCTCTCCAATTTGACTCATTCAAATCTTCATCCAGCCCATATAAATCCCGAAGGATTTTCTTTACGCACCAGTAAGTTGAGGTGCCCTTTATCAAGTGAAGATACTTCAAGTAATACGCCATCCTCTCTTCTAACGGTCTGTCGGATACCAAGAACCCATCGTCTCCTCCGGCTGATGAAAATTCCCTCCTCAAAAAGTGATAGAACAAGATGTCACCGATATCGTTTGCCTGAGGTCGAGCTATGTCGAGATGGGAGTGGACATCGATTATCGGGATTCGATCTAGCTCTTCAATAACACGATTATAGATCCCCTGGTTCATCATCGCGCGCCTGTAAGCCATGTAAACTATTTCCTCTTATGCATTTACATTGATGCACTCGATTTTACCCTACCTTTGGCTAGCATCACCCAGGGAGCTCGGCCTAAAAACAATTCTATCCTCTTTTTTAATAGGGCATAAACGATCAACATTGCCAAGACATAACCGATGTAAACGTCAGAAACCTTAAAGCTCTTGAATGGAAGGGTAGCGAGCATGGGTGGTAAGTTCAGGGTTAATGAGTATGGCGTCGGAAGCGTAATAGATGAAGATGATCTAAAGGCGGCTTCTAAAGCTTTGAGGGGCTCTGAGTCCTTATCTTGGGGGCCACTCGTTCCACAGTTCGAGAAGGCGTTTGCCGAATACTGTGGCGTCAAGCATGCTATAGCGGTAACATCATGTACTGCAGCGCTGGAGATTGCCACCCGCATCCTAAAGATAAAATCTGGGGTCGAGGTGGTCGGCACGCCCCAAACCTTCCGAGCCACTTATGTGCCAGTCAATGCTGCGGGCGCTACAATCCGTTTTGCGGATATCGAGTCCGAAACCCTTGACATCGATCCAAAAACAATAGAGGATAAGATCACGTCAAAAACCAAAGCGATTTATGTGATGCACTATGGCGGAAATCCCGTTGACATGGATCAAGTTATGGAGATAGCGGAAAAACACGACTTGGATGTCGTGGAGGATGCAGCGCACGCGCTTGGGACTACTTACAGGGGTAGAAATGTTGGTTCAATCGGTGATCTCACGTGTTTCTCCCTCCAATCATTGAAGAACATGACTACCTTGGGTGAGGGTGGATTCCTGACGACAAATAGGGACGATTATGCGGAGATGGCCCGAACCCTGCGCACGTATGGCATCATAGGAGAGCAGAGGCCGAGGGCTGAGAAGAAGATAGGTAAGTACCTTGCACCAGAACCTCGGATCTCGGACCATGCCGACGACTCATGGGATTATGATTGGGTTAGGATCGATGGATGGGGCATCCATGCCAGGATGAATGAGGTTCAAGCAGCCGTCGGGCTGAATCAGCTCAAGAAACTTGATAAGATGAACGAGATGCGTGCCAAAGTTGCGGAATGGTACGGCGAAGACCTCCAAAAGATCAAGGGGATCAGACTCTGGAAGGTGCGCGACAAGAGTCGCCCATCGTGGCACCTTTATCCATGCTTTGTAGATCAGGGCAAAGTTAAGATAAATATGTTCGACCTGATACATTACCTTGAATTGAAGAAAGGCATCAGGATAATACCAAGGTATTTTCCAGTCCACCTGACAGACTACATGAGGTTCTATGGTCACAGCTATGGTGAGTGTCCAGTGTGTGAAAGAGTTTGGTTCGAGGAGCAGTTAAACCTACCCATCAACCCACGCATGCCGCACTCTGATGTAGAGACAGCAGTAAGGGCCGTTAAAAGTGGCCTTGAGATGCTGGGAAGGAGACTTTAGAGGGTGAGCCATAAACCATTAACATGCCTTTACATAGATAATAATTCTGAGGACTAAGATGATCAACCTACATCGCGAATGACTAGATCCTAGGCAGTCTCGCACCTTGAGTTTTAAATGACACGCCAGTATGCACACACGTCTGGAATAGCTACGGGGTCTAGACGCATTTTACGATCAGAAAAACTATTATCGGTAAGGTTTGAACCAACTAGGCGCCAAGATGCGATCGCTGACCCCCGAGGATCTTCTTGAGCAAGCTGAGGAAAGGGCAGCTGAAGAGAAGAAGGCCGTCATCAAGTACTTGAGCAGGTCCAATGCAGCACTCTCCTCTATCAGAGAAATAGCCATGAAATTCCCGGATAAAGATCCCTACGCGGAGCAGAGCGCAGAGGCTAACTTCAAAGTGAAAATTCTAAACCTCCTTAACGACGTGATCCCGCTCTCAAACCCGGAGACGCCATTAATGGAGAGATATATCGTGCAGTTAAACGATTTACAACTGGAGGTCGCAAGGGCCGCTGCCAGGCTGATACCGAGATTCGATCGGAGCAGAAGGGTGGAAGTCGCCGAACTTGAGCTGTACATGAGGGAATTGGCGAAGACGACGGGCCAGTTGAGGAGCGTCCCTACGGGAGCCATAAGGCAAGCGGAGGAAGCAAGCCAGATAGTCAGGAGGATCGGGGCTCAGGCCTTGGAGCTCAAGCAACTCCAAAGTGCCAGGGATTCGACGACATTTGAGTCGAAGAAGCTCAGGGATGAAGTGGATGGGTTGAGGGAGCGAGTCAGCATCCTTGGCCAAAGCGAACTCTCTGGCAGGATCGACGGCCTTGATGCGGAGATACTAAGCCTTCGGCAGAGGGTAAGCGAGTTTTTCGCGCCAATCGCTAAGCCGATTGAGAAACTCAAGAAGTTGCTCGAGGATAGAAGATCGCCAACATTAGATATCGTCCCGCTCCTTCAATGCGTTGAGGATCCAACGCATCTATTGCAATTGGAACAGGCGGAGCTGGAAAAGGCTGGACAGATCCTCCGCGGTTACATCGAGAGGGGTGAATTGTCAATAAAGCAAAGCAGAGCCAGGAGGGCCCTCGAAGCGATATCCGAATTGGGTTCTCGGGTACCGGATTTGAAGGTAAGGCTCAACTCCCTATTGAAAGAGAGAATTGAAGTCCTTTCCTCAAGGGAAGCCGTAGAGCTCTATGCCAAGCGAAAGGAAGTTGAGGACAGAATAAAGTTGATTGAGTATAAGTTAGGCGGGCTCACTTCAGGTCAGGCAAGTCTCGATGCGCAGATAGAAAGGTGTTCCCTAAAAATTCAAAACCTTAAGAAGGAAACAGAGATGCTGGCGGAGAGCATTCTGTCGGAGCCAGTTACGCTAACCATAAGTTAATTTCAGCAAGTAAATACGAACTACCGACTTACACTATCAATGAATGGCCAAGTTAGCGATGACGTTCCCATCTACTAGCAGTGATTATTCGGCATGGGGATGAGGTTATGGTTTTCACAACCTTGAACTTGTTGAGGCTGAAGTACCCTGAAGGTGTAGGATCTCCGCCTGAAGGTTAATGGCTGTGGCCCTAGTCACCAAGATCGTCCATGGGTCATCCGCGATGTCGACGAGCCCATAATTACTGTTCTCACCATCGAACCTTCCTTCGGCCGGTTCATCGGTATACTCAAACCAGTGGTAGCCGATGACATAGCGCTCTGAGATCAGTTTCCTGACGTACTCCTCATAATGGTCTGCCCTCTCCCCCTGTGTCCTAAGGGGGACACCCGCGCCCTTCGTGTTGGGCAGGCTGGAGTCCATGGCTTTGAAGGAGAATTCGGTGATCATGATGGGCAGACCCGTTAGCGCATAAATGCTCCTGAGATTTTTCAGAGGCGGTTCGTCGCTGTAGTTGTTAATCGAGATCACATCGCTGTAGTCAATGCATCCCTTGAGCGCTTCGTCGGGGGGCTTGAGGGCATATCTGCACCCAAGTAGGAGGTGATTCGGATCGAATTTCCTTATTGCATCGTGGCAGACTTGGAAGTACCTCCTCGATAAAATCTCGAGGAATCCGAGCGCATCCGATTCCAATGCGTTGCCATTAGGCGGTGCATAAAAGTTTAGGACATCTTCGAATGAGCTGAAGCTCGTATTCCAGGCCTCGTTAAGGGCATCGATCTCCCGATATTTCCCCCTGAGGTATTCCACCAGAGCCCTCTTGCCTTCAGCCTCTGGTGGCAGGCTTAGATAATCGACGATGAGGTGATTTGGCGACCTCCAGTCAGGGGACCACCGGAGCTCGTTGTCGGTGAAGTAACCCAAAAGGTAAGGGTCGTCCTTTCTCGGTAGACATAGCCTCTCAGCTAGATCATATGCTGCGCTTTCGAATCTGCTCGAGAAGAAATCGGCCAACTTGCCACTCAACCACTCAGATCCCGCCGTTGAGGCAATGTTCAGTATGATGGTGTAGGGCATGCCCTTCGTGAAGGTGTCATCACTCGACCAAGCTCCGATCGTGTTAAAACCGAAGTTCCGCATCTTCTCGACAGAGGCCTTGGCCCAATTCTCACTGCTCCCATATTTCTTTGAGACTGCTCTGTTATATGGGCTGTAGCCAAGGCTTGGGGCATAATCACCCTCGTAGCTGACGTGATTGACGGCCTTGCAAATGAACGTGTTGCCACTTGGGTCTATTATCCACGATGTGCCGTTTACTTTCCCAACGTGGAAGAATCCAGTTGCATTCCCTCTTAACAACACAGTTCCCCCGCATTCGTAGTATAGTTGGTCCAATATAACATTTCTCAAAATTCCAGAGCTGAGCTCATTCTCGGACAACTTGCGATCGACTTCCACCAATCTCTGCGAGCTAAAATTTAGCCCATAAGATAGGATGCCCATCGAGATGATGGCCAATAAGAGCATCAAGTGGATGGGTCTCCTGAGTGACAGTTTCATCGCATTACTTCAGCAGTCTGAAACTTGAAACGTGATGGCGCTTCATACCTTGCTTATGTATCACTCAATGCCCGTAGAGGACACTTCGTATTTGCCCTGAATCCCCTTGATGTATCCTGCAGTCGCCCTCCTGAAGTATCTGCCGTAGAGAGCTGATAGCCTTTTGGCTTCGTCGGGCCTTTCGTCTATGAGATTTAGTTTCTCCTTAGGATCCTTGACTATATCGTATAGTTCGTCAGACTGGCCTTCAGGCCTTTGGATGTAGCTCCACACGCGGTCTCTAATGCACCTATCAACTCCTTCATGGTAACCGGTTATTATCGAACCCCTATGTGCGTCATCCCCTCCCTGTAGGAGATGCGCGAAGCCCTCCCCGTGCATGGACGACGTCTCTTTACCCATTCCGAGCAGTTCGAGGATTGTTGGGGCCAGATCCTGGAATTGCACGATGGCCTTTGTCCTCCTTGCGCCTTCGCCTCCAGGAAGCCGCACCATGAAAGGCACTTTGAGCAGCTCATTATACATCCTGTCCGCTCCTTTGAGGAATTTCCCATGATCGGCAAGCGGGTGCCCATGATCTGCAAGTAAAACGATGATCGAATCATCGAGGTATCCGAGCTCCTCTAAGGTCGCCATGAATTTACCGAAGCAATGATCCACGAATGAAACCTCACCCGCATATAGACCTCTAATGAATCTGACCTCTTCCTCGCTTGCCCACTTCAAGGCCTCTCCACCCATGGGCAGTATGAGACGGGGGCCATGATACGACGGATCCGTGTAGGTGTCGTATTCATCTGGTGGATCCCATGGCTCATGAGGATCGAAGCAATCGATCCATAGGAACGTTTTCCTGTGGGACCTATTGCCCTTGGCCCAATTGGAGGCTTCCATGAATACCCTCCCCGAGAACCAATCGTCTTCGACTTTGAATTCGTCGGTGTTCGCAAGGAACTGATGCACCATTTCCCTCCAGTCCTTCCCGTAGTTTTCATTCACATAGTCCTCGACCTTCCTACGGGATGGGGAACTGACGTAAGCGTCGTACTCCTGCCCCCTGACCCACACGAAACTATGGAACCCTCGATGGAAGTTCATCCCGGGCTTCATGAGGTGGTACGTATCCGATACGAGGCCGCACACGTAGCCTTCGGGGCGAAGCACCTCCGTGAGGGTTATGTCTTCGGGGTAGTCCCTGAGCGGCTCCCAAGGCCTATATGGCAGCGTTCTCTGTCCCGTCATCAGGCTGCACCTCACCGGTATCGTGGGAAGGCCCTCCGGATAGGCGTTCTCGAAAACAACCGACTGCATTGCAAAGGCATCTATGTTTGGCGTTTCACATGGTTTGACGCCTTCGAATGACCTCCTTCCCCCATGATAGAAACCAACGTGATCCTGCCTTAGGCTGTCAAGCATGACGACGATCAAGTTCATCGATATCAGGATGGTGGCAGTTTGTGGGCTGATTTAAATCATCCGTTGGCGATCGATTCAGGGGCAATTATACTCAAGGTAAGTGGTGGAGGTCACTCAGCTTACTTCACTAATTCATGAAGCCACTTTATGGGCCCCAGCTTAGGAGCGATTATATGCTTTATTCGGTGGAATGCACACCTGTGTGGTCATAGAAATGTAGATTAACGAAGATGATCTTTTACAATCCATCTATGGCTCGATGGGATATATGCCGCAAGTATTCAATGAATCCGCTAGGGCGTGCATCCCAAGTCGATACACACTCTCACTGGTCGCGTCTTTTATCCCAGTCGTTCCCATCTCGGTCAACCCTATAACAAGTCTATCCCCTGGGGCATCGCTCTTGAGTAAATCATCGGCATATCTCCCAGTTTCCTCAGGACCACTCCAAAAAACGGTTTCGGGGAAATTAACCCAAATGATAACATCATTCCCCCATGCCTCCCTTGCTTCTGACACCGATAGATCGCCTATGGGAGGCGGCGTAAACGCCTCTATCACGGCAAGGTCAGTTTTTCCTATTAGATGCTTAAGGCTCTTTAAGTTCGAGGAGTGCGCATGTGCAGCACAGATTTTCCCCTTACCCTTGAGAATCCGAGTGTATTTTTGGTAGAAAGGGAGATCGTATTTCTCGAACTGTGCTGGCCCATAATGCCCGCTTATGCCACCAAAACTTATGAATTCGGCGGGGGAATCGATGATCAGAGGAAGAAGCCTTTCGGTCCTCCTCTCAAGAGCCCTTAGGAGCTTTTGGAATTCCTGTTTATACTTATATTGGGCCACAACCCAGTCAGATAAACTCGGCCAGTAAAACCACACCGACTCGTAATATGACGGCTCTATGCCACTCCCCCTTACTATCCCGTCGCAACCAAGATCCCTGACAGCATGGTCGAAATCCCCATAATCCTCATGGTAAATAGTGTCATCGATCATGCATATCACTGCATCGTAGTCTGCTTCAGACCTTATCAATCCGTGAAGCTGCTGTGATTCAATCCCCCTCCCAAGATGGGTCTTTACTCTTGTTGACACCTCTCCCTCAGGGGTCTTATACACAGTTGTTACGGCGTTCCCATTCACAATCGTCTCGATGGACACATTAGGTTGCTCGCTCCAAACCGTACCACAGCGTACGCAGAAGCCCATATCTTTGTTCCTGAGCTCCCTCTCAAGCCCACCACGCGGAATCAGGTCATGATACGGAAGGAATGGAACTTTATCGGGTTCCTCCTTGTGTAGTACTGCTAACGCTCTATCCCTAACGTTCATGGCAAGCCTCACCTTCTGAGTCTCGATCAAACCGCTAATAACATTTCTTGCAGGGACTTCGTGAGTGGGACTTCGTCAGCGTTTAGAAACTCATATTAGGTAGGAGATGGTAATAATATGAGACTGTTCAGCGACCAGGATTGGAGGGTATTGTTGTGAGGCTGGGTGGACCAATATTCGAATCCTATTCCGATCCAGAACATTGGATTGCAGCTCTGCGTCGCTACGGTTATAGTGCTGCATATTGCCCGGTCGCAATTGATGCTGACGATTCCATCATCCAAGCATACGTGGATGCCGCAGAAGCGGTCGACGTGATCATAGCCGAAGTGGGGGTATGGAATAATCCTCTGAGCACGGATATGGAAGCCCGCAAAACTGCATTGAGGCAGTGTCAAGAGCACTTAATCTTGGCCGACAAGATAGGTGCACGGTGTTGTGTGAACATCGCGGGGTCAACAGTGGGATGGCCCACATCCCGATAACTTTTCCGAAGATACATTCGATCTCATTGTCGAAACCGTGCAGGAGATCATCGATGCCGTCAGACCAACGGGCAGTTTCTATACATTAGAAACGATGCCCTGGATATATCCGGATTCGCCAGAAAACTATCTCGCGCTCCTAAAAGAAATCAACCGAAAAGAATTTGCGGTTCATTTCGATCCGGCAAACCTGATCAGTAACCCTCAACGTTATTACGGCAATGGGGCGATCATCCGGGAATTCTGTTCAAAGCTTGGGCCTTACATCAAGAGCTGTCATGCAAAGGATGTCATACTGCGGGAAAAGTTCATGGTACACCTCGATGAAATCCGCCCCGGCTTGGGAGGACTCGATTACGCGACCTTAATAACTGAGCTCAGTAAGCTGAATCCCGACACCCCCCTCATGTTGGAGCACTTGTCAAACGCGGAAGAGTATTCGCTTTCTGCTGGTTACATTCGGTCAGTCGCAAGGAAGATGCAGATAGTCATACGCTGATCGAAAGGATGGCAGATTGCGGAGCTTGAGCCTATTTCCTGACCGTCACGGGCCATTATCTTTGTAGAGCCCATTCATCATCCTGAGCGCCGAACTAACCATCATATCCCCAGCTTCAGGGACCAATATGTTAGGTCCGATCGATGTCTCGTAACCTCCTGAAGCCTCTAACGAGCCTTCTTCCTGGAAGGCCCTGACTGTGGGTATGTAGTCAACGACGTCATTCGCCAACTCAATGACAAATGTTTGCTTGAACGGCGATTCTGCCTTGATCCTCAAGCCGTGCTCTACGAAGATCTCACCAGGAAGGCCCACTATCGCTGCCGACCGTCCGATGGCTAATACTTGGACCCAAGTCCTCACCTCCTTCTGAGCCCTTCGGAATTCATCGATCATCGGGCCGAAGAAGTATTTCAATGATGAATGCCTCATGTTAATTGGCTTGATCTCCCCGCTCATCAACCCCTTGGCGAGCTCGATCTCCTCTCGGGTGGGCATCCTCCTCGGAATAGAAAGCTCCTCCATTGCTGCTGACAATTTCAAATGACGATGTAACTTCATCTGGTTCAATGCCCATAGAACTTTGGCGGCGACGAGGGCAGCCACGCGTTCTGCATGTCCGAGGTATTTATTCACACCGCCGTGGGGCTTCATGGCGTCGTACATTATGACGTCCCCGCATGCCCCATTCGCAAGTATGGCGACGAATTCCTCTCCACTCATACATTGCATGATCTTAGAGAAGGCGCCGAAGTAGTCAGCTGAAATAGTAAACATGTCCTCTCCTTTTTCGGTCGGGCTTAAGCCCCCGTAGTGCATGGCATAATTCGCGAGGACCGAGATCATCTTCCCATTCGGTTGCCTTGCACATAGAACGCCGATCTCGGGGTCCACGGGCCCAGCAGGCCTCACTATGTCGGGGTTCAATGTGCCTGGGTTAGTCCACACAGTGCCATCCTTCATGAAAAAACGCCTGTTGCCCAAAGGCTTGTACTCCTCCTCCCTTTCAAACCCGAGCTCCGCTTCTGTGAGCCTGTTATCGGCTAGTTGCACGCTATCAGCGATCTTGTGAATGAGGATTTGCCCATAACCCATGTCCCCTATCTCCGGACCTGTGTGGGTGTGAGTGCAGGATATGAGAACGTTCGAAGGAGGGATTCCACACCTTTCGTAGATCGACTGTTTGGCTCTGTCAAGATATTCCCTTTTAATGCCAATAAGGTCGCATACCACTATGGCTAATTTCGTATCGCCATCGTCAAGGACGACGGATTTGGCCGACAGCTCATCGTGAACGTCCCTGGCTATCCTCTCCTCAAAGTACCCACTGATCTTAATCCCCAATGGAGGCGTTATATCGATAATGGCTGCTCCTGCTTTCAACATGACATTTCCGAATTCCTGTGGATTGCAATAAAAGCGTTATCTAAAGGATCCTATCTTGTCATCCCTTCGGGCTTTCAAAGGAAAAATCGAGTGAAATGCGTATCGAATGAGGTGGCACCTAATCTTTTATCCTATAATATACCCTCTTCCTGTTCTTACCTTTGTTTTCCACCCTAAGCAGCACAACGTTCCCGATCTCTGACGTGTCCCTCACGTGCGGCCCCCCATCTGCCTGAATATCTCTCCCGACTATCTCAACGATCCTTAGCTCTCCCGATTCCGGCGGCAATCTATCGGCCAGCTTTATGATGCCTGGGATCTCGAGGGCCCTATCCCTTGGCAGATAGTAGACCTTTACTTCAATGGTCTTAGACGCCACGGCATTGACCTCGTCTATGACGCCTTCGAAGAGCTGCTTGTCGGCTCTTTCGATATTGAAATCGTCTTTTGCCACGTCCGGTTCAATGTGACCTCCCGTAACTAGAGCACCATACTTACCGTACATAATCGAAGAGAGGATATGTGCAGCGGTGTGCAACTTCATCAGCGCATACCTTCTTTCCCAATCTAGCGCGATCTCCGCCGCGTCCCCTATCTTAAAGGAGGGGGTTTTTGACAAAGCGTGGATAACGTCGCCTGTGACCTTATCTTCCCCAACATCGATAACATCATATGAAGTCCCATGACATGAGACATTACCCAAATCATTCGCCACTCCCCCGGAAAGCGGGTGAAGAACCGTACTTTCGAACGTTACCAGGTCCCCTTGGATACCTCTTACTTTGGTATCGCAGCGCTTTAGGTAGCTATCGTCCATATAGAGTTTCGCGGGCAATATAAAACAAGATGATAATAGTCCAACTAATAACCCTTTTTTCGAACCATTGCGAATGACATTGGTAGCCATTTATTCCTTATCAACGATCCCCCTCCATTGATCGATATTAGCCATGGCATAAGGTTTAAGAACAGACATTCAGATAACGCAATTTATTAGACACAAGGAGCCCGATGTTCGATATTGTCTTTGGTTAGAATGGGTTTAGGCTATCACATTTGAGTAGGTGAGAAGGATGCCCAAGGAAGTAGGTAAGGGAAGGGGAAGAGAACCTAAGGAATTGCTAGTAAGGGAGTTTGAAGAAGGGGACGCTCCAGGCCTTTCCAGGATGTACAACGAAAGCGATGAGGGATGGCCCGGTGGATTTACTCGCGGGATCCCATATACTCCAGAAAGGGTGTTGCATGAGGTCCAGAGGGGTAGTGCCTTTGCCCGCCTGGTCGTGGAACTGAAGGGGAAGATCGTCGGATATTGTACATTGGGCGAACGCTGGGGGGACAAAGACGCAGCCTATGTCGGTTTTCTCAACGTAAGCCCAAGTTATCAGGGGAAGGGATTCGGACGCATGCTTCTCTTAAGGAGCATTGAGGAGGCCACGAAGAGGGGGGTGAAGAGGCTCGACCTCAATACATGGAGCGGAAACATGAAAGCCATGCCCCTATACAAGAAGACGGGTTTCTTCTGGGTTCCCAAGACCAGCGTTTACATGCAAAATTACCTCCCAAGGATATTCTCGTTTCCGGTCGCCAGGGATTTCTTTAACAAACACCCAGACTGGTACCATTCGTTCAAGAGGGAATTGGAGGTGAAGGAAGATGACTTCAAGCTGAAGGAGATGAAGATCTTTCAGTATGAGTGGGAGGAGAAGGGTGACAAACTCAGGATCTTGGTCGACAGGGAGGTACGCGATATCACCGGCGCCGAGACGAACGATTTCGAGATACGCTGCTGGGTTGAGGAGCAGGAGGCGCCATCCGGGATACCTCTGAAGATCCATTGGCACATGGCCAACAAGACGGGGAGGAAGATGTCCTGCTCCCTTCTGGTGGAGCCTGATGAGGGGATCAAATTGCTAGAGGAGCCACCAAAGAGCTTCATTCTTGAGCCACGGAAGAGAAGGGAGTTCAAAGGAAGGTTCCTCATAGATCCCGGAATCGAGGAGCGGGAGGGGGACGAGGCCGCTCACAAGATCAGGAGCAACCTGATGCTCGATGGCATGTTGATACCATTGGCAACGGGTTTGAGGGTCAAGCAACCGGTTGAGCTGACCTTCGACCCACATCACATGATCGGTCGCCCCGGTTCTGAGGAGGCACTCATAATCAACATTGGTAATCACTTGAAGAAGAACGTCGAAGGCGAGGTTTTGGCCGTTCCCCCCGAAGGGGTACAAATGACCCCTTCCGCCGCGAGTTTCAGTGTAGAAGCAAATGGATTTACAGGCGTGAAGTTCCTCGTGCATGTCTCGCGGGGGATGGGCAACCGGGCACTACCCATAACACTCCTATCGTCCGTCAGCCTAGACGGCACTAAGGTCAGCGCGAAACCCAAGACATTCTACGTGAAATGCGTAGATGGTGGTGGAACCATCGCCTGCCTAGAGGACGATAAGGAGCTCGTGCTGACGAGCGAGGCTTTGACGGTTAGCTTAAGCCTCAAGGGAGGCCACGTCAGCGTAAGGGACAACATAAGTGGCATAGACCTGTGTGATGGCATTGAGGACTCGCTCGGGCCACCCTTCTGGCCGCCCGAATTCGTAACGAGTAAATACCAGCATGAGTTGGATCGCGTCGAAGGCGCTCTCAAGGCAAGGTTGTACGCGGATTCTCGGACTTATCCCGGCGTCAGATTGGTCAAGCAGATCACGTTGGCAGGGGGGAGCCCGATACTCAAGATCCAATATTCGCTGATCAATAACTCCTCCACCAAATATGACCTCAAGCTCCAAGTGAGAAGTTATGCCTCGATTCCAAGCCCGGTTGTCACCATGCCTCTGAAAGAGGGCCTCGTTAGAGCGGCGATCGCGGAAGGGGATTTCCCTCGATGGGAAGGGGACGCGCCGGAGAAGCCGGATCAACTCAAGGAGAGCTGGAGCTGTTTTGAGCTGCCTCGATATAGGCTTGCCACAGGCTTGATGTGGAATAAGGTGGATGTCGTAGAGAACTCTTTCGGTGGCACGAAGATGCCAGAACTTGTCATGGATGTCCCAGATCTGATGCCACAATCGACGAGGACCCTTAGCCCGTTGTATGCGTTTTGTGGTTACGGGGATTGGAAGACCGTACGAGGATATTACAGGAGATTGATCGAGGGGAAGGCGCGGGAAGAGATACGGTACAATGGCCCTCGGACACAGCCGCCCATCGTTGCGATCGTCAGGCCGTCGCTAATAACGCTGAATGTTTCGGAGAAGAGGAACGTGTCCATCAAACTATCCAGTTCCAGGATGAAGCCGCTGAGTGGTAAGGTCAGAGTGGATCAACCAATTGGCTGGAAGGCTAGTCTCGATCAGGATTCCTTTAAGGACATCAGAAGATCGGACGATTGGGGATGCGTTCTATCGCTCCAGCCTCCCGAAACAGCATTACCCGGTTGTTACGAGGGGAGGGTAGTTCTCGAATTCCCAGATATGGATTATGAGTTCCCGCTGGACATCCTGATAGCCGGTCAAAAGGGAGACGTGAGGATATTTAGGACGGAAGATGACGGCCTTGGGGTTTTCTCCATAGACAACGGCCTATATCTTTTCAAGGTATGCCCGGAGTTCGCCGGAACTCTATACTCGGCGATTGAGAAAGGGACGGCGAGGAATCACCTGCTCTCATCCTTCCCGAAGCCTAAGCCCTTCGTTTTTTTCAATCCCTGGTATGGAGGCATTGGAACTCTAGTGTTCAAGGAGTCGTGGCCAGGGAAAGTCCATGAAGAAAAATGGAACGGACGCAAGGTCGAGATTGGCCCATGGAAGGGCGTAACCGTCTTCACCAAGCTTACAGACCTCAATGAGGACCTCAAAGGACTTGAAGTCGGCATTTCATATATGACGCTGCCCGGAAGCAACATCATCAGAATAGTGAACGAATATAGAAACACGACATCTGCCAGCATGTCCTTCGGGTCGCTCACCACGATGTTCCTTCAGTTGGGAGGCTCGCGAGATAAATATGCAGTCGTAATCCCGGGGCGAAGGGGATAGTATCTCAGAAGGGGCACGAAGTACGGGTCTTTTGCCAGCACCGATCGAGGATACGCTGTGGTGGAAAATCAGAAGACTGGAGACTCACTCTGTCTTGTAACGACCCAAAGTGAAAGAGCAACGATAGAAATCATGGATATGGCAGCTGAATATGGGGCGCATCCAACCTCCTATATCGACGTTTACCTAAAACCTAATGAAACCAGGATGTTCAATAACTATATGGCTTTCGCGAAGACTAAGGAAGATGCCCTGAAATATAAAATACTAAGAAAGTTATAAGGACTATCTCGATGGAAGATGAGGAATTGTTCGATGTAATGTAATTAAAGGATAGCTTAAGGATCTTATAAAACTGGTGTTATTATGGCTTAGCATATGGAGATATAGTAGCATTCATGATATAGCGTTGGCGAATGGGTTGGCGAAAATCGGATTTGGGGCCGTGCTGAATGAGGCCCCCCAAATGTCAAATGCACCAAACTATAGTGGACTTGCTGCATTGTGTAAAAAATTCGAAGAGATCGATTTCGACTCAGCTTGGTTGATGGATCACTTCACTTGGGGCCCTGATGACGCTGTATTCGAATGCTGGACGACGCTTTCAGCTCTGTCTCGCGATACATCGAAGATCCACCTTGGCCCTTTCTTCCTCTGCAACGGTTACAGAAACCCAGCATTGGTAGCCAAGATGGCGGCAACTCTTGACGTCATATCGGAGGGTCGACTTGAATTGGGAATGGGTGCGGGTTGGAAGGAAGACGAGTACAGAGCTTACGGGTATGCCTTCGATCCCCCGAAGGTGAGAATAGCACAACTCGACGAAGCGGCGAGTATAGTGAAGATGATGTGGACGGGCAGGCCAGTCACGTTCCGAGGAAAGTATTATCACGTATCGGAGGCCGTGTGCAGGCCCAAGCCAATGCGACCGAAAGGTCCCAACTTATGGATAGGCGGAGGAGGGGAACGGCTCACCCTCAGGGTGGCAGCCAAGCACGCGGACGCCTGCAATTTCTCAGGACTTTCAACAAGCCTCAAGGATTTTCAGAGGAAACTTGCGATCTTCGAAAGACACTGCCGTTCCGTAGGCAGGCGATCCCAGGAGGTCGTGAAGTCCGTGACCCTGGAAGTAGTGTTAGGTAAGGACGATGACGAGGCACGTAGAAACGAAAGGCAAGCACCCAACAGCCGATCCCCGGAAACCCGTTTCGTCGGCACGCCATCGCACTGCATCGCATTATTTCAAGAATTCATGGACTCCGGGGCAACATACTTCATGATTCATGCCGAAGATCTCCTGTCGAGCCTAGATCTGTTCGAGAAGGACGTCTTGCCATCATTCCGTTGAGATGTTCGCGAACGGTAAATCAGTATCGCCTTTCCCTCTTGGGATAGGGTCTGAAGGGTGTGCGCGGCTCGAGGCCGAACCAATCCACCGTCTCGTCCAATCTGGAGAGCGAGCGCAAAAGGTCAAAGGTCACCCAACGGGAAGCCTGCGGGCGTGGGGCATACTCCCACAATCCATAAGGGCCCTGTAAACCGCGAATGAATTCGACCAGTTCAGCTATCCTTTGATCCTCTCTGCTTGCGCCCACTCTCCAACACAAGTCGAGGACCTGTGCCAAATCGAACCGCGCAAAATATGTGATAAAACCCCGTGAGGGTTCGGCTCCGATCATCCTTGCTACGTCAAAGCCGAGGGTATGCCTCTCCCTCGTCTCACGCCCGAGCAGCAGGTCCAGTGCCCTTCGAGCCTCTGGACCGGCCCGCCTTTTCGGGTGTAACGCCAAGCAGCTCAAGGCCCCCGTTGTGTTCGAGCGGCAACCCCATCTGGAATGAGCAAGCCTCCGGTAACCAGCCACATACCCATAGTTCCCCGAGGCAATGCCTGTCGGCCAAGCCCCATCCTGCAAGCGCTGCGCGCACAACCAATCGAAGGCCCTTTCAGCACGCGGATCTAGGGCGTAGCCGCAATGTGCTACACCGAGGAGCGGGATGGCGGTCCGCAATGGCACCATCGAGTAGCCTTCGGTCTCCTCCTTTTCCCCTTGCTCACCTCGCAGATTCCACGAGCCGTCCTTGCGTTGCCGTGAGAAGATGAACTCCGCGCCCATCCGAACCGCCTTGTGATCCGAATCCAAACCCAAGTAACCAAGTCGCATCAATACCTGGGAGGTCGTCTGGATCTTGCCACCGGGCGCAAATCCCGATATGGTGCCCCCCCTCCAGGAGCCGTCTGTCGACTGTAGTGCTATGATATCGGCGACGAGCGGATCGCCTCCACGCAACTCAGCGAGCTCGCGTACCTCTGGATCACTTTCAGTCCTATGAAGCAGCTCGCGAAGGACGAGTATGCGAAGGCACGGTGAGGGGTCTGCGAGTAGAAGCGGCATCCTCGTCATCGTTTCACCCCCAGGACCTCCCGTAAGTATGGCGCAGTCGGGGTGTCCCCTTCGGCTAAGTCCTCTGGGGTTCCAGATGCGACGACGCGACCTCCATCCGGCCCTCCTCCAGGCCCAAGTTCGATCAGCCAATCACAGGCAGCGAGCAAATGCGGGTGGTGTTCGATGACGACAACGGTATGGCCTACGTCGACGAGCCTATGAAGCACGTCGATCAACCGGGCGACGTCCTCAAGGTGCTGGCCAACAGTTGGTTCATCCAGGATGTAGAGCGTCTCTTCGGTCGTCTTCCTGCACAGCTCCTTTGCGATCTTAAGGCGTTGGGCCTCCCCACCCGAGAGAGTGTGGGCTGGCTGATGCAGCACGAGGTATCCCAGTCCAACGCTCCATGCCGCTGACAGCGGTCGTGCTAGCGCCTCTTGATCCTTGGATATGTCGTAGACTTCGTCGATCGTGAGGGCTGTCAATTCCGGAAGGGTCAGGCCGCGCCAACGGACATCCCAGGCCTCTGGTCTGTAACCAGTCCCATGGCAGGTTTCGCATGGGACATAGACGTCCGGCAAAAAGTCCATCTCAATCCTGGTTGAGCCGAAGCCTCCACAGGCCGTACATCTACGGGCAAGCCCTTTCTCGTCCAGCCCAAGCGCTTTCGCATCGTCACTTGCGGCATAGAGCTCAAGGAGTGGCTGAACCAGGTTCAGGAATATGGCCGGGCTGTACACGCCCTTCCTGGCCTGATCTACCATGATCGTCCTTGCTGGCGCTCTCTCTATTGATTCGTATGGTCCTGGCTCCAAGGGCTCGCGGGCCACAGAAGTCGTCTGCTTCTTGGGAGCCAGGGCCCTTCCCAGGGTGTCAATCAAGAGGGTGCTCTTGCCTGAGCCAGAGACCCCGCAAATGCCAACGAGTGTGCCCAATGGAAGCTGCGCTTGCTCTATCCGCAGGTTGTTGGCGCGGGCGCCCCTTATGGTCAACCAGGATCTGGGCCTTCGGCGCAGCCTGGCGGCTCCGACATGACGTTCGCCGCGCAACCACGCGCCAGTGATGGTGTTGGTCTTTGCCACCTGTTCAGGACTGCCCTGTGCGACGATCCTCCCTCCCTCGACTCCGGCTCCAGGTCCGAGGTCGACCAAGTTATCGGCAGAGCGGATCAGAAGTGGGTCGTGTTCTACAACGACAACGGTATTGCCATCGTCGCGCAACTCCACCAAAGCGCCAAGGAGGGCTTGGACTTCAGAGGGATGCAACCCGCGTGAGGGCTCGTCGAGCAGTACCGTGAGCGAGGTTAAACCGCTTCCGAGTAACCCAGCGAGTTTCACCCTTTGCGCCTCGCCAGCTGAGAGCGTCGACGAGATCCGATTCAGGTGTAGGTATCCCAGGCCCACTTGGAGGAGGAAACGCAAACGCCTCAGGGCAGTGCGCAGGCTGCTTCCCGCTACTTGGGCCTCAACTTCGGGAGTTGAGATGCCCTTCAATACTTGGGCGAGTTGGGACAGGGGCATCTCGCTCAGGTCGTGGACGTTGTGGCCACCCAGCGTCACGGCCAAGTACTCTGGCCTGAGCCTAGCCCCTTTGCAGTCAGGACACACCTTCGTATCCGTGTAAGTTCCCCCCACATCCCAGTCGCGGACCCACCCATAGAAGCCGTGGAAGGTCTGCGTGCTCTTGCGCGTTATCCCCCTCGGGCTCTGGTACGTGACCTGCATCGGCTCCTTATCGCCGAACAAGAACGCCTCCTGCGCTTCGGGCGCCATCTCGTTCCAGGGCGTTGTGGCCGGATCGAATCCGTAGCGCGCTGCCAACGCCTGCACCAGATAGTAGCCCCCATTCCCTGGCTTGCACAAGTAGCCCTTCGGGAAGAAGCCCGGCGAATACATCGCACCTCTGCAAAGTGGCTTCTCAGGATGTACGATCAGCTTCCCCGGCTTAGGAGCCCTCAACGAGCCGATTCCATGACACGCCATACAGGCCGCAGCGTAGTTTGAAGACGAGAAACGTCCTGGCTTTGCGATTGGCGCCGTGGTCCCACAAGAGGGGCAGCGCCATTCCGCACCCCGTATCATGGGCCTACTGCATTTGGGACAGGCACGCTCCCCAATCGAGGCCAACAGCACTGCCAGGTGATGCGAGACCTCGGTGGCCGTGCCCACAGTCGACCGAATGCTATGCAGTCGACGCTCGGGCGTTACAGCGACTGATACGCCGAGCCCAGTTACGGTCCCTACCTCGGCTTCCGGCCCCTCTCGCGTGCCTTGGCGTTCGTATAGTGAAAGGGTCTCGAGGAAACGGCGCCTCGCCTCTGATTCAAGTATGTCGCTGACCAGACTGGACTTGCCAGAGCCCGATACGCCAGTGACGACTGTGATCGCTCCCTTCGGGAAGTCGACGTCAATGCCTTTCAAGTTATGAGCCCTCGCATCCCTTATCGCTATGCTACTCGGACGATCCTTCACGGCCTCTACACTGCTCGATCGAGGGGTGACCGAGGCCTCGGCCCTTAATGCCCGGCAAGTGACCGATTCCTCCACGTCCATCAACCCGTCCGGGGGACCGGCGTAAAGCAACCGCCCCCCTGCCGTGCCCGCCCCAGGCCCTAGATCGATGATCCAATCTGCCGCTCTGATGATGTCCGTATTGTGTTCGACGACCACGACCGTCGCCCCGGCCAAGACCAGCCGATCCAGCACTACCAAGAGACCGGACAGATCCTGCGGGTGCAAGCCTGTAGAGGGCTCGTCCAGCACCAGGAGGCGGTCGCTCAGCGACCTCTTCCCAAGATACTTGGCGAGCTTAACGCGCTGCGCTTCTCCGCCCGAGAGCGTCGGGGATGGCTGCCCGAGTGACAGATATCCTAGGCCAACGTCGCGTAGAGCCTGCAACATGAACCTGGCCGCTCGATGATCCTTTTCGCTGAGCCTTCCCTTCTCGAGGAGTAGGTGGGCGACTTCGGAGAGGGGGATCCTGTACAAGTCGGCGATTGAGAGCTGACGATCGCCAAAGGCCACTCGCGCCGACAGGACCTTGTCCGTGAAACATTGGCCATCACAGTCCGAACATGATACCCAAGTCGAGGGGAGGTAGCGCATACTGACCTCAACGGCACCCAACCCCTTGCACGTCGGGCACGCACCCTCCGGTCGATTGAACGAGAAGTGAGAGGCCGACAGGCCCGTGACCGATGAGTAGTAGTCGCGAATTATCTCGGACAATTTCGTGTACGTTGCGGGATTTGAACGGGGATTGCGACCTATGGGGCTCTGGTCCACGAGAACGGGCTTCAGCCATGGACCATCCATTTCCCTGCAGCCAACCGGTTTCTTGCTCGCCAGCGAGGCCACCAAGACATCCTCGACGAACGTGCTCTTGCCAGAGCCGGAGACGCCAGTGATGACCGTCAGACGGCCAAGTGGAATGGGCACGTCGATGTCCTGTAGGTTATACTTGCGTGCCCCTCGCACAGTTAAGAAGATCTCTGGCTCAGGTCGGAGCTTGGGAGTTGGCACCCGTTGCCGAAGACTGAAATAGCGACCGGTCGGTGTGTCCTTCCTCCAGAGCTCAGCTGGCGTGCCAGTGAAGATAAGTTGCCCGCCCTCGCTGCCAGCTCCAGGTCCGAGATCGATGGCCCTGTCGGCAGCCGCGGCTGCAACCCTATCGTGCTCTACATATACTACAGGACCTGCTAGTTTACGGAATGCCGGGAGCAGACGAGCGACATCGGCCGGATGCTGGCCTATCGTCGGTTCGTCCAACACGTGGAGTATGTCCTCGAGTCGGCTCGTCAGCGCTACCGCAATGCGCACGCGTTGGGCCTCACCGCGCGAAAGAGTTGGGGAGGGCCGATTTAATGAGACATATCCGAGGCCGACCTCATCTAGGGCCTCTAAGCGTCTCTCGATCTCAGAGTTCAGGCGAGATGCGGATGGGGGAAGCTCGGCCTTAGAAAAGAGCGAGCGCGCATCGCTAACGGGTTGATTCATGAGGTCGGTCAGCCGAAGGCCTTGCCAGCGAACTGAGGCCGCTTGCGGGTGTAGACCGGTCCTATCACAGCGGTCGCAACCCGCTCCCTTGCAATGCGGGCACGGGGTGTGGAAGTGAATCGGTTCGAGATCGCCAAACCAAGTACCGCATGCAACGCAGACTGCGGCACGGGAAAGCGTCGACCCCTCCCCATCGCCACGAATCGTGATGGCATTCGCCCCAAGGGATGCGGCCGTTTGGACGATCTCACGTGCATTGTTCGCCGTAATCGATCCCTCCAGGCGAGAGACCTCGACCTCAACGTCATGGGGTTCCGCAGCTCTCAGCTCGCGTTTTTGCCAGGGTCGTCCATCTACGAGCAAAGCTTCCAGTCCGAACTCCTCGCTCAGCAATTTCAGCAAGGTGCGGTGGCTCCCATTGGTCCTGTGAATCAGTGGCGCGAAGATCCGAAGGGGCACTCGCGTGCGTTCCGACATGGCCACAAGCCGTTCCACTATTTCGTCCTCCGTCAGGACAGAAAGCCCAGTGCCGCAGCGTGGGCAGTGTCGTTCACCGAACCGGGCATAAAGCAACCTGAAGAAAGGGTGCAGTCCCGATGCGGTGGCCAGGGTTGAGAGCGGATTGCGGTTTAGTAGATTCTGGCCCACTGCGATCGCAGGGCCGAGGCCAGTTATGGACTCCACGTTGGCAGGAGACAGCCTCAAACCCGCGGAGCCGAGTGAGAAGACATCGAGGAACCGACGGCGGGACTCGTGGTATAGCGTATCGAAGACCAGCGAAGTCTTGCCTGAGCCGGAGACGCCAGTGACGACCGTCAGCCCATCTCCGATGTCGACGTTGAGGCTCTTCAGGTTATGCTCGCTGGCGCCGCGAATGCCGATGACCATTACGAATGCCCCTAATCGATGTCGATTCGGTGTAAGGCCCTCTGTCCGCATATTTGAAGGTATTGCGGGGCGCGAATGGACCGGCCGTCATCTCTCTCGTGGACCACATCAGAATTTTTTGTTCGATTCCATATTAAATTTCAGTATATCTGATTCAAGGTTAGAATGGGATGAAGAATCTATGTGTTAGTATGATGCCAATAAAGACAATTATGACAACACCCGATATCTTATATCTTAAGTTGGCCTGAAGTAAAGAAAGTAGTAACTGAACTGAAGGCTACGTTATGGATGATTTATTTTAAGGAACCTGTCCTCTATCCAGCGGACGTTCTTATTTGTGTCATCAATCGATTCCCCCCCAAACCCAGCAACGATAACGCCGGGTCCAGCTACGCTCGGTAGCAGATAGTCCTCATAGGCCTGTCGCGCGCTCTCGAAGTGCAGCTGCCAATGGAGCCCCAGCCCGCCAAAGAAGGCGCATTTCGCCTTTATCAGGCGATACGCGGCAGCTGGGTTCATCTCCCTTGGCGAGGAATTCCAGTTGACGCACCGTAGCCTCGGGATCTCGAGCATCGTTTTGAGATTATGTGTGTATTCGCCGCAGGAGTGGATGTGCAGGCCGTCGAAGGCCTGCGAAATAAGTGAATTATAGGGGGCGCCAAACCTCTTATACGCCTCAGGCGATAAAACGGCGGCCAGGTCGTCGCTAATCCCGATCCCTCTCTCCCTTACATCCCTTGGGAAGCAGTCACTGGGATAGTATGGGTCCTCAATGAGCTCGAGCTGGATCTTGGTGAACTCGATCACCAGATCGGTGACCATCTTGAGGAGCATATGCACCTCGGAGGGATTCGTATGCATGGCGCGCATGAAGCCCTTATAATCCCACACCAGCGAGGCGGTGTCCAACGGCCCCTGCGTGTCGGTCAGCTTAATTGGCACCTTGCCTTTAGTCTCCCTGCTGAAGTACCTGATGGTCTCGAGGACCTTTGGCAGTAGGCCGCTCGTCTGTGGGTCGGGCTCCTTGAGGACATAAACGTCCTCGGGCTTCATGACCACCGGCTTCGTCCACGGGTCCTTGTCGACAGGCCAGACCGTCTCGCACCCAAACGCCGAAGCCAGTACCCCGGTGCCATGGTATGGCCAAAGGCCCGGCACCTGATCGCTGTCGATCTGTAGGCTCAGGAGGATATCGTGCACCTGCTGCTTCAGCATCATCTCTTTGTCGAAGTGCAGCTCATGGACCGTGAAGCCCAGTGGTCTCGAGTAGCCCTGAACCACGGGCACCATGCCCTCCTCGATACCGTATGCCCGTGCTAACCTTTCCTCGGCGAGTCGCACCCTCTCAGTGTAGATGTTGATGTCGTAAGACAATCGGAACCATTCGCATTACAATTCTATTATAGTTAAGAATTTCGCCGCAGATATCACATGATGACGTTTAGTGATTGTGGAACACATATTTTAAAACGGATAGAAGAACCTCACCACGAAGACCATCACTGCCACAACCGTAATGAGCGCATAACCTGCTACGAAGCCCGAAACGAATGGCACGGCCTTTTCCTCGTATGTCTTGCTGCCCCCAATCCTGAGCGTGAGGGTCTTGAAGACCCAGCAGACGAGGGCCGGCATCCAAAGGCCAACCAATCCCGCGCCCAACATGCTAGTTCCTAGGATAAAGCCGACGGGCTCCAATGGGAACCAGACGAAGCGCGCTGAAAGCAGGTAGAGGGAGCCCGTGATCAAGGCGCCCGCGAGCACGTAAGGAGCCAACGGTTCTGATCCGGGCCGGCCGTTCCATATGCCGGGGTCGGCGGTCCTGTTTCGGAATTGGGTGTTGCCAATGAACGCCGAAGAGAAACTGAGCCTTTCCACGCCAAACTGATAGTTAAGGGCGATTATGGTAACGAAGCATGCGACGAACCCTACGCTGAGGGCGACGACCATCGTCTTGAACACGTTCCTGTTATCCGCGCCCGAGAGGCTTGCGAATTTAAATCCGGCGAACGCCGAGATCATCGCGAATCCATACGCTGGGCTATAGGGTTGGGACGCCCACTGGACGGCGGACGATGACAGCATGAAGTCGCTCGTTAGCGGGTCGGGTGCCTGTGGCCACACTAGGAGCCGCAGGAAAGTGTTCCCGTGGTCGACGGATTCGGTAGAGTTAATCCCCGTGAGGCCTGCGAGCCTGGCCATTCCGATCCACAGGATGAGAAGACCCCCCGTTAATATAAACGCCGAGTATACGCTCACACCTGTGATCGCGTAGATGAATATATTGAGGACAAATGACAGCGCGAATAATAACCATGCATTCCTATAGGTTAACGGCTCTCCCTTCTCTAGATTGGTGATGGCTTCGGGGCTGAGCCTCTTCATCGCAGCACTTAACGTCTGTCCCAGATAATGACGGTTTAGGTATAGGTAGATCACGGCCAAGCCCGTGAATCCGCCTGAGAATGATAAGGCCATGAATTTGAAGGGTGGTGCCCATAGCGGGGAATTCGATCCCACATAACCCCTACAGCAACCAGGCGATGTCTCCATGCCCGTGTAGTATCCTTGCGTCCAAGCTACTTGTATCAAGACGACGTAGATGAGATACCATACCCAAGTACTGAATAACACCTTTAGAGGCGCTAAGTACATAAGGGCAAATGTAGCGGGATTCTTCTGAATATTCGATATTCCGATTATATTAATGAGGGGGGAATCCGCAGGGACCCACCATGCCCCGGTTCCACAAGTATTCACCCTCCAGCTATATATGTCCGGGAACCACGGAAAGATATACGCGAGGAAGATGGGAAGCTGGAAAGCCACACCCAACAATATGCCGATTGTGAAGGTCTTCGACTTCAGGAGCTCGGAACGACCGCCCATGGAGACCTTCGCCAGTTCATAAGCCATGATCGACTGCTGGAACGGGAGCCGCTCCACGTCTATCCAGCTCCTCCGAAGTATTGCGGAAAATGAGACCATGAGCAACACGATAAAGGCATTCCGGGCTGACCACCACAATATGGTCGGTGCCCATTCCCCCCAAGGTACTTGTGCCCCAGCCGAGATCCATGACCTGACAACCGATTCTGAGGGGGCCATTATCCAGGGGATGTCCCTGGGACTTATTGTCGGGTTCACGATCCTATCGCCGATCGGCGCGCCAATCTCGGTCCAGAACATCTGACCGCTGGTCCAGGACACGCATATCGCCGCAACGTAGAGGTATGTCATCATCTCGTTATCTATCCTCTTGTTGAGGAACTCGATCTTCCTGAATAGCGGGAGGGCCAGTAAGAACGCGAAGGACGCCATCGGAAAACAGACGGCACACGGAGCTGGACCCAGGGTATAGATTGACCTCGCAACGTTGATTGGCAGCGTGAAAGCCTCTGTTATCGATATGATGGAACTAAGCACCGCGGAGAATATCACGATGGTGATCCAAGGCATTTTTTTAACTTTAGTCTCAGCTATTGCCCCGAACGCCCTTTACCCCTTATCAAGCACCCGGAAATTTAATATTATATAATACTTATCCAAATGCGATGTCCATGGTATCTGGAACTCGACCCGTAATACTGGGCGGCCAGCCCGCCGTCCCCAAGGGGATGGTCAAGCCCTGGCCCGAAATCAGGGATGAGGATAAACAGGCTGTGATGAGGGTGTTAAATCGCGGGGTCCTTTGGGGTGGCGGCGGTCAGGAAGTCAAAGCACTCGAGGAGGAGTGGTGCAGTCATGTAGGCAGCAAGCATTGCCTAGTTACCAATAGCGGCACGGCTGCACTGCACATGGCGGTTGCCGCAGCGGGAATCAAGCCCGGCGACGAGGTGTTGGTGGCCAGCCTCTCCTGGACCTCGAGCGCCACGTGCATACTTCACCACAACGCCATCCCCGTCTTCGTTGACGTAAGGACTGATACCCTCTGTATAAACGAGGACAAGATCGAGGAGAAGGTCTCCGATAAAACGAAGGCCATAATCCCCGTGCACTACGCTGGCCTGCCATGCGACATGGACAAGGTCATGAGGGTAGCGAAGAAGTACGACCTGAGAGTTATCGAGGACTGCTGTCAGGCACATGATGCGGAATACAAAGGCCGAAAGGTCGGCACTATCGGCGACATCGGTTGCTATAGCCTTAACGGAAGCAAGAATCTCTCCGGAGGGGAAGGCGGGTTGCTGGTGACCGACGACGATGGCTTCTACAGGGAGGCCGCGCGCGTGTGGCAGTTCGGGGAGGAGAGGCGGGAGGATGGAAAAAGGGAGTACAACGCCTACGGGATGGGCTGGATGTACCGCACGACCGAGATTACGGCCGCCTTCACAAGGTCACAGCTCAAGAGGCTCGAATCGATCACGGATAGGATCAGGGAGAACTCGCACTACCTCAGCGACAACCTAAGGGGCATCAAGGGGCTCAGGGTTCCGGTCGAGCCGCCTGAGAGGAAGCACGTGTTCTGGGTCTACAAGGTCCTCTTCTACCCCGAGGAACTCGGGCTTAGGGTTACGACAAGGGAGTTCAGGGACAAGGTCGAAGTCGCGCTACGTGCGGAGGGCGTCGAGCTCGGGCGGGCGGAGTTCCTGATCCCGGACATGACTCTCTTCCAGCAGAAGGAGGGCTACGGCCATGGATGCCCATGGAGTTGCCACCTCTATGGCAAGGACATAGAATACAAGGCAGAGGACTACCCCGGGGCTATGGACGCGATCGCACGCAACACCGGGATTGCGGGGACTAAGCCCCCCAACGGCAGGGAGCTCATGGAGAGATACGTGGAGGCATTCCACAAGGTCTTCGACAACATCGGAGAAGTATTGGCAGCGTAGATGCAATCGAGTTCCGGAGGTTGGATGGACATTGGTTAAGTTCGGGGTGTGCGTCGAGATGATATTCAGCGACATCCCATTCCTCAAGCGCCTCGAAAAAGTGCAGGAGGCGGGCCTTTCGGCATTTGAGTTCTGGGGATGGATGGAAAAGGACATCGAGGCGATCGACAGGAGGAGGAGGGAACTCAGACTTCAAGTTACCTCGTTCGTTGCGCAGCCGCAGCCAGCTTCGCTCACAATAAAAGATGTCTCGACGGAGTTTCAACGAGCAGTGACAACGACGTTGGACGTCGCCCAAAAGCTCGAGTGTGACACGATCATAGCTCCCGTGGGTTTGGGCAAGGGATCAAGCGAGCTGAGCCGGAAGGAACAGCTCCGCAATGCGGAGGCGAACTTCAGGGCGGTCGCGACAATGCTCGAGGACGCTGACGTGACCATGGTAGTTGAGCCAGTCAACCCCATAGACCACGAGGGCTGCTTCCTGACGAGATGCGAGGAGGGGGCCCAGCTGATCCGCGCGATCAAGAGCCCGAACGTCAAGCTCCTCTACGACTTCTACCACCAACAGATCAGCGAGGGCAACCTCATCGATAACGCGAGGAAGTATTTCGACCTGATCGGCCTCTTCCATGTCGGCGACGTACCCGGGCGTCATGAGCCGGGAACGGGGGAGATCAACTATCGGAACGTATTCAAGTTCCTTGACAGCCAGGGATATAAGAAGCACGTCAGCCTCGAGTTCGTTCCCACGATCGATCCGGTCGAGGCGGTACGAAGAACGGCCCTCATGGCAAAGTGACCTTCCGAGCGTCTATCTGCATGCCTCGTCAGATAATATGCAGCATAAGTTAGATAGGAGAATGCGATTAGTCGAGCCAACTGCCGTCTCGCCTTTGACACCGATTGCCGTCATCGGATTTTTATTCCGTACAAGTGAAGGACCTATATATGCAGCCCACTGGGATTTCAATAATCGGCACGTCCGGAAATCCCTCACGGATGTATCCCGCCAAAGTCCGCATCCCCGGTTCCTCTGATGCGCTGTGGTTAACTATGATGATGGGAATGCCAGAGTCTAGGGACCATTGTCCCGACTCCCAAAGGCGTGTTCCATCATCCGTAAGCAACAGGACGTCCGCGCCCATGCCATACATCTCGCGATAGTCGGTGATTGCTCCAGTGCCTATGGCGATCCTTGAAACTCTCCTATTGTGATCTCCGACCACGTGGACAACGTCTTGGCCGATGAGCTTCACACGCTGGAGTATCCTCTCAGCCAAAGCGCCGAGGGTGATGTCGCCTGTCTCATGAACCTCATAGTACCTCCTTGTCGCAACCGGTTCTTCGGTAAAACCAAGCCAATCAGCCCAGGCTCCGTGTATCCCTATCTTCGGGAAGTCGTCCCAAAAATCATGGCATCGGTAAACGACCATCCCAGTCTCGTCAAGCCACCTCCTCTTCCTAACCCAAGGATCGTCGACTGTAACGACGTTTGTAATGGGCTCATGGGCTAGAAAACGTTCGGTCGACTTCGTCCACGATATGCTGTTCACCGCCTCCTTCGAACCGTTTACTACTTCGCCCCTCTCGCCTATGGTGAGCGTATAGAGCGGCTCATGGGTCACGAACAAGTTACATCTCGCTTCCGAGGCCTTCTCGAGGGTTTGAAACGTTGGCATCCAAGATACGGCTATGCCGGTGACGGTCGAATCCGGATCGCCTGCAAGGAACTTGTCCCAAGTGCTTTCCCAGTCGATCCACGATCCCACTTTCTGCATGTACTCATGGAGTTCACTTGCCTTCATCGTGCACAATCGAGGACTTGGCCAATTTCGTATTTATCTCTTGGGCCATTGTTGAAAGACCACCGATCCGGTGCTTTGGATTGTGGCCCCGCTATCCGTTCATCCACTCCTACCAGCAAGAGAGCGCAAATGTCGAAAATTCTCCTCGATCGCATGAATGTTGGCCTTCGGATCGTCGTAGATAGCACTTGACTCGTAAAGCCAGGGCCCGTCATAACCGATCCCCTCCAGTGATTGCCAAACGGATGGCCAGTCGATGATCCCCTTGCCAGGCAACCAATGGCGTTCGTCAATCCCATCGAAATCAGACACGTGGAGGGTAGTCAGCCTTCTGCCCAGTTCATGGATGATCTTCGGAAAAAGAGCAACGTCCCTCACGTGGTTTACGTCAAGGCATACCCCCACTCTGTCCTGAGGCAGTCCTTCCAATAAATCGATCAGTTCCGGGAGGGAGTTGCCCAAACAGGTCCTCGGCAGAAGCTCAACGGCGATGACCGAGTTTGCATATCGTGCGGCCGGAACCAAGCTCACAAGGCTCATCTTTGCCTGAGCTATGCGTTCGGCACGTTCGTGCTCAGCAATCGGTTCGTCGCTGGCATGCAAGACCACGACATGAGCGCCGAGATGCCCTGCAACCTCGATGGTCCTTCGTGCATTCGCCATGCCCTCATCTCTGGCTTCCCCGCACAGGGAGGATAGCGGTTCGTGTCCGGCAAGGCCATGCAGAGACCAAAGCCGCAGCCGCGAACTCTTGAAGAACCCCTTAATCCACTCCATCTCATTCGCCTCAATAGATGCGTCCATTTCGACGTCGTCGATTGTTGACCCCTCTAGGAGCGGGAGCAGTTCCTCGTACGGGAATCTAGGATCCTTTACTATGCTGATTCGCGTTGATAATCCAAGGCGCATACTTTACCACCTCACAGTCCAATGACCATCGCATCATACGGATGAATTCTCATGGGCTTCGCAGCACATAGTTAGAGGTTAGGAAGATAGATGATGTCAGCGCGACATTGTTGGCAGAGGTGGAACTGGGGGATTATATTCTCGCACTCCAATCGCGCCTTTCTGAGCTCATCGCACGAGGGGCTGGGCAAGTCTCTCATTCGACCCGAGGGGATTAGGGGCATAATGTTCATCATAATGCCGCCCGCTTCCTTGATCCTCATCGCGAGCTCTGGCATGTTAGAATCGTTTACGCCAGGAATGAGCACTGTGTTCACTTTGACCTTTAGGCCAGCATTCGCCGCCTTCCTGATGCCGTTGAATTGCTTCTCAAGAAGTAGGCTCGCAGCCTCTTCACCTCGATAGACAGTTCCCCGATAGCTTACCCACAAATAGATGCCCTTGCCGATCTGGCTATTGGCAGCGTTCACAGTAACAGTCATGGCCCTGATCCCAACATCGATGATGCATTGTAATTTATCCTCCAGCAGCAGCCCATTCGTGCTCACGCATTTCAATAGATGCGGATATTCGTTGTGGATTTGGCCAATGGCTTCGAACGTCTCGTCATTCGAGAGCGGATCGCCTGGGCCTGCGACGCCAACCACGAATGGATTGGCCGCCTGCCTAGAGCGCATGACCGAACGTATCAGGTCGACGGCCTCGGTTACCGAAAGGAGCTTTGCCGTCCAGCCAGGATGCCGAATTTCCAACGCCGCGCAGAAATTCCGTTCGCAGAAAGCGCAACGGATGTCGCATCGAGGGGCGACCGGCAGATGAATTCTGCCCACTCGCGCATGTGCTTCGTCGCTGAAACAGGGGTGCGCGGACATGATGTCTATCTGACTGGCTTCTTTGGGCGATTTCATCGCGGCTCCCCTTTAGGCGCAACGCCTCTGTCCCCTAGGTGCCGACGGTACATGCCTTCCAATTCGGGCAGATCCTCTATCGGTGTCGGGATGACCGGGACTTTGTTTGCCATTATCTTCCGAGCCAGCTCATGGAAGGCCTCTGCCTCATTCGAGTCAGGGGAATGCTCCAGGACCGTCCTGTTCTCCACCTCGCATGCTTGAATGATGGGGCTACGGGGAATCAGGTGGATCAGATCGCTCCCCAATCTACCTGCGAAGTCGGCGAGTACCCTTCGCTCAAATTCCTCATCGCCCGCGCTGTTGCATATCACGCCACCCAGCCCCGTCTTCCCACGGCGTGCCAAACGGCTGATCCCCTTGGCTATGTTGTTCGCGGCGTAGATGCTCATGAATGCACCTGAACATAGCAGGTAGATCTCCCTGGCGAAGCCCTGGCGAATGGGCTGGGCAAATCCGCCGCACACGACGTCGCCGAGCACGTCGTAGACGACGACGTCCAGATTGTAGGCCTTGAAGGCACCAAGGTCTCCCAGGATCCGTATCGCCGTCAACACGCCTCTGCCAGCGCAGCCGATGCCCGGCTCGGGGCCTCCCGACTCGACGCAGTACACCCCGTTGCTGCCCTCGAATACGACGTCCTTGAGGGTGATCGCATATTCGTCCCTCCCCTTCCTGAGGTTTTCCCTGTAAATGTCAAGGACGGTTGGAATTAAGCGCCCTCCGGTCAGGATCCTCGTGGAGTCCCTCTTCGGATCGCATCCCACCTGCATGACGCGCAATCCTTCTCCCCGAAGGGCCATGCACAGGTTGGAGGCGACCGTGCTCTTGCCAATGCCACCTTTGCCGTATATCGCGATCTGCCTCATGTTATACTACCACCTCGCCTCGTACCTCTTACGCTTTGACCGATACCTGTCCCAGACGTCGTTCTGGATCGATTCGAAAAGGTTCAAAATGCCAGTGTATCCGAAATATTCCCGATCGATCATTCGAAACCGCTGAACGGGATTTATGAGTTGGAAAACGTAATCGACGCCATCTAGCCCTTCAGCCGCGTGCCTCTCGATATTGCTTCCGAAGACCGTGTTCGGCCTTATCTCAGCCAAACTCTTCCTAGTCATGTATACGTCTGTGTGATAGACGACCCTCGGGCTCAGCTTTAGGTCGCGCAACTCATTTCCCAGTAACTCCTCCGCGGCTTTTCCCGATGACCTCAGGGAGATCAACACCGGGACCATTTCGAGATCCTCCATTGCAAGGCGAACTAGGGGAATCCCTATGGTTGCGTCTGCGACTATGGCCGTCGAAAGGCGAGAGAGCGAGAACAGATCGAATCCCTTGCGACGGCATTGCTCCACGACCATTCTCTCGCCCTCGGCTATCATCCCCTCTGCCACGTCCGCGGCATCGAGCGCCTTCCCCAGCTCGGTAAGCCACCGACGCGCATTGGTTAATCCCATCGGAAGCGGAATGCCACGGCAAAGTTGCTCGACGCCAAATTCCCTGTAGAGATAGTCTGCCGCCTTTTGACCTGCATCATAGCTCAATACAATCGACTTCTCTGCGGACGCGACATTCTCGAATTCGCTGAGGGTCGTACGATGGGTGAGGGTGGCGACGACGTTTGCGCCCAACTTTACCAGTGTTCCCTTCACCCAGGCCAAATCGGCCATCCAGGTCGGATTGGCATTGGCGTGGGGGGCTATGAGACAGACCGAATCCGGGATCTTCTGCTTATCGTCGACTGCCAACCTCTTGAGCATGGCATCCAAGGCGATGTCCACGCCATCATACTGTGAACCTCGAAAGCCAGCGCACTCGATGGGGACTATTTTGAAATCAACCTTCTTACTCATTTCCTCACAGACAGATGAGATGTTATCACCCACGATCTCAGGGCCGCAGGCGCTCAACACGAACATGGCGGGTACTTTCAGCGATTTCGCCTCGATGATCGTCCGGGCCAACGCGGTCTCGCCCCCATATACGATCTCGTCCTCGCAAAGTTTTGTGCACAGGATCTCGGTCTGGGTATAATCTTCGCTCTGCCATCCAAAGGCGATCTCGACGAGTTGGTAGCAGCCTTGGGGCGAATGAGCCAATACGCAGGACCCACTCACGCCCATCGCCGTTTGGGCTGCACCATAGAAGGCGCATCGGAGGTATGGATCATGGCACCTCTCGGCGGCGGCTATCTTGAGGTTGATCGCTTCGGTCATGTCCGTCATCACCCATAAAGTACTTGCTGGAACAGTTTTGAGCGAGGGTGCGTCGAATTCTGCATGGCGGATTTAGCGAGCTTCGCGATGTTACGGATCCCCCTGTAGCCGTAGTGCGGATATCCTGTCGAAGTCGTGAGGTTGACCATTGGGACATCGGGGTACCTTCTCGGATTGCCCAGATAGATGGCATCGTCGTATTCCGCGACGATCGCCTTCAGCTCATCCTCGGTCTCTAGAGAGGAACGAAATGTGCCCAATGAGAACAGGCCCTTGGTTAGGATCACCTCTGGGTTCTGACCCTGTTCCAACAGGAACTTGATGCTCGGCATCCTCTCTTTGATTGTATAGGGGTGAATGTTCACCACTACGGGATGGGCCCCGAACTCCTCAGCCATGTTCGCCAGGGACAGGGCCCTGATTGGCCCTGGATATTCCGTCACCTCCACAATGGCGGTTTTGCCGCCGAAAAACTGCCTCAGGTATTGGACCTCGTCCGTTACTTGCCCAGTCTCCTTGCGTATCAGCTCTTCGGCCTGTCTCTCCAGACCTAAGGGTCCAGCTACACCCATGATCCACTCCTCAGTTGCGCGAAGGCCATAGGGCTGGCCGGTACGGCTGTAGGGGATGCCGTACCTCTCCTCCATCAGCTGGCCGATCTTCTGCCCCCAGTCGTAGCACCAGGAGGCGTTTAATTCGACCTCTCGTGCCCTGCGGATCTGCTCGAGGGTGCATCCCCCGGCGATGACGGCATTGATCTTAGCTCCCATCGCGTCAACCAGCCTACGTATTTCGTCGAGATCTTCGGCCCATTCGGTATATGTCGGACCTACGCGAGCTCCGAGGATGTTGATCGTATCCTCCATCTTCCTCTCGGGAGGATCCATTAGGTCCATGATTGCGCTGAAGGCATCTTCGTACCCGCTACGGAAATCTCCCCCGAATCCTTCACTACGGATCGCCAAAACCCTCGCCTTTACAGTGCCCTTGGCCTCGCGGGCGACAGTTTCCACGTCATCGCCAATTATGCCAGAACAACATGAGGAGAGGACGACGATGAGGTCGGGGTGGTACTTCACGTCGGCTTCCTGTATGGCCTCGAGGAGCTCCCGCTCTCCCCCGTATATGACGTTGGCCTCACCCAATGATGTGCAGGTTGTCGGCTCAAGTGGGACACCCCGGTACTCGCAACTTCCCATCTTGTAGGCGCTGGCTACGGAATAAGTGCAGCCAGTTGGGCCATGTATGATTGGCACGGTATGGCGTATGCCATTTATCACCATGAACGCCGTCCAAAACTTACAAGGTGGTGCGTGGGAAGCCTGTAGCTTGGGGATCATCTCCCCGCGTTCGACTTTCTCGAGCAGTTGTTGTAAAGTACCCTTGAAGACAATACGTTTTTCGTGCATCTTTATAATTCACCTGCAGTCGTGTTACAATAGATATGCTTTCCTAAACGTATGAGTAAACTGAAATGATCATTTTTAGACCTTGCCTGTCCAGCAATATAGGCAGAGATCTTCCCTCTTCAGGCCCAGGTTGTTTGGGGCGTCAATCACCGCTTTGATCATGTTTTCCAAGGTTTGATATTTCAGCGTGGTGATGTCCAGCATCTTCCTTATCTCCTCGAGCATCATACTATATTCTGAATTCTTTGTGTCCATGTACTTACTGACGTCTTCGACGTCTCTTCCCTCAATACTCATGATTGCCTTATGCGTCGCAAGATCCTGGTTTTTAGTTGAGAGGTCGAGGACGCAGGGGAACATCTGCGGGGGGGACGCTATCCTCCCATGGATCTCCTTGGGCTTGTAGGGCCAAACCTTCTCCCTCAATAAGTCACGGAGTTGGGTTCCCCTCCGTATCGAGTCATCGATCAAGATAATTCTCATGTCATTTATTATCTGGGGATTAGGAACCTGCTTATGCCTAGCAATGACATCCCTTCTATCCTGTGTCGGTGGAATGTAACTCCTATCCCAGCCAGCGGAATACTTGATCAAGGGTCTCCTTAAGGGAGTTATTGATCCGATTACGTCCATCATCCCTTTTTCAAGGTCATCCGCATCCATCATGCCCCGTCTGAACCTATCCAAATTGGCCTTGGCATTTTCCTTGGCTAGCTCTATCTTCCTCTTGACGTACCCAACCGAATGAGCGAAGCCAGAGTCAGCTATGCCTAGCACGAGGTCCGCCTCCACGTCATCTCCCTCCGCTAAAAAGCCGCCGCACCTTTCCCTCACTATCTCGGCATTTATGCCATAATAATCGGACGTTGGAAATCCATAATAGACGTGTAAGAATGGACAGAACTTCTTCTCATTTGGGACGCCGAGCCTCGTTCTGACGCCTGACTCGCCCAATGAGACGATCTCGCGATATGCGAGGAATTTGTAGATCTCGTATCCCAAGTTCGGGAATGAGGAGGTTTCTGAGGCTATGGCCCAGTCTTCCCCCCTCCTGCCAATTGCGAAGGGGAACGCATCGCCGGATGCATATATGCTCCTATCGTCCTTTGAGAGGAGGAGCAGTGAGATGAACCCCTCTATCTTCTCGTGTACCCTTTCGATTCCATCGACAACATCCTCCCCCCTGCTTATCAACTCGCCAACGATTTCCGTCTGGTTCATGACGGTCCCGCTGGACTTAACCCTCGACCTCTTGAATGTCGTCCCGCTCTTAATCAATTCGAGGTAAAGCTCTCTTGCGTTCCTCACCAAGCCGGTGGTGCAGAGGGCGAATGTCCCGATCTTCGACTCAAACTCGACCGGTTGACCTTCGTCGAGGTCACTTATCACACCGATGCCCAATCTACCCCTTATCCTCCCAAAATCATCGTGAAATCTTGATTTGAATTGGCTATTGCTGATGTCTCGAGAGATCACTTCGATGTCTTTGTCGAGGAATGCCAAGCCCCCGACCTCGGTTCCCAGATGAGAGTGATAATCGACCCCAAAATACAAATTCTTAGCTAGATCGTTCTTTGAGACGACCCCGAAGAGACCACCCAGTTTTTACTGCACCTCGTCGGTGCTATGAATCATGAATGCGTATATAAACGGTTTTCCCACCGTCGTCTGCCTATCTCAATGTGGGGTTCTCAAGCGTTGGATTTATTAGCCCCCTGAAGGTGTTACGTGCGTCTTAACCAACTATTAAGGGGTTTACCTTCTGTTCATTGGCATGGCATTTGTCACACTCGAACCTCTCATGGGAATCACAGAATGGTCATGGTTAGCAACGAACTACCTTAAAGGTATAGTGACTGGGAGCATATAGAGCTCATAGTCGGGGTATATGATGTAGTACGAATTCCTAGAATATATATTTCCACTTGAATGCTATCGTAATTAAGCAAACTTTTAAAAGCCTTGTCAGCGAAGTGATTCGAAGCCTTGGGATCTAGTATTCACATAGCGAACGTGGACAGAATAGTGAGAAGTAGGGTTAAGGAAGAGGGTGCCAAGAAAGTATGGATACAGGTGCTAATCGATCGGCATCGAGCTGCGACTTTTGTCATGAGGCGATTCCTTGTCAAACCTGGGGGAGAGACACCCCTTCATGCACATCGCTGGGAACACGAAGTGTTCGTTCTGAAGGGACGGGGAATTGTGACCAATGGCAATGTCAAGCTTGGCCTCAAACCTGGCATCGTTGTTTACGTGCCCCCGAACCAGAGGCACCAATTCAAGAACGTAGCCAATAGCCGGTTAGAATTTCTTTGCATCATCCCAAAATAGCCAAGCAGCATTAACGAATGCGTAGTTTGTCCGACTGGATCTTGGTGGAAATTTGATTCAGGGCATTACTTATGAGGTAGACATCGGCGACTTTGAGGATCTCCTCTTCGGTGGAGAAGAAATGGCTCAGAGTTTCATTGATGGACTTCAGGGCTACTTGCTTCTCTCCCTTGAGACTATGAATGATCGCTCCGAGGATCAGAGTTACATATGTATTATGATGAAGCAGGTAGTAGGCAGAACTATTCGGCGCCTTTCCTCTCTGAGCGATTTCTTCAATCCTGTGACGACTAGCCTTGACGAATTCGCGTAATTCCTCTACCTTCTCCCGCTGGGGAGTTATGATGGCATCACCGTGTTCATAGTTAATGTTCGGATTTACAAATGAATAGATCTTCTCCAGATAATCCGATACGAACGAGGAATCGTCGCCAAAAGCAGCCTTCAGGTAGCGGATTTTGATATCTTCGAGGCTGACTCCGTCATTCCACAGCGTTTCAGCAAGTATGGCCATCGGCATGCCCGTGGGATAGAAGGCCCTGAGCGTCTGACAGGAGAGGAGGCCGTTGAGGCCAAGTTCCCGCAGATCACGTATGTCTTTCCACAGAACCTCCCCCACATCCCCTCCCAGGAAGTCCATGCCGAATATGTCCCAGAAGTGATAATCGAATAGGAAGCTATCGGATTGCAGTGATTTCTGCCAGCCTCTCAGAAACTGGATGAACTCGTGATTGGTCCTGGGAGGCATTATCCGGTTCCTGGGCGGAGGCGTTAGAGGGCTAGATCCGGAACATCTAGCATCAGTTAGCGGGTGAAGATAGCAGCGCGTTATGGGTGCGAACATGAATATGACATTTCCATCCTCACTCTCCACCCTCTCTTGATTTGGCGCCCAGAGTGTGTTGGCGTAACAAAGGAAGACCAGCCTGGTTTTGACACCGTTCTCTGCCAACCTACTGGAAATGGAATTCACGAGCTTTACATACCAATCGGATGGTGAGAGCTTCTGACAATCCGGGCACTCGCAGTGGTTGTTCATCCCGTCCGAAAGCCAGAAATGCAGTATGTCCACTTCGGGATGTTCTACAGCATACTGGACGACATGGCTTACAATGGCATTGAAGGCCACAGGATTCGAGTAGCAGAGCTCGGTGTTCACCGCTATGCCGCCAAAGAGCCCCCTCCTGCCATTTACGAGGGCCGTCAGCTCCCTCTGCTCCTCGGATATCGGTCGCTCCTCCACATCCCATCCTAGGCCTCTGATCCCAATGGCCTCGCAGGTCCAGCCGTGACCGACTCCCTCCACGATCATGCCTCTCTTCTCCAGCTCCTTTATCACTCGTGCGTCTGCATTCAGGGATTCTTCTATCGAGATTTCGGGTGATGGTTGGGCCAGTGGATTATACCGCCTGGCGTAATAGCGGTTGTAGAAGTAACGGGACGTTTTGAACTGCAGGAAGAACTCATTCATCCGCCGTTTGGCCATCCAGTCTATGAATCCCATTACCATCTCCGGAGAGACGGCACCCTCGATGCATACCCCTCGATGCTGGTATGAAGCCCTCTCCTTTAGGTCGAAGCCATCGGTTCTCGCCTTCTCCACCTTGGGAATGGCCTCTCCATCCTCTCCCGGCCACAGCCACTCCGCCCCCAAGAGCTCCAGATAGCGGTAGGTTGCAAACAGGACGCTTCTGGGATTCGAACCTGTGATGAAGAGTTTTTTGCCCACGGTCTTCAGGACTATCGTGTCATCTAACTCGCTCCTTTCACAGATCTTGGTATGAAGCCCCTCAAGGTCATCCACAGCACCCAAGTAGATTCCTCCTTCTGACATACGAACATCTGCTGCGGTGACGGTGTGCTTTATTCCAGTCATCTTCCCCAGATAGCGAGCCAGATCCTCAGCAGCGAACCTGACAACCGCGTCCGCTCCAATTAGATGGATCGGAATTTCATTTCCCCGGATGGACCTTTCAGTCATATCGCTTCAAGCGAGTACGTAAACAAAGTTAAAACTATTTCTGTACGCATGTTGGGATATGTGGCACGCGAAGGCCTAGAGCTTTATGCTCGCGAAGGCCTCTCCGCCAATCCAGTCGGTGTAGCCATAGGCGGGGTAATAGGCGCCGTTTGATTTCCAGTCAGCCTCCGGTACGGTGCTCGATACACTTCCACCTGCTGTAACGGTAATTAAAGAGCCTGCGAAATTTTTACCGAGCTTGATATTCCAGGACACGGTGATGCCATCACCGGCAGAAAGCTTTCCGATGTTGATCTGTTTCGATCCTTCCACGCTCATGTCCCCCACCAGGCTAATTACTGCATATGCATTTGAGGCCGGATAGGTGGAACGATCGAACGGCTTGGGACAGCTGAATCACGCTGTCGCGTGCATCATAAGAGTGCGATCTCCACCTAAAATGAACGTGCACAAATCCAATCCAGGAAATCGATTGATTTTATCTCGCTTTGATGCTACGTTTCACATGCAGAGTCCTGAGCAGCCTCTCGAACTCCTGTCCATTTATCCACTCCACCCTGAGGTAGTCAACTAGCTCTTCCTCCTTCAGACCGATCCTCCTGGCCTCTCGCACAGCATGGACGTGCGCTTCGATCTCCGTGGGCCTATCGACGTAGCTGTATTCCTCATCCCACAATTCCATCCCCTCCATGAATTGCCTAACGTGTACAAGCTCGTGTATCAGGTCGAGGTAGATGTACCTCTCATCGCCCGATTTGAGGTATGGAGCACTTACTATGATTGCGCCATTGCTACCGTCTATGTGAAGGTATCCTATGCGGGGGGATAAGACGACCGTGAGTTCTGCCAGAACCTCTTTGGTCTTGCCCCCGAATATGGCTCTGACTGCTTCCACCTTCTCAAAGCCCTGAAAGATATCCGTAAATGAGCAGGAAGATACTTCCACATTCCTCTTTATCGTGACGCCGAGGTCCATGCGCACGATTCCCATCCTCGAAGCCATTTATAAATTAAATCTCTTATCGATAGATCGGTACTGAGCGAATTGAACTACAGCGACTTCACATACACATCCTTAAGGTAGACCCTCTTGAATCCCCTGTCGATGTAGAATTTTTCGAGTGAATCTGAGAGAAAGGTCTGCAGTGCTAGTCTCTTGCCCTCTTCCCTTGAGAGTTCGTATGCGAACTTGAGCATCTTGCTCGCCACCCCAGTGTGCCTGTATCGCGGTAGAGTCCCCACGCAGTAGGCGCCACACACGTTCTCTGTCTCATAAAGGGCGAGCGTTCCCATAGGGACTCCCTCGTGCATTGCCAGTATGAGCTTGGTCCTTCCATCCTTGAGCACCCTCTCCGCTATTCCCACAACATGCCCTAGGAGGACCTTCTCCTCGTAGAACGAAAGGAGGTAGGTCTCGCACCATCGCTGCACTTCGCCTTCGCCTATTATCTCGGGTTTGACCTCAGCATTGCCATCGAACGAGGGGGAGGCGATCTCCATGACAGAGAGCTGATCGTAGACTCTGTAACCATTGGCGCTCAGCTCGCTTCCCATGGCACGGTACTCCTCTGCCTCCCGTAGGAAGAAGGAAGGGGAAAGGCCTTCGCTCCAAAATTTCGACTCGATCTCCCGCAAGAGGTCAGTACCATATGCCTTCGGATCCAGGAATTCCGAGTGGTTGAAGAGCGGCTCATCGAAATCCCTCGAGAGGAGTGCATAGCACTGCCTCGAAAACCAGATCAGCTTCGACCAGTGAGACCACCACCTTAGCTGATTCAGCTCATGGTCATCGTTCTCGGGCAGGTCCATCGGAACCAACTGCTATTACTGAGCTGTCTAAGGTTAATAATTTTTCTAACCAAAAATGATGGTGGAAATTAACTGGAGACATCTCACCCTTTTCCATATGCACAGGACTCATACCCGAAACAAATTATAATAATAGACTAGCTGGCTCGATCCTTGCCCCGCACTCCCCTTTCAAGGACGAGCTTGTCCCTCCAGGTATCGAAGATGAAGCCCGTGTAGAGGACATTGGATATGGTCGATTCGACGCCCTCCACTTTCCCCAGGCGCTCCCTTATCTCCTTTCCATTCAAAGTACTTTACTTATAAATAAGAGCTTTGAAGTCGATTCAATCGAAAACAGATTCTATATTGATGTGCTCTCACTCATCCAGAAATCAGAATAAACTAATTCATCAACCTGCCGTGGTAAAAAAGGCCATTTCCAAGCCTTAGACTTCCATTTCCTCACCATGCCCGTTGACGTGAACCTAAATCAGCCATTGGAGTGTGTGGTGTGTGAAACAGATGACCGATACGGATGATGAGAAAGGAAAGGAGATAATCATCGACAACGTAACCAAAAAGTTCGAGGACACAACCGCCGTTGAAGGGCTCAACCTCGCCGTGGAGAAGGGGGAGCTCTTCGGCCTACTGGGGCCTAATGGAGCCGGTAAAACCACGACGATCAATATCCTGTGCGGCCTCCTAAAGCCCACGAGTGGCTCGGTCAGAGTGGGGGGATATGATGTCGCTAAAGAGGCGATAAAAGTCAAGGAACTGATAGGCGTCTGCCCACAGGACACGGCTGTATTTTCATACCTCACCGGCAGGGAGAACGTCGAGCTCTTCGGGGACCTCCACGCGGTACCAAAGGATGCACTGAAGAAGAACTTAGAGGATCTCCTGAATAAGCTCGGGCTCCAGGAGGATGCGAACCAGCGCGTGGGGAAGTACAGTGGCGGCATGAAACGCCGTCTCAATATGGCCATGAGCCTATTGCACGACCCAGAGATAGCATTCCTCGATGAGCCGACGGTGGCAATGGATGTGCAATCGCGGCACGCCGTATGGGATTTCATAAGGGAGCTTAAGAGTCGGAACAAGACCGTCATCCTTACTACCCACTTCATGGAGGAGGCTGAGGATCTCTGCGACGAGATCGGCATAATGGACCATGGAAGGCTCATCGCCCTCGGTTCACCATCGGAGCTGAGGGATAAGTACGGAGCGAAGAACTTGGAGGACGTCTTCCTTCAGCTCACGGGCAGGAGGATAAGGGAGGGATAGCACGTTGAATCATCATCGGATATTCGCACTCGCCAAGAAAGAACTGAAGAAGACGATTAGGGAACCAGCCGCCCTTTTCATGATAATCCTTTTCCCGGTATTGCTGACGCTGGTCTTCGGCACCTCCTTCGGAGCGATAGGCGGAACGCAGTTGGCCACGTATCAAATTGGCGTCGTCAACCTGGATTCAACGGGAACAGGCCAGAATTGGTCGCAGAGCTTCATCGCCGCCCTCACGGGCACACAGATCCTGAAGATACAGACCTATGCAGACAATGGTACCGCCCAATACGACCTCGTCCAGGGGAAGATACAGGCAGTGATGTTGATACCGAGCAACTTCAGGGACAGTTGTGATTCATTCTGGAGGTATCCGGAAGAACCGAGCTCGTGGATCAACACGACGATCCAACTCTATCTAGACAGCGGCTCGGTGTTCGCCACTCAGGCCATACCTCCCATGGTTCAGCAGGTACTCGCGACATCGGCATTTGCCAAAAAGCAGGCCTCCTTCTCGATGCCGATCCAGATAAGCAACCCATCGCTAATTAGTGTTGGGAAGTTCACTACATTTGACTTCATGGCACCGGGCATCTTCGCCTATGCTTCGATCTTCATCACGATGATTGTGGCCCAGTCATTTGTTACAGATAGGGAGAATGGATCACTCAGGAGGATAAACACCACACCTACAACGCCCGCGGAGTTCATGATGAGTCAAGCGATGTCCAATATGATAATAGGCCTTATTCAGGTTGCTCTGGTCTTCACGACGGCCTATGTCATCGGCTATCGTCCAAAAGGGGACGCGGCGTCCTTGGCATTGGCATTCGGCATCATCACCATCTTCTCGCTATGCAACGTGGGATTTGGCCTCATAACGGCCACTCTGGCCAAGTCGGCAGGAGCTGCCACTGGCATAGCGTTCCTCTTCATTCTGCCGCAGATGTTCCTGGGCACGTTCGTGGTTTCGGCGTTGTCACAAAGTGCACAGGCAGTTGGCAGATTCGTACCGAGTTACTACGTTACAGATGCCGTGACATCGCTGTTCCTGAGGGCAGCGCCACCATCTAGTCCGACTGTATTATTCGACGTTGCAGTCGTATCGTTTTATAGCATTGGGGTGCTTTTGGTTGGCATAGAATTGTTCAAGAGACGCTCGAGTTTTTAGTCAGTGAAAAACGATGAAGGCGATTAAAAAAGGACGGATTGACGTTAACGCCTTGCTAATGGAGGCCAAGCGCTCATAGCATAGGGAATCCTATGAGGTTTTGGATAGAAATCGGGATTATCGAATAGGTACCGGTGCCAGGCTTGAGTCCCCCAGTAAACCCCTTTTCTTTCTCGAGGTGCTCATATACATGTGCGCTGCCAACTCCACTGTCGACCTGAAATCAATCGAGAGGAACTTGACCATATTGAAACAACTTGGTAAAAGGGGATATTCCTTGAGTTGCGAGGAGGGTGGCTGCATTTCCTGCGAGATCGCCGTTCCTCCTCAGAGCTTGGCCATTGAATACAAAGCCGCGAAATCGATTATCGAGAAGGGCCATGCTAGGGTTAATGTTTCCTAAGTTCTTTGGCACCTGCTTCAATCTGGAGGAGCCGCGACCTTACTTTGGATGTCAGAGATGGATCGAGGGGTTTTTCGAGGTTCATGAAAGCTGGCAGTCTATGGAGAGGTGCGGGGAAGGCCTGAATAAGGCCCCCTTCATGCTCACTTCCATCCCAGAGGTCGAGCCATCGCCCGCGGGGGAGCGTTATGTCCCTCGATGTGGCGCCTTGCTTTACAATGGGGGCGAGTAGAAGGCTCTCCCCCAACATGAATTCATCATTCACTCTGTATAGGTTGGACTCGTCATGGTCTAAGAATAATGGCCTGTTAAGGGGAGACCCATCCTTCAGGTTTTCTTTGGCCAATTGCAGGATATAGGGCGCCAAGTCGCAGTGCAGCCAGGCATATTCCTTGTTCAGGAATATGGTATAGTCGTCATATCCCTGCCTCCAGGGTATTATGGAGAATTGTATCGATGGCATTGGAGCTGAGACTTCGATCCATCTAATTAGCAATTCCGAGTCGCATTTCTGAATTCCGTATTCGTTGCCGCCTACCATGTCAGGGAGCACGTATGGATAGCCTATTGTAGAAAAACTGAGCGTAGTGGTGATGATGGAATGCAATCCGTTGTCTAGCCCCCATTTGGAGTCCTTATCGCCGTGCCTCGTCAGTAGGCCGAGGGCTTGTGCGAAAGTGCTCACCCTTGTTTCGGAGACCTTTTGGAAATTGTCCGCAATGAACTTCATATACCGGTCTCCGAACTCAGCTGAGGAGATCGATTCGACGGCTACAGATCCCTCCGGGTAGAATGAGGCATCTCCCGCATCGAACTTAAATCCGTCGAAGCCATAATCTGTCTGAAGATTAAGCAACTTCTTCTTGAACCAATTCACCGCCAGGGGATTCGTAAAGTCGATGTCGCCAGCCTGACCATTCCACCACTTCACTGTGAGTGGTTTTCCATCTCGATCCTTGACTAGATAGTTGTTGTCCTTCGCATATGAGTAGTTCTTGGAATCCAAGTTGATGAACGGGTAAACCCACAGGGTTACGACGAAGCCCATCCTATGAAGCCCTTCAACCATTACCTTTGGATCTGGGAATTTCGAATCATCGAACTCGAAGTCCCCATAATGTACCTCCCATTTGTCGTCGATCTCCATGGTTCCGATTGGGAAGCCCTTCGAAGCAGTGTCGCTAGCGTATTGCAACGTCTTCTCCTGATCTATGGCCGTTTTATATTGAGCCCACGTGCTATATATCGGCCTAGTGAATTCGATGTCGGCTGGGGAGTCAAGCGGTCTACCTACTATCTTGATAAACTCGCAAAAAACTTCTCGGGCGCTTTCCCCCAGAATTAGATGGTACTTGAAGCCCCTGTCCTTCCTGCCAAAGCGGAATTGTCCGTCGTCATCGTTATTGAATGACCAATGCATCGGTTTGTGATCATGGACGAGTATGCCTATCCCCGAGGAGGTATACCAATAGGGGATCTGTACATTGCTGTGAGGGAACCATTCCAAATTAATAGTTCCATCGTTGAGCGGAAAGTACTGGGGGTTTAGGAAACCACCCCCATACCAATATCCACCGGAGGAAATTCGATACGATTCCTTGTATTCGAATTCCATATCACAATCCCAGTTCACGGTGAGCAAATTCCCCTTCATGAGTAAGTAAAGGTCCAGTTTCCGATTATTAGATGTTATGAATTTGAGTGAGATGGATTGATTGGCATCCTGCCTGATATCCTTTGCCCGAAGTTCATCTCTTATAAAAGTAGATAGGATGAGTTGCCCATTTCGGTAGATCATCAGCGAGTATGGATCAGGAGATACATCGATCCTGAATGTCCCATTGATGATCGTCATTTTCGTACTCATTCTTTCCTCGTCGAGAATGATCGTTACAGGATATAAGGGTAGGCATGGACGACATGCTGTCCCCCATAACCCCTGACGAGCAAACAACTTCGATTCGAATCACCTTCAGGAGGTGAGGACGGATGCTCTCATTGACCGAATTCAGCATTGAAAAAGTTATTAAGGTCAGCTCTTCTATCGTAACTAGAGGGAGATTACACCTAACAATGACATATGACAAACGTATCCCTGACTGGGAAAATCCCAAAGTGGTGGAGAGATGCAAGGAACCTGCACATGCAACCCTGATTCCCTATGCCGATGAGGAAAGCGCGCTGCTTGGCGAAAGGGGCAGATCGCCATGGTTTACACTACTCAACGGGCAATGGAAATTTAATATTGCACGAAATCCGGACGCTTCTCCTAAAGGTTTCTACGAGGAATCTTTCAATGAAACTGGATGGGACGCCATTCCAGTGCCCAGCAGTTGGCAGATGCTGAGTTATGATAAGCCCATATACACAAATGTCAGGTATCCTTTTCCCGCCGATCCCCCGCGCGTTCCTCACGATGAAAATCCCACCGGCCTATATCGAAGGAAATTCGTAATCCTAGACGCGTGGGAGGAAAGGCGGATCTTCATCGTTTTTGATGGAGTGGATTCGGCTTTCTATGTATGGATTAATGGGGAGATGGTGGGCTACAGCCAAGACAGCCGTCTGCCTGCCGAATTCGATATCACGCCATACGTCCATTCCGGAGGCAATACGGTGGCGGTTCAGGTGTTGCGCTGGAGCGACGGGAGCTACCTAGAAGACCAAGACATGTGGCGCATGAGTGGCATTTTTCGCGACGTATACCTTTTTTCTACACCGAACGTTCACATAAGGGATTTCTTCGCTAGGACGGAGCTGGACGCGAAATGCGAGGATGCGGTCCTTAAAGTTCAAACCAAAATCCGTAACTATTCCGGCGATCGCCTTGGAGGCTACAGCTTGGAGGTCGGCCTACTCGATGCCGATGGCAGGCCCGTCTTCGAAGGGCCGATAAAGCATGCCGTTAGGGAGGTGAGGGCGGGGGATGAGATCTTCATCTATTCCGAGCAGCAGGTTCGCAGACCCCTGAAGTGGTCGGCGGAGTATCCGCACTTGTATTCCCTCCTCATCGCGCTGAGGGATGGCGAAGGTCGCCTGCTGGAGGTTGAGAGCTGCAAGGTGGGATTTCGTAAAGTGGAGGTTGAGGACGGCCGCATATTGATAAATGGGGTCCCCGTCCTTTTGAAAGGCGTCAATCGGCACGAACACGACGACGTAAGGGGCAAGGCCATCACGGCTGATTCGATGGTAACAGACATCAAGCTCATGAAACAGTTCAACTTCAACGCAGTGCGAACCGCACACTACCCAAATGAACCCGCCTGGTATGATCTCTGTGATAAGTTCGGCATTTACGTGATCGATGAGGCAAACATAGAGTGCCATGGGCTGGCGAGCTGGGGTACTGGCTCTCGCAGGGAACCCGCCAATGATCCAGAATGGCTCAACGCCTTCATGGAACGTTGTGTCAGGATGGTCGAGCGTGATAAAAACCACCCATGCGTTATCATGTGGTCACTTGGGAATGAATCTGGATATGGGCCCAACCACGATGCGATGGCCGGTTGGGTACACGGTTTCGATCCCACTCGCCTGGTTCATTACGAGGGGACGATACATGCAGCTGGTAAGGTCTCCCCCGTCGTCGACGTGATAAGCGTCATGTACCCCACCATCGACATGCTAATCGCATTGGCCGAGGATCCGGATGATGACAGGCCCATCATCATGTGCGAATATGCCCATTCGATGGGCAACAGTACTGGCAACCTGAAGGAATACTGGGAGGCGGTGTATGGGCACAGGTGTTTATGCGGGGGATTCATCTGGGATTGGGTAGACCAGGGCCTTCTGAGGAAGACCGACGATGGACGTGAATGGTGGGCATATGGCGGCGACTTTGGCGACGAACCCAATGACAGGGATTTCTGCATCAATGGGTTGGTCTGGCCCGACCGCAAGCCACATCCCGCAATGTGGGAATGCAAGAAGATATTTCAGCCGGTAGAGGTTGAAGCCGTCGATCTTAAGACCGGAGAGGTCAAGGTCATCAACAGATACGACTTCACCGATTTGAGCGGACTGGACATCGCGTGGGAGTTGCACGCCGATGGGACGATGCTCGAACGGGGGCAGTTGCCTGCATTGAAGACTCCAGCTGGCGGCTCTCAAAAGATCCTCGTCCCATTTACTATGCCGGCACTGAAACCGGGTGTAGAATATTGGCTTACCCTTCGATTCACGGCCTCCGGGAAATCGTTGTGGGCGGACAGGGGGCATGAAGTGGCTTGGTCCCAGTTCAAGATGCCATTCGATGTTCCTGCAGGTCCGACACTGGAACTGAAAGGGATGTCGAGCTTGGACGTGAGGGAATCTCCAAAGGTCGTGGAAATATCCGGTGAGGGCTTCTCTCTGGCCTTTGACAAAGAAAAGGGCCGCATGACCTCATTGAGGTGCGGGGGTTCTGAGTTGATCAAGATGGGGCCTCAATTCAATGCATGGCGTGCCCCTACCGAGAACGACACACCCTCCATGGCAGTCGAATGGCGCAACTTTGGCCTGGATCGCACCGTGCACAAGGTAGAGGGCGTGGAGGTCAACAGGATCGCACCGCAGCTCTTACACATACGGGTGAAATCGAGTGCGAGCGCGCCGGATGTCAAAGAGGGATTTCGTTGCCAATATGACTACGCCATTCACGGGAGCGGAGATATCGTGATGGACATTGACGTCGTTCCGAGCGACAGGCTCCCCCCTCTGCCCAGGATCGGCTTGCAGTTGTGCATTCCGGGGGAATATAACACGATCACCTGGTATGGTCGTGGCCCCCAAGAGAATTACATCGACCGAAAGGAGGGGGCACTGGTGGGGGCCTACAGCGGCACTGTGGACGAACAATACGTACCGTACATCGTGCCGCAGGAAAACGGTAACAAGACCGACGTGCGTTGGGCATCGCTCACGGACAAGAATGGCAGGGGTCTGCTGGCCGTCGGCATGCCACTTTTTGAGGCGAGTGCACACCACTTTACCACTGAGGATCTGACTATGGCAAAACACACCTTTGAGCTGAAGAGGCGAGAGGACATCACCCTGAATCTGGACTACAGGCAGTCTGGTTTGGGTGGCGCTAGTTGCGGGCCGGATACTCTCCCCCAATACCAGGTGAAACCCCAACCCGTTCATTTCAGAATCAGGATGAGGCCCATATCATCTATTAATATGGCCATGGAATTGAGCAAACAGATAATCGAGGTAAAATAGAGCCGCGAGATCCCCGACATCAAATCAAAAGGGCTGACCTATCAACGTACCGTATATATCTTCAGAGCCAAGTCCTTTTCCAAGTTCGCGATGGTGACCTGGAACCTTCCTCCGGATACTGCGATCTCCTCACGCTTGATGATCGCACCACTATAGGTGTCCCACCATTCGACCACGTATTCGCCATCGAGGAATCCCAACAACTCCACCGTCATGTCTTTGATCGGCTCTATCGGAAGCTTATTGACGACATTCCACCACGTGTGGTCGCGGTTCTGCACCCACACGAGCGCAAGTGTACCGTTATTCAAGCCGATGATCCTCCCATTGGCCTTCTTCAGCACCACGTCCGTGAATGTCACATAATCGATCGAAAGCCAATCCCCGCCTGAATTGTCCAGCTTTATCTCATGCGTTCCAGAAGGGATTGATACGCTCACCGTCAAATTATACTCATTGACGAATGCGTCGTTCCTATCATCGCGATCTGGGAGGGGGACTTCATAAGTCTGCGAACCATTGTCGAAAAACTCTAGGACTGCTCCGGAAGAGGCCACGGAATTAATATGAATCAGGACATCACCGCCGAAGGGGAAGTTCACTACGAATGTCGGATTGTTTCGAAGATCTGGATGGGCCCTCCCTTGTATGTAGTAGCAGAATTGGGAGATATTGCTCACCGTCCCATCGACATCGACCTTGAAGACACTTGCCTCAGGCTTGGCCCAGTCGAGTCTGGGATAAATTGTCAGGTTGTTAAGGTCGTCCTTGCCCATTGGACCCGATAGGATTAATCTGGCCTTAAGGTCGCTGAATCCTGCCTTTACTGGATCTATCCCCCCTAGATATTCGCTCAGGACCTTGTAGTGATAGTAGAGCTCGTAAGGATGAATATATGAATCCCACCACCAGAGCATTGCCGAAGATGGCGAACCGGAGAGTATGGATGACCAGATGCCCTCGTGGATCTCCACCCCTTCCTTGTCTTTGTAGGTGTAGGGGTCGTCGAACCACCTCCAGTCCGCCCCGAATTCCGTGATCATGACGGGCTTTCCACATCTAGTCCAAAGGCCCTTTATGATCTCAGGTACCTCACCCGCTATGTCCTTGAAGGCATCCGGACCATATCTGTGTACGGTCACAAAGCTCATCGAGCCCAGATTTCCGAAGCGCGGGTCGGAGCTTGTAGTCACGAGATGTTCATATGGGTCTATCTTCCTCAGGAATCCTGCCATCTCGTCATGCCATCCTGCCACGACGTTGAAGTCGTAATCGTCCGTATTCTCAACTTCATTCCAGAGTTCCCATGCGAGTACATGGGTACTATAGCCCCATCTGGCAACTACGTACCTCAGGCGTCTCTTGAAGAGGCCAATGGCCTCCTCGTCTTTCCAGAAGTCGTCCGGTCTATCCAACGGGCCACCCTTTGCCGAGTTGTAGGGATTGTCGTTCCATTCCCCCGTTAACCCACCAGATTGTAGCTGGCCGTGGTTCATTAGGCAAAGAATTACATAGATGCCCTTTTCCTCTGCCTTTCTTATGACGTAGTCAAGACGCCATGCCTCCATCAAGTCATAATATCCCAGTCGTTCCCATTCGATCCCGAATGCCCATGACGCCATCCAGATTCTTGTTATGTCCTCCCCGTTGAGGTTCATCGAGGAGAACCACTCGTCATAGTCGTAGGTGCCATTGGAGCCAAACCAGCAGACATCGTGGCCTAGGAAGAAGAATGATCGATTGTTGGTGAATTGGAGGTAGTGCCTGTCCCACTCGCTCAGTTCGACGAATCCAAAGCTATCCGACGGGTGGACATTAAATGTCATGTTATCCGAAGTTATGGTCTCCCCTTCGCCTTGAAGCGTGATGCGCACGACATACTGGCCGATCTCCTTTGGGCTGAACCTCACCTTCCAGTGGGGACCATCCATTGGTGTGAGCGTTTCACCTCCGTCCCCAAGTTCGCGACTATAGTTTTGGTAGTAGAAGGCGGGGATCTGAATTATTTTTCCAGATGGAGCCTTAATTACGCCTGTGATATTAACCTCATCATGGTTGAATGGATTTTCATAAAAGCTGGATGTGTTCAGGTCTATTTCTAGGATGCCGTAGAGCGGTATGTCTTTAGAATTAACCTGCAGGATGTTGAGCGCCGGTTTCACGCTCGGCTGTCCCAATCTCGATGGCGGATAGAAGCTCAGTATTGAAACGATTATGAGGATTAGCAGGGCTACGGAGACGATCGCGTATGTCGTTTTGGTCCTTCGTCCATATGAACGGCCGAGTAGCACATTTCTACATCTGGCGGTAGGGTTAAAAGTGTTAGGAATGAACTTTATTAAGATATAAGAGAACCATAAGATGATGATGGCTTTGAATTCTCAGCCATCTTACTTATCATCGCTGCGGGCTCAGTCCTGTTGCAGTGCCCCCTTCCGCCACTTCTCCTGGATGTTCGCCGCCCTGTCCACATAATAACTGACCTGTTCTAACCTCAGATCCTTAGGATTTACCGTCTTGTCCTCCCTAAGCATTATTTTATAGGGACGAAGTGAGACAAATTTTTTAGTGCCGATCTCGGCATAACGACCGCCCTCATATCTATAAACTGGCCTCGCACTCTCCACGTAGAGCTGTTGATATGAGACCTCGATGACAACCTCGGGTTTAACCCAGAGATAACCATCCCCCTCATAGAGTGGGTTCAACAGCTCCAGGATACTCGAGGTCCTCGAGAGCTGAGCCCCGTCCGCAACGTCCACGAAGCTGCAATCTGAATCCATCAGTCCGATCTTAGCGCCGAAGATGGGGCCAGCGGTGTTCGAAACTAGTCCCCCGCATAGGGGACATGAGCTCATCTTCCTCCTCCATCCACCCCCTCCACCTCCAGCCTCGAGGAGGCGCCCCCTCCGATCAAACCACGCAGACCTTTCAACCACGCCTTCTCTTGCGAGCTTCCTCAACCAAAAGGCATCAAACCTCGTCCCACATTTCTCGCACATCGGTCTACCATTACCAATCATCCTGAAACCTATAATCACGGCATCCAGGGTGTCTCTGAACTTGATCTTATACTCCTCTCCACTAGCCGAGTGCATCACAAGGCCCTCGAAACTCCTTTGTCCGATGAATTCGTCCCAGAAGCCTTGGATCTCGGCACGAGCGTTCTCAAAGCTCCCCTCGACCTCCAGGTTGTCGGGCAGATGGACCACGTGGCAATCGCAACCGACTGGGAAGGCGAACCTGTGTAATAGGTCCTTGAACCTTTCAACGTATTTCGTCGCTGACCTGACGATTTTACCGTCTTGCCCTATCTTCGCGTAGTCGAAGACGGCCAGCTTGATCCTGCTCACATCCTTCGTCGATTGGGGATTTTTAATTATGCTCATTGTCTTGTTGAACTCAGTCATGTAGCTCTTCCCGCCGATATTCCGCACGACATGGGTTTCGCCCACAAAGGCCACGTCCTTGAATTCTGCTAAGCGTTCGTTGAAGTCGTCGGTCACGGGATGGCCTTTCCCGTTGCTGAGCGAATAGTAGCAACGCCCCCTCGGGCTCCAGGCAACGAAGCCGCCCCTCTTGTCATCCCACATGATGATCGATAACATCCCATTGTACTTCACTTGCACAAGCCCGCCAGCCCCCGAGGGAAGAGGGGGCAATCGATCTCTGATGGCGAATCCATACTGCGCCATGGCCGGCTTCAGTGAACCCAGGCTTGTGCAAAAATCCCTACCCACCGTCCCCCTTTCGAAATGCTCCTGTCCAAAGAACCTCTGATTGCACCTCATCGCCTTGTTTTCCTCTGACCCAGCACATCCCTCGTAAGGTCAAATATTTATTTCAATCGACCACGAACCCACACTCTAAGCATCTCTAATGGATGAAGCCTGATCGCCAAAGGTATGAGCAGCTAGGACTGCGGGAACTATGTATGAGAGAGCGATGGGCCAGATCACCAAAATGCAAGCAAGTAGGACGTTGAAGGGCAGGTTCTCAAGTGCCTTCACGAAACCGCTCCGTATCCCGTTGGCGGTCATCAGCTGGCAAAAGGAAAGCCACAGGATAAGGGCCATGGTCACATATATATCAATGTAGTAGATCGGTGGAAAAAGTCTTAATCTAATTTCTTCAGTCACGCCAACCCACTTAAAAGTTCTCTCGTTGAACCTCATTATCTCAGGGGGCCTTGGCCATAAGATCTGTTTGGGATTTCCATCCATCATAACCTCTACCCACGCGTGATCCAATCCGATTAGAACGTAGGCCTCATATCCGAGAGAAAATGCTGCAAGCAACGATCGCCCTGCCATCACAATCCTCAAAGCCCATCGATATCGCTTCTTCGGCGGTGGGCCAGTAGTCTGCAGTGAGCCAGACGGAATAGTCGTATCTGTAAGGCAAGAGCTGGTAAATTAGTGCCTCAAATCCATCGAGTCCGAGTGAAGAAGGGTTCGCCCTAGAGCTGATTCCTGTGATTAGCTTGTTGTTCGGCTGAACTAGCACCCTCGGGTCACTTTCCCTCACCACCTGTTCAGCAAAGTGTACTGGAGACGGATTGAGGGCAAACAATGTGATCATGAAGACAAGGATCACCCTCAACATGGACCTTTTCCTGTCATACGCTGCCATATAGAAGGCCAATGTCCCAACTACCACTGTCAGGATTGTATATTCATGAAGATAGGTCAAGACTATCGACATAAGGAGAAATGCGCAGGCAATCGCGACCTTCCTGATGCCAAGAATAGGCCCCATGTTCCCCTCATTCGTACCGAAGTTATTAAAGGATGACCGCCCTATTGAAGCGAAACGTTACATCAAGTTTGGCTTCTTGAGGTATTTAAAATGCATGTGTAGGGAAAAGAGAATGACCTCAGAAAACTTAAATGGCCCTGAACCATAAAGGCACTTCCAAGAAAGGAGGTTAGGCACATTGCTAATCGATTGCCATGTTCATAGTAGAGGAAATGAAAGCGCAAACGAAGTCGTTAAGGCCATGGATCAAGCGGGCGTCGACAAGGCCATCATCATCGCCCCTTATCCAGGGAAGACAATTGATCGTAAGCCGACAAAATATGGTCACTTCTCCTATTCTGAAGTTAACGGGGAACTGCAGGAGGAATCTACAAGGTTCATCTCAAAGTTGCAGGCAGAGGCTCCTGACCGAATAGTGGCCTTTGCTTGGGTAGAACCGAGACTGAAAGATTCCATAAAGAACGCCGAAGATGTCATTACGAAGTTTGAGTGCAGGGGCATCAAGATGATACCCGACCACTGGTACCCACAAGATCCCAAGTTTTTCGAACTGTATGAGAAAATTCAAGAACTGAGGGTGCCCGTCCTCTTCCACTCCGGAATCCTTTATGGCTTCAAGGAT
>Ga0315280_10000028_pt1 | contig 249029 bp, 246 predicted proteins | sample YL17G06_40_MG_FD_203697 | JGI IMG/M metagenome (GOLD analysis project Ga0315280, IMG submission 203697) | Sediment microbial communities from Yellowstone Lake, YNP, Wyoming, USA - YL17G06_40 | ecosystem: Environmental > Aquatic > Freshwater > Lake > Sediment | place: USA: Wyoming | collected... | reverse complement strand
AAATTGCAATATGGGGAGAAAAGAAATTCTTAAGGACGACCAAAAACTCAAATTCGTTGAGATATTACTTATTGTGGGTTCTATACTTACAGCATTTAAGCTCCCTCAAAGTATGATATGGTTATTCATGTTATTCATACTTGCAGGACTATTTATCTATGTAACTCTTCAAGCTGGCGTTAAGAGTGTTAATTGGTACAATATTTTTGTAGCGATGGCGTCCATTTGTTTTTCTGCTATTTTTACATTTATCTTCGCACTTAGTTTTATTCAGGCATTCAATATTCTTGACCCATTATTATGGATACTAATTATCTTTTCTTATTTGTTCACTCTGACTTACGCTTTTTATTTATTTTTATCAAAACCATTTGAAAGAGGTAAGAAAGGTATGTGGAAAAGAATTAGAAAATATTTTGGACTCTGTACAATCATAGGAATTATTCTAATTGCTATTGGTGCTATTCTTGTTGGTTTATCGATATATCTTCTGTACACAAACAACGAAGGAATTAGATGGTCGGATATTCTAGCAATTGGTTTAGCTTTCATATCTTTTGGAATTGCTCTAATTTCATTGTGTATTTCACGAACATCCACCAGAAGCCTACATAGAGTGATAAATTCTGATTACGAAAATTTTATAGATTTATTCGAAAATGTAAGAATATCCTTCATTGAAGAAGCTAGTAGTAGGGGAAGAATTGACCGTGTTATGGTTGAAATATTAGCTTGGAAAAGTAGACAATATTTTGATAGAGCTATTAGCCTTAAAGAATGGGTTGGTGAATCAAAACTTCGTGATTTATCCACATATTTGAAACACCTAGTTAACCTTTTGTTATTTCAAAATCAATCAGAAGGAAGCAATTGGATTAATTTGGTTTGGAATCGTGATGTAGCCAATATCGTAAAAATGTATAACAAACTCTGGGAAACTAATGTAATTAACTACGCAGAGGACAAAATCAAGAATGAACTTATTGACATCTTCGAAAGATATATAGGTGAAAGAAAAGAGGACGAAGATAATCTGACTTTCTTCAAAAGAATCATGAAAGCAATCTCAGAGAAGAACCCTGATGTTTCTTTTAATAAAATTACACTAGAAAAGAAATTGTAGTTTGAGGGAGATAGATAAGTAACGAGGTATCAACATGATTTGTTATAGATGCAAAAAACAATTTGATGAAAAATTAGGAAATACTTGCCCTTATTGTTTAACATTACACAAAATTAAATATGGCTCGAGTTCAGACCCAGACGACTACCGTGTTATAGATGTGATATTAACTGAAAAATGCACTAATTGTGGTGGTGAATATCATAAGTCTCCATCTTTCCTTTCCCTCAAAGCAACATGTATTAAATGCGGAAACATAGACAACATAGGTGTTAAACCTCGTGAAGATAAAAACCTCTACTTAGTTAAACATGAACCATATGCAGAGAAAATATCACGATTTAAGTTAAAGAAAAAAACTAACTTTAAATGTCCTGAATGTTCGAAATTTTTATACAATACTAAATTAGACGGAATCTATTATTATTGCCCGAAATGTAAAAAACAATATCCTGTTTGAGGAGAAAAATATGCCAAAATGTAATATGTGCAAAAAAGAAATGTCGGTTTTAAGTAAAAAATTTTATAGTTATCATGGAAAAACTAAAGGTGCCCTTGAAATAACCGATGAAAAGATAATTTGTAAAGAATGCGTAGATAAATTAGTACCGAACTATAAAAGAGCAAAATTAAAAGATATGCGTGAATTCTCAGCATTACATTTTATAAAAAAAGACCATGCACAAGCGTTAGAAAAATTAAATGAAACATTTAATGAAAAAAATGCTTATGATTGGTATAACAAAGCAGCTTTGTTAATGGACCTTGAAAGATATAACGAAGCATTAAATTGTTACGATGGAGCATTGTTTCTTGATACTCATTATGTAAAAGCATGGTATAATAAAGGTTTGGTTTTGAATAATCTAAATCACGAAGAAATTAAAAAAAATAAAATTGGTAATTTAGAAAAGTTAGAAGCAGCATTAAAATGTTTTGATAATGTAATTGAATTAGAAGGAAAAAAGAAGGATAAATATCCACGTGATAATTGGAAATACGCTGCAAGTTTTTATAGAATGTTGACTCTCTCTTTTATATTCTATTGGTTAGTAAACAAAAAAACTTCTTCAGAAAAAATTGAAAATGAACTTTTTGAAGCGGTTAACAAATGGTCTTTTTTATTAGGAAATGAAGTTGTTGTTGAAAAAAATAAAGTTGGGTCTATGTTTTGGGAAGGTGGCACTGTAACCAAAGACAATTACTTGGATTTTATTGAAATGTGTACTAAAGAAATGGGTAGAATTTTAAATGTTTATTCTCCAGCATCTAAAATTGGCGGTCATAAATATGGATATTTAGGTTATAGACATTAAATAATTCGTTTGAGGAAGGAAAAATGAAAAAACAACTCTTGATAATTGGGATAATCGTTTTGCTTGTTTGTGTTGGGTTGAGTGGATGCACGGGTGAAGATAAAGGTAGTGAGAATAACCCAAAGGTGATTAACCTAGGTGATTCAATCACTCATGGGACTATCAGAGTCACCTTTTTATCAGCCACTTGGGTAAAACCATATGACTGGTCAGATAGTTATTATTATGATTTGGAAGTAAAGGGCGAAAATATTGGTTCAGCAGAAGACTCAGTTTTTGTAAAAATAACGAAGTATGAAATGGCAAATGGATATACATATTCAGATGATTACATATGGCAATCTTTTAGTCTAAACCCTGGAAGGAGCGGCACATTAACAATTAGGAGTGTTGGTGGTGGAATGGCTGGTCAAATAATTGATAGAGATTTCCTACCAGTAGCTAAAATTTATGTAACATTAGATGAAAATGCAAATCCCATGTTATCTGCAGTAAATCCAATTTATGCAATAATAAATGTATAGTATTCTAAATTGGAATTGTAGTTTGAGGAAGGAAAATATGAAAAAAGAGATGCCGATAATAATAATTGCTAACGCCATTCTCTTGATTGTATCAACATAATTTTGTATTCTATTTTAGTAAAAATGAAAACATAAAACTTTAATAAAAAATCCAATAACTCATTTTTACCCTTTCTTCCAGATAATATTTATAATGGGGCTATCATTTGTTAAAATGAATCATGCATGAATAAAAATGGGGGAAAGTTTCTCAAAAAAATTCAAAATTACCTCATACTGGGTAGACTTTTTGGAACAACTAATACATGGGGTATTATATTCCTTGGTTTGCTCACCTCTACAGGGCATGCTACACTTATTGATGCCGGTAAAATTCTTTTAATATCAGTCTTTGCACATGCCTATATAGGAGCCATAAACGAATATTGGCATATTGAAGAAGATAAAAAGCACCCTCAATACTATTACAAGCCTCTTGTAGCAGGCTATATCTCCAAGAAAAACGCAAAATATTTCATTTATTTCTGTTTTTTAATGATGGTACTGCTTTCAATAATTTTTTATTTCAATATATCGCCTTTGTTTCTGATTGTAGCGGCGTTGTTTGGAACTATTTATACTGTAAAAGGAAAGTACGTTACGTGGGCATATGATTTCTCCCCTTCTTTCGGTGCAGCTTTTTTGGCAATATATGGAGCCTTTACAATTGGGAATGTTACCTTTATTACCATTGTGGCAGCAATTTGCGCATTTCTTTGTAGCGTTTATTCTGAATGGATTGACGGTATGAAAGATGTTGAAACGGATAAAAAATTTGGTGTACCGACTACCGCAGTTCGATGGGGATATTCACACGAAAAACCTCTCACTTTGAAAGACCCGAACTATCTTTACTTTATTTTTATATTGTTAGTTATTGATTTTTTCTATGTATTACCAGGAATATACCATTTGCTCACTCTAACGTATTTAATAATTTTTATAATTATTGCACTTCCCATCCAAATTTATCTTATTTATAGTCTTCACGGAAAACAAAATAAAGAAACACTACGTCGCCACCCTCTGATTTTTCTGCCGACCATGATGTTTATGGCTTACGCTCTAGTTATTGACAAGATTACAATTGTTTATATGCCCGTCATAATGTTATTTATTGTCGGGTGGGTTTTTGTTTTTTCAAAGCTTGGTGTTCGTTTCTCCGCCAAATGAACTATTTTTTCTTAGCGGCCTTGATAAGTCCATCAAACATTGGAGCAGGTTTCATAGGTCTTGATTTAAACTCAGGATGCGCTTGTGTCCCAACAAAATATGGGTGACTTGGCAACTCCATGAACTCCATTAATATGCCGTCAGGCGATTTTCCTGAGAACACAAGTCCACTCTTCTCAAGAATCTCAACATATTTTGGATTAACTTCGTACCTGTGTCTGTGTCTTTCATTAACTGTATTTTGTCCATAGAGTTTTTGAATTAGCGTTCCTTTGGTAAGAACTGCAGGGTATGAGCCCAACCGCATCGTTGCGCCATAGCGCGAATCTCTGATTATTTTCACTTGTTCCGGAATAAAATCTATTACAGGATTAGAAGTATTCTTATCTACTTCAGTTGAGTTAGCATCTTTTAATCCACAAACATTTCTTGCATATTCTACTACCGCTAGTTGCATTCCTAGACAAAGACCAAGATATGGTATATTATGCTCTCTCGCATACTTAATTGTTGCAATCTTTCCCTCAATTCCTGATAAACCAAAACCACCAGGAACAATAATTCCATCCATCTTGTCAAGAGCAACAATTTTTCTAGGATGCTTTTCAAACAATTTAGAATCAATCCATTCTATCTGAGGTCTAATGTTGTTATTCCAAGCTGCATGTTTTACCGCTTCGATAACGGAGATATATGAGTCAGAGAGCTTATAGGCGCCAATATCAAAGTACTTGCCAACTATTCCTATCTTTACTGACTTAGACTTATCAAGTTTTTTAACTTTTGCAATAAAATTTTGCCATTTTTTAAAATTACTTTTTTTTCTTCTTAGATTTAATTTGTGCAGTATTTTTTTACAAAGTTCTTGTTCTTCAAAAAGAAGGGTAACTCCATATACATTATCAATATTGGAATCAGAGATAACATCGTCTCCGTGAACATTACAGAATAACGCAATTTTCTCTTTTCTTACATCATCAAGAGGTTTTTCAGTACGAGCGATAATAAAATCTGGTTGTATACCAATTTCTCTGAGTAATTTTACTGAGTGTTGGGTTGGTTTTGTCTTTGCTTCTCCAAGTGGCTTAAGTACTGGTACATAGGTAACATGTAAGTAGATGATTTTTTCACCTTCAAGTTTCATCTGTCTTACAGCTTCTAAAAAAAGAACATTTTCGTAGTCACCAACAGTACCGCCGATTTCAACCATGACAAAATCGTATTTTGATTCTTGAGCAGGTCTTCTTATCCTCTGTTTGATCTCGTCAGTAACATGTGGAATTGGTTGAACTGTTTTACCAAGATATTTGCCCTGCCTCTCTTTTTCAATAACGGCACCGTATACTTGGCCAGTCGTAATATTTTGGCATTTTGGAATGTCAATGTCTAAAAATCGTTCATAATGACCTAGATCTTGATCTATTTCTCCACCATCTTCTGTGACCCAAACTTCCCCATGTTCAGTAGGCCTTAGTGTTCCTGCGTCACAGTTAATGTAGGGGTCAATCTTTATTGCTGTTACTTTGTAACCATGCAATTGCAATATTTTTCCTATGGACGCGGTAGTAATTCCTTTTCCTAAACCAGAAATAACTCCGCCCGTCACAATTATATAATTAGCCATCTCCCTATCAACAGGCAAGTAGAATACGTTAAGTGATTTAAATGATTTCGCTTTCTTTTACAATATTTATTGTATTATACGTCAATCTAAATTAAAATAAATGAAAAATAGAAACTATAAACAACTTTAGCACAACAAAATGCAATGCCGCTAGAGCTGTCGCATCAAAGCTATTTCTTTACTTTCCTTTTGTAGTCAAGGATATTTCTATCGAAGAGACGTTGGAATTTCTACCTTCTTCGTTGGTAATACTTTCTGTTCCAATTTTTATATCCTTGATTTTTGCGTTGGTTACAAATCTATTTCTGGTTATTTCTGCCGTGTCTACCGCTCTACTTATGGCTCTGCCTCTAGCTTTTATTACAACTTCGTCCGATCCGCCGTTGAACTGCGTTACGACTGCAAGTACGTAGCTCATTGGTGGTTTGCTTCCTACATATACGATGTTCTCATCAGATCTTTCTTTTTCTGTCATAAAATTTTTCTCCCTGTTATTTCATTGCTTTTTGGTTCTTATACCAACAATTTTATTATTTATAAATCTTTCTGTGTCTGCCCAGGAGAGCGCCAACTATAAAAACAGGCAATTATTTCTTGTAATTATCTTTCAACTTTTTCAGATACTCTTCTTTCTTTGTATACAATCGTTTTAATTTTCTCTTATGCTGTCTTGACAAGACATATGAGAAGAGAAGTGGAGCAGCAATAGTTGTATCACAATAAACAACAACATCGTTTTTCATCATTTTGGGGTTAATCTTTCTCCAGGAGACCGCCTCGGATGGTGTCGCGCCAGATAGACCACCCCAGTGGGGTGCATCTGTAGTAATTTGAATAAAATAGTCATGTCCTCCCTTTTCTATGTACATGATTTGGCTGAGCATCGGTTGAGTTTGCATGTAAAAGTTCTTGGGAGCGCCACCGCCTAATTCAACGGCGCCTGTCTTTTTGCTGTTCAATACAATTGCCGCTGTCTCGAGGATATCTAAATCAGAATCTATAACTACTTTGTTCTTCAGCATTTTTAGTAGAGCAAGGTTCATGCCAATGGATGAATCCCCTGGTGATGGAGTATATATCGGCACATCGCATTTGGCAGCTGTAGCCAAGACAGATAGTTCAGGTTTTTTTGCCTTTTTACAAACCGCCTCACCAAGATAGTGATGAAAGCAAGATGTAGATACTGCCTCTTTTGATGGGAAATCTTTGCCAACTTCTTGCACAAATTCATCTGTTTTTAATAGCGTCTCTTCAGGCAAAAATATGTCATAAATACGGACGATTTTCTCTTTCAATAATTCTGAATCATTTGCCCTAAAATCTCCTTGATGAATAGGCAGGTCAAGGGCAAAATGCAAGTCATGATATAGATTTGCACCTGTAGAAATGATGAAATCTACCAACCCACTTTTTATAAGTTGATTAATCAAACCTCCAAGTCCCGTAGGTGTCAATGCACCGGACAATGTAAGGCATATCGTCGCATCTTCTTTGATCATTCTTTCATATATTGCGCACGCCTCGGCCAGCCTACCACCATTGTATGCCCCTGAATTTGAATAATATGTAACTAGATCTGTCACACTGGTGTTCGGAATTTTTGGTACTTTCGGATAAATTCTTGTTTTTTGTAAAAATCTGTTTTTCTTCTGCAAGTTCTATTCCTCTAAAAACACCGCTGCGGCAATCACTGTTGTCCAAAGACCGTTTTTGTCTCCTTCTGCTGTTTGCGCGACACTTTGCGTTCCGACAATTTGTCCACTCATTTTGTATTCTTGTTTCCGCTTGTCCCATGCGGTATCTGTATCAAACTCCAAACCCAACGTAGTCGCAAGCATGGTGGCGGCAAGGTCTTCCACGTAATCCTCCAATTTTTTACCAATGACACCAAAGCAATGGTGTTCTGAGATATAGCCATAGTTGGATCGGTCTTTTGGTGTCGCAACCCCGACAGCTGCACCGATAAGTCGGTTTGGTTCGTTAGTCGTGTTTCGTGACATAACAACGTAGGTGATTTCACCGGCGCGAAGATCTTGCACTCCTTTTTCTTTTGATATTATTTTACAGTTTGGCGGTACGATACTTGAAACATACACTAAATTGCATTGTTCGATATCTGCGTCACGTAGCGCTAGCTCAAAGGACTGTAGTTCGTGCTTATGCCTCCCTACTCCTTTTGTGAAAAAAACTCTCTTGGGAACCATGTTTCTCGGAAAATAGATTTTAGATTATAAATATATCTATGATTTAGATTCTTTTTTCTCTTCTTCGTCTTGTTCTTCTTCCTCTTCTTCCTCGTCTTTTACTTCTATTTGTTTTTTAAGAAGCTCTTTCATCTGTTTTTGTATGTCTATTTGTTCAGGCTGAAATGCTTCTTCAGGCTCTTCCTCTTCTTCTTCATCGTCATCTTGTAATTTAGGATGAGGAGATTTTTTAGAAATTACTGCTTTCGTTCTTACAAGTTCTTCTTCAGGCTCTTCCTCCTCTTCATCTTCGGGCCCAGCGGCAATCAGTGGCTTTCCCTTTGCTTTTTTCTTCGATTGCGACTTCAGTATATCTCGCATTTGTTTCTGTATATCCACTTGCTGTTTTTGAAAACCAATTTGTTCCTGATGATATTGTGTGAGTTCGGTGCCTTGTGAAAGCTCCTCAACAAATTTATTTATTTTTTTGTAAGGATAAACTCCTCTTAGTTCTGCTTTCATTTCTTTATCCCCACTAAAAAAGAAAATCCCTCGCAATCTTTTCCCGCCTTCTTTTTCTGTGTCTGGTGCTTTCTTGCTATCAGCTGTTGCATCAGCTTGGGTAATAGGAGTAATAGTTCCAAATCCAAAAAGTTGACCAAGAATTCCCTGTTTTTTATCAAAACTTATTATTTTGTCGTATCTTATTGTTTTCTCCCTTTTGGTTAATAATCCTCCTTTAAAGATAATACGATGATTTGATAGGATGTACTTATATGATCTACGATGCAGTTCGACAATTAAGAAACCTGCAATTGATATCACTACACTATAAACTAGAATGAAAACATTGACTTCTTTAAACCATCCTTGCCATGATATGAGAGCCACACCACCAACAAATACGCCAAGATACATAAAGAAAATAGCCCATTGAATTGTAGCCAGTGAAATGGCTACGCCGATCAATAGTAGTACTAAGCCCCACAGCAACATCGGATACCATGTACTACCGCTAAAAAATCCCTTATAACTTGAAAAATTAACCAACCACCAAACAACTATTCCCCATATTATCAAAAATATACAAAGTGATTGAAGCTTTAAAAATGAAAGTGGATGCGGGGAAAGTATTTTTTCTATCTTTTCGTTCTTTAACAATTCATCTTTACTTATTTTCGTCATCCTCATTCCTCTCTAATTACTTCATGCTTGTCTTGGTTTTAAATTTGTCGGTCTTATATTTTAGTAACAAGATTGTAATCAAAACAGTGGATAAAATCATTACCAAAGGTGAAAAGTGCTTAAACGATTTCAATTTCTAAATTATTTCCATTGTAGTCGTATGCCTTCCATGAATGTTCATCGAAAGGACTAGCAACTATGATGTGCACCTTGCCAAATTTTCCAAACAGATGTAAATCCGCATCCGACGGGTGAGGATAAGGCGAAGGGTGACTATGTACCGTTCCAACTACACTAAAATCTATGGGAAGCATATGCAACTGAAAGATGGCATGAGAATCGCCTGAAACCGTACCAGGTAAAAGCAATATCTCTGCAATTGTGTCTTTTGAAGTGGCATCAACACGCAGAAGACCACCAAACTCCGTAGGATAGTTTGATTTTGACACTTCCAAAATTAGCTTCAAACATTTACGTGTGATTTTCCATGTTTTAGCAACTGGAGGAACCCTTTCTTTTCGTTTGAAAAAGCTCATGGTCTTTATCGCACCAGCTTTAATCTGACCATTTCATAAAACGATTCGCCAAATCTAACAAATCTTGCTTTTTTTTCAGAACCCGTAACAATTATTTTACTTTCTGTGGTTACATTTTCTGTGTGATAACCGTCGATTACAAGTCTTGTTTCTTTGCTTTTTGGCAATAGTTTGATCCCTATTTTTTTATCAAGAGGTACAATCCACGGGCGTGCAGAGAGCTTAAACGGCGCAAGTGGTGCTATAACCATTGCATTAACTGCAGGGTCCATTATCGGCCCACCAACACTCAATGCATAGCTTGTGGATCCTGTCGGGGTAGCTACAATTACTCCATCCGCGCCCAACGTCTCAAGCAGTTCATTTTCTACAAGTAGTTGAAGATACAAAATCTTTGCAATCTTTGCGGTCTGTACAGTTACCTCATTTGTAGCATCGGGAAGTCGTTTTCCATCAAACATTACTTTTAGTTTCGCCCTCTCTTCAACATTATATTTTTTATCGATAATTCTTTTTAAACCTTCAATTGCATGTTTTGATTCCACCTCTGCCAGAAACCCCATTCCTCCAGAGTTTATAGCAAAAATAGGTTTTTCTACAGACTGTAGCGCTCTTAAAATCGTTCCGTCTCCGCCAACTGTAACAACTATGTCGGCCTTTTTGTTGATCTCGTTCAAAGGATATCCTTTCATTCCAATTTCCTTTGCAAAGTCCTCTTCTACAAAAACTTCTCCATTTTTACTTAGAAATTTATGAACCTCTTTTGCTACAGACGATGATTTTCTGACCTTTGGTTTGCAAACCAGTCCCCATTTCATTCGTTCTTCAACTCCTTAAATTTTTTTCTGTACTTAAGTAACGGTAAAAGCTTAACCATTAATGTGGGGTGTTTCTTTGCAACTTCCTTGACTAGACCGTAGGTACTTATCTCATCGAATTTTATATCTTTAAGTGAGTGGGCAATCATGTTAAAGGTTTTATCATCCATATCAAGCATTATTTCTTTTACCAGATAATTCCTCCTTATCTTCTGGCCAAAAGCCTTTTTCCAACCTTCTTCATAGGCGCTCAAAAATTCTTTACTGAAATTTTGCTCTTGAATTGCTTTACTGATTGTTTCGCCAGCGATTTTTCCGCCTTCAAGACAATGAGTAAGACCCCCTCCAGTAATCGGGTCAACATGGCGAGCTGCATCACCAATTAAGATAAGATTATCTCTTACTGTTTCTACGGGGTTTGATACTGGTACAGCACCTGCTAAGAAACGAAGCGGCTCAGCATTTTTCAGCCTAGGGTCCTTTTCAATGAATTTATCTAAAAGTTTCTTTGCCAGACCGGCTTCAGAAAGACTAGCAAGTAAACCTATTCCAACATTTGCAACATCTTTTCCTTTTGGAAAAACCCATACATATCCACCTGGCGCTATTTCTCTGCCAAGATAAAAATCACAATAGGCATCCTTGCAATCAACATTTGCAAATGTGTATTGACAGCAAGTTTCCAAATCTTTTGGGTTCAGAAGAGTGTTTATACCTGCCCATTGACCAACTTTTGATTCCACTCCATCGGCACCAACAACGATATCTGCTTCTATTTCAAGCTCTTCATCAAAATGCTTAGCTTTTACACCTTTAATTTTACCCTTGTCTTTAATCAAGCTGGTGGCCTGAGTATTCATCATAAATTTTGCACCAGCTTTTATTGCAAGACGAGCAAGTTCCTGATCAAAGATATCACGATAAATAACATAACCCGTTTCATTTCCAGCTCTTTCGGCCGAAAGTGTAACACAGGTTCTGTCAGGTGAGTAGATATGTGCTCCATCCATTCTACCGGCTATCCAACGGGTACCTTCTAGCATATTCCATTCGTCAATTTTTCTGCTAATCCCCTCCCCGCATAGAACTGGCACACCAACTTCCTGCCTTCTTTCAACGACTAGTACCTTTGCACCAGCTTCTGATGCAAAACGAGCTGTAACGCTACCGGCGGGGCCACTACCAACAACTACAACATCATATTTCATATTTAGAATCCCCCTCACTTATTGCTCCGATAGGGCAAGTTTTGATACATATTGAACAACCGATGCATTTCTTCTGATCAACAAGTGCCTTTCCTCCAATCCAAGTTAAGGCATCCTGTGGACATACTGATATGCAACCTCCGCATGCAAGGCATTTTTTACTGTCAACTTCTGCTTTAGGCTTTACCATATGACTCGCCTCGTGTGACCCCAGAAGCTATTAGATGTGCCACACGTATAGGTTCAGGTATGGCACCTCGTATTGTTGAAAGCTTTATTATTTCTTTTGTTTCCTCTATAGATATGCCAACGCACTTAACATAGATAGGATTATGCAACGTTTTTACCATGTGAAGTTTTCCTTTTTTCATTAGATTTAACCGTTCATTCCAATCTTCAAAATTCTTCTGCAATGCTTTTTTTATTTTTTCAAAATCAGGCTCATCTCTTGTAATTGTTATAACTGGTAGATTTGTGACAGAATAAACTTCATCGATGTCAACTACATTGAAACCACCAAGTGAGATTCCATCAAGCATCATAGCTTTCAATTGTTTTCTATGTCGCGTATTTTTTATCATTTCCTTACATATGTGGGTCGCGTCAGATCCGTCGACGGTTATCTGATTTTTCAAAACGCATTCGAGATATTCTCCGCCACGCATTACAACACCAATTACTGTTGCGTACTTATCAGTAAATGTAAAAGGCGAATCGTCAACTCCCAGCAACCTAATTTGCTGTTTCATTCAACAAAATAAAACCTACTCTATTCTAATAATGTTTCGACAAAAAATGGCAAGAAAACTATAAGTTATTGCTTTTGTTACATTCTTTAAGTGATAAATATGAAGAAAGTTGCTATAATGGCCATAACGGGCATTTTGTTTTTTAGTGTTTTTACTGTTTTTTTACCTGTTAAAACATGTAAAGCAGCAAGTGGAAATACATTGTATGTTGGTGGAAGCGGACCAGGAAATTATAGCAATATACAGGATGCAATAAACTCATCAAATGATGGCGATATGGTATATGTGCATATTGGTACTTATTATGAAAATCTTGTAATTAACAAAAAAATTAGTTTGATTGGTGAAAATAAAGTAACAACAATAATTGATGGAAGCGGAGGTGAAAATGGAATTACTATCCTTGTAAATTGGGTGAATTTTAGTGGATTTACTGTACAAAATTGTGAAATGTATGGAATAGATGGAATAGAGGGAGTATACATGAACATACCAAGTTACACAATCATAAATAATGTGTCTTCTAATTACATCAATGTATCAGGTAACATAATCATAAATAATGATTGGGATGGTATCTTTTTCGGGTCATCAAATAATAATACTATCTCATCAAATATCATAGAAAATAACAATAAATCAGGCATCACTATTTGGGATGACAATAATACAATATTTGGGAATACTATCACAGGCAATAAAGAGTTTGGTATCTGGCTACTTAATTCCAAAAATAATATTGTGTTTAAGAATGCTATTAATAAAAATAGGATAGACGGCATCTACTTAGATGGTTCGTCTTGTAACAATATATCTGAAAATATCATCACGGATAATACAAATGGTATCTGGATTGGAGATTCATCTCAAAATAATAACATTTCTGGGAATACAATCACAAGCGAACATGAAGGTATTCGGTTGGATAAGTGCTCCAATACCAAAATTTTAGATAATAACATAACTAACTGTATTTATTATGGAATTTATGTCTCAGCAGATTCAACAAATCCATACATTTCTGAGGATAATATTTTTGCAAATAATGGGGAAAACATTTTTTATTATCCGCTTGGACCATCGAAATCTCAAACTCCAGGTTTTGAACTAATCCTGGTAGTGTGTGCAATAGCATTGGTTTTGTTATTAAAACGAAAAAGAATTAATTAAAAAATTACAGTAGCGGTAAATCTCCAGTTACCTTATCTATAATATTGTCTGGTGCAGGTCCAATTCCTAAAACTGTTTTTGTTCCTGCAGGTATTTCAGTATGTCCTGCATCAACAACAAGATATGTCACAATTTCCAACTGCTCAGCTTTTTCTTTAAGCGGATAGAAATCTTTTTCGCAGTCAACCTTCACAACAGCCTTTTTTCCACCCTCATTCTGCCATTTGTTAAACCATTTAGAATTAAACTTCTTAGTTTCTAGCGCACAGGCCACAGCGGCATGTGCAACCTGAGCTGCAAGTTTGCCGGCAGAAAGATCCAGATCCTTTCTGGTAACAATCACCATCTTATATTCAAAATCCATCTACCTTACCTTCTATATCTTCAGGTGTATCTATCTTTTGAAAAGATTCATTCCGCCATTTCTCTCCCATCTCTTCGGCTTTACTAAAGTCTATCAGTCCTTTTACCAGAAGTGTCTTTTCATCTTCCTCGATATGTTTAAGCGGCACACCAAGATATTTGCTACCCGCCTTTATAATAACAACATCATCGTTTACAGCTACACTTTCTCCGATCTTATTGCCGCCACCATCCAAAACAAAACGACACAGCAAACCGTTTCTTTTGAATTCCTTTTTTATCTCATCTTCTTTCTTTTGTTTTTTACTATAAAAAAAGGATATTCCTGCAATAATCTCTAGTGTTATTATAGCAAGCATTATCCCAGCAAATATAGTCGAGTCCACAGCCGAAGTATCTGCGATTCTGTTATAAATCTTTTGAACTATACCGGCAACAAATATGAAAGAGTGCGACGTAGCAATAATAGGCGGCGGGCCCATTGGCGGATACGTAGCCAAAAAAATTGCACAAAATGGATTTAAAGTAGCAGTCTTTGAAGAACACAAAAAGATAGGAGATCCCCTCAAATGTGCAGGGCTAGTAACGCCAAGAGTTTTTGATTTTCTAGATTTCTCAGAAGAACTCGTTGTACAAAACAGAATCAAAGGAGCGCATATTCATTCCCCATCGGACCATATTTTAACCATCGGCGGAGACAAAATTCATGCACTTGCTATAGACAGATCGGAGTTTGACAGGGAAATGATAAACTACTCAGTGGAAGAAGGTGCAGATATTTTTTTAGAAAATAAAGTTACATCAGCAAAAAAAAACGAAAATCATATTGAATTAAAAACATCGCAAAATAATGATATCAAATGTAAACTGCTGATTGGTGCAGATGGTGCATATTCAAAAACTAGAGATTGGTTAAACTTACCCAAACCAACAGAAATTTTAAATGGAATCGGAGCAGAATTGACAAACACAAACCTAGACCCAGATTTTGTAGAACTCTTTGTCGGGAAAAATATCGCACCCGGTTTTTTTGCTTGGGTTATACCAACAAATGAAAATGGAACAAACGCTAGAATCGGACTATGTACAGTTCAAAATTCAGCACATCCACCAAAATACTATCTTTCAAATCTTTTTAAAAATAAGAATCTCTCACCGTATTTAAAAGACGCAAAAATATCACAAAACATAGGCGGTTCTATTCCGTTAGGCGCCCTGAAAAAAACATATTCTTCCAACGTACTTCTTGTCGGGGATTCGGCAGCACAAGTAAAACCAACGTCAGGTGGCGGCATCTACACAGGTTTGCTTTGTGCCACTCACTGTTCGTCTGTTGCCGTAGAATCACTGAATGAAAACGATTTCAGTTCCAATTTTCTTAAAAAATATCATAAATTATGGATGGCAGATATAGGCAGAGAACTGAACCTTGGAATGAAATTTAGAAATATTTCCAAAAATTTAACCGACAATCAAATGGACAAATACATAGGAAAATTTCAAAACTCAGAAATTACAGAAATCATAACGAAATATGGAGACATTGACTATCCTTCGAAACTAGTCAAACCACTTTTGAAGAAAGCTCCATCTCTCATAAAGTTACTTCCGAATATACTCAAAGATTGAAATGTTACTTTTTAGATGATGGTGGTGGAGGCACATAGTATTCCTGTTCTTCATAGCCTCCAGATTCCTCTTCCTCATCCTCTTTGCTTTCTTTCGTCTTCTTGGGACGAGTTTTTTTGCCTCCAAATCCTCTCCTCTTCTTTCTGATAATTAAAATCGCTATAATTAGTACAACTGCTATTATCAGACATACAATGCACGGTAGGAAAATAGACAATGCAAATAATGGAGATGGCACTATCTTAAATCTAACCACATCCGTAAGATTAGATTCTGAAGCATCAAACGAAATCTCAATATAGTCTCTTCCATCAGTGGTTTTGCCAGGAACTAATCTATTCAAAGAATCGCTGGCATCCATTGTCGTTCCACGTGGTAAAACAATCCTATATGTAACATTCTGGTTTTGTAAACCTACTAAGTTTAAACTTTGTTCAGTGATTTCGAATTTTGGGGGCGAAAAAGAAATACCGAAAGTTACTGGATATGAACTATGTGCATCCGATGCCGTCGTAACAGGCGTATCGGCGTCCATATTTGTTATGTCTCCATCCCATACTAGAGACCTATCAAAATCATCTCTCTTCACGAGTCCACTAATTTTTAATCCAGGTAATATGTTTGTCAATCTGTTTTCAAAAAGTAGCTTCTCATTATCTAAAAAGGTAGATATCTTTTCTTGCTTGAATACATTTTCTTCTACACATAATCTAAATGCATCTGAATTTAAATAATTCAGAATTACTTTATTTGGTAGGTCACCATTAAATTCATTTGGCAAAGTTGTTACATAGTAGTTATTTGCCTCCTTCATGTATAATTTTGAAATCAGTTCTGTTTTGCCTGTAAAAAGACCAAACAAATTCAAATCTAAGCCGCTAAAATCGATTTCTATGACAGCATTTATTTTCTCGTTAGAATATTTGGGAGCATCTTCTGATTTAAATTCACCAGAAATGGATTTACTCTGATTCCACTTATAGATTTTTTCTCCTGCCAAAGAGATGTTGTCCGGCAGATAAAAAGAACCGCTATACGGGTAGCCTATTTCACTAAGTTTATCACCAAAGTTAACGTTACTTGCTGAAATATTTGCTGTCGCACCTGCATCAATCAATCCAAATATTGCCCTGGCACGAATATTATCAATCTTTAAACTAATATCACTAGCTAGCAATCCAGCTTTTATCGGCGGTTCTTCATTCATATTTGTTATATCATATGGTGTTGAACAATTGGTAGTTGTTTCAGGATCCCAGCTGAACACCATATTAAGTGTTTGATTTAAAGACGATTCTATTGTTGATGTGGCGTTTATCTCAACAGGTTTTATCGTCTTCTGATATAAATCATCCCATGAAGTAAGTCCATTTTCAATAAATAGCCTAATTCCATCAGACGTTACAAAGTCTAGATTGGTAACAAAGTTAGGTAAAATATTATAGCCTCCAATGTCTACACTTTTAGCTAAAACATTGGTTTTTAAATTTATATGTTCAGCATCTCCTGCATCTAATTCAAATTCCAAAAGAATATCTTCAGTATTTGATCTAGGTGTTGTGGGGTTAACCCTTTCGACTGTTATATCTGCTACTTTTCCTGGACTAAGTCCATCTCCATTTTTCAACTCCCAACTTACTACTCTTTTTTCCAATACTTTTCCATTTGTATAGGTGCGATTCATAGAGGTTGGTAATATAATGGTGTAGGTATTATTCCAACCCGACTCTGCTTTAAGATTAAAAGCATATGCTACTTTAGCACCCATGTCTAAAACGCCGTTGAAAAAATTGTGGGCGTTTACCGTTTCATTCATACCAAAAAATTCAGAAGTTAAATTAACATTAAAATCATCGTTAAATTTACCATCCGCGTAAGATGGTATTTCGTTTAATGTCGTGACCGTTGCTTTTTCAAAGGTCTGCTCTATTTGATCCGTTAGAATCAATTTCAATGCGTATTTTATAACTGGTAACATTTCCGAATCTGTGTTTGCGAGGGCTTGTATTTCAGTTCCTGTGTAGACACTCCCGCTGATTAGAGTTATCTCACTGACATCCATGCTTACATCTAGATTCAATTCGGTTGCTGTCAAAAAATTAATGTTAAAGGTTGCATCGACTCTGCTTTCTAAATTGTCTTGCGCACTAGTTGTGTTAACTAGGCATAACGGAGTTAAAAACGAAACGACTATAATTATAAGGAACAGTCTACTTAACCGCATCGCACCACACCATCCTTCTAAAGAAACTAAACATCTTACCTTATAAAAACTTTCTTACGAAATACGAAATACCTAAAAACACATTTGTAATTCAAACATTGTTATAAAATGTACATTATAGGCGGAACCGCATCAAAAACAATTGCCGAAGATTTATCTAGAGAACTACATGTTCCTCTGGCGAAAACAATATCTAAGCGTTTTCCAGATGATGAATTGTACGTACGTATTTTGGATGACGTCTCTGGAGAAGATGTAATAATTGTACAAACTACTTACCCTGACCCAAATATTGTGGAACTATTTCTTTTGCAGGATGCTGTACGAGAGACTGGTGCAAATAAAGTTACGGTTGTCATTCCTTATTTGGGGTATGGTCGTCAGGATAAAAAATTTGAAATCGGAGAACCGATAAGTGCCAAAGCAATTGCAACTCTCATTAGTCTGCGAGCAAATAAGATAATTACAGTCGATCCGCATAAAGAGCGCATACTTGATTTTTTTACTGTACCGGCTTTTAGCTGCTCTGCTATCCCTCAGATAGCAGCATATCTTAAGAATAAAAACCTCGACCTGGTTCTTGCCCCCGACAAAGGAGCATTTGATAGAACAAAACAAGCATCAAAAATTATAGGCTGTGATTTTGACTATATGGAAAAAACCCGCATCGATGGTACAACCGTAGAAATAAAAACAAAGAATCTCGATGTGAAAGATAAAAAAGTAGCAATAATTGACGACATCATTTCCACCGGGGGAACAATGGCCCAATCAATAAAAGAGCTTAAAAAACAAGGAGCCAAACAAGTTTTTGTAGCATGTACCCACGGCTTGTTTGCAGGCGAAGCTGTAAAAAAAATTAGCTCAGCAGGTTGCAATGAAATTATATCTACAGATACTATAAAAAGTGATTTTAGCAAAGTAAGAATTGCACCGTGTATCGCAGTCGTATTGCAAAAAATAATCTCTTATAAATAACATTAGTTTTATTTTATTAACTATCGTTAACTATATCACTTAGTTTATGTAGATAAGGTATTTATAAGACTATAGATTTACGAGTTTGAATTATTCCTAGGTGAAACAATGCGAAAACGGGCACAAAGAAAAGGTATACTTGTAGAAGAACCAAAACATATTATGTCTACAGTAGAGCCCGAGAGAAAACCTTCAGCTTTTAAAAAAAATTGGTGGATTGCAGTCTCTCTAATAGGGATATTCTTATTGGTTTTGTTTTTAAATTCATATTTTAACGTCAGTTCTGGAGCAACATTTAATTCCCAAGGACAAGGATTAGATAAATATTATTTGTCCGGACCTGACCCCTATTATAACATGAGGCTTATAAACGAAACACTATATGGAGAAAACAAAGGGCATTTTCCTTATTATAGTACTACCGATCCACTTCTTAACTATCCGCTTGGGAGAAGCGGTGCTAGGCCGCCTCTGTTAAGCATGTCTGCCATAGCTTTCAGCAGAGTTTTAACACCATTTATGAAGGAAGTCGATGCAGTTGGCTATTCAATGCAGTTTGTTCCTGCCCTTTTTGGTGCACTACTAATATTTCCAGTCTATTTTATAGGGGAGACACTTTTTGGCAAGAAAGCAGGCCTTATTGCTGCTTTTCTTATAGCCCTTATACCAGCACACATAAGCTCAGGACACGGTTCAGCGTATTCACTTTTTGACCACGATTCCTTAAACCTATTGATTTATTTCTTAGCATTTCTATTTGTTATAAAAGGCGTCAAGGATAAAGATATAGTTAAATCCACATTGTATGCCCTTCTAGCAGGTGTATCATTAGGTGCTTTGTCCATGGTATGGGTCGAAGGAGAATTCCTATATGTCATGATTGCAGTTTATGCAGTTGTACAAATATTGATAGATATTTTTATGAACAAAATGGAAATGAAGGTGCCGATCACTGCCTTAATTGCCTTATCTTCAGGCTATCTTATTTCGCTACCAATCCGTCTAGCACCACTTGGTGGATTTACTGCTGATATTCCGTTGTTTTTGTGTCTTGGGCTTGCAGCTTTTACTTTGGTATACTTTATTTTTGAAAGGAAGAAAATTCCGTGGACTATATCGTTGCCTACTGTTTTTGTTATTGCCGGTGTGGCGTTAGCATTTCTCTATTTTATAAGGAATATCTCTTCAACTATTCCATTTTTTTCCCGTCTTACGCAACTCTCAAATATAATATATGGTAGTGGAATTTACGGAAATAAAGTATCAATGACGATTGCAGAAGCAAGTACCTACAACATCAGCCACACGGTGATGTCATTTGGCCCAGCACTCTATTGGCTTGGTTGGGCTGGATTTTTATTCCTTCTTTATTATTACTATAAAAACAAAAATCATAGGGACTATCTCTTTATAATTATCCTGTTTATTGTAGATATTTGGCTTACTGGCATCGCCGGTCGTTTTATAAACGATATAGTTCCTCTGATTGCTTTACTCGGTGGATGGGTGGTATGGATAGTTGTAGATAAAATTGATTACAAACAAATGATCAGAAATATTAGAAGTGCAGGTGGAGGACTTCACGGTTTAAGACGAGGAGTAAAATTCTTCCACATTGTTGGCATTCTCTTTATTGCGTTTTTGGTCATATTGCCTAATGCTTACATTGCTTTTGATGCAGCTGTTCCTATTAACAAAAAGACTGAAGTATTCGGTGCAGGAGCATCAGAAGGAGCATTTGGTCTATCATCTGGTAAGGAAGCATATTGGGTAGATGCGTATAGCTGGCTAAATGAACAGGATAACAATATTGCAGATCCTGCGAAGAGACCTGCTTTTATTTCATGGTGGGACTATGGCTTTTATGAAGTAGCATTGGGCGCTCATCCAACAGTTGCAGACAATTTCCAAGATGGCATCCAGCCGGCAGCTAATTTTCATACTGCCACTAGTGAAAAAGAAGCAGTTGCAGTTTGGATAGTAAGATTGCTGGAAGGCAACATCCAAAATGGAGAATTTTCAAAAAGTGTTACTGAAACGTTAGAAAACCATCTGGGAAAGAATGAAACTACCAATATTACAAAATGGATGGTAAATTCCGTGCCCTCTCCATCTTATAATACGCCCATAGGAGAAGCATATAATGAAGAGCTAAGTAAAGAATGGCGAGTTGGACAACAGTATGGATCAAATGCATACTATCATGATATTTCAAAACTTCTTACAGATTCTTTAGATGACGAAGGGATTACCTGGCTCTATCACGATATCCAAAATGCTACTGGCTATAGTATTCGTTATTACGGTGTTGAGGGCTATGATAAACAGATCTTTAACATATTTGGATTTTTAGCGGATAAAAGTTTGCTTTTGGTTGCTGGGCAAGCCGGCAATCCTGAAGATGATTTTTTGAAGGTAATTTTTGTTGGTTATCATGTAAAGACTGATGGTACAAAGGGTGCTGATGGCCAGTGGTCTTATGATGAACTAAAGAATATGTCCCAAGAAGAGAGGAGATATATCAAGGTTACGAGCACAAAACCAATATATAAGGACCTCTACTTTGATACAATGTTCTACAGAACATACATAGGTCCAGCGTCAGGAAATCCAGGTAGTAAGACGGAAATTAACTATCAATTGCCATGTATCGATATGAAGCACTTTTACGCAGAATATATCTCTAATTATTCAAAATATGCATATTACCAAGGCCAAAGTGCCGTTGTAATAGCTAAATATTATGAGGGTGCCTATATTAACGGATCGGTTACATTTATGGGTGAAGCGTTTCCGATTACAGTTCAAGTAGTTATACAGAAAAACATTCATCATTACGGTACTACAATTCCTATTGATCACGATAAAGTTACTACAACTGGTGGCAAATTTAATCTAATAGCTCCAGCAGGTAACATCACACTCCAAATACGTAGAAACATCGAGTTAGGTCAGAATGCTTTTATACTCAAAAATGTGACTTTTGATAGTACTATAGACCCAGAGCTATTCCTCATCTCTGATGATGAGGCAATGCGTAAATCTGGTACAAACTATGAACGCATTATTAATAACATATCCATTGATCCTGCAAGCATCGAAGGCTATGTTTATCAGAATCAAGATGATAACGAAACTTACAACGTATTGTCTGATAAACCTCTGCCGGATGTCGAAATAACTTTATATGAAATAGAAGAATTCGATACACAAACAGGAAATGTAAAAAGTGTTGCTACAGTACACACATTGACTACAAACAAGAATGGACATTATAACGCATCCGGTTTAATGCCTGGCTTTTATTTAATTAGAGCAACACTTGATGATTTTGTCATGCATGAAAACTACTTACAAATTCGCTCAGGAAACAATAGCTACAATATTTCAAAACCAAAACCCGCCACAGTGGAAGGTAGGACTTACTATGATTCCAATAAGAACAGCAAGTATGATGCTGGTGAAGAGTTGGGCAATATAAATGTTGAAGTTCTTTATAACACGCTTGAGGGAAACAAAAAACAGGTTGGTAAAACTATAGCAGATGCGGCAGGCAGATATTCGTTCTCTTCGTTAATTCCTGGATCTTACGTTCTCAATGCTACAAAGTTCAACAGTGCAACGGGATATCTAGATTATATTACAGGGGAAGAGGTTACGTTAGAAGAAAATACTACCACGAGTTACAACATTTCGGTGGCTCTAGCTCCAGTTACTGTGAACGGATATACTAAATATGGAGGAAAAGACATAAGTAGCATCTCTCTTGATTTCTCACCTGATGGTAGTATTAAAGACAATACTGCCGAGAAAGGCAGCACCGTATCCAATGCGACAACAGGATATTATGAGATTGAATTAACACCCGGATCATACAATGTGACAGCAACTCAAAAAGTAGGGCAGACAACTGTTTATTCCTATGAAGGTAAGTTAGAAGTACAAATGGGTGAAGGAGTTAAAACTTCTGATATTATTATTACTAAAGTCTCAGCTACGGTTAGCGGCAACACAAAGTATAACGATAATAATGTGGAAAATGTAACCATTGATTTTAAACCAGATGCCACTGTAGAAAACAATACTGCCAAATTGTCCGTAGATCCCAAATCTGATAAAAACGGATTTTACGAAGTCGAGCTTGCACCAGGTTCTTACATAGTCTCAGTCAATGAAATTGTAGAAGAAGCGGATGAAAATGTGACCTATACATTTTCCGGTACTTTAGTGATAAAAGACACCGATGTAAGCAAATCTTTCGACATCCTATTAGCAAGAGATTAAAGCCTGTTAACTCCAGAAAACATAACTATTAAGAAATTTAATTAACGGTATCGCTAATACTTTTTATCATGCTTAGTCCAAATGAAGGCATAAAAGCAGTTCAATTTGCAAGAAATGTTGCCGAATCATATGTAAAAAACAAAAAAATACCGTCACCTGATTTGGAAAAAGTATTTAATGAAAAACTAGGCGTATTTGTCACAATTCATACATTTCCTGAGCACGATTTGCGCGGATGCATAGGAATTCCTTTTCCAATAATGTCTCTGAAAGAGGCAATCATCGAATCAGCGCAATCAGCAGCTAGAGACCCACGTTTTCCTACTTTAAAAGAAAATGAGCTTGATAACATAATCATAGAAGTTACAATACTGACAAAACCAGAAATTATCAAAGTAAAACAACCAAAGGAATATCTTTCACACATCGTGATAGGAAGAGATGGACTGATTGTTGAACAAAGCTTTTACAAAGGCCTATTGTTGCCACAAGTCCCTGTCGAACAAGGTTGGGATAAAGAAGAGTTCCTCTCCCATACGTGTATGAAAGCAGGCCTTTTACCAGATGCATGGGTTGATAAAGACATAAAAATATCGAAATTTAGCGGACAGATATTTACTGAAACCAAGCCAAGAGGAACAATTGAGGAGAAACGTCTAGATGGATCTGACAATTGAAGGAAAAGCATACATTAATGGAAATTTTGAGGATTGTTGCGTAGGCATAACTGATGGTAGAATATCTGCTATCAAAAAGATACTGAAGGCTGATGAGCATTACAATTTTAGGGGCAAAGCCATTCTTCCTGCAGGCATAGATATCCACGTTCATTTTAGAGATCCCGGCTTGACGCATAAAGAAGATTTTTCTACTGGAACAAATGCTGCAGTTCATGGCGGGATTTCTTGTGTTTTTGATATGCCTAATACGATTCCGCAGACGACGACATTACAAACTATTTCTGATAAAATTATTTCAGCCGGAAAAAAAGCGTATGTAGATTTTGGTATTTATGCAGGCATTACAGACGGCAATATAAAAAATATTGATGAGTTGGCCAAAAAATGTTGTGGTTTCAAGATTTATTTGGGAGGTACTACGAATTCTTTACAACTTAGCTCGAACAATCTAAAAGAAACATTTGATGGAATCAAATCGACAAATAAACCTGTTTTGATTCATGCAGAGGACAATAACTGTCTTGTTAAGCACAAGCTGAAAGAAAATAGTCTAGTCGATCATATGAATTCACGTCCAGCTGAATGCGAAGAAACTGCAATAAAAAATATAATCAAAACATCAAGAGATACTAATGCAAGGGTGCACATTTGTCATCTTTCATCAATTGAAGGATTGGAGTTGTTAAGAAAGCGTTCAAAAAATATTAGTTGTGGCGTTACGCCTCATCATCTGCTATTTACAGCACAAGATGACCTAAAGCCACAGTCGCATTACAAGGTGAATCCACCACTTAGATCTAATTTTGATAGGGAGGCTTTGTTTGATGCCCTTAAAAATGGTTTAATCGATATCCTGGAGTCAGATCATGCACCACACACGCTAGAAGAAAAAGATAAAGAATTTAACGACATTCCATCGGGCCTTCCAGGTGTGGAGACAACATTTCCATTGTTTTTGTATATGGCCAAGAAAGAAACTTTGTCGTTTCAAAGGCTGATATCACTTCTATGTGAAAAACCTACCGAACTACTTAACATTCCTAAGGGCAGAATTCAAATTGGAAGAGATGCTGATTTCATCGTAGTGGATCTCAAGAAAGATCGTAAAATCAAATCAGAAAATCTTCATTCCAAATGCGGTTGGACGCCATTCGAAGGACTGTCGGCAATATTCCCGGAATGCGTTTTTGTTAGAGGAGAAAAACTTATAGAAGACTACGAAATGCTAGGGGCAAAAGGATTTGGCAAGTTTGTTGGTGAATAAAACATGATCTCGCTCCCTCCATGGTTTCAGGTATTTTTCTTTTCCATGTTTCCATGGCTTGAGGCACGATACATCATACCCTACGCCATGTTGGAATTGCACTGGAACTGGTGGCAGGCATTTCCATTGGCAATAGCTGGTAATATGTTACCGATTCCGTTTATACTTCTATTTTTTCAGTATGCTGAAAAGTTTTTACGGAAATATAAATTTTGGACGAAAATAATGGATTGGCTTTTTGCTAGAACGAGAAAAAAGGCAAATAGCAAGATAATAAAATATGAGTATCTTGGGTTGATGATATTTGTGGCATTGCCCATACCATTCACTGGTGGATGGACTGGCGCGCTTATTGCATATCTCTTTGGTTTAAAATTTTCTAAGTCTCTTCTTACAATATTCATTGGAGTCGTTATTGCTGCACTCATAATGGTTGTTGTTACACTGTATGTTGGCTGGTTACTATCTTATCTAGGTATAAACGTGTAGGCCTGTCTATGGATGAGGAAATAAAGGTATTGGCTCATAGAATCGTTGACAAAACCTGTATGAAAGTTAGAAAAGCATATTCAACTGAGTTTCATAAGTTTGGAACTAGTATGGGTATAGGTGCCGATGGAACTCCTACAAAATACATTGACAAACTGGCTGAAGATGTTGCCCTAGATATCCTTAAAAAATCAGATGTAAAAGTTAATCTTTTGAGTGAGGAAGCTGGTTTTGTGGATTATGGCGGTGAATATACTTTTGCCTTAGACCCTGTTGATGGTACCCGCAATGCTTGCAGAGGCATACCTCTTTATTCCGTTTCTTTGGGTGTTGGAAAATCTACGCTTGGTGATGTTAAATACGGAATAGTAAAAAATATTCCAACCGGGGATGTTTTTGTTGCAGAAAAGAAGCATGGTGCCTTTCTTAATAAAAAACGTATTTGTATCCCTGATTATCCTGATAAAGATCTTCTCTCGTCTCTTGGTCTTGGTAAAAATTTCGATAAATTGACACTTTCTTTAGCTCAGAAAGATTATGTACGTTCCCTTGGTTGTGCATCTTTAGAAATGTGTATGGTTACTGTTGGTGCGTTGGATTTCTATGTTGTTGGTAGGGAGTACATTCGCGTGACTGACATTGCCGCTTCTACTCTCATTGTACGGGAGGCAGGTGGTATCGTGACGAACGCTCAAGGCAAACAACTTGAAATGTCTCTTAGTTTAGATGAGCGTGTTAGCGTTATTGCTGCCTGTAATGAAGAGTTGATTAAGAAGATAGTCTCCTTAACGTAAACCTTTAAAACATGTTCAGGTTTAACGCTGCTTTGAAATGACCATAGCTGAAGATATTATCAAGAAGGCCAAAAAGAAGCCATTACATTTTTCCTTGTTAGATCCAGATAAGCAGAGTCCTAAGGAGGCCGGATTCCTTGCAAAGACGGCGTCAGAGGCAGGTAGTAGCGCCATTATGGTTGGAGGTTCTACACTGAGTTCACAGAAACAAGTTGATGAAGCAGTCAAATCAATTAAAGAAAATACTGATCTGCCAGTAATTTTGTTTCCATCCGGTGCAAAATTTCTGAGTAAATATGCCGATGCAGTATTTTTTATGAGCCTGTTAAATTCTCGTAATCTGGGGTATGTGATCAGAGAACATGTTAAGGGAGCACCTTTTGTAAAACTCTCCGGACTTGAACCAATATCGATGGGTTATGTTATTGTTGAACCAGGTATGACTGCAGGAAGGATTGGTGAGGCCGATTTGGTTAAAAAAGACGATATAGCGACTGCAGTTGGCTACGCACTTGCAGCTCAATATCTAGGAATGAAGTTTTTTTATCTCGAGGCTGGATCAGGAGCAACTTATCCTGTGTCAAATGAAATGATTGCGGCTGTTAAAAAGAACATCAACGTTCCACTTCTCATAGGAGGCGGGATAAGAGATGAAAAAACTGCACGTGAAAAAGCACGTGCTGGAGCAAATATAATTATTACTGGTACTACGCTTGAGAAAGAAAAAAATTTGAAGCAAGCTTTATCTGATATAATTGATGCTATTGAAGGATAGATTATCATGAAGATTTTATTGAGCATCGGAGGAGCATCCGGTAGTATCTATGGGATTAGACTACTTGAAGAATTACTAAAATCAGGTGTTGAAACCCATTTAATTATCTCCGATGGTGCAAAAAAAATTGTGGAATATGAAACAACGCATAAGTATGCAGATTTAAAAAAGAAGGCAAATTTTTTTTACGAGAATGATAATTTATTTGCCGGACCTGCAAGCGGTTCTTTTCAACTTGATGGAATGATTGTTGCGCCATGCGGTATGAAAACTCTTTCTGCAATTGCAAACGGGTACGGCGATACGTTAACATCCCGCGTAGCCAGTTGCTGTCTCAAAGAAGGACGAAAGCTTATTCTTGTAATTCGCGAAACCCCGTTGGATTTGCCAGGACTTAAAAACATGCTTGCTGCGAAACAGGCGGGGGCAGTTATTCTTCCAGCCATGCCTGCATTTTATCATAAACCAAAGAAGATTGAAGAGTTAGTCGATTTTATTGTCGGTAAGGTTTTAGATCAATTTGGTATAAAACATTCTCTGTTTAAAAGATGGGAATAAATGAGGACATGAAAACATAGGTTAGTACTTTTTGCTAAGCGAAAAATCTTATAGGTTGTTTTAATTCTACTATCAATATGCGATACAAGATTTTACTAGTTTTATTTGTGCTTTTTTGTATTGTTACAATTGCCGTGATTAATAACTTTGTTAAGCACCAAGAGTTGACTGCAAATTTTTCAGTAAATGATCTATCAGAATCAAGGACGAGAGAAGTAACATTCAGAATAGCTGACCAAAATAATGTATCAATAAAAGGCGCAGATATCTCTTACGAACAAATAAGTCAGGATTTTATGTACAATGTTGGTGAATACTCAGATAACGGGGCTACAGAAGCCGGTAGCAACACTCAAGGCATTTACCTAGATTGGTTCTGGGGTAAGCTAGAGCCAGAAGACGATGTTTATAACTGGAGCTATCTTGAGGTCACAGGAATTCTCGATAAAGATGGTAAGCCGAGATCAGACGCAGAACATGCAGAACATATTTTTCTTCGTTTAGGTGTTATTGCAACATCTGCCTGGATCGTTGGCGAGAAAATGGATACCTTTCAGGAGACAGGTTATCCTGTGTGGATAGATAAAAATAATTTAACACAAGTGAAGATAAAATATCTTGAATTTGTTGGGGCGTTATTGAATCATCTGAAATTTAAACCAGATTTTTACATGATCGAAGTCGAAATCAACAGTCTTGGAATAAATGCCGGGATGACCAACCAGGAAGTGGTGGAGTGGTTGAATCAGCTGACGAACAAAATAAAGGAAATTGACCCCGGGGCAAAAGTGAGCATTGTTGTGGGTTCTAATGACTTGTCGCCGTTTATGGAAGAGTACAGGGCAAATTGTAAAATTTTAGTGGAACAGGACAGATATCCGTTAAACGTCACTGATTTTTTAAAAAGAATAAACAACACAAATTACGATATTATAACAGTTTTCATTCAACCCTTCGGCTGGTTCTCTAAGGGGAACTGGAGTGATGCAGCAAGATTTCTTGATTCCTTGTGTGTTTTTAATAGATCTGTTTATATCGCGTGGGTGTCTTTTCTTGCTGAAGAACCGCAAGTTCCTGAAATACTGAATCCACAGCCAAATGGTATCAATACAACTGGTTTTGTTTATTATCCAAACCCAGAAGGGCATTCAGAGGAATGGCAGAAAGAACAAACAATGAATCTCATGCAGTATATTATTTCAAATCCACAGATAGTAGGTGCTCATTGGGATATGGTTGATTTTACAGAAGTTGGTGTAGGTGGTCAAAATGTTAACGTACGATTTGCGACCGGATTCACGTCTGGATACTGGGATACAGAAACAAATGAGATTATCCCAGGAGAGAAAAGACAGGTTTATGAGCCTATGAAAGAACTCTGGTGGGGTTTATTCTCCCGAGGTAATTTGCAAACCAATGGGACGGGAGAGGTTACGTTCAATGGTCTCCCTGGAAGATACCAGGTTGTTGTTTCTCATCCAGATTACAGTAGTAAAACAATGATAATTGATATTTGAGGAAAAACAAATTTTTACTGATAGACACTATTTAACATGAGAAGAACTTTGGTTAAAATAGTAGAACAATCAAATAAAATGATCCGTATGTTAAAATTTAGTGAAATCAAAGACATAAATCATAAGGATTTCGAAGAAGCAATAAGGATATACGAAGACTCTTTTCCATTAAATGAAAGACAATCTATAGATACAATTAAAAAAAGAATTGAAGGAAATCTTTATCAAATGTTTATCGGCCGCTCGAAAGATAAAGTAGTCTTTATGGCATTGCTGTATCCATTGAAAAACACTGATTTCATTTTACTTGACTACATGGTCACTGATAAAAATTTTAGAAATAAAGGCATGGGAACAGAATTCATAAAAAACATATTGGGAAAAATCACACCCAAATATTTAATATTGGAAGTTGAAAATCCCAGATCTGGAAATAATAAAGAACAAAGAGAAAAAAGAGCAGATTTTTATAAAAGACTCGGCGCAAAAGAAATGAAAGATGTAAGATATATTCTGCCGCCATTGTCTGATAATATTCCAACTGAAATGATATTGATGGTTTTGCCTGAATATGGTGGAGGAAAAATGGATAGCAGTCTAGTTAAAAAACTAATTGTCCAAATGTATAAGGAATTATATGATCGAAACGAGAACGACGATCTTTTAAACTCATTCGTCAGTGATATAAAAAATCCTGTAGAGTTAGCGTAGAACGTTTAGTTAAAAGCAATTTCATTTTTCACACATTTTTACAAAATTTTTGAATATCTGTTCACCGTATTCTGTATGTTCTACCTCTGGATGAAACTGCAATCCATAAAAAGGTTTTTTCTTATGTCGCATCGCTTGAATTTTGCAATTTTCACTCTCAGCCAGTCTGTCAAAAAGTTTAGGTAAAACTGTCACTTCATCGTTGTGAGATTCCCAGACTATTAATTTTTTTGGTATGCCCTCAAAAAGAATGTCTCCTTCTTTCAATAATGTAAGCTCAACCTTTCCAAATTCTGGTATTTTTGATGGTTCTGCCCATCCGCCAAAAAATTTAGCCATAAATTGGTGCCCAGCACATATTCCAAGAACAGGAAATTCAGCTTTTTCTAAATACTCTGTACAGTTTCCAAGATCACTATCTAGAGCTATTCTTGGAGCACCACCCGAGAGAACCAATCCGTTGATCTCTTCGTTCAGTAACTCTTGAAATGGCGTAGTGTTTGGAACTATTTCTGTATCAACATCAAGGTCCCTTAGTGTACGCCATTCGCGATGCGTCCATTGCCCGCCGTTATCAATTACATAGATTCTTACCATATTCTATTCCCATTCAACCGTTCCTGGAGGTTTATTTGTCACATCATAGACTATGCGGTTTATTTTTTCTTTTAGATTATTGGTAATTTTCGTTGAAATAGTATCAAGCACTTCGTGAGGAATAGTACTATAATGGCAGGTCATCGCATCCACGCTTTGCACTGCACGTATCGCTATAGTATTTCCGTATGCTCTTTTGTCTCCGTGGACTCCAACAGTTTTTATCGGCATAAGAACTGCAAAATACTGCCATGGTCGTTCCATTAATCCTTTTTCCACTGCACGTTCAATTTCTTTTTCTACAATGTCACATGCTTCTCTTACAAGTTCTGTTCTTTCGGGTGTTGCTTCACCAATAATACGAATTGCAAGTCCAGGTCCTGGGAATGGTTGCCTTTCCGAAACATTTAATTTTAATTCTCGTGCAACCTTTCTTACTTCATCTTTATAGAGATCTCGCAGAGGTTCGACGAGTTTTAATTTCATCGTTTTAGGAAGTCCACCGACATTGTGATGGGATTTTATATTGTCTCTCAATCCACCGCCAGATTCAATCCAATCAGGTGCAATAGTTCCCTGTACTAGATATTCTATTTGTTCTTCTTCTGCAACTCTTTCAAAAATCTGTATAAACTTTTCTCCGATGATTTTTCGTTTTTTCTCAGGATTTTCAACGCCTTTTAATGCACAATAAAATTCTTTGCTTGCATCTACAAATCGGAAATTTAATCCAAGTTCTTTCATCATTTTTTTAACATTTTCAGGTTCATTTTTTCTCATGTATCCTGTATCGACGTTAACTGCGATTAGCTGATTTCCTATGGCTCTATCGACAAGAACTGCAGAGACGGTACTGTCTACACCACCCGAAAATGCAATCAAAGCTTTCCCAGGAACATCCTCTTTTAATTTTGCAACAGTTTTATCGATGAATTTTTTCACATCAAACATTTTATTCACTATTTGGACAATATTTCCTTTATCATTTTCTTTCTATAATCTTCCAGCTTTTTGGTGAGTTTTTTATCTTTTAATGCAAGTATTTCAATGGCAAGCAGTGCTGCGTTATCTCCTCTATCAAGTCCGACGGCGGCAACAGGAATTCCAGGAGGCATTTGGATAATAGACAATATTGCATCCAAGTTTACTTTTCCGCTAACAGGCACCCCAATAACTGGTTTTGTTGTATGAGCTGCGATACTTCCTGGTAAAGCAGCAGAGAGCCCTGCAATGCCTATGAACACATCGGCATTGTTTTTTCCAACAACATCTTTCAAAAAATCCGGTGTTCGATGGGCTGATGCAACTGCTATGTCATAACTCACTCTAAATTCATCAAGAATCTTTTGTGCTTTTTCAGCTACAGGCATATCCGACTTCGATCCAAGTATTATCTGAATCTTCATATGCTATCAAATCAGTGAAATATGATGGATTAGTTAATAGTTTCGACAGCAAAATTTGTCAGCGTAAACTAATTATATAAGATTCTTATGTCACTCCCAAAATAAGATAATGGCGTAACAATGAAACTTGTAATTTGTGAAAAAAACATTGCCGCTAGAAGAATAGCATACATTCTGTCAGATGGAAAATTAAAGACTAAAAGACTAGGAAACATACCTGTTTATGAGTTTACAAAGAACGATGAGGTATGGGAAGTCGTCGGTCTAAAGGGACATATTGTAAATCTTGATTTTCCCCATAGTTTTAATCAGTGGACAAAAACCTCGCTATACAATCTTATTGATGTTGAACCTTGCAAGAAGATACAAGAAAAATCCATAGCATCTGCAATAAAAACACTCTCAGATAAAAATCCAGATTTAATTGTTGCAACTGATTTTGACAGGGAAGGGGAACTTATTGGCGTCGAGGCTGTAAACCTAATTAAACAGCAGAATCCTAGCATTAAAAACATAACCAGAGCAAGATTTAGCGCACTTACAGACTACGAGGTAAAAAACGCCTTTGATAAATTAGTTGAGGTCGACTATAACCTATCGAACGCTGGAGAAGCACGTCAAATTATTGATTTGGTCTGGGGAGCTGTTTTAACAAGATTTATTTCACTTGCGTCTAATCAACTCGGCAAAGACTTTCTATCTATAGGGCGTGTTCAATCTCCAACACTGGCCATTCTGGTTGAACGTGAAAAGGAGATTAAGAATTTCGTTCCAAAAACCTTCTGGCAGATCATTGCCACATTAAAAAAAGAAGAAGAATCTTTTTCAGCAATTCACAATGAAGATAAATTTTGGGATGAAGCTAAAGCAAAAAGTATCTACGAAAAAATCAAAGATTGCAAAAAAGGAACAGTTAAAGAAGTTATAAAAACAGTTAAAAAAGAATACCCTCCACCTCCATTTAATACAACATCATTTTTACAATCTGCATCTACACTTGGCTTTTCTGCAGCAAATGCAATGAAGATTGCTGAAGAATTATACATGTATGGTTTTATTTCGTACCCACGAACGGACAATACTGTTTATCCTAGAACACTCAGCATTAGATCCATTTTAGAAAAGCTACTTAAATCGCGTTTTTCCAAGGAAACAGAAGAAATAATGAAAAACGGTAGAGATGTCCCCACAAGAGGTAAAATTCTTTCAACCGACCATCCCCCAATTCATCCTGTTAATGTTCCATCTGACACTCATTTGAACAACGAACAGCAAATAATCTACGAGCTTGTTTGTCGCCGCTTTTTAACTACTTTAGCCAAAGATGCAGTTTCAGAATCAACTGATATTTCCATTGAAATTGATGGAGAATTGTTTAAGGCAAATGGTTACAGACTTATCGAGGCAAATTGGAAAAAAATTTATACTTACATAAGAGATAAAACAAAATCTCTTCCAGACTTGAAAGATGGTGAGGAATTAGCAGTTTCAAACATTAATCTCAAAGAAGATCAGACCAAACCTCCTTCCCGGTATTCACAAGGTTCTTTGATAGTTAAGATGGAGCAGCTATCATTGGGGACGAAATCCACTCGTCATGAAATTATCAGTAAATTGTATGGCCGCAGGTATGTTACCGGATCTCCACCAGTGCCAACTGCCACTGCTTTTGCCGTAATTGATGCAATAGAGAACTACAGAGTTGCAAAACCAGATATGACGGCGCATTTGGAAAAAGACATGGATGAGATAGCCTTGGGCAAAAAAACATTAGAATATGCGGTTAAAGAATCCCGAGAGATGCTTACTGAAGTTGTAAACTCACTTGAAAAAGATAAAGAATCTATTAAATTGAAAATTAAAAGTGCATTAAGAGAAGAAAAAGTGTTAGGAAAATGCCCGAAATGCGGGCATGATTTGATTATTAGAGTTTCTAAAACGAAAAAACGTTTTGTCGGTTGTACAGGCTACCCAAATTGTAATAATACATATTCTTTGCCACAGAGTGGAAGTGTGGTAAAAACTGATAAAACGTGCAGCAAGTGTGATAGCCCTATTGTCGGAGTTAAAATCAAAGGCAGAAACTACTGGAATATGTGTTTAAATTCTAAATGTCCTGGAAAAAAACAGAATCAGAGTCAGTAATTTTCACTTCAAAGATTTTTTAATAATGCCATCTTCTGTTATGTAACCAGTTACATATTTTGCTGGCGTGACATCAAATGCAGGATTCTTTACTGTTATCCACTCCGGCATAACTTTTTTTCCGTCGATTTCTGCTAGTTCGTTTCTACTTCGCTCTTCGATGATTATTTTACTACCGTCATCAATGTTTTTATCAAATGTGCTTACTGGCGCTGCAACATAAAATGGAATATTGTTTTCTTTAGCAAGAACGGCTTTTTCATATGTCCCAATCTTGTTTGCAAAATCACCATTTTTTGCAATTCTATCTGCACCAACAATTGCTATGTCAATCTCACCGTTTTTCATGAAGTACCCAGCCGCATTGTCTACGATAACTGCGTGTTTAATTCCTTCCTGCTTAAGTTCCCATGAAGTTAGCAGCCCCTGAAGGCGAGGTCTTGTTTCATCGGCATACACAAATATTTTCTTTTTGTTTCTATGTGCCAATCTAAGAGGTGCCAATGCAGTTCCGTAATCTACAGTTGCTAATGCACCAGCATTACAATGCGTAAGAATCTTCATATCGTTCTTAATCAGCTTCTCACCGTTCTCCCCAATTCTCTTACATCGTTCTATTATATCTTCGACATATTTGTTAGCCGTATCTAATGCATCTTTACCTTTATTCATTTCACGAACCATGTGGTCAATTGCATAGAAGAGGTCATGTGCCGTTGGCCTAGTTTGTCTTATTTTTTTCACCGTTGCATTTAAGTCTTTTTTCCCCAAAACCATACCATAGACTGCAGCTGCACCTATTGCAGGGGCACCGCGTACTACCATCTCTTTTATAGCAAACGCCACATCATCAACATTTTTTGCTGTATAAATCTCAAATTTATATGGCAGTTTCCTCTGATCTATGAATTTAACAGAGTCTTTTTCAAACCATAGTGCTCTGTACTCTTTTCCCTCGACTTTCATTTAAACCCCCTCGAATGTTTTTGCAATCAAGTCTTCAACTTCCTTTAAACTGTTTCCAACAAATAATGCTCCTTTATTTTTTATCAAGATTCCTTTGCCCGCTCTAAGTGTCTTTAAAATTTCCTTTGTGAGTTCAAAAGTTCCAGGTGGCCATTCTTTTTCTGTAGTGGGAAGTTTTTTAGAAAGCCTTTCCGCTAATTTTTTGCTGTTTATCTGGACAACTGCATTTACATCATCTCGTGCATGGTGTATGAGCCAATGAACTGGTGTTTCAACGTTTGGTTCTTTATCGCCTATTGTTAAAACAACTCTTTTGACAGGGTCGTAATCAACAATTTCTAGAACATCTCCTCTCTCAACATCACCTAAACTAACGTTATTTCCATTAATTAAAACACGTCTTCCATAGCCTAAACTGACGACTCCTGTTCCATCCTTCAGCAGACCCATTTCTTTTAATTTTTTGCCAATTCTGACGATGTCGGGTATAAGTGGGCAATTGCTTTGCTCTCTTGAGGCAAAAAACGTTTGAAAATTAATATTTGGGAGATTTTTGTCTTTCATTAAGCATACCTAAATTGCAATCTTTCTTTTATCTTTTTGTCAATTACATAATAATAAAAAACGCCGAGGGGGAGATTTGAACTCCCGCGGGGCAAGCCCCACGAGCTTTCCAGACTCGCGCCGTAGCCGGACTGAGCCACCTCGGCAAATAAAATACTTTTTATGAGCAATCGTAATCTTACTTAAGATATTTTCTAACTATCAATGTTTAAATATTAAATGATAGTTGCCTTGCAAGATGGGAGATATGAAAATGAAAAAGAATATTATATTATTTATAGCTGGTTTGTTAGTCGCAGGATCGGTACTAAGTGGTTGTACCCAACAAGGGCTCGTAGTTTCTGTCGTCTCTCAAAACATAGGCGACGAAGTAACATACACCCTTAAGATGACGTTGGCATCACTAGATAGTCAGGACCCCTCACAATCAAACACCCAAAGTATAAATGGTACAATCTTTACAAAGGTGAATGGAACAAAAATCGCCATGGATGGATTTGGTACAGGGAGAGAAGCAATAGAGATGTATACAAAAACAACATTTGAAACGGAAGGAGGGCAAACTCAAGGATATGAAATATCAAATATTGGTCTCACTTATATGGACCAAGAATCAAAATTTCCCTTAAAATCTGTAATGGATTTGAATATGCGCTCGGATATGGGTTCAATGGGAGTATCCTTCGAATTTTATGCCACTGAAAAGATGTATGATTTTCTCTATTCAAGCCTCAGTAGTTTTTACTCTCCAGGCATTTCCCCAAATGATGTTTTGTCTGCATTTGAGGGAAAGACTATAAAGAAAGGAGACACTGGTACTATTACCATGGCAAATATGACAATTACATGGGCTGCTTTAGGGGATGAAAAAGTAAAAAACTATGATTGCGAAAAAATACAGTTTTCCCTTCCTGTTAATACACCTTCACAAGAAGGTATGTCAATATCTATAACCTCCGATTATACAGTTTGGCTCACAAGTTCATTTCCAAATTTAATCAAAATGAGTGGTACAGTAATATCTGAAGTAGCAAGCACATCTGGTAATTATCAAACATCTGTTGCTATTGATATGGTGCTGGAATCTTCAAAGCGCGGGACAACAACTATTACATGGGGCTCATCAAAACCGAGTTTTTCAGAAGAGAACCTTTTCGGAGAATATAAAGAATGGAGAGATATTCCTCCCCTTGGAAATAAAACTTCTACAATTTCCTATAGTCCTGAAGAAGCAGTTGCATATGCACAAACAAATTCACCAGGTCTTTTGTCTTATCTGACTTTACATTCTGCAGCATATGTTACTATTTCTAAATATGGACGGAAAAATAATACTGAGACATGGAATTTAACATTTGGTGACGAAACCCTTAAAGGATATGATTTTAATCTCTCCTATGATGGCACTAAATCAACCATCGACTCAGAGGGCAGCATAACATTCCCTACTATCGGACCTTCAAAATCATCACTTAGTCAAAAACTATTAACGTTTTCCGGTTGCGAAAACATATTTTCACAATATGTAGAATCAAATCCCTCTCTAGATATGCAGGTGTATTTTTATTCTGACATTTCAAGCCAATCTTCTTCATCTGAACTTAGTGCTTTACCCGGTATGTATGAGATGCTTCCCCGTTCAGTGTATACTGTGATGGTCGGAAATATGCCTGAGACGGTAGCTGCCATTGATGCAGAAACAGGTCAGATGGTTTTTACAATGTATGTTAATATAACCTGATAATAATCATTTATTTCTTCCAAATTGAAGGATACGTTCCTTTATTCATCAAAACTCGCTCAAGATCTGCACACATTCCAGTATCCTTCTGCATTATTTCTTCAGTAGTCATCAAAGATTTCACCAGTGCAACGCCCTCGCCTTTCAAAGTCAAAACAGCGACCAAGTCATCTTTGCTAATATCGGTATCAACTTCTACAACACCAGGAATTGCAAGGCTTGCACCATGACAAACTGCACCTACAGCAGAATCACGAATTACAATCTTTGGGAGATGATCCAATAACTTTTCCATGGGAAAAATCGTTGAGCGAAGCTCCTCCTCATCCTTTTCCTCTTTCCAAATAATATAGGCATCTTTTATATCTTGTAAAATAACAGAATCTTCTTCTCTTAAATATCCAATTCTTGTGCGCCTTAGTTCAGCAAGATGAGCACCAGAACCTAATTTTTTACCAATATCCACACACAAAGTTCTAACATACGTTCCAGCTTCACAGCCAACTCTAAACAACACGTCTCTGTCTTTTATCTGGATGACATCTAAATAATAGATGCGCCGCTTTCTTCTAACTCTCTTAACTGCGGATCTAAGGGGAGGAATTTGAAATACATCTCCAACAAAACTATCGCAAGCATCCATAATCTGCTTCTTATCAAAACTCTTATGGAGCGTCATTATACCAACATACTCTTTACCTGCTGAAAGAAGAACCTGTAAGGCACGTACAGCATCACCAAGAGCAACCGGCAATATTCCTGTTGCATTTGGATCGAGTGTTCCACCATGGCCTGTTTTTTCGATATCAAGCATATCTCTTACCCAAGCGACAACCTGATGAGAGGTTGGACCACATGGTTTATCTAAATTGATCATTCCGTAATTTAAAAGTTCTTTAATGCTACGTTCATCTGGAGATTTACCATAATTAGGATTAGTTTTAGCATTAACTTTGATAAGGCGTTTGCGCTTCTTATCAGACGGTAACAAGTGTTTCTTATCTTCCATAGCAACACAACAGAATAAAGGCAGTATATAAAAAGTGTCTATCTCTTAATTTTCTTAATAATAATATCTGCAATCTCCTCTGGTGTTTTGTTTCCAGAATCGATAACAATATCATAAATAGATTTGTCTTTTAGATCAATGTTATAGTATTTCTTGTATCGAGCCGCCTCGCTTTTTTCCCTAGTAACTATCTCTTTTTTTCTCTTTTTTGCATCTCCCTGTTCACGATTCACTACACGTTTAGCTCTAGTTTCTACATCGGTGTCAATTAAAACTTTTAATGCGGGTATACTGTTACGATGGGCAATCCATCCGGCTATTCTTCCTTCGACGATAACATTTCCTTTCCTTAGCATTTCAAGTTGATAATCATCAAGCTTTTGATCTATATCTCTGTGCTTTTCACAATATTTACCAAAATCTTCAAGTGACATATTGTATTTCTTTGCCATATCTCTAAAGACATCCCCAGAATAGACATACTTTAATCCAAGTTTTTTTTCCAAAAGTCGTGAAACAGTGGTCTTGCCACTACCAGGAGTACCACTTATTGTAATAGTTGTCATATTTTCCTTACTGCGTGGATGGTTTATTTTTTCCTCTAATACTCTGCCACCAGTTTGACCAGGTTGCCCATTTCAATCCTTGTCGTATCAACTGCCCAAATATCATGGTGAATATTAGGTATAACCATAGCCAAGCCTGCCACAGGAATGGGCTACTAAAAAGTGAAACTCCATTGCTCCATGGTATGGTAAAATAGTAGTATGTTGTATTTGCAAGAAAACCCCTTAGCCACATGAAGATTGGAAAGATAAAAATAACTAGAAACAGCATAGATTTCATCGATCCACTTGAAGCGTCAGTCTGTTTTTTCATGATTTGCGGTTGCATCTTCATAAGCTTGGTCATTCTAGCCGTATTGCCGGTTTTTCGCGCTTCCGTCATCTCTTTTTGGAATGCCTTGGCTGTTTCTTGTGCTTCGCCCATCTTTTTCCAGTCTGTAAAAAAGTTTGTAAGAAGGGATGAGAGAAGCACTACTATCAATCCTGCAAAAAACAATGTTAATAGAGGATATTTTCCGCCAAAACCTATGATTGGTGCTAAAACATATCCAAAGTATACACCAAGAATGGGTCCAAAAGTTGGCATGACAAACAGTAATATTACCATAAATAACATTAAGTAAAGAAACATACTTCCTTGTGCTTTATCATCCAACATTTTCATTTTATCATCACTTCAGTACTGGTGCTGCTTCCTTTACCGCCTCATCTAGAGCATTATCATGGTTAAACACGATTTTTACTGTTGCACCTGTGAGTGTTGCATATGACATAGCCGCTGCCCTATTAATCATTTGGTGCTCAGCGATTTTTTCTTTAGAATCAGGGTCTCTATTTCTCGTTGCATCTTTTGCCCGTCGGTTGTAGATTTCTTCTGGGTCTGCTTCAACCAAAACGATTGCAGTTGGGTTAAGTTTCTTGAGTACCCATTCCGGCAGTCCAGGCATATATCCCTGTGGAGTTTTTACTGTGCAGTGAGTGTCAACGATTACGTTTTTCATTTTACCTACTTTTTCAGCGGTTTTTATTTGAAGTTTTTTCTGTTGTTCAAGTGTAAGTTTTCTCATTTCGTCTCTATCTTTTACTAGACCCATCTCTTTTGCTATATCAATCATTACAGATCCAAAAGTTACAAACTGTATGTCCATTCCTTCAGCTGCTTTTTGCATAACTGTTGTTTTTCCAACGCCAGGTATGCCAGTAACTACAATTACTCCCATATTTTCACCTTTATTCTGCGCCAAAGAATCCTCTTAGAACTGGATGCATTTCCATTGCTTGTTCTTTTGCAAGTTGTTCATAGAGTTGTATCATAATACCGACAGTCAGTAGTACACCAGTACCACTAGCATTACCTATGGTGCCAAGCGCATCAGCAAAGGCGGCCAGAGCACCCACAGCAGCACCACCTATCACTGTTACCACGGGTATGTACCGCTCCAAAACAAGTCTCATTATTCTAGGATCCCGTCTAAAACCAGGTATCTGCATGCCTGATTCTTGAATCTGTCGTGCCACAGCAGATGCGCCCATGTCTGTTGTCTCTATCCAAAACTTTGCAAATAGTATGGATCCAATTATCATAATAGATACATATACAATTATTCTAAGTGCGTATTGCCAAGCCGCATGCCCGGCATATCCTCCCATTAGCATCGGCATAAGCCAAGTACTCAACCCATTTTGACTATGGACGTACCATGCTCCGCCAGATAGCGGTGCAGACGGATTTGACGACGTTATATCATATACACCAACCCAGCCCTGATGGCCAATAAACGGTATCCTCATCAACGATGGATTGGTATAGAAAAGGAATGCAAACATGTTAATATTTGCAAGCAAAGCGGACATAAGAATGACAGGAATATTTGAAGAATAAATCAATCTGATCGGGTATCTTCCTCGGGCGCCCCTTACATTGCCATGTGCCAACGGCAGTTCTATGCGTGCAGACTCAGCATAGACGACAATGAAGAAAATCAATACGGTTCCTATAAGGGCCACGATGGAGTTGGGATGGTCAATAAACATAGTTTGGTATCCCCCACCCACAATGTCTGAAAGTGACATGTGTGTTGCTAGATAATAAGTACCCGGAATTACGCCAGCTGGCGGGTTAGAAAGACTTAATGCGCCGCCTCCAACAGGTAGCCAGTTAAACAATCCAGTAAATAGTGATTGTGAAACACCCGCAGCAATAAACATGGATATACCAGAACCAATGCCCCACTTGGAGATAAGTTCATCCATAAAAAATACTAGCAATGCGCCCATAAATATCTGAGAAATAATAATTACGTCGGCCCCAGTACCGCCAACCATTCCTAACAATGTATCACTGGGTCGGAGATATCCGTATACTTGGGGAATTGCCTCCACCAGAATCATAACGATAACTAGGACTTTCTGTGTACCCTGATAGATAGCTTTATCCTCTTTCTTGGTCAGATCGAGATTTATAATCTTTGCACCGACAAACAATTGCAAAATAATAGATGCAGTAACAATTGGTCCGATACCCAGGTGCATAATTGACCCAGAAGCACCGGCCATAATGAAACGGTACCCGGCAAATAAATCAATTACTTGGCCTGATAAGCCATAGATCATAATATTGCTTAAGATATAATAAAGAACTAGACAAACAACAGTCCAAAGAATTTTATTCCTAAAGTTAACATGCCCTTCAGGTTTGGCTACAGCGGGCCATCTTTCTACTATCGGTTGTAATAAGTATAAACGACTCTTTTTTCCCTCAGCCATTTTCAACCCAAATCTACTGTTCTTTTATCGTTTCTAATGTTTTTACTTCTCCGCCTTTTTCTTTAATCTTCTCCACGGCCTTCTGTGATGCTTTTTCAACTTTTATCTTTAAGCTACCGCCTACTTTTCCTCCACCTAATAATTTATCAAAACCCTCTTTGGTGAGATCTATATCCTTTTTGCCAGGGAATTTTTCTTCCAATTGACCAACATTTATTATTTTATCATCTTTTATAACACTTTGTGGTCTTTTGAAACCATGTACTCCAAAATGATCAGGCATGTACTTGAGCATGTGCATATATTTATGTTTGTGTAAACCTGCATTTCCTCTGCCGCCTCGCAAGCCAGCACCCCTGCCACCCTTTATACCTCTGCCACAGGTCCTGGATCCTCTGAATTTCTTAGTTTTTTGCTTTGCCACTTCAATCACTTTCCTGATTTTTATTTAATTATAAACTGAAAGCCAGATAAAGTACCCTATTATTATATTTTCGGATGATTCCAGAAGGTATTCTTTCTACAATCAATCCTTAGTTTTGATATCCTATTATTGTTTTACAGTTTTTAAAACCAACTTTTTTTCCAACTACTATTTTACGGTAATTCTCAGCATTGTTACGTCATAGTTCATAACTTTTTTTTCATGAAACTCATACGTCCACTTTATAGGAAAAACATAATCTTTTGAACAGTCAATCTTGCCACCCAGCGAAGAAACCATTTTTTCGATAAAAGGTACTGTTTTTGCCAGATGAATAGAATATAGCACGTTGGCAACTTCAAACCCCTTCTCAATGAACTTTCTATCTGCTTTTTTGTTGTTCTTTTGCGCACCAAATGGAGGATTCATAATAACCGTATCACATTTGATTTTTGCATCCTTTACATCTTGAATTAGAAATGTTATTTCCAAATTGTTTTTTTTCGCGTAATTTCTTGCAATCTCGATGCAACTCTTGTCAACGTCTATACCAACAACTTTTTTCGCTCCAGTTAAAGCCGCACCAACTGAAAATATTCCCGTTCCACAACCCAAATCTAGAACTATTTTATTTCCAATATCTCCAAATTGATGTGCAATAAAGATAATGTCCGCAGCGATATCGGCCGGAGTTAGATACTGCTCCAAGCCAGGAGATGGTTTATCAAAAGACGGTACCTTCTGTAGCAATATTTCTAATTCCTTTTTTTTCACAGTTTCGTATCATCGCCAAGTAAATAATTCTTATCTAAAAATGCTGCAGTATCCTATCATCCACAAATTTTATTTGCCTGAAGCAGTTCTGGTGACATTCTTGGGCTCGTAGATCAGCGGAAGATCGCCCCCTTGGCATGGGGGAGGCCTCGGGTTCAAATCCCGACGAGTCCATACTATATTCAATTCACTGCTTTTATGATTTATTAAAATAAATATAATTGCATACAAAAGTCTTAAATATAGGAACTCCTGTTTTAGTATTAAAAGGAACAGATAACATGATGCGAACAAAAGTAGTAAACGATTCCACTGATCTGGTATCCCTATTAAGGGCATTTGATACAAAAACAAAAAAAGAGGTATTTAATGAACTTTTAACAGATTGGAAACCACTTAGTGAAATAAAAGAAAAATATGGAAATGGTGGAGAAGAAGCCCTTGATATTTTTGATAGGATGAAACTAGTAGAGACCAAATGGACTACGTCAGATGAAGGAATTGAGGGCAAACCTCAAAAAAAGTACCGTTCCTATTATTCCTCATTCAATATCAATATATCCTGCCCTATAAATGAGATAAGTGAGATTTTTACAGTGGCCTCTTTAAATCAAAAAGAGTTTTCAAGACTTGAAAACAAGATATTTGATTTTGTGGGCGAAGATGGAAAATTCGGTAACATGGTTGCAGAAAATTTCGATCTATCAAATCTTGCCTTGAAGGGTTTGGTTAAGCGATCAAATAAATTTTGTTTTAAAGGTCTTAAATTAAGCCGAAAAGATTAATCGGCTTTATATTAATTTTTTAAAATGAATATTGTTTTAAGGTAAAGCAGTATTCTTGCTTTCGAATGGATTGGACGATAATATTACAGGCTCTTTGGCTAATTCTTCCTGCGTATATTGCTAATGGAAGCGCAGTTCTCGTCGGCGGCGGGAAACCTGTTGATTTTGGTAAGAATTGGCGAGACGGTAAAAGAATTCTAGGCGACGGAAAAACTTGGCGCGGTTTGTTTGCCGGTGCTTTTGTTGGGATGACTTGTGGCTTTGGCTTGACTGTTGTTGCTAAATATGCTGCAATGAGTGATTTTGCGTTTCTTGGTTTGAGCGATTTTGAAGGGTTTCCTTTGATGATTCTTATTATTTTCTCTCTTTGTTTTGGTGCATTGCTTGGAGATATAGTAAAAAGTTTCTTTAAAAGAAGGATTGGTAAAGATAGAGGACAAAATTGGATCCCATTTGATCAGTTAGATTTTATAGTGGGTGCTTTGGTGCTGTGTCTTTTTGTTAGCTGGATATTACAACTTTTTACATCCGGAAACTGGTTTTTTAAAAATTTCTCTATATGGCATATATTAGTTATCGTGATACTAACGCCATTTTTCCATATTTTTGCTAATTTTATCAATAGGCAAATAAAATCACGCTCAAATAAAGCCTAGAGATAAAACTATTTAGTCGATGTTTATTTATTTATATTGTAAAAACGGTGATAAAATGGGAGAGAATCCATCAGGAGAATCTCCTGAAACAAAAGTTGAAAATGCTAAAGAAACAGAGTCAATGAATGAAGAGTTGAAGCAGTGGATAAAGGAAGCTGAGCAGGATATCGGAATAACTGAAAAGGTTGAGGTGTCTCTTGAAAAGGAGGCAAAAAAACCCGAGGGTAAATGTGAACTGTGTGGTGAGAAGACCGCACGATCCATATGCATAAAATGCGGGAAATCGGTTTGTGCTTCTTGTTATTTTAAGCTCATTGGTGTTTGTAAAAAATGCATACCAAAAGAAGTCGTAGACAAATGGGATGCAAAACATCCTGATTGGGAAGAGGTTCTCGGTGTTGACTGGGTGGATTAACATTCTCATCTTTACCTAAAGTTGTGGTAAATAGTGCAGGGGAAGGGATTTGAACCCCAAAATACCTGTAAAATTTATGGTTTTCTCCTGTTGACATAAAAAGAGTAGATTTATGAATAATTAGCCTATTTTGAATGTGAGGAGAATATGATGAAAATAAGTAAGAAAATAATAGCAATTCTCACTATATTTATTATAGGAATTATAATAATAATTTTTGGGTTGAATTTTACTTCGTATTTCAATAATAATCAACAAAATTCAACAAAAATCAATGAATTAAAAAATATAATAACAAATGGTAAATGGATTAAAACTCTTGGAAATGACTCCTTTACCGAGACATATAGATATACTTTCTATCAAAATCATACTTTTTTAGAGCTTTATGCATCGGATGTTTTTATATATTCTTATGGTAACTGGAGTTTAATACCTGATGAAGAAGATAATGTTCATCTTATTTTAAATGATAGTAATGGCTATTGGCTTCCAAATGATACAATTATCAATTATAATAAATCAAATGATACGCTTTTAGTTAGTGGCGCATCTATTGTAGGAATACAATCTCTTGAACATGAAAGAGTTTTAGAATAATAGATTAAAAGGTGCAGGGGAAGGGATTTGAACACTAATTTGCCAGTAAAAATTAAAATTCCCTTCTGTTAGACCCAAAGGAATAATATTCCAAAGATATTTTAAGCTATTATAGAATACCACGTCTTCATATTTCTTTGGAGCGAAAAATGACCTCAAAAACAGTTATGTGCCCTAAATGCAAGCACCAAATTACGATTGAAGGTAATCCTGGGGAAAAGGTCATATTAACTTGTCCTAACTGTAATTTGAAAGGTGTATTTACATTTCCAGGCGAGAAACCGACCGGCTCTTTCAGCATCCAAGTTAATGGCCTAACTAAAATATTTAAAGATACGAAAGCAGTGAACAATATCTCCTTTAATGTCAAAAGCGGCGAAATCTTTGGCTTCCTTGGACCCAATGGAGCAGGTAAAACAACAACATTAAAGGCAATGCTAGGTTTAATCCATATGGATTCTGGTAATATTAAGATAAATGGGTTTGATATAACAAAAAATAGCAAGGAAGTAAAATGTGGCATCGGGTATCTTCCAGAAAAAATTGCCTTTTATGATAATCTTACTCCGGTCCAGACATTAAATTTCTTTTGTGAATTAAAAGGAGTTGATAAATCAGTTGTTAAACCTCTTTTAAAAGAAGTGGGTCTTGAAGATGCTATTAACAAAAAAGTTGGTAATTTTTCAAAAGGAATGCTTCAGTTGCTTGGTATTGCTCAAACTATGATTGGAAATCCATCCGTTTATATTTTAGATGAACCAACTTCGGGTCTTGATGCTCGTTGGGTTAAAATAGTCAGAGATAAGATCAAAAAGTTGAATGGGCAGGGTGCAACAATTATGTTTTCATCTCATATTCTTTCTGAAGTTCAGAGCCTCTGCGACAGAGTTGCGATTATCGACAAAGGTAAAATTGTTGCTGAAGATACAGTCCCTAATTTAAACAAATCTTTAAAAATAAAACCGCGTCTTGAGATATATACATCGAATTTGAATGGCAAAATACCAGATGTTATATCAAAAATGGGAGGTATTGATGCAGTAGATGTAAAAGAAAATATTCTTTATGTTACCTGTGATTATTCAGTTCGAGTCAAAGTAATTTCGGCCCTTGAACAAGCAGGATTCCAAATTAAAGATATAAAAACTGTAGATCCATCTTTAGAAGAAGCATTTATGAAATTATTATTTAAAGAGGGGGCGTAAATTAATGGGATCAATAAATTCAAAATCAGTCTACTGTGTAGGAAAGAAAGAGTTCCTGGACAATATACGAAATAAATGGGTTATAGTATTAACTACTATTCTTTTTCTTTTAGTAATTTTATTTTCCTATCTTGCTGGTGCCCATGGTAGATTAGGTAATACGCAGAGTACCGTTATTGGACTAATCGGCATATCTTCGATACTCATTCCATTAATTGCAATTATTTTGGGTTTTTCAACAATTTCTGGTGAAGCCGAAAGTGGTTCGTTTTCTGTTGTTTTATCATACCCAGTTACAAGATTAGAGGTTTTACTTGGTAAGTTTCTTGGACTTGGTTCGGTAATAATCGTTTCAATTTTAATTGGATTTGGCATTGGAGGAATTATAATAACGGCATTAGCTGGAGGTGGATCTTGGTTAGGTTATCTTATATTTATTGTGCTAACTATACTATTAGGTTTAATATATCTAAGTTTGTCAATCTGCATTTCTGCTTTCTTTAAGAGACGCATTACTTCAATTGGCGGAGGATTAATTATGTTCTTTTGGGGGATGATAATGAGTTCTGTATTTGCTGGGATTTTAATTGGCACTGGGCACAGTATTAAAGACCTTGCGACAGGAAATATACCAAGCTGGTACTGGCTAGAAAATTTTTTAAGTCCTACCGATTTAAATCAATTAGCGGTAATGAGAGGTTTTGGGATAAGTAATATTAGAATGGGGGAAATTTCAGTTACGTTACCAGATTTCTTGAATACGGGCGTAGTTTTATTGGTACATCTGGTATGGTTAATAATTCCTTTGTTTTTAGCATACTACTTCTTCAAAAAAAGAGATATTTAATTTGAAAAAAAAGAGTGTCTTAGAAGATTGCTCAAGACAAAAATAGTTTTTACCCAGTTTTTTGTCGTTCTCTTTTTATTCGTTCTCCTTCCTGGTATAATGACCACATGGCTCTTACTGTTCTCCAAGATGAAGGATATATGGGCACCCCCACGGCTTTTAGATCTAAAACCAAATCCTCGAAATCTTTTCCTCCGATCCATGTTCCCAAGATAGGTTTTTTGTATTCTTGGTGAAGTTTTTGTTGATGGACCATCTTGAGAATCGCACCCGTATATTCTTGCGGTCTTGCATATCCAGCATGTACAGATGCAACGATAATTCCATCGATGTTAGGGTCTTGAAGTAATGCAAGCGTTGCTGACCAATACCTGAAGAATCCCGCATCTCCTGCAAGATCAACTGGGTTGTTTGGTTTGACTAAAGGTGGAAGTATTTTTTCGATTTTTTTGTACGTTTTTTCGGATAGTTTTGGTACGACAAGGCCGTTTTCTTCGCATGCATCACTCAACAGAATTCCTACCCCTCCACCATTTGTGACGATGCCTATACGGTTTCCCTGTGCCGGAGGTTGTCCTGCAAGTGCACGGGCCATATCAAAGAGTTCCACCACATCGCGGCATCTTATTCCGCCTGCTTGTTTTATTGCTGCACCATGAATTGCATCGCTTCCCGCCATGGATCCTGTGTGTGACGCGGTTGCTCTTGCGCCGGCTTTGCTTTTTCCTGCTTTTACAACAAGAACCGGTTTATTACAGGCTTTTATACTATTCATAAAAGCTCTTCCGTTTTTTATCCCCTCAATATACAAACCGATAACTTTCGTATTGGGATCTTTACTTAGTACGTCAATTAAGTCGTCATCGTCAATATCAAGTTTGTTTCCTGTACCTATGATCTTGGAAAGACCAACAAATTCATTATTTGCAAGGTAAATCATACCTATTCCTAGTGCACCACTCTGACTAATTAGTGCGACGTTTCCTTTTAGTGGCACGCCAAAAACAAAAGAGCAGTCAAGATTGTCTGAAGCATTTTTGTAACCCATGGTGTTTGGGCCAAGGATTCGTATGTCAGTTCCTTTTACGATTTTTTTTATTTCTTCTTCTCCTTCATTATTTCCTATTTCGCTAAAACCCGATGTGATGATTATGATGTATTTTACTTTCTTTGCAACGCAATCCTTTACAATTTGTGCAACGATTGGTGAGGGTACAGAAATAAGCACAAGATCAATTGGACCTGGAACATCGGTCAATTTCTTGTAACATTTTAGACCTAAAATCTCATCGTCATCCGGGTTAATTGGATAGAGTTTACATTGATAGTCTGAGATGAGAATATTTTTTAGTGCCGCATGCCCGATTTTTGTCGGATTTTTTGAAGCACCAACAACTGCAATGCTACTTGGTTTGAAGAACGTTTCAAGTGATTGTTTCATGCTTTTGTCCTCTTAAACAGATATTCCAAGACATTGTATTTATATGTAGTGTTTCATTGCTTCGATAACTTCTGTGCTGTTCTTGGCTTTTCTATAATCCTCTAAAGGTTGTTTATTTAATTCTAAAAAATGATGTCCCCAGTTGTAGATTTTTAAGATTTCACTTGCTTGATCAGGTTTACCAATGATATAAAGAGCAGCAGCAAATGCTTCTAACGTGGTTAACTTAAATGGTTTACCATAGTTGACTGGGTTAACCGCAACCACAAAGGGTAAAGCTCTTGAAATGTAAGCTTTGCTAAACTCTTGAAAACGCTCCTCTGCATTTTCCCAGGAGCAGTCTACGGCTAGAATGCCAACTTCTTCGGCTATTGGAAAATCTTCCCTAGATAGGCTCTTTTCAGCAAATGGACTGAGAAGAATCGCATGTTTTGGAATCTTTTTCAGATTTTTTTCAAGCTTTGCAAAACCAAATCTATGTAGTTTCTTTGCACTGCATTTTTTCGGGTCATCCTCGTTCATATGATAAATGTAAAGTCTGATTTTTTTGTTCATTTTTCACCTATTTTAATGTCAAGAACATAGTGGCTAACACCGGGGGCATATGATTTTATACATTTATAATTCAGAAGATCAACTTTTCTCTTATATTTTTCAGATGCTTCTTGTACATTTTTTAGGGGTCTTTCAGGAAATAGTTTGTTTGGGCATACCTCATGATAATGGATAATTCCTGTTTTGTTTTTTAAACACTCAATTGCAATTGGTAAAAATTTATGCGTATCGTCTATGTATCCCATTATTACTCTATTAGCAACATTCTTTGGTGCGATTGTTCTATTATCACCCAACAAAGGCTCAACTACGGAAGTCACATTATTCAATACAATATTTTCACATAGGTATTCATAGGCAACAGGATTTATTTCACAGGCAAAAATCTTCTTTGGTTTGCTGTATACAGCCATTGGTAAAGTAAAATAACCAATGCCTGCAAAGAGATCAATAACCATTTCTTTAGAATTTGAAATTTTTGCCATCCTTATTCTTTCATCCATGTTTCCAGACGAAAACATTATTTTCTGCGGGTCTAGTTTGTATCGTATGCCATTTTCTATGTGAATCGTTTCAGTCTTTTTATTTCCATAAATAATTTTCACATTAGGTTCACGATACACGCCAGATATTCCACTTATGTCGCGCAGCGTTGTTTTACATTTCAAAATCTCAGCGTATTTTTCACCTATTTTCTTTTCATATCTACTGAGTTCTGCTGGTAATTTTATTGTCACTACATCCCCAATTTTTTCCCATTTATCTGGAATTTTACTGACTGATTCTGAAGGAATTTCTTTTGAAAGAAGTTTTTTTATCTGATCAAATGGAGTTTCAATCATAATTTGTAGATTTAATAAATTAAAGCTATAAAATACCATTCCTTAAAAATATTTTTCAAAAATCACGAGAGTTTTAAGCAGAAATCTTAATCTTCAACAATCAAATATTTTTGTATGTATCCTTCAGTAATATTACCGGAACTCCAATGATAAATAATGAAAAGTTTAACAGAATAGATTCCTGAAGCATTATACTGATGTGTGGAAACAGGGTTATTTTCAACAATAATTGATGTTCCATCGCCGAAATCCCACTCATACCATACATCAAAATATGCTCCCCATAATCTAGTGTCATTTAATGAAGCATTAAAAATGATATTCGTTTCAGTTGCGATTTTATTATTGGGTGTATATGTGAAATTAACACTGAGAAAATTAATAGCAAATGAATAAAACTTATACATTAGAGGATATCTATCCTGATTAATTCCGCCAGAAATATCATATGGTGTGTCCCAAATACCATTTGAACTAGTGGCATTTGGATATTTTCCTTCATAATCCGACCAATAGTTACCTACCTCTGAAGTAGTATCATACCAAGTGTTATTACATTCATCATAAGCATTAATAGTATTATTGATGAAATTGTTTGTGTAAATGTTGTTATTATCATTTGAATAATTGTATGTATACAGACCATATTTTGAATTAGATTTGATAATATTTTGAGTTACGTTATTTTTTTCTCCAAAAAAATCAAAATAGATACCATACTCATTATTTTCAATAGTATTTCTATAAAATGTGTTTTCCGAAGAAAAACTAATAGAGATTCCTTTGTCACTATTATTTGTGATATAATTGTCTTTAATGTTATTATTTCCTGCGTATTGAAGCCAGATACCATCTCTATTGTTTTCAATGATATTATTGGTAACTTTGGTATTAAATGCCCATTCAAGATAAACGCCTAAACTAGTGCTATTGGTAATGATATTGTTAGTAATGGTATTGTTATAAAAATGCCTTGTAGAACCAGTCATTTCATATCCAATTATAGTAACACCCGTTCCATTTTTTATAGTGAAATTTGAAAGTGTTACATTATCTGCGAAAATGTTTACATTTCCTTCTATAATAGTTTTTCCTCTATCTTCTCCGACCAATATAATTGATTTATTAATACTAACATTTTCAATGTAGGTTCCAACTGGTATTATTATTGAATCACCGATAGAAGCATTATTGATTAACTGTTGAATATGTACAACTGGAATATTTCTACCATTTGATGTTTCTTTTTTTTCTTCAAAACATCCACTAAAAGTAATGGTTAATAACATTAACATTACTCCAACAATTACTAGTTTTTTCTTCATTCTCTTTCCTTCAAATTTTTAATGTTTGTAATCTTTTGTGGAATATAATACTTTCAACGACGTCATCAACAAGTCTATTTATACATGCTCTTATACCGTTTTAAAATGAGCCTATTTCCATATAAACCACGAAAAAACCAAACAGCAATAATGCAGACTATCAAAAATACACTTACTGAAGGCGGAAACATGGTCTTTGAGTCAGGAACTGGTTCAGGAAAGACCGTATGTGTACTTACTTCAACTCTTGAATATGCTTTAGAAAACAATAAAAAAATCATCTATACGACCCGTACAAATGCTCAGCAAAAGCAAGTTATAACAGAACTTCGAGAAATTAGAAAAAAAGCAAAAGACTCTAAAAAAATTTTTGGAATTGGCATACAGGGCAGAGCCAATATGTGCATTCTCGCCCGCAATAATCCTGAATTTGCGAAAGGTACATCTGAGGAGCTTTCAAAACTTTGTTCATATGAAAAAAAGAAAGCCCGTGCAAATAAAGGAAAAGATAAGGGTTGCGTTTATTATAGAAATTTTATTTCTAACAAGGAAAAGGTCGAGATACTTGCAGACTGGACAAAATCAAATATTCCGACTGCTGAGGAATTCATTGAGCATTGTGAAAAAAAGAAAATATGTCCTTATGAAATCAACAAGTTACTAGTTCGTGATGCACAGCTTATTGTCGTTCCGTATGTCTATGTTTTTGATCCACTCATCCGAAATATGCTCTTTGATTGGCTGGCTGTTGCTGAAAAGGATATGATTTTGATTATTGATGAGGCTCACAACCTACCTGATTATCTACGAGAATCTTTTTCATCTGAATTGAGCACATGGATGCTCAATAGCTGTGTGTATGAAGCGGAAAAATATGGTAATCCGTCTTTACTTTTTGGTAGGCTTACTGTCTCGGATTTTTGTAAAACCTTAATCAATATTGTAGACGATATTAGAGACACCTACGTCTATGGTATTTTAGAAAACGGTGCACGAAAAATACCTGTCGAATACAATGATGCGTTTATTCCTTCGCACGAATTTGAGACAGAAATTTTGTCACGACTTGGTATCACAAGCAACACACTGCAAGATATTATCGCTGATTTGATAGCCTATGGCGAAAAGATTCAGGAGTACCGTCAGAAAGAGGACAAACTGCCGCGGTCCTATCTGCATAAACTTGGTGTATTTCTTGAGTTTTGGAATAATCTTGAAATGGATCAATATGCAAAGCTGGTTGTTGATGCTGGTGCCGGTAAAAACCCGCGCATAGAGGCATATTGCCTTGATCCGTCGATTGGGACTGGAGTTTTAAGAGAGTTTCATTCGTCAGTTCACATGTCCGGGACTTTGGAGCCTTTGGAAGAGTACCGTGATTCGCTAGGGCTATCCATGGATACGGTTTTGGTTTCTTATCCGTCTCCGTTTCCAATTGAGAATAGACGAGTTCTCTTTGTTAGAGACGTGACAACAAAATATGACGAGATTGCAAAGGATAAAAAAATTATTTCACGGATGAGGCAACATATTGCCGATATTTGTAATACGTTTCCTAGAAATACGATAGTGTTCTTCCCTAGTTTTGATGTAATGTCGTCGTTTATAAACGATGGTATTAGAGAGGATGTTAGACGATCCCTCTATGTCGAAGAGCAGGGCATGCCTCAAGCGGAACTAATGGAGATTGTATCTAATTTTAAGGAGTCTAGCCATAAAAAGGTAAGTGGGGCTGCACTCTTTTCTGTTATAGGCGGACGTATTAGTGAAGGTCTGGATTTTCCTGCTGAAGAGCTTGAGATAGCGGTAATCGTTGGTATTCCCTATCCAAAGCCTACGGCAAGACAGAGAGGGTTGCAGAGGTATTACGATGTTAAATTTAGAAAAGGTTGGGAGTATACGGTGGAGGCACCTACTGCAAGAAAGCTTTTGCAGTCTATTGGTCGGCTTATTCGTGATGAGACTGACCGAGGAGTGGCAATTATTCTTGATAGGCGTGCACCAAGATTTAAAAAATATATCAAAGATTTGACGGAGTCAAAAGACTTAATCAAAGATATAGATGGGTTTATGGAAAAATAGTAAAAATAATGTCAGTGTAAATCTCCAAAAATGTTAATATTGTCAAAAGGATATGTCAAATAAGACGGATGTGAAAAAAATGGGATATTGGGATTATTATAAATATTCGACAGGGAAAAGATTAGCAGTTTACCTTGCAACAGTATTGTATCTCGTTCCTGGAGTTTGGGTTTTTCTTTATGCTTATTCATCATTTGCTTTAAGATGGGAAATCGCTATTGGTTTAACCATAGTATATTATGTCTTGATACTTGTATTAGTTTTGTTGTATTTTGTGAAATACAAGAAAAAATCATTATCGGAGCTGAAAAAAGGTTTTGTTGATTTTTTGAAGCTTCCAGCATTTTTCTGGGACTATTCCGATGATAATCGTAAATATCGTAAATAGCTAAATAATCATCTGATTTTTTTCCAGATTAACATCCGTTATCTGAGGGTTTAAATAGGATTAGTTGTTTTTAAATTGTATATGGTGGAGGAAAAATTCAGTCGTTTAGAAAGTTTCCTTTGGTTCTTGATTATTTCTCTTTCAGGTTTAGCACTTATACTAATAGTAGTTGGAGGAATAATTTCTTCTAATCCAGAAACTCTATCTTTTGGTGTTACAATATTTTCTGCAGGGGTGGGAATTTTTTCTTTGTCGATTGCGATTATTTCTTTGTTGATATCTAATAAATCAGATTTAAAAATGCAATCTATTTCAAATGCGAGTTTTATAGAACTGATTCATACAATTGAAGATAAGGGAATACCACTTTACAATGGAAAACCGAGCATTGAAGAAATAGATACAATTTCATGGAGAATCTTTAATTATTTTCAACAAGCAAATGAATTGAAAAGATGGGTTAACCCGGAAAATCAAAAGAACATGGTAAATCAATTACAAACATTGATAGAAAAATTATTTTATGCAAAAGCCCCAAGGGCATGGGTTGAATTTAAGAATCTAAGAAATGCATGCGAAATAGCCATTAAATTTGATGTAGATAATGAAGTAAAAAATGAATTGATACATCAACTTGGATATTGGCTAGGATACAAGAATGAAGACGAATCTAATGAAAACTATCTTGAAAGAAAAGCCAAACAGATGGCATCAAAGAAACCCCATGATTTATTCGTAAGACATAAGTTAGATTCAGATTAGAATCAATGTTACGAAATTGTAGTTTGAGGGAGGAAAAATGGTTGCAATATGTGACAATTGTGATAAAAAGAAGAATGTATCGGACGTTTATGCAAAATTCAAAAAAGATGACAAGAAAAAATTCATGTGTCCTGAATGCTATCGGCAATTTATCAATGAGAAATATGCCGATTTAGAGTCATTCGTGGTAGAAGGATTTAACAAAAATAAGAGCACTGATTCAATCTATTGCGAGATTCGAAAAAAGTATCCTGGGGAATTTACAGATAATAATGCTTTTGTTTATTCCATAGGTGTTAAGAATCATATGAAAAATGAATGGAAGCAAACTGTTAATGAATTTCAACAGACGAATGAAGGTAGACAGGAACTTAGCAAACTTGGTTCTGTTTTCATTCGACGAGGTGTAATTTGGACAATAATTGGAGTAACCTTAACCTCGATAGGTTGTTATCTTGCATTTTATCACAACTTTCCATTTGTTTTAATTTTTTGTGGAGCAATAGTATATGGGATTTATTGCATTTTAAAAGGATTTTATTACAAAGGAAAATATCGACAGAAAAAACATGTGAAATTGTAGTTTGAGGAAAAACAACCTCACTTTGGTAAAAGGTTTGGTATCCAATTCTTACAATCTTAATTTTTGAAAAGAAAATTTAGAAATTTCTTTAACGACGAACGACATACATGTAAAGATTCTGGACTATGGGGGCAAAAAAACAATTATCAAAACTTATTCTTGAGGATGGATCTACATTCCTAGGTCACTCTTTTGGTTCTCATACGACCGTTGCTGGAGAAGTTGTATTTAATACTGGAATGGTCGGTTATCCGGAGAGTTTGACCGACCCCTCATACAGAGGGCAAATCTTAGTTTTAACATATCCCTTAATTGGAAACTACGGTGTTCCAGGAAACGAACTAGAAGATAATCTTTTGAAATATTTCGAATCGGACAGAATCCAAGTCCAAGGTTTGATAATAACTGATTATTCATACAATTACTCTCACTGGAATGCAAAAAAATCTTTATCAGACTGGATGAAAGAGTACGATATTCCAGGAATCTATGGTGTAGATACAAGAGAATTGACAAAAAAATTACGAACGAAAGGCACAATGCTTGGAAAAATTGTTAACGGACATAAAAAAGTTTTGCTTAAAGATCCCAATAAAAGAAATTTAGCCGCAGAAACAAGCATCAAGCAGCCAATTGTCTACGGAAAAGGCAAAAAGAAAATCTTACTTGTTGATTGTGGTACAAAAAATAGCATCATACGAGCTTTTCTTAGAAGAAATTTTACAGTTGTAAGAGTCCCATGGGATTTTGATTTCGAACAAGAAAAGGCCGATGGCATAGTTCTCTCAAATGGACCAGGTGACCCAAAGAAGTGCAAAGAAACAATTAGACATGTTGAGGCAGCTCTTTCAAAAAATATTCCTATTCTTGGTATCTGTCTTGGCTCACAAATTCTAGCTCTTGCTGCTGGTGCAAATACCTACAAACTGAAATTTGGCCATCGCAGTCAAAATCAACCTTGCGTGGAAGCCGGAACCAATCGATGTTACATCACACCACAAAACCATGGTTATGCTGTTGACGCAGACACTTTACCGGAAGATTGGCGTGAGTGGTTTTACAACGGAAACGATCAGACAAACGAAGGCATAAAGCACATTTCAAAGCCGTTTTTCGGTGCGCAATTCCACCCCGAAGCATCTCCCGGTCCTGACGATACTGAGTTTATATTTGACATGTTTGTGAGAGCGATGAAATGATAGAGCGGAAAAAACCAAAGCACAAAAAAATTCTTCTTTTGGGTTCAGGTGCGATACGCATAGGACAAGCAGGAGAATTTGATTATTCCGGCAGTCAAGCAATCAAAGCTCTCAAAGAAGAAGGAATCAAAACGATACTTGTAAATCCAAATATTGCGACGATCCAAACGTCTGATTATCTTGCCGATAAAGTGTATTTTTTACCTGTTAACGCCTATTTTGTTGAAAAGGTGATTGAAAAAGAAAGACCCGATGGAGTGTTGCTGGGTTTTGGTGGACAAACTGCACTTAATGTTGGTTTGGAGCTAGCCGATAAAGGCGTATTTAAGAAGTATAAAGTTGAGGTTCTTGGGACGCCTGTTGAAACAATTCGAGATACTGAAGACCGAGAACTTTTTGTTAAAAAAATAAAAGAAATCAATCTTAAAGTACCCATAAGTAAAGCGGTAAAAAGTGTAGACGAGGCATTTGCCGCAGCAGAGCAAATTGGTTATCCTGTGATGTGCAGAATAGCTTACGCCCTTGGCGGTTTGGGTTCAGGCGTGGCTTTTGATAAAAAACAACTGCTTGAACTTACAAAAAAGGCTTTTTCGTTTACCAATCAAATACTAGTTGAGGAGTATCTTGAGGGCTGGAAAGAACTTGAATACGAAGTTGTAAGAGATCGTTTCGATAACTGCATCGTCGTTTGTTCCATGGAAAATGTTGATCCTATGGGCATCCATACTGGCGAAAGCATCGTTGTTGCGCCAGTGCAAACATTAACTGCGTCTGAAAATTTTAAACTGCGGGCTCTTTCTATAAAAGTAATAAGGCATCTTGGCATCATCGGCGAATGCAACATACAATTTGCTCTTGACCCAAAATCGGAAGATTATCGAATAATAGAAGTGAATGCCCGGCTTAGCCGTAGTTCAGCGTTAGCCTCAAAAGCAACAGGATATCCACTGGCTTTTATTGCAGCAAAGTTGAGCTTAGGCTATAGTATGAATGATGTAAAAAACATCATCACAGGCGAAACCTCATCTTGTTTTGAGCCTGCACTTGACTATGTGGTTGTGAAGTATCCACGTTGGGATTTGCAGAAATTCAGAAGGGTCAGCGTTCGCATCGGTTCAGAAATGAAATCTGTTGGCGAAGTCATGGCCATCGGTAGAAGTTTTGAGGAAGCACTTCAAAAAGCAATTCGCATGCTTGATGTGGGAATGACTGGCCTTGCGTGTAATACAATCACGTTTGATGATTTGGAAAAAGAGTTACGAGAGCCGACCGACAAGCGTATGTTTGCAATAATTGAGGCGCTGAAAAAAGGATACTCGATTGATGACATTGCAAAACTATCCAAGGTAACGCCTTGGTTCTTGTATAAAATACGAAATATTTTGGAGCTCGAAGGACAACTGAAACGTTATAGTCTTGGCGATGTTTCTGCTGATCTTTTAAAAGAGGCGAAACAAAAAGGCTTTTCCGATTTTCAAATCGCACTACTTACAAAAAGTAGCGAGATTGATGTAAGAAAGAAAAGAAAAAAACTCCGTATTGTTCCTTACGTTAAACAGATAGACACGTTGGCAGCAGAGTATCCTGCAAAAACAAACTACCTGTATCTCACGTATAACGCGAGTGCGGATGATCTTACTTTCAAAGAAAAAAATCAGGTGGCTGTTTTAGGCGGCGGTGCGTACCGCATCGGCTCCTCCGTAGAATTTGATTGGTGTTGCGTAACTTCTGTAGCAACGTTGCGAAAGTTGAACTATCGCACGATTATGATAAACTGCAATCCTGAAACAGTTAGTACCGACTACGATATCTGCGATAAACTGTATTTTGATGAGCTTACTTTCGAGCGAGTTTTAGATATCTACGAAAAAGAGCATCCTTTGGGAATCATAATTTCCATGGGCGGTCAGATTCCAAACAATCTGGCTTTGCCATTGTATGAATCTGGCGTTTCAATTCTAGGTACGTCCCCTCTTGATATTGATACTGCAGAAGATAGACACAAGTTCTCCCAGCTACTTGACAAATTTAAAGTCGATCAACCGGAATGGAAGGAATTGACAAGTTTAGAAGCGGCCGAAGAGTTTGCAAGTAAGGTTGGATACCCAGTACTAATAAGACCTAGTTACGTTTTGAGCGGTGCTGCAATGAGTATTGCACTCAGTAAGAATGAATTGAGAGATTATCTTAAGAAAGCATCTGAAGTCAGTAAAAAATATCCCGTTGTGATTAGTAAGTTTATCACTGGTGCAAAAGAAATCGAGATTGATGCGGTTGCTCAGCGTGGAAAGCTTTTCTGCTATGCAATCTCCGAGCATGTGGAAAATGCTGGAGTTCATTCTGGTGATGCAACGATTGTGCTGCCGCCCCAAAGGACTTATTTGGAAACCATGAGACGGGTGAAAACCATTGCAAAGAATGTTGCGGAGTCTTTGAAGATCACAGGTCCCTTCAACATCCAATATATAGCAAAAGATAACGACGTAAAAGTCATTGAATGCAATCTACGTGCCTCGAGAAGTTTTCCGTTTGTTTCTAAAGTTTTCAAGATAAATTTTGTTGATGTTGCTACAAGAATTATTATGGGTAAGCGTCTTGCTCCAATTGATCGATCCTCATTTGATTTAGATTACGTTGGTGTGAAAGCTCCGCAGTTTTCGTTTACAAGACTGAAAGGTTCAGACCCAATTTTAGGTGTGGAGATGGCATCCACTGGTGAAGTTGCATGTCTGGGTGATGATTTTAACGAAGCGTTTTTGAAGAGTCTTATTTCTGTGGATTTCAAGCTGCCCAAGAAAACGATTTTACTATCAACAGGTCCAGTCGACAGCAAGGCAGATTTCCTGGAAAGTACAAAGATACTAAATAAGATGGGATTTAAGTTTTGTGCGACGAAAGGAACTGCAGATTTTATGAAAGCAAATGGGATTGATGCAGAGGTACTATATTGGCCGCTGGAAGAAAAAGAACCAAACACACTGACTTATATTGCTGATGGAAAAATTGATTTGGTCATAAATATACCAAAAAATATTGAAAAAGAAGAGCTTGACAATGATTATTTGATAAGGCGGAAAGCGGTGGATTTCAATATTTCATTAATTACGAATTTGCAACTGGCAAAACGATTTGTTGAAGCAATATCAAGAACTACACTTGATGATCTGAAAGTTAAGAGTTGGAATGAATACAATTAGTTCTATTGTAAAAATGAAATCAATGTGTTTTTTTGGTGTAGATTAACATCTGTTATCTGATAATTTATAAAGTGTTAATCGATATCAAACCGTAGGTTGTGTGAGGGAAGATGGAAACATCACAAATATATTCGTCAGGAATTCTAATGAAAAATGAGGAATTACTAGCTGCCGAACTTGGATCTATGTTTTCGAAGGGGAACGGGGCGCTCGTGATAACCAATAAACGATTACTTTTTTTACGAAAACCAGGATGGTTTTCAAAAGGTTTTCAGCTCATATTTGAATGCTCACTCGGCGTTATTGTCAGCGTTACGACGACAGGGTTAATTTCAAAACTGTTAAATGTTCAAATTAGAACAGAGCAATCTGCTTTACAAATAATACAATTCAATTTGGGATCTAAAGAAGAAACTGAGATTATACGACAGAAATTAATTGGAGCTAAAACTGAGTTTAAAGAAAAGGAAATAATAGAAGCAAAAACAGTTATTATTGAAGGAGAAGAAAAAAAAGAGAGCGCTGATGAGATACTTAAAAAAAGATTAGCACGCGGAGAGATAACCAAAGAAGAATTCCATGACAAAATCCAACGTACTTAATTGTTAATTAATTGAAATTGTATTTTTAAGGAGGAAAATGCAATGGCAAAATATTGCCCCGAATGCAGAAAAGAATTATTGGATGATAACCCTAAATTCTGTCCTGAATGTGGAAAACAAATAGAAGGAAAACAAGGAAGTGTTGATGAAGTTTTTAAGAAAAGACATGCAAGAAAAGGAATAAAGAAAGCAGTCATGATTGTAATCTTTATTTTTGCAGCAGTTGCTTTTATATACGTTTTTTATACATACTTGGACATTAATGGATTCCTCTCTCCCATGGGTGGTTTGTCAGGAACTTGGGAAGGCTCAGGCACTTTTACAAATAACTGTGAGAATCCTGCCTGCAAATATGTTGGTACTACGAATCCTCCATCAGTGATTCTTCAGCTTCAGCAAAATGGAAATATGGTTTTTGGGACAATCACTATTAATATTCCTGATTCTCAAGTTCAAACGCTCATTCCAGGCCAAGGATGCACAGGATTTGATAACTCTGTAAGCGATATCTATAACGGCGTGTTAAGCGGCAACCGTCTCACATTTGCAGATCTTGGAGGAAACATATGGACTCTCAATTTTCTCAGCAGCAACTGTCAAGGTACTGTTGATAGCAACGCAATGGGCTGCACCGGTTTGCAAGGCGATGTTTCCTTGAGCAAGAAGTAATTTTTCATCTGCATAAATTAACATCTGTTATCTGAGGGTTTATAAAGGATTAGTTGATTTGAAATTGTAGTGTGAGGATGGGAAAAATGAAAAAACAATTAATGATGGTTGGAATAATTTTTTTGTTAATTGCCTTTTTTTTGATGACAGTCGGTCTTGTAAGTCAGAATGCCCGAGCTGAAGGAGCTGCAGGGGCATGGACTGGCACATGCACAGATACGACGTATGTGGCAGTTTTCTATTATAACGTTGATCTCACACTGAATGGTGATAGTAGCGTGAGCGGTACTCTCACTCTTACATGTACAGATATACAAGGAGGATCCGGTTGGGTGGGACAGAAAGGAAGAACAACCACAGCTGATGTGTATGGTACAGTATCAGGCTCTACACTTACTCTTCATATGAATATCTACACTCTTACCCTGCAAATATCTGGAGATACGATGACTGGGGGTGGTCAGGGTGTAGATGCTGCTAATGTTCCTAATACGTGGTCATTTAACCTACGAGGTGAAGGAGGTCTTTTCGGTTTAAACGTGGATTCACTAGCAATTCCTGCGGCTAGTCTTTCATTTATCGGAGGCATTGCTGGACTTGCTGCATCTTCATTACCTGCTCCTAGGGGATTAATGGGATTCAGAGGACGAGCACGAAATCGACCAACATATCATCATCCCATTGTTATGCAAAAACCACCCCGAGTCACTCCACCTCCGCCCCCACCAGTTGTGATTCCACCGCCACCACCTGCGGTGGCGCCAGCTGCCTTAAGAGATCCAAACGAGACATTGGGGTGGCCTCTCCAGCCGCTTGGGTCTACAAATGGTGATCACCTTGTTCCATGGGATGCACCAATGCAGTGTCCAAATAATCGATACCCACGAGATTACCCTTATCCTGAAGGGACTAGTGCCGCTATGAGATGTCCTTACTGCGGATGCAATACACTCTCACCATTCACTACTGGGTGGTTCTGCACAAATCCGATGTGTCCGGCACGACGTGAACTACTTGAAAAAGGATGTACTCATCACGAATTTAATAATATGACGTGGAGGGTGTTATGATCATGACTCCTCAACAAGCATCAAAAAGGGGTAACCGCAAGGAGAAATCCTCCTATGCATATCCGGCTCAGGCGGCTCAACCAACTACCCAGGTGATCAAGCGTCCATTAACAAATACTGATTTGGAGTTATTTTCAAGATTCTATGATAATCTTAGACGGGGCACAAAAGGTTTAGCAATAATGTCCTTTGTATTCTTCTTTTTATTTGTAATCCTTTGTTATGGTCTCTATGATATTATATCTGATTGGACAATTAACTTTGTTTTAGGTCTTTTTGCCTTCATAATAGGTATAATAGCGATAATTGTATCTCTTAGATTTGTTGCAAACCGAAAAAGAATTTCAGACGTTTTGGATAAAGGGACTGTGATAGAAGTAAAAGGCCCAGCATATAGAAATCGAACCGCGCGAAATGTCACGGCATGGGCTGTCGGACCCATCTCGGTGATGTCAAGACCAGGAGCAGTGTTAAACATGATCCAAGAAGGGGCGCAGACAACGGTCTTATGCATACCTAGGATGAGGATCGCCCTCTCAATTAATAATGTTGAATTAATGAATGGCGCACGTATAATATGCCCACCGAGTCTCGAAGCGTTGGCGGTACTTGAACAGAATTTACCACAAGAAGTTGATAGTAAAGAAGAAATAAAGGAATTAGAAACAACTATGGATGATTCCATGGATTCTAATGAGCGTTTGACAAAGCTGAAAGAGATTAGAAAATACAGTAAAAAGTAGAGAAGTGAGATCAGTGCAAATTTCTCAATCATGAATTAACATCCGTTATCTGAGGGTTTATAAGGGATTAATTGTTTTTAAATTGCAATTGAGAGAGGAAAACATGGTAAAAGTTACGCTCGAATTATCTGAACTTGAAATAGAAATGTTCCTTCATTGTATCGAAGTAGCAATTGATACAAAATATATTACTGGTAAAGATGCCGAAAATGCAAAAAAAATTATTAAGCAATTTAAAAAATATTTATAAATTTTAAAACTCTTTATTTCGGTAAAAGATTCGGTATCCCATCTTCTATTTGATATACTACATTGCATTTTTTACAACTAAATGCACCGGTAATAATCTCTCCTTTATCCTCTTTTTTAATTTCTAACTTTAAACCTCCTTTGCAAGTTGGGCAACATAAGATATTCAGCATATCTTTCTTCATATTTACACTCCCAAACCTCAGCGATCCCCAAGATAAACCACTCGTTTTTTACCTAAATCAGAATCCCATACAAATGCCCAATCTTCGTCAGTACTTCTCTTGATTTCTTCTATGTTTTGCATGTAATTTTTGACCTGGGAATCCATTAGATCTGCTTGATGAATAACGCATGCTTCTATGGTTTTTGGCATACGAGGTGAACCCCACTCGTATTTTCCATGATGACTAAGTATGATATGACATAAATGATTTTCAAGACCCTGATCAAACTCCTTTCCCTTGCTTTTCAAGTCCGCAATCTTTTCGCGTATCCATCTATCTCCAATTACAATATGACCAATGAAATTGCCCTCTTCCGTTTTATCTATCGCTGCTGTAAACTTGTACTCTTTTAATTTTCCAACGTCATGAAGAATTGCACCGGTTACAACGAGATCCTTGTTTATACCTGGATACATTTCACAGATGTTTTTGCACAGTCTAATTACACCAATTGTGTGCTCAAGATTCCCACCGACATAGTTATGATGGTGCGTCATTGCGGAAGGCGAATGAGCATACTCCTTTACAAATTTATGATCATCAAAAAACGACGCAAGTAAACTTTTCAGTTGTTCGTTTTCAACAGCTTTTATATCTTTTTTAATCAACTCGAGATATTCTTTTATCTTTGATTCTTCAAGGGATGGTACGAAATCACTTACATCGTACTCATTTGGGCTGCATCTACGCAAACCGCCCGAAGTTTCATTGACCGATATCTGCATTTTATCCTCGTAAACCTCAACATATCCTGCCCGTATCTGTATTACATCTCCGACTTTGAAACTATCAAACAGTCTCTTGACTCTGTCTTTGTTATCCCCGCCCCAAAACTTGACACCAACCTCTCCTGTTTTATCTACTGCTACAAAGTCAAACCATGTACCCTTCTTGTAGGCTCTTGGAGGATTTTTCGATCTAACGGCAAAGAAGTCACTAACTGCGTCCCCTTCTCGAAGATTCTCAATGAACTGCTCTTTCTTGCGTCTGCCAACATCTGCCTCTATCATTGTCTGCTCATCCTGTTTTTTATCGTAATTATAAATATCTGGCATTTTTTGTTCTCCCCCAAGATAACGCCAAGTTTTTTCGGTATCCTATCATATTTTTACAGTTTATACACTTTTCCTTCCTTTACAATCCTTGTTTTAATACTAAGTTTTCTAAAAATACCAGGATATTCCGTGTGAATTGGATAAAGCTCTTTAGGACTTATGTTCTTGATAAGCTCTTTAAGGTCGGTTCCGCTGATATGCCCGGAACAGTGAGACTGGAAAGGTTCCAAATTAAAAAACTTTAACCATTCTTTCATACGTTTGTAGGATATCTCCATCTCTTCATTGAAAGGCTCAGACAATGAGTGAATATACACCCCGCCATAAGGTTTCAAATCAATCAAGTTATTGAAATAATAGAAGTTCAAAACAACCATGTACGGGGTAGGATTCTTAGCAATTTCCTCGGCTGTAATAATATTTGGGTAATCTAACCTACATTTTATGTATTGGTCAGTGTAATCTTCATCAATGTATGTGCCGGTCAGTCTCTTTGGTTTAAGGAGTAAGATGTTTGAATCTCTGCTGTCTGGCGCTTTTAGTTTTTTATCTTTATGATAATGCTCTAAAAAACATGCGTGTTTGAAGCTTATTACAAGCTTTTTATTGAGGTCTTTTGCAACTTTATAGAAGGTTGTAAACCTATCCACGTCTTTGAAGTTAAAATCAACTATTGAGAGTTTTTTACAATTCGATATCTCTTCTTTTGATTTCTGGTAGACTTTCTGTTCAGATTCATCTGTTTTCGCAAGTTTTACTCTAGTTCCTTCAGTGATCATCGCAATGGGTTTTGTCTCTTTTGCGGCATTGATAAAATCTGTCGTCATTCCTGCATGAAGTCCATGCATCCTTAAATCTCCGGTATAAATAACAGGTCCTTCAGATGTATGTATTATAAAACCGTAGGCGCCTGGTACACTGTGGTCAACATGAATGGGCTCTATTTCTAAGGAGCCTATATGTATTTTGTCACCAGTTCTAAACGTTTTAAACGTTCTTTTTATTGGAGGATTTTTGTAATCACATCGGTAAAGAGGCCTATGTCTAAAATCAATAACCTCATTTTCTAGGTCTCTTTGGCTTTGCTCTGCAACAGCATCTAGAATGCATTTGCAAGTTTCACCGCAATAGATTGGTATATCTTTGTGCAGAAACGAAACATAATTTGCATGATCGGCATGTGCATGGGACAAAACAACTCCTGCAACCTCTGGCTTTTCTGCTTTTCTTCCATGGTGTTCCAATAAATCCTCCCTATAGACCCCAGGGATATCAGGGATTAGCTTCATTGCAAGAAAATCACCTATTCCATTGGCAGTTCTTGGTGTTAAGAATTCTTCGAAGTATTTTCCTCTCCTTTTAAAACTCAATCCAAAATCCAGGAATATCTTTGTACCACGATCTTCAAGGAGAATCTTGTTTCCACCAATCTCTTTGACTCCCCCGTAAAATGTTAGTTTTACCACTTATAATTCACCATTTTCTAATTTTTTTAACAAATAGCGTGTAAATAAAGCTTATTGAAGAAAAATAAAAAGAGGAACGGGAAGATAGATCAATCTTATTTATCTTTTTGCTGGGCAAGAAGTCGTGCCCGTTGTCCAACTACGAAGAGTTTTGCAATGAAGGTTATCTCTTGAGCTTCTTCCTTACTTGATACTTGCCCTACGATTAACATAATTATCAATTAACACTTGTAACTTTAATTTAAAAGGATTTGTTGTACAATTGTTACCGAATGGCTTGACGATTGTTGTCCAATTTTGTTCTCTATTGCAATCGAAATTAATAAAACATAGGTATCTATTAAAGAACTGCAAGGGTGTCATCAATATGGTTAAAATAAATATAAATGGCATACTTGCGAATTACGACAAAAAGAAGCTAACAATAGCTACTGTTTGTTCTCACTCGAGTCTGCAGATTTTTAATGGTGCTAGAAAAGAGGGTTTTAAGACACTAGGAATCTCTGTTGGAGAAGTAAAAAAATTCTATAATGCATTTCCCCTTGGAAAACCAGATGAATTTTTCATTGTTGATAAATACAAAGACATAGGAAAATACGCCGAGGAACTTCAAGAAAAGAACGTTATTGTCATTCCCCACGGTTCATTTGTCGAATATCTTGGGCCAAAAAATTTTTCAACATTAAATTTGCCAACATTTGGAAATAGAGCAGTCCTTGATTGGGAATCAGATAGAAAAAAAGAGAAGCGATGGTTGGAAAGCGCCGGTCTTACTATGCCAAAGCAGATAAAAAATCCAAAGAAAATAGACAAACCCGTTATTGTCAAATACCATGGAGCAAAAGGCGGGAAAGGATTTTTCGTTGCAAAAACATATGAAGAGTTTGTTAAAAGAGTTGATAAAAGTAAACCCTATTTTATCCAAGAATTTGTGATGGGAACCCGGTACTATTTGCACTACTTCTATTCCCCTATTCAAAATGATGGGTATAAGTTAAGCAAAGGAAGTCTTCAACTCCTCTCCATGGACAGAAGAGATGAGACAACTATTGATGAAGTGCAAAGACTTGGTTCCATTGCAGAACTCGAAGAGCTTGGTATCCATCCCACATTCGTTGTAACCGGGAACATCCCGATCGTGATGAGGGAGTCGCTCTTGCCGCAAGTTTTTAAGATGGGCGAAGCAGTGGTTGAGAAATCCCTTGATCTGTTTGGCGGAGTCCTCGGTCCGTTTTGTCTTGAAACAGTTGTAACAGAAGATCTAGAGTTTAGAGTATTTGAGATATCGGCGCGTATCGTTGCAGGTACCAACCCCTACACCTCCGGTTCTCCATATTCTGAAATGATACAGCCCGATCTATCCACAGGCCGTCGTATCGCTCAAGAGATAAAATACGCTGCAAAACATAATCGTTTAAAAGAGATTTTAACCTGATATGGTGGTTCGTAATTTATGTTGACTGTTATTTTAGCGGAATCCGAATTAGAAGTTATGCCCGATGAACTTGTCAATCATCCCCTGATAGTGTCTTTTGCACATCAAAGACGAAAACAGCCAGATCGCATTCTTTTGGATTCCAACTACCATCATGTAGCAATGAAAGATCTTGTGGATGGCCGGCGGCGTGGGCGACCAGATATAACTCATCTATTTCTACTCACTACTTTGGAGTCAATCGCCAATAAAAAAGGGCAACTTAAAATTATTATTCACACGCGACACGATGATGTAATTTATGTGAACCCAGAGACACGAATCATGAGAAACTATGATCGTTTTGTTGGCTTGATTGAACAGCTATTTGAGAAAAAAGTCGTTCGCAGCCAAGAACAAACTCTCCTTGAACTGAAACAAAAAGTACCACTGAACAAAGTAATTGAAGAGTTAAAAGCTGATAAAATAATTGCATTTTCAGAAGAAGGAAAGGCTACCAATCTCAACAAATATCTAAATGACTTGAAAAAACACAAGGAAAAGAACCTCGTGTGCATAATTGGAGGATTTCCTTCAGGAAAGTTTAATTGCGATATGGAATCGATTGCCGCCGATATAATTTCTATTTATCCAGAAATGCTTGTTGCATGGGCTGTAGCAAGTGAAATTCTTGTTAATTATGAAATTGTCTATTTGTAGAGTGTTACCATTATTGCTATCTGGGCCCAGAGTCTGTTTTCTGCCTCATCAAAAATAACTGATTGTTTTCCATGGGCAACATCTTTTGTTACTTCATAACCATAGTAAGCAGGCAAACAGTGCATAAATATCGCATCCGGCTTTGCCTGACGCATAATATTCTGATCGATTGTGTAACCTTTGAACTCTCCGATTCTTTGCTCTTTCTGAGCCTCATCCCCCATAGAAACCCAAGTATCTGTTGCTACTACGTCAGCATCTTTTGCAGCATTTTCTAATCTGTCGGTAATCTCTACATTTACTCCGAATTTTTTAGCCTCTTGGACATAATATGATTCAGGCCAGTATTTCTTTGGAGCGGCAATCTTTACATTCATTCCTGCAATACCACAACCGAGAAGGTACGAGTGTGCCATGTTGTTGTTCCCATCACCCATGTAAACAAAATTAAGCCCTTTGAGAATCTTTTTATGTTCTTTGATTGTCATAAGATCGGTGATAACTTGGCAAGGGTGCTCTTTGTCATCCAGCCCACTAATGACAGGTACGGTTGCATATTTTGCTAGCTCCTTCATCGCCTGGTTGCTTTTTGCTCGATACATAATCATATCAACATAACGTGATAGAACGAGTGCGGTATCCTCAATGCTTTCCCCTCTTCCAAGTTGCATATCATTTGTACTCAAAAATATCGCATGCCCACCCAATAGTGTCATGCTAACCTCAAAAGAAACCCGCGTTCGTGTACTAGGTTTTTCAAAAATCATGCCCAAAGTCTTACCATGCAATAACTCTATTTTTTCATCTTTCTTAGATTTTTTCTTCAACTTAATCGCTAAATCAATGATATCTTCAAGATTATCTCTGACATCAAGCATCGATATAAGATTTCGCTTCATAGAATTGTGAAATACAATTTACTTCTTTAAAAGTATCGAATATAGAAAATTTCTTTATCCACCACGTACATATGTATTGTTGAGTAGATGGGAGTAAATATTGGTGATTTGTTTAAAGAAGAGAAAATATCATTTAGCGATTTAAGTGATAATGTTATTGCTATCGATGCATACAACGTTCTTCATCAGTTTCTTGCTAGTATCAGACAGAGGGATGGAACCCCATTAAAAAATTCAAGGGGCGAAATTACCTCTCATCTATCTGGTCTTTTTCACCGGACAGCTAACTTAGTTGAAGCGAGAATAAAGCCCGTTTATGCTTTTGATGGCAAACCACATCCCTTAAAGGCCAAGACTCTTGAAGACAGACATAAAAGAAAAGAGATAGCTGAAAAAGAATGGAAAGAAGCATTGGAAGCAGGTGATCTGGAAAAAGCAAAAAGTAAAGCACAACAAACATCGCGATTAACAGACGAAATGATACAGCAGAGTAAACAACTTTTAACAGCACTTGGAATACCATACGTGCAATCACCTTCTGAGGGAGAATCACAAGCAAGTTATATGGTGAAAAAAGGTGATGCCTATGCCGTAGGATCACAAGACTATGACTGCTTACTTGTCGGCTCACCTCGGCTTGTTAGAAATCTCACATCAGCTGATAAACGGAAACTGCCAGGTAAAGAAGCCTATGCTAAGATATATCCAAAACTTATAAGACTAGAGCCAAACCTTAAATCAATGGGTATAACTCAGAGGCAACTTGTTGATATGGCCATTCTAATCGGTACTGATTTTAATGATGGCGTAAAAGGCATAGGACCAAAAAAAAGCCTTGATCTAATAAAAAAAACGGGTAATATAAAGAAAGCATTGAAAAGCATAAAAACAACGGAAAAGCCATCATCTGATACTATACAGCAGATACAGAAAATATTTTTAGAACCAGATGTAACAGATGATTATTCATTAAAATGGTCTATGCCCGATAAAGAAGCCGTTCTAAGTATACTATGTGATAAACATCAGTTTACAAGAGAAAGAGTAGAACCGATTTTGGAAAAATTCTCTTTTATTGAACAAATTAAAAAACAAAAAAATCTATTTGATTTTTAACTACAATTGACCTTTCTCAGGTATCGCTGTTACTGTTAGCCGTTCAATGTCTGGATATTTTTCCTTTGACAATGCAAGAATTTTTTGCCGAATTTTATCCAATTCTGCTACAGTCATGTCTGCAGATACCATTATTTCTATTTCGCCTTGTGCTACAGGACCAGATCGCCTCAATCTGACCGTATGAACCGATTTAACACCAGATATCTTTTCGGCTATCTTTTTTACTACATCGCTCTGTAAAATACATGTCCCATCACATGCATCAAGGAGAATATAGCTTGATTCTTTGATTGCTGCAAATCCAATACTCACAATAATCCCTGCGATAACAAATCCAACAATTGCATCTGCAATATGATAACCGTAATAATTCAAAATTAATGCGATGACAACAAGAAACGATGAAGTACCATCTTTGATGGTATTGAAAGCATCTAGTTTGACTGAACTAAGATTTGAGCTTTTTCCTTTTACGTATTTGTATATACCAAGGCCCCATGCAATAAGTGCCGCGATAAGTGCAATGAAAGCACCTAAGAAAGGCAGATTTACATCTGTGGGATTGATAAATTGAAGGTATGAGCGATAGGTAATATATCCTGCAAGAATTAGCATGACTGCCGCGGCAGCAATCGACGCCAGGTTTTCAATTTTATAGTATCCAAAATGAAATCTATCGTCAGCTGGCTTTCTAATGAATCTAAGTCCTAACCAGACAACAGCGGAGACAAAGCCATCTCCAATACAATCTATTCCATTTGCTGTGAGAGCTACGCTTTTTGAGACAAATTCGCTGAGAACTATCTGAGCTATACCAAGACCAATAAAAATTAGTGCAGTTGCTCCTGCCAGCCAATCAATATTTTTTAAAAGATTTTTTGTGGTCTCCATATACAACTGGTAGTTAATAGGAATACTCAATTTAAAATTATTTAGAACCAATGACTGCTTTACAATTGGGACAAACTAACCAATATTTTTTATCTGTTCCAGTATATCTTCCACCAAAAAACTCACTTTTAACTCTATTGAGCTTAATTAGTGGTTTTACTATTTGATGACAGGAGTTGCATTCAACCTCTTTATTATCAAAACGCTTTCCAAACAACATATCAAACACATATTTTTAATTACTTTTTAACTATTTCAAATTTATCAACTTCACTTAGTAAAGCTAATTTTTCACCGTTATCCCATTTTACCCAAATAAGCTCTTGCTCCTCATCTATCTCAAAAACAGTTCCCTTATCTCCCGCCTTAAGTTTAGTCCAAGTATCGTCAATAGAAATCAGTTGGACTCTATCACCCACCTTCACAGTTTCTTTTGCCAATTTTTCAACTCCAATATATGCGGGTAACGGGATTCGAACCCGTGTGACTAGCTTGGGAAGCTAATATCATAGCCACTAGATCATACCCGCATCAATATGACAAAAAAGTGGAAAGATGGAAAGGATTTCTCCTTTCCTTAATCACACAGTTTCTAATATCTTTTGCACATATTTGTAGAATTTATCGACTGTGCTGATATGCACTTGTTCCTCAGGTGAATGCGGGTATTTGATAGTTGGTCCTATGGATATCATGTCCATACCTGGGAATTTCTCTCCTACGATGCCACACTCAAGTCCTGCGTGTATTGCTTCTACTTTGGGTTCGCTGCCATACATGTCTTTGAATATTTTCTTGGAAAGTTTTAGTATTTTTGAGTCAAGATTTGGTTTCCAACCGGGATAAGGCTCCTCTTCAGTTACTTTTGCCCCAGAAAGTTGTGCAACTGCATGTATTCGATCACGCAAATCCTGCAAAGATGTTTTTATTGAGCTTCTTGTGCTAAGATGGACCATTGCTTTATTTTCATTAAAAGAGATTGTCGCAAGATTTGTGGATGTTTCAACCAAATTCGGTATATCATAGCTCATTTTGTCAACACCGTGTGGGAGACCATATAGAAGATCTAACACCTTAATCTGCGAGTCGCCGGTCAGTGCCGTTTGTACTTTTTCATCATCTTTAACTTCCACCTTAAAGTTCGGATCAATTGGTTTGATTTCTCCATATATATCTTTTTCTTCGGCCTTTAAAGTTGATACAAGCTCGTTTTTTTCTGATTTGTCAAATGAAATTTTTGCAAAAGCCTCTCTAGGTATTGCGTTGTGTTTGTCTCCTCCTTTGATTTCCGATATGTAGAACTTGTTGTTGCTTTGTGCCTTCCAAAGCATTCTACTCAAAAGTTTTATCGCATTCGCTCTTTGTTCATGTATATCTACACCAGAGTGCCCGCCACGCAACCCTGAGACTTTAATAAGCATGCTCTGCATATTTCCATTAACTTTTTGTGTTTTTAAAGGAAGTTCTATATTTGAACCTCCTCCACCGGCGCATCCAACTGTTACTACACCAAAATCTTCACTGTCAAGGTTAATCATTATTTTTCCTGTCAGCATGTTTGGTTCCAATGCAAAGGCGCCAGTAAGTCCCGTTTCTTCGTCAATCGTGAATAATGCTTCCAGTGGTCCGTGTTTCAGTGTTTTGTCTTCCAGCAGCGAAAGTGCTATTGCCAGGCCAATACCGTTGTCTGCTCCCAGTGTTGTACCATTGGCTGTAAGAATATCACCGTTGCGTTTGAGTTCTATGGGATCTTTCGTAAAATCAAATTTCATGTCGCTGTTTTTTTCACAAACCATATCCATATGACCCTGTAAAATAACTGTAGGTTTCTTTTCCATGCCAGTGCTAGCAGGTTTTAAAATGACAACGTTGCCTGTTTTATCGGTCCTGGTCTTCAGACCCTGTTTTTTTGCAAAATCAATGATATATTGTCTTATCTTTTCTTCATGTTTTGAACAGCGTGGTATCTTTCTAATTTCATCAAAATGCTTCCATAATACTTTCGGTTCTAAATTTTCTATGATTGACATATGTTATACCTCCCTATGTTGAAAACTGTAACACGACAACAAATAAAAAAGATTCGCCAAGGAAATTACGTGTTATTTCTCGTTAAAATACCCAAATCTCGTTGAAATAGTTTATATAATCTTCATCTATTCATTGAGAAAGCCGGAGGCGATTTATTTATGGATTGGGGTATGAAAAACCGACTTTCAAAAATAATCAAACCAAAAGATGGCCGTACTGTTATGCTTGCTGTTGATCATGGTTATTTTATGGGACCTACATCAGGTTTAGAAAATATTGGTAAGACGATTAACCCATTGTTGCCATATGCTGATACATTGATGCTTACAAGAGGGGCATTAAGAAATTACATAGATCCAACAACTGATATACCAATAGTTTTACGTGTCTCAGGTGGAACAAGTATTATCGGAAAAGAACTTCTTCATGAAGGAACGGTTGTTTCGATTGAAGATGCAATAAGGCTTAATGTTTCAGGAGTTGCATATTCTATTCTTGTTGGTGCAGAGTTTGAACGAGATACCATCTTAGGTATGACTCAGTATATTGATGAGGCAGAACGCTACGGAATACCAGTTCTAGCTGTTACTGCTGTTGGAAAAGATATGGTTAGAGATGCACGTTACATGAGTCTTGCTTCAAGAATGGCTGCTGAACTAGGTGCACATGTTGTTAAAACCTATTATGTAGATGGCTTTGAAAAGGTCATCGAAAGTTGCCCGGTTCCTGTTGTTATCGCTGGTGGTAAGAAACAGCCAGAAAAAGAAGCACTGCAGATGGCTTATGATGCAATCCATGCAGGGGCAATAGGTGTAGATATGGGACGGAATATCTTTCAGAGCACCAGCCCCGTAGGTATGATTAAAGCAGTCAATGCTATTGTACATAAGAAAGCGACACCGAAAGAAGCCTTAGAAATCTTCAAATCCGTGAAAAAATAATTTTTCCCAAGAAACTGCCACATTAGTACGATACTTTTAAATAAAAAATAATGATACCCTACAAAAAGGAGGCAAATTATGGACCCGATATTAATATTGGCACTACTGATTGTAGTACTTATCGTAGTTATTTTTCTGTTTGTATTCTGGGGTATTTACAACAGAATAATAAGATACGAAAATAGAATAGATAACGCATGGGCTCAAATTGATGTACAACTGAAGAGAAGAGCAGATTTGATACCTAATCTAATGGAAACCGTTAGAGGTTACATGAAGCACGAGCGAGGCACGATGGAAAGTGTGACGAATGCACGTGCTGCCATGATGAGTGCAAAAACACCGCAGGAAAGTATGGAAGCAAACAACATGCTTACAGGCGCACTTAAAACACTCTTTGCAGTAGCAGAAAATTATCCTGATCTAAAAGCAAGTCAGAACTTCTTAAGTCTTCAAGATGAATTGACACATACTGAAGAAAAAATAGCATATTCAAGACAACACTTTAACGACTCAGTTTTAGCATACAATAATGCCATAGAAACATTCCCGGGTAATTTCTTTGCCCACAGAATGGGAAGAAAAACACGAGAAATGTTACAAATCCCAGAGGAATCAAAAGCAGTACCAAAAGTATCTTTCTAAAGATAAAACTGAGTGCATGATACCATGGAAAAACAAATGCTGTTAGAGGACCACATACGAAAAAACAAGATAGACACAGTTTTAATCTGTATGTTCATGGTCGCTCTACTTTTCAGCGTAATATTTGCCATAGGTTTTGCCTTTGGTCTTCCACCTATTTTTGCAATGGCAATAGGGTTACCCATCGCGCTGGCGTATCTTGCAATTACTTATTCTTTTTCCGTTTCAAGTGTTATCGCTGCTGCCGGTGCTAGACCCGCAAATCCACAAAATCGAGAGGAAAAACTTTTGATCTATAAAGTGGAGGAGATGTCGCTTGCCGCAGGTTTGCCAACACCTAAAGTTTATGTGCAAGATTCAAAGGATATCAATGCCTTTGCGACAGGAAGAAAGCCAGATGAAGCTATCATCTGTGCTACTACGGGCGCAATTCAACAGTTAAACAATGAGGAGCTTGAAGGTGTTATAGGACATGAAATGAGCCATATCAAAAATCGCGATATACTCGTTGCAACAGTCACGGTCGCTGTTGTTGGAACAATTGCACTTCTTGCTGAGATTGCCCTTCGATCACTCTTCTGGAGTGGTGGTTCAAGAGGAGATAAAAAAGGAGGCGGAGGGATCATTATCATTGTTGCTATTATTTTTATTGTTCTCGCACCAATATTCTCACGACTTACCTACCTTGCCATTTCACGCAGGCGGGAGTATCTAGCTGATGCAGATGGGGCATATCTTACCCGTAATCCTGAGGGTCTTGCAGCGGCTTTAGAAAAAATAAAGAACGATTTACCAGATGACCCAAAAGGCTCAAAAACAGTTGCTCCGCTTTACATTGCAAATCCATATAAGAGAGCTTTACGCAACTCAATCTGGTCAACACACCCACCATTGGATGAAAGGATAAGAAGATTAAGATCGATGTAAAAATATGTGAACTAAATGGTTAATTCAACCTTAAATTATGAAATTTTTGTCCAAAGATTTTTATCAGATCACTCAACTTTATTTTTGATTTTATCAAATTTTATAATGATTTTCTTTGCAATTTATGAAAACTGGAATTTACTTACTATAATGTTTATTTACTGGTGCCAAAGTGTTATTATTGGTGTTTTTACTTTTTTAAAAATTTTAAGTTCTAAGGACCCTGCAACTATGAATAAAATCGGTACAGCATTTTTCTTTTTAGTTCATTACGGTGGTTTTCATTTAGGTTATTTTACTTTCCTTATTGCAAATCCATTTTTTGTTACGGGTTCAAGTGCGTCATTTTTTGATTTTACAGTCTTAATAGTCGTTATTGTTTTTTTCGTGAATCATTTATATTCATTTTTATACAATAGAAAAAAAGACGCAAACAAAGAACAGAACATCAACAAGATTATGATGTTTCCATATGTTAGAATTATTCCGATGCATTTGACTATCGTCTTTGGAAGCTATCTTGTGATGATGGGGTCACCTCATTTAACTTTGCTTTTATTTTTACTTTTAAAAACCTTTGCTGATGTAACAATGCATATAATTGAACATAGGGAATCTATTGCAAGCAAAATCCTAATAACCCTTAATAAAAATAGTTATTCGCCTGGTGAAATAATTATTGGTAAACTTAAACTAGAATTTACACGTCCTGTAAAAGCTAAATCTTTAAAAGTGGCTTTTATTGCAGAAAAAATTATGACACAATCCTCGAGTAATGAATCTCAACAAGATATATTTTATCAAGATGAAAAGATCCTTTTTGGTGAAAAAAATTATGAAAGCGGTACTTATGATTTTACTATTCAAATACCAAAAGACATACTCATTAAATCAAATGAGTTTTCACAAACTGGAAATTTTGGCCGAGCACAAAAAATGGCTGAAAAACTTCAGACTTGGAGTATAAACGTATATTTTCAAGTAGTTGACAAGTTCTATATCAAAGTAATTTTGGATATTCCAATGTCATTAGATATTACAAAAACATATGATATAACTATTTCATAGCTGTCTAAATAAAACCATCTATTTTTGTACTTCTCTTTTATTCTTCATCTGCATAAAGGTCAACACACACCAATAGATTGGAGAATTAGACGATTACGTTCGATGTAAAAGATATTTTTTTATAAAGAAGATATCGCGATATCCTGAGTTTTATGAACATCAAGCTTCATAGGTATGTCAAGCTGTGCATGGACCATCCACCGCACGGGGCCTTGTCCGCCTACGGCCATTTGGCCAAGTATTCCTCCAATAGTCCCTAATTTCGCCCGTAGTATCTCTTGTATTTGTTGACTGGATGAATGCATTTGGAGAAGATCAGATTGTATTTTGATTTCAAACTTATACATTTCGCTTAGATAATCGTTTTCTCCATCAAGTGGGATGGTAAAATCATAGACGATAACATCTTCTGTACGCATATGCCCTTGAGCGTCTCGGTGGGTTGTTTTCACCTTTCCAAGTAATGAAACAACGAGTTTTCGTGCTCGTATTGGTTTTCGTAAATTCAAGCCAACTGATCCCATAATAACATCTCCTGGTTTGTATTGATATTTATCAAGCGTTACTGTTATTTTATCCGGTCCAAATAATCCCATTTTCGCCCCCTCTAACTATTTTTTAATACAGTTTTTACAAAATTATCTATATTTTGTCCCCCGCCTACTATCTTTTCTTTTTTCATTTGTAATAATAAGTAATTATCAATTGTTTTGATTCCCGCACTTTCTAAATTATTTTTAATAATTTCATTGAATCTTTCTCTTTTATCAATGGGGCTCATACCAGTACCAAAAACAGCCACCTTTTTTCCCTTAATATTCTCAGCTTTATTCATAAAACTTTTAACGAAAGGCGAAGGGTTTCCTCCCCATGTTGGAGAACCAGCTATTATAACATCATATTTTTTCATATCGAAATCAGTGTTTTTTATTGGCAATTCCAGTTGTTTCATTGCTGATCTGCCCGCTTTTAAAAATCCAGGTCTTTTTACATGTTCAATTTCGATTAGATCAACTTCAGCCTTTTCTTCTTTAAATTTCTCTTCTAAAATTTGTGCTGCTTTTCTTGTGTTTCCTGTCCTCGAATAATATACGATGCCAATTTTCATGTTAAACCCTGAAATAACAGAATCATAAACTCTATTAAATAAATAACTATAAGCATGTAATACTATGAAACAAGAAAAAATGAAAATCGCAATGTACTACAATAACAACGATGTACGTATAGAAGAAATGCCAGTACCAACAATCAATGAAAACGAACTACTTGTTAAAGTTAAAGCAAGCGGCATCTGTGGTAGCGATGTAATGGAATGGTACCGAATTAAGAAGGCACCCCTCGTCCTTGGGCATGAGATTGCCGGAGATATTGTCGAAGCTGGTAAAAAAGTGAAAAAATACAAGGTCGGCGATCGTGTTTTCGTCTCCCACCACGTACCATGTGGCACGTGCCATTTCTGCCTCGATGATAAGAAAACTCTTTGCCATACACTACATACAACAAACTTTTATCCAGGTGGTTTTGCAGAATACCTCCGAGTACCAGAAATCAACACCAAAAATGGTGTATTTGTTTTACCAAAAGATGTATCCTATGATGAAGGAGTATTCATAGAGCCGCTTGCTTGCGTTGTGAGAGGATTAAAAACAGCAGGTATGAAACCAGGGTTAAATGTTCTAGTAATAGGTAGCGGTATCTCAGGTCTACTTCAGATTAAACTTGCTCGAGCATGGGGTGCAAATAGTATAATAGCAACGGATATTGATAAGTACCGCCTCAGAGCAGCAAAGAAATTTGGTGCCGATGTTGCAATAAATGCTAGAGAAAACTTACCAGAGCAAGTTAAAAAATATAACGATGGAAAATTAGCTGATTTAGTTGTTATCTCAACTGGGGCGGCATCAGCCGTAAGGCAAGGGTTACAATCCGTAGAAATTGGCGGCACTATTCTTTTTTTCGCCCCAACTGAACCAGGTGTAGAAATACCATTCCCGTTGTTCGATCTTTGGAATAAGCAGATAAAGATGGTTTCCACCTATGCGGGAAGCCCAGAAGATATCAACCTTGCAATTGATCTTATAAAATCAAAAAAAGTCAAAGTAACTGATATGATATCACATAAATTACCCCTTGTAGATGCGGCAAAAGGCTTCCAACTCGTAGCAAAGGCACAAGACTCTATGAAGGTGATTCTTGAACCATAGGATTTGCCTCTTTCCCCTATCAAAAGTTTATAATTAAGCATTTTATTCTAGTCTTTAATGGGCAAACTAAAAGCCATCTGGGAACTAATGCGACTAGAACACGGGGTAATGCTTTTCATTGCAATACTAATAGGCTCAATTATATCTCAAAAAACAATCTATGATAACACCAATCTACCACTAATTAACGTTTTTCTCACATTTTTCACGGCACTATTTTTAGAAGCAAGCACCTTTGCACTAAACGACTATTATGATTTGGAAATTGATAGAATAAATAAAAGAACAGATCGCCCGCTCGTACGCGGCGACATATCCCCAAAAACAGCATTGTATTCCTTTCTCATATTATTTCCACTAGGTCTTGTTTGCTCCTTTTTTGTAAACATCACATGTTTCATAATCGCCCTAATCACAGCTCTGCTGTCAGTCTTATATGATGCAAAGATGAAGAAAATAAAACTGGTGGGCAACTTTTACATAGCATACATTATGGCTATACCATTTGTTTTTGGGGGAGCAGCAGTACTAGAAAATAATACGTTTTCCTTGGATAACATAAACCCAGCAATCTATACTATAGCTCTCATTGCTTTTCTAGCTGGATCAGGTAGAGAAATAATGAAGGATGTTATGGATTTCGAAGGAGATAAGGAGCAAGGAGTCAAATCATTTCCCAAATATATCGGATATCGTTGGTCGAACGCACTCGCAGCCTTGTTTTATATCGCAGCTATTGCACTCAGCTTTTTACCATACTATCTTAGTAATTACGAATTATATTACCGGAACACGTACTATCTTCTCCTTGTTTTTATCACTGATGTCATGCTGTTAACTACATCGTTACATCTGATTTTGAAAAAACAACCACGTCTGACAATGTATAGAAAATTTACCTTACTTGCTATCTTTATGGGTCTTCTTGCATTTCTAATAGGGGCATTTATACATCAATAGAAGGCGAAAATTATGATACAAAATGATTTTGTTGGATTGGCACTCGTCTACATCTACGTTGCAATCCTGCTAATTATTACCGAAAAAATACTAGATAAATATCCAACTGCAAGTAGAAAAATCCTACATATTATGACGGGCAATATTGCATTTCTTTTACCGATTTTTCAAACAAAAGAGGTCATGGCTTTTCTTGCTGCCGGTCCGTTTATCTTATTTACGTTTCTCATGAGCCTACATTCACCAATAAAATCAATAAAAGGTAAAACATCGGCTGCAGGTCACGGGATGGGGTTAGTTTATTATGCAATTTCATGGACTATTCTAGCATACATCTTTTTTGATCATATGGTAGTTATTGCCATAGCAATATTTGCCATGTCTTACGGTGATGGCTTTGCATCGCTACTTGGTATGAAGTTTGGCAAGAAGAAATACAAAATATTTGGTGATGAAAAAAGCTATGTCGGTTCAATTTCCATGTTTATTTTTACTCTTATAATGATAGTTATTGCATTCTTATATTATGGAGTGGATATTACATATTATAAACTATTACTTCTTGCATTTATAGCAATGGCCGCAGCAATCATTGAAGCAATAACTCCAAGGGGACTTGACAATCTTTCTGTACCTCTATCAATATCGGCCATTTACTGGTTTTTATTGATATATAAATCGTGAGAATTTTATGCGCCTAATAATAATCGATGGACTGGACGGGGTAGGAAAAGATACACATGCTCAATTAATTAAAAAAAGATATGAGGAGAAAGGCAAAAGAGTGATGGTCCGTTCGCACCCAGAATCAGACAATTTCTATGGTAAAAAAGCAAAAAAAGCTCTCTTGGGACAAGGAAAGATCAACAAATTAAGAGCGGCTGTTTTCTATATGCTGGATGTTCTGCGTTCAGTCAAAAAGTACTACGGGAAAAAGGATTACGATACGCTAATCATGGTACGTTATCTAATGGGGACTGCCTATCTTCCTCCAAAGCTATCTAAAATAGCTTATAGGTTCTTTGCAGGTTTTGTTCCAACATCAAAGTATATGTTTTTTTTAGATGCTTCTCCTGATAAGCTACTGGAGCGCGTAAAAGAGCGAGAAGAAAAGGAGATGTTTGAAACACTTGATGAGTTGGCCAATGTAAGGAAAAAGGCACTAGCTCTTGCAGAGAATTGGAATATCATTGATACTGCCCAATCTGTTGAAGAAACGTACGCTCATATAGAAAAAATGCTGAATAAACTTGATAAAAAATAACTTTCTAATCCTGTTTTATTGTAAGGCAAATAATAATATGTTTTCTATTTATATAACATTAATATAAAAAACTTTATATACTTATAAATCCATTATAAAATATGGATGGGGGAGTATCGTATTTTTCCTATCTCTCCTCACCACCTCCACGCTCCCTCATCCCTAAAGTTTTTAAACACAATGTCTTTTAGATGAGGAACAGTGTCATATCTTCCTATTTCTAAAGGTGAAATCCACTTGTATTTAGAATGTTCCCAATCTATTTTTATTTTGTTCTTTTTTTCGATTCTAAACAAAAATGAATATATTGTCCAATCGTACTTTTTTCCTTCATGATAATCTGTAAAAGTAAAAGGATCACATTTGCGAACAAGGCTAACGTCTTTTTTTTCTATACCAACTTCTTCCTTGATTTCCTTAAGGGCAGTTTCATAGGGTTCCTCATGCTCCTCAACATAACCAGCCACGCCGCCCCACAATCCCTTGTATGTACTTACCTTATCACTTCTTTTTAAAATTAATAATTTATGATCATTCATCAATAAGCATGTGACCACTTTCGGCATCCTAGAACCTTTTACATATATAATCTAAAACAGATTCAAAAACTGCTCGGCCATCACCCAAATTATTATTCAGGCCAGTCTTTGTCCAATCCGGATGTTGGTGTTTATAGAAGGTTCTTTCTGGATGAGGCATCATGCCAAACACATTACCTATATGATTGCACATGCCTGCAATATTGAATATGGCTCCGTTTGGATTCCACGGGTAACCCACATATTTTCCATCAGGATCAACATACCGAAAAACAATCTGGTCATTTTTTTCTAGTTTCTTAAGATATTCCTCCTGTTTGTTCAATGGGAATAGAAGTTTTCCTTCTGCATGTGCACTGGGAATCAAAAGAACATCGCCTTTGGGAATTTTTGATGTAAAAACACATTTACCATTGTTTTCATGTTTAAGTAAAGTTGGTCTGCATTCGAATCTATTGGAGTCATTGATATTTAAACAAGAATCAGGAAAAGGAGTGGCGATGGTATCAATACCTGGTAATAACCCCAGTTCTGTCAATACCTGGAAACCGTTGCACACTCCCAAGATAGGGTATTCTTGTTTTACAAACTCTATAAGATCATTTTGTAATTTACTCTTGATTCTAGCGGCAAAAATAGCACCCGCTCTAATATAATCTCCAGCTGAAAAACCACCCGGTACCATTAGGCATTGATACTGGAAAATGTCTCTCTTTTCATTTTTATTACAATCTATATTTAAGAGTTGTTTTAGGTGAACAAACTCCGGATCTGCTCCTAATCTTTTGAATGCATCGTATGATTCTTGTTCGCAGTTTGTTCCTTCTATACGAAGTATTGCTATTTTTACGTCCTTTGTTTTCACTTTTTCACCTAGATACAACGACGTAATAGCATCTCTATTATTTCTTTTTTTCAATTCGTAAAATATATATAATCCTCTGTAATTACATATAATTACATATAACTATATGTAGTTAGGTGTTTACCATGACAGAAGAAAAAGATGATAAAAAATACACGACCATATCTATACCCACGCCGCTTGCAGAAAAAATCAAAAAAAGAATAAAAGGAACAGGATTCACTTCGCTCTCCTCGTATGTAACCTACGTACTTAGAGAGGTTATATCCGGAAGCGAAGAAGAAAGTGACGAGGCTTTTAGTAAAGAAGATGAAGAAAAGGTCAAAAATAGATTAAGAGCACTAGGTTACCTGGATTAGAATCAAATTATTTGAAGCTCGTCTTTAAGTTCAGATGATATATGAGGCGTATTGAATGGTACTCTACAATTTAACCCACCTACAGAAGTTAGAATCAGAAGCAATATTTGTAATGCGCGAGGTAGCAGCACAATTTGAACGTCCGGTCATGCTTTTTTCTGGAGGGAAAGATTCTATTGTTATGGCGTATTTGTCAAGAAAGGCATTTTATCCTGCAAGTATTCCATATCCATTTTTACATATTGATACTGGCCATAACTTTCCAGAAACAATAGACTTCAGAGACAAATTTGTCAAAAAGCTAGGTGCTCGATTAATTGTCGGCTCTGTTCAGAAATCCATAGATTTAGGAAGAGTCAAAGAGGAAACAGGAAAACATGCAAGTCGCAATTATTTACAAACCAAAACACTTCTTGATACAATAGCCGAGCATAAATTTGATGCAGCTATTGGCGGGGGAAGAAGAGATGAGGAAAAAGCTCGAGCAAAAGAACGATTTTTCTCCCATCGCAACGAGTTTGGGGAATGGGACCCAAAGAATCAACGTCCAGAACTATGGGATTTATACAACGGTAGAAAACATGTAGGAGAACATTTCAGAGTTTTTCCACTAAGTAATTGGACAGAAATGGATGTATGGCAATACATTTTCAAGGAGAAAATAGACATTCCAAAAATCTACTTTGCGCACAAACGAAAATGCATAGAGCGAGACGGTGTCATTCTTGCCTATTCTGAATATTTGAATTTGGATCCAGAAGAAAAAAAGAATGTCAAAACTCTAACTGTAAGATGTAGAACGGTTGGTGATATGACATGTACTGGACTTACGGCCTCACAGGCAAAGAACGTGGAAGAAATTGTCAAAGAGGTAGTAGCTTTCCGGGTTTCAGAGCGTGGTAATAGGGCAGACGATAAGCGGTCAGAAACTGCAATGGAAGATAGAAAAAAGGAGGGGTATTTTTAACATGAACCCAAAGGAATACAACGAGATGGAACTACTGCGTTTTACTACGGCAGGTAGCGTTGATGACGGCAAGAGTACTTTAATTGGCCGTCTGCTGTATGATACCAAAACTCTTTTCCAAGATCAACTTGAAAGTATTCAACGCATCAGTAAACAAAAAGGAGAAGACATTAATCTAGCGCTACTAATGGATGGCTTAAAGGCAGAACGTGAACAAGGAATCACAATCGATGTTGCCTACCGATATTTTGCCACTCCCGTCAGAAAGTTCATAATTGCCGACACACCAGGGCATATACAATATACGCGGAATATGGTAACTGGTGCATCAACAGCAAATCTTGCGTTAATACTTGTTGATGCGCGCAATGGCGTAGTCGAGCAAACACACAGACATCTTTTTATCGCGTCATTACTTCAAATCCCCCACTTTGTGATCTGCGTCAATAAAATGGATTTAGTAGAGTATAAACAAGAAGTCTACGAGCAGATTAAAAAAACGATTGAAGACTTCGTGTCAAAACTTGGAGTCCACGATATCTATTTCATTCCAATGAGTGCTTTGTGCGGGGACAATGTTGTTGATCCTTCAACAAACATGCCTTGGTACAAAGGACCAACCTTGCTTTATTTCCTTGAAAATGTCCATATTGGTAGTGATGAAAACCTGATAGACTGTCGTTTTCCAGTCCAGTATGTTATCCGACCAAGATCTGACGAATTTCATGATTATCGTGGATATGCAGGAAAAATCGTAAGTGGTGTTTTTAAATCAGGCGACAAGGTGATGATTTTACCGTCCAAATTTACCACAACTATAAAATCTATAGAATTGCCCGATGGCTTAGTTAACGAAGTGTTCCCGCAAATGTCTATCACAATGCAACTTGTGGATGATATCGATGTCAGTAGAGGAGACATGATTGTCAGAGAACATAATGCGCCAACAGTCAGTAAAAATATAGATGCAATGATATGCTGGATGAATGCCAAAGAGTTGATCCCGGGAAACAAATACATCCTAAGACATACAACTAAAGAAACAAGATGCGTCGTGAAAGAAATAGTATACAAAGTGGATATAAACACACTACACCGAATTGAAGATGCTAGTGCATTGGGATTAAATGATATCGGAAGAATATCGCTCCAAACATCGCAGCCATTATTCTTCGATAGTTACCGTCGAAATCGTTTCACAGGCAGTTTTATTTTAATCGATGAATTGACCAACGAAACGGTCGCAGCAGGGATGATTAGGGATTAATTGGAGAATGGCCATGTTACAAGAATTAAAAGGTAAGGGGCTTCTCATACATCATTGGGATACCGACGGCATCTGCTCTGCAAGACTTATACTAAAGAAATTATCTGATAAAAAAATTGACAACAGAACACCCATTCTGGGCAACTATTTTCTAACAGAAAAGGAACTCAAAGACTACTCAAAATATGATTTTGTCATTGTTGCAGATATGTCATTACCTGAGGGTGATATCCTAAGGCTAGCAGAAAAATCCAAGGTATTGATATTCGATCATCACCTTGGACAAGAAATAAACGAAGTTTTTCATCACAATCCAGTTATAAAAGGAAAAAATCCAGACGAATATCCATCGGCAAGTTGGATTATCAATAAATTTCTTGGTAATGATGTGAATCTATTTGCATTACTCGGTATTGTTGGAGACTACGAACAGAGAATAAAAAACAACAAACAAATCTACAAAATAATAACAGATTTCTGCCAGAAAAACAAGCTAAATTTTGATGACATGCTAAAAATTGTTTATCTACTGGATTCCAACTATAAACTAGGTGATAAAAAAACTGTAGAAAATGCACCTCGCCTTCTACTCAATTATAACTCCGCTGACGAAATATTAAGAAATAAAAAATGGAATAAAAATCTTACAATACTCAACGAAGAAATCGCGAAACAACTTGAGAAGTCACAGGACGAAATACAAGGAAAAATTTTTAAAAAAATAGAAACCAAATACAACATTATTTCAACTATAACAAGAAAAATTGCGTGGGACAGCGGAAAAGATACAATTGTCATCAACACGGGATTCTTTGATGACAAAGATCAAATATATGTAAGAAGTAGTAAAAATTTAGAACCCCTGATCGAGCAAGGCAAATCGCTGGGATACAAGTGTGGAGGGAAAAAAGAAGTCTTGGGTGTAATAACGCCAAAGGATAAAACCGATTCCTTTGTACGAGAAATTTTAGATTTTCTTAAGTAATGAAAAAGATGATAGAAATGAAAGAACAAAAAGGATTTACTGTATGGTTTACTGGTCTACCATGCTGCGGAAAAACAACAATAGCAGATGAAGTAGCAAAAATATTGAGGCAAAAAGGATACAAGGTTGAACGGCTTGATGGGGACATCGTACGACAAGGCCTGACAGAGGATCTAGGTTTCTCAAAAAAGGATAGAGATGAAAATATCAAGAGAGCAACTTTTGTAGCAAAACTCCTCACACGAAATGGAGTGGTTGTTCTTGCAACCTTTGTTTCACCGTATCGAGAAAGAAGGAAGAAATCGCGTGAGGAAATCGGTAACTTCGTCGAGATCTATGTTAAGTGTCCTGTCGAAGTGTGTGCGAAGCGCGACATCAAGGGCATGTACAAGAAAGCATTCGAGAAAAAAATCAAAAATTTTACTGGCGTTGATGATCCATATGAAGAACCAGAGGCTCCCGAATTAATTTTGTATAGTGATAAAGAAACAGTTGGCGAAAGTGTGAAAAAGGTACTTGACAAATTAGAGGAATTGGAATACGTTAAGATTTGATAGATATGAAACTAGATGAAAATATCAACTACATTGTTTCCGGTTTAGAGCGTTCAGGAACATCAATGATGATGCAAATATTGCATGCTGGCGGAGTGCCCATCGCTTTTGACAACTCACGATTACCAGACGAAAACAACCCAAAAGGGTATTACGAACTTGGGGGCGGCAAGATAATAAACAAGTTAATGAGTGGGTCGTTTTCGTTTAATGAACATAAAGGTAAGTTCGTAAAAATAACAGCATATGGTCTTAAGTATCTCCCACCAGGGAACTACAAAATCATTTACATGGAGAGAAACATCGAAGAGATACTAGACTCCATGGAAAAAATGGTGGGGATAAAAGACGAAAATCGCCCTGAAACACGAAAAAGCTTCGTCAAATTGAATCAGATAATCAAGAATTTTATTGCAAACAGAGATGATGTGAAGTTATTATACGTTAATTATAATGAGATGATATCCAATCCTGAGCACAGTATACGAAGAATAGTTAGTTTTCTTAATTTATCCGATGCCAATTTAGATAAAATGGTGCAATCTATTGATAAAAAACTCTACAGACAAAGAAGAGGAATATAACCTAAAAGTAATTTCTCTCTCTTTTCATAGATAAATCGATATTGAGAAAGTGTAAAATATGCGAATCAAGCTTACATTTGGAAGGAGATTTTAATGAAAGCTGTAATTTTGGCTGCAGGCGAGGGAAAACGGTTAAGACCTTTTACAGAAACAATGCCCAAGGTAATGCTTCCCGTTGCAAATAAACCGATGCTGGAATATGTATTTGATGCGGTGAAAAAAAGTGGGATTGACGAGATAGTTGTTGTCGTTGGGTACAAGAAAGAAGTTATTATGGAATATTTTAAGGACTATAAAGACGTCAAAATCACCTATGTAACCCAGCAGAAACAACTTGGAACTGCCCATGCACTGTTGCAGGCGAAAAAGCACATAAAAGATTCTTTCATCGTTCTGGCTGGAGACAACATTATTGATCAAAGTAGTATCTTAAAGCTAATGAAAACTCCATCAGACTATGCAATCTTAATCAAAGAGCATCCATATCCATCAAAATATGGTGTCGTTTTTGTAGAAAATAGCAATATTCGAAGAATTGTTGAAAAGCCAAAAGAAGACATCGGCAAGTACATATCTACCGGCATTTACAAGCTCCCTCGCTCTGTGTTCACTGATATTGAACGATGCACCTCGGAAGGTGTTCACGCGCTTTCACCCGTCATCCAATCCTTGGTCGATAAAGAAAAACGCATCAACACGGTTCTTGCGAAATCATGGATGGATATCGTCTATCCCTGGGATCTAATCTATGTAAATGAAGCCATGATTCAAGGTACATCAGCATCGATTGGCGGGGTTATAGAAAAAGGAGTGACTATGAAAGGCGGAGTTTCAGTGGGAAAAGATACCAAGATTTACTCTGGTTCTTATATCGTAGGACCAGTTGTGATTGGCGAAGGATGTGAAATCGGTCCAAACGCCTGCATCTTCCCGTCAACAACGATCGGAAACAATGCGGTAATTCATCCTTTCAGCGAAATCAGAAGTAGTGTAATAATGGACGACGTACACATTGCATCTAATTCTTTCATTTCTCATTCGGTCATTGGTAGAGGAAACATAATAGGAAATAACTTTTCTACAATAGCTAGAAAGTCAACCATTGAAATAGAAGACGAATTCAAGAAATTGAGCATGCCGATCGGAGTGATGGTCGGAGAAGATTGCGTTATAGAAAATCATGTGGTAACAGAACCTGGAATAATAATCGGGAGAAAATGTAAGATTAATTCATTGAAAAGAATCATAAAGAATGTGCCAAGTGAAAGCAAAGTGATGTAAAGTGTGTGGAATCATTGGTTATATCGGATTCAGAGATGCAAAGGGCGTACTTATAGAAAGTTTGAAAAAACTTGACTATCGAGGATATGATTCTGCTGGTGTCGGCATCGTTGACAAAAAATTAAAGGTATTCAAAGAAGTCGGAGAAATTGCAAATGTTGAAAAGAAAATCCCTCAAATCAAAGGCACCCTCGGGATCGGTCATACTAGATGGGCAACCCACGGTGCAGTAACAAAAGAAAATGCCCATCCACACGTAAGTTGTAATAAAAAAATTGCAGTTGTTCACAATGGAATCATTGAAAACTTCCAAAAACTCAGAGACGAATTGAAGAAAAAAGGCCACAAATTTATTTCTCAAACAGATACAGAAGTTATCGCACATTTAATTGATGATGTTTACAAAAAAGGAAATCTAGAGGATGCAGTTGTTTCTGCTGTTAAAAAGATAGAAGGGTCCTATGCAATTGCGGTTGTATGTGAAGATGAACCCGGAAAACTAGTAGGTGCACGCAAGGAAAGCCCTCTTGTAATAGGTGTTGGAGATAACGAAAACTTTCTTGCTTCAGATATTCCTGCGTTTCTCAAATACACTAATCGAGTCATTTATCTGGATGAAGGTGAAATTTGCGTTCTTACAAAAAACTCAATAAAAGTCTTTGACAAAAAGAAAAAAGAGATCAAAAAGAAAGAAGAGATGATTACATGGGATGTAAAAGATGCTGAGAAATCGGGTTTCCCTCATTTTATGTTAAAAGAAATCTACGATCAACCTGATACCGTACATCAAGCGCTGAGAGGAAGGATATCGGAAATCGAAAATTCTATAGAATTTCCCGATCGTGTAGAAAAGTTACTCAATAATAATCTCAGTTCAATTCATATTGTTGCTTGTGGTACATCTTTCTATGCAGGCTTAGTTGGTAAATATCTCATAGAAAATCTGACTAATATTCCTGTATTTGTGGAACTTGCTTCTGAATACAGATACTTTGGAACAAGAAATGAATCATCGCTAGTTATTGCTATCACGCAATCTGGTGAAACAGCAGATACTTTGGCCGCCTTAAAAGAAGCAAAGAACTCTGGTTGTAGAACACTTGTTGTAACCAATGTTATTGGAAGTACTGCAACAAGAATTGCAGATGGATATCTACTACAACAGTCCGGCCCTGAAATTGGTGTTGCAGCTACAAAAACGTTTACATCCCAGATAGTTACTCTTTCTTTGATCGCATTAAAAATTTCGTTATTAAAAAATAAATTAGGATCAGATGAATTATACAATTACATCTTCCATCTAAAGGAGCTTCCAAGGAAAATACAGCAGGTCTTGGATCGAAGTGATGAGATAGAAAAAATCGCTAAACATCTCAAAGATGCCCAATCTGTTTTTTTCATAGGAAGAGGTATCAATTATCCCTTATCACTAGAAGGTGCATTGAAACTTAAAGAAATTTCATATGTCCACGCGGAGGGATTTGCCGCTGGTGAACTCAAACACGGCCCATTTGCGCTTCTTACAAAACACACTCCAGTAATAGCGATAGTTACGAAAGATTCTACATATTATAAAATGCTAGCTAATATCGGTGAAGTAAAAGCACGAGGGCCAAAAGTCATTGCTATTGCTGAGGATAAAGACACTGAGATAGAGAGCCACGCTGATTTTGTGTTGCGTTTTCCATCGGATTCACCAGTACTTCCTTGCCTCTCCATTACTGTCATTCTTCAACTTCTTGCATATCATGTTGCAAAGCAAAGAGGATGTCCGATTGATAAGCCTCGCAATCTAGCAAAATCCGTAACCGTTGAGTAGGAGTTGTTAAAAAATGAAATGTGTCATTCTTGCAGCCGGCGAAGGAAAACGAATGCATCCGCTAACTTTTACTCGACCAAAGGTTATGCTTCCCATAGCAGGCAAACCTCTTCTCGAATGGAATCTGCTAAATGCAAGAGATGCAGGATTAAAGAAATTTATTTTTGTTATAGGCTATAAAAGCGAGATGGCAAGAAACTATTTTGGCGACGGCAAAAAATGGAATGTCCGCATAGAATATGTAAATCAAGGGAAAGCCCTTGGGACGGCTCATGCCATAGGAATGGTTGAAAATTTTGTTGACGATTTTATTGTCTTATGCGGGGATACAATTTTTGGCAAGAACGATATAAAAAATATACTGAAAAAAGGCACTAAAATAGGATTGGTTGAAGTAGAAAATGCTGGTGAATACGGAATTGTCGAACTGGCTGGAAAAAAAGTCGTCAAGATTTATGAAAAAATGGAGGAACCTTTTTCAAATGTCATAAATGCCGGCATCTATCATTTCAATAAAAAAATCTTTTATTATATCAGAAAAACGGAGAAATCTCCTAGAGGCGAATTCGAAATTACCGATTCAATAAATATGCTTGTTAAAAAAGAAAAGATGGAAGCCGTATTTTTAAAAGAATGGAGAGACGTTGTCTATCCATGGCATCTCTTGGATGCAAATGAAGAGTTGTTGAAAAAAACAGGCGAAAAAATCGTAGAGGTAGTAGAAAAAAATGTTACAATAATTGGAAATGTAACCGTCGGTAAAAACAGCAGAATAATGAGCGGCAGTTACATTGAAGGACCTGCAATAATAGGTGATGATTGTAAAATCGGACCGAACAGCTACATCCGACCGTATACATCAATTGGTAGTGGCTGCCATATAGGAAACGCTTGTGAGATTAAAAACTCCATCATCATGGACAACAGCAATGTTCCCCATAATAGTTATGTCGGTGATTCTATTATTGGACAAAATTGCAATCTTGGAGCAGGATCAAAAGTAGCAAATCTTCGACTTGATAAAAAGAATATTAAAGTTGTTTTGAATGGAAAAAAAATAGATACAAAAAGAAGAAAACTTGGAGTAATAATTGGGGATAACGTACAAACTGGAATAAACTCGATGATGAATGTTGGCACAATGATTGGTAATGATGTTTTTATAGGTCCCGGAACAGTAGTAGCTGGAGAAATTAAACCAAATACAAAAATGCTGTAAAAAGAACGTCAACATTTAAAAATTAACTTTTCTGGATATTATAAAGATCCCAGTACTTGCCTTTTTTCTTGAGCAATTCGGTATGCGTCCCGCTTTCGGCAATTTTGCCTTGATCTATCACGTATATTATATCTGCATTTTGTATCGTTGATAACCTATGAGCTATTATTAAAGTTGTACAGTTTTTAGATATTTTGTTTATAGCCTTCTGTACAATATTTTCAGATATATTGTCCAGTGAACTTGTAGCCTCGTCTAATATCAATATCTCAGGTTTTCTTATCATCGCCCTTGCGATTGCAATACGTTGTTTTTCTCCACCTGAAATTTTCATTCCTCGATCACCTACTATCGTATCATATTTTTCAGGGAGCTGTTGGATGAATTCATCCGCATTTGCCAACTTTGCCGCTTCTACTATCTCCTTTTCAGTAAAGTTATCTCCAAATGCGATGTTATCTAAGATTGAAGCATTGTAAATAAAAGTCTCCTGACTCACATAACCCAATTTTTTTAAAAATGAAAAGATATTGTAATCTTTGATATTCGAATCATCAATGTAAACACCACCTTCATCAACGTCATACAATCTTAGCAATAAATTAACAATTGTTGATTTCCCTGAACCAGATGGCCCTACCAAAGCAGTTATTTTATCTTTTTTTATTTCTAGAGAAACATTATCCAAAAGAATGTCTCTATCTTTGTGAGCAAACTTAACGTTCCTTAATTCAATACCCGACTTTAATCCTGTGAATTCTTTATTTCCATTTTTTATTTTATTATATGTTGTATCTTTCAGCAATCTAGAAATTGCTTCTATACTTGGAAGTATCCCCATAAGTTCCATTCGATAACTTCCAAACTTCGATATTCTGGGCAATACCATAAAGACGGCAAAGGCAAATGTACCAATAACTGGAATCGCTGAAAGGAAACCATTAGGATTTTGTAATCTTATAAAAATAACCACGCTTCCAATTGATATATATAAAAGCATAATGATCAATTGTTCAGGGACTTTGCTCCAAAACATATTTCTTTTGTAATAGTGGTAAAAAGTTTCTACTGCGTTATCAAATCGCTCTTTCCAATACGGAAACACCTCAAATACTTTTATTTGTTTTATTCCACTTGTAAATTCAGTTACAACCACTGTTTCTTTTTGACCATATTCAAATTGTTTTACACCTGCTATATAGCTTACCTTGGCGCTTAAATATTTAGTCAGGTAGTAATATCCAATTCCTCCGGCTATTATTACAAGAGACCCTTTCCAAGATAATGAAAGTAATAAAATAAACACCGATACTGATAATACAAGATCTACAAAAGTGTTTAATAGGACGGTTAATAGGTTTGCTACAGTTTGGGGTACTGTTGATGTTTTATAGAGTATTTCTCCTTCTTTGTTGTCAATGAAAAATTGATAATCCGAATTTATACATTTGTTAAATATATCCTGCTTTGTATCTATAACGACCCTGGAAATGAATTTTGTGGAGAAGAAGAAATACAAAATTTTAAATACAAAAACAAAACAGGCGAGTGCTACAAATAAAATGCAATATTTTACTAGGGCATCATTAATTGGAATAATTTTTGTAAAAATATTAATAAAATTTATGAAGAAACTATTTGAGGTGTTGCTTCCTAAACTATTTGACAATATTGGAGCGATTAATGCTACATTTATAGTTTCCAAAATACCGACAAAAGCAGCTAAAATTATCAAAAATGTAAACTGAATTTTATATCTACTCAGGAAAAACCAAATTGTTTTTATAACATTTTGAACATTTTCTTTTGTTTTCATTTGTCGCAATCCTGTTTTTATTTTGAAGAAAAATTCTTCAGTGATTAAACTCCTTATAATTGCTCTCAGTATCCTATATACTTTATTTATACTATTCTCCATTTGCAATTAAAGATTTTCTGGAGAAGAATAAATGTTTATATTATTAAGATTGATTACCAAGAAAATCAATTTTTTAAGTGGAATAGCTGTCGGAAAGCATTATTTTTCAAAGTTTAGGTTACATTAAATTGCATATGTCTTACTGCATTTAGGAGTTTAACACGGAATAAAAAGTATATGCCAATAAGTAAACATTTTTTCCAAATGTCAGTTTTAGTCGTACGTATCATATATAGATTTATGTCTTTGTCAGCATTTAAAAACTTAATAATGATGCGTTCGTAGTTTAATCTGTTTATTGATTTATTATAGAATGAAGTATCAATAATTTTTTCTTTCAATAGTTTTCTATAAATATACTCTTTTGCAACAATATCTCTCGTTCCCTTATTTCTGTATGCACCTGGGTGAGTTCGATATTTCATCAAAGGTAAATCAATATATTTAATCTTGTATTTTTTTGCTATTCGTATCCAGAGGCCATATTCTTCCGCCCCAAAAATCTCCGGCTCTTCATCCATCATACCAACTTCATCGATAACAGATTTTTTGACAAGAATTGATGAACTAATTATGAGGTTAATTCGAATTAATGATTTCAATGTAAAGTCACCATCATGTAAATGAGATTTTGCAGCTAATCCTGTTTCTCCTGTTTCATCAAAGGCAATTCCGTTTGTACAAACCAACGCAATTTTATCATCTTTCTCAAACTCAGCCAATTGTTTTTCAAGCTTATCAGGCATCCAGATATCATCATCGTCACAGAATGCAATATATTCTCCTCGTGCTTGTTTCATTCCATAATTCATGTTAACTGCAAGTATTCCATTATTTTGATGTCTAAAATATCTAATTCTTTTGTCATTATATGATTTAATCACAGATTCAGTATTATCAATAGAACAATTATCCACAACAATTATCTCAAAATCTTTTAAAGTTTGATTCAATATAGAATTTATAGCTCCGCAAACCATTTCAGCTCGATTAAAAGTCGGGATAATAACACTTACTTTCATTAGTAATCTCTCTCTAATTAATTTAATACATAAATTAGCTAATCTCGTTGTTTACAAACACTTTTCACACTTTCGATGACATATTCTACATCTTCTTTTGTCATTTTTGGGAAAAGCGGAAGGGTAATAATATTTTCATATAATTGTTCTGCCACAGGACAAATGCCTTTCTCATAACCTAAGTTTTGGTAATATGCGTGGTAATGGACAGGCCTATAATGTACTGAAACTCCGACATTGTATCTTTGTCGCAATTCATCATATACTTGTTTTCTAGTCTTACCGATTTTTTTTTGGTTTAGTTTTAATATGTATAAATGCCACGAAGATTTGCCATCCGGTGATTGATAAGGTATTGTTACTTCTTCCATATCTTTGAAAGCCTCATTGTATAGAGTGGCATATTTTCTTCTTATTGATAGAAATCTTTCTAATTTTTTTAGCTGAGATACACCTAAAGCTGCTTGTACGTCCGTAAATTTATAATTATAACCTAAAAACTGTTGGTCACTTATCCATCCTCCCTCCTCTCGATACTTCTTTTTAAGTTTCTCGGGGTCTCTTGTAATTCCATGCATTCGGAATTGTTGCAACGTTTCATAGATGTCCTTCTCATTTGTCGTTACCATACCTCCTTCGCCAGTTGTAATCTGTTTTACTGGATGGAAACTAAACACATTCATAGGAGAAAGACTTCCGATTTTTTTCCCTTTATAGGTAGCACCAATCGCATGTGCCGCGTCCTCAATAACAATCAGATGATGGTCATCTGCAATCTCATGAATCGCATCAAGATCAACCGGTTGTCCAGTAAAATGAACAGGAATCAGAGCTTTGGTTTTCTTGTTAATGTGCTTACTAATACTTTCAGGATCAATATTGTATGTATCATTTTTAATATCAGCAAAAACAGGTTTTCCACCGCAATAGAGAACGCAATTTGCTGATGCGGCAAAAGTCATCGGGGTTGTAATGACTTCATCACCTTGGTTAATACCAGCAGCAAATGCACAAGCATGCAGTGCAGCAGTTCCATTAGAAAATGCCACAGCATACTTCGCATTTACATATGTGGCAAAATTTGTTTCAAATTCCTTTACCTTTGGTAGTGATGCAATATGTCCTTTATGTAAGACCTCCGCGACTTCTTCAATATCACTCTCATCAATCCAAGGTTCCGCATACTGTAACATTTCTTCTCTCATAGAATTCAATCCTCTTTTCTGATAAGTTATCCGTGTTTTACACTCCAATCATATGGGATGTTATTTTTGAGAGGATCGCGTCGTTCTATCTCCGCCGGATCATGAGGTAAGGTCGCACAATTGGCGACAATTGCCATCTCAGTTCCTATTCCTTTGAACCCATTCCAAACATGAGGGGGGATGGTCACAAGAACATAGTTACTGTCCCCCATTAAAATTTCCATTACCTCGCCTTTTGTTTTCGAATTTGGCCTATCATCATACAACACGAGTTTGATCATCCCTCTTAATACTGCATAATTGAGCGTCATCTTCTTATGAATATGCCAAGCTTTAACGACCCCAGGATATACGCCAGAAAAATATATCTCTCCAAACGTTTCAAATTCGGGATCATCTACCCGCAACATATGCATAATCATTCCTCTTTCATCACAAATTTTTTTCAATGACTTAATCTTAATTCCTTCTATCAGGTAGATCACCTTTTATTTTTGAAAAAAACTTTCTATACCAGTTTATTGTCTCATTTAAACTATCCTCTAGTGTAAATTGCGCATGCCAGTTTAATAACTTTCTTGATTTTTTTGCAGATAAATATTGATCCTTTATTTCATTTGTAGCTTGGTTCAATATTTTCGGTTTTAGATCCTCTCTTTTCATTAATTTCAATATTTTATTTGTAATTTCCAGGACAGTTATCTTTTGTTCATTTGAAAAATTAAATGCCTCACCATGTAACTTCAAATTTTCCATTTTTTCTGCTAGATATATATACGCAAAAGCACCATCTTTTACATAAAAATAATCTCTGATATTTGAGCCGTCACTTCTTATTATTGGATGTTTGTTATTTAACACAGAACGTATGGTTCCAGGTATGATTCTATTGAAATTTAAATCACCAGGTCCATAAAAGTTGCCACATCTTGTCACGCAAACAGGAAGTTTATACGTATTGTAATACATCAATGAGATAAGATCAGCACAACTTTTGGAAACATCATAAGGATGGCCACCTCTTAAGGGAGCATTTTCATCATAAGGAAGTTTTTCCTGGGAGCCGTAGGCTTTATCACTGGATGCAACAACTATTCTTTTTACAGTTGATACCCGCCTACATGCTTCTAAAACGCACCAAGTTCCTTTAATGTTTGATTCAAAAGTTGATAAAGGATTTCTATTTGCTATTCCTACTATCGTTTGTGCTGCCAGATGAAAAACTGTGTCAATTTCATATTCGTTAAGAGTTCGCTCCACTGTTTGAAAATTCTCCACGCACCCTCTCACAATATTTATGTCTTCAAAAATTCCCGTTTGAAATAAATTTGATTTTGGTACTTGATCTCTGATAAGTCCCACAACGTTAGCGTTTTTTTCAACAAGCATTTGTGTTAAATGTGAACCAAGAATACCAGTGCACCCAGTTACGAACACATTTCTATCTTTCCAAAAATCTTTCATTTCCAAACCTTCCATGCAGCTTTATTTTCACTCCATAATTTATTGAGGTAATCTCTGTCACGTATATTATCCATACATTGCCAAAATCCATCATGTTTATACGCGCGGAACTGGGCATTTTTTGCTAATTCACGTAAAGGTCCAAATTCAAAATCACAATCAACATTAGTACTTAGACAATCCATTAATTCTTTTTTAAAAACAAAAAACCCGCCGTTGATATAACCAGTTCCAAGTTGTGGTTTCTCAATAAACTCAACAATTTTATTTCCTTCGAGCTTCATTTCGCCAAAAAGTGATGGAGGGTGTACAGCCGTTAACGTACCGATTTTTTTATGAGACAGATGAAATTTGTATAACTTATTAATGTCGACATCGGAAACCCCATCACCATATGTGAGATGAAAATTATCTGATTCAACATACTTTTCTACTCTCTTGATTCTTCCACCTTTGAGAGTCTCGATGCCTGTGTCAACAAACGTAATTTCCCAATCTGTATCTTCATGAGTATTATGGATTTTTGGGGAATGATCAGGATGCATGGCAAGAGTGAAATCACTTGAAGTGATTCTGAAATCATAGAAATATCTTTTAATGTAATCACTTTTATATCCCAAAGCGAGAATAAACCTTGTGTATCCATAACTTGCATAAATTTTCATGATGTGCCAGAGGATGGGTTTCCCACCAATTTCTACCATTGGTTTCGGTTTGGATTCCGTTTCTTCATTGAGACGAGTTCCTCGTCCACCACAGAGGATGACAACTTCTGGTTTTTTCATATAGGTTCACACCTTCTGATAATATTTCCTTCAATATCTAAAGGGAAGTAAATCACATATTTGAGATAAAACTTGCGGAAAGAATACTGTTCTGAGGAAAACACTAGTTCTTACTTAAAAAAGAGGGCCAAGATTATTTGGGCACTCTTGGTTGGTTCTAACTCTCCATCAATGGAGGAACAGCCTGTTTTGTGATCGCCTCTTTTTTCCTTTGATTTCTCTTGTAGAAATGAAAGATAGTTACAATAGATGTTTCTATGCCATGTAAGATGGCAACCATCATCTGCCCGGGGATACTCTGATGTTCTTGGTGCTTTGCTTTCTGATAGATGAGATAGGCGGTTCCGATCCTCATTGCAATCTTAATATCTAGAGATGACAAGTTTTCTGTTTCAATCCAATAACTTCTGATGTGGAAAGCGGACGGAGTTACTTCTTGTTTCAGATAATTATTTTTTTTGCAGATATCATAAAGATCGGTGCCGAAGTACGGTGTTGCAATTGAAATAAACATGTTTTCAGGCCCTAGACCAATCTGTGCAATATATTTATATGTATCAAGCATTGTTTGTCTTGTTTCACCTGGTACACCGAAGACAATATATACCATCACGCGAATATTATATTGTCTGATAATTCTCACAATTTCTTTCACTTTTTCCAGATTCACCGGTTTTCTAATGTTATAAGTGAGATGATGTTGACTTCCTGATTCAATGGCAAGGTTAATCGAATAGCATCCTGATTTGATCATCTTCTTTACTAATTTTTCATTGAGCGTCCAGGCAGCAACACCATTTGGGGTGTCCCAAACCATATTCAGGTTCTCTTGGATCATTAAATCAAATATTTTTTCCGCTCGTTTCGGTTCGAGTGTTAAATTATCATCCTCCATCATTATCTCTTCGATACCGTATGTGTTTTTCAGCCAAAGGAGTTCCCTGATCACATTCTCTGGTGAACGTGGTCGATACTGTCTTCCCCATACCTTTTTCGCGGAACAAAAAACGCAGTTATATGGACAACCCCTAGAAGTTACTAAAGGAGCAAACCTGGTTTTCTTACGAATCCCATGTGACTGCTCTAAACCGAAGTATCGCTCTAATTGAGCTTCCTTCCAGTCAGGAAACCCCAACTCATCAAGATTCGTTATGTACGTAGTTTTTGGGCGGACAGATGATTCTCCGTTCTTTCGATATCCGATGCCATCTATTCCTGTGTAATCTTCACCGCTCTCAATGGCTTTTAACAACTTTGGAAGAGTCTCATCTGCTTCACCAATCAATATAAAGTCGATGTTTTCATCTTTAAGAATGGAATAGGGATCAACCGAGGTATGTGCGCCCCCTGCAATCGTAATAATCTTCGAGGAAACCTCCTTCACAAGTTTCGCAAGATCATTATAAATTGTTGCTTGTCGTGAAAACATCGCGCTAATACCCACTACATCAGGAGAATATTCTTTGATAATTTCTTTGATATCAGGATATTCAAGACCGACATAATATAATCGGTGCCCGACTTTTCTACGATTCAACCATCCTTCTAAGAGAACATCAACAATTTTCACTTGAAATCCTGCTTTTTTCAATGCAGTTGAAAGGTACGCCATCCCAATGGGTGGAAGAGGGTTAATATCAAAGATTTTGCCATTTCCCGTTGTGAAAACTGGCGAATTCAAAAGTAAAACTTTCTTCATATCGATACTCCTGGTTTATGTTACTTTATCTCTCCTATTATCATACAGGGAGAGCCATCAATGGTTTCAATCATTAATGGTGCAACAATCACAGTTTTCAGTTTCATTATTTCATCGTTAGATAGGTTCATATCTTCAATAATGAGCATCGGTTCACCTTTAAATCCCTTTTTCTGAAGGAGTATTTTATGCGTTTTTCTTCCCAACTCTCTATTTACATAACTTGAGACGGATAATGTGTCGATTCCTAAACAGCGTATATTTTGGAATTTTGAACGAAGATATTTTGCCAATTCAGGTGCTATGCCAGGGTTGTCTAACCTGTAAATCTCTTTGTTTCTATATCTATCAAAACCAGTTTTCAAAAGCAATAAATCACATTTTTTTAATTCTTTTTCATAGCCAATTATATCTTTAACATCAATCATTTGTCCTGCAGATTTTGGGCAATTAATGATGATGGGAAATCTGAAAATCAGTTCGTTTAAGGAATAATCAGTAATGGTTTTTCCATTATCACAAAAATGTTTTGGAGCATCTATGTGAGTTCCAGAGTGGTTGTGAAAATTCAAAATACAAGTATTTGCCGTATCCCCATTTTTTATACTTTTATCTACGATGATATCAATTGGTTTGCTGTTCCCATAGAGCGGTGTGGTTTTTGTCAATTTATATGATAATAAAATATATTTTTTCAATTTCTTAAACATCCCCTCATTTCGTCTCTACAAACTTCTTCATTCTTTCTTCAGTCACTGGCAGAAAATACGTTTCAACATATTCTCGAGATAGTATCTGTTTTCGAGCAAATTCAATGTCATCCATCTTATAAATTTCGTTAATCGACGTAATCAGCTCTTTTTCATTTTTGACTGACCATTTAAATACATCCCAACCAAACAAACGATCTTCGTTATAATACTTGTTAATATCGATAAAGACCACAGGGATACCTAACAATAGCGCCTCCATGCACACGGTAGTATCAGCATATAACACTACATCTGCCGTCGTCTCCAACAGCTTCCTTGTGCTTTTATCGGTAACTATTTCGAAATTGCTGGGCAGATTAAAATTTCCTTTTGCCATCAGTGTTTTAATTGACATTTCTGGATGACATTTTATGAGCACAGAAAATGAAACATTATTGCCTAATGCTCTTGATAAAAATTTTAGTAAAACATGTGAATTATCAGGTGAAATAGAAAGAGGAACAAGGATTTTTCTAGTTTTTTTTCGGGGCAGTATCCTTTTGCCAATAATATGTTCAACTCTAAAACCGCATCCTTCATATAAAATATTCGAGGGAAAATTACCATATTTGTCCATTATTTTTTTCGGTTCAGTTCCTACAGTAATTATTCTATCTGGGAGAGGGTTTATCTTCTGTTCATCTTTAGATAAAAAATAATTAAAAAGAACCTTCGATATGCTAGAATGTTGGTAACCAATAATAAAAGTGGTTGGCGAGTATTTTTTCAAGGCCAATATTGTTAATTTTTCCCAAGAATGATTTTCATACGGAAATGTACAATATTCGCAATTCAATTTTTCTCCAATATTTTTTGCTGCAGAATAATGCAGAAGGTTAGTGTAGTATTCTCCATCGGATAAATTTTTTATAACTTCTTGTTTGATTAAAAAATAAATATTATGTCGATGAAAAATGAAATTTTTAGAAACATTAATCTTTTTATTTAAGTCAAAAAACACGCTCAATTGTGATAAAAACACTTTCAGGTAATCTAAATATCCAATAAAAAATGATAAAGGAACAACTTGAGTTCGATAATGTAAATTATTGTATTCTATCTTATCTAAATTTTCTTCAAATTCACTTAAAATTTCGCCTACAATTAACATATTTTTTTTATTTTGTATGTAGTCAAGTAAACTGCCAAAAACAATATCCTTAAATTGTCCATCAACCTTAAATGATCGAGAATCAATCCATGTTCGAATGACATATTGAGGTTCTTTCGCGTATAGATTTTTAATTATATGTTTTCCTATCTTTTTTTCTGCTCTATATTTTTTACTCCATTCAAAAAGAATGCCGAATCCACTCTTCAACAAGTATGTTAATAAGATAAAGAATGGTTGGACCATACCGTTCAATGATTTGCCTTTAATGGTATATGCTATTTTATATTCTTTACAAAATTTTTTTAGTTGTTTTATCAGATGCTCATTATTAACTCCTACAATAATGCTATCATTAGTAGAATGTTTCAGTGTTTCAATAATTTCAATATAAAAACAAATATTTTTAAACAACTGTGAAACATATTGATTTTTTGAACTTATTGAACCTGCCCACCACATGACTGAGTGATATTTTTTATTTAATTTACCAATAAAATTAATATAATCTTCTCTGAGTTTATCTTTATCTATATATTTGAAGCTACTTTCTGCGGTCAATATTCTATCTGCATCATATCGTTTTATTCTTTTGTCATCTACAACAATGGTTAATTTTTTTATCATAAAAATCAATAGTTCTAATCGGTTTTTAATCCCCACCACTTATGTTGAAGATTTCTCCTGTGATATAATTTCCAGCATCGGATGCTAGAAACACGATTAATTTTGCAACATCCTTAGGATCGCCAGCTCTTTTTAATGGAATGAGATCAATTCTCTTTTGTATGTCTTTATTTGTGCGGTTCATCTTTTCGTGGAATTTTGTATCGATAAAACCAGGTCGCACTGCATTGACTAGGATATTGTATTTTGCCCCAAATTTAGCAAGACTTTTTGTTATCGCTTCTATCCCTGCTTTTGCTGCGCCATAGTGCACTGAGGTCTCTCCGCCACCATATTTTGCTGCAATTGAGCTTACGTTGATAATTTTTCCGCCTTTATTTTCTTTCATATAATTAAACGCTTGTTGGGCAAGGAAAAAAGGTGCCACTAAATTCAGTGATAACGTATTTTCCAAATGTACTTCTTGTAATTTCGAAAAATGTACTGGATCACCAACAGCACCGGCGTTATTAACAAGAATGTCAATCTTGCCAAACTCACCTACAAATGATTTTATAAGATTTCTAGTAAACTTCATATCGAGAAGATCTCCGTGAAATGGCTTATAAATTCCATTGTTTTTTTCGATTTCATTAATGACCTGCTGTATGCCCTTCTTGTTTGAGTAGTAATGTAATCCTATTTCAGCTCCATAATTACTAAATAGTATTGCTGTTGCGGCCCCGATTCCCGAACTTGCTCCTGTGATTAACACTTTTTTTCCCTTTAGTGAGATAAACACAATACATCACCTTTATATCCAAAAGTTAGAATTTTTTCACATAAGTTCTTCTATTCTTAAACGTCAAATTCTATCAACCATTTAAATGTGAAAGATGTTTAAATTCCTATCCTTTACGTAGTTTTCCTGATTGTAGATGTTAAGCTATGAGAAATATTTATTGAAAAAAATATCTCGAAGATCAGCTAACATTGCATTTCCTTCCTGGTCTAATCGCTCAGCTATTTTAATTTTGTCAAAGTATGACTCTTCCATTTTTACATATAGCGGAAATGTTCTGACCAAACCTTTTATCTGATCTGGAGGGAATTGTGGCATGTTTAAAATCGAGCTCCTCATAAGACTATCTGTTTTTGATTTTGGGTCTAGATAACCTTTATCAATACAGTATTGTCTTAGTGGCGTTCCTCTGTAAGGTACAAAGAAATATGCGTTGATACTATCTGCATATATCTTTCTGTTTAATCTTATTGTATCAAATGCAAGTTCTCTAGTTTCGTCTGGGAATCCAATAATGTTATTTACAGTTACGGGAATACGGCTTTTCCTTAGGATTTGAAATGCATCAATGACTTGTTTGTTGGTGAATCTTTTTTTTAGGATTTTTTTTCTAAATTCTTCGTTGCCGTGTTCTATACCTATGGATATTCTATCACAGTTCATTTGTTCAAGCATTTTTATTCTTTTCTCAGAGATTGTTTCAACTCGTGTTTGGCACCAGAAAGGCAGTCCTATTTCTTTTGTGTATGCCCTTGCAAATTTATCGAGATATTCTTCTCTTTTTGCAAAAAATGTTTCACTGTTAAAATATATGTAATTTGCATTATATTTGTCTATCTGAAATCTTAGTTCATCCATCACTCCTTGTAGAGTTTTTACGCGAAAATATTTGTGTCCAGCACCTAAATATAATTCTCTCTGGCACGGTGCAGCACAAAAAGTACAACTAAATGGGCAGCCTCTATCGATACAGATAGGAATCATTCTATATATCTTCCCCTGCATCGGCCTAAACAGTCTTTTTTCTTCGAATATACTGAAATCGTCATAAGGTAATTTATTGATATCTAAAGGTTCGCGAAGATTGTTTTTGTAAATTTTACCATCTATTTTTACCCAAAGATTTTTTATATTTTTTATATCTTGATTGGATTGTAGCTTTTTACAGAGTTCAAGTAAAGCCTCTTCTCCTTCCCCAATGCAGATGGAATCTACGTTCTTATTATTTATTGCTTCTTCTGGAGCAAATGTGGGATAGACACCACCAACTATCACATGTGCCTTCTGTTTTTTTCTCACTTTTTCAACAAGTGCAATGCCAAGATCAAATGTATCATCTGTCGCCGAGACTCCTATAAGATTAGGTTGATATTTATCGACAGTTTTTTTAAAATCTTCAAATACGTCTGTAATCTTATATGTAACTCCCTTGTCTTCAAGTTTGAACGGACGTAGCTGCATATGTTCTACGCGTATTTCATCAACACTTTTTTCAGCTGTTTTATACGGTGTTGTATCAAAAAGCTCAACGTTAATACCTGCATTTTTAAGACATGCTGAGAGTATCGCTATGTTTGATGGTAAAAGATTAACCATCTGGAGATTTGGATACACCAGGAGAACTTTAAACTCGACCATAGTCTTATTATCACCGTCAATATGGCAATTTATGCTTTTCGAAGCCATGATGCTTTAACCAATATTCAACTTGAGGCAATTGCCACTCATAATCTATATCTAGCCCGCCCCATTGTTTTAATGAATATATCTTCTGTCCCATCCATTTTTGTGGCAGAAGCCCTTCAGACAGATGTTCTAGACAATGGGGCCTGACAATAGATACTCCCATATCCGCAAACCACGCATCGCCTTGGGAATCACGATCGCAATTTAACTTTTTCGGATCGCAGAACGTTTCAAAGGGAACAAATGGATGGAGCAAACCATCTATTCCGATTCTACGTGCACGTAGTGGACTCCACATATTGTATCTAGAGACCGAAACTGCTGAATCGTAGTCTGGATTTTTTCTAAGAACATCGATCCCTTCTTTTATTGTTTTAGGGAGAATCGTAGCTGCATTACATAACAGCAAAACTATTAGCTCGATATCCTTTTTTGGATTATCTTCACGTATTGTCTTATATGCATGGACAAAAACATCTTCACCAAGTGCTTCATTTGTACAAAGGTACTCTGGTCTATCGATTATTTTGGCACCGTGTTTTAGACTAATTTCTTTTATTTTTTTAGAATCTGTAGAAACAAAAACTTCATCAATTTCTTTGGTGTTAATAGCAGCTAATAGCGGATATTCCATCAATGGCCTTCCTAAGATATTATATAGATTTTTGCCCGGAAAACCAACACTTCCTTCTCTTCCGATCAATATTGCACAAATCATACTTTCCCTACTCAACTATATATTAAAATGTTAAATTATTTTTTCAAACAATTCATCTTCTTTACTATCGACTCTGGTAATTTTTTTCATTTATCCACTCTTTTAATTTACTGAAGAAATAATTTTTTATATTCTTCCAATACAAAGAACAGGTTTGCTTGCGTGGAACCAATTAACGCATAACCTTTTTTCTTGCCAAGGATCTCTAATGATTTGAGACTTGTACCAGATTCCTTTGTTTCTTCATAACGGTATTTATTCAATGATTCTAAATATGGGGAGACATGTTCACCTTCGGAATGGGAATTGTATTCTATTATAACCGTTCTCGGAATATAATGCTTTAATGAATTCCATAACCAATAGTCGTTCCCATCAACATCAATTGATAACATGTCAAAATGTATCGGAATATTCATTTTAACAAATATAGATTCTATGTTATTTATTGTAAGAAATGAATGTTTTACTTTCAATCTTTTTTCATGCTTAAATTTTTTCTTTGCAATTTTGAATAATTTTTTGTTTCCTTCAATCCAGTATCCTGACCATCCACAGCATAATAAAAACTGACCCGTACTCAAATCACCATTATGACAACCAAACTCCACAAATATCTTGTTTGCAGCGCCAATCCTTCTGAAAATCTCATATAAGATACCATCTTCCCCATATTGAGAATAAAAACTTGCAGCATATTCATTAAGGTTTTTCATAAAGCCTCCTGAATGTGCATGAAGAAAATACCTTTGATATTCCTTCTATCAGATATGTTGCATCCTCGTGGGATAAGCCGATTTTGTTTCTTGTCGCTACAGTATGCATTCTGTTCATTATTTCCTCTTTTGCTTCATCCACTAGTTCCTTTGTTCTTTCCATGCTTAATGGGAAGTCAGATTCTTTCAGAAATTTTCTATTTTGAAATATCATTATTTTTTCCCCTCTTTTTTTAATTCATTATTCTGTAGATGTTTTATATCATAACCGTAAATATTACATACAATCCACCAGACTACAACATTCTTTTTGTACCGTGAACAATACATTATTTTTTCCTTCAAATTTTAATTTAGATTAATAATATCCTATACGTATTTTTTCATGACACCTATTTTCTCCAATTCCATTGCCCGAAATGAACAATGATCACATGCTCCTAATTCATGTGCTTTTCCAGCTTTGTTCAACTCACGAAAATTATTCATTTTTTCTCCAAGCCATGCTTCTTTAATACTCATTGTACGAACGTTTCCAATCTTAAATTTTGAGAAATCGCTGACTCCATGTAATAAACAAGGTACGATTGTTCCATCACAGAGTATAACAATACGTTGCCAGAGAAACGGACAACACCAATCAGCGATTATGCCCCTGTGATCATCTTGAGGCCCCTCTCGTCTCATATCTAAATAGCTTACTTCATCGGCAATATTTTTCCAAAAATTAACATATTCTTGAAATATATTTTTCATAAAAGGTGTTAATACTGTTTGAACTCGTATTTGAGGGTATTTGACATTAAGATCATCTCTAATTTTTCGCAATAATTTGACATTTTCTACTACCCTTTCGAATCTTGCTGGTGGACGATTTTTTTCATATTCCTCTTTGTCTATGCCTTCAAACGATACGGATATTCTATCTAAACCTGCATCAATCAATTTGTAAATTATACTTTCTTTTAAGAGTACTGCATTGGTGTTGAAATAGACATCTACTATCCCCTGATTTTTAGCATATGCCACCATTTCGGAAATTTTTTCATGAAGAAGAGGTTCCCCCCTCAGACTTAGCTTTATGGAATAGAGGTTATTTTCAACACCTTCGTCTATCACTTTTTTAAATAATGTAAAATTCAGATCTTTTGTAGTAGGTTCTCCCCAGTTGGCAAAAGTCCTCGCGCAGAACGGACATCGTAAATTACAGCGATAGGTACTTTCTATATCTAAATGAATGGGAAATTTTCCAACGAAATTTTTTTGAGGATATTCATACCATCTTCGTCTATATTCTTGAAATCTCTCATCCTGAATTTTTTTATCAAATACAGTTGTTTTTGTGCCCGTATGAAAATTAGGATTTGCTTTTGCGGATTTCATATAAATCGAGTCCCTATGTCATGCTTTTTAATATTGCTTCCAGCGAAGATAAATCTGGAATGGTGTATGATATGTTAAACGCATCCGAATTAAAGGGATTATATTTGCCTGGAGCAATTCTCGCAATAAAAGGGATGCCTACTTCTTTTGCTCCCCAATAATCGGTAGGTGCATCACCAATAAATACAACATCTGCAGGTTTCAAATGATATGTTTTAAGAATCATTTTTGAAAGTTTTCCTTTATCCTCGGGCGTGCCCCTTACTTCTTTAAAATATTTTCGCAATTGACGCACATCAACAATCTTGTTCATTTCTTCATGTGGCGTACCAGAAACTATAAACAACATGTATCTACGATAATTGTTTTCTAAAAATTCTTTTGCCCCTTTGACATATGGGCAGATGAGTACTTCTTTATAACAATATTCACCAAATTCTTTTCCAAGTCTCTCTTCTTCTTCTTTTGACAGATTTTTTTTTAAAAAATTTCTGTAAATAATTTTGAATTTCTCGAATCTTGAAATCCCGCCATTATCCAAATGGAATTTCACAATTTTCTTTATGATGTCGTCCGGGTAATTTCTAAATAAATAGGCAAACGCACTCGTTTTTATGTCAACAGACTCAGCTATAACTCCATCAAAATCGAATATAATTGCTTTAAGAGGCATTATTTTTCATCTTCTTTTTTTATTAAAATCCCATTTATCTCTTTGTGCGGATGATATTGTTTGTATATTTCATGAATGCATTGCAATAATCCTTGACCCATGTCTAAATGATATTTGCCGATAAATTTTTTAGCAACCTTTGGGCAAAACGAATAAGGCGTAATTTCATAATGAAGGTTTGATTCTTTTGGTATAAATTCAAGATCAATTTTATTTCCTAATATTTCTTTAATCATTTTCAAAAGATCTTTTCGCCTCATTGACTGATTGCCCGTAATTATTACGTATTGTTTTTCAAATTCCTTAGATAAAATCTCAACGCTACATCGGGCAGCATCTTCGACATGAATATATTCTCTTAGATCTTCGCCCTCTCCAAAACTCGTGATCTTTCCTTCAGTTATAGCTTGCTTTAAGATTTTATATATGTAGTTTCTCTCGTCGCAACGAGGGCCATAGAGGGAGCCATATCTCAATATTGTATATGGGAGACCAAACAATTCATTGTAATTTTCGATGATCAATTCGCAGGATTGTTTACTGCTTCTATAAAAAGCACCTGTATCACTATAAACATAAAGCGTACTTGCAAAGACAAATCTTTTTATCTTATTTGATTTGGATGCCTCAAGAATAATGGTATTTCCAAGAATATTGTTCTTTACGGTTTCAACAGGCTTTTTATTGGCATCATCCATGTCTGCAATAGCAGCAAAATTATAAACTACATCTGCACCTTTAACGGCATTCTTTACAGCACTTTCATCAAGAATACTACCTATTATCATTTTTTGTGTTTTTTGAAGATATTTAGATTTTTGTAAATCATAAATTGTTACTTTGTAGCCTGCTTTTGTGAGTGCATCTGCTACATGACTGCCTAAAAACCCTGACCCTCCAAAAACTACTGCTTTCATATAATGTTCACCTCTTTAAGAGCATTTATCATATTTTCAACAGTTTCAATTTCCATCTTTATTCTGGTTTCCGTGGTGTATGATCCAATATGTGGAGTAAGAATCACATTATCAAATTCTGACAATCTTCCTTTGTAGGGCTCTACCTCAAATGCATCTATTGCTACCCCGCCAATAGCTTTTCCATCGAGAGCGTTTATTAATGCTTTCTCGTCAATAAGGCCACCGCGTGCAGTATTAATGATTAAAACATCTTTTTTCATGGTCGATAACTCTTTTTTTCCAATAATATTTCTGGTTTCATCTGTTAAGGGAACATGTAAAGAGATAATATTGCTTTCTGACATAAGTTCTTCTAAAGTTACTAACTTAATGTCGTGCCGTTTGATAAATTCATTATTTGGTTTTGTTTCGTACGCCAATATATCTACACCAAAAGGTTCAGTTAACTCTACTAATCTTCTGCCAATCCTACCAAGACCAATAATGCCTATATTCTTTCCTTCAAGAAGAGTTCCCATCCTTGGTTTCCATACATTTGATTTAATTTCCCTATCCATTTCACATAACTTACGTAGCAGATTAAGAATTAGTATGAGAGTAAGCTCAGCAACAGCTTGAGTAGGTGCGTCCGGCGTATTACAAACTAATATTCTCTGCTCTTTTGCTGCTTTCAAATCTATATTGTCAAGTCCTATTCCATATCTTGATATTACTCTTAGAGATTTTGCATTCTCTATTATTTTTTTAGTAATTTTTTCGGTCCCTGCAATTATTCCAACAAAATCATCATTCAATAACTCAATTATTTCATCTTCAGTAGGTGTTCTACCAAGTTGATCCAAAACTGGTTCTAAGCCAGATCTTCTAAGTATGTCAAGAGCGCCAGAATCTATTTTTCCAAATGATCTGCTGGATATTAAGATTTTTAAAGCCATTCTATACACCTCATTACTTTTATTTTCATCTCCGTAGATTCGAGATTTAGGTAGATTCTATATTAGTTTCTTGCTTCAATTGGTAACTGATTTTTCATTAATATAAATTGATACTGTTATCTTGGTACACAGTATAGATTAACAGAAAAAGCCCCTTCTGTTTTACATCTTACATAGAGCTTATAATCGCTAAGTTTATTTACCAATGGTGGAATAGAAAATAAATCACTAGTATTGTGATAAAGGCATATTACCATTTTTGGTTTAAAACGTTCTATTGTTTCTTTTGCTCCTAAAATGATATTGTATTCGGCTCCCTCTGCATCTATTTTAATTAAATCTAATTTAGAAATATCATTCGAATCGACAAAATCATCTATTGAAATCAATTCTACCCTTTCATTGCCATCATTGCCAGATAAAAAAGCCCATGATGCCCCAGATTTCGTGGAAATCGCTCCAGTAAATCCAGATTTATCTGCACATCCCATGTTGATAGGTATAATGACATCTTTCAGATTATTTAACTCTATATTTTGGAGCAAAAGATTGAAATTTGCTTTGATTGGTTCAAAAGAATATATTTTTCCTTTTTTTCCAATGTACGACGAAAAGAAGATAGACGAATCTCCCACATATGCACCTATATCAAATACAATGTCGTTTGGTTCGGGAATAAAATATTTCATTTTATAAATTTCATAATGTAATTCTTTCTTTTCTGCGTCGTTTAATCCTTCTACTAAGAAGTCTTTATATTTGAAAATCTCACCATCAGTATTTGTAGCATCTTCACTTTCAAATAAATATGTAAGATTTTCATCGTTTAACATTCTCGATAGCCAGGTTGTAAGATATGTCATCTTTGACTTTTCATCTGCCAATAAATTATATGTTTCTTTTATCTTTTCAAGAATTTTTTCATCGTTTAACTCTTCCTGGATTGAAATTTCAAAAAATGAAACTTTCAAAATATTTCCATCATAATTGGTAAATTTTTTTAAATCTTTAAGTTCTTCATCAAAAAATTTATTTGTTGCTGCAACTACAAGCAAGGAAATTTTATTTTTAAATTTATTCAGTTCTTTTATCTCATAAACAGGAATACCTTTAACTGTATTTGCCTCTTTTGATCTATCAAAACAACCAAGGATTTTTGACAGTAAATCCGCATCAGTTTCTTTAATTCTATTCAAAATTACTCGTGTTAGTCTAGTACATGGATAAAATGCGATTAAACCATCGGTAGATTTTTTCCTAATATCATTAATAATTTTCTGCAAGGTGTTTCTATCTTTCAATTTTTGTGATATAATATTTAAGGCATAATCGTAAAAATCCATTTTAACCACCTCATTTATTTTAAGAACCCCTCCATGATCAATCTGATAAAATTTTAATAACTGGATCTAATCCTTTATTTCTTTCAACCTTTATCGTTCTACAACCCGCATTTCTTCCCGCATATATATCTCTATCTTCATCACCGATCATCCAAGCTTTCGAAAGATCTATGTTGTATAGTCTTGCTGCTTTGAACAACATACCTGGTTTTGGTTTTCTACATTCACAATTTTTCTCATATCTTTTGATTTTTCCCTCTGGGTGATGCGGGCAATAAAAAATATCCAGTATTTTTCCTCCATATTTTTCAATTTTTTCAATCATCTTTCTATGAATAATTTCAAGATCCTTCTCAGTAAGAAAGCCTCTGGCGATACCTGATTGATTAGATGCAATAATAATGTTGAATCCCATATCATTCAATGTCTTGATAGAATTTATAACTCCTGGTACAAATTCAAATTCATCCCATTTCCTAACAAAATCTTCCCTATCTTTATTTATTACTCCGTCTCTGTCAAGAAATATGTATTTCGTCTTATTTTGAACCACGTTTTGTCTCCTCTTTAATCAATGAAGTAACTAAATGTTCGATTAATAAATGTAGATCTTCAACTTGTTGTATACAATTGCTCGGTATATGAATATTTATTTTTGCCGTATTCATTAATTTATTATTCTTAGAAAAACCTGAAAAACCTATAGTCACGGCCCCATGTTCATTTGCGTATTCTATTGCTTTTATTATATTTTTAGAATTACCGCTACCACTGATTCCGATAACAATATCTTCTTTTTCCATTAAATTTTTCAATTGTTCTACAAATATCTGCTCATAGCTAGTATCATTGGCCCATGCAAGAATATTTGGAATATTATCTGTTAATGCGATGGCTTTGAATCGCGGAAAACCTTCAACCGTTGCTCCTTTGGAAAGATCACCAACAAAATGAGATGCGGTTGATGCACTTCCGCCATTACCCATAATGAAAATCGTATTGCCGTTTTTCCTAGCACTTAGCAATTCAGTAGCCAGTGTATCTATTTTAGAGAACAAATCTTCTTCAAAATCTGTTAGAAGGTGAATGATCTCTCCTAAATATTTTTTTGTATATTCTTTTCGAAAATTTAACATAATTTCTCTCCAGATTACAAAATGTATTTTTATTTTTTATTATCAATATCACTGATATTAAAATTCTCTCTTTTTTGTTTTGAATAAGTCAATAATGCAACAATTGTCATCATATCTTTTATTTCTCCTGTGAATATCATGTTGATGCATTTTTTAAATGGTACCCATTTTGTAGCTTCGGTCTCTTTTTTGTCAAATTTTTTCTCGTCTTGGAGATCTTGAAAATCTTTTGTATAGAACAGATGAGTATGACAAAGTGTTGTCTCTACACTCATCATGTAATCAAAATAAGGAGTTAACAAATTGCACTTCATTCCAGATTCTTCCAAGCATTCTCTTATAGCGGCGCTTTCTAACGTTTCACCCTTCATAACAGTGCCGCCCGGAATTTCCCAACTATAGTCATCAATCAAAAATCGGTATTGTTTTGTTAGTAATACCGATTTATTTTTGAGTAGTAGTATACCAACTCTGGTGCCACCAACCACGACAAAATAATCCTTCTTAAACTCACCAAAGTCAGCTGAGACAGAATACAACTCAAGAAATTTGTTTTTGAAAATTTTTTTCTTTTCTGATAGCGAAATAGGGTGCATATTTGTCACTTCTTGCAGAATTCAAATGATTTTTTCTACTATGGTCTTGTTTTCAAAAGCTTCTTCATATATTCTACAACTGCAACTGGATCTGTTTCTGAAGGAGCCCATGAAGCATATTCTACATCTCGTTCTTTCTGGAATGGGCCAGTAAACACCTCATGATAAACCACCCATTCAGTAAGTGGGATTGGCAGATGCCAGAGGTTTGACGATAGTCTATACAAAAAAGTTTTACCGCTGTCGTGTTCTCCCATCTCTATACGTTGCACTACTTTTCCGGAATCATCGAAAATAAAAACTGTCATCTCTCCTTGAATGACGTAGTATGATTCGTCCTTTCCCTTTGGGTGACGATGGGGATGAATATATGTGTCACGATTACCTACAATTACCATTTCATTAACAAGAAGATCAGGGGAGTGGTGAAGACACAATCTGTATCGCTTGCGTGGAGATTCAACCGCACATTTTATTAAATGCTCAATCGTTTTTTGATTAACTTCAATTATATCTTTGGTGTTGAATTCAGCTTCTTTATTCATAACGAGTTACTCTTTCAATTTGAACTTATTATTTTCATTTTAATCTTTGTAATTAGCAACTATATGTTTTATACACTGCGACATAGGCGTAAAATCCATCGGGGCGAGCTTTTTTAATCTGTTGCAAATCATATTTGTACGTTTCGGTCGAGGAATATTGTCGTTAAGGTCATCCAAAGAAATGGATTCTATGAGATTTCGATTAACTCCCATCGCATCCGCAATTTCATATGCTAGTTGTAGTCTACTCCAAATTTCAGGAGAGTTTATATTAACTATGCCTGTTGCCCGGGCTCGTTGTAAACTCATAATAGCTTTGACTGCGTCATCTACTAAAAGTGGCCCAAAAACTTGATCCCGGGCAGCTCGTACTTTCTTTCCAAGTGATAAAAGATATGCAATCTGATCAGGCGTTGATTTATCTCCCTTTTTAAAACTAAATAATCTGCTCAATCGAACAATAAGATAGTTGTCTTTGCAAATTTGAGGTATGATTTTTTCTACTTCGGCTTTTTGCGTACCATATCCACATATCGGGTCGGGTATTGCATTATCATTGTAATTGCCGGTATCGCCACGAAACACCCAATCAGTAGATATAAAAATTGGTTTCAACCCTTCCTCAATGATCTGGCGAATCAACTCTAAAGTTCCAGTTACATTTCTTGGATAAGTATATTCTTTTTCCCATTCGCATTTGTAAACATCGATTACCCCTGCTGCAATGATTACGTTCTCATGGCCAGTCGAACTTAGATTCAGGTGAGTAATATCAGGTTTAAGAAGGTCAAGTACAGGTTTTCCACTCGAATAATAAGTACCAACACAATTAGGATAAATTGCTCTATGAGCTGCCATCAAACGGCTGCCCAAAAATCCACCTGCGCCGATAATCGCAGTTTTCGGAATCTGTAAATCTCTTTTTTTAGCCATATTATTTTTCCCTTGTTATTTCATCGTCTTTTCCATAACTAAGTTTATCTTTGCTGTACTGACTTTTGGGTTCAAAAATATAACTCTTGCTTTTCACTCTTATAAGTTCTTATTTCGAAAAATGTGACTCTACTTTTAATATACTTTTTATGATATCCTCAATTTCTTTATCTTCGAATCTTTCATTAAATAATATGTTAAAAGTCCTTTCTCTGAAATTTGTTGCATTAGGAGTTTTTTTGTTATTTAGATATTTTTGCATCCAAGGCCATTCGGCAACTACATTTCTATAATCAGGATTAATCCAAATGCCCTCAGCAGCTATTGCTTCTGCAAATTTCGTTTTAGAAACCTTTAATTTTTTAATATCCACTTCAACGGTGTGAAAATATAAAGATGGTTTGCAATCGGATTTATGCTGACAAGGCGATACTATAGATGATTTTTCAAGAGCTCGATCTATTTTTTGAGCTATCTCATATCTCTTATCGATTGTATTTTGAAGACGAGAGAGGGTTGATATACCAATTGCACACGATAGTTCATCAAGATTGAAATTTAAAGCAGGATATAAGAATTTCCAGGGATTGTACGGAGAATTAAGATCAAATTTTGGATCATAAAATGGTTTGCCTCGGTCAGCTAGAGAGCGAATTGACCAATAAATCTCCTTGCTTTTTGTGTAAATGAGCCCTCCACAACCCCCTGTCGCGTGCATCTTTCTATACATAGTTGAAAAAGCAGCGACATCTCCGAAACATCCAACTTTTTTACCTTTGTATAATGCACCATGGGCTTGGGAGCAATCCTCTATTATTTTAATTCCTCTATCTTTCGCAATTTCTACTATGGGCCCCATATCTATAGGATGCCCACCAAGATGTGTTAAAAGTGCGGCGCGCGTATTTTTAGTTATTGATTTTTCAAATTCATCAGGATCAATATTAAAACCATCTGGAATTGAATCGGCAACTATTGGTTTCATACCGGCAAAAATTACTGGGTTTATGCCACCTGGGTCGGTTACGGGAGAGACAATAATGCCGCTTCCTGGTTTGATATCGAGAGCGCACAATGAAAGGTAAACGGCCGCTGTTCCTGAAGATACAGCATCGGCAAATCCGCCACCTTGAAATTCACAAAATTTATCTACATATAATTTTTCAAATTTATCCTGGTAACCAAAATCTTTTTCTTCTTTCCAGGATTCTTCAAAAACTTGTATAACTGTCTTTAGTTCTTCTTCTCCGAAAAGTTTTCTGTAGGGCAGAGGTCTAGTTCTTATTTTAGATCCGCCATTAATTGCAAGATCTGACTTCAACATTTTGTATTGCTTCCTCCTGTATGATTTGATGTGCAACACTCAAGAATTCTTCGGCAACATCACGCCTGCCTAAAAGTTTTGCAACACTTACAAAAATAATAAGCCCGGTAAGTGATTTTGGCATGGCTACTTCCAACCAAGGATTTTCTTTTTTTATCTTCTGAATTTCTTTATATGTTGCATCTTTAACCTTACTCAGCATATCGGCCATAGTTGGGTCATTTGGTATTATGTAATCGGTGATCAACAATTTTTTCTTTGTTTCCGGGTTTATCCATTCGTTTGTATGTATGTGATAGCTGGATGAATTATAGATTGGTGCACCTGGAAATGCTAGCATATATGTTGTGACAGCCACTTGGCATCCCTTCTGTAAATATTTTACTGCTACTCGCATTGTATTAATTATTTCATCACAAGTAATCTCAGGTATTCCTATTATGATGTTTATCGTTGGAATTAGACCATCCTGTAGTATCGCATCTAATACATTACAACAATCTTCTTCATTAATACCGATTTTATTGATTGAAGGGCATTTTAACAGTCTGCTTGAAAATGTTTCAACGCCTAAGCCAATACCATGAAATCTAGCTTGAGCCAATAACGCTATAAGTTTTGAATTTATCTTTTTCTGGCCGGATTCTCGCATAATAAAGTCGGTTATTCTAGCTTGGCAATTAAATATTGTTTCTTTAGGAATTAAATCATTATTTTTTGCATTTATTATTAATCTACATAAATCACTAATTCGATTTAATCCTTCTCTATTTCCCACTGGTAAATCATCATCACTGAAAAGGAAACCCTTTGCACCATATTTTCTAATATGATACTGAATCAACTTAAATACTTCATCAGCCGAAAGCATAAATATTTTGGATATTTTTTTCTGAGAACAAGGAATGAAGGATTGAGAACTACAAAAGCCACAATTTTGAGGGCAATGGCTAGTAGTATAAAGTCTCACTGTTTCAACAATGAATTTATTGCCATGGAAATTAAGATTACCTGCATCTTTATACATAACATTCCAATAATCTTTATACGGAAGAGATAATTGTAGAATTTGGTTAAATGATAGCTCTCTCCACTCAAGTGGTGTTAGAATCGTTGAAGAGTTGTAAATAAAACTTCCATCTTGTGTTTTGTATGCAATTCCTTCTATGTCTTTTATTGATGCTTTTATGTTATTTAAATCGCCGTCTGAATTTTTCATGCGCAAAATAAGTTCGTACAATGGTTTTTCAGCAAATCCTAAAATAATTATATCAATACCTGCTTCCAGCCATTGTTGATAGTTTAGAGTTGCTTCCTGCCCACCTGAAATGAATAAGCATTTTTTTTTACTCTTTTTACTCGCATTTCTAAATTTCCACAATGTTTGAAGATCTGTAATCATGTTGTGATGACTTACGCTGATTCCAATTACGTCATACTTCCCTTGTTCAACCATCTGCAAATATTTACTTTCTAGATTTCCGTCAAGATCTAAATCTACAATATCGCAGATTATGTCCTTGGATGCTAAATAATTTTTAATTCTATACAATCCAAGGGGTGGTGCAGATGCGACATACATGTCGCTAGTATTACTTGTTAAATTCACAAATAGAATTTTAAGTTCATTCATCATTTCTTCACCAAAATATCCTATTTTTTATTCAAAGTATATGAATGAATAGTCCCCTCTATATCCAAATTCTTTAAACAACCATTCCCATTCATCTTTGGAAAAGAAACATTCACCAGTCAATACCCAACACATCAAGTTGAATTTCTCTTGCTCATTCCGATATGCCTCGGTGACGATATATTTATGTTTTTTACCGACGCGTTCCATCTCTTTGATTTGTTTTTTTACATCATAAATCAGGGTGTTATGAATTGTATTTATTGAATAAACAAGGTCGAACGATTTGTCTGGGTAGGGCAACTCCTGTGCTAATCCGACACGAAGGTGCGGTTTGACTTCTTCTTTTGCATTCTTAATTGCATATTCTGAAATATCAATACCACTAACCTTTATACCAGGCACAACCTGCGTGAAATCATATAATAGAAAACCTTTTCCGCAGCCGACATCAAGGATGCTGTCGCCAGATTTAAGTCCGTAGTGTTTTACCATGTCTTCAGCGACAACTCTCCAGCGGCCGTCGTATCGATAACCTCCAAACCCGTATTTTCTATCCCCGTCCCAATAGTCATAGTCATATTTTTTTGCAATCTCACATATTTTTGGTTTCTCTGCAGTCATTCTTTCTAAATAATTCCTATTTGTTTTTTTGTGTAATTTCGATATAAAATCTATATATGCCATAGTATACCTACCTCCTATTTTTTTTGTTTATAAAGATTCCTTGTTTCTCTTTTTATATCTTCTTTTGAGAGCCCAAAATGGGCTTTTAAATCTTTATGAGTTCCATAAAAAGAGCAGAAACAATCTTTAATTCCCAAACGTTTGAACTTAATGTCTCTAATTTTGCTTTCAAGAAGCACCTCTGCTATGCCACTCCCAAAACCACCGTCTATATTGTGCTCTTCTACTGTAAGAATTGAACCAGTTGCTTTCGCCGTTTCGAGGATCATTTTTACATCGAGAGGTTTAATGGTATGAATATTAATTACTTTTACTGAAAGTTTTTCTCTCTCCAATTCTCTTGCCGCCTCTAATACATCATATGTAATTGATCCTGTTGAAAAAATGGCGATGTCGGCGCCATCTTTTAATTCTACTCCCTTTCCCAATTTGAAGTTGTAATCTTCTTGATAGATGGCTGGTTCTCCTCTTGTTCCTATGCGAAGGTACACGGGACCTTTCAACTGTGCAGCTGCGATAGTTGTTTTTTTTGCTTCTAATGGATCGGCGGGTGAAACTATGGTCATATTGGGTAGTACTCTCATTATTGCTATATCCTCAATTGCATGATGGGTTGGTCCTAATGTAGAATAACACAAACCCGCGCCAACACCAACGATCTTAACGTTTGTATTCTGTAGGCAGACATCATTCTTTATTTGCTCGTAAGGCCTCATTGTAATAAATGGTGTTATGGTATAAGTGAATGGAATTTTCCCACAGGATGCCAAACCAGCCGCAACTCCGATCAGATTCTGTTCTGCAACGCCAACATTTACAAATTGATCAGGAAAATCTTCCTTAAATTTATCAAAAACAATTGCACCAATATCTGCAACGATAGCCATGATCTGCTTATTTTTTTTTGCAAGTTCATACAAAGTAGACATGTACGCATTTCTCATTCAAAGACATCTCCAAATTCATTTTCATCAATTTCTAACTCTTTACAAACAATTTTCCATTCCTCTTTTTTATCTGGAATACGATAATGCCAAATCGGAACATTTTCCATAAAAGAAAGTCCTTTTCCTTTTATGGTATGGGCAATGAGCACACTAGGCTTGTCCTTTGTAAATGGAATGGACTCAAGTGTTTTAGTAATCTGAGAGATATTGTGTCCATCAACTTCTTTTACTTCCCAACCAAATGATCGCCATTTATCAGAGAATGGATTTAGGGAAAGAATATCCTCGACTCTACCAAGTGATTGAAGTTTATTATGATCGACTATAGCAATTAAATTATCTAATTTATGATGCGAGGCAAACAATGCCGCCTCCCATATTTGGCCCTCTTCTGTTTCGCCATCACTTAACAAAACAAAAACGCGGTAATCTTTTTTGTCGATTTTTCCAGCAAGGGCGATACCGGCACCAAATGATAATCCGTGGCCTAAGGAACCCGTAGACAGTTCGATACCTGGAACCAGGTGTGTCTCGGGATGAGCACCCAAAATACTATCTTTCTGGCAGAAGGTATTTAAAATATTTTTATCAAGAATTTCTTTTTCTGCGAGTATTGCATATAATAAAGCACCAGCATGACCCTTACTCAAAATAAACCTATCCCTGCGACTGTCAGTATAGTTATTTTTGTCAAGGTTTAATATGTTAAAATAGAGAGCAACTAATATTTCAACACTAGAAAAAGAAGGAGCGACATGGCCACCACCAGCTCGGTAACACATTTTGATTACTTTCCTTCGCATTTCTTTTGCCAAATTAGTCAAATCACGAGTATTATTCATCCAGTTACCTCAATTTTTTTTTAAAATTCTATAATGGCTCTCCCGAGAATTTTTCCATTGCTTAAGAGTTCAAATGCATTATTGATATCATCGAACTTGAAACGCTCTGTAATCATATCATCCAGCTTCATTTTTCCAGCCAAATACAAATTTGCATATCGTGGAATATCAATATCTGGTTGTGTTAAACCACCCCAACTACCAATAATTTTTTTTCCCTTCAAATCAAACGGATTCAATGATATTTTTTCTTTTTCTGGAGGGTTACCTGCAATCACAACAAGTCCTCCATTCCATTTTACTACTTCGAACGATTCTTCTATCGTTTTCTTAAATCCTGCTGCCTCTACTGCATAATCTATCCCTTTACCATTTGTAAGTTTGCTAATAGCTAATACAAAATCTTTTTTATTTGAATTTATGATTTCTGTTGCACCTAGTTTCTTTGCCAATTTAAGTTTTTCATCATTAATATCAACAGCAATAATCGGATGGCAATTCATCATATGAGCCAATAAAATCGCACTCAAACCTATGCCTCCAGCACCGATTACTGCTAAACTACTTCCCGGTGCAGGTTTTATTTGGTTCATGATAATACCCCCGCCCGTCGGAATTGCACAGCCAAGTAGTGTAGCCTTATCTAAGGGCATCTCGCTAGCTATAGAAGTCACTCTATTTTCAGAAATTACTGAGTATTCACTAAATGTGGTAACAGCACCCGCATTAATGATTTTATTTTTACTATTACAATATTGCGTTGATGGAATATCTTTTCCAGATCCTTTAATCCAGGAGAGAACAACATGGTCGCCTCTTTTAACTTTTGTCACTCCTTCAGAAACTTGTTCTACAATGCCGCCTGCTTCATGTCCTAGTAGATGTGGTAAAAATTTATCTTTGCCTTTTAGACCTCTAATCTCGTTTAACTGACTATGACAAATCCCTGAATATACGATTTTTACTAAAACTTGCCCGGGTTTGAGTTCAGGAATTTTTAAATCTTCTATAACTAATGGTTTGTTATTTTCATATAATACTGCCGCTCTGGTCCTCATAAATACGACCCTCCACCGATACGTTATGGTTTATGAATATATTCAAGTGGTTGTGTTTTTATAATTTCCCAATCGCGATTAATCCAATCAATGACACGATCTAATCCATCGCTTATATTGACTTGTGTTTTCCATCCTAATTCTCTCTTAGCTTTTGAGGAATCGATTACATAGTACGCATCCTGACCCAAACGCTCATCAACAATTTCTACCGCATCGTTAAATTCTACATTCATCTTGTTGCAAATCATTTGAACAATATCTCTAACTACATATCCTGATTTTGGTGAAAAATGATAGATTTCTCCAGTTTTTCCTTTATTAATAGCTCTATAATAGCCATCGCAAACATCCCTGATATAAATAAATGATTTTACAGCTTTTCCGCCACCATGCAGCTGTATTTTCTTCTTCATTTTGATGTATATAATTGACCTGGGAATTATTTTAAATAATTGCTGATGAGGGCCATAAACATTAGTTGATCTAATCATAACCAAAGGAAAATTAAAATTTTTTACAAGAACAAATAGGAACAAATCTCCAGCTGATTTGGAAGCCGCATAAGGAGTACTTGGGTTATAGGGTGCTGATTCTTTTATTATCCCTTCACATGTACCATACACTTCCGGAGAAGAGATATGGACGTATTTTTTAAGATATTTTTTATCTTTTAAACCATACGTAAGATTTGCAATCCCTATGCAGTTAGTTCTAAACCACTGTTCAGGATTTTTCCAGCTTGGACCAACTTCACTTTGAGCTGAAAAATTTACTATTACGTCAGGTTTTTCCTTATCAAACAGGTCAATCATTTCTTTAATATTTTTATTCAAATCCATCTGATAGAATGTAAATTTTTTACTATTTCTATTTTTATACGGGAGAAAAACTGCATTCTTTTCAGGAGATCTACTAATCCCCAAAATATCACATTCGGTTTTTTCTAAAAGAAAATCAATAAAATGACTACCGGAAAATGAATTACTCCCTATTACTGCTACTTTCTCCATAATTATTTCGACTCTTCTTGATTTTTTATTTTTGTCAATTCAACTTTCTGTTTCTGCTTAGCTTAAAAAATACTATTTCAAATGGACGCCCTGCATAAGTTTAATATTGTGATAAAGCGGGTTGTTCAAACCATCCACAATCAACCCTTTATTATAAGCTTCAATGAGACTTTTCACTGCGTCTTCGATTGTATGCTTTGCTTCAAAATTTAAAATGTCTTTTATCTTATCTGAATTTATGTGGTATGATCTTTTGTCATTTGTCGGGACATTCTCCAAATTTATGGCAGGGTCATTGATTGTTTTCTTGATCAATTCTGCTATCTGTTTAACTGTTAAATTTTGATAACCGACATTAAATATTTGTCTGTCTATCTTTTCAGATGGTGCAGATAACATTGTTTCATAAGCTCTGACCATATCTTTAATATTAATATTTGGTCTTAGTTGTTCTCCACCAAATATTTTTATTTTCTTATTAATAAGAGCTTGTATTGTCAAAATATTTACAACCAAATCAAGACGTAATCTTGGGGCATATCCACACACTGTCGCAGGTCTGAGTATTGCCCATTTCATATTGCTATTTTTATGATTTGATAATATTTTTTCGCATTCAAGTTTGAATTTCGAATAATCAGTTAGTGGTTCACAAACAACATCTTCTCTAACATCTTGTTCTTTTTTTACCCCATATACACTAGAAGTACTCGCAAAAATAAATCTCTTTACATTATTTGTATCCGCTGCTTCAAGAATATTGAAAAAAGCATCATAATTGATCGATTTACCAAGATCCGGATCAAGTTCATAACTAGGATCATTGGAAATACAAGCCAAATGTATTATCGCATCCATATTCTTAGTTGAATCTACCAACTTTTTTTTGTCGCGGATGTCTCCTTTTATTTGTCTCAAATTCGAATTTTTTTTAAGATGAGAAAAAACATCTCCATAAAGATATAAATCATAGACGGTAACAGAATAACCTTTCTTCAATAAACTTGGTACTAAAGCACTCCCTACATATCCCGCGCCGCCAGTTAATAAAACACTTTTATTTGTTTTCATGTTTCTGTCCCCATCTATTAATCTGAAAATTCTATTTCATTATCGTAGAAATATATTTCATTAAAGAGACCTTGTCTATGGCCTCTTTATTTCCTATGATTGTTACTGCCATAGCTCCAACGGCATTCCCTACAAATCCTACTATTTCCATTGGAGCCCCTATCGAAACCAATGGGGCAGTTATTGAGAGAAATGCGTCTCCTGCACCCATACTATCCAGCACCTTTCCAGAAAAAGCAGGTGTTTGATTAAACTCTTTATTGGAATAGACAATGCAGCCTTTAATCCCTCTCGTTATAGTAATATTATTGCAAGATAATTTTTTTGACAAGTTCCTTATGAGATGGGTTAAATCTCCAACTTTATCTCTGCTCTCTAGACGTATTTCTGGTTCGTCAATACAGATGTAGTCTGCTCGTGGATATTTTGATATGGTATTATAACCCATATTTCCAGCATTTGTCTGGGTGTTTACTCCTAAAAATTTCGATTTGTTAGCAATTATGTCTATCATCTTATTATCAAACATTCCATGACCAAAATCCGCTACAATAACGACGTCATAGTTTTGAATTATTTTTTTAAGATGCGATTGTACTTCTTTACTTTGCTCAGGATCTAAATTTTTTTCATTGAAAACATAGAATTCAAGTAATTTTCTAAAAGGGCTCTCTTCAATAAATCTTCTTTTAATGATTGTAGGTGAATCTTTTTTATAATGAAATAATCTATGTACTTTTTTATTGAGATGTTTTTCAATAAAATCCTTTTGAGGATCTATTTCACCTAGAAGAGTGAATAATGAGACATTATCACAAAAATTTGAGATGTGGTTTGCAATTGCCAAGGAACCTCCAGCGAATTTCTCTGTTGAAAGATATTTTAATGCAATCATTGATTCTTTGCCAGCTTTACCAATGGAATCACCGTACTGATATTCATCAATGATTGCCTCACCGATCACCAAAATTTTTAAATTTTTTAGTTTCTCCATCCATTCAAAAATTTCCTCTGATTTATACTTTTTTGAAAAATTAAATAGATATTCATCTGCTTCTTTAGAAAAAACAGAAAAAAATCTATTTAATAGAGTTGATGAACTAAATGATATTTCATTAGTAAATTTTAGGACTCCGCCAACCTCTTCGATAGCCTCTTTTTCTGCAACAATTCCTCCAGTAATATCCTTTTGTTGGTCTGAATAATCACTTCCTTTTGTATAGATGTCTGGTTTTAAAAGTTTAATAGTTTCAACTGCAGTTGGCCACTTATTGATCGCTACATAATCTACGACGTTTAATGCTGCAATAGATTCGCATCTTAATTTTTCTTCAAATGCAGGTCTATGAGGGCCTTTATTAACATATTTGTCAGGAGTTATAGTAGCGACTAATACATCACCCAATTTCTTTGCGGCCTCAAAATGACGAATATGACCAATATGCAATAAATCAAAAACACCATGACTTAGAACTACTTTTTTATTTTCCTTTTTTAATTTTGATATGATTTTTGCCAGATCATCCAATTCTACAATTTTACTTTTTGTCATGTTGCAATTTTTCCCCCGTTAGAAATGATATTATTACTCATTATCTTATTTTGACAGATATGAAAACCAATCCCTGGTTGCTTTTTTAATTTTTTCAGGTGTCCAGACTGGCGCATCTTTCCAGTCATTAATATATTCGAGCATTATTTTTACACCTTCTTCAAATGATACTTTAGGAGAATAGCCAAGTAATTTTTTTGCTTTCGAAATGTCTGCAAATGTACAGTCCGGTTCTCCTGGACGCTTTGGAATATGTATTACATCTCCTCCTAAAAGTTCTACCAATCTGTTTATACTCTTAGTATTGCCACTTCCAAGATTAATTATTTCGTTTTTGATATCCGACTCAGCGGCTTTATACATACCATCTATTATATCTGACACAAAGGTAAAATCTCTTGTTTGATTTCCATCCCCTACAACTGTAAATGGTTTTCCTGCTAATTTTTGTGCCAGAAACACGCCAAAAACAGCCCCATATGTTCCTGAAGTTCGTGCTCTTGGTCCATAAACGTTGAAGAATCTCAATGATACGACTGGCATATGGTATATTTTTCCCCAATGAAGAACATATTGTTCTCCTAAATACTTCGTCAGAGCATAGGGGTATTCTAATTTGATTGGTGAAGTTTCTGAAGTTGGGTAGTCATCAGGAATACCGTAGCATGTAGATGACGCAGCATAAATAAATCGCTTAACACCTGCTTTACGAGCTGCTTCTAAAACATTTACAGTACCATCAACATTAGCGGCATGATACTCGATTGGCTTTTGGATTGATGGAACAACATCTGCCAATGCGGCAAGATGAAAGACCCAATCTACATTATCAAATAAGTGCAACCATTTTTCATATTCTCTTGAGATATCTATTTCATAAAATTTAAAGTTGGGGTTTTGCAAACATCTTTTGATATTTTTTTTATTTCCGGTTGACAGATTATCTAATACTATGACATTAATATTTTTATTTAGCAGATATTCTGCCAAATTACTACCTATGAAACCAGCTCCGCCTGTGACTATTGCCTTCATGTTTTCCTCTTTTCTTTGATGTAAATAAATAACTTAATCATCCTTTCTTGTTTTCCTTATAATAATTTAGATAATAACTCCGATATTTTCATTTTATTCCTCATATTAATTTATTATATAAAATATCTTTCAAATTATTTGGTATTAAACAAGAAACAATGAAAATCAAAGGTAAGAATATTATCATAATTCTATAAAATAAATATTTTTTCTTCTGGTTTGTCTTTTTATAATAATGGCTTTTCAACTCAAATCTTATGTATAAATTCCAACTATGCCATATTATATGAGGTTGCTTCGTTAAATTAATAGCCGCTGCTCCACCATGTTCAGCGACAAAATCAAGATATTCCTCTACATCCCTAACAAGATTATTTTCTTCGACGTATTTCCAAATTGGCGCTTCAGGTAAGGGAATTAAATAATTTAAACTATAGGTATAAGAATCGATATCTTTTAAAAATTTAATTGTTTCGTATATCGTTTTTGTTGTTTCACTTGGAGAACCAACAACAAGTTGCACCTCAGAGATAAACCCCATGTTTTTCGTTAAGTTCGTTATTTCCTTATTTTGTTGTACTGTCGTTCCTTTTCTCAATTCCTTAAGTATTATATCTGATCCCGATTCTTGACCGTAACCAATCGCAACACATCCTGTTTCCTTTAATTTCATCAGCATTTCATTATCTACCTTATCAACTCTTGCTCCACCGATTTCAAACACGATATCAAGATTATTTTTTCCTAATTTATCACAGAAATCAAGTACCCATTGACGATTTGCATTAAATAATTCGTCACTAAAAAGAAAAGAAGTAATATTGTATTTTTCTTTTAAAAATTTTATATGTTCCATGACATAATCAACACTATGCCTTCTATACCCCCTCACTTGTCTATAACAGAAGCTGCATCGAGATGTGCATCCTCTAGAAGATATAATGGCGATATGTTTTTTTCCTTTTTCTAATCTTTCTATTGACGAATATTCGGGGATATTAATAAGATGATAAGCTGGAAATGGTATTACATCAAGATTTTCTATCTGTTTGACAGGCGGATTTCTTATGATTTTTTCATTGATTACATATGAAATTCCGTCAATATCATTAAATGATCGAGATTCTCCAATTCTTTTTAAAAATATTGGAAGATTTGCTTCTATTTCCCCGTGAAATACCACATCAACTTTTGTTTTGGAAAGCAATAAATCATAAACTGATGAAAGTGCACCTCCAGCAATTTGAATAATATTTGGATATTTACACTTTATATGGATAGAGAGATGCTTTGTTCGCCCATATGACGTTGCGATACCACCAAATCCGATGATTGATGGTTTGAACTCCTCAATTATTTTATCAAGACAACGATAGTTAAAGTTCTTTAGGCCAAATGCACCTTCACCTGTTGAATATAAGTCAATGATTTTTGGAGAATGGCCGCATCTTTCAATGGCACCGCCCACATATAATAGACCAATAGGAATTCCATATATTCCCTTTAATTTACGAGATGGTACATCGACTAGCAAGATATTCATTTTATATGCCTTCTAATTTATTTCTTTAAGATACTCTTTATAAGAAGTTCTAAGATCGATCTTTCCCCTTCCAAAACGGAAGATTGAAACGTTAATAACGATAATATTTTATCACAACTTAATAGACATAGTCTTGAAATGTTGATAAGTTATTTCTCATTCTTGTTATTGTATAAATTCTTCAAATCTTTTTTCGGCCTGTGGCAAAATAAGTTTTTATTTTAATTCAGCTATTTTCCTGTAAAATTCCTCAAGACGTTCAATTTGATTATCTATGGACAACTCTTCTCTCGCCTTTAAAACATTTTCCTTCAATTTCTCATAATCATATTTTTTAATAATTTCCTTAATATGATCAATTTCACCAACTTTAATGGTAAAACCAACTTTATAATTTTCTATTATTGTTTTATCACCTATTGCCTTTTCACTTACAATAATAGGCAATCCTGCCTCAAGATAGCTGAACAATTTATTTCCTATCCAACATTTCTGTATCAGAACTTCATTTAAATCTCTCAACTTATATTCGAGTCCGATCTGATCCATAACACCAAAATCATATTTGGCTATTTCTCGGCTCAACTTTTCATATTTCGCAGGTTTATGAAAATGAAAATAAGGATCAGTTTTATCCAATTGAATATATTCATCATATTTCTTGAAAAATTTTTTCTCATCTCTTGTCATATCGCTAGAAAAGGGCGGAGGATACATATTGAAATGAATTTTCATACTCGATAATTTTTTTGCCAAAGGAATGTAATAATCATAATCACAATTTGTTTGTTTTGCTGACATACAACCGGTATAGACCAGATGCATTTCATGATCTTTGTCAGAAAGTTTTTTTGTGTCTTGTTCTACAAATAACTCCTCCCTACAATAATGTGAAAATAATAAAAGTGGACATTTTATTTCATAACCTCTTTTTTTAAAATATTCTATTTCATCAATAGATGCTCTATAGATAATTCCATCGGCGTGTTCCAAACAATATCGTTCTTTAATTCGATCTTTCTCTGATAGATTTTCTATGCCTTTGATAATGCCTATGGGGGCTGTTTCATATTCTATTATTACTGGTTTTTTAGCATTTTTTATAACAATATCTGAACCTGTTGTAAGAACAGTATGGCAATGGAAGATATAGGGATCCATTTTTCTGATGATATGGGTTAATTTCCATTGCTCCAATATCTCAATATACTTCTTGAAGAATCGATGTGCAATATCATCTAAGATTTTTATTGGAAAAACTCTATAGACGATGATCTTATCAAAGACATCACGGAAATCAAAAAATGGGTTATATCTACTCTCCATCTTTGTGATGAGAATGAGTTTGTATCGACCGGTTTTTTTTAACGCTGAAGCAATCTTGTATAGACGAATATAAACGTGGGGTGTGAAAAACACAATTGTTTTCATTGTATCTGCTCCTGAGTCATCATGTACACGTGATTAGACGAGCATTTTTGACAAAATGGGGGATAGTTACCTTTGGAGATGTTTGTCTGTAACTGTTTATGGTGTTTTGAGAAAAAAATTTGTTTGAAGGATTGTTCTTTCAAATTTCCATAATTATAAATATCTCCATCCATAAGTGCACAACAAGGAATCACATATCCTTCAACAGTGATTACAACCATTCCATAGGTGTTACAAGGAGAATAATCATCTCGCCGAAAACGATCTGAGATAATAATGGTGACATGCGAGAGGTCTACCCCCTTTGGGATATCAACAAATTCAAATTCCACATTTTTCATCTTCATTTCTTTAATCTTTCGTACCGTCTCTCTTTTTTCTAAAGGAGTTTGACAACGGGTATGGCATCCCTGATCTTCAAAGGGTTGACAGATGATTCTCTTTGCGCCAAGATGAACAAGCTTTTCAACGGTTTTCGAAAATGTATGTTGATTCACCGTGCTTATTACAACTCCAAAAACAATTTTATCAGGAAAGTGATCAAGGAGGTATTTGATATTTTTTGTTAATACTGCGACATCGGTTCCTGGTCGCAATTGGGAAACTTCTTGCTGATCCAGCGAATCGACAGATATGATTAGTTGAGTTAATCCTCGTGAAAACAGATCCCTATAAACTTCTGGTTTTTGGGCAAGGAGGTTAGTAGTAAAAGAAATTCCTTTGACTTTCCCAGAGTTCATAGCGTAGTCCATCATTTCACGTAACTGTAGATTTAGCGAGGTTTCTCCGCACCCCTGAAGAATTAATCCGCTTATGTGGGGTAATTTATCGATATACATCTTAAAGTCGTCCAGAGACATGTTTTTATTTTTCGCTGAATATTCTTTAAGATTTCGGTAGCATCCCGTGCATCTCAAGTTACAATATGTCGAAACCTCAAGCATCACATTAATGGGAAAATATTTTCTGAACATCTTTGTTTTTTTTAAATGATTATATACATTGCCATAGAATATTTTAATTGATTTAGGAATACGATTTTTATATTTGGAAAGAACCACTTGAAAATTATTAGATGTGTTTGTCATTTTTGCTTTTCTCCGATTTTCCAATATATTATTAATTAATTTTTTATCTGTCCATTTATAATTTTTTGTAAAATTTCAACAATAGAAATGTCATCGGTATCAATAGCCATTGTATATGATTCTGGGTCACCTTTAAGAAATTCTTCAATATTTGCAATAGCTTCTGATATATCACAGTAAGGTTTTAGAAGATCTCCAAAATACGTAAGCGCAGTTTTTCTGATGTTAGACTCTTCATAATATAATGACATTGTTGGTACTCCAGCTACAACTGATTCATAGAAACCCGTACTCGGGAAATCGCAGACGACTCCATCAGCCAAGGGCAAACAGTCTGTAAATCGATTTTGAGCAATTTCTATATTATCAAATTTTTTATGATGAATAAAATCTGGAATGGGATTGTATATCCGATCTGAAACAGGAAGACCTTTCCATACAAAAGTATAGTCTTGTTTCGTAGAAAAATATTCAAGTAATTCCTTTTGAAATGTATAATACCAAACATCGGGATAGTGCACACCGTCTATGCGACGACCATCCCAACTAAACATAGTCGGTAAATAAAAAATTTTCATTTTGTGTTTTTTATCTTTTATATTGTTTGCATTTTTCAGCATGGTTTTAATTTTTTCTAATGGTAATAATCTATGCGAACTACAATAACATTGAGTGGGTATTTTATTTGATTTACACACAGATCTGAAATAGTCTCTCTTTTCTAAATTTGATGAAATATGGATTTTGAAAGGAGTTAATTCATTCATTCTCCAAACTTTATAGTCAAATACTTCATCGCCATGCGCAAAACATACACTTTGTGTAGTTTTGGTATTATTTGCTGCAGCGATTGCAGCGAAGTCAATAGGTAACCATTGATGTGGCGTCACAACAAAATCAATTCTTTCTTTCTCATAAAAATCAATGAAAAATTGAAAATAATCAAAGATTTCCGGGCATATTTTTAATATAAAATATTCAAATCTAGGTAAAATTATATCTGAAACATCCAGTTTACATTTTTCATTTATCCATTTTAGCAAATCTTCATTTTTTAATTGATTTGCTGCATCTTTCCATATATTATTATCTTTTGACCCATTGTTAATTTTGATATCTCGGTATTTCCTTGAACCATATGAATAATATTTTAGTATTTCTCGGTCTGATAGGAGATATATGTTATGACCATGTTCTAAACCGGTTTTTACTAGTTCCATTCCATTACAAAGTGTTTTTAATAATAATATCTGTAACTTGTTTTTTTTCTTGAGACGACTCGTTTTTCCATATTTGAAAAAGAAAAACGTATCTCGTACGATTTTAAATTCGGCTAATTCTTTTTTTATCTTTTTCTGTAAATTTCGTTCAGCATTGACATATTTTTTATTATCATTATCTACATAGATATTTTCGAATGCAATTTTCTTTTGTCTGCATATGATTGGGAGAACAAGAGAATAATAACTTCGACTATCATCTTGTAATCTGAAATCTAAAGATGTATCTTTTGGACGATTTGAAACAAAAATGATTTTAGATGGTTTAATTTTATTTATGACCCTATTTAACGTAAAACATCTGATAATGAGGGGGTCAATCATTGATTTTAAGTTTAAATAATAAATAGTACCCATTTTCAAATTAAATTCTTTTAAATAAGGTATTTTATCTTGAAGATATTCATCTAATTTATGTATCCACTCCAGTTGGGATTCGTAGAAATCATTTTCGCCTTCGAATAATTCTTTTTCATAAAAATAGTTTTCAATAATCGAATATTTTATTTGGTTAATATCAAGGTCATAACATGCTTTTGGTGTTAAAGCAATTATCAATGAATCTTTTTCAAATTGTATCTCTGGCGAATATGTTTCAATAAAATAGGTTTTCATACTGCCGCTCCAAAATCTAAACAGTTCTTTACTTATGTTTAATGGAAAATGATTTACTAAAAATTCTCTGTTGTTTTTCTCGAGCAACTTTTAGCAGATTTGCAGGTAATTATAAATCCGCTACATTTGTAATCTCTAATTTCTTACAGATTCTATTGGTTTCTTTTCTGCTTTCACTCATATTTTCCTACCGATTCATTATTCACATATTGACCCTTTATCTTTTCCCATCCATTTTCAGATATTTCCATCAAAAACACATGAATACGTCTTCCGTTCCTAAACAATGTTTTTTCTAACATTCCCTTTTTTTTAAAGCCAAATTTTTCATATAATTTTATGGCGACGCGGTTATTCCCTAAGACTTTCGTATACATTTTATTAAAGTTCATCTCATCAAATACATATTTCATTAATTTATACAACGCAGTAGAACCCACACCTTTCCCCCTCATAGATTCATCTGCTATATAAAAACCCCATTCAGTTGTTTTATTTCTATAATCGATATTCGATAGAGATACTATACCTATAGGTTTTTCATCGCATCTAATTATCCATGCTTTTGCAGTATTTTTTATTTTCAAATTTTCTAGCCATCTTTGGTGTTCCTCTCTAGTTATATGGTGATTTGTATACATATACTGACTAACGTGTTTGCTATTTCTCCAGATTCGTACTAATTCCAGTAATTCCCCGTCGACTTTCAATATATCTTCAAATTCTATTTTCATGTAAAAACCCTGGTAAATAAGTTTCGATGGTTAGATATCTTCCCATACGAGCCATTGTTCTGCTTTTATGTCTCTTTTTGTCGTTTTTCCAACTACCATATCCAAAAATTTTGGTTTAATACCAAATCCAGGTCTTTTAATTATTAGCATATCTCGTGTAATTTTTGTTCCCTTAGATATATCTTTTGCAGCAATAATGCTTCTCCGTCCCTTTTCATACATTTCTTGTTCATCTTTAGTTCTCTCTTTAACTCCTGTTCCCATTGCTTTTTCAACGTCTCTAATGTTTTGGACCATCTGTTTCAGTTCATTCGGTTCTATGGCAAAAGAGTGATCTGGCCCTTTCATCTTTCTATCTAGAGTGAAATGTTTTTCAACTACTTTTGATCCTTTTGCTACTGCAGCAATTGAAATATGTATGCCAATAGTATGATCTGAAAAACCTATTGGTATCTGGAACGCTCTGGACAACATATTTATCACATTTAGATTGACTATTTCGACAGGAGAAGGATACAGCGAGTTGCAGTGCAGTAATATAACGTCATCATTCCCCTGCGATCTAATAACTTCTAAAGCTTCTTCTATTTCCCCGAGAGTTGCCATTCCTGTTGATAAGATGATAGGTTTCTTCTTTTTTGCAATATATTTTAATAGTTCCAAATCAGTAATTTCGAAAGATGCAACCTTAAATGCAAGAACTCCAATTTTATCCAACTCATCAACTGCTTCAAAATCAAATGGAGAAGACAAAAAATGTAAATCCCTCTCGACTGAATATTTGTACAATTCTTTGTGCCATTCTCTAGGGAGCTCAATTGCTTTTATTAAATCAAACGGCTTAATGTTGTCTTTAGAAAACTTTGGTGTTTTTTTAGAATATAAGTATTCTGCTTTGAAAGTTTGAAATTTTACTGCATCTACGCCCGCCTCAGCAGCCTTATTTATCATTTTTTTAGCAATATTCAGATTTCTATTGTGATTTGAACCTAGCTCTGCAATTATATAAGTAGGATGACCTTCGCCAACTTTCTTATCTCCTAATATCACTTCTTTTTTCAATTGAATCTCTCCAAAAAATCTACGATTCTCTCTTTTCCTTTTCCATCAACCAATTTTCTTCCATTTTGACTCATATTTTTTCTTAGGTCATAATCGAATATTAACTCATCTACTGTATTTTTGAATTGATCTTCTATTAACTCATTTCTTTTCCCTAGATATGTACTAACTTTTTTCTTATTTAGTTCCTCTGCGACGCGTATCTGATTATCTGCAATAGTTATAATGATGTTTGGAATACCAAAATATGCCAATTCATAGCACGTACTTCCACCGGCGCTAATGGCCATATCCGATTCCAAGTAAATGTCCGTCATATTTTCCGGCGATTCAAGTAGTTTGATTTTCTGTTCTGTTTCACAAATGTATTTTTTGATATCCTGGTGTGATTGATGGAAAGGACCTATTATGGTAAAAATTTCTATATTTTTGTTAATCGGCTCTAATAATTTTAAAATTTTTAATATGAGATTATCAAGGTCTGAACCGCCTACAGTTACCAATATTTTTTTAACTTCGTTGTTTTTTATTTTATTACTTCTCTTTAATAGTTTGTCTCGCATCATTATATATTTTGGACCAAGCAAATATTTTGTGTACTTTTCTGCGGAAAAATCAAAACATTCCGCGCCGATATTCTGGTTCAAGAGAATATCTGAAAAATAATGCATTTGGGCAGTATCATCCACAGATAGCACATGAAACCCATGTTGTTTTATCTCTTTCACATATGTTGCATCTATTCCATAATGATCGGTGATAATCCAATCAATGTCATGCTTTTTTGAAAAATTTAGTAACGTATTCAAATCTCCTTTCAGAGTTGTGTTAGTTTTTATTTTTTGACAGTCGACGCGAAAGTTTTTGATATTGGTTAGTAAGTTATTGTCATCTATTTTCGATAAAAAATAACACCTATTCCCCCTTCGGGATAATTCCTCGGAGAGTGCTAAACAACGCATGAGATGTCCAACGCCTATCTTTGGCGAAGCATCAACTCTAAATGCAACATTCACTGCATCTCTACTCCCTTAATTCTTTTTGTTCAATATTCTTATTTATCTCTAGTAATTCTGGATTAGCATCAAGAAAATCAATAATATCTTCTGCGTTAAAGGTAATATCATCAAAGTGTGATACTATTTGCTTTATCAATTCAAAATCTTCTTGTGTATCTAAGGTGATTCGTATATCCGGTCTTAGTAATTTTCCCTTTGCTTCGAGATTTTGTAATTTGAATTTTTCAGGATGTTCTCTGATGTAAGGAGTAACATGTTCTCTTTGATATTGTTGATTTGCATTTTTGTAAGATTCCTCTAAGGCATCAAAAGTAAAAATTTCAACATCCAATCCTCTCGGGAATGTTCTTTCTACTGTATTGGCAGTATAATCAACTTTTTTTTCAATATGCTTTTTGATTATTTTATCGACAATATATGGATCGATAAGAGGGCAATCACTTGTAATTCTAACTATCTGATCTGCCCCATATTTTTTTGAAGCATGGTAGTACCTACTTAAAACATCATCCTTGCTACCGCGGAAATAACTAATACTTTTGTTTGTAGCATACTGTTGTAAAATATCATCTTTTTCAGATGTTGTTGTTGCTATAACAATATTATTTAGATTTTCACAAAACTGTAATCTCTCAATAACGTAATCAAGAACTAACTTGTTTTTTATCTTTTTTAATACTTTTCCTGGTAATCGTGTTGATCCCATTCTAGCTTGAATGACGGCTACTATGTTCAATTATAAAACCTCATGACGGATAATAATTAACTACCTTTTCAACTGCATCAATAACATCGTTTACATCGTTATTGCTCATCTTAGGAAAAAGCGGCAAGGAAAGAGCTCTCTTATAAAATTCTTCTGCTATGGGAAAATCTCCTGTCTTATAGCCAAATTTTTCTTGATAATATGGTTGGAGATGCACGGGAATATAATGGACCTGTACGCCAATATTTTCCGCTCTGAGTGCATCAAACACTTTTTTTCTATCCATCTTCTGTAATTGTATTACATATAGATGATATGCTGAGAAAACATCTGGTTTTTCATAGGGAGTTATAATTTCTTTTATTTCACCGAAAGCTTTGTTGTATATGGATATTATTTCTCGTCTTCTTTTAATGAATTGCTCCAATTTTTTAAACTGACTTATACCCAAAGCGCACTGGAAATCAGTAAGTCTGTAATTATATCCTAAGTGTTGCATCTCATAATACCAGCCGCCTTCATTTTTTTCCATCTTTTGTGGATCTTTGGTGATGCCATGCGTTCTAAAAACGTTTAATTTTTCAAAGTAGTCAGTGTCGTTAGTAAGAACCATCCCCCCTTCACCGGTTGTAATAGTTTTTACAGGATGAAAACTGAATATGGTTAAATCTGAAAGCCCTCCTATTCTCTTACCTTTGTATTCTGATCCAATTGCATGGGCGGCATCTTCGATTACAATAAGATTATGCTCCTTGGCAATATCATGTATTTCGTCAAGATCGCAAGGTTGACCGGCAAAATCTACGGGAATTAAGGCTTTAGTTTTAGAAGTAATTTTTTCCTTTATTTTATCCGGATCAATATTGTGTGTATCATTTTTGATATCGGCAAATTTGACAGTTCCACCTTGGTACAGAACACAGTTGCCGTCTGCCGCAAAAGTAATCGGGGTGGTAATAACTTCATCTCCACCTGAAATACCTGCAGCAAAAGAGGCGGCATGCAAAGCAGCTGTTCCGGAAGAAAAAGCAACAGCATATTTTGTCTTACAATAGTTTGCAACTAATTTTTCAAACTCGGCTACTTTTGGACCCTGTGTTATCCAATCTGTTTTTAAAACGCTGGAAACTGCTTTTATATCTTTATCATCAATCCATTGCCGTCCATATGGTAAGAATTCCTTCCTAGCAGGTTTTCCACCATAGATAGCTAATTTTCCAGACATTTAAATTCCTTAATTATGTGCGTAAGATCTTTTTTAGTAAGCCATTTATCATTACTTTCACTTGCATATCTAAAATTCTCTGGGGTTTTTTTCCCGTCTTTTAAATATCTTTCTTTTGTCCAAAAAGGATGTTCGGGTTCTATTACAAAACAATCATTAAATTCTTTACTATGCCTTGCTTCATCTTCGGTTAAAAGAATCTCATGGATTTTTTCTCCTGGTCTAATTCCAATTATCTTTTTTTTCGACTCCGGTGCAATTGATTCGGCCAGATCGATTAATCTCATGCTAGGAATCTTTGGAATAAAAATTTCTCCCCCTCTCATTCTGTCAATACAATTAATAACAAATCTTACTCCTTGATCTAGTGTTACCCAAAATCGAGTCATTTTTTCATCAGTGATAGTAATAACGCCCTTCTTTTTTTGTTCAAGGAAAAGCGGTATAACACTACCTCGACTTCCAATGACATTACCATATCTTACGCAGCTAAACTTGGTTTGAGTCTTCCCCGCGTAAGAATTTCCTTGGATAAATAGCTTCTCGGCAGTCATTTTTGTAGCCCCATAGAGGTTCACTGGATGTACAGCTTTATCCGTACTGATGGCCATGACTCGCTCTACCTCATTATCTATTGCTGCATCTATTACGTTGATACTTCCATCTATATTTGTCCGAACGGCTTCTATTGGATTATATTCGCATGCAGGGACTTGCTTTAAAGCGGCAGCATGAACCACGATATCGACGTCAGTCATTGCTCTATGTAATCTATCTCTATCTCTTACATCACCGATAAAAAATCTTAATCTATCATCATTAAATTTATTCATCATATCCAGTTGTTTCTTTTCTCCTCGTGAAAAAATACGTATAGCAGACGGTTCATATTCTTTTAGAACTATTTCTGCAAATTTATTACCAAAAGATCCAGTTCCACCCGTCAATAAAATTACTTTATTTTTCAACATATTACTCATAATTCTACCTGCCTGTTTTGTTTCTTTCTAAAATTAATCCATTCTGCTAAACCCCCTATCATCCAAACCTCACTGAGGCTGTCAAATTAGTCTAACAGAGAAATGAATCTATATTATTTATACTAAGATTGCAATATTTTTGTATTGTTCTGACAAACATCTCTTTTTGTGAAGAACCAGTTATTCCGTACAAATCTTCAAATTCTTCGCAGGAATCCAACTCTTTTGCGATGAGGCGTTTCTGGCATTGAGCAATAGAAAAATGATATGATATCTTGGAGAGGACGTTCATCCAATATCCGATTTCTTTGGGTTTATCATCCGAGATATTCTTTATTAATCCACAGCGGACACACCAAGGATGCAAGGAGGCTTCGCTTCCAAGATTACTTTCGATAGGAATCATTATCTTTTTCTCGCGACTACAGCTTTCGTGTGAACAAATCATATCTCCTTTAAGCCTCCAACCAACATATGCAATTTTTAAGTAATACGCTAACTGTAGGAGTGACATAAACAAATAAAATAAAAAGGTTGCTATACTATCTTTTTGAAAGGATAGTGGTAGAAACATAATTATAAATTTTTGAATTATTAATCTGCCTCAGCCGCTTTTATAACTTTTTAAAACCTCTTTAACCAATTCTTTACTCATAAGATATTCTGGATTGTCGGATCTGAATTCCTTGCATTTAGATACATTAAATCCCAATTGCTTATAGTGAGAAGTACCCTTATCTCCTATTTTCAGTGGCAATCTCAAAAAGAATTTATCGTTTTCTAGAATTAATCCTGTTTCATCTTCTAATAAAAGTTCTTCATATAATTTTTCACCAGGTCGCATTCCGATGATTTGGCAATGATTAGATGCATATCTCATTGTTTCCAAAAAAGCCTCTGTCAAAACTCCTATTTTTACTGACGGCATTTTTAATATAAATGTTTCTCCATTTTCTGCATAATTGGATGCGCTAAAAATTAGATCTACGCTCTGTGCAACGTCCATAAAAAACCTTGTCATTTCTGGATTAGTAATAGTTATTTTCTCTCCCATCTTAAGTTGTTTTTCCCAAATCTCTAACACAGATCCTCGAGAATAAAGAACATTACCAAATCTGACAATACCAAACTTTGTGTCATCTTTCCTTCTTATGTTACACATCGCTGATACCAATCTCTCTGCCAACAATTTAGTAGCACCCATAACATTTGTAGGGTTAACGGCCTTATCTGTACTTATTAGAATCATTTTTTCAATTCGGTTTTCCATGCATGACTCTATAATATTTTGTGTTCCAATTACATTTGTTTTTACACTTTCAAAAGGGTTTTTTTCGCAAACAACAACATGCTTCATAGCTGCAGCATGAAATACTAAATCAACATTTTTTAAAATTCTCTTGGTCTGCTCTTTCTCTCTTATATCGCAGAAAAATGTTTGTATTCTATCATCTTTTGAATATTCGCTTGCATAGAATAACTCTGTCTCTCTGTTGTCCAATAGCAATACGCTTTCTGGAGAGTATTTCAATATCTTATGAATGATTTGGGAACCAATACTGCCCAAACCCCCAGTCACTGCAACTACTTTGTTTTTGAACATTACATCCATTTTCTCTTTCATATTTCATCCCTCAACCATTATCGACTTTTAAGTACTGCATACTTCAACTACTTTTATAAAAATTTATTATTTCATTTATTCCCTGACCTATGGTTATCTTTGGTTTGTACCCAATTTTTAATGATTTTTTAATGTCTGCATAACTATGTTCTATCTTTCCTTCTTCTTCCTTTTTGTATACTATATTTTCCTTCTCATTTTTTCCATTCATTCTCAATACTAATTTTGCAATATCCAAAACAGCAACAGGTTTTCCGCTTCCCAAATTGTAAGCCTCCCCCACAGTCTCCGCTCTTTCTAAGACTATTTCAATAAAGGATGCAACATCTTTTACATGGACAAGATCTCGCATTTGTTTTCCATCCCCGTAAATTATCAGCGGTTTATTATTTCTTACCATATCGACGAATTTAGATACGATACTTACGTACGAACTCTTTGTATTTTCTCTGTTGCCATATATATTAAAAGGTCTTATACAAACAATTGGTAAGCCAAAGACTTTGTTAAAAAGAAAACAATATTTTTCTCCTGTTAGTTTACTTAGGCCGTAGGCAGATACTGGGTTCAAGGGATGATTTTCATCGATTGGTAAATATTCAGCATTACCATAAACTACAGATGAACTTAAATAAACAAACTTTGAGATATTTTTATTTTTCCTTGTAGCATCCAATAGGTTCAAAGTTCCCATGATATTAATATCCGCATCAAGAATTGGATTTTCTAAAGAACGTTTTATATTCAATTGTGCAGCTGTATGGATTACAGCATCGACATCTTTTACCAATTTGTTTACTATATCTTTGTCTCTTATATCTCCCAAGGTAGTTATTCTGTCTATTTCAGGAATGCCGCTCTTTTTGATATCTAATCCTATAACATCGTATTTTTTACTAAAATGTTCTACTAAGCAAGAGCCAACCTGACCAGAACTTCCAGAAATCAAAATTTTTTTGCTCATTGTATCATTCCTGAAACAACTTTCCGTATTTCTTCTCTTCTTTTCTTATCAGAAAACTGTTTTTTAATTCTCTCTCTTGCTTTTTTGCCTAGGTCGTCTCCCGAATCTAAAGCTTTTTTTATCATCTCAACAGTTGTTTTTTCGTCGCCAAAATCTGCATAAAAACCTGTGTCGCCTATAACAGTTTTAATTCCCTCGGCTTTACTGCCTACGGGAATACATTCACAGAGCATTGCCTCACATAAAGTACTCGACAAACCCTCCCTATATGAAAGCTGGCAATATACTTTTGCCATTTGGTAATATCTAATAAGCTCATTATGGGGCAAGAATTCAATTAGTTCCACATTTTTTGGCGATTCTCTCTCAAGATATTCTTTTGCTTCGTTTTTTACACCTACAACAATGAATTTCGATTCCTCTAAATGTCGTGCAACTCTGACGAATATGTCCAATCCTTTCAGTTTTACTCTCTGCAGATTACTTGCTCCTGCAACAGTTAGAACAATATTTTGTTTTTTTTCTCCAATCTTCCAATAATCTGGGTCATATCCCAACGGAATATAATCTATTTTATTTATCCTTATCTTCACATTTTTAATTATATCCTCTTTAAGAGACGGTTCGACGACCAAGATTCTATCAACATTTTTATAGACATACTTTGCAGGTATCTTCTCCTTTAAATTTGAAAATGCGCCGTAATTTAGCTCAGGAACATATGCTGCATCATAACCACCAACGACAACTATAGATTTCTTTCTAAATAATTTTGAAAAGAATACTACAAATGCAGAATGCCATCCTGCAAACCAAGAAAATGTTAAATCGCTTTGTCTTACCTTTTTTTTTAAAATAAAAAGATACTTCAACCATTCTAGTTTTGTCTTCGGTGGCTTTATATGATCTACATCAAAATGCTGTTTCAATATTTCGTAATCGTTTTTAACAAAACTACGTGATGCGTTACCAACGAAACATATTCTCATTTTCGTCCCCACTTTTTCACAAGTAGATATCTTCTAATGCTTCCCGTTATTCCATATTGTTTTATATGATTTAATCCTCGTTTTATGGCAGCCCTTCTTACATTTTGTGAACTTCGGTAGTATTTTTCCCATCGTGTTGCATATTCATTAAAAATCTCTTGTTTAGTCAAATTATACAGAACATTCAATTGTTTAATGTGTAACTCATGATATGATTTTGCAGCCGGATGTTTATCGAGTAAATTATACAAAGACCAGTAACCTGTATCATATTTTTCAATATTTTTTTCTAGCGTTTTGGTCCCCATCTCAAATAACTTTAATGCATCTTCATCTTTTGTAACGCGGTAAAAATCATAGAGGCCAAATAGAGCAAATATGAATCCATTTAATACGTGTGGTGGGGGTAATAACGCATATTCTTCAATCCATGCATTACCTTTTTCATCAATGAATATAACTCCGCCATCCGCTATATCAACTTCAAAAACTTTGCATGCCTTTTCAGCAGCATTTAAATATTTTTTATCGCTGGTAAGTTGGTATGCTCTAATTAAAACAGAAATCGCTAGGCCTTGTGCCATGCCATGAACCCACGGCATCTTGAATTTGTAATAAGGCAATACGAAATTATGCTCCCAGACACCAAACCCCTTTTGTCTTATCTTAATGTTATTAACCAACCAATCTGCTTGCTTAAGAAATGATTTTCTGTAATTTGAGTCCTTAGTGTCGAGATACATCTCAAAGTTTCCTAAAGCATACAGTGTAATTGATACGGGGTAGTAGTTGAATTCTTGAGTGTAGGGTATTTTATACATCAAAACTCCGTTACCGTCGAGTCGGTGAACAGATTCATTTGGCCTGTCTATGTTGTTTTTCATTTCTACATAGTAATTGCCCAGACTTTCTGCTTTTAACGAAGTATTTTTACTCATGGTCTTTCATCTTTTCAATCTATTAAAGATTTGATTTTGCTGTTTAGCATATCGTAGATAGTAGAAATATGTTTTTGGAAAGTTTTTTGTCATACTTTTGTATTCGTATATGACATGAATCCAAATAAAGATGCAATAACTGAATTTCTAACAATGCAATATGTTTTGGGTGACCATACATTTAGAAAAGGTGAAAAGGCAAAAAGACCGGTTGATGTTCCTAAATATAAGCTCTACGATGGCGCTAAAACATCAGATGTGGAAGATGCTTTAAAAGAATCTATCAAAAAAGCTACAAAAGGCAAGGAAAAAATAGGTTTTTTACTGAGTGGCGGAAAAGATTCTCGTCTTCTTTTGGCCTTGACAAAATCTTTGGGCCTTGAGACAACTGCATTGAGTATCACTGATAGGCCGGATAGGGCTGAGCTGGCAGTTGCAGGGATGGTTGCAAATTCGTTAGATGTCCCTCATAAAATCCTTGAATTGCCTGATTCATTTTCTCCAGATGTTATTACAGAAACCGTTAAGCTTACCGACGGCTTAGTATCTTTTTTAGGTTATATGCCATATTATCTACTTAGAGATGAGTTATCAGAGAATTTTGATGTGATTCTAACAGGTGATTTAGTTACTGAAATTATGGATTTGTGCGAGTATAGGTGGTATGAATCCAATGATCCCATAAGTGTGATTAGACACAAACATTTTGGTGCAGGTAGAACATTGTTAAAGGAAGAATATGTTCAGATGGTTGATGAAAAATTTGTTTCGATGTACAAAGATAAATCTTTGGACGAAATTGTTTTAGACACAGAGATTCGAAATAGACGTATACGCGGTCTTGAGACGATCAAGGCCATGGGAATTTCCATTGCTGCTCCAGTGCTAGATGGTAGTGTTATTGGTGCTACTTTTTCGTTACCTTTTGAGAAAAGGACCCACGGACGATTGGCAACAACTATGTTGAAGAAGTCATTTCCTAAACTTGCAAATATCAGAACTAGCCAAAGTGTTTTTCCTCTGTATTTCCCATGGTGGGTTCATTTTGGCATACAGAGATTGAAAGATGATATGGATTTTATAAAAAAAGGAAAGAAGCTTTGGGATGGAGAACCACGTTCTGCTAAACTAGGTATGTTTGATGCCGGTTATCAACTCAAATATACACTTGGCGATTATGTTCGAGAAGAATTTGAAAAATTTGATTTCATACAGGATATGATAAAACCAGGTATTACAGAGGAGTTAATTCGTAGTCATTTCTCAGAAGAAAAGAATTACGATGCTTTCATTGCGGCGCTGCTTAACATAAAGGTTTGGATGGAGATAAATACCGCATAGTTAACTAATACTCGTTTTTCTGAACGTAATCAAAAAACTTTTTAAAGTGGAAAAAGCTGCGAATCTGCATAGTAAAATACCGGGGAGTTACTAAATGAAAGGTTTGATTTTATCTGGTGGACTTGGAACAAGATTAAGACCGCTGACGTATTCTCAGCAGAAGCAACTTATACCTGTTGCAAATAAACCGATTTTATTTTATGCGATAGAGGATTTGATTGAGGCAGGCGTTAAAGATATCGGTATTATTGTTGGGCCAAATAAGGACCAGGTTATTGAGACCGTGAATAGTATTGATTGGGATGCAGATATTGAATTTATTGAACAGGAAGCACCCCTAGGTATCGCCCATACAATAAAGATTTCAAAGGATTTTATTGGTAAAGACTCATTTATCATGTATCTGGGTGACAATATCTTGAGAGAAGGTGTTGTCAACCATGTTAAAAAATTTAAAAAATCTGATTGTGAGAGCAGTATTCTATTGATGGAAGTAGATGATCCAAAGGCTTTTGGTATTGCTGTTTTGAATGAGAAAAAAGAAATCGTGAAACTTCTCGAAAAACCTGAAAAACCGCCATCCAATCTTGCAGTTATTGGTGTTTATTTGTTCAGATCTAAGATTTTTGATGCAGTTGATTCTCTCAAACCTTCCAAACGAGGTCAGTTAGAAATTACTGAAGCCATACAATGGTTGATAGACAACGGTTACAAAGTCGATTCTTCATTTGTTACTGATTGGTGGAAGGATACGGGTAAACCAGAGGACATATTGCATGCCAATCGACTTGTTTTAGATGATCTAGAATCTAAAAATTTTGGGAAGGTTGTGAACTCAGATATACGCGGCCGGGCACATATCGGAAAAAATACAATGGTTGAAAATCACTCCACCATTAAGGGGCCAGCAATTGTTGGTAACAACTGTAAGATTAGCAACTCATGTATAGGATCATATACTAGTATCGGGAATAACTGTGAGATAATCGGCACCGAGATAGAAGATTCAGTGGTTATGGATGGTGTTAAGATTGTTAATGCTGGTCGCATAAACGATTCTCTCATTGGGCGCGGTGTCAAGATCATTAAAAAAGATGGTTTACCTGAAGGTAAAAGATTTGTAATCGGTGATAACTCTGAGGTAAAAATATGAAGATACTAGTTACAGGTCACACTGGTTTTATTGGAAGCAATATGCATCATTTTCTTGAAAACATAAAATCCACAGAACTTGTAGGTTATTCTGATGATACAGGACAGGACATATTTGATTTGAATCAGTTAAAAAAATCTGTAAAAGATTGTGATATTGTTTATCATTTTGCCGCCTATGCCAAACCGGGGGAAAGCATAATAAAACCTGTTGATGCAATAGAGATCAACGTCAAAGGTTGTTTGAATGTTTTAGAAGCATGTAGGGCACATGACGTTCCGCTTGTTTATCCAAGTAGCTGTGAAATTTATGGTAATTCAAAAAAACCAATTAAGGAAGATTTCACCATAAATCCAACCAATCCATATGCTGCAAGCAAAGCTGCAGCTGATAGAATTTGTTACTCATATCATGTTTCGTATGGTCTCGATGTTAAGCTTGTGCGACTTTTCAATCCCTATGGCCCTCATCAACAATTGAACAAAATAATGCCTGCATTGTATTTTCAGGCTGTAGAAGGAAAACCTTTAACGGTTTTTGGCAAGGGAGAAGACACAAGAGATTACGTATTTATTGAAGATATTGTCAGCGGACTATGGGCTGCAAGGAAGTTACCCGGTGGAGAAGCTGTTAACTTAGCCACTGGCAGAGAAACAACAAATGTTGAAATAGCCAAGTTACTTCTGAAATTGACTGGCAGTAAATCAAAAATATCTTTTGTTTCCTATCCAAAGATGTTTGGCAATATTAAAAATCAAGTTGGTTCCTATGAGAAAGCAAAAAAGATGATTGGATGGACACCAAAAGTAAATTTAGAAGAAGGGATGAAGAGAACCATCAAATGGTTAGAAAGCATAGAGAAGAGATAAACATGGTTTCAAAAGAGGCAAAGTTGGAACAAATCAAAAAGGACATTTTTGCGAAAATTAGCAAATACTATGAAGTTAAAGGTGAGGTTGAGTTTGTCCCTGGTAAAGATAGGGTTCTTTATGCTGGTGCAGTTTTTGATGCAAAAGAAGCTAGTTCCATGGTTGATTCTATTCTCAAAGGTTGGTTTGGTCTAGGTCCCAAAGCCAGAGAATTTACTGAAATGCTTTCCAAGTATCTCGGTGTTTCTAAAACTGTTTTAGTTAACTCGGGCTCTTCTGCCAATCTATTGGCACTTTTAGCACTTAGATCAAAAAAAAATGAAAAACCAATTGAGAAAGGAGCAGAAATTATTACGCCTGCGGTTACGTTTCCTACTACTTTTAATCCCATATTGCAAACTGATCTTACGCCGATGATAGTTGATGTTGATGTCGAAACTTACAACATTAACATTGAACAATTGAAAGAATCAATTTCAAGTAAAACGCGAGCCATTATGTTGCCACATACATTAGGAAACCCCAATGACATGGATGCAATTATGGATATAGTTGAGGATCACGATCTTTATTTGATTGAGGATAATTGCGATGCCTTAGGCTCAGAATTTGGTGGGAAGAAAACCGGCAGCTTTGGCATAATGTCCACCTATTCGTTTTACCCTGCACACCATATAACTATGGGTGAGGGCGGAGCTGTTGCCATTACTAAAAATGATACGCAGCTGTATCGAACCATAGTCTCTTTGAGAGATTGGGGTCGGGATTGTTGGTGCGAAAGCGATGAAAAATCACTCAATGGAGCGTGTAAAAAGAGACTTGACTGGGAGATTGACGGGATAAAGTATGATCATCGTTATATCTATAGCCACATTGGCTATAATTTGAAACCAACCGAAATTATGACTGCCATGTGCCTTGAGCAACTTAAGCGACTCGATGATTTCAATAAGAAAAGGAGGAAAAATTTCCAATATCTTTACTCCCATCTTGAAAAATATTCTGACTGCTTGATAATGCCAGTTAAACATAAAAAAGCAAATCCTTCATGGTTTGCATTTCCAATAACTGTAAAGCAGGACGCTGGTTTTTCTAGAGAAGATATTACAACCTATCTGGAAGCCAAGGGAGTAATGACGCGACTTGTATTTGCAGGCGATATTACAAAACAGCCAGCATACAAAGATATTAAATTCAAAACTTCAGGACCTTTGGCGAATTCTAAAATAGTTATGAAAAATTCTTTCTTCGTCGGAGTTTATCCAGGACTTGATGAGCCAAGATTGAAATATATGGTTGAAATTTTTGACAGGTTTTTCAAGGAGGTAAGATAGTGAAGATTTTGGTAACGGGCGGAGCCGGTTTTATCGGATCAAATTTCATTCGTTACATGCTCAAAAAATACGATGATGTTGAAGTTGTAAACTATGACAAGCTCACATATGCTGGTACTCTTGACAACCTGAAAGATATTGAAGAAAATCCGCGATATAATTTTGTTAAAGGTGACATATGCAACGCTAAAAAAGTAGAAGAGGTTATAAAAAAACATTATATAAGTCAGATAATAAATTTTGCTGCCGAGTCTCATGTTGATCGTAGTATAACTAGACCTCAGGATTTCATCAAGACAGATGTTTTTGGGACTTTTACCCTTCTCGAAATATGTAGAAAATTTGATATTAATAGATATATACAAATCAGTTGTTATGATGAAAAAACAAGGGCATTGACAACCAAGGGATTAAAAACATACAAAGAGTTAAAAAAAGGGGATAGGGTTTTTTCATTAAATCCTAAAAATAGGGAAATAGAGATTAAACCAATACAAAAAGTTATAATTCAACATTATAAAGGGAAATTGATTCATTTCAATAATAAACGAATCGATTTACTTGTAACACCTAATCACAATTTGTTTATACTCAATTCACACAAGACTAAGCTACTTGTCGAACTAGCGGAAAAAACATCCCGAAGGAGTATCTTTTATATGCCGGAGGGGCATTGGGTAGGTAAAGATGGAGAACATTTTGATATAAAAGGTCATGGTAAGGTTAAGATAAGAGATTTACTGTATATTTTAGGAGTTTTTATTGGTGATGGATTTACTGCTTATCAAGAAAAAGAGGTAGAGACAAAAAGCGGATTAAAAAGAGAAGATTTTCTTAAAGAATCAAGGGAAACAAATACAGGCAGATTTAAAAAAATAAAGAAAAAAGATGATTATAAATCTAAATGTCAATCTTATAGAATTTTTTTTGATATACCTGAAAATGATAAATGTCGTAAGAAAGTAGAAAAAACACTACGTAATTTAGGAATAAAATACTATTGCCATAAAGGGGAAGCAGGAGAACACTTGTATTTTACATCTAAAGCATATATGGATTTTTTTAATCAATGCGGGCAAGGCGCAAAAAATAAACATATACCCCGTTGGGCATTGGATTATTCACCAAAATATCTTGCTTATTTATTTAATGGTTTAATGGATTCGGATGGTCATGATGGAAAAATATACCATACTATTTCAAAGAGACTGACCTCGGATTTTGCTGAACTTTGCATAAAATTAAGTCTCAAACCAAGCATACATAAGAGACATACCACGTCATTTATAAATGGTAGAAAAATAGAAGGTGGTGCGTATTATATTTTTGTTGCAAGTACATCTAAATCAATTGGTCGTCATAAATGCAAAGCAGTTAATTATAATGGTACTATCTGGTGTTTGAAAGTCAAAGATAATAAAAATTTCATTGTTGAAAGAAACGGTAGATTTGATTTTTGTGGAAATACTGACGAAGTTTATGGAAGTATAGGGAAAGGTTCATTTAAGGAGACGGACCTTCTTAACCCATCTTCACCCTATTCTTCATCTAAAGCTTCTGCAGATTTACTTGTTAACTCTTATCATATAACTTATGATTTACCGGCTCTTATAACACGTAGTAGCAACAATTATGGTCCTTATCAATATCCAGAAAAACTAATTCCATTTTTTATCATAAACACATTACAAAATAAAAAATTACCAATATATGGTGATGGTAAACAAGTTAGAGACTGGTTATATGTCGAGGATAACTGTAGAGCAATAGATCTCGTTAGGATGGAAGGAAAAAACGGTGAAATATACAATGTAGGAGCTGATAACGAACATACAAATATTGAGATCACAAACATCATATTAAAAGAACTTAAAAAACCAACATCCCTGATCAAACATGTTACGGACAGGCCCGGGCATGACCGTAGGTATAGTCTCGATTCAAGTAAGATCAAAAAGCTTGGTTGGAAACCAGAGAAAAGCCAGGACTTTGAAAATACGATGAGGCAAACAGTTCAATGGTATGTTAAAAACGAATGGTGGTGGAAAAAACTAATTAGATAATGTTTAGCCTAATCCTCCTCTCAACTTTTGTCTTATTTTTAGGGCTTTGATAAAAATGTTTTTTCCAAAAAATGATAGTACATAAACAAAAAAGGCATACAGTGAAGGCCTTAGTTTTATTGAATACAAGATATGCCTTCTGCCTTCCTTAAAATCTCCCATTGTTATAATGCGCGCTCCTTTCGTCAAAAAACTTTTTGAGATTCCTTCAACTCGATCATATTTTATTTTATGTTCTTTTATGTAATCTAAATGTTTTTTATAAATAACTTCAGCCTGTTTATTGAAAATGATATCGGTTCCAGAATCTTTTGCGAAGGACATTGTATTAACTGGCGCTGTTGATGGACGAAACTCAGCATCCAGGTTCTGAATATGCAAAATTTCCGGAATGAAAACAATTTTTCCTTTTTTGGCTAGAAGCAATAAAAAATCATCTTCACCTGCAAAAAGTTCTGGATCAAATTGCATATCTTCTACATACTTCTTTTTTATCACTGCATCCCATATTTGAAATAAAATACTAGTTTCAAAGTATCTTTTAAGCATGTAATCATAGAGATTACCGCTTTTTGCATCTTTTATTAATGGGGTAACAACTCTATAGTCGTTTTTTCTGTCCCAGCCCCAATGTTGGGCATACGTCAAAACGACATCGTCATCAGATTTCTCTAGTATCGAAACATGCTTCTCTAATTTATTTGGAAGAAATTCATCGTCTTCATCTAAAAATGCAATGTATTTTCCGCGGGCGTTTCTAATGCCGCATGTTCTTCCAGAAGATATGCCACGTTTTTCACGTCTGATTACACGTATGCGGTCGTCGTTAAAACTTTTGCAGATTTTTTGTATCTTGGAGAATAGTTCATCATCATCTTCAGCTGCAACAAGGATCTCATAGTCTTGGAAAGTTTGGCTTAGTACACTTTTTATCGCTCTTTTTAGAAGTTCAAATTTTTTCCATCCAAGTATTACTACAGTTACAACTGGCGATGTTTTTTTTGCCATTTATCGTACACCGTTTCCAAGTCTTTTAATAGTGATATTTTTGCTTGTTTTTGTAAACATGTTCCAGAGGTCAATTACTGTAACATCAGATATTTTTTTATTTTTAAAGAGTTTTTCCAAATCTAGTTTTTGATATTCTTGATGCCTTGTGGTAAAGATTACGGTGTCAATGTCACTAGTTAGTGCTTCTTCAATTGTATTAAAACCTTTTGCTTTGTTGGCAATATCCTCAGGCAGTTTTGTGTAATAATTTTTGTTTAGAAACGGATCACATACGACGACTTTGCATCCCTTGGAAAGAAGCATGCGAGTAATTTCTATTCCATGACTGTAGCGATAATCATCGATATTCTCCTTAAACGATAGGCCGGCTATCAATACGTTTTTACCTTTAACTTCCTCTACAACTTTTTCATTGAACCAGTCGTTTGCCCGTCGTCCATAATACCACATAGAGTCAAATCCTCGCCTTTTAGCAATTTTTTCAAATGCTAACTCCAGAAGATACGGGTCTTTACCCAGACAATATCCGCTTACTGGGCCAGGGCGTGGAATCTCGTTTCTCTCGTATCCGGCATTAGCAGACGCTATTGCCTCCATGACATCAATGCCGTTTTCTTCTGCTAAAAATGCAAGTTCGTTTGCAAATGCAAAACGCGTATTTCTCCAGGAATTATCAATGAGTTTGATGAATTCAGCGGTTCGCGGGTTTGATACTCTTACTATATCACCACCAATTTTCTTGAAAAACGTACTTACTTTCAAGAATCCTTCGTCGCTGTAACAACCAACGATTTTAGGCAGAGACCGCTCTTCTCTAATTGCCTTTCCTTCCATTATGCGTTCAGGAACAAATGAGAACCAGAAATCTTTTCCCTCTTTCAAACCTGTTTTTTTCTCAATCAGGTTTTTAATTTCATCGGACGTTCCTATCGGAAGTGTTACTCTAAGAATAATTGTTTTTCCATTAACTCCGGTTGCCGTGATTTGATCTACTATCGAATAAAGGGTGGAGAGTCTAAGCTTATCAGGATATTTGGCAAAACCAGTTCCAACAGCAAGCATGATGTACTCTGCTTGTTTCAAATCTGATGAAACATCGTCTTTATTCTGGTTTTTTGGGAAAAAATTTTTATTTAAATGTTTGGAGAGTAGCTCTTTCATTTCCGGTTCATCAAAAGCCATCTCGCCTTTTTTTATGGTATTAATCAATATCTCATTAACGTCTATGCCAACAACTTTGTGGCCGCTATCCGCGCATACCAATGCAATAGGCAGTCCGATTCTTCCCAATCCAAATATGCATACGTTCATTTTATCTCCTCATAAACTTTCAAAAGATTTTTCTTTTCGTTTTCCCAGTTGTACTGTTTTTTTGCTGCATTAAAGGCGTTTCGTCCAAGTTTCTCACAAAGATCTGAATTATCTCTAAGTTTTATAATTGCTTCTTTTACTGATTCCTTATTGTATTCAACGGTCAATCCGCAATTCAGCTTTTCAGTCATCTCTGCTGCATAAATTCCTTTTGTAATAATTATCGGTCTTCCGCACACCATTGCTTCGAACTGTTTATTAAATACGACAATTTTGGCTTGCTTTCTCGTATTATCTACTATGAGGAAAAGTGCATCTCCGTCTCTGGTGAGTTTCAGGATATCCTTAGTCAGAATTGTCCCACGGAATTCAACGTTATTGTATTTTTTTGTGTACTCTTGCATCTCATAATAGATTCCTTCTTTTTTCCCTGCCAATATAAGTTTCACATCTTTCAATTCACCAACTATATCGATGATTTCTGGGAAAAAACGCCCTCTTGTCATGATTCCGATATAAACTAAGGTAAATGTTTTATTTTTAGGCGGTTCATACTCATCAAAAGCTAGGTCCTTACAGTTCATAACTATTGTCACTGGCTTATTGGCGAGATTTTCATAGTATTTTTTAAATGGTTCATCAACCGTTATAATGTGATCAACATGTTTTATTAGTCGTTTCTCCAAATAAAACGCAATTTTACTAGCACGTGGGTGCTGGCCTTCAATCATATATCCAAATATTTCATGGGCATCAAATATCAATTTTATACCGAGTTTTTTCTTTAGACGCACGCCAGGGTTTAAAGTATCCAGATCATGACAATGTACTACGTCAAATTTGAACCCGTTTTGATATAATTCCAATGCTTTTTTGTATGCTACTCTCCACCATAACGGATTACGAAGTAGATCGCTTCGTAAAATCTTCATAAAAGACGTATTATGGATATTTACTATGCGTATCCCATCGATAATGTCTTCTTGTCTGTGTTCCCCTCTGCGATCCCATACAAGGACAGTGACTTTGTGCCCATCATCTGTTAGTGCCTTAGCTTCGCTATGGACACGCGGGTCAACCGTAAACGGGTTCGATAAAATCATTAATATCTTCATAGGGTTGCCTTTCCTCATTTTCCTCCCTATCAGAATGGTGCCTTATCTGTTTTCGTTTTATATACGTTATGTCCTTCATAACCTACAAACATTAGAAATCGAAAGAAGTAAATATTACTAGTCTAGATTTATGGTAAGGTAACAAAATGAGCATTTTCAATTGGGAAGTTAGGGCGTCGAAATACGACAATTTAGAATGGACTAACCGTGATAAATACATGGAAACCTTCCTTAAAATGTGTGGTTTGAAATCTAATTTTACATCATGTGATATTGGAACAGGTACAGGGATAATTGCCCATGAGTTGTCAAAATATTGTAAAAAGGTAGATGCAATAGATAATTCTCAGGCCATGTTAAAGGTGGCAAAAAGTAAACGCCTTTTGTCTAATATAAATTTTAAATTTACTGAAAGCGGATCTTAAATAGACGGTAAAAGAGTATTATAGTTTGGTTGTGTGTTAATTATGTCCTGGAAAACGATAAACTCTAAAATGAAGGCCGATTTTCCGCTTTTTAAGGTTTTTCAGGATTTAGTAGAACTGCCGAACGGACTAAAATTAGATTATTACCGAGTTGAAAAGATACCTGTCGTGGTAGTATTACCTGTCCTTTTAGATAAATTAGTATTGGTCAAACAATATCGGTACCCTATTAAATCAATATCTCTCGAATTACCTGCAGGTCATGTGAAATCTAATGAAACATCCGAAGAATGTGTTCTAAGAGAATTAAAAGAAGAAACAGGATTTACAGCTGGTAAAATTGAAAAATTAATAAGTTACAATCCATCGACAGAATATTCCGATCAAATATACAGAATATTTATCGCAAAGGATTTAAAAAAAGGCAAAACAAATAGAGAAAAATATGAGCTCATTGACATAGAATTATTGGATGTTGATTCAGTAATAGAGAAAATTATGGATGGAGCTATTACTGACGGACGGACAATAACTGCTGTACTACTAGCAAAACTTATGAATAAATTATAAGGATTTTGAGCTAATCAATAAGTCTTTCCAAATGCTCTATTTTTAAATAAAAGTGTTTTAGTAAAATTTTCAAAAGGTATATAATATACATATAATATATGGTTTTTATATGGCAGAATTTGTAATTTCTGGTAAAGAGGTTATTTCCAAGATTGCTAAGAAACATGGCAGTGGTGCTGTTATATATGTACCACTACAGTGGGTCGGTGAAAAAGTTTCTGTGATAAGAGAGATGGAATATGATACCAAAAAACTAAAAAAATCATTGGATCATGAAAGGCATATTGTGTATAGTTATTATGTATTGGATATTGTACATCGCGGACACTTGTTACAGATGCAGAATGCAAAGGCTACGGCAGGTAAAGATGGGATTTCTATTGTTGGTATTTTAACTGACGAAGCAGTGATGGAAAGGAAGGCGAAGCCAGTCTTAAATTTTGATGAACGTATGCTTCTTGCTCAATCAATTAAATATAATGATTTCGTGGTCGCACAAAGCACATATTCACCACTACCAAATGTAAAGAATATTCGTCCTGATATTTTGATGGAATCAAGTAGTCATAAAGAGAACGATATTGATGAAGCTCGAAGGGTGATGGCTAAATTTGGTGGTAAAGTTGTTGTTACTCCATATTATCCTATGATTTCTTCAACGAAAATAAAAGAAGAAATAAGGAGAAATAGGAAATGAATAAACAATTTTGGAATTTATGGACTAGTTATGCGTTAACATACTTCGGGAAAGTAAATCTAGGCATAATTATCCCAGCGCTGTTAGTAGTTTATAAAGATCTGAACATGTATAACATGGGTATAGTTTCGACTGGATTCATGCTAGTTTATGCAATAGGACAATTTTTACATGGACAAATATCAGAGAGATTCAATCCTTATGTTTATATTTCTGTGGGTATGATTCTTTCTGGGATTGTGACTATTTTCTTAGGTTTTTCAGCAGGATTCTTTTTGTCTTTGTTAATATTAGAATGTTTTGATGGCTTTTTCCAATCAATGCCCTGGTCTTCTATAGTAAGAGCCAATGCCCATCTCTGGAAAACAAATGAAGAAAGAGAGAAATCCGCAACGGTAATGGGTTGCTCTTATCAATTCGGTAGCTCGATAACTATATTAATTTCTGCATTCTCAGTAGGTGCTTGGGGTTGGGAATATGGATTTTGGGTATCTAGTGTCTTCTTGATAGTTCGAGGTATATTACTCTACTTAACAAAACCAAAGACGGAATTCAAGCCACAACAGGCTGTAAAAACTCAGGTAAAAAAGACATTTACTATGCCGGTAGTAATGAGCGGAATTAGTTTAATGTTTCTTAACATGGTAAGATATGGGGTACTAACTTGGATACCGCTTTATTTCTTCGTAGCTGGAAATTTTGCTGTCGCAGATATGGGTAAGATAGGATTAAAGGTATTTTTAGTTCCAATATTCGGAATTTTTGGAACTCTGATTTATCTTGTGTTCCCATGGAAAAAAGATTTTACTAGCATAGCGTTTCTCTCTCTCATGGGAGTAACTTGGTTTTTGTTCCCCTACGCAGATGGAATTACTGCTACTCTACTTCTATTAGCTGGAAGTTTCTTCCTTTACGGACCACACGTATTTCTTGTTACAACCCTTCCCTCGAGATTTATGAAGGATAACGTGATAGCTTGCTCAACAGGATTCATAGATGGAATGGGATATATAGGGACGGTCTCAATAGGCTTAATAGTTCCTTATTTAGTGTTAGGAACAAAAGGCGCATGGAGTAATGTCTTTTTATTTTGGGCGGTACTTTCTTTCGTAGCAGCAGTAACAATAGCAATAACGTATTTCGGGCATTTCAGGAATAACAAGTATGCTCAGTTGAAAGAATAGTTGGTTATAAACCAAGAGGACAGATATTATTAACTAGGATTTATAAGAAGGTTACAATAATGAGTATCTTTGAATGGAATATCAGGGCACCAAAATATGACAACTTAGAATGGACCAACCGAGAGCAATACATGGAAACCTTCCTTAAAATGTGTGATTTGAAATCTAATTTTCGTGTATGTGATGTAGGAACGGGCACCGGGATTATTGCACAAGCGTTAGCACAATATTGCCAGAAAGTAGATGCTATAGATCTTTCTGAAGCTATGCTAAAAATAGCTGAAAGTAAACGTAAGTCTAAAAACATTGGCTACAAACTTATGAACGCAGAAAACATGGAATTTGATTCTGAAACATTTGATTGTGTAACAGCCCGTATGTGTTTCCATCATATTATTCATCAAGATAAAGCAATAAAAGAATGCGTAAAAATTCTAAAATCCGGTGGTAAGTTTGTTATTTCAGAGGGCATCCCTCCGCCAGGAGCAAGAAAGTTTTATACTGAAATGTTCAAGTTAAAAGAAAAGAGGAGGACATATACGATTGATGATCTTGTGGAATTACTAGAACATGGTGGATTAAAAAATATAGCGATTGAGGTCCATAAGATGCCCAACGTAAGTATAAACAATTGGTTGGCCAATTCTGGAAAAAGCAAAGCCATATGCAAAAAGATTTATGATATGCATCTTGACTGTGAAGACTATATCAAGAAAGCATACAATATGAAGATATTAGATGGCGATATATTCATGGACTGGTTAATTGCAATTGTTTCAGGGGTAAAATAACAACATTCTTTCAAACTATGGGCTTTTTTATGCTATTGCCATTTTCTTCTTTTTTAACTACAAAATAGCATCTAATATATGCTATACACAACAGCATGACTGCTAATGAAAATACATAATAATGTGGTATATGGATCGTAACAGTGAGCAGAGGCGCTAATAAAAACGTTACATAAGCATCTTCAAATGGAGAATAGTATAAATGATGAACGTATTTATAGAAATCAGCTCCGATGAATTTTTCTCTGAATAACTCCAACATATAATGGGCAGCAATCAAAACGATTCCAATCCACCAGAATCCTTTTACTTGATAATATTGGCTATACCATATACCAAAATACCAGGAGATTTTGCATATTCTATCACCTGTTATATCAAGTTTCTTACCAAACTTTGTCATCTTTCCTGTTAATCTCGCCCATTTGCCATCGATGGTATCACAAACCATATTGGCAGTAAAAAATATTGCACCGTAAACTAACTCATTCATGAAGAAAAAATACCCTGCAAGCAACCCCAAAAAGATAGTTATTATGGTTATAACATTAGGGTGGACTTTGAGTTTTAACTTCTGCATCAATCTAATGATAGGTATGCTTATTAAATTATGCCAATAAAGTGCTACTAGGCAGTCTCTTTTTCTTAAGAAATCTTCTCCAGGTTGTTCTGTATATATGTCTTTCAATTTCATATTCTATAACCTTGAAATATTTTCCTCTCCGTCGGATGGGTCTTATCTGTTTTCGTGTTATATACGTTATGTTCTTTTACTCTTTTTTTCGGCTATAAAAGTTATCAAATCATCCAATCCTTCTTTGTTTCCAATGTGATAGAATCTATCTGTTACTTCATACGCAGATAATTCATGCATGTTTGATAGTTTCGTCCAGAAAGATTTTGTAGAAAAAGGTTGGTTTGTTGGTACAATTTTCAATGCGTTTTTTCTCATTACGGTTACGCCGTAGTCAATATAATCAGAATCAGGTTCGCCTACGTTTGTTACCTCTCCATTTCGGACTTTTATATTGCTCTTGTCAATGCTGTTATTGTTTTTCCACACTGTCATTAGAGCGAGCCTATTTTGATGTGTAAAGTTTTGATGTATGTCGTTGAAATCAAGTGTCGGAAGATAGCTGTCGCCGTAAAGCATGAAGAAGCTATCTTTCAGTAATGGCTCTGCGTTTTTTATTGCTCCGATGACATCTAGCTTGTTATCTTTACTGTATTTTATGGCTATGCCGTACTTCTTTCCATTGCCAAAATAGTCTTTTATTTTTTCGCCTAGGTGTCCAATACAGAGTATTAATTCATCAAAATCATATTTTTTAATCAGTTCTATTTGTAATTCAAGAAAAGGTCTTCCGTTTATGTCCATCATTGATTTAGGAGTATCTTTTGTAAGTTCCCCTAGTCTTGTAGCTAGACCACCGCATGGAATTACTATTTGCATTTTACTTTTTTTCATACTTGCGGAATTCTTCCCATGCTTTGTCAAATTCTTCCAAGGTCTCAACCGTTCTGCGGTGGAATGGCATCTGTCTGAGTATGCTGGGTGGTATTGTTATTATGTGAGGGTTGCAGGGTATCAACTGCTCTACATCGCCGGGGTTTCTTAAACTGCCTATTATCAGTTTTGTTTTGAAACCAGAGTCGTCTATCATCTGCCTTGTTAAGGCTACTATGTCCAATGCGTGTTCTTGGGTGCTATAGTCCCGTATTCTACCATAGAAAAGACTCATGTAACTGGCACCTGCCGATGCGGCAAGGAATGCTTGGCTTAAAGACATCATTGCAGTGACATTTGTTTTTACACCTTCTGACTCTAGGATTTTTGTTGCTTCGAGACCACAGCCATCAGGTAACATTGGAACCTTTACTACAACATTTTTCGCAAGTTTAGCTAGCTTTCTCGCATCCTTTATTACATCATCTATTTTGTTACTCGGCACTTCAAGGCTCACAGGTCCATCGATCATACTTAGGATTTTTTTTGCATGCTGTTCAAAATTTATTCCTTTTTCCAAGGAAAATATCTTTTGATTTGTTGTAAGGCCCCTGATTACTCCCCATCGTTTCAGCTCTTCTATATCTTTCAAGTTTGCTGTGTCCAAAAATATTTCCGTCATCTTTTTCCTCCGCTATCATACTCTTTAATCACAACAGATGCCTCATATAGGCTTGGTGCGATAAAATCAGGTTCGACAACCATCTTCTTCCATATATATGTTTTTTTTGTCCCAATGAAGATAGTTTTACATCCAACGTTTCCACCAAGCTTTATATCTTCTACGCTGTCACCGATCATCCAGGATGAAGATAAATCTATATCATGTTCTTTGGCTGCCTGGAGTATCATTCCTGGATTTGGTTTTCTGCAGTCACATATTTTACGGTATTTCTCTACTTTTGCGTCTGGGTGATGCAGACAATAGTACTCTGCATCCACATATGCATTATTTTTCTTTAGTTCATCTTTCATCTTTTTTTTAACCGCTTCAAATGTTTCCTCTGTAAAATGTTTTTTAGCTATCCCTGGTTGATTAGAGATAATTATTACCAGGTATCCAAGCTTATGAAACGTGTTTATTGCCTCTCCAACTTTTGGAAAGAGTGCAAATTGGTCAGGATGAAAAGGTGAATCAATTACTCCCTGGTTATCATCATAATAAAGTTCGTTTACAACTCCATCCCTGTCTAGGAAAACTGCCTTATTCATACCCGAGTGCCCTCATGTAGACGGAATGTTATAAGGTGTTCAAGTACCAAATGGAATGATTCAACCTGTGGTGTTGAATTGAATGGAACAACAACACATACATTTGTTATGTCTTTGAATGCACCGCCATCAAAACCACTAAAGCCAATGGTTGTGCCCTTGTTTTTGTTCACATAGTCTATTGCTTTAACCAAGTTTTGAGACCACAGACCTGCCTTGTCTGTTCCTGAGCCGCCGTGCACACTAATGGCGATTAGTATGTCTCCTTCCTTGTATAAAAGTTTAAGTTGATGTATGTAGAGCTCGCTCCATCCCTCATCGTTTATTATTGCTGTGGCAAGCGGTACGTTTTCATTTAAACTTATAGCTTTTATTCGTGCAAGTTTAAACAGATCTGCAGCAAAATGCGTAGCAGTGGATGCTGAACCACCATTTCCACAGATAAAAACCTTCTTTCCTTTTTTTCTTGCATCAGATAAAATATCTATTACTTTGCTTATATTCTCCTTGGAGATGTTATCCAATATGTATTTGGCATCATCAAAATATTTTTTGATAAACTCAATATTGTTTGTTTCTTTCATTTTATTTCCTCTGTACTAATAACTTAATAATATCTTCGCTCCCTCATTATCAAATCTAAAATCCATCAACAGCACGTTTAATTCAGCCAGCTCTTTTATTAGTTTTCTTTTCTCATTACTTGTGCCGTTATGATAAAACATTAAAAATCCACCGCCACCGGCACCCATTATCTTACCACCCAAGGCACCGTTTTTTAATGCTAGATCGTAGCATTTGTCTATGAATGGATTTGAGATTTTATCTGATAAACCTTTTTTCATATTCCAATGTTCGTGGAGATACTCACCAAACTTATCGATATTGCCTTGTTGAAATGCCTTTTTTGTTCTTAGGCCGATATCTTTAATCATATGCAGTGAATCTAACACTTTTTGGTCATCCTGTTTTGTTTTCGTGTCCTGCTTTTTAAGTATGGTTGATGCTGATCTACTTATACCGGTGTAAAATAGCATAATATTTTGTTCTAGTTCGCGGTAGATATCCTCGCTGAATTTTATCGGGTCTACCTTTACAGTTCCGTCTTTTTGAAATTCAAAGGCAGTTATGCCACCATAGGCGCTGATGTATTGATCTTGTTTACCAACTGGTTCTTTGAGAATTTCTATTTCTATCTTACATGCTTCTTCCGCCAGTCGTCTCTTTGAAACAGTTTCCTTTTTGAATGCGTGAAGGGCCGTAAGCAAACAAACTAAGAATGCACCGGAGGAACCAAGGCCAGATTTATCGGGAATGTCGGCCATGGAAGTTAATTCTATTTTTGGAGGTATTCCAACTAGTCTTAATGCCTCTCTGAATAGATTATGTTTAATTTCGTTTATGTCTGTGGTTTCTTCTTTTTCAGAATATTTCAGTTTATAAGTGTTAAAAAAATGCTTGTTGGCACTGATTAGAATATACTTGTTTACGGCACCAGCAATTAGGAACCCGCCATATTTTGAGTAATAGGATGGTAGATCGGTACCACCACCACCCAATGTTATTCTCAATGGCGAACGTGCTACTATCATCTCATCAATTCCTTTTCTTTATTTGTCCCCTTTGAATCTATGTTGGTTTATATAATCAATCTCATCTGTTAATAATTTTCTCGTATATATAACCCAGAAAACCAAAACCCAATCTAATCCAGTTTTTGACACTTATACCATGCTGATGTTTTGTTTTTAATTCGGGGTAGTTCTTGTTTAGCTCCCATCTCCCTCTACCATATATAAAAGCCTGTTTAATAAAACCAATTTTGGTGGTTGTGTGGTGATGGAGAATCTTCATTTTTGGATTGTATTGTATTGTATATCCTGCTTTGATGCATCGGTAATTGAAATCGCAGTCTTCAGCCAGTTCGGTATCCTTAATATAACCAACTTTTTCGAAAATTTCCCTCTTGTGTGCAATGTTGCAACCAGGATATGTTATGTCCTGACCGTCAATTAAAATTGAGACTCTTGGTGTAGCCCCTCTTTTTGGATGCGGCGAATATCCGGCGACTATATCGGCATATTTCATTGTCTCCATTATCGCCTCGTACCATCCCGCTAAAATTTCAACATCGGAATCGATGTTTGCAATAATGTTCCCGGTTGATGCCTTTATACCCTCCTCCCTTGCTTTACCTTTTGTAGAAGTTCTTGGTAACTTAACGACTTTAACATATTTATGTTTCTTTAGGAGCTCCAAGGTTCTGTCCCTGCTGTCTGCGTCTACTGCTATGATCTCAGCTTTCTTATCAAGCCCAAATTTTTCTATGGACTCCAAAAGTCTAGGTATTTCCTTTTCAGAATCAAATGTTGGAAAGACTATTGATAGTTTATTTTCCAATTAGATACCTCACAGTTCTTCTAATTGATTTATCACAATCGTATTTTGGCTTCCAACCGGCTTTCAAAGCTTTATCTATTGAAAGAATAGTAATGGGAACGTCCCCTTTCCAACCCCTATCTCCACCAGTATATCTAAACTTTGGCTTTAGTTTTAATTCATCACATACTATTTCAGCTAATTTAGTAACTCTCATGGTCTCGAGATTTCCAAGATTGTATATTTCAACCAACTTATTTGGATCCATTCTAGGTATTTCGATTAGTCCAGAAATACAGTCGGAAACATCGAAGAAGGATTTCTCTTGATTTCCATCTCCAAGTATTTCCAGCTCATTGGGATTTTTCTCCAACTTTTTGACAAAATCAAATATAACACCGCGATGTTCGTTCTTTCCAACGACGTTTGCAAATCTAAATATCCATGCCTTCATACCATAAAGATGACAGTAGGCGATGATAAAAGATTCAGCAGCGAGCTTGCTCGCACCATATAATGAAATAGGTTTTATGTCACCGAGATTCTCAGGGGTAGGTATGACCTTCGTCTCACCATATACAGCAGAACTAGATGAAAAAATCATTTTGTCTATGTCCTTTTGTCTCATTATTTCTAGAACACTGTGGGTACCAACTACGTTGTTTTCCAAATCAATTTTTACGTCACCCAGGCTTTTCTTTATATCTGCACTAGCAGCAAGATGATAAACTATGTCGATGTCGTCATCGATATTTGATACTTTTAGGTCGTTTATGTCCTTTAATAAAAATTTAAACATTTTATTTTTTGTAAATTCTGAGATTAAAGGTTTTTGTTTAGAATCATTGTCCACTGCTGTTACGTGCATGTTTTCGTTTAGTAATCTCTCCACAAGATTGCTACCGATGAACCCCGCTCCTCCTGTAACGATACATTTTTCCATTATTGTCACGGGTGTATGCAATTTAGTCTCCATTTAAAAAATTTCTCATATGAGATATGAAATAAAAATGGAGATGCCTATCGTCTAAATTAACAAAACATTTTATAAGGCTATAAGGCTTTTCTTATGCTCAGGATGTTCACTAGCTGAGGGAATAAAATGAAAACGAGAATTCATAGAGACAAACTGATGTTTAGATGGATTACTAAAAATCATGAAATAATTGTGGGTTTAAAAAGTGTAAAGCACAGCAAATGTGTTTTGTGCGGTAAAGCAGTTCCCTTAGGCAATACTGTATGTGATGATTGCTTCAGGAAAGCCAAGGACATAAGTAAAAAATAAATATTTTTTTATCCGTGGGATCTCAAAAGATAGGATTTTATAATCGTCCAGTGAGATTTTTCCCGGTAAATTCCACATTTTACGAAATACTGATCCCATGTAAAATTTATCATCTCCTCTTTTGCATTGGAGATGATATAATATAGGAGAAAAGAAAAGATTAGAACCAATACAAGAGCGATTAATTCAATATATTGTTTCATTATCCCATCGACATAAACGATAACGAGTATACTCTTAAAAATTATTCTAAATTTAAAGAAAAAATGTAGATAGGTTTCCGTAGGCTTTTGCCAATAATTAAGAAAACTTTTACGCCTTCTTTACGTTTGTTGCCTTTGGTCCCCTTTCCGAGGTTTCTAACTCATATTCTACTTTGTCTCCTTCGTGGAGAAAAGTTCCCGATGGCACGGATGAACGGTGAACAAAGATGTCTTTTCCATCTTCACCCTGAATGAATCCGTATCCCTTTCGGGTGTTGTACCATTTGACACTTCCTTTCATTTTTTACCTCCCTTTGAACTTTGGAGTTCGTACTTCTACAAAGAATAAAAACAAAAAGCCCAAATCATTTGATTAAGCAAATCTTGTTTTCTTCCTTTGCAAATATCCATATTGACCCCTATATTAAATAGGTTTCTATTATATGGAAATGATGAAAAGTTTGATATAGAAAAGCCCATATTTGCTGGAACTGTGCTATCGGTTTAATATCTTTATAATTGTGTGAATATGATTGTTATGCTCGGTAAAGAAGAAATAAAAAAACGTCTTGGTGCAATTTACGCTCAGATACCAGATTTCGAATGCAAACACTGCCATGAATGCAGCGGCCCGATTGTTTGGTTCAAACCTGAGGAAATAATAATTAGGGATTACCTGAAAGAGCATAACATCAAATACGTTAAGTGGACAAAAGAGGAATTTGTTAAACATAAAATGCAATGCCCGTACCAGAAAAATGATCGATGCAGCATATATCAGGTCCGTCCCATTGTCTGTAGGTTACAGGGTAATGTTCCTGATTTGCCATGCAGGCACAATAGCAAGATGATGCCCAAAGAACAAATAGATAAAGTGAAGAGAGAACTCGATGCACTTGTGCGAGAGTCGGGTGGATCAGGCGTAATATATGGTACTCGTAAGTATCCTAAGATATGATGCCTGAGAAGATTTTTACTCAAAACAGTGGAACTGAAGTTGATTTTTTTTGCTTTTAAGCGCTTAAACATCCGAAAGTGTTAAATTAACTTAAATTATTCTTACATTGGTGATGGGACGGAAGAAATAAATAAAAAATTGTTGCTATATCTAATAGAGCAAGATTTGCCAGAATTGAAAGGTAAGGAAAAGAACTAATCTTTCGAACCATATTAAATGCGGTTCTTCTTTACAAATAGTCATGTGATTTTTAATTTAACTGTTTAACTAACTACAAAATTATAAGATTAAAAATTTGTAAATTTACGACAGATCTCTTAGAAACCTACTATTGTTTTTTCTTAAAGAAGTTGCAGCTTCCAGTTGCTATGACTGTACGTCCATAGCATGTTCCTTTCGTCTTCTTGACGTTGCTTTCCTCTGTCTTATAATGGACACAGCTAATACATGTCCCTTTTTCAACTTTAGATGCATCACCAACTCCCATGTAATCACCTCTGTTTTTAATAATGGTGTCGTACTTTATAAATTAGTCGATGAGGGTATTTGAAAATAAGAGCATTGACCACTCAGCTCGCCCATTTCTCAGCATGTTGCAGCACTTAGTGTGAGATGTTATTTCATCATCGTGGTCTCTTGGTAAAGTGAATCATACATATTATATTTTTACGTCTGTGTTGTAAACAAAAACGGTTGATTTCAAGTGTCAGGGGCACGTTTGATATAGAATTCAATGTCAAGCTTTGGTCTCAACTGTATCTTAAGATATCTTTCTATCCCAAATAGATGAGATACCCTTTTGATGCTGATGGACAGACCTTTAGGTGGTAGCGTAGTCTCAATATCTATGGACATATGCCTTGTTAACTTTACTAAAGGAAACTCCATTCGAGTTTGTTCTATGGAATAAAGCCCTTTCAGGGTAATGTTATTTTCCTTGTCAGTATAACGTCCAGTTACATTTCCACAGCAGTAAAACGTACCCGAGCCCCCATTAAAAGCTTGGGTCATATCCGTAGTAGGCGAAAAAGCCAGATCCAGTTTTATATCCTCTTTGTAACCTGTAACGTTAAAGACTAGTGGTATATAGAGGTCCAATTTTTCGATGTATGCTACATTGATATTTTTCCAATAAGCACATCCAATCTCCGTGTAATTTACTCCATCTTTAGTAAGATATAGAAATACAGGCACGAAGTTCTCTACAAGCTGAGCCACGGTAGGTCTGAACATAACAACACTCCAACCATTATCAAGTGCTATCCAACTCCAGCTCCAGCCCAAGAAGTAGTCTGTGCTAATATAAAGTGAAGGTGGATTTCTAAAGGTGAGCTTGGAAACTTCTATTACGCACCATTTTCCAACGGATCTAATTAATTTGAGATTTGTGCGAAGGTCTTTTAATGAATAGATTTTCATAGGATTACCAAAATCAATATCTGCAAAATCATGCTCAAGGTAGGCAACACCCGTAAAATTATACAATGTGCCGTTGATGCTGATATTTCCTATTACCTGCATCCTAGGGATAAAATAGGCTCGACCAGTGCCACTGAGCCCCCAGGGAACAACGCCCTTTGTCGCTTCTTTTAACAGCCAACAGGGTGACGAGATTGCGTGACATTGCATATTAGTTACAATATTGTCTTTATCGTCTTCACAGTGAAAACGATAATCCGGATACTTCCCTACTGCTGTGTTGTTATAATACACTAGATTCATCACATCTTTTGTTGTGTGGAATGGACCCGGAAACTTATCGACCTGAATATTGTCATAAAATTTACCCGTTTGTCTATTCCAATGCCTTATCCTGCAGAATGAACTTCCCTCGCCAGTGTATCCTTTCCTTGTTTTATTCATGAAACAAACAAAGGAGGCGGCTGCATCCCATTTTTGGCCATTGTCTAGGGTAAGAAAGGCGTGGTAGCACCATATCTCATATCCACATGGGCTGTGGTCTCCTTCATCCTTTGGATCCCAAGGGAGGTTGTCCGTTGTTTCTGCGTGTACAGTAGTTATTGGCAATATATTTAATCCTAAAAGTATTAAAATTACAAAAATTGATGAAATAATTGTTTTTTTTACTGTTTTAGATTTATATGACACGGGTCCATAGATAGTGCATGAATATTTAAATCTTTTTTTACAATAATTATATAAATATAAAATTACTATTATTTCTTGCTTTCTGATGCTTTCGACCGATTTTCTTCCTGTAAAGTGAAGCGGGCCTGGCGGGATTTGAACCCGCGATCTGCAGCTTAGGAAACTGCCGCCCAATCCAGGCTAGGCTACAGGCCCAAAACAAGATACAACATTGGGAAGTATCTTTTAAAACTTAGCAAAAACTCTTTCATTGGGGTGGTTTGTAACCCCAGCGCTTAATCGCAAATCCCCACTGCTTCCCAATAAACTCAATTTTTTCCTTATCTATTTCATGAACATTTTTTTTATATTCTGCCTGTCTGCCAAGATACTGTTCCATAAATCTTTTTGAATCTTTGAAACCATCAAGCCCTAGTTTACCATATATTTGCTTCATCTGCGAAATTGGATCTGCAATTAAATCCTCGTAACGGATTTCAACAAGTTGGCTTCTGGGTATTTTATCTTCATCTTCAAAATACCTTTTCATCAGACGAATATAATCGTTAATCACATGATTTTCAATATCCTCAGCTGTTGTTTTCTGCAAGGCAAATATATCCAAAACCCGCGTTCGCATTTTCTTAGTAGAGTAATAAACCAAGTAAGGATTGCGGTATATGTGAATAAAGCGCGCATCCGGAAACATTTCCAGCAATTGCTTTATGCGAGCGGTATTGGCGGGATTTTTCAAAACCAACCTTTTACCATTGTTTGCAAAAGTAACGGCTTTCAGTAAATACATATAATTCTTCTTCCAAATCGCAATCTCTTTTTCGTCCAATCCCTCAAAGAGCACCGATTGTAAGAATTGTCTCTCGGCATCTCGCGGAAAATGAATACAATGAAAAAAAGACAGACGACCAAGTACTGCAAGCCCTGCATCATCTTCGTAAGGCCCATCCATATCAATCTTCATCATGTCCATTGGGCGGGTTGCCGGTAAAAACTTTGCTAAATCCTCCTTTATGCTTTCAAATAAAAGAAAGTTGTACGGAAATAAAGTATGCCATACTGATACATGTGCTAAGGAGGGATCTTGACTCATGAGCTCGTGCAAATAAGTTGTTCCACTTCGCCAGTGCCCAATAATAAAAATCGGCGGGTAACTTACATGCGTTTTAGCGATTTTCTTGTCATATATAAGTTTTGATATCAACCTAAAGGGGAGCATTATTATTGTAATGAAAGTGATAAAGACCGCCCGCAAGAAAAAATCTTTATCTACGCCGCCGTGCTCGATCAAAAGACGAAGCCAGTTGGAAATTGACGTACCAAAAAGCGGATGGCTAGTATTCTTCTTATCGCCTTTCATATTTTTCATTCCTTTTGCATCATGATTTATATTCTATTGTAAAAGATGCTGATGCAGGATCTGAACCTTTAGTCTTTTCATCCGACATTAAACTACTTAACCGAATCGTCTCAAATGCAATATTTCTATCAGCCAGCAATTTTGATATACCGGGAACATGACCATCTCCCATAACAGCAACAACTCGCTCATGCTGCCCGCTTAATTCGATTAACTTTTGGACCATATACATATTTCGTTCATCGATCAATACCCGTTTAATCGTTGGAAACTTTTCACCGATTTGTTCTATATACTTATCGAAATTGTTCTCAAAATTGTTCAATTCCTTCTCAACACGTTTCCTACTAACAAAAAACCCGCCAAAACCGGTAAGCATGAGCTTAAGTTTCTCAGACAAAGGCATGGACTTTAGCATCCTTGGAAACAGGTTTTGAGCATTCATGTCAATAAATTCAACAGGAATTTGACGACTTTGCCCGTAATTAATCGCCGTCAGCATTTCATCTCCAGCAGTAACCCCATACTCCTTTGCCATGCTGTCTTGAAATCGAGCCAGCAACTTATACAAGAGAGGAAGATTTTTTCCTGCTTCCTTGTAAGCCTCCGGATTAGATATTTTCATCATCAATGCGTTATATCTTTGTTTATCAAGCTCAACACAAACTACATCCGGATTCTTTTCATCAAATATTCTAAGAAGCGCAGAGGAAAGATTAAACACATGTCCCGTTCCAATCAATGTAATCATAGCGCACAACCAATTTTGATTTGCAAACGTATGAACTTTCGTTACATTAAATTATGTTTTTTTTGTAACTGCTAATTATTCGTCAATAGACGATATTACAATCGACATAATTAAATACTCAAACGACGAATATTATGTAATGTGTAATGTAATCGATGATTACAAGGAAGAAGAATTATCCGAAGCATGGATAAAGATTGAAAGAAGGATACTCCCCTCTTAATTATCCTTCTTTTTCAAATTTTTTTAATACCGATAATGTTCGGCTTTATAGGGCCCCTCAACTTTTACACCGATATACGCTGCCTGATCCGGTGTAAGCTTTGTTAACTTCACACCGAGCTTACTTAAATGTAACCGTGCAACCTCTTCGTCAAGGATTTTCGGCAACATATAAACTCCGATCTCATGCTTTTTATTCCACAATTCCAACTGAGCAAGTATCTGATTGGTAAACGAATTACTCATCACAAAGCTTGGATGCCCTGTAGCACATCCTAGATTCACAAGGCGACCTTCTGCAAGCACAAAAATTTCGTGGCCATCTGGAAAGATATACTTATCCACTTGTGGTTTAATGTTGATCTTTTTGATACCTTTTACTTCGTTGAGTTTACTCACCTGAATCTCATGATCAAAATGACCGATGTTACAGACAATTGCTTGATCCTTCATCTTCTTCATATGCTCAACCGTAATCACTTCTAGATTCCCGGTCGCTGTCACATAAATATTCCCTTCACCAAGCGTGTCCTCAACGGTTTTAACTTCATAACCTTCCATTACTGCTTGCAATGCACAAATCGGGTCAACTTCAGTAACAATTACACGGGCGCCAAAACCGCGCATTGATTGGCAGCATCCTTTGCCAACGTCTCCATATCCGCAGATGACGACGGTTTTGCCAGCAACCATGACGTCCGTTGCCCGTTTAATTCCGTCAGCAAGGCTTTCTCTACATCCATACAGGTTATCAAATTTCGATTTAGTTACGGAATCGTTGACATTAAAAGCAGGGAATAAAAGCGTCTTGTTCTCCATCATCTGATACAGCCGATGCACGCCAGTTGTTGTCTCCTCAGAAACCCCGCGGATTTCCTTTGAAATTCTAGTCCACCGCGTCGGGTCTTCTCTGTAGATTTCCTTTAAGCATGCCATGAGTTCCTTGAAATCTTCACCCTCTTTGTTGTAATCTTTATCCAACAATTTCGGGTTGCGTTCAACTTCAACACCTTTGTGAATCATGAGGGTAGCATCACCACCATCGTCAACGATAAGTTGAGGTCCTTTGCCGTTACCGAAATCCAATGCTTTCTTGGTGCACCACCAGTACTCTTTCAGATTTTCGCCTTTCCACGCGAACACCGGGACACCAGTCTTAGCAATCGCGGCAGCGGCATGATCCTGTGTTGAAAAAATATTACAGCTTGCCCATCGCACGGACGCTCCAAGTTGAACAAGCGTTTCGATAAGCACCGCAGTTTGTATTGTCATATGAAGACTGCCAGTGATCCGCGCACCCTTCAAAGGTTTTTGAGGACCATATTTTTCGCGGACTGCCATAAGCCCAGGCATTTCTTTTTCAGCGATTTCAATTTCTTTTCGTCCAAACTCAGTAAGACTGATGTCTTTCACCTTATAATCTTTGGTTTCTAATGCCATAATTCTCTCATCCTTTTCATTTTAAAATTAACTTTGCATCAACAACACATAAATCGTTTTCATATATAAATACCGGATTCAGGTCCATCTGGTCAATGTGTTCATCAAGCTCTTCGCCGAGCTTGGATATCTTTAATACAAGGTCAATTACCAACTGTTTATTTGCTTTGATGCCTCGGAATCCTTCCAAGAGCTTCTTTCCTTTGAGTTCTTCGATCATCTGCTCGGCATCGTATCTTTCGATTGGAACAACACGAAACGTTACATCCTTGTAAAGCTCAGTAAAAATCCCGCCGATTCCGCACATAATGGATAGGCCAAACGTTGGGTCCTGAACAAGGCCAATGATAATTTCCACGCCCTCTTTTGCCATCTGATCAACAAGCAGATTTTCATTAGGGAACTTCTTTCTAAAATCCCTGAATGCGCTTTTTAGTTCGTCTTTATTTTTAATGTTAAGTTTTACTCCACCTACATCCGTCTTATGCAAAATCTTGTTTGAGCATACTTTTAGAGCGACAGGAAACTTCAATTTTATACTTTTTAGGTCCTCTTCTTTTTTAACAAGTACGTATTTCGTTGTAGGAATATTGTATGCTTGTAAGAGATCCTTTACTTCGTTTTCTGCAAGTGGTCCAGTTTTATTAATTATCTTTTTCACACTTTCTTTCATAATTAATCAGTCTTCCTACTATCAAAAACCCTCTTTGCCTTTAAACCGGTTTCAGGAATGCTGTTGGGCGGTAAAACCTTCACCTTGGGAGTAAAAACAATGACCGTTTTGATTTCATTTTCAAGCATATTTTCCAGGTTTGCTGTATCAAACTGACTTAGCTGTTTTTTACTTTCAACTTCAACTGTCAAACCGTCTACGTCATTATCGGTTGTAAGTATCATTCGCCAATTGCTGCCGACCTCTGGATGTTTCATCAAAACCGATTCAATCTGACCGGGATAGATATTTGTTCCTCGGATGATTATCATATCATCGCTACGACCCTTTATCGTTGAATGTTTCACATGCGTTCTACCGCATTCGCATTTCCTCATATCATAGAGTTTTGCGATATCTCTAGTTCTGTATCTTAAAAGAGGCATTCCTTCTTTTGTAATTGTTGTAAGAACGATTTCTCCTTCTTCCTCTAAACCAACCGGCTCCAATGTATTGGGATCAATGCATTCGATGAGGAAATGGTCTTCCCATAGATGCAATCCGTCATGCTGGTCGCAATCTGTGGAAACTCCAGGGCCGCACATTTCCGTAAGACCGTAGATGTCGTGAACATCCATGTCCCATGCTTCCATAATGCGTTTTTTAAGCCCAGATGTGAACATTTCAGCTCCAAAAAGACCGCTTCTTACCTTCAATTTCTTAGGATCTATGCCCATTTCACGTGCAACTTGACCAAGACGTAATGCATAGGATGCAACACCCGACATAAAAGTGGTGCCGTAGTATTCCATCAATTTTATCTGTCTTTCTGATTGACCCATGCCTGATGGTATTACTAGTGCGCCTACCTTTTGTGCACCGTAGTGAAAACCAAATGCACCTGTAAACGTTCCATATGGAATTGGATTTTGAAAAATATCCTTCTTTGTCAACCCAGACATTGAAAGGCATCGAGCCATAACTTCTGACCAAACATCGATGTCATGCGGTGTGTAACAAACGGTTACAGGAATACCTGTTGTACCGGATGATGCATGCAACTCAATGCAGTTGTCAAGGGATGTTGCCATCATGCCAAAAGGTGCGTTATCCCGCAGGTCATTCTTGGTTGTAAATGGCAATTTTCTAATATCGTCAAGGGTTTTGATGTCTTCAGGTTTTATCTTTAATTCTTTGAATTTCCTCTTGTAAAATGGAACATTGTCATAAACTAGTTTCACTGTTTGTTTCAAACGCTTCAGCTGTAGCTCTTTAATCTTTTCGCGTGCCAGCGTCTCCATCTTGGCATTAAATAGATGATCCATCTAATTCTTCCCCAACGGAAAATAGAATCACTCTTATTAATTTTGGCGACAACGCCAGTTCCCTACAAAAATGTTAATATGAGTAAATGATTCTTAGATTGGTGATGGGATGGGAAAATTTAAAATATTCACCTATATCTTAACGGCAATAACATTAATTGTATTTTTTTCTTTCTTGATTTGGTTTTTCGTCCTGAATAAAAATATTTCTTACGAATTTTTCTTAACGACTGATTGGATCAACAGTGTCATGATATTACTGGTAATCTTATTTTCCATAACTGCATTATCCTGGAAGGTTTTGATAAGTCGTTATGGATGGAGTTTAAATAGAGACTCAGGAATTATAAAATATCTTTTACCAAGCTTTGACGAATTATCAATTTTTATAATGAGCTATTCTTTCTTTTTTTTATTAATTATAAATGATGTTTTTAAAAATGATCTGTCTAGATCTTTTTTCAGTAACTCCAATCCTAATGGAATAATTATATTCGTAGTATTTTTCATAGGTGCAGTATTATCAGTATATCACTTATTTTCTCCAAGAATTAAAACAGGTTTTGAAAAATGGATAATGTTGTTTTTTGTAGCTATTGTAAATTTATTTATTGGTATTAATTTAGGTTTATACGCTTTAAAACATACGGAATCATTTTCGATTTTTTTTGTTATATGGAATGTAGCTAACGGATTTTTATTGTTAGTTCTTATGAGAACCAACATAGTAGATGAAAGTGCATTATCTGAATGGAATGGTCCAAGGTATTTGGCAATAGTTGGAATTGTAATTGCAACAATAATTGTTATTATTTGCCAATATTATTACAGATTATATTGGGCTTTTAGTTTATCTATAACAATAGCCTATTGTACAACAGTTAACAGCTTCATAATTAGGATATTGCAACATTTTTCAGAAATTAAAAATTATGATATTGGTTCTAAATTCTAAAGCAATAAAAACAACAAATCTCAGAGAGTATCTTCTAATTTTAAAGTGACAAAAGTTTTAAATAAAGAATATCCTTCCTATTGCTCCTACCAATAGTAGGATTGGTGTACAATTTATGGTTAAAAGCATGTATGGTCATCTTGGAGATCAATGGAAAAAGCACGATACTTCATTTCAATCGCCACAACAGCAGCGCCTTATACAGTGGAGAGGAGAAGAAAATTTCTTAAGAGTCGATAGACCACTAAGGATAGATAGAGCGCGAGCCGTTGGATACAAAGCAAAACCCGGTTACATTGTTGTGCGGGCACGAGTGCGAAGAGGAGGTCTTAGAAAACACGACATTCGTGGAGGAAGAAAACCAAGGGACAGAGGTATCGTCAAAATTACCATGAAAAAAAGCGTTCAGCGGATTGCAGAGGAACGCACTGCAAAGCGATTCCCAAACATGGAAGTATTAAATTCCTACTGGGTTGGAGTTGACGGAAAACACCGTTACTACGAAGTCATACTAGTTGATCCAGTTCATCCGGCTATTTTAAATGACCCAAAAATCAACTGGATCTCAAATGCATCCAACACAAGACGAGTGCTTCGTGGTAAAACAAGTGCAGGCAGGAAAGGCCGAGGACTGCGTTGGAAAGGTAAAGGCGCTGAAAAAGCAAGGCCAAGCCTAGCCGCTAAGAAAAACTGGTAAAAAACTATATTTTTTTATCTTACTACCATAACCGGTTTATGAGCGTATTGTACTACTTTATTTGCCACACTTCCTAGAAGATATCGTCCTATCGCGCTAGTCCCCCTGCTTCCAAGTACAATCAAGTCAACATCTAGTTTATTTGCAATATCAATTATTACTGCCGCCGCATCCCCTTCTTCAACCATTCCCGTTATCGTGTAATCATGGGAACCGATATCGGTTACGGCATCTGAAATTAAACTCTCCGCCTTCTTTTTCATATTTTTGTACATTTCAATATCTAAAAATGTTTTTTCGGCGGGGTTTGGAACAACAGCAAGGAGGATCAGCTCGCCATATTCATCAACGAGTGCCATGGCTTTATTTAAAGCCATCTCAGAGCCTTCAGATCCATCAAATCCTACTAGTATTTTTTTCATAGCAACTATTTTTTTCTCCAAGCAGGACCAGCATCAGTGTCCTGAATCTCAAAACCAATATCTTCTAACTCCTTTCTAATCTTATCTGCAGTTTTCCAATCTTTGCCTTTTCTAGCTTTTTCCCTTGCATTTAAGATTGCTTTCAGTAATTCTTCGACACACTCTTTGTTAAAATCCCTTTCATACTGCTGAACAATTGTTTGAAGTTTTTTTACAAGTACAGATTCGTCAGAATCGCTGATTTTTGTGGCTTTAGGTTGGAATAAGGTCAGAATATTACCCATTTTCAGAAGTGTTTCAAGTGCATGTGTGCACAAAGCTTTATTTGGATTTTCTTCTAGGTATCTATTGCTCTTATTTACAAACTCAAAGAGTACTGCAAACGCTTTTGGTGTGTTAAAATCATCATCCATGGATTGCTCGAACTGCTCTTTAAATTCATCTATTGCTGAAAGATACTCTTTCTCTTCACTTGTTAATTTTTTTTCATCGATCTTTTTAACTTTAACAGTTTTAGATAATTTCTCTAATTTTTCTTTTAGATGATATATTTTTTCCAAACCCTTTTTTACATCGGTTAAAGCTTTTTCATTAAAATCTGGTGGGCTTCTGTAATGGGTTTGGGCAAAGAACATTCTAATTACTTCAGGATCCCATGTTTTTAACAGATCTTTAACATTAACGATGTTTCCCAGAGATTTTGACATCTTCTCTCCATTGATTGTTAAAAGACCGATATGTATCCAGTATTTTGCAAACTGTTTTCCCGTCGCGGCTTCGGCCTGTGCAATCTCATTTTCATGGTGGGGAAAACGAAGGTCCATACCACCGCCATGTATGTCAAAAGGTAAACCTAGATACTTGCTGCTCATTGCTGAGCATTCTATGTGCCATCCTGGTCTTCCTTGACTCCATGGTGATTTCCATGATGGTTCACCGCCTTTCGCCTTCTTCCACAATGCAAAATCAAGTGGATTGCGTTTCTGTTCACCCGGTTCAATCCTTGCTCCAGTTTTCATCTCATCAATTTTTTGGCCGGAAAGCTTTCCATAATCATCAAATTTTTCAACGGAAAAATATACATCACCATCAGACACATACCCGTATCCTTTGTCTATAATTTTCTGGGTCATTTCTATCATATCGGGAATTGTCTCTGAGGCTTTTGGATACAAATCCGCCCTTCTTATGCCAAGTGCATCAAGATCTCCAAGGCATATTTCAGTAAACCTGCGCGAATACTCTAAAGGATCGATTTTCTCTCTGTTCGCAGCTGTAATTATCTTATCATCCACGTCTGTAATATTCTGAACATAGGTAACCTTGTAGCCTTTGTATTCAAAGTAACGACGAATAGCATCGAAAGCAAAATAGGTACGGGCATGACCAATATGAGCGTCGCTGTACACTGTCATACCGCATACATACATCTTTACTTTGCCTTTTTCTACAGGTATGAATTTTTCCTTTTTTCTTGAAAGGGTGTTGTAAATTTTCAGCGTCATTTTTTTACGCTCTTTATGTAATCCTCAATATGGAGAAAAATATATACTTTGCTGTGAACTGAAAAATTTTGCCAAATTTTATAAATATCTTATTTATACCTTTAAGTGGAGGCTTAGTTTGTATGAAAACTACATTTAGTATTATAAAAGCTGATGTTGGTGGCTGGCCAGGCCATGCATCAGTACACCCTTCTCTTAAGGAGATAGCAAATAAAAAACTCAGAGATGCAAAAAAATCAGGTTTAATAAAAGATTTTCATGTTACTGCCTGCGGAGATGACCTTGAACTGATCATGACTCACACCAATGGTGTTGACAGCAAAGAGGTTCATAGCCTTGCTTGGGATACATTCTGTGAAGCAACAGAAAAAGCAAAAGAAATAGGTTTGTATGGTGCGGGGCAGGATCTATTGTGCGATGCATTTGCCGGAAACATCCGTGGAATGGGTCCAGGTATTGCTGAGATGGAGTTTACCGAAAGAAAAGCTGAACCTGTTATAGCATTTATGATGGATAAAACCGAGCCAGGAGCGTTTAACTTTCCTATTTTCAAGATTTTTGCAGACCCGTTCAATACTGCAGGCTTGGTCATTGATCCTTCTATTCATGATGGCTTTATCTTTGAGGTATGGGATATAGAGGAACATAAAAACGTGCTTATGAGTACTCCTGAAGAGATGTACGATCTTCTAGCCTTGGTAGGTGCAAAATCCCGTTTTGTTATAAAACGAGTATTTCCTAAGAAAACCTCCAAACTACCTTTCGACGAACCCGTTGCCGTCATATCAACCGAAAAGTTGTATCAGATAGCAGGTGAATATGTGGGTAAAGATGACCCTGCAGGTGTTGTAAGATCACAGTCAGGCCTTCCAGCCCTTGGGGAGGTCCTTGAAGCTTTTTCACTAGGTCATCTTGTATCAGGATGGATGAGGGGATCTCATAACGGCCCACTGATGCCTGTCGCAGTTAGAGATGCGCGATGTACTAGATTTGACGGACCACCAAGAGTTATAGCCCTTGGTTTCCAGGTAAAGAACTGCAAAATGACCGAACCAGTAGACCTATTTGACGACCCAGCATTCGACATTACACGGAAAAGAGCACAGCGCGTCACTGAATACATGAGACAGCATGGCCCATTTGAACCGCACCGCCTACCTATGGCAGACATGGAATATACTACACTACCCAAGGTTATGACGAAACTTGGTACAAGGTTCAAAAAGGTAAAATAAAACCCAACCTTTAATTTTATATATTACTACCTTATTCAGAACTCTTACTTTATGGAGTAAAAGACAATGGCAAGAATTCACGCAAGAAGAAAAGGGAAAGCGGGATCCACCCGTCTACTTCGAAAAAAACACCCTGATTGGAGTTCATTAAACCCTAGAGAAATAGAATCCCTTGCATTAGAATTTGCAAAGAGTGGAAAATCCACCAGCGAAATTGGCCTCATTCTAAGAGATCAATACGCTGTGCCAGACATAAAGATTGCAACAGGAAAAAAAGTGTCCAAGATACTGGAAGAAAATAATATAAAGCCAGAAATCCCTGAGGACCTTCGAAACCTTATTAGCAGAACTTTACAATTAAAAAAACACATTGAGGATCATAAAAAAGATCTGAAGAATCAAAGAAACCTTTCACTCATAGAATCAAAAATAAGACGTCTTACAAAATATTATCATGCGCAAGGCAGACTTCCAAAAGACTGGAAATACAGTCCTGAGCAAGCAAAACTGATGTTTGAATAAAAGAAATGGCTGACTTATAGCCATTATCTTTTTTGTGAATATTTTAAACTATTGTAAATGAGTTTATGCTTTGTTCGACAACAGAATTATAGATATCATATCTATCAGGCAACGCCGTATAAGTCAAGAAAAATATTTTTTTGTTTTTTTCAATAATCACTTGTCTTCCTTTAAGGGCATATATACCTTGAACGAATGTGTATATAATTTCGTGTGCATTCATTCCATTCGCCGTTCTTGCACTATTTGAAACTAGTGTAAAATTTGTAATAGTAACAGGATACTGAGCTAGTAATTGTTCGACGACAATATTTAATGTTTCACTAGCATTTAATGTGTATGGTTTAGTGATACCCAGATCTACCGCGGAGCCATTCTCAATAGGACTATCGAATCTGACAACAGCACCAAATTGATTATTTTCATCGGTTGTCCAACCTTCAGGTGGATTAAGCCCAAATCCGTATTGTTTATTTACATAACCCAAACCCTTTAGAGGATCCTGTTGTTGTGTACATCCACCAAGATAAATAGCAACTAAAACTAGCATCATCCCTACTACTATTATTTTATTTTTCATTCCTCATCTCCTCAAACCACAATTTCATAACATCCATTCTTTTATAAAATATATTGTATTATCAGGTTGACTATGGCAGATGATATTTTAGAACTAAGCAAAAAAGCATCAGATATGATTTCATCTATACCAAAAACAACTAGGATTAGAGTTGTTTCTCACTATGATGCTGATGGAATCACATCTGCTGGCATAATATGTACTGCACTGCATCGGGCTGGTTATGATTTTCATGCAACTCTGATGAGAAATCCTTTTACGCAAGGGCTAGAACGAGTTAAACAAGAAGAAAATGAAATGATTATTTTTTCTGATATGGGCAGCGGCCAGATAGAAACCATGGAAAAATTTGGTTGCAAAATCATAATTATTGATCATCACCAGTATCTTAAATCAAAACCAGACAGCAATGACGTTCTTCAGATTAATGCGAATTTATGTGGTATCGATGGCAATTACGAGGCATGTGGTGCTACGCTTAGTTTTTCTGTTGCAAAGGCCCTAGATTCAGGAAATTCTGATTTAGTACCATTGGCAATAGCCGGTGCAATTGGCGATAAGCAATATATCGGTGGAATAAAAGGATACAATAAAACTATTCTTGACGAATCCCTAAAAAATGGTTATCTAAAGCAAAGCACCAGAATCAAACTTAATGGCGAATCATTGGCAGATGGTTTGTATTATTCCATTGATCCGTATTATACTGGTTTATCGGGAGACAATGAAGGCGTATCTAAATTATTAGAAAAGTTGCATCTTGAAAAAAACATGAAAATCGAAGATCTTGATGATAATAAAAAAAAGCAAATTCAGTCGATTCTTCTTTTTAAATTGATTAAAAACGGTTGCGAAAAAAACATCATCGACACAGTTATAAGAGAACGATATTGGTCTGAATTTTTACAATGTGAACTGGAGCGTTTTGCAGACTTGCTTGATGCGTGCGGAAAGGGAGGAAACCGCGGCCTTGGACTGGCGATATGTCTCAGTGATAAAAAAGCCCTTGATGAAGCAATAAAACTTGAAAAAGAGTACAAACAAAAGATTCTTGATGAATTATTGCAACTAGAAAAAGACGGGGCTAAAGAGAAAAAAAGCATTCGGTTTTTCCATAGCAATGATTCTTCGCTGGGTGGCGTAGTTGGTAGTATTGCCATGAATTATATCTTTGACAAAGAAAAACCTCTGATTTCTTTGGCACGAAAAAATGATGAACTGCACGTTTCCAGCAGAGGAAATCAATATCTAGTCAATAAGGGGTTGGATCTTGGTTTGGCTATGAAAGAAGCAGCTACTCCACTAAAAGGCCATGGTGGTGGTCATAAAATTGCCGCTGGTGCTACGATAAGCTTAGACAAAGAAGAAGAATTTTTAGTTACAGTTGATAAAATTATTACTCAGCAGATGAAAGGTGGAAAACCATGAAAGCCTCTTGCGATGTAGTTATAGAATTTGATGATGCTGAAAAAGTTAAAAAAATTCTAAAATCCATAGAAGTTGACAATTTTGATTTTATCAAATCACAGACAAAAGGAAAAAGACTTGAAGCGCACATAGAAAGCAAGTCCGTTTCTTCACTTATTCATACTCTGGATGATTACCTGGCTTGCGTCTCCGTAGCCAAAGAAGTTGTGGATAAACATTAATAATCAATAATTTATAAGGGAGTTTTGATATGAAATTCGATTTAAAAGGAACTTTTACTCTGAGCGACGATATTTCAAAAATTTCAAAAGAAATCGAGAAGTTTATTGCGACGACCAATGAAACCATTCTGAAAAAAGGTCCGGAAAAACTTGCAACAATTGAGCATTTTAGGGTTGATAAAAAGAGACTCATCCTGACTATTGCTTCAGAAGGAGCATTTCGGCCTCATAACGCACTTCTCCAGATAAAAAATGCCCTTAGCAAAGAGTTGGGAAAAAAGCACCATCTTGGTGTGCGAGATATTATGATTGAGAAATATACCATCACCTTTGACCTTGAAAAAGAACCACTTAAAGATGTGGCAATTCCATTTGCTGACGTCAAAATAGTAGGAAAACAAGTAACAATCCTGCTAAAAGATGTGTCTGAGGAATTTTTGCGAAGAAACTACATAGATAGAATGATTAATCTTGTGAAAGAGAAAGTTCAGAATCAATACTATGAAGGGAAAGCAGAGTTTTGGAAATTGATTTGGAAATCTGAAGAGAAAAAGCCAGTGTGGTCAAAAGATCCAACCGAAGAGATGGAGAGGCTTGATTGGTTGAAGCAGGGACCAACAAAAGGCAAATGGTTCTATCGCCCGCAGGCTGCTGCGATTCTCAAAGTCATGGAAGAAATCGCAATTGAAGAAGTTTTGAAACCACTCGGCTTCCAAGAGGTCATTGAATCACACATCAAGCCGTTTGATATCTGGATAAAAACAGGCCATATGGAAGGAATGCCTTACGAATTTTATTATGTCGCCGAGCCAAAAACAAGGGATGCAAAGGATTGGGAACGGTTTATTGATATCACGAAGATTACAAAGGAAATCCCTGTTGAAGAGCTGGAAAAAAATCTTAGCACGCCAACCGCCGGCATATGCTACGCGCAGTGTCCGATGATTTACTGGTCGTTTAAAGGCAAAACTATTGCGGAGAAGTCACTTCCTGTTTTGGTATATGATAAAACTGCCATCAGTTGTCGATATGAATCTGGTGGGCGGCATGGAATTGAACGTGTAGATGAATTCCACCGAATCGAACCGGTGTACATAGGAACAAAAGAACAGCTTCTTACAATTCGAGAGAAATTACTGGAGCGATACAAACACGTTTTTAACGATATTTTCGATTTAGAATGGCGCATGGCATGGGTAACTCCCTGGTATATGCAGCAGGCAGGAAAGATTGGCGAAATAAGTGAACAGGATACAGGAACAATAGATTTCGAGGCGTATATGCCCTATCGTGGTAACAGAAAAGATTCCGAGTGGCTTGAGTTCCAAAATCTAAGTATTTTGGGAGACAAATACATCTCTGCATTCAATATCAAGACGCAGAGGAGTGAATTGTGGAGCGGATGCTCTGGAATTGGTTTGGAGCGATGGACTACTGCATTTTTAGCACAAAAGGGGCTTGATCCCAACCATTGGCCAAAAGTTTTTAGAAAATATTTGGACAAATTACCAGAAGGCATCGAGTTTCTGTAAATGGCTTAGAACCTCCATAGAAACGAATACAACATGGGAAAAACCTTTAAATAAGAACTATATCCCACTCCGATGGCAAAAAGACGAAAAGAAACAACGGAAGACGAAGAAATTGATTTTAAAATTCCCAAGTTTGATGAAGAAAGTTTCCTTCGTAGAGAACGAAGAAATATCAAAACTACGTTTATTGCGTTTTTGTTTGGTCTACTACTGGCCGCTGTATCGTTTTTTTTCTGGGCGCTTTTAAGTGGAGAATCCTATAGATGGCTTTTAGTCTTGCTGGTTGGTATATTCAATGCAGCATGGATAAAATACATATTCCTCAGGCTTAATATTGATCTTGCTGATTTTGGTAAGAAAGGATGGTTTGCAACCTATGGAATTTATTTTCTTACATGGCTCATTGTGCTAATGCTACTCTGTAATACTCCATTTTATGACGATGAAAAACCCAAAGTCAGTTTAGTAGTACTACCTGAGATTCAAGAGTTTGGTAACTCTGTTAAAATAATTGCTAAAATAACTGACAATTTTGGTGTACAAAAATCTGATATAACTTTGTTAATAAATGGTGAAACAATAAGTCCTGATAGTTATGAATTTACTGATAATATTTTTAGATACACATATGAAAACGACAGCATAAAAAATGAAACAACATTGAGTTTCACACTGTCTGTTAAAGACAGCAGTAACCATAAAACTGAGCACCAAGGTACTTTTACTTTCAGTGACAATGCAATTATCGTTCCAGAACCTCTTGATGCTGGTGTCTCTCCTGGTCCAAGAGTTGGCTCTGCAACCTCGATCAAATTTAAAGTAGATGCTGACATAACAAGACTTTATTATACAATTAATAATGGTACAGCCATAGATGTAACTGAAAATGAAGGAGATTACTACGTTACTTATCCTAAGTATGAAGGGTGGCCAAAAGATAAAAATGTAACCTTGAGGGTGTTTGCTGAAAAGAATTACACTTTTGATATTGTAACTGATAAAGATCCTAGACAAATTACTAATAAAGAGGAATTGCAGAAATTGCAGGCCAGAATAAAAGCCAATACATTTGACAATACAATTGTTGATAATCAGCCTTATTACTTCCGAGTTGCAGATGAAACAGGTGTTGGAACCGAAACGCCACCAATAGCAGAACCGCCAAAAATAAAATTCGTTTCAGTACCAGGTTTTGAAACGATAATTTTCATAATTTCGCTAATTGCAGTCGTTTTAATTTTCAAACGCAAAAAGAAAGATAAAAAGACATGAATGAATTAATACAATTCTGTAAAACTTTCAAAAAAGATTTTACGCCAAAGATACGCGATCCAACAAAACCAGTTCGCTCGTGGTCTGAAAAAGATATTTTAGATGGTAAAATAGTAGATGCCTACGTCATAATTTTCAGAACGAGAGGTTGCTCATGGGCTCTCAAATCAGGATGTACCATGTGCGGATATTTCAACGACAGCATGTGGGAGAAAGTATCTGATAGTGACTTGTTAAAACAATTTGATAACGTCATGAAGAATTATTCTGGAGAAAAAATAGTTAAAATATTTACATCTGGCAGTTTTTTAGATGACAACGAAATAACATCCAAGACAAGAAAGAAAATTCTTAGTAGCCTTGTAGAAAAGACAGATAAAATATCCGTTGAATCAAGACCAGAATACGTGAAAGATGAAAAATTATCAGATATTCACGACATTACTCAATCGAAAAAATTCGAAGTAGGCATAGGTCTTGAAACTTCCAATGATTTTTTACGAGAACATGCAATAAACAAAGGATTCACATTTGATGATTACAAAAAAGCCGCCAAACTCTTTAAAAAACATAGGTTCAAATTAAAGACGTACGTGCTTGTGAAACCACCTTTTATCACAGAAAAAAAGTCTCTTGAAGATGCTATTTGCACGGTTAAAGACATTCAATCTTACACGGATACCATATCGTTTAATCCAACAAACGTTCAGCGTCATACCGTCGTAGACTTTCTTTGGAAAAGAAATCAGTATCGTCCTCCACGGTTATGGAGCGTTGTAGAAATACTTAAACAAAGTAAAAAACTAACAGATGCATTGATCAAATGTGATGTCGCAGGTGGTGGAAGCAGGCGCGGGGCACACAATTGTCCAGCATGCGATCATAAAATCCTTGATGCAATCGCAAAGTTTTCCTTGCATCAAGATGTAAATGTTTTTGAAGACCTTGATTGTACATGCAAACAGAGCTGGCTTGATCAACTAGATATTGAAGATCTGAGCTTCGGTTCGATTGTTGATTTTTCGGAGAGGGCTCGATGAAAAAATATGTCCAAAAAAATGATGTCGTCGTCCTAATTGATTCAAATTTAAGAAAAATTATCGTAGATACAGCCAGTAAAATAGATAGAATCAAAGGTGTCGGAGTACTAGACCCATCGAGTCTCGTCAAAAAAGAATACGGAAAACAACTCGAGATAGGAAATAAAAAATTTTGGATTTTAACTCCTTCACTGCAAGATAAATTGCAGGGTTTAAACCGCCTTGCACAAATCATTTTACCAAGAGATGCTGCGCACATCCTTATGAATTGCTCGATCGAATCCGGGCAAACTGTTCTAGAAGCAGGGATAGGTTCAGGTTCTTTAACAATAGCGCTTGCTACTGCAGTTGCTCCAAACGGCAAAGTCATTTCCTATGACATCCGCGAAGATTTCATCGAGCATGCAATGAAAAATATCAAAAAAGCAAATCTCGAGCAATACGTTACAACAAAACTGAGGGACGTTACAAAAAAAATCGATGAAAAAGATTTAGATGCGGTTATTATCGATATACCAAATCCTTGGAATGTCGTGAAACACGCATGGAAGGCGTTGAAGATCGGTGGATATTTCTGCTCTTATTCACCTTTAATATCTCAGGTTGAAAAAACGGTGAACGAATTGGAGAAACATAGTTTTATAGAGATGAAAACATTTGAAAACATACAGCGGGAAATGATAGTTTCACCTCACGGGACACGACCAAGTTTTGATATGCTCGGTCATACCGGGTATCTTACGTTTGCCCGTAAAGTTTTATAGTTTTATTCCTCGTTGATTTTGGTAATTTCCCGATTTTTTGTCATAAAGTTCAGATGGCATCGATTCCATCCGTTCGAATACAATCTGACAAAATCTATCACCAATCGGTATCTCTAGCTCTGTATCATTTGAATTGAAACAGCTGATGGTTAGTGTCCCATGAAATCCAGCATCTACCTTTCCAAAACTTGCCATGATTCCTTTTCTTGCGTAACTTGATCTTATCCACAGTTGGCTGGTAATCTGTGATCCCATCTTTACAAATTCTTTTGTACTAATTGCAAACCAAGTAAGAGGTGGAATCTTTGCCTTGCCTTCTTTAATATGTTGGTCCGTCTTACGTATGTAAACCTCATCGATTGACAGGTCATATCCATTTGGTGTTAGATTTTTTTCATTAAAAGGTTCTATATTAAGCTCTTTATTTTTCATAGAATTTTTAATATCATTATCTGATAAAATAGTCATAAAACCACTTATTATCTTATCCAATCGTAATACTCTTTATAACAACATCTTTCAACGGTTTATCATTTCCATCTTTTTGAACTTTGGATACGACATGCACAACATCCATACCTTCAATCACTTTACCAAAGACTGAATGATGTCTGTCAAGCCATGGTGTTGGGGCTACTGTTATGAAAAACTGTGAACCCCCGGTATTTGGTCCTGCATTTGCCATTGAAAGTATTCCTACCGAGTCATGTTTTAAATCTCTGTGGAACTCATCTCTGATGGTATAGCCAGGTCCACCGGTTCCCGTTCCATGTGGACATCCACTTTGAATCATAAATCCATTGATTACCCGATGAAAAATAAGACCGTTATAGAATCCCTGATTTACTAGTTTAATGAAATTTGATGTTGTAATCGGTGCTTTGTCTTCAAAAAGTTCAATTTTAAAACTGCCTTTATTTGTATTAAAAACTGTTTTTCTATTTGTCATATCTCATCAACCTCGCATTTATTGATTGACTATTGTGATGCTATTGATGATTATATCAGTTGATGGTTTGCCAGTTCCATCGTCATTTAAATTATTCTCATCCAGATGTTGAGCTGCGATATTTTTTACTACCTCAAGTCCTTCAACAGTAACACCAAAAGCAGCATAATTTCCATCAAGAAAAGATTGTGCGCCATCGCAAATAAAGAATTCTGCGCTACCTCCTGCTTTCGCTGCAGTGCTTGCCATTGAAATTGCTCCATCGACATGTGTGACGTCACTGGTCTCAAACTCTATATTTCCATAAGGACTAGATTTTTGTGTTCCATCTGGGAGATATCCTCCTGTTTGTATCATGAAATTAGCACCGATTCTATGAAAAATCATGCCGTTGTAAAACCCATCATTTGCAAGTTTAATAAAATTCGCTGTGGTTATAGGCATTTTATCTTCATAGAGTTCAACCCTTATTGTACCCATTGTTGTAGCTATAACTGCGATCCGGTTTTTTGCAGGATGAATATAAATTACAGCCATGGCAGCAATTATTACCATTGCAATAATCACTAAAATAATACCAACTCTTGTCTTGTTTCTTTTAATTACAGCTACCTTTTTTTGTTTTTCTACAGGCCTGGATCTTCTTCTTTCACTTTCGATTTTTTCTGCCGTCATAGTACGAACGCTGACATGTACTATCCAATAGATAAGTATTTGGAACGGAAAATACAATGTAATCTCTTTTCTTTTTGTATTTTCAATCCTGTCCTAGAAAAGAATTTAAAAATGATTAGAAAAATAAAGAATTAAAAAGAAGAAAATAGAATTATTTCCATCCTACTCCTTCTGCACTTTCTGCTGGTCGCTGGAAATAACCGATGTCAAGGGCGGCAAAATCGTTTCTATCCTTTACGCCATGAGTACCATCGGAATAACCAAAGTAACGCAATCCAAACCAATAATAGTTCATAGAACTCTTATAATCTGTCCAGTCTTTGCTGGCGTTGTCTACCCCGCCCCATTCTTCACCGCGCAAACCGCAAGTATGACCAAGTTCATGTAGCACTGCGACAGCCCGTGCTATTCTTGTTGTTCTTGGCATCCACGCTAAACTAGCAGCTTTTTTGTTAAATTCGAAATTGCTAGGAACGACCATCATATCGTAATGATTTGTAAAAGATTGAGGATGAGCCCATCCGCCACCATGTGCGACTATAAGATATCGGAAAGTACCCTTTCTATCATCTGCGAATTTGTTGTTATAATATTCACCCCAAAGCCCATTTGCCTGGTCATTTAGAAAATGTTCTGATTTCATGAATGATATTATATCCCCGCCACCGCCCATGCAACCATCATCGATATGCACCGTAATCCCATGTTTATTATACTCATCCATAATCATCTCTTGTGACTCTTTATAGAATATACTCTGTGTGCCATCCAAATTCGTTTTTACTAATCGGGGCCGTGTTATCGGGAGGATTCGCCCTTTTGCCATTTTAATTTCTATTGGTCTAAACGGCGCTCTTGCCATGTGATCTACTTCGATATAAATCTCAGGACGGTACGGATTTGCTAGCCATTTGGACATTTTGTATTCTTTTATATTTTGCAAACCATCCTTATCAGGATCAAGATATGAATGGTTATCCCATGTAAATGGATTGTATCCCCAGAACCATTCCCATGCTGTAGGTATACCATCGCCATCCGGGTCCATTTTTGAGTCGTCCACCTTTGGATCTGTTCCAAGAACGTTCACTTCAGTCCAATAAGGTATACCATCTCCATCATAATCTGACTGATAAACGTCAAACCATATCTCATAGATAGAACCATTATAATGTCCATACCCATCGCTATCATTGAAGAAATCATCACCAGACCATCGTCCCGTTTTAAAATCATAGACTATGGAAATACTTTCCATTTCTTTTTCAACTAGTTTAAAGAGTTTTTTTTGTTTTTCGACAATTTTAAATTGAATTGTTGCTTTAGGCTGTTCCTCTTTAACCTGCCTAAATATTCCGTTATCGATGTAGCCGGTATCCCATGTTGAAAAATCTTTCGGGCATTTAAATTCATAATCATCAAGAACGGCAACATAAGTAAACGTTGGTACTTCTCGCCATCCAAATCCAGGTCTGATTCCATCCATAAATGGTTGAATGTAAGGATTCTTAAAATGAAGTTTATCTATTAAATTTGATCCGGAATTCAACATGACGTCTATAATACCTTTTTTTCGTATCCTGTGCGTCTCCAGAAATACTGACTGAGGTGGTCCTAAAGGGTTAATCCGATCATCGATCTTTTTCTCTTCTTGTACTTGTTTTTCAGGCTGGGTCTCTTGATAGAAAAATGCGTAATAACTAGTAATTAATAGCCCAATAATTATAAAAACAGTTATTATAACTACCAAATTTTTATTTGTTTTTCTCATTTTAAATCCCCGATTAGCTTAATATTTATACTAATATTTATATTTATATGTTTACTTTGCTTATTTATAAAATTTTTCCTAAATTCATGCAATAAGATATACTTTCAGCTATCTTGAGGTAAGATATTTAAAATAATGTTGCTAATGACAGGTTGGTGTGAGATATTACGTTACATTCAAAGAAACAAAAGAAACTTTTACCAATTGCAAAGCAAGGTTCTACAAATTTATGCGGATTATGTAGAGGTACAAAGTTCTTGTGCGGAAAATCAAGATGTCCTGTTCTTGTAAAGTTTCATTCGCGCGATAAAGTAACGCCTTTAATTGATGATGTGAAATTAGCCGGTTCCTCACCACCCAGTGTCTTTATCGGTAGATTTGGCTATCCAAAGGTTTCAATTGGGCCTATGATCCCTCCGATTATGGGTGATACTTCTCTTATTGATACGCCTGAGTTATGGTTGGATAAGAGTATTGACGATATCGTCGATTTCCGTTCGATGCTGATAAGGGGAAAATATACTGTTGATGTAAATGATGTCGAAAATTCAAGTAAGATCGTAAATTTCACTAGAGAACTTGCCTTGTCAAAAAACAGTGTTTTTGCTGAGGCCATATTTGAAAAAAAACCTTACGGAAAAATAGCATTCTACGATGAAGTGCAACCACATGGTCCATCTGCGCCATTGAAATTTTTTGATATCAGTAACCCAAAATACGAGCAGCATATCGAAAAAGCGTTTTACGATACAGACCTAAAGGCAAGAAATGCCGTTTTAGATTTATACAACGGCGGTGTAGAAATATCCAAGATTCAAAAAGCCTTTAGCGTGGGTGCATTCGGTGTCAACAAATATAGACGTTTTGTCCCTACTCGTTGGAGTATTACTGCCGTCGATTCTTCCATTGGTGAAAACTTAATGGAAAATACAAAGACCTATCCTTGGATCAACGAGTTCAGAATCTATCAGCATAATCAGTTCGACAATCGATGGGTTGTTCTGATGACGCCTAGTGAATGGCAATACGAACTTATCGAGGCATGGTATCCAAATACCACATGGAATCCTTATGGATCGTCAATATCCATATTCAACAGCTACGAATTCTATGAAGGACGAACAACCTATGCAGAAATCGGTGGTTGCTATTATGCGGCGCGTCTGGCTGTAAATGAGTTGTTGAATCAAGAAAGACGGCAGGCTGGAGTCGTTATTATGAGAGAGGCACACCCTGGTTATATTATGCCGATAGGGGTGTGGAATGTTCGTGAGAGCGTTAGAAAAGCACTCAAACAACCTTACCAAAAATTCAATACTTTACATGAATCATTGGTGCATATTTCTGAGAAAATGGACATACCCTTGCAAAGATGGATTAAGAACAGTGCTGTCTTAAAAAATCAGTTGTATCAGAAAAAACTGGAGGATTTTTAGGTTAATATGAAAATAACTGAAGTAGAATGTAAATCGGCATTATCATCTTCGTCACTACCTGGCCTAGATTATTCATTGAATCCTTACAGAGGATGCCAGCATAACTGTGCATACTGCTACGCGCCCAATGTACTAAGACTTGACAGACAGAAATGGGGTTATTTTATAGAAGCAAAAACCAATATTCCTTTAATTTTGTCTAAAGAACTTAAACATAAAAAGCCAGGCGTTGTAGGAATTTCTACGGTGACCGATCCGTATCAACCTGTTGAACGAAAATACAAACTGACAAGATATTGTTTAGAGCAACTTCTCAGGCACGATTTTCCCGTCTGTGTTCAAACTAAATCTTCACTTATCATTAGAGATATCGACCTTATATCAAAATTCTCTGTCGCCGAGGTGATGATAAGTATCGCAACATTAAATGATGATGAACGGCAGTTGTTAGAACCATATTCATCATCCATCAAAGAGAGACTGGACGTTTTACGTAAATATTCTGATGCGGGCGTGAAAACAAGTATTTTTTTTGGCCCAATCTATCCAACTATCAAAAAAGAAGAGATACCCACAATACTGGATACTTTTACTGATTGCAGGGTATCGGAAATATTAATTGATGGATTTAACCTAAAACCAGGTATTTTGGAAAACATCAAAGAAAGTGCATCTTGCGACCCAGCACTTTATGACCTTTTTTTGAAGAATGTAATCGAAAATAAGGAATATTACAAAGCACTCAGAAATGAGATTTTTAAGATAGGTAAAGCAAAAAATATAAAAATTATAGACGCTTTTTAAGGAGCAAAATACTGTATTTTTCGTTCATTTTTCATTTGTTGATATCTACTTTCAGACCTGTCTGCATACTCAGTATAATTTAAGTATAAGAACTTCATTACCAAAAAATCAACTCTATAATTCTACAGATAAGAATTAATGTGATAATTATGACGAAGGCAAGAACAAGAACCTCGGTAAAAAAAACCAAAGATAAATGGAAATCAAAAGGTTGGTACGCTGTATTAGCACCACCAACGTTTGATAATGTTCAGATAGCTGATACTTTAGCAGATGGCCCCAGCAGCATGATGGGTCGGATAGCAGAGATATCACTTCAAGATTTGACAAATGATTTTAGAAAATCGCATATAAAATTATTTTTTAGAATAAACAAAGTGGAAGAAACAAATGCGTACACGCAGTTCGTTGGACATACGCTTACATCAGATTATCTGAGAAGAATGATAAGGCGAAGAAAATCAAAGGTCGATGGTGTGTACGACATTACTACAAGAGACGGAGCAGTTCTCAGAGTAAAACCATTTGCCACAACAGACAAACGTATACAGAACTCACAAAAGAAAGTAGTTCGCGAAGCCATGAAAAAAACACTTTTTGATCAAGGAACCACTAGTACATTATCCGAATTTGTAAAGGCTATTCTTGATGGAAAAACAGGCAGTGACATATATAAAAATTGTAAGGGTTTCTATCCTGTAAAACGAATAGAGATATACAAGTCAGAAGTAGTTTCCCCTCCGACAATTATTATGGAGGATAAGAAACCAGAGACAAAGGAAGAGCCACAAGAAGTTGCTGAGCCAGAGACAAAAGAAAAAAAGAAGGCAAAGAAAGCAGAAAAGGAATTAACTCCTGAGGAAGAATCAGAGATAAAAGAAGAAATTTCAGAGGAAAAACCAAAAGAAGAAGGAAAATCCGCTGAGGAACCCAAAGTAAAAACAGAGAAAAAAGCCAAAGCAAAAAAACCAGCTAAAAAGACAGAGAAGAAAGAAACAAAACCAAAACCAAAAAAAGCGGTAGCAAAGAAAACAAAAAAATCAGAAAAATAAACAATCCCCTCGCATATATTTTTTAATCTTCTTTTTGCCCAATTAAGCTATTTCTAGAATTAATCAAAAACGTTTTTAAAAAGCATTGCTTTGACTTAATGGGGTTTTATTTGAGTCTGGACAGAAATATAGTAATAATAGGTTGTGGTGCGAGCGGTGGTACTGCCGCTCAGTTTGCACGTAAGACCGATAGAAAAGCTACAATCACAGTTTTTGAAAAAGGAAAATATCCTCAATATTCTAAGTGCGGTTTGCCTTATGTCATATCTGGAGATATACCCAGTTTTGACGGTCTAATTGAATTTTCAGAGGAATGGTTTAGTAAAGCGCGTATAACTCTTCACTTGAACACAACGATAGAGAAGATTGATACAAAAAAACAGATTATCATTGCAAAAAAAGGAAACGAAACTTTCGAGCAGTCATATGATTCATTGATACTAGCCACAGGTGCAAAACCTTCTATTCCTCCAATACAACATATTCAAGAGAACGGGAATATAGTCGGTGGTGTTCACATACTTCGGACTATCGATGACGCAAAGCAGATTTCTTCTTTTGTAAAGAAAGGAAAGAAAGCAACAATTATTGGAGCAGGATTGATCGGGCTGGAGATGGCAGACGCTTTGCATAAAAAAGGAATGGATGTGACAATTGTAGAAGCTCTTCCAGGAGTTTTACCAAATACACTTGACGAAGATATGAGAGAGATTGTCTTTGGAGAAGTAATCAAGAACGTCGCGTTACATTTGAATTTTCTTGCGACAAAAATTGAAAGTAAAAACGATAACATAACTACGGTTTTCATAAAAAATAATCAAACCAGCGAAGAAAAGAAAATAGATACAGATCTTTTGGTTATTGCTACAGGGTGTAAACCTGATGTTATTTTGGCTAGAATTGCAGGTTGTGAAATAGGAAAAACTGGCGGTATAATTGTAAACGAGAAATCTGAAACTAGTGTAAAGAACATCTATGCAGTTGGTGATTGCACAGAATACAAGGACTTTGTGACAAAACAACCGGTTCTAATAGGACTGGGCAGCATTGGTGTAAGGCAAGGCATAACTGCTGGTACAAATGCAGCGGGTGGAAACTACAAACTACCTAAGGGCGTTTTGCAAACATGTACCTCGGAATTTTTTGGATTGGAAATTGCCGCAGTCGGACCAACTACAAGCCATATGCAAAATATGCCCACTGTTTCAGGAAAATTTAACGGCTCATCTTTGCCAGAGTATTTCCCTGGCGGTAAACCAATTTCTGTAAAGGTTATTGCACATCAAGAAACAGGCAAAATACTTGCAGCTCAGGCAGTTGGCTTCAATGCAGCACAGCGAATCAATACGTTTGCCTGCGCTATTCTGAATGAAATGGATGTCGAAACATTTAGAAAACTTGAAACTGCCTATGCCCCACCGATTGCACCAACGCTTGATGCTGTGACACTTGCTTGTGATGTTGTTTCTTTAAAACTAGCACGTAGAAAATGATAGGATGAAGATTTTACATGTTGCTGATACCCATCTCGGCTATTCTGCCTACCGTCGCGTAACCGAAGAAGGAATAAATCAACGTGAAATGGATACATATGATGCTTTTAAACAGTTTATCGACTGCGCACTTAAATCAAAACCAGACCTTGTTATCCATGCAGGAGATTTATTCGATTCAGTAAGACCAACAAACAGAGCAATAACATTTGCGATACATCAGATACTACGTCTTTCAAAACAAGAAATACCTTTTGTGATAATAGCTGGAAACCACGAACATCCAAAGCTCAAAGAAACAGGACACATTTTCAGCATATTGGATCACATAGAGAATGTTTATCCAATATACAACGCCAGTTATGAAATAATTCCTTTTGAACTAGATGGTAATAAAATAACTATTCACGCAATTCCTCAAACAACTACAAAACAAGAATTCAATGATAATTTAAAGAAACTCAAACCTGAACCAAATACTGATTACAACATACTTCTTGCGCACGGCGGTGTGAAAGGCATAAAAGAATTCAGCATGAATGAGTTCAATGAACTTATCATACCAACGCAATATCTTAAATCAAATTTTGATTACGTAGCTTTAGGACATTATCACAAATATGTAAAAGTTTCTGAAAATGCTTTTTACTCTGGCTCTACAGAATGTTTTACATTCTCTGATGCAGGAGAACAAAAAGGATTCATGGAGCTCGAATTAAAAGATGGAAAAATCAAACACAATTTCGTTCCTTTAAAAAACAGGCCCATGATAGATTCAGGTCCCATAAATTGTTCAAACCTATCCTTAGATGAAGTAATGAAGTGTATAAAAAAGACCATTAAAGAAATAGAACCACGGGGCAAAGTTTTCCGAATAATACTGGATGGCATACCTTCCCACATCTATCGGGGGATTGATTTTAGTACAATAAGAGTGCAAAGTAGCGAAGCAGTTCACTATGAAATCAAAGCAAATGTAATCAAAGAGGGAGACGCAAAGGCAAGCGAAACATCAAAGATAGATGCGCTGGCAAACGAATTTGAAGTATTTCTTAAAGGGCAAAGCATCGAAGAAAAAGAAACCCTGCTAAAAATTGGACTTGAATATTTTCAAAAAATAGAATCTAGAGAAGAGAAAAAATGATTCTTAAGACCCTTACTTTAGTAAATTATAGAAAATTCAAAAATTCCGTTGTAGAGTTTCCTGATGGCATAATCGGTGTTATAGGACTCAACGGCGTTGGAAAGTCAACCATCTTTGAGGCTATTGCCTGGGTACTCTACGGTCCAGTTGCCGCAAGGACATCAGCAGACCAGATAAAACGAGAAGATGCAGCAGATTCAGATCCTTGTAGAGTAGAACTAGAATTTATTTTTGAAGACGACAGATATAGAATAGTTCGTGAGATGTCTGGCAAAAATCTATCTGCTTCAGCGTCTGTCATGATAAATGATAAGCTTGCGGCCAGCGGTGCAGAAACAGCAAGCAAATACATACAGAAAAAACTAGGAATGGATTTCAAATCGTTTTTCACTTCGATATTTGCCAAACAAAAAGAGTTGAACGTTTTATCAGCGATGAATGCTAGCGAAAGACGACCTCTGATATTGAAAATGCTTGGTATAGATGAATTAGATGAGGTTGTAAAAGAGATAAGAACCGATAAGAAAAACAAAGATACACTGATTGAAAAGCTTAGCCAGGATATCACAGATGAAAAAACCGGGAAAAGCAAAATCGAAAGCCATGATGATGAAATTAAAAGTTTAAACAAGAAAAAAGAAGACTTAGATAAGTCAATAAAAGAGATTAAAGAAAAAATTCAATCTCTAAAAGAAGAAGTAGAAAATCTTGAAAAAAATTGTGCATCCAACAAAAAAGAGTACGAAAAAATAAACCTTTTAAAAGAAAAATTAGCTGAGAAAAAAACCCTTTTCGAAAACAAAAAAAAGCTAGATGTAGAAATTAAAAATTTACAATCTAAAATAACAGAAAGACAAAAGATCATAGAGACACAACGTAGAAAGACAAGGGGTTTTGAAAAACTAGATGCAGATGTAAAAGAAGTTGAAAAAAAACTTAGATCGACAGATGTAGAAATAGAAAAATTAGTTAAAAAAATTGAGCAGGAAAAAACACTTGCGGAAAACATCAAAGAAAATATATCTGATATAGAATGCAAGAAAAAAAATATTTTGAAATTGGGACCTGATGCAAAATGCCCGACTTGTGACAGACTTTTGGGTGAACAACACAATAAACTTTTGAAAAATTTTGACAAAGAAAAACAAGAAAAAGCCGACAAAATAGAATCCATTTTGAAAAATATTAAGACCGCTTTGGAAGGAAAAGATAAGTTTTCTCGTGAGAAGCAGGCTTTTGAAAAGAAAAGAAATTACCTGCAAGCCCAATTGAGAGAAAAAGAAAGAATAGATGCTACGATCGATAACATTTTGGCGGAGATAAAAAGAGAAAAAACAGAGCTAGAAAACAAAGAGAAACAATTGAAGAATATGGGAACAATAGATTTTGTTTACGCAGACTATGAATCTGTTAAAAATCAGGTTAACGAGTTTTATAAAAAATATCAGTCTTCATTGGATTCACTAACCGATAAAAAAGAAGCACTCGGAGATTCAAAGTTGGAACTAGAAAAAAAAGACGGAGAAAAAAACCTTGTTGCCCAAAGAATAAAAAACATGCAAGACAAAATAGCAGAAATGGAAGAGTTCAAAAAAAGGATCAAAGAAGAAAAGAAGGATGCACAGCAACTTGGAATGCTTAGTAACATTATGTCATCTTTTAGAACGCATTTGATATCTAGAATACAACCCACGTTGTCGTCATACGCATCCGATTATTTTGAACGCCTCACAGATGGGAAATACCAACAGATGGAATTGGATGAAGACTACAATATAATGATTTATGACGACGGCAACTCCTACAACATACAACGTTTTTCAGGAGGGGAAGAAGATCTAGCTAATCTATGTCTGCGATTAGCTATTTCAGAGGTTATAACAGAACGTGCAGGCGGCATATTCAATTTCATAATACTGGATGAGATATTTGGATCTCAGGATATGATCAGAAGACAGAATATCATGAAGGCACTGAATGGTTTGTCATCAAAATTCAGACAGATTTTTCTCATTACTCATATTGATGATGTGAAAAACTATGTTGAAAATGTGATAAATGTTCATGAGAACGAGGATGGAATTAGCACAGTAAAAATGGAATAATTTTTCAATCTAAATATTTTACATACAGTTTTAGACAATCTTCTTGTTTCGCTTTAAAGTATAAATTCCGTATGTAATAATCATACCACCTATGAGGGTTAAAAATGTTAAAATTAGTATGTCAATAAATGTCATTATTGTGCCATTATCGCTTATAGCCCTGTATCCATACCATGCAAGAGGAGTAACTACGGTCATTATACCTATTAAACATATCCCAGTACCGATCAACTTATTTTTCTTGCTGATCACTCCTGAAACTAACAAAATTATTGCAATAATCCATCCTATAATAAGCAAAGGTAAAATTGGTACCATGAATTCTATACTGGTTGTTTGATTTTCTACAGACTGCATAATAATCATCATCCTATACTCTGTTAATGTCTTTATACTATATAATTCTTATATAATATCGAAATTTAAAAAATAATTTCATTTTTTAAATCCTAGCTTCTTCTTGGTTTTTTGGTTCCCCTGGTATATCCTCTATGGGGCTTTCAGATGGTGTAACTGTTTCAGATGTCCAATTATCTGTTGTTACGCTAAATGGTGGAGTTGTGGAGAATAATTTGTTGAAGATATCTTTATTTGAATTATACCAGCCGTACCAGTTTTTTGTTTCCTCTTTAAGTCTTCTACAATCGTTATCCGTTTCTTCATACAGGTGATATAGTTTAGTGAGTTGTTCTTTTTCTTTTTCGTATTCTGCAGAAATCTCTTCATATTTCTCTTTGTATTCAGCATAATTTTCCATTTTTTTGATTACTCATGTCGATGATGTGAAAAACTATGTTGAAAATGTGATAAATGTAAGTGAAAATGAAGATGGAACTAGTATAGTAAAAATAGAATAAAAGAAGGAAAAGAAAATTTATTTATCTTCTAAATCGTAGTTTCCTTTTTGTTTTTGTCTCCGGCATTTCCTTTGCCATTGGAGGAACAGATGTAGATATTTCCTTTGCAGCACCGGGTGGACTCATTGAAAACAAGCGATCAAATATTTCTCTATTGGAGTCAAACCAGTTCTCCCAGTTCTTAACTTCTTCCTTTAGGTTTTTGCACTCAGCTTCGGTCTCTTCGTAAAGGTGATATAACTTTGTAAGTCTCTCTTTTTCTTTCTCATACTGTACAGATAAATCATCAAACTTGTCTTTGTATTCTGCGTATTCTTTGCATCCTTCCAATTCATCAACTTGTTTCTGCATGGAGTTTATCGTCTGGTCTTTAACGTCTAGCTCATTTTTCAAACTGTGAACCTCGCTTTCCAGTTGATCACGTACGCTGTCGAATTCTTCACATTTGTTTTTGTACTCGTCAAACTTTCTTGCGTTGTTCTCGTTTTCCTCTAATTTTATAGTAAGTGTGTTTATCCGAGCTGTAAGATCACTTTCTAACTCTCTTTTTGAAGCCTCAGTTTCTCTTACTTTGTTTTCAAACTCGGCAATTCTCTTCTCGGTGTTTGAAAGCTCTTCTTCTTGGTTCTTATAGGCATCCCATAGTTTGATGAGCCGTTCTTTTTCTTTTTCAAGTTCTTCGCTGTATCTTCTTGCTCCTTCAACTGCTTCTTCTCTCTTTTTTTCCATCTCTGAAATACGGCTTTCAAAATTTTCGATTACGCCACTGATTTCTTCCAGATTTCCTATGTCAAGCATACTTTGGATTCTTACCAATTCTTGCGTGTTTTTGGAAAACGAATCTTTAATGGTATCAATCTCATCTGCTACATGACGTAATCTTTCTTTAATGGAACTTATGTGTTCGGTTTCTCCACTTTTTATATCCTCTCTTGCCATAATTATTATGCCTCCCAAATTAAATAAATTCAAGGTACAAGAATGAATTAGTTGCTATTTAAGGATTACCATTTAATTTATCAAATTTAGATTTATTTTCCTTTTATAATTTTCAAATCGTCATTATTTTTCTTGAGCTAAAATATTACCATTAAACTAATAAACTACTGAGTTATACTATTTTCAATTAAAAAACCTAATTACTAGGAGGGAAGAAAGGGATGGGATTGTTTGGCAAAGGCAGTTTTGCATCTATTATTCAGAGGATTTTTGGTAAAAAACATGCAAAGATAGGTATTTACGGTCCACCAAATGTTGGAAAGACCACGCTCGCAAACCGAATTCTCCGTGATTGGACGGGAGATATCATGGGAAGCGTTTCAGAGATACCTCATGAAACACGACGAGCCAAATGGAAAAGAAATGTGAAAGTAGAAAATGGACACTCTTCCCTGATGATGGATATTGTTGATACTCCAGGCATAGCTACTAAAGTTGATTATAAGGAATTCATGAACACCTTTGGTTTGAGCAGGGATGAAGCAAAACAAAGGGCAAAAGAAGCTACAGAAGGTGTTATAGAGTCCATAAGATGGCTTGAAGATATTGATGGAGTCGTTCTTGTTATGGATGCAACGCAGGATCCATTCACACAGGTAAATGTAACCATTCTTGGAAATCTTGAGGCACGCAATCTACCTGTTTTAATAGCTGCAAACAAGATAGATGCAGAGGACGCAAGCCCAGCTACGCTTAAATCCGCGTTTCCGCAACATCCTGTTGTGCCAATCAGTGCACTAACCGGTTATAATGCAGAAAACTTGTACAGTACAATGGTAACTCATTTCAGTAAAAGAAGAAAAAAAAGGAGGTAGCTGGATGATTAAAAGAGATGGTGGAATCGCAGTTAACCTTGTATCCCGTCAAAAACTAGAACAACTTTCATCTCCGGAACGGCTAAGATTCATACTTGACGAGGTTCGAAATGGAAAAATACTGGTATTGGAACAGGGCCTTACTTCAATGGAACAGGTGACACTGATAGAACAGACCATGAAAGAAATCGAACAGGACACCTTTATCGGTATTGAAATGGACGGATATGGAGAAGACAAACCCTCTTTTATTCATAAAATTTTAGGTATTATGAAAAAACCTCGCATGACCGTAATCGGTCCTGCTGATTTGTTAAAAACCATAAGTAAAGATAATCACATAATTCAAACCATGATAATAGCCGGTAAAGGAGCAAAATAATGCCTCACCAGTGTCTTAAATGCGGGCAAATATTTGAGAAAGGCTCTACTCAGCTTTTGAAAGGCTGCTCAGATTGTGGAGGAAACAGATTTTTTTTCACCAAAAAACCATTAAATGAAGAAGAAAGAAACATCATAGCCAACGAAGTAGTTAAAGACTTAAACTCTACAATAATAGAAGTACTTGGAGAGGAAAACGGGAAAATTGTAAGCAAATCCGACAAATGGGTAACCATAAAACCAAAGGATATTCACAAAGCAATTGACCATCATCTATCCGAAAAAGAAAAGACAACCATCAAGAAAAAAGAAACAGATGCTACAACAGATGACAAACGTAAAGAGATTTTAGAAAAATTAGAATCTGAAGAATCAGGCAGTCCCGGGACAATAGATGTAGAACAATCTGGAAGATACAATATCAATCTTAAAGGTCTACTTGAAGAAGAACCAATCATCATACAGAAAGACGGATCCTATAATATTCACTTACCATCTGTTTTCAAAATGCTGGATAAAGATAAAAAAATAAAGAAGTAGTAAAACCATTTTTTAAAGATTTAATCTTCTATGTAGTTTTACTACAGCTTCCACTGCGGCTTTTGCCCGATCGATTCGATCTTGGGCTTGTAGTCTTGACATACCCGGACCAGTGATACCAAGGCCAACAGGTTTATCGTACTCTATCGACAGATCTGCTATCTTTCTTGCCGCGTGCTGTATTACTATGTCGTCGTGCTCTGTTTCCCCTTCGATTACTGCTCCAAGGGCCACAACACCGTCGATGTCCTTTCTTTTGAGCATCATCTTTATGGGTAAACCCATATCAAATACGCCGGGTACTTTGACAATCTGGGTTATTTCCGCTCCAAGAAACTGTGCATGCTCCTTTGCTCGTTCAAGCATCATCATTGTTATTTCGTAGTTGAACTCAGAAACAACAGCACCCAATCTAACTTTTCCTTCTTTTTCCATTCTTTTACCTCCCTTAACTTCTTAATGGTCCCGCATCTTCAAATCCTTCTCGCAGACCCCTGCCTGCGTTTTTTGTAAGATTTTTGGGATCAAACAATAAATCTAACGCATTTAATGCATGCTCCCGTGCCCGCTTGTCCGCAAGCCAGCCAAGTTCTTTCTCGTCTTCTGCTTCATCCTCATGAACAAAGACCTCTAGGATGTGCTTGTTGCACATCAGCTGCGTCTGTATAAGTCCCATGGTTGCTTCATGGGCGCATTGCTTGTCTATTGGTTTTGGGCCAGGCATACCTAGTGCTATAACAATGTCGCACTCTTGCTCTTCAAACAATTTTTTACAGGCAACGGGCAGATCCTTTATTCCAGGTACCGTGTATCTTATTATCTGGAAACCTGTGTCATTAGATTTCAACTCATCAATAGCCGCCTTTGCCATATCATATCTTGCAAATGTTGTGTCGGCAATACCTATCTTTTTCATTTTCCTTCAATCTCCTCCATAATCTTTTGAAATTCATAGGCAGATATAATCTTACCAATAATTCTGCGTGTACCATCCAGATCTTCCATATCGCTGTATTTGGGCAATCTGACTAACCTAGCTACTAGTTTTCTCTTTTTCAATTCTTGTTCAATTTTTTTCTCGTCATGGACCTGATCATATCCAAGTGCAATTATGTCTGGTTTAATCTCTTTAACTGTCGCATACATGTCGTCTTTGTGACCTAGCACAGCCTCATCTACAATTTTCAACTCTTTGATGATATTAAGTCTCATTTCCTCGGGCGTTATAGGTTCATGTTTTAGCTTTCTTACAGTGGAATCTCGTGCTACTACTACAACTAGTTTGTCTCCTAGTTTCTTTGCTTCTTTCAAATAGTATATGTGTCCCATATGTAACAGATCAAATGTTCCTGTTGCCATTACTTTGACCATTGTTTCCAAGCTCTCACTATATCTTTTCCTTCTAAAAAAACTAATCCATTGTCATTTGCGTATTGTTTCGCCTTACTTTTAGACAAAGCCTTGCCGTCATCACCCATCATCTCACAGCCGCTTCCAACAGGTGTGAGACCACCCATTTTCAAAAGAGAAACGATCAACTCTGTATGTCCAGCTCGTTCTGATAAGAGGTTTTTTGCAGCTATGCATATAGGAATATGACCGGGGGATCTAAACTCTTTTCCAAACATTTTGGTTGCAAGTCCATCATCAATTCTATCTATTTTTTTTGTAAGTTCAGCAAACTTTCTCATCGTTAAACTTCTATCTATATCAGTTATACCAGTGAATGTATTCCTGTGATTAATATAGAGTGAAAATGAAGATTTTGTATCGTACGGAATATCATTTGGTATTAGTTCTTTTAAAACAGGATATCTATCATCTATATCTGAGAACAAATCTGCCAGAAAAGGAAGTTTTAGTTTATTTGCAATCTCACTGGAGATCATAAGGAAAATAAGTCCGCCTCCATCTCTTCTCATAGTTCTTATGGATTTGGGAGCGGCGAACTCTGAAGCGATAACTATGTCCGTTTCCCCTTCTCGGCTCTCGTTATCGTAAACTAAAATGAATTTACCATTGCACAGATCAAGCAGAGCGCTATCTATTTTTTCTATGGATTCACCCATACAGAAATTTGCCTCTCTTAAAATAAATATTGGGTTGTTACCTAAAAATGGGTTAAACTACTTTTCCCCTCTTATGGGATGAGAGGTATCTAGTTACGTATCCAGCTATGCGATTTCTCATCAATTTAGTGCTAACATCACATAATTCAGCAACCTTTTCTTTATTGTGCTGAAAATCATTGGCAACAAATTGCTCCGGATACGCTTTTATAAGTTGAATTGCAATATTTTTTATGAACGTTTGTCTTATGTTTCCCAGGTTATCACCTTTAAATCGTGAAAAGGTGCAATATCTTTTTGTTATAAAAGGATATCTATCAGGTTTAAAACAATAAAAATTACGAATCTTAACATATATAAAGCATAAAAAACATATAATGGCAAAAATGGGGCGAGGCACATAGCTACTAAAAAATCACCATTAAAAGTACTTGCAGGAAAAAAACTCGATGAGTTTGAAGAATATGCAATACGCAGTAGTGTTACAAGAAAACTAGCTGCAATGATATACAGCTCCGATTTCTACGGTCATATCTCGAAAAAGGTGAACGAGTTTCGGGACTACAAACTATATGATGAAGTAAAGAAGTATCCTCGGCCGCAACACGTTGCAATAATAATGGATGGAAACCGACGTTTTGCAACTGATTTAGGTCTAACGCCTAGTGCGGGCCACCTTTTTGGAAGGGATAAAATAAGGGACGTACTGGAATGGTGTTTTGAACTCGGAATAAAAAATCTAACACTTTATGCTTTCTCCACAGAGAACTTTGAAAGAAGCAACGAGGAAGTAGAAACGCTCATGAACCTATGCAAAGAAGAATTGGACAAAGCCGCAAAAGACTCCCGCATACACAAAAACAAAGTGAAAGTAAGGGTGCTCGGACACCTAGATTCCCTCCCAAAGGAGATAAGGGAATCTGCCAAATACATCATGAATAAAACAAAAGATTATGACAAATACTCCCTAAATATAGCACTTGCATATGGTGGCCGAGAAGAAATAATACGTGCGGTACAAAATATAGCAAATGAAGTCAAAAAAGGTAACCTAAAAATAGAGGACATAAAAGAACCAACTGTCTCCTCGCATCTATACACAAACGGATTACCTGATCCAGATCTGATACTCAGAACCTCAGGGGAAGAAAGAATATCGAATTTTCTGCTATGGCAATTGGCATACTCCGAATTATACTTTTCAGATGTGTATTGGCCAGCATTACAAAAAAGAGATTTTTTAAAGGCCATACAAACATATCAACAAAGACAAAGAAGATTTGGGAAATAAAAACTTAATTTTGATCGAGTTCTTTGTCTTCCATACCATTCTCAATTTCATCTGCTATTTTGGCTAATTTTGCAAATTGGTAATGTAGAAAATATAAAATAAATCCAATTCCAATGAGCAAGATGGAAAAGGCTATTAAAGAGTCGACATAACCTGACTTAGATACAGCATAAATTAATCGAAGAAAACTAGTATCATTTTGATTTATAAGTAAAGAACTAACTCTTAAAAAAACACAAACAATCAATAGAAATAATCCTAAAAACAAAGAAAGTTTACAGAAAAATCCGGTTCTGAAATCGTCATAAGCAGAATGATATTTTTCTTTTAATATCGCCATGATATCCACATTTAAATTGGAGAAAGATCAACTTTCCTGTGCGCCGCCCGGTAGGTTAAGAGCATTCTGAACTTTACTCTGCAACTCATTTAGTTTTTCTTTAATTCTCCCCTCTTGTTTGTCAAGAGTGGCTTTTCTTAAATCCAAAGATTCTTTATCAGATTTCAATTCTTTTGTAATTCCGCTTTTTCCTTTTGTTTTTATAAGAATTGCACCTATGCTCTTGTAGACGGGTGTTTTATCTTCTGTTTTATCTAACTCTTCCAATGCTTCGTCAACTTCTCGCATTCTTAATTCAACTTGTTGACGCTGTTGCATTATCATTTGAAGCTGTGATCTCAGCTGTTGAAGTCTGTTTATCTGATCTCGTAATTGTGGAGATAATTCTTCCTCAGTCATAATATAACACTCCAGATTTTTTGGTAATAAGATATTTACTTATTAAAGGTATTGCATGTTGCATAAAGAAAACTTGAAATATGTGGCAGGTCCACAATTTAAGAGGCATATTTATTGAAATAGGTAGATAAATATATATAGTATAAAACAAATAAATATAATGGAAAATATTATATAGAAAGATGTAAATATACTATCTTACATATTATTATAGAATATGGGGGATAAAAAAATGAAAAAGAATGATAAATTAATCGTCTTATTTGGGGTAGTAATATTGGTAATGGCTTCCATTGGAGTTTATTACTGGGCTCCTGAAAAGGCTGTAGAACATAAAGTAGGAATAAACCAATTTTTTGAAGCATCTAGTGTTCTTTCTAAAGTTCCGGATTCGGTAACCGTCTCTGATAAAGATCCATTTTATGCACTTATAGCAACACCGTTGGCTGTTCATTATAGTATCAATGGCGAACAGGAAATTCTGCCATTATATGTAGAGAATTTTACCAATCCCTCTACTTCTATTGATCGAGTAAAAAATCAACTAGATATGAGAAGCTTCAATGAATACAGAGTAGATGATTCTAAATCTGCTAGAGAAGTTTCACTTGACGTTGCCCAAAATTTCTGGGAAAGTAGTGAGGCCGCTCTTTTGATAGAAAATGATGAATCTGGGTACTGCCTAGGAGTTATGGCCACACCTTTAGCATCCTATATGCGCATACCTGTTATTGTTACCGATAAGTTAGATCCAGATGTTACAATTGTTCTCACTAATCTCGGAGTTAAATATACTATGGTCTGCGGCGAAAACATCGAAGGCTACGGAGATGTCTTACGGTTTAACAGCGTTGAAGAAATCGTTGATGCAACTATTAAGTTTTTACATGAGAAATTTGGAGATATAAATTATGTCACTCTGATTAATCCCATAGACGCATGGCCACCAAAGGTGTTAGATAGTAAAGAGTTTAGTTTTGGCCCTGAAACTATTAAATCAAAAAGTGTGACTCATACTAGCGCGTTTAAGTCTTTAGTGAATCTTTTCATTGGTGGTAGTGGTAAAGTTGCATGGAAGTTTACTATTCCAGATGACTATAAATATGCTTTGATAGAACTTAATGGTTTTAATCATGAAATAGAAGATGTTGACACGTTTGGTGATACTGCTTCATTTAGTATTGACCCAGTTGGTGGCGGTTTTACTTTAGGAGGTGGATCTTCTACTGCCCAAGGTATACCAATAAAAGATGAAAAAGGAAATATACTTGAGGATAGGGTTCATAATGAGATAGTTTTATATGATTGCGGAGGGAAAAGTTATATCTTATCTGCTACTGGAAGCTGGGCACTTAAAAGTGAGGGGAAAGTATCAGCAAATATTATCATAAAAAAATTGGAGAACCCTATTTATCCAATGATGAAAAGTCTATCAGCTATTGCACCATATCTAACATCTTATCATAAGGGAATTATTTTTGGTAAACCAGAATTTGCATTCGCAGCAAATGATGAGGTTATTACAGAGGATGGTAAAACATGTCCTGGTTTTTATCTGCCAGGAAGAAACCCGACATTACTTCCAATGTACAATAAACATATCTACGATAACATACATGAACCTTTAAACGAACTCCTTGCAAAACTTGCTGGTATACCATATGATAAACAAAGTGATTTGAAATATCTGACTGAATACTACAAAAATAATCCCATGTATATAGCATTAGTAGGAGACGCTACAGTCCTACCGCGTTTAATATATCAAGACGAAGCAGAACCAATTGGTGACATAAATGGAGATGGAATTGATGATACAGTTGCTGTAGGCTTTGGAGGCGGTGGAACTGATAGTGACAACATCTACGGAGATATAGACCCAGTGGCATATGACTGGGCGAATCAAGCAAGGGATATCTATAGTGAATATCCGTATTTGGAAAACATTGTTGGTCGTATCACTGGTTGGGATGTACAAGACGCAGATGCTTTAGTTGTTAGAACTATTTTTTATGACAAAATTATTGAGAAAATGTCAGAATGGAAAGACAATTTTGGGAACCTCAATGGAGGAGGTACAGATTTCCAAAAACCTCTATGGGTACAAGTTTTAAATCACATTCCTGGACTTAAACAAATTTTAAACATTATCTGTCAAGCTACTGCCACCATGATTAATTTTGCTGAAGGGCCTTGGAAATTTGATACAGGTGCTTATAAAATTACTGCTAAAGCAATTGAAAATAAAATAGGAAAGGATTTAGGTTTTGAAGTGAAAACAGCTTTAGATAGTGCTGCAATGATAGATGGATACAGTAATGGTGCTATAGATCAAATTAAAAATATAAACCTTTGGAAGAAATTAACTTTTTCAAAATCACTGGTGAAGAAACTAGCAGGCGAAGGAAACGTTAAAGGTAGAGACATATTAGAAAATAGTAACTTTATATGGATCACTGGCCACGGTTGTCCATATGTTTTTGGTATGGATGGTCCTGACCTTGTAACATCAGGTTTCGACGGTGTCATTCTTAACGCTCCCAACCTATGGCATAAAATTTGGAAAAACCTGCTTACGCCTTTCTTAATAGTTGGTTTCTCTGGTCCGGGTGCAGGTCTTGGGAACGTCGGAGAGTATAGCCCCCGAAGAGTATCAACTGTAGACTTCGGTCCTTCTTTTATGTGGCTGGAAAGCTGTACATGTGGAAAAATAACTGGGATATACCCACAGATAAACATTGGACAGGCATTTATACACTCAGGTGTAAACGCCCTTATCGCTTCAACCACCGGTTCAAACATTCCTGGAGGTTATCTAGAGCCGAAAAATCATATGTATGACACAAAGTTGTCTACGTACATAGCCCAAAAACAATGGGAGAAAAAAGCTGAACAAGGCGTCTTCCCAGATTTTCATTTCGGGTCAAAGATATACAACGATCTATGTCATAATTTAAAAGATAACAATGTAAGCCTAGGCCGGGCATTTAGAGATGCGAAAAACGTTTACCTTCCAGAAGATGCAGCTTGGGAACTCTGGTGGAGTCCACCATTAAGCTCCGGTCCTTCCTCTTATGGGCCTCATCTTAGTGCAAAATACACTTCTTTCAATGAATACGTGCTTTACGGCGACCCAGCCTTCATACCATATGTACCAAACGGGCAGTAGTACCAAAAACAACAAAACCACCACATAATAAAAACCTCTTTTCTTCTTTTTTATTTTCCGTAATTTCTTTAGCTAAATTTCTCACTCTATACGCAAATTTAAGGAATCTTTGAAAATTCATTTAGGCTTTTGGCCAGCAGTGTTTTATTTGTATATTTTTGATTTCCAAGGTTATCGAACGGTTTATCACCATAGTCATGCCCAGGATAAACAATCAAATGATCTGGAAGAGGAATAATCTTCTCATGTAGGGTCTTATACATCTGAGCTAGATTGCCACCGGGCAAATCTGTTCTACCGCAATCTCCGATAAACAAAGTATCGCCAGTCAGCAAAGCTTCGTTATTAACAATAATGCAGATGCTGCCAGGAGTATGACCTGGTGTTAATATGAAATCGAGGTTAATTTCTCCAAGTTTTAATCGATCTCCATCTGAAACAATTATGTCAGATTTCACATCTAATTTTTTTCCGTCTTGTTTAGAGATGACAATCTTTGAAGATGGAATCAAATTTTTGATTCTCTTGGTTTCAGATGAATGGTCACTGTGATAATGAGTAACGATGATGTACTCCAACTTCAAATTTTTAGATGATATGAATTTTAGTGTTTTAGAAGCGTCAAAACCAGGATCAACAATTGCAGCTTTCTTAGTGATCGGACAGTAGATAATATAACTGAAATTATCAAGACCAACTTTAATTTGTTCTATTGCCAAATAACTGCCTCTCACTTGCAGAACATACATCAATTTATTAATTTGTTTTTTATCAAGGCACTAAATGAAAGGAAAAATGAAGTCTATGAGTATCCTCCTATCATAAGACTTGGATCGCCAAGAAGCACCCATTGAGTTAATGATTTGACATGATCCATGTTGCCCATATCAAAAGTTTCTACATAGGTCCTGAGGGTTTGAGTATATGCATCTCCAAGGATATGATGTCCTTCCGTACCGTATTGTTTGAAAAACTCTATGCAAATTCCTCCGTCAAGACCGCCTATGGTACAATCCTTTCCTAGAATTCCATAGCCTAGACCCGTGTTGCCAATAGTTGCAATAGCACCACGATGTGGAAGCTTTATAAGGTACCAGCTAAAACATTCAGGAACAGGACTGCCATGCGTCCATAAGTTTCTCGTGTTTTTCGTGTCTAGAAGTGAAGGTAGCATTGATACATTAAACTGGCTATTATGGCATCCTCCAATTAATACTATGGGAAGTTTATCTTTATTTTTTATTTTATTCATAGGTAACACTGGAAGAGTTATAAATTTGTACCAGGGCTTTATGCTAATTACCTTTAGGCCAGAAATACTGCCATTTTGTCGATTACCAGGAATGCCTGGATAGTGATCTGCCCAAACATTGGGGCTACCATGACCTGAGAGTAAAGCGAAACCGCAGCCTTGACTTAATGCATCAATAACAGACTGTTGACCTGTAAATTTACCATTCGATGCCCAAAGTATTTCTTTCTTAAAATCATTGGGCATGTAGTAAAGGGCCCCGCCGCCTCCTTTTAATAGTTTTTCACCAGTAACCCATTCTCCTTCATAATACATCTCTGTGTCATTTCTCCAATCGGAAAAAACAATCTGACCATCTTCATTTTCAACCCAAACATGTATACTTGTTACATTTCCATATGGTTGAGGATCATAGGATTTCCCACGAATGTGCATTGTTCCATTTTTATATTCAACGTTTGCCCAGCCGTTAAAACTATTACAGTATGCTTCTCCGTCCGCTGGTACGTAGAAATAATCAGTATTGCCCAGTATGTTACCATCTGAGGGCGATGTGATTTCAGCGACAGGATAGAAAGGATACTTCAGACCAGTTATAAGATTGTCGTCATGGACAAAGGTTAGAGAAGTTGTCTTTGATCTATCGAGCGTTACATGTACAACATCAATTGGTCCAAAAATATCATCTTGGTTTTTGCTCTGAGCACAAATCGTATACTTTCCATCTGAAAAGCTCTTTGTGTCCCATTGAATGTTTAGATCTTCTTGATCAAGGAATCCGTCTCCCGAGACAACTACCATCTTTTTGAACCATGAAGAATCAGCGGGTTCTTTTTCATAGTTAATTATTTTGTCAACAACATTTTTTACTTCTAATTTGTTTGTGCATGCCAGTCTTCCAACAGAAACATCCGGATACAGATCTATTCCTGTATCATTTTCCACGCCAGGTCTTCCCCATGCGGCAAATATTCCATCACCGTTGGGATCCCAACTTGAAAAATTACCATTGCTGTCATATATATCTGCATAGTAAAGATCGCTGATGACCCCCGGATCATGTATGGTCTCACCACTCAGTGGGTGCTCCGGATTGTCAAATAAATTGGTGTACCTTACAGGGACATACCAATCTCTTGTACCCTGGTTTGGGTCATCTCTTGGCTTAGCCCATATTTGTGATTTCAAACCACCAACAAGCAAAACATAAGTGATATTCCATTTTTCAATTATGTCTTTGATGAAGTATTTAATTTTCTCAGGTTTGTCAACACCATTATATTCTTTGTATATGTCTTCGGTTGTCTTTAATACGGTTTTAACACCTAAACTATTTTTATGATCAACAAGCCTTTTCAGCTCGCCTGCAAATTTTGACGGTGCGATAATTACTAAATTATAGATGGTATTTTGAGGGAACGGATTCGATCCTGGTTGGTCATAAGTTACTTCAATGTCTGTACTTTCTGCAGCATATAATTTACCTGATGCAGGGATATATCTTATTGGGAAAATTTGTATAGATACAAAAGTCACCCGTTTATTATCTGCATTTAATCCGCAGCCAACGCGATAATTATACCATTCGGATGGAAATGGCTCGGTGCTGGCATACGTTTTTTCATCCTTGCTTAATTTAACATCAACATTATTCGTTTCTGTTAGAGGCACAGGTGTAGGAGCAGGGCAAATTTCTCCGGTAATTTCGTATTCTTGTACGTTTTCTGGTGTCACTTCTACATTGATATTTTTAACTCCAAATGGCAATTCGAAAGATTTAACAACCTTTGGCAGTAATGGCTGGCCAGGATTCATCAGATATGATGATGTATCTTTAATACTAACTTCAATGTAGTTGTTATCACTCTTTTTTATAATCGGCATTGAAAATGCCGTTGTAATCATCTCAGATTTAGCTTCAGTTTTTATATCCAGAATTGTATTGTTGGTTACAGCAGCTGCGCCAAGTCCACTTAATATCAATAACCATACTATTATCATTGGCAGAATTTTCATCATATATCTTAGCCCCCATTTTTATGATTTCTACTAATATATTACATTACATATTTATATTAATGCCGTTAACATAAAATATAAAAATAAATATAAACCTATCCTTTTTTAACACCTTCATCTGCATTTACTACAAGAGTTAACTGTATCAACCATAGACAACGGACAATAACTGTAATTATCCCTCAGGTTCGTTAGAATCTTCACCGTTGCTTTTTAAAATCTTTGATACGGAAACAACCTTGTCTCCTTCGTTAAGCCTCATTATTCTCACACCCATGGTGTTTCTGCCCTGTTTCCTAATATCCTTAACAGGAACCCGTACCATCATGCCGTTCTTACTCGTTAACATAATTTCATCAGCGTCAGTGACTTCTCGTACAAATATGACTTGTCCATTTCGTTTATTTGTAACAATAGTTCTTACACCCTTGCTACCTCTATGTGTCATCCGATAGTCTTGGATTGCAGAGCGTTTTCCAAAGCCATTTTCAGTAATTGTTAGCAAATCTTCTCCGCCTTTTTCAACAATTTCCATAGAGACGACTTTATCTCCTTTATTGAGTCGTATTCCTATTACTCCATGTGTCACTCGCCCCATGGATCGTGCTTCTGTTTCGTTGAATCTGCATGCCTGGCCGTTGGCAGTTGCAATCATAATGATTTGGTCTCCATGTGATAGTTTGGTACCAATTAATTCGTCGCCCTCCTCTAGATTAATTGCTCGAATTCCGTTGACTCGAATATTGCCATACTCTGAAAGGGTGGTTTTTTTGATTATACCTTTCTTGGTGACAAAAACAAGGTAGTGTTTATCGTCAAACTCGTGGATTGGTATAGCTGTCTCGACATACTCTCCTTCTTCAAGTCTTGGTAATAGGTTTATTATTGCCTTGCCTTTGGCATGTCTGCTCCCCTCAGGGATTTTGTATCCTTTCAACCAGTAAACTCTACCATAATTTGTGAAAAACATGATATAATCATGCGTAGAGGTAATGAATGAGTCAACAACGATATCCTCCTCTTTTGTTTCCATTCCCATAAGTCCTTTTCCACCACGATGTTGCGTCCGATATGTTTCGACGGGAATACGTTTTATGTAACTACTATCAGTAATTGTGACTACGACTTCCTGTTTGGGAATTAGATCCTCTATATCGATGCCAACTTCTCCTTCAATTATTTCAGTACGACGCGCATCTCCAAACTTTTCTTTTATTTCAAGTATCTCTCTCTTTATTTCGTTCGATATTTTCTGTTTGTCATGAAGCAAAATTTCCAATTGATCAATAAGTTGTTTTGTCTCTTTGTGCTCCTTTTCTACTGATTCTATCTCCATTCCTGTCAATTTCTGTAATCTCATATCAAGAATTGCTTTTGCTTGGATTTCTGAGAGTGAAAATCGTTTCATTAATCGGTTTTTTGCTTCTTCAACTTCTTTGCTACTCCGGATAATTTTAATAACTTCATCGATATTTCGAAGGGCGATCATTAAACCTTCAAGGATATGGATTTTTTCCTTTGCTTTTTTGAGGTCATAAACAGTTCGGCTGGTGATGATTTCAATTCTGAATTCGATATACAGTTGAATAAGTTCTTTCAGGGCGAGAATTCTTGGTTCTCCTTTAACAATGGCAAGATTGAGAATACCAAACGTAGATTGCAATTGCGTGTGCTCAAACAGCTGATTTAGCACTACATCTTCGATGGCATCACGTTTGAGTTCTATGACAATGCGCATACCTTTACGATCGCTTTCATCCCTAAGATCAGAAATACCCTCGATTTTCTTATCTTTGACCAGCTCTGCAATCGCTTTTAACAACTCAGATTTGTTGGTCATGTAAGGCAATTCAGAGACGATTATCTTTTTCCTCTCTTCACCTTCAATCGATGTTCTTGCTCGCACTCTCAAGAGACCTCTGCCGGTAGAATATGCGCTTAATATTCCTCCTCTGCCGTAAATGATACCACCCGTAGGGAAATCAGGGCCCTTGATTATCTCCATTAATTCTGCAGTAGAAACATCAGGATTGTCAATAACTTTGACTATTCCATCAACGACTTCGCAGATATTATGTGGAGGCATGTTCGTAGCCATACCAACAGCTATACCAGAGGATCCATTAACTAACAAATTTGGTAAAATTGCAGGTAGAACAACTGGCTCTTTTAAGGACCCATCAAAGTTATCACGCCATTCAACAGTTTCTTTGTCAATATCCTGAAGCATAAGGCCAGTAATTTTTGCCATACGTGTCTCTGTATATCTTAGTGCAGCGGGTGAGTCTCCATCTATTGAACCCCAATTTCCTTGCCCATCAATCAGAGGGTATCTAAGTGAAAAATCCTGTGCCATACGAACCATGGAATCATACACTGCTTGGTCGCCATGGGGATGATATTTTCCAAGGCAGTTATGTGAAACCATTCCGTTGGCTATAAACTCATGATCATTTTCTACTTCGATATCAAAAGTAACCCGTTTATCAATTTTTTCAACTGAACTAACTCTTATAAAACTTATTTTTTCTTTAAGAACATGCTCTATAAACTCATTTAAACTAGACCCAATTCTATCTAACTTTTCTTTAATGCCCCATTGTGTTATCTGCATTAAATGCAAAGGTTTTGTCTTCAAATCTTTTGAATATCTTATTTTACATCCATCAGGATATTTTATACCATCTCTGAATTTTTCTCCATTTATATCTTCGTACCATCCTCCCCCAAGATGTCCATTACTTAGGTCCCCAAAAATTACTTCCCCTGAGTAAGGTATAATATCATATTTAGACCATGCATCTCTTTTAGTTACTTTGTCTTCAGCAATTTTTTTAATAAGCATTTTTTTTCTTGTATTTTGTAAGTTCAAGTTACCTGCCAACTCAACCGCATTACTACCATTTATCTCTAGATAAAAAAACCTATGACGATCAATAACTTTTCTATTAAGGATATACTGTGTTTTTAAATCTTTAGAAACATGTTTTGAACTAAAAATCCCGTTATGTTGCAGAAGAAGCATTAGTTGATTAATCAATTCCTCAGATATTGAACCATAATGAATCATATTTCTATTTTTATGTATGGATCCATCGCCCTCTATCAAACCTGAAATAAAAGAATAAACTACTTTTTGAGGTGAATTAAAAATTTGTTGAGGTATCTTTTTAGTTAAAGCATTCGTATTCTTTAAATTAAAATTTGAAACAAAAAAATCATTAATTTTTTTTCTGTTAATTCTAACAGAATAAATACAGCGTTTTTCCTTTGGTTTCAACTGATATTTTTTTTCTTGAATGGCAGGTTTATAACCAAACTCTTTTTCAACTAATAAAACAACTTTTTCTGCAATTTCTTTATCTGTTCCTCCATAAAAACATATCCTTGGATGTTTTTTAAGCCCATAGTCTTCTGATATCCATCCATCAGATAGAAAAATACCTAAAAGATAACCTATATTTTCGTTTAAATATTTTGAAATTTTTTTTACTTTAGTAAGCTTAATACAATTAGAAATTTTAGGATAATCATATTTTACAACGATAAAATCTTTATTTGTTAGATCTTTTGCTTCTTTCCATTCAAATTTCAAATCTTTTGTTAAAACTTTGAATTTTTGAGATTTAGTAACCTTGTTTTCGAGTCCGTTTTCAAGAGTGACTTTTAATATCTCTTTCTTAGGCATTATATATAATTCTTTAACTTTTTCAATACCGTTCTGGGTGTAAACCTTATCTCCTCTTTTAATATTCTTTATCTGGGTTAAACCTCGTTCAGTTAAAACCATTGTATTTTCAACAAAACATTCACCTACTACACGTGCAGATTTTTTATATGGTTTATTATATGTAAGGCCCATATCGTTCATTGCATATAGGATGCGTCGGTGAACAGGTTTTAACCCATCCCGTATATCTGGTAAGGCCCGGCTCGTTATAACGCTCATCGAGTAGTCAATAAATGCGCGTTTCATTTCTTTTTCAATGTCTCGGAGATATTCTTTTTTCTCAGGCACATCAGTCATTAGTAATCACCTAAATATCCAAATTTACTACTTCTTTTGCATGTAATTCGATGAATTCTCTTCTTGGTTCTACAACCTCACCCATAAGAATTGTAAACAACTTATCTGCCTCGATAGCGTTTTCAATAGTAACCTGATGCATAATCCTATTTTCAGGGTTCATAGTTGTTTCCCATAATTGTTCAGGATTCATCTCTCCAAGACCCTTGTAACGTTGAATCCCTAAACCTGTTTCACCTAGTTCTTTTACTTTCTGTAATCTTTCGCGTTCAGAATAAGCATATGCCACGCTTTTTCCTTTGATAATTTTATAAAGAGGTGGTTGTGCAATATATAAGTATCCTGCATCTATAATCGGTTTCATATACCTAAAGAAGAAAGTTAAAAGTAACGTCCTAATGTGTTCTCCATCCACATCAGCATCTGTCATTAGAACAATTTTATGATAACGTGCATTCTCAATATTAAATTCCTCAGCAACACCTGTACCAATTGCCGTAATCATAGCAAGAATCTCGTTGTTCTGTAGAATTTTATCTATCCTGGCTTTTTCAACATTTAGAATCTTACCTCTTAACGGTAGAATTGCTTGGAACTCTTTGTCTCGAGCCATCTTTGCCGAGCCACCTGCAGAATCGCCTTCTACAAGATATAGTTCACAGATTTTAGGATCGCGACTGGAGCAATCAGCAAGCTTTCCAGGTAAAGCTGAGGATTCAAGTAGTCCTTTTCTTCGGGTAAGTTCACGAGCCTTTCTTGCAGCCTCGCGAGCTTTACTTGATAGAACTGCTTTACCTATAATTGCATGTGCAACAACAGGTGTTTCCTCAAAAAACTCTGCAAGTTTTTCATACAATATACTTTCAACAACACCTTTTACTTCAGAATTACCAAGTTTTGCCTTGGTTTGCCCCTCAAACTGTGGATGAAATACTTTACATGAAATAACTGCAGTTATTCCTTCACGAGTATCTTCGCCGCTTAGCCCAGAACTTTCGTTGTCAAATATTTTATTTTTTCTACCATAATCATTTAGAACTCTTGTTAACGCTCCTTTAAAACCAATAACGTGAGTTCCACCTTCAACTGTATTTATGTTATTTACAAAAGAAAAAATATTCTCAGTATAACCATCGGTATATTGAAGTGCGATTTCTACCTGAACCCCTTCTTTTTCACCCTGGATATAAATAGGATTTGGATGCAAAGCTGTCTTATTTCTATCTATATAAGTTACAAACTCACTAACACCACCGTTAAACTGGAACCTTTCTCGCTTACTACTTTTTTGATCAAAAATTTCAACCAATAGTCCTGCATTTAGAAAAGCAACCTCTCTTAATCTTGTTGAAATAGTTTCATAGTCAAACTCCGTTGTTTCAAAAATCTGAGGATCAGGTAGAAAAGTTACTGTTGTACCATTTTCTTTTGATTTGCCAATTATTTTTAGAGGACAGGCAGTTTTTCCACGTTCATAACGCTGGAAGTACTCTTTTCCATTTCTTCTTACTTTAACCTCAAGCCAGGTAGATAGAGCATTAACTGCTGATACACCAACACCATGTAGTCCGCCTGAAACCTTGTATGCCCTACCATCAAATTTACCACCTGAATATAAGACCGTCATTACAACTTCTACAGCTGGTTTCTTATATTTTTGGTGTAGATCAACAGGTATACCTCTACCATTATCTGTTACTGTTACAGATCCATTTTTATTTAGTGAAACTGCAACCTGTGTACAGTATCCTGCCAGTGCCTCGTCAATTGCATTATCTACTACCTCATATACAAGGTGATGTAACCCTCTGGCGTCGGTGCTACCGATGTACATGCTAGGGTTTTTACGTACTGATTCAAGTCCCTCCAGAACTTGAATTTTACTCGCATCGTATGAAGAAGATGCCAGCAACTCTTCTTTTTCAGTTATATATGAAAGTTTTACTTTCGTTTTTTCAATTTTCAAAGGCTTTAACTTTTTGGCTTTTTGTAAGGATTTTATCTTTTTTTTCTTGGTTGCAGTGGTTTTTACTTTTTTGATTTTTTTCGGCTTTACCCTTATTTTTTTAATTTTATGTGATGTTTTTGTCTGTTTTTTCTTGTTTTTCTGTAAGGTTCTTAATTTTTTCTTTTTTGCAACAGCTTTAACCTTACTTTTTTTGATTTTTGACGTTTTTACCTTTTTTTTCTTGATTTTAGGTGCCAACTTTATCTTCCTTTTTTTGTTCTTCATAAGGTTTTCCTCATTGTCAAAGTGTACACTAAATTCTATTGGTTTTTTCGAGTTTTTGCCTATCCCATCTCCTGGGCTAGTTTTACAGGAGACTCATATGGAGTAGCGCCTAATAAATGTTACTATATATGGAGAAAACACTGTTTTTTTGAGAAGGGTTAAATAACCTATTGGAATATCCTATGGGGAGGAGGCAATATAATGGTAAAATCATTAATTAGTTCTCGAAAAAGATATACGAAGCAGAAGACAGCCGCATTTCTTGTAATGCTATTTGTAGGAATGCTTGTTTGGACAAGTTTTGGTAATGTTGCAAGTGCTGCTGGCACCGATTTAGAACTTGCACAGCAGTATGCACCAATATTATATTTTGAACAGAATGAGAAATGCTATCCGGTTGACGTCTCGTATGCACTTGATAATTCTGAACTTTATCAAGTGGGAAATCCTATGATTCTCTTTGAAAAGCCAAATGCGACTAACATTGCAATGTATACTACCGCCGATTATTATCTTGACAACCTGCGAGGAACCGTTACAGACGATGGTATCACTAATGATTATCAAAATAAAATGGTTACGCTTGGGTATACTGTGTATGCCCATGTGGACAATACCAACAACGTAATTCAATACTGGTTTTTCTATGCTTTTAACGGTGGAGATCTGAACAACCATGAAGGCGATTGGGAAATGGTTCAGGTGCAACTTTCAAGCGGACAACCAACTGAGGTTATGTACAGTCAACACTACGCAGGACAGAAGGCTACATGGAATCAAGTAGAAAAAGAGGGAGATCATTTTAAGGTGTATGTAGCACGTGGAAGCCATGCAAACTATCTTAGGTCTTACTCTGGTATGATTGGAATTGCTAGTGACCATGTTGGTAATAATGGAAAAGTCCTCAAACCAGCAGACTATAATTTAGAATTACTTGAATCGCAAGCGTGGCTCAACTTCGGTGGTCATTGGGGGTGGGTCGGTAGCGACACAGAGCAGACCGTACAATCTTCCATTCTAGGTGAGGCTGGTCCTCAAGGTCCAATGTATCGAGAGTTTCAAGACGGTAAAACAATGTGGGCTGATCCTATTGGCTGGGGTGGAACAATGTTTCCAGCTAATGATGCTATATTTTTACTTGAATGGCTTCTTTACAACTTTATGACCCTGTTTATACTCTTTACAGCACTTATCCTTCTTGTTACAATCTTTCTGATCTACCGTCGACATAAGAGGTATGGTCTTGGTTCTCGCATCGTCTCCATGCTTTACATAGATGGTGCAAATGCAAAAAGTATTGGTAATATTCTATGCATCATAGGTTTAATTATTGCTTTAGTTGGTTTGTTCCTACCTTGGTACAGTGTTTCGGTTAATGTCAATATTCCAGGCTATACAAAAATAGGATTAACTGATTTAGTCAAGATCGATGGATTAAAAGGAGTTCAGGTCACCCTACCTGATGGTACCGGTCCAATTCCTCTTGGGTCATTTGTGCTTCCTTTCTCCACGTTGATTGCAATAAGCATGATCTTTCTCATCCTTGCAACTGTGGGCATTGCACAGAGTAAAAAACTTGGTCGCAAGTATATCGGGCGTGGTATACGTTTACTAGTTCCATTTATTGTTGCCTTAGGTATTATTATGGTTCTGGCTAATATACTTCCTTTGATAGCTCCAATTGGCTCAAACAATAATTTTGAGGTCAGTGAAACGATAAAAGCAGTATCCTCTGCTCCGTTTGGAGGCGAAAAAACTGTAACAATCCAAAACGTTAATGTCAATAATGGCCAGATAGATCTTAAATGGGGATTTGGTTTGGGACTCTACTTACTCTTGTTTGCTGGTATTGTTCTCATTATGGCGGGAGGTATTGAAATAGCTGCCAGAAGTACTTTCTTTGAACAGAGGCAGTTTGAGAAGCAAAAAAAGAATAAAAAACCAGAAACTCCGGCGCCAGCAGAAGAGTACAAAAAGGAGTAAGCCAAAAACGAAAGGGACATCATGCTGGTGAATGCCGATCTCCATATTCATTCGCGCTTTTCCGGTGCCACCAGTGACAAGATGAGTATTGAGACTCTTTCCGTAGAGGCTCCGCGAAAAGGGATTCAAATTGTTGCTACCGGTGACTGTCTTCACAGCGGATGGATGAAAGAGATCAAGCAGTGCAATGTTATTGATGATGGTACTTTTGAATTAAATGGCACACGTTTTATTCTAAGCACCGAAATCGAAGATCAACGTCGAGTTCATCATCTTTTATATTTTCCAAGTTTTTCTGCCGTTGAAGAGTTTAAAGAAAAAATAAAATCAAAATCTAAGAATCTTGAAACCGACGGTCGTCCCAATGTGAATATGGGCGGCGAGGAACTTGCTAGTATCGCTAAGAATCTCGATGTTTTGATCGGAGGAGCCCATATTTTCACTCCTTGGACAGCTATGTATGCCTATCACGATTCGCTAAAGGATTGTTACGGTGATTTGGCAGATTATGTTTCATTTGTTGAACTGGGACTTTCTGCTGATACCGATTTTGCTGATAGAATTAAAGAACTGCATAGACTTACGTTTTTGACAAACTCTGATAGTCATAGCCCTCATCCCGTTCGCCTTGCTCGCGAATTCAATCGTTTTGAAGTAAAAGATGCTACTTTTAGTGAGATTAAAAAAGCGATTTTACGAATTGGTGGAAATAAATCAATACTAAATGTTGGGTTACCGCCACAAGAAGGCAAATACCATGAGTCAGCATGCCTCTCCTGCTATACCCATTACACTTTGGATGAGGCCATTAGGAGACGATGGAAATGCAGCTGTGGAAAGCAGATAAAAAAAGGTGTAAAAGATCGGATCAACGAGATGGCGGACTTTGCCGAACCACATCATCCAGATTACAGGCCTCCGTATGTTCATCTAATTCCTTTGGCTGAGATTATTACAAAGGCTATAGGGCAACATACTCCTTTTACACAAGCAGTATCTAAACGATGGGATGAACTGATATCTGTTTTTGGTAGCGAGATAAATGTACTAATCGATGCTGATATCAACGAGATAGCAAAGTTTACTGCACCAGCAATTACCGAAGCGATACAGGCATTCCGTGAAAAAAAAGTCATCATCAGGCCAGGTGGCGGCGGGCAGTACGGAATAATAGAACTACCTGGAGAAAGAATGGATACTAAATTTACCCTGCAACCAAAAGATACACAAAAAAGTCTTCTTGACTACTAAGGATGTGATGATGTTTGGATTACGATATTGCAGAGCGTGAAATTAAAAAAATGATTGCAAATTTTAATAATTCTAATCTTTTGCAAAAAGTTGTAGGTTATTTGTATGAAAATTTTGAGAAATACAACTGGGTAGGGATTTATATCGTTAAAGAAAATGATTTGATACTTGGCCCGTGGAGAGGAGAGCATGCAACAGAGCATACAAAGATACCGATTGGAAAAGGCATATGTGGCTCTGCAGCTCAAAGTGGCAGAACAGAAATAATACCAGATGTAAACGAAGATAAAAGATATTTGGCGTGTTTTGTTTCTACGCGGTCTGAAATAGTTGTGCCGATAAAGAAGAATTTAAAAATTGTAGGTGAGATTGATATCGATTCCGATATGCCCAATGCGTTTAGCAAACAAGATGCTTTCTTTTTAGAAAAAATTGCAGATATGCTCAGCAAGCATATCTGTTAGATAATTTTTCAGCACTCAAGATCATCATCATTGCCTTTCGGCTCAGCAAGGGTTCGGTCATCACTATTAATCAAAAAAGATTAGTCGCATTTTAAGATTTCTATTAGCCCATTATGTCCCAGATCGGATTTTTCCAACAGTCTCGCAGAACTTTTACGTCAAGATCAATTACTGTTTTTTTGCCGTCTTTGATGACAATATTTTTTCCATCGATTTCACCGATTTGTACGAAGGGTGTATTTTTCCTCTCTAAAAGTTTTTCAAAATCTTTTTGTTTTTCTTTTTTAACTTCAACAATCCATCGGGTGTTTGATTCTGAGAAGAGTTTAAAATCAGTTCGTAAATCAGATCCTATTTTTGATATGTCTATTTCTGCACCTACATCTCCACCGATTGCCATTTCAGAAAGACAGACCGCTATGCCACCTTCACTTACATCATGACATGAAGCAATGTACGTCTTATCAATTGCAGAAAGAATGCCATTTATACATTTTTTCAATAGTTCTACATCTGTGCGCGGAACCTTTCCCCCATCAACTCCTTGCATTTTATAATACTCAGAGCCACCCATCTCTTTCTCGGTTGCCTTTCCAACCAAGTATATCGGATTTCCTTTTTCTTTGAAATCAACAGTAACACACTTTCTGATATCAGGCACTATACCGATTCCCATGAGCTCAGGTGTAGGTGGCACAGATGTTGCGATGGATTCATTATAAAAACTTACATTTCCAGAGGCAAATGGCATGCAAAGGGGCCTTGCCATATCTCCAAGACCACGACATGATTCATAGAACTCTCCCATTCGTTCAGGTTTTTCAGGATTTCCAAAATTCAAACAGTCTAAAAGTGAATCAGGTCTAGCACCGACTGAGACAAGGTTCCGACACACTTCGTCAACCGCAGCACATGCACCCCAATAAGGATCCTTTTCCATGAAACTTGGGTTAACATCGGCAGTGACCGCAATTCCCTTGAAAGAGTTTTCAAGTGGTTTTATTACTGCCGCGTCCCCATGCGTTTCGATGCCTAATCTACCTTGAAGCGGTTTAATTACTGTGTTACCGCGTACCTCATGATCGTATTGTCTTATCACCCATTCCTTTGATGCAATGTTTGGAGAACTAAGCAACTTCTTTAACACACTGTTTGGATCAGGCATTGTAAAATTTTTTTCATTTTCATCTGGTTTTGGCAGAACAACCGGTCTAATACAACTGTCATAGACAGGACCGCCAGTTAAAAAGTCCATATCCATTTCAAGAATTTTGTTTCCTTTGTAAAAAACACGTGTTATTTTTTCTTTTATTACTTTGCCAATTGGTACTGCGTTGACATCCCATTGTTTGCAGACGTGAAGCACTTTTTCAACATTTTTAGGATCGACAAGAAACATCATGCGCTCTTGGCTTTCAGATACCCATATCTCCCATGGCGAAAGACCCTCTTCTTTCAACGGTACGTCATCAAGATGGATTTCTGCTCCAAAACCTGCTTCATAGGCCAGTTCTCCGCAGACGCATGACAAACCGCCGCCACCAAAATCCTTGAGTCCTTCTAAAAGTCCTTTTCTGTTACATTCCAATGTCGCATGAATCACAGGTTCTTTTGTAATGGGGTCTCCAACTTGAACTGCGGATCTGCTGCTTTCTTCACTTTCATCGGTTAGCTCTGCTGATGCAAAGGTTACTCCATGTATTCCATCTCTACCTGTTTTACCACCAACATAAACATAGATGTTTCCAGGTGCTTTGGCTTTACTGTGGATAAGCTCGTTTTTCTTGAGAATACCAACACAACCGACATTTACTAGACAATTTCCTAAGTAACCTTCATGAAAATACACGGAGCCAGCGAGTGTTGGAATTCCGATTCGGTTTCCGTAATCACGTATGCCATCGACGACGCCTTTGAATAAAAAACGTGGATGTTTTACACCTTTTGGTAATTTTTCGACAGGATAATTTAAAGGACCAAAAAACAACGGATCTAAAAATGCGATAGGTTGTGAGCCCATGCAGATCACATCTCTGACAACTCCGCCGATACCTGTTGCAGCACCACCATAAGGTTCGATGGCCGAAGGATGATTGTGTGATTCAAGCTTTACGCAGTAATAGTAATCGTCATCAAACTCTATAACGCCTGCATCCTCACGAGCCGCTATTTTTTCCTCTGCAACACCATAAATGTATTTTTTTAATGGGATCTTTGAGGATTTATAGCAACAATGCTCAGACCATGCCTGGCCAAGCGCCTGTAACTCTACTTCCGTGGGTAACCGATTTTTATCCTGGAAGTATTTTTTGATACGTTTCATTTCATCTAGGGCGAGTGCTAATCCCATCTTGCTACTGATTTCTTTCAGTTGTTCGTCTGTCGCAGAAAAGAGATCTACCTCATGCAAATCAAAGGGGACATTCTTCTTTTCAAATAAACTCTCTATATCCAATTCTTTACACTCCCCAAGCAGTATCTATTATTTTTCTTTCACTTCTATTTCATATGTGTGAATAACTGGGTTTGTTAGCAATCTTTGGCACATCTCTTCCACTTTCTTTTTCACTTCGGTCTCGTTTTTCCCGTCAATCAAAAGATCAATAGTTCTGATAGTCTTTGCTTCTTTTACAGTGTTGAAACCTAACAAATGTAAAGCCTTTAGCGTGTTTGCTCCTTCAGGATCTGAAACGCCTTTTTTAAGTCCGATTTTTACTTTAGCTTCGTACATTGAATTCGAGTGCAGAATCGTAAGATATATTGATAAAGGTTATCGTTTATAATGCTGTGAAATCATAATAAAAATTTTAGATGCGTAGGTTATCATTTTTGATTACTTACGAATAGAAAATTTTATAAATGTGATACATGATATATATTATTGATGAATATATTGCAGGTGCTGAAACGGTTAGAAAGGTACCCAACATTCAATGTAGATATAGTTGCGAATATTATTGGTAAAGATACAACTTATGCAAAAGTATATCTCAACAGGTTGAAAAATAGAGGAGTTGTGCGACAGCTTCAGAGAAACGTGTATACCGTTCAGAGTGATCCATTGGTTATTGCATCTAGGATAGTATGGCCTAGTTATATATCTTTATGGGCTGCACTTCGCTATCACAACCTAACAGAGCAAATACCTAATAATGTATCTGTTGTGACTACCCGTGCAAAAAGCTGTAGGAATATACCTCTAACAAATACGATGATTGTCTTTGAAAGAATTCGCCCTGATTGGTTCTTTGGTTTTTCAAAAATCAAAATTAACGATTTCGAGATCTTTATGGCAGAACCAGAAAAAGCATTAATTGATGCTGTTTTGTTAAAGAGAATTTCTGTTACAGAGATATATTCTATATTAAAGGAGAATCTTAAACATTTTTCATCTGAGAAGATTATTGATTATGTTCTCAGGACGCAGAATAAAGCATTGGCTAAAAGATTTGGATGGATGCTTAGCTCTCTTGGTTGTAAAAATGCTAAAAAACTGGAAAGAATAACTCACGAGACGATAATACCATTTGATTACTCTCGACCAGCCTATGGCGGAGAAGATAAAAAATGGGGGGTTATTGTCAATACAGGGGAGATATGATGTTATCGAAATCCGAACTCATGAGGATTGCAGAGATGAAACACCTCTCTTTACGGAATGCAGAGAAGGATTACCTACTCGAACTTATCTTATATGCAATCTCCGATCTACGATCCAATCTTATATTTAAAGGTGGAACAGCACTCTACAAATTCTACAATCTTAATAGATTTAGTGAAGACCTTGATTTCGATGTTGCGGGTAAGCGATTTGATGTGGATACCATGATAAAAAGAGTACTTCGCAGTCTTGAACTTAATGGTATGCAGCGGACCATACATGAAAAGATGATACATGGTAATGAGATCAATATTCGATTTGCTGTGCGAGGTCCTCTCTACGATGGTAGCAAGAATAGCATGTCACGGGTAACACTCAATCTGAGCAAAAGGGAACAACCCATACTTGTACAAGAAAAACTCCTTATCACAAGTTACCAAGAAATACCCTCTTTTGAGCTGTCCGTGTTAGATGCTAAGGAGATAGCTGCAGAAAAAATCAGATGCATCATGACTCGGGAGAAATCGCGAGATGTTTATGATCTCTGGTTCTTATTTAAACGAGGAACACCTATGGATATTTCACTAGTCAACAGGAAACTCAAAATTTATGGATTGAAATTTGGTGTAGAAGAGTTTCATAAGAAAGTACACGAAAAACGTAATATGTGGATGCGAGATCTGAAAGATTTTGTAATAGGAACATTACCAGAGTTCGATGATGTTGTTTCTGAACTAGAATCTTGGTATAAGACTTGGGTGTAACACTTTTTAGATGTATTTTTTAAAATTCTACTCATTGATAGATTATCAATTTTGATAAGATTATCGTTTCCTGCGTTGGTAAACCTTAAAAAGCAATTATTTATTAGTATACCATACTACTAGAGGGCGTAGATGGGGATTATCTGGTGTTTTCAAATAAATCTTTAACAGAAAAAGAACATAAAAAACATGCTGGTTTAGTTGATAATATCGACACTCTAGTGGATGATGTTTTCACTAAAAATAAAGGTTCTTTTTCAGATGCAAAGATTGAAAAGAAACGCCCCTTAGATGAATTTTTAAAAGGTGGAGTAAATAAGAACCAGATCAAAATAATAAAAAATAAGTTACCAGTTAGAAAGATTTTGGCGATCGTATTAACCTTTATTTTGATTTTTGTTGTAATCCCTACCAGTTTACCGTACTTGTACGGTAATTATAGTTCAGATGTTTCTATATCTTTAGCTCCACGAGATGTTCATTACGGTGATCTAGTTTTTGTAAATGCAACAATTCCCGCTTCGTATCGTATTCGCTCTGTTACTGCCGACATGGGTGGTATTGAAACTGTAGAGTTATCACTAATTGATAATTCCGCTGAGAGTCAGCTGTGGCAAGCGGTGTGGACGGTTCATGATGTAAAAATAGGTGAATATTTTGCAACTATCAAAGCAACAGGTGAAGACAACACATCTTATAGTTCAATGATTGACTGGAGTGTCTCATCTTTAGAAGTTGTAACAAATGAGACAGAGAATAGCTTACAAAATGATACGTCATCTGAAGTAAATAATTCTTCTAATGAAATAATTCCACCGACGAATGCCAGCAATAATGGAACATCGAATGTGACAGTTATTACAGAGCTGCATGTTTGGGATGATACTGATTACCAAAAGAGATATGTTAATGATACGATAACGTTTTATGCTAATTATGGTAGTTCTAATCAAACTATCAAAAATGCTACGTGTCTTATTTCATTTGATGAGGAAGGTTGGAGTAAACCTGTAGTTATGAACTACAGCGGTGGGTTATATCTCTATAGCAGATCTTTTAGTAAAAGTGGAATCTATGAATATGACGTGTCGTGTTCTGCTGCAGGTTATGAGAATAAAACTATTGCACGTGAATGCGATGTTTCTAGTTATGAAGTTATCAATGGAAGTACTGGAGGCGAAACTGGAAAGAACATATCACTCACTAAACCACAGCCACCTACAAACTTTTTTGCAGCAACATATAATCGGATACGAATTAACTTGTCATGGATAAAAGGAACGGGAGCAAACAATACATATATCGTTCGGAAAATTGACTCATACCCAACCAATAGAACCGATGGAACCATTATTTATAATGGGACAGGGACAAGTTACTCGGATACAGAACTCATACAATCAACACGATATTATTACCGAGCATGGTCCTATGCTCAATGGATATACAATGGAACAACATTTTATCAATGGTCAGATGACTATGCAAGTGTAAACTATGCAACACCAACATTTAGCAACCCCAGCCCAAATAATGGCTCTACTGGTGTAGACCTTCAGCCTCAGTGTGCGATAACAATTAATGACACTAATGGCGATACTATGACTCTGTTTTGGTATGAGAACAGTACAGGTTCGTGGGTTCTAAGGCAGACTGACTCAAGTTGTGCAAACGGTACATATCGCTGGACATTTACTCAAGCAAGTTCTTACAATACAAAATATTGGTGGAAAGTGTATGCGAATAATTCAATTAATGATGTATCGGCAATTTATCATTTTACTACTGTCGACGTCGACCATGATGATTTCTTTACAACTACCTCAAGTTATGTCGGTGCTGGTTTTGTCAGGTCTACTTTGAACTATGAGAAGGCATGGAAGTATATCAAGAATCATATAGGTTGGCGATTAGATGCTTTCTATGGTGGTTCATGGCATAATGACATTGCAGGCTTATCTGTATTAACAAACAACATCACAGACGGCAAGGAAGTCTCTCTTGATTTCACCACAAGCATAAATCCAAGTGCAAGATACCGTGCATACTTTGCTACAGACCTGCCTGCAAAATGGTTCAACATCGATACGATAAATACAACAATAAGTTTGACGCACACGGCATTCGGGCATGACTTCAATTTCGTTTTCAACTACAGCGATTTAAAACAGTACGTGAATAAGTTTCCGCATATTGTCTTTGACCGAGGTTTCAACAACGGTCTGTTCTGGTTTAGCATGACTTCAACCGATGCAATAAACAATGGAGTCCATGTCACGCTCGACCCTTCAATCTATATGATTGGCAATAGTGTCGTAAGTACCTATAATTTTGACTTGATTACCAAGGCAAAGACACAGAGTAGAAATGAGGTTGTAAGGTTGAACAACAGCCAATATTATGCTTCTGTTGCAGGGCTAGCAAGCATGTCTGGCTATGTCAGAACTTTCAGGGTTTTCAACAGCAATGGAACTGTGCAAGCAAGCAATATAAGTTCATACAGGTATGATGCATCGGATGGATTATTTGCTAATATTCTGCAAATTCCAGGAACTGACAAGTATGCTATAGCTTACTTGGATGCAGGAACAGCAATAAAAGTTATTACAGTAAGAATATGGGATACAAATGGCACTATCCAACCTTCTATTGTTGATACTATTTCTTTATCAGGATTAGCATCCACAGGAAGTGTTGTGCATTTTTTAAGATTGACAACTCATATTTATGTTATTAATTATCAATTAGCTCTTTCATCAAATGGTTGTCTTGACACAATCTGGATAAATTCATCAGGTACTATCAACAATACTGTTATAAGTACAGAAAGAACATATGCCACTGTTGCTACTTCTCCAGACATGTGCATTGTAGACTCTGATACAATCGCCATAGTATACTCTAATACCGTAAAGTCATGCCTTGTCACTTACAATATAACTGGAACTGGTGCTATCTCAGCAACTAACTCCAGTTTCTGGACATTCGATGCTGGTGCAACATCCCCGTCAACACCAGACATATATGCATTGGGAAGCAATAAGTTTGCAATTGCCTATGTAGATGCTAGTGGAAGTGACCCTCCTGATCCATATGGTATTCTTATTGTCTGTAATATCAGTAATACAGGAACGATTACAAAATCTACTGCAAGTACCTATACATTTGATGAGGTGACTGGTGCATATCCATATTTCTTCAATGTCTCCAATTCAAATAGAATCTATGGTATCGCATATCAAGGCACATCTGGCGATGGATGGATTAACACATTCGGCATAACAAGCACAGGAAGGATAGATACAGTCTATGACAGGTTGGAGTTTGATTCCAATGATTGCCTTGTATCCACTTATCCGAATGTTTTGAATGTCGCAAACCAGTATTATCTTATCACTTATTCAAGCACGAGTAATGATAAAGCGATAACAGTCAACATCAGTCTGAATGGCACTCATAAAGTAGTCTATGCCAATTCTAAATTTGTCACTGGCTCTGGCGGAACGATTGACGATACTCCTACAGAATACAATAATGGTCGCAAGATTGCAAGGGACAGCAACGGCACTCTTTATTGTGTTTTCTATCGTGCAAGGACAACAGATGCAAAGACAAACATCGTCTGCGGTAAATCAACAGACAACGGTACGACATGGACTTGCTACAATATCACGAATGATGGCACCTATGCAAAACTATATCCCTCGATTGCAATTGATTCAAACAACAAACTCCATGTTGTCTGGCAAGGTTATAACGTAATTAGACCTGCAAGATATCAGATTGAATATTCTAATAGTATAGATGGAGGAATCACTTGGAGTACAAAATATAATATCAGCAGAAATATAGCATATCATCAGTATGCCCCATCTATTGCAATTGATTCATCCAACGTTCTTTATGTCGTCTGGTATGGCACTTGGTCAGCAGGTGCACCAGGAAGTAGTACAAATATCCGTTTTAGTAAATCTACAAATAGTGGTTTAACTTGGTCTTTAGTGACTAACATTACAGCAGTTGCAAACAATAAATTATATCCTTCTATCGCCATCGATTCAAACAACAAACTCCATGTCGTCTGGCAAGGTTATAATTCAGTTCAAACAGCAAAATATCAAATAGAATACAGCAATAGTACAAACGGGGGTACAACATGGAGTACAAAATATAATATTAGCCGAAATATAGCGACATATAATCAATTAGCACCATCTATCGCCATTAATTCCACTAACGGTCTTTATGTTGTCTGGCACGGTATGCATTCTGGCAGTACAACATATAATATGGTTCGTTTCAGTAAATCAACTAATAGCGGTCTAACATGGTCTACACCTACAAACCTTACGACTCCATCAAGCACGAATACAAACACTTATCCTTCCATCTCAATCGATAGTGGTAATAAAATCCATGTCCTTTGGTTTGGCTCTTACAATATTGGTACATCTGCAACGACTACACAATTTCTTCAATACCGTTATTCAGGCAACAGTGGAACAACCTGGGGAACTGCAAAAGTCTTAGACTATGGCGGCATCACTACAACCGAATCCGTCTATCCTGGCACGCTCTGGGCTAACTTCCCTAATGTAAGCGGTGTGAAGACAAACATACCAACGCAGGGCTATGCTTACGTCTATGGAATCGAGACATGTTATGTGGTCTATGCACGCAACACGACATTGACGTGGGGTACTCCTAACTATCCGCTTGCCCCAACTGGATTTACAGCTGCAACAGTCAGTACCACACAGATCAAGCTGGCTTGGACCAAAGGTACGAATGCGACTCATACGAGGGTTATGCAGAAGATAGGGAGTTATCCAGCAAGTATTTCAGATGGATCGCTTGTCTATAACAACACGGGTACGTCAACCTCCAACTCCAGCCTCACCGCTGGTACCATGTATTACTACAGGGCATGGAGCTGGAACAGTACGACAAAGCTGTGGTCTCAAACCTATGCAAGTGCATACAACAACACCGATATAACTAAACCAACATCCAGTGTTGATACAATATCGCCATATAATGTAACATCCTCTCCAAAAACAATTAGCGCTACAGCATCGGATACGGGAGTTTATTCAAGTGGCGTAAAGAATGTAACACTATGGTACCGATGGAATGATGTAAATGATAGCTGGGAGTCAACAACAACAATAGACAATACCTATTATTTCACCAATTATGAGATAGGCGGAAATGAATGGAAGAATGATCCACAGTTTATGGTGGATGCAGAGGAAGAAACTTATGCGTCAACAGATGTTGATAAACAGACTGAATATATAATGACTCCGAACGGTACAGGTACTGGTACAATTATGTACGTTTATCTAAGGTGTAAAGCTTGGAACTCTGTTGAAGGTGACAACATTATCCTTCGACCTGAGTTAGGTCCCGGGGACAATTACGAGATTAGCTTGACCACTGAACCGACTTGGTATACTGTTGATATAACTAATGACACCAACGCTCCTTCCCCTTGGACTTGGGATAATATTAATAATCTTGCGTGTAATGTTATATCTTCACTACCTAATGCGAAGCTTGTGTATTGTTCAATGGTGCAGATAATAGTTAAAACTAGTACCACTACTGATCTAGAGTGGATTCAATGGGACGATGTAAGCAATCCAGACATAACATACCCATGGAGCTGGGAATTCGACTTCCCGAATAGTACTGGCTACTATCAGTTCTATAGTATTGCAAGAGATAATGCATCTAATGTTGAATCTGCTCCAGGTAGCGCTGATGCAAAATGTCAATATACAATAAGTAGCGCATCAATTAATGTAACTCCCTGGACATGGAATATTGGGCAGGTAACTATTGGTCCTGGTGTTCGTAACGAAACAAGTGGTTTATACTTCAATCTCACTAACGATGGCGGCACTACGATTAACGTGCAAATAAAGGGCGATAATGCTACAAATGCCACTGCTGGCGCTGAGTGGAAATTAAAGGACGTTGCTGGACTCAACAATTTCACTTTATTTTTCAAAAGGGATGGTGATGGAGACTGGACACAATTCAATTCATCATATGAAACATTCACCACAAACCTTGCATCTGGATATGATAAAAAATTTGATTTGAGAATGGTCCATGCTACATCGTCATCATGGGACGATCCGATGTCTTACTACATCAGTTTAAAAATAGTCGGAACATAAAAATTGTATCATATGTTTTACTTCTGATACGGTAGATCCTGTGTCGTTTAATGTCACGTTCAAATCAGTAGCATCATAAAAAACTTAGACATCTCCAGCTCTGTCTAAAACTCGTGGCTTTTACCTCCTCACAGTTCCGTTCAAAATACGTGTCTTGCACATTGCTTTTTCCTCCAGTAGTTTGCCGACTTAAATCCCTTTCCAGTTCCGTTCAAAATTCAGAGCTTATCAGTTGCTACAGTTCTGTTCACTTTTCGTGGCTTAAAACCTTCTCATATTTAAACCTGCGTTCATTTTCTGTGGCTTGATTTTTGTTCAATTTTCGTGGCTTTTACTATTCAACATTCATGGCTTTTATCGTTCAGAATCATGGCTTATGCTATCCAAAATCCATGACTAGGTATCACAGAGAAAAATCATAAATTTCAGTTCGCAACAGTAACCACAGAACAAAATCATGGAAGAAAGCGATTAAGATTAAAACCTATAGTTCTATGAGAACGAAAAGCCACGCAGGGATGAAATAAAAAGTCTTGTTATCTCTCCTCTCCTGTTTGAAAACATTTTTAGTAACAATAATCCCATGATCCAACTTATGCTCAATCATAAACTCGATAATCGCTTTTGTAATAGTCGGCTTCTCTGAATATTTTACTTCTATAGGTATTATCGTTTTATCTTTTCTCAAAACGAAATCAACCTCACCATTCGTCCTTATATAAAAAAGCTGTCCTTGCAAAAACGCATGGATACCGACGATATTTTCTACTATAAAACCCACGTTTTCAATTTTTATCTCATAATCCTTAAGCAGAGCGTTTCTAATCCCTTGATCAACAACCAAAAATTTCTTCCTTGACTTAATCTGCTCTTTGACTGTTTTTGCAAACTTCGGAATTTCGATAATCATGTAGGAGCTTTTCAGATACTCTATATAATTCAGCAAAATACTCCGATGCAAATTGGCTACCTCATTAATCGTTTCATAAGTAAGAATCTTCGACTGATTTTCACAGATAAAAGCAAAGACATTCTCCAGGGTTTTTGGGCTTCTTATGCCAAAAATATTTGCTACATCCTCATAAATAGCTTTTTTAGGTATATCATTTAGTACCTTCTCAAACCATTTTTTAACATTATTAACATTAAACCATTCTGGAAATCCTCCAACAAGCAGATACTCTAGAAAATAGGGATAAACCTTTTTCTCCAGCTTACTAATGTCTATCCTTTCTGCCTGTTTTAAATCAGTAAAATCCATTTTACTTATTTTTAAGCCTTTAAACTCAATGAACTCTTGAAATGAGAAGGGATAGATTTCCATATCAAAGGTTCTCCCTCGTAGATACTGATTCGCTTCTTTTTGTAAAGTTAATGATGATGAACCAGATATGATAAATTTAACATCTTCATACCGATCGAAGAAAGACTTCAGCCATTTATACCATCCTTTGGAAGAATGCAATTCATCAAAAAACACGAATTTTTTCCCATCCTTTGCTATGTTTTCAAGAAAGAAATCAAGGGAATCTTTTAACAAGTTTTCGCTCAAAGCGCACAGGGCAGAGTCATCTAATGAGCAGTAGAATATATTTTTTGGATCTATATTATTTTTTATCAGATGATTAATACTTTGGTATAGTAACGTTGTTTTGCCAACTCTTCTAGGTCCAACTATTTGGGTTATCCTCCTGTCGTTCAACTCATCAATTATTTTATGTAGAGTATTTCTTTCTAGGAGGGGAGGCAGGGGAATTTTATCTGTTAACCACCAACCATTTATCTTTTCTAATTCCTTGGCGAACAATTCCGCATCTCTTATCATATTTAACAGTATACTGTACAGTATTTATAAATTTATTGATAGTTGACTGACTTTTATTTATAATACAGGTACAACACGATGATGAATACAACCACATTCATCAATTTTGGGGATGAATGAGAAAAACACTGGATGGAACAGCAGCTGAATCACCATGAATCCTAGTTATGATGATTTTACTACTGAACTTGGAGTCGACGACTTCATACTCTTTGATTTTAAGATGTATATGGCTACCACATCCTCCACAGGTGATCCGATGTCTTTTGATGTTACTTTCAAATCTGTGGCATCGTAAAAATTATGATTTGTACGTTTGACTTTTTACGAGGATTTTTAGGTAATAATTTTAAGTTATTATTCGCGGTTTGTCTCCTTTAAAGATTATTCCACTTTTGCAGTGTAATTCTTCAGTTTGCCATTTTGTCATTTTGTTACTTTTACAGATTACTTTTAAATACAATTAGTGACAAAATGTATCGTGGTATCAATATACACTGATACAACCGAAGGAAACGAGATGAAGGGAAGAAATAGAAAACGAAAGGTTATGCAACTTTTTATTTTAATTATTATTTTACTTCCATTTATAAGTCCTTTAATATTTGCAAATGATCAAGTAATACTTTCATTTAATCCTCGTCCAAATGAAGCACCATATGCACCAATAAATCCTAATCCCCCAAACGGATCTGTAGATGTTTCAGTTCCAGTTATACTAACAGTTAATGTCTATGATGATGGTTATACTGTGGATGTGTATTTTTATAATGCATCAAACGATGCACTCATTGGAGTAGATTATGGTGTCCTATGTGACTGGTCAACTGCATCAGTAGTCTGGAACGAACCAATTAAGGGAAGAATATGTTACTGGTATACAATAGCACGAGATCAGCAATTTGAAAACCGATCAGATACATGGGTTTTTGCAACAAGACCAAATCAGCCTTCAATAATTCAAAATAATGAGTACCCTGCTAATAATTCTATAAATATTGGATTGAATGTAACCTGTCATATTAAAATTAACGATGAAGACGAAGATTTAATGACTATCCATTGGTTTGAAAATTCTACTGGACCTTGGGTTCTTAGACAGACAAACTCATCAGTGCCAGATGGAACATATTATTGGAATTATCAACAAGCAAGGGATTATTCAACAACATATTATTGGATGGTAATAGTAAATGATTCAATGCACAACACAGCAGCTATTTTTCAATTTACAACAATACCTAATCAACCTTTAACAATGTCAAATCCAAATCCGTCAAACCGATCAATTGATGTCTCTATTGCTACACCATATTGGTATATTACTTTAAATGATCCTGAAGATGATACAATAAACTGGACAATAGAAACATCTCCAAATATTGGAAATGCATTAGGAACAAATGACATAAGTGGACAAAAATCTTGCCCAATATCAGGATTACAATATATTACAAATTATACAGTCTATGTAAATGCTTCAGATGCAAAAAGTGGTATTTCAGTTAATGAAACATTTTGGTTTATAACAGCAGAACAAGGTGCACCAACAATATCAAATGAATATCCACCTAATAGAAATACACAAACTGAACTACAGCCAATTTGTCACGTCGATGTTCAAGATATGGAAGGTGATAATCTAACGATTTATTGGTATGAACATTCAACTGGTTCCTGGGTCCTTAGAAAAACAGACGAAAATATCACAGCAAACTCAACTATATATTGGAGTTTTTCACAGGCTGACCAATATTCCACAGTGTGTTACTGGAGAGTTGTTGTTAACGATAGCACTGTCAACACAACAGCAACATACTATTTTACAACAAAACCACAACCAACAAGTCCACCTTCTCCACCTTCAGGAGGAGGCTACACACCTCCACCAAATCAACATCCAATAGCAATAATTACAGCTCCTAACTCTGGATATGTTTATGAAACGATTATTTTCTACGCATATTATAGTGAAGACAGGGACGGATACATTGTAGGATATAGATGGGACTTTGATAACGATGGAGTTTATGACACAAATTGGATGGAAGATCTTCTCATAAGCTACAGTTATTCAAAGCCAGGAAACTACACAGTAAGACTACAAGTTAAAGACGATGATGGAGCTATAACAACAACAGCTCATAATATAACAATAATAAAATTAGAACCACCTCTACAACTTCCAGTGCCAATAATCAACGGACCATACCTTGCATATACAAATGAAAGCATCAACTTCTATAGTAATGAATCCTATGATCCAGATGGAATAATAATCAACTATACCTGGGACTTTGGCGATAATTGCATCTCTTATTTAAAAAATCCCATACATGCCTATACAAAAAAGGGAAATTATACGGTAATTCTTACTGTAACAGACAACGACAATCTGAAGAATCTAACTACAACAAAAGCCATTATCATCGATAGGGGGGCCAAAGAACATGAAAAAGAAAGGGAACTGCCTCTTACATGCTTCCTAGCTTTATTTATTGCGATAATTGTTGCAATTATTCTTGTGCTATTCTTCTTACCTAGAGGTTCAGATCACAGTTTTGATAGAAAAGACGAATCAAGAAAAAATAAGGATGATGATATCGAATCAAAGGTAGATAAAATCCTATCAGAATCTGATGAAAATAGTTAGTCTCGAAAGCGTCATCTGCAAAGATAAAACCTTTTTATGTATACTATGTAAATGAAACTTTTTTATTAAAATTAGAACTAGAATTAGTAAGAGACGTAAGTTCTTGGACATTGCACTTAGCAACTTTCGTCTGTTATTCTAATTGACTGTTTCCACAAATGTCCAATTATTTGTGTCCTCTACTAAATTAGCGAAACATATAAAAACTATTAATCAATATTGAGCTGCGTATTCGGCTGCACTCTTACATGTTGATGTATGTATGGATGCAGTAGAAAAGAGATGGGATGCAACGACAGATGTAAAGCTCGTATCTATTAGAATGTTAATTGTTAAAGAGGATGGGATGTAGAATGAAAAAAAAGTTCAACTTTTTAAGCAGCAATGCCAAAAAAATAATGTTGGCCGTTTTGATCTCAATGATATGGATTACCACACTCACACCTGTAGTATTTGCAGTAACTACAACAGCTGCCATTAAAGTCGATTTTGACCCTAGTGGAATCATCGATATTGCCGTGTCACCAAAGTACAAAAACTATGGTACAGTCCTTGCAGGAGCATGGTCAAATTCATCAGCAAGTGAATTCTCCATCTTCAATAACGGTACAATGCCCATGGATGCTCAGTTTAAGACAAATGCTACAAGTAGCGGTGGAATGGTTCTAGGTACAACTGCCACTCCAGGTGCAGACCAGTATTCGTTACACGTCGATAGTCTTAATGTAACTAATACATACTTAACAACTTCTTATGTTGAGCTTGCGACTTGGATAAATCCTGCTGGTCACAGGCACTTTGAACTTCAGCTCAAAATGGGCAGCTCTATTAATTCGAATTGGACTGTTCAGACAACAACTGTATATCTACAAGGTCATACAACAACCTAAGAGAGATAAGGCTTGTATCTCTTAGAATGTTAATTGTTAAAGAGGATCAGACGTAAAATGAAAAAAAAGTTCAACTTTCTAAGCAGCAATGCCAAAAAAATAATGTTGGCCGTTTTAATCTCAATGATATGGATTACCACACTCACACCTGTAGTATTTGCAGTAACTACAACAGCTGCCATTAAAGTCGATTTTGACCCTAGTGGAATCATCGATATTGCCGTGTCACCAAAGTACAAAAACTATGGTACAGTCCTTGCAGGAGCATGGTCAAATTCATCAGCAAGTGAATTCTCCATCTTCAATAACGGTACAATGCCCATGGATGCTCAGTTTAAGACAAATGCTACAAGTAGCGGTGGAATGGTTCTAGGTACAACTGCCACTCCAGGTGCAGACCAGTATTCGTTACACGTCGATAGTCTTAATGTAACTAATACATACTTAACAACTTCTTATGTTGAGCTTGCGACTTGGATAAATCCTGCTGGTCACAGGCACTTTGAACTTCAGCTCAAAATGGGCAGCTCTATTAATTCGAATTGGACTGTTCAGACAACAACTGTATATCTACAAGGTCATACAACAGCCTAAGCTAAAAACCAGTAAATTTCACAAATTTTTCTACTATATTCTATAGAACATCAGATAGTTTATTTATTTAAGCGTAGTTATTTTGTTATTCTTCTCAATATTAATAATAAGGAAAAGATTAATTATAGCGTTAGTTATATGTGGTATGGGATGGTACTAGTGGATCGAGGGGTTATGAAAAAGGTAATAATCACGATATTAATATTTGTATTTTTATCAATAAATTTTTTTATTCCTGCACAAGCTAGCCTAAGGCTGGTACCAGGAAAATTAACGATAACAATGGAAGGAGGATATACAAAAGAAGCAGTCACGTATCCCATCTATGCAACTAATCCTTGGACTTATGGTGTTAACGCTAGTGCAAGGATTGAGAATCCGTCCGCTAGTGATTTATCGGATGGTTATACCTTGATACCTGATTTGTCATGGATTACAGTAAAAAAAGAAAAAATATATATTCCTCCAAAAGCAACTGTCAAATTTGAGGTAGTACTTGATATACCTGAAAATCAAAAACCATTGCAATACAACAAAAATTGGGAGACATGGGTGGCCATCTCTAACGATGAACCTAAAAGCGTTTCTGGTGGAGGTACAGAATTTAAAGTAGAACTTGCTGTAAAAATACTTATCAATACCCCTAAAGATAACAATCTTGTCGCAGCTCAACCATTCTATTTTATAATTGTTTTTATTGTACCAATTGTAGTTACATGCGCTTTAATCTTTTATAGTAAAAAAAGACACATTGCCAGAAATAATAAACAATGAATTGTATTTTGTGTTACACAGAAACTTTTTATGAGATACATTAAATTGTACATTTTTTGTTTTTTTATTCCCCTAGATAAATGATTCATATATGACTCATATATGATTCATATTAGTATCAAATATGATACAAATATGAATAAAAAATGATTCATATTAGTTACAAAAGTATATAAATAAATGATTCATATATGATTCACAGATGGGTAATGCTCAAAGATTTCCTGTTGGTTTTCCTCCTATTGTTCGGGATGTAATAAAACAACATGTCGGAGTACTAGGCAACTCAGAATCTGAAGTCGTCAAAAACATAGTTCTCATCTATCTAACAGAGCGAGGGATGCTAAAAACCCAAGGTAATAAAAAAGGAGGTAGAAACCTTGGGTAGTGTCCAGAGGATCCCTGTTGGTTTTCCTCCTATTGTTCGGGATGTAATAAAACAACATGTCGGAGTACTAGGCAACTCAGAATCTGAAGTCGTCAAAAACATGGTTCTCATCTATCTAACCGAACGAGGGCTACTAAAACAGAGAACAAAAAAAGGGGGTGGGCGACAGTGAGCAGAAAATTCATTATTAGATTACTTGCACTCGTCGCTACGTTTATGTTCATCCTTCCTGTTATTTCTAACACAGTACAATCTGTTCCACCTATAACCCAACAAACTATTATAGTTGATATAACTGGAAATGGCGACTATGTTAGCATACAAGAGGCTATTACGAATTCGAAACCGTCTGATATCATAAAGATAAAACCAGGAATATATGAAGAACATCATATCTCCATAGACAAAAAAATAGAATTAATCGGGGACGATGTCGGTGCTACGATAATAGACTGTTCCAGAGAAGATGTAGGCATAATAATAACTACTTCATATGTAGATATTTCAAATCTACAGATAATAAATTCATACAATTATGCAATATCTGTGAGAGGAGATGGATGTAAAATATCGTTCTGTAATATCTATAACATTTCCTTCGGAACTAGCACTGGCATCTCCGTGTCATCTTCATATAATACTATTTCACACTGCAATATCTATGGAACTGAAAAAACAGGACAAGCAATCGATATGGACGGATCTTACAACATAATCGACAATTGTATTTTACACCACACCGGTAATGGTGTTATAATGTTGCTCGGATCAAATAGCAATAAAATTACAAATTGTAATATTTTTGACAACGAAATTGGCGTAGACATACGATTAAACTCCAACAACAATCTGGTCACTAACTGTAATATATATTCAAATCTACAAGCAGTTCGAATATGGCAAGGTTCTATTGACAATTCTGTCTATCTAAATAACATCTTCAAAAATGATAAAGATGCAACCGATGAAAATGCCAACAAATGGGACAATGGCAAGCAAGGAAACTACTGGGACAAATACCGAGGTTTAGATGAAAATAATGATGGCATAGGAGACACACCGTATCTGATTCCGGATCAAAGCCAGGATAACTTCCCACTTATGGTATCATTGCTACCCAATGTAGTATTGGCACCAGAAAATATAATACATATAACGAGCGTAGCAAATCAAAATCCCACATTTACTTGGAATCCAGTACTATATAGCAAGGGCATAAGCGGATATTATGTTAAAATCGATAATGATCCAGAGAAATTTATTGGGGATACCACCAGTTGGACTTCTACGAAAAATATCTCAAACGGTATCCACATTTTCTACGTTAGAACATTAGGTTCAGACAACACTTCAAGTGCATATGCAACTGTTACGTTTTCTATCGATACGTTGTTAGCTGACTCTGACAAAGACGGTCTTACAGATATTGAGGAAGAAAAACTTGGATCTAATCCAAATAATCCTAATGATGTGAAGAAAATATATCTTGACGAAAAACCTTATTTCCTCGTTGATATAAACAAAGATGGGTCATTTGATATCCTTTACAACCAGGCTACTAAAGCTGCAACTGCCCTAGGAAAGAAAGGTGTAAACTATCTCATAGACCAAAATGGAGATGGAACTTGGGACTACGTTTATAATACAATGGACGGCTCAATATCTCCCTACAAAGAAGAAACACCAATTTATATATGGATAATTTTAATTCTGATTGCAATAGCAATTATATCAGCTATTGCCTTGTATTATATCAGAAACATTAGAAGCAAATTAAAATATCCAAGATATGAGGAATATAAAAAACCTGAGAGACCCATCGAAGTACCAACGATTAAAAGACCAATGCCAGGAGTTACTACTACTGATAGAAGATATACACCAGAAATGATTGATGAAGCAAAAACCCTACTTAAACTCATACAACAAGATGTTTCAATATACATGGATAAACTTCAACAGATAGAGGAACAAATTGGTGGAACCTACCCAGAACTAGAAAAAGAGAAGAGACATGAGGAAACTAAAACAAGAGAAATAAAAAATGTGGAAGATGTAGAATCAAAGGTAGATAAAATCCTATCAGATATATCTAAAAAATAACAAATTTAGAGAGAAAACAACTTATGAAAAAATCATATGTTTTGATATTGCTATTCTTGTTTTCTTTATTTTTTGCCTCTGTTTGTAAAGGTAACTTTACTGTTCAACCAGCGGAGATATCAATCACAATGACCAATGAGTTTATTTATGGAAATACTTTCAAAAAAATAACAGTAATAAACAACAACAATTACAGTATTAACATGACATGGTATGTAGAAAATCCTAGTCCTATATCTTGGATGAGACCCAACAGAACGTATATGCCAAATTTATCTTGGGTTGATTTAAACCCTCGATGGTGTATTATTTCTCCATGGAAATACGCTAACTTTTACATTTATTTATTTATGCCTGAAAGCAACAATTATCTAAGTCAACACTGGGAAACTTGGGTTACTTTTAAACACGGTAAAGACTCCGAAGTTGGTATGTTTAATCAAGAATATGCGGTTAGAGTGTGTATAGATACACCAACGAAAATAGTAATTGACAATAATAATCACGATTTATTCTCAATTAAAATAGGCGACCAAATAAAAATACCTGTATTATATATCATTATTGCAGCAGCAATTGCAACAACTATAACTGTATTCTATGTCTTAATTCATAGAAAGAAAAAATCGTAATTCTAAATCTCATTCAATGCCTTTCTAACTTTGTTTTTAAATTTATTAATACTTCCTTCGTTTGAAATAACAATGTCAGCAGATGCGATGACGACATCAAGACCCCAACGCAATTCTCTTTTGTCGCGTTCTTTTATTTTATTGATATCTTTACTGTCATCTTTTCTCCCGCGACTTTTAGCTCTCTCGTATCTCTTCTCATCAGATGCATCAATTGCAATAACAACGAAATCTTTGCCAAGCTCTTTTTTAAATCTGTCAATTTCTTCCACATTACGTACGCCGTCTATCACAACAACATCGGTTTTATTTAATAATTTAATTTTATCTAGAGCTCTTCTTGCCCAGACATCCATACCATGATCTTTACGCATTTTGTCAGCTATCATTCCTACATTTTTGTCATTCAATTCAAGCCCTCGATTTTTAACTTCATCCCATACAGCATCGCCCATTCTAAATACTTGAATGTTTAACTCTTTTGCAATCTGCACTGCTTCTGATTTGCCAGAAAAAGGCATTCCTGTGAAAGCAATGATCTTCATCAAACAAAACCTATGTTATTTTAATGCAGAAGTCAGATATCTACTCTAAGTTTAAATCACTTAGCTATCAATGAATTTTCAAAACTCTGCTGACGAATTCCAAAACAAAGAACAAACCAAAAAGATTAAAAATACTTTAATCTTATAGGAATGTATGCCAGTATTTGAGAAGTGGGCATGGATCAAACGAAATTGGACGTACATCCTTGAAGAAGCCAGTAAGTTGGATTTGGTGTTTGTTGGAGGAACCGCACTTAATCTCGCCATCTTCAAAGAATATCGAGCATCAGAAGATATTGATCTTTATGACCCATACTCAAAAACAATTGGAATTGTGCACGAAGAAGAAAGTATAAAAAACTTAGCAAAGAATCTTGCCAAGAATGGTTTTGAAATCAAATCGAGAGATGAAAGAGCGATTTGGGTTGGTCCAAACATAAAAATTGAGGTGTTCAATGACGGAACACCGTTTACTAAAATAGAGAAAAAAACCTTTGATCAGACGCAGGTTCTATTATTTGACTTAAGAACATACGCAGAGATGAAAATGAATGCTCTTCTATGCAGATCACTTTATGACGCACGTGACCTAGTGGATTTATTTATCATAAAAAAAGAAACTGAAATTGAATTATCATTTCCTAAATTAGAATGTGAGGTAATAGAAAATAGTTTTAATGAAAGATTAAATGAAATTAAAAAAACAAAAAAAGAAGACCTTCTTGTTTTCCAAACAATTAAACAAGTTGATGACCTTCCATATAATGAGTTTGAAAAATTCAAATGGTGGTTGCATGACTGGTTATCAAGATTTCGTTAAAATATTCGGTAGTGGGATTTTTATAAAATCAAACGAGATTGCAAAGAAGTATTCACTTCAAAAAGCCCTTTCATCATTGTACATCATACCAACATTTTTCAGAGGCATCTATTATATTCCAACGAGCCGTGAAAAAAAAGGTCATTTTATCGAAAATAAACAAGATTTCTTTACTTCTTTATTTGACTTTCATTATGGCAAGAAGAAATGGTATTGGGGTCTAAGCACAGCTGCGCGTCACTATGGCATAGAATGGAGCGCTACAAAGATTCTTGAAATCGTTGTGCAAGAGAAGTCAAAAACAATCAACGTTTCTGACAAAATCCTCTCTCTGCAAAAGAAAAAATCATATCGTTCGGCAACTCTTGCAAAATACCTTAGTTCGCTAGATGTAAACTTAATTTATATTCATAAAGGAAATCAAGAATCCTTATCATCGATAAAAATAGATGAAGTAATGGGGCCAGTTTGTACAAAAGAACAAATTACAAAAGATATTGAAAAATTTACCTCAAAAATAAGGAATCGCAACTTAAAAAAAATATACAAAAGAATAATCACCAAATAGAATCGATGCTGTTATGACATCATGTAGATTAATCTGAAATTTCCATATGAAATAGCAAAGAACTGAAAAATCCCCATATTTTTACTTTTTTTTGGCTGAAGGCATTTTATATACTTCCATAAATTCTAACTTTTATTACGTAAAAAAAGTGCAGGGGACGAGATTTGAACTCGCGGAGACCTACGTCATAGGGTCCTAAGCCCTACCCCTTAGACCATGCTCGGGTACCCCTGCATTTAGATAACGCTAATATGACTATCACTCAAAAATCTTTTCGAAAAAACTTTTCATCTTAATTTTCTAACTATGCTTTGCCTCTAAGAAGAGTTGTCTCGCCATATTTCGCGTAGCAATCAGAACAAAAGCTTCTGGCGATAAGGGAATGAAGGTGCTGGTTTATCCCCTCTTCATGATGGTATATTCCATCAATGGGTATTTCCTTGTTGCAGTTTGTGCAAATCTTTTGGTTTTTTGCTATCTTTTTAATTAAATGCGTTCGAATTCCCATTCCAGTCATTCAACCGCCTCCATATATCTATTTATCAAGCTCTTTATAATAGTTTTCTTCGTTTTTGCAAATAGGTACTAAATTTAAGTACAAGAATAGATATTCACGAAAGATACTTCGCGTATATGCGGGGGAATAAAACTACCCATCATAGCGAGCAACCATCTTCAAAGGTGGTGCCTATAAGGGTGGGGTAGTCAGGAGATCCCGACGGGCCCATAACCCGTAGACCAATGGTTCAAATCCATTCCCCGCTACTATTTTTTTAAAAAACAATGGATGAATTTTAATAAAAAGAAGAGCGTTACAGATTTTAGTGAAGAACAATAATTGTAGCCGATTCTGGGAGATAGATCTCTTACGTGGCATCGCTATTTTAATGATGATTGTTTTTCATTTGTTCTACGATTTAAATTATTTTAACATCTACAAAATAGATTTGTATTCAGGATTCTCTCTAATTTTTGTATATTTAATTGGTACGACGTTTTTCCTTTTGGTAGGAATTTCATTAACGCTCAGTTATTCAAGAACAAAGAATAATTTGACAAAAAAACAAATGCAATTAAAGTATCTAAAGAGAGGATTCGGCATCTTTTGCTTGGGACTTCTAGTAACACTTGCCACATGGATTTATCTTGGAGGCAACGGCTTTGTTGTTTTCGGCGTACTTCATTGTATTGGGTTATCGATTATTTTGGCATATCTATTTTTACCATTTCGCTATCAAAATCTCATATTGGGAATTGTCTTAATCTCTGCAGGAATGATACTGAAAAATTTTACATTTGATTTTAACTGGCTGCTATGGCTTGGATTCACGCCATCTACTTTTTACACCGTAGATTATTATCCACTTTTACCATGGTTCGGCGTTGTTTTGATTGGAATATTTGTAGGAAATAGTTTATATCAAAACAATTTAAGAAAATTTAACTTAAAAGATCATTCTCAATTTATTGCTATTAGATTTACTTGTTTTTTAGGAAGACATTCACTAATAATTTATCTGATACATCAGCCGATTCTCATTGGGTTGTTTCATCTCTTTTCATTATAAAATTTAGCAATATGTTAATCCTAATTTTGGTACTTCGACGCCACGTCCCTTTTTGATTACACCTACAACTTTGACCGTTGCATCTGAATATTTTTTGAGAATCTTGATAGTTTCACTAACATCTTTTTCTGCGACAACTACTGCAAGTCCCATGCCCATGTTAAATGTTTGATACATTTCTCTGTCATCGATATTTCCATGCTTTTGAAGGAAAGAAAAGATCGGTTGAGGTTTAATCGGGTCATCAATTACAAACTTTACACTCTCTTTTAAACGCGGTAGATTCCACAACCCACTTCCAGTGATATGTGCCAGTCCACGCACGTCTACCTTTTTAAAAAGTTCAATGGTTTCTTTAACATAGATTCTTGTTGGAGCAAGCATCACTTCACCGATGCTTTTCCCCGGGTACAATCCGTCGGGAAACTTACCATTATATGAAAAACCTGCTTTTTCGACAACCTTTCGTGCCAGCGTATATCCATTTGAGTGAATGCCACTGCTGCTCAATCCAATGATGACATCACCAGGTTGAATCTTGTCTCCGAGAATAATTCGGTCTTTCTTAACATATGCAAGACAGGTTCCAGCAAGATCAAATCCTTTAATAAGTTCAGGAAGATCTGCAGTCTCTCCACCAACAATTGAAATATTTGAAAGTTTTGCGCCCACCTCAAGTCCCTTTCCAATTTCTTTTGCAATCTTAGGATTTGGATCATCCATTGCAAGATAATCAACAAATGCTAAAGGTTCTGCTCCGACACAAAGTGCATCGTTGACATTCATGGCAATACAATCAATCCCTACAGTATCCCACTTCTTTAATTCAGATGCAATTTTTACTTTGGTTCCGACGCCATCGGTACAGAGAACGAGAGCATATTCGCCAAAATCTATGAGACCTGCATAGTGCCCGCCAAGAGGTTTTCCAAATCCCTTTCGTTTGGTTGTAATACTAGAGACTAATTCCTTTATGGCTTGTTCTTTCTCGTCAATATCAACCCCGGTATTTGCGTAGGTCATTTTCTTCAAAGATATCGCCTCATTCCCAGTACTGCGAAACTATATTGTTGTCATAAACTTTTTGAATGGCGCTAGATTGTGTTATATGTGAAGAAGTTATCGGATTTGGGGGAAAGAAAAGCGATACAACTTATCTCAAAGATTCTTTCTAAAGGAAATGTTGCAGTTGGAATAGGTGATGATTGTGCTGCTATTGAGTTTGGAAAGAACTATCTACTTGTTACTACAGATATGATTTCAGAAAAAACCCACATCCCTAAAATAATGAAGCCATGGCAAATTGGATGGTTTACCGCCGCGGTTAACTTAAGTGACATATCTGCTAAAGGTGGTAAACCTCTTGGGCTGGTTTTAACCCTTGGTTTACCAAAAAACACATCCGAATCTTTTTTGAAAGAATTGATGAAAGGTGCAGACAAATGTGCAACTCAATTTGGGACATCAATAGTTGGCGGGGACACAAAGGAAACGCATGAAATAGTTATCTCGGGAACTGCTTTTGGAACAGTTAAGAAAGATGAATTCATGGGACGCAAAGGAGCAAAACCAGGTGATGTTGTTGCTGTGACAGGAAAATTAGGAAAGGCAGCAGCCGGATATTATGCGTTAAAACATAAAATCAAAAACAAGGAAATTTTAAATTGTCTATTAGAGCCAACACCAAGAATAAAAGAGGGAATGGCACTGGCTAAAACAAAAATCGTGTCATCGTCCATGGATATCTCAGACGGACTTTCTTCTTCACTCTACCAGCTACAAGAGTTAAACGATGTGGGTTTTGAGATAGATAAAGAAAAAATCCCATTGTCTCCAGCCTTGCTTAAATTTGAAGGAAAAAAAGATATTAACATTTACGAGTACGCTCTGCATTTTGGTGGTGATTACGAACTTTTGTTGACTCTTCCTTTAGATAAATTTGACAAAGCACAGAAAAGTTTGGTAAAAACTGGCACCCCTCTTACCGTTATTGGAAAAGTAACTAAGGAAAAAAAGATAAACATTATTGATGGCCAAACTAAAAAAATCCTTCAAAACAAAGGGTACGAGCATTTTAGAAAACATACCTTTTGTTAGATTACTTATTATATTATAATTTAATGGGTAAGACTTGTTACATAAAGGTTTTAAAGGGCGAGGTAAAGAACTATAGTATGATAAAACATGGATAAGAAAGTCATTGCGATAATACTAATCATTTCAGTGACATTGCCACTATTTTCAGGATGCATGGGGGAAAAAGGACTAAGTAATGAAATCCCCCTAGTCAAAATAACCTATCCTCGAGATGGGGCAACCGTTTCTAATATTGTAATGATCAGCGGTACGGCTTCCGATCCAGATGGTGACACAACATTAAAAAAAGTGGAGGTTAAGATCAATGATGATGAGTGGAATATTGCAGATGGTACTACGAAGTGGAGTTATGATTGGAGGACCTACGAGATCAACAATAGCTTGTATACTATTCGTGTGCGTTCTTGGGATGGAACGGATTACTCCAGTGTTGAAGAAATAAAAGTAAATGTTGACAACCCGGAATCAGTTGAATCTGATACTCATAAATGGGCGGTTTTTATTGCTGCTGCCAATTTTCCCGAAGACAACGAAAGTAAGTTAGGCAATGGTGGACTAAATCTTGCAGAGGAAATGGCTTCTTATTTTGTTGAAAACTATCAATACTCTACATCTAACATTATAATTTTATTTGATGATGGATGGATAAGGTCCAATAATGGATATGGAAACCGAATAGAAACCTTGCAACAACGCACGCACAAGTACAATATGATCTATGGCGGAGCAACAAAGGAAAATGTGATAGCAAGTATCAACTATGTCATCAAAGAATCAAACAAATATGGTGATAGTGAGGTTTTTATATGGATGTTCGGCCACGGCTTGGGTGATGCAAATAATACGCACGCAGGTGGGAAAATATTGGAAAATAGTGCTATTTTCCTGTGGGATGATACAATTGAAGATAGAGAACTAGGAACTCTTTTGTCCGGCCTAAAATCAGATAAGACTTGTGTAATTGTTGATGCCTGTTTTAGTGGCGGATTTGCCGATAAAACAATCTATAATCTTCCTACTTTCTTCCTTATGCATTCAGGTATTCCAAAATCTGGTAGAATTGTGATATCTGGTGCAAGTAAATTCAGAGTAGGATATGCAAGCACGACAGAAGGTCCTTTATTTTCACAACTGTGGTTTGAAGGAATTAAAACTGGAAAAGCCGATGGCTTCCGTCCCGGAATTGACAAATCTGGAAGGCCGACACATCTTAGGATTTTTAAAAATGGAAAGGTTTCTACTGAAGAGGCTTTCTACTACGCACGATACATGTTGAGAACAGCGAAAACTTTTGAGGATTACAAAAAGATGGAGCCGCAGATTAATGACGAATATCCCCATAAAGGACCGTTACGCAGCCTCAGGGAAATGTATCTGTAAGAATAAGATATATAAACATCTTATTTTGTATCTAATTTTTGGCAATGAAGCAAGATGCAAAATTTTGGAAGCCACTAGCTGGTAAAAAGGTTCAATGTGTTCTTTGTCCGCATAATTGTAACATTGACGACGGCAAACAGGGCATTTGTGGTGTTCGTAGGAACGAAAATGGGAAATTGTATACGCTGATATACGCCTCTTGCTCATCTATGGCTGCAGACCCAATAGAGAAGAAGCCTTTGTATCATTTTCACCCAGGCACAAGTGTGTTTTCGCTGGGTACCGTTGGATGTAATTTTAAATGCGAACATTGCCAAAACTACAGTATTTCAACGGCTACGCCTGATTTTTCTTGCATACGAGAAGTTATGCCAGATCAAGCGGTTGAATTGGCACGAGAATATGGTTGCGAGGGCATTGCCTGGACATATAATGAGCCTACAATATGGCATGAATATAGCTTTGACTCTGCAAAATTGGCAAAAAAGCACGGTTTTTATACGGTTTATGTTACCAACGGTTATATCAATGAGGATCCCTTAAAGGAAATTTCACAGTTTTTAGATGCCATGAATATAGATGTTAAAGCTTTTAATGAAGATTTTTACAAGAAAATATGTAAAGCGAAATTAGAACCAGTATTGCAGACGTGTGAGCGTGCAAAAGAGCTTGGTATACATATAGAGCTGACTTATCTTGTAATACCCAGTCATAATGATTCTATTGATGAGATTAAAAGGTTTTGTAGCTGGGTTGTTGAAAAACTGGGAAGTGATACTCCAGTGCATTTTTCCCGTTTTCATCCAGATTATAGGATGACTAATATACCTATGACGCCCATGGAAACACTGCTTAAAATATATGAAACTGCCAAGAAAACCGGTATTTCATATTCTTATCTAGGAAATGTTCCTCATGGAAATTACGAAAATACTATTTGTCCAAATTGTGGGAATCTCTGCGTTGAACGACATGGTTATTCTGTAAAATTGGTTGGTCTGAGGGGCGAAAAATGTGCCAAATGTGGAAGTGCAATTCCCGTAATAGTTGAGGGGCGCTAATTAGCCATCTCTAATTAGCCGTTATGCTCATTGTATTTAAAATTGACGAAAATTTAGTGCAGGGAACCTTTGGCTTAATCATAATGATTTAATCATGAAATCCTAATACGTAATGAAAATATCCACTAATAATTGCGTTAACCAAAAAGAACATAAGTCCTATTCCTGCTGAAAAAAAATAAAAAAAATCACTACTGTTTTGGATATTGTTTAAATATACTGAATAATAGGTTAAAAAGAAAGTTGCACAAAACAAAAATAGAATGAAAATGTACTCAAATATTCTGCCACATTTGAATACAAACTTACCATTTATTTTGATACGTTTACGTTTTTTTAGGGAAACACCGACTGAAACCCAAATTGGAATACTAAATATTGAAAAACCAATAAAATACAATGCTATTTTTAGATAAATATCGTCGATAATCCATAAAAAAACAGAAAAAATTATTATTCCTATTAACCACATAATGAGGAATTTTCCAATTTTCAATTTCCAAAATTCTCTCAAGGCAATCATTCTTTTTCTCCATAAAACTACAATTTCAATAACAAGTCCAATATTTGTTTTTCATTTACTTTTTGTCTCCTTTTTCGTAAATCGTATTTGGACTTATATTAACACTACATAGGTAATAGTTACCAGATTCATTACCAAGAGTAGCATACATTCCAATTTTTATAGCTACTCCTTCTAACGGATATCTTGTCAATTCAAGATAGCTCATATCAGCTCCTAACTCGTTATAACCTCGAATAAATTCAGGTATTGGTATCCCATATTGTCTTTTTTCATATTTTACAGTAAATATCCTTTTCTTGATAAGGAAATTAAGAATTTCTTCAGGGGATGAAAGAGTTTTATATTCAGTTTGCATAGATTCAGAACACTTTTCAATTGGAAACGAATTTTCCATTAAAGAATTAATCTGGTTTTTTCGGCATACGTCATATTTCTCTTTTAATTGTTTCAGGTCTGTTGGTGTGTATGGCATTCTCGAAGCTTGGATATACTCATCAATTTCTTTAGCGATGTCCACTATTTTATCAAATCCATCTGTTTCAATCGAAAAAATAATTGTAATGAATAATTCATTAGGTGGCATCTGATTAAACGGAGTTTTTCTTAAAACCTTATGAATGTTTTTGATTTCTTTTGGGTCTAATCCATAGCTAACCTCAGAATACAAGTGATAACCTTGATATGGAGTAGATGTTATTTCTGCTTGGAATTCATGTTTTGCTTTATTCCATAAAACCGCTTCTTCTTCTGAACGATAACCCCCATGAAAAGAAAGAGGAAACTTATATTTCACGAAATAACCATCTTCATTCACTCCTTTGAGTTCAATGGTACAGTCATCTATATTGCTGATACATTTTTCAGCTTCTTTAGAAGTAATGAGTTTATATGATTGCCATTTTTTAATTAATTTAAGGATAACCTCATCAAATTCTTTTGTTCTTTTACCATCTTTCATTAACGAAAGGGATATGGATAATTTATCAGGTTTTACCATAAATTACAATGTCTCCAATCTGGCATATTTTTCCTTCCTCAAATAGGATATTGTTTTTTACATTTCGGGCAATAATAATAGATTCCGTCTAATTTAGTATTGTATAAAAATTTTGAACATTCGGGGCATTTAAAATTGGTTTTTTTCTTTAACTTAAATCGTGATATTTTCTCCGCATATGGTTCATGTTTAACTAAGTAGAGAGTCTTATCCTCATGCGGTTTAAAACCTATGTTGTCTATGTTTCCGCATTTAATACATGTTGCTTTGAGGGAAAGGAAAGATGGAGACATATGATATTCACCACCACAATTAGTGCATTTCTCAGTTAATATCACATCTATAACACGGTAGTCGTCTGGGTCTGAACTCGAGCCATATTTAATTTTGTGTAATGTTAAACAATAAGGGCAAGTATTTCCTAATTTTTCATCA